>Ga0209475_10000035_pt1 | contig 559511 bp, 487 predicted proteins | sample tdDd471_FD_187128 | JGI IMG/M metagenome (GOLD analysis project Ga0209475, IMG submission 187128) | Marine sediment microbial communities from the Atlantic coast under amendment with organic carbon and nitrate - tdDd47.1 (SPAdes)... | ecosystem: Environmental > Aquatic > Marine > Coastal >... | reverse complement strand
TTCCATCCCGAACTCAGAAGTGAAACGTAGCATCGCCGATGGTAGTGTGGGAGTTCCCATGTGAGAGTAGGACATCGCCAGGATCTAAATAAAGGAAAAGCCTCAACATCAGTTGGGGCTTTTTTTTACCTGAAAGAAACGACCAAACCTCTGGCGCTGGTAACAAAAACGCGCTTGTTGCCTTCGCACTCGCGCGGCTGTTTAGACAAGCTTAGAGTTCGTTTCAAGTGCTCAAATTTGACCTCATTATTCATTGAATTCTCAAATTATGCTATATTGATGATTTCTTTTTTGAAGGGGAGTAATGATGTCAGTATCTTTAATAAGTTTGTGGCTACCCATTTTATTAAGTGCGGTCTTTGCCTGGCTTGCCAGTGCTTTAATTCATATGGTAATAAAGTACCATAACTCTGATTATAAACGAATCAATAAAGAACAGGAGGTCGCCTTGGCTTTGCGGCAATCTGAAGATCAACCAGGATTGTATAGCACTCCTTATTGTTCTGATATGAAGGAAATGAATGATGCGGTAATTCAGCAACGCTTTAAGGAGGGGCCGGTTGCCATGATAACCATTATGGGTAAGGGCATGCCTGCGATGGGTAAGTTACTAGGGCAACAGTTTTTATTTTTTCTGATAGGTTCAGTTTTAATTGCTTATATTGCTGTGATGGCATTACATGTTGGGGCAGATTCCATCCACATATTTCATGTTGTTTTTGTCACAGCTTTTGCTATTTATGCCTGGGCTTCAGTGCCATATAGTATCTGGTTTGGACAACCGTGGTTAAATACATTTAAATATTTTATCGATGCCATTATTTATGCTGCTGTGATTGGTGCAACGTTTGTTTGGTTATGGCCTGAAGTTTCAATTTGATTCGAATGGCTGAAAAATGTCATTGAATAAAAGTGATGAATAAATGAGAGGCTTGAAACTGGCTGTGGTAGAATAACAACCTTTATTACACCGCATCGCCTTAAATAGCGTTTATGTGTCTTAAAAATTCAGTTTCTGTTTCGGTCGTGGTGATAGCTGAAATAGAATTTTAATTTTATCACCCAATTTTATAAGAGTATAGTATGAGTAAAGGCACAGTAAAGTGGTTTAATGCAGATAAAGGTTTTGGTTTTATTACTCCTGAAGAAGGCGGTAAAGATTTATTTGTTCATCATTCAGAAATTCAGTCAGGTGGCGGTTATGCGACTTTGAATGAAGGTCAACAAGTTGAGTTCGAAGTAGGCCAGGGCCAAAAAGGTCCATGCGCTAATCAAGTAAAACCCCTCTAAATAAATTAATATTTCTCACCAATCGAACGATCATTAAGATGACTGCAAAGTCAAATCCTGTCTGAAAAATTCGGTTGGTGAGTTTTTAATCTTATCCATCTGAGGTGTTCTGCCTCAAGCATTATCGGGACGATATCGGTTGTCTCGACGGTAAATCGTTGGCATTTTATTTTTGTTTGATGGTAGTGAGTACTGATAAATAGATTTTAAAAACGGAATGTCTGCTCAATGAGAACGATTTTGGATATAATCAGTGAGTGTCAGTAAAGCCAAATTTTCTTGATTAGTTTTTTGCAAATTACTTTTCGCAGCACCGATATGATAGCGGGCTTTTTCAAGGGCTTTTTCCAGACCAAGTAGGCTGGGATAGGTAGATTTGTGGCGTTGTTGATCGGAACCAACTGGTTTGCCAAGTTTTGACGTATGCCCGGTGACATCAAGAATATCGTCTACAATTTGAAAAGCAATGCCAAAATGTTCTGCAAATTGGAGATAAGCCTGTATTTGTTGTTTGTCGAGTTGATCACACAGGCACACGACCATATTGACACAGGCCACAAGTAAAGCCCCAGTTTTGGCACTATGGATGGCTTGCAATTGATTTATATTGATGTGTTTGTTTTCGGCTTGTAAATCAAGGCTTTGTCCGCCTGCCATACCATGTAGGCCACAAGCGCCAGCTAAAATGCTTAATAACTTAACCACATGATGTGCTTTGATGGGTGTTTGGCTTAGAACATCAAAAGCCATGGCTTGCAAGGCATCACCAGCTAAAATGGCGGTGGCTTCATCATATTGAATATGACAAGTGGGTTTTCCACGACGTAATTCATCGTTGTCCATGGCAGGTAAATCATCATGTATCAAAGAATAAGCATGAATCATTTCGATGGATGCTGCGATATAATCAACAGTATCTTTTTCAACATTTAAACTGTCTGCTGTGGCGTAGACTAACAAAGGCCGAATGCGTTTGCCTCCGGCTAATAATGTGTATCGAATGGCGTCTTCCAACCGTGAGCAGGTTGGTGATTGTGATTTTTGGTTATCAAGAAAATGTGTTAAAAAAGTATCTATTCTTGATTGTAATTGCCTGAATTGTTTCAATTTGAATCTTCCAATAACTGACTGATCTTTTGTTCAGCTTGATCAATTATCTTCTGGCATTCACGTGTTAAGGCAATTCCTTTTTCATACAATTTGAGAGATTCTTCTAATCCCACTTCCGGCTGTTCCATTTTTTCAACAACGGTGTTGAGCTCGGCTAATTTATTTTCGAAGGTTTTATTTTGACTCATGCCGCTATTTTACAAAATAAAGTCGGTGGATTGCCAATCATATTCGGCATTATGATCAGTAAGCCATTGTTGCCAATCGTGAGAGATAACTGGACCGACAGCCATGAGCTTTTCCAGATGGTAAACATAAGGCAATCGGTTGCGTTGCCAGGGTGGAAACCCGGATTCACGAAGTATTTCTTTGACTTTACTGTGGTGATTTCTACCGGGCAGCTGTATTTTTTCTCCTTGTTCATTAAAGGCCACCTGTAAATTAATATCGAGCTTATGCTTTGCAAGAAGAGATAAGCGTCCAAACTCATGTTGCCAGTAAAAAGCATTGGTATTATCAACGAGGTGATGACTCTGATCAGTGTCTATAGCGAGCAGATGAGGGCGTAGCGCATAGACAGCTTGTTGCCATGCTATTAGCACATAGGCATCCGTTCGAAGTGTCGGCATTTTATCGTTTTTCGCCTCTAAGCAAGCGTTGGCAAAATTAATTAATTGAGAACGGTTTGCCGGATTGAGCTTTTTATTGACTAACCAGTGGTAAAGTTCGGTGGCTAAGTTTTCATTGGATAATTGATGCTTGAGCGGTAGCGGATTACTGTGGCCAATGAGTTGTTCAAGTAAATCTAAACTGGCGGTTAAATTGTCGCGACTGTCCTTCATTCGCTGCAAGGCGTCAGGTCGCAAACCAGATAATGCCGGGATAATTTTATGTCGAATGTAATTACGATCATAATCAGTGTTTTGATTGCTGCAGTCCTCAACCCATTCAATGTCATGTTCCAATAAATATTGATTAATCAATGTTTTAGGTGTATTTATCAGAGGTCTGAATATGTTGATTCCATGGAAATGGCCAGATTCGCCCATACCGGTGAGACCATTCAATCCAGTGCCGCGTGTCAGTCGAAAAAGCAGGGTTTCAATGTCATCATTGAGATGGTGGGCTGTGAGTAGAATTGTTGATTCTGGAAAGCTGTTTAGGTGTTGAGAAATTGCAGCGAAGCGGGCCAGACGTAAACTGTTTTCATCATGTTTTTCGCTGCTAATGACCTGAACGGTACATGGAATACCATATTCCTGGCACCAGTTTTGGCATAGTTTAGCCCATCGCGCTGATTCGCTGTGAACCTGGTGGTTGATATGAATCGCTGATAGTTTTTTTTTGAACTGTTTTTGTTGTACCAGATAATGGAGTAAAGCGGCCGAATCACTTCCGCCACTCAAGGCCAGAATATAATGATCCGCCTCAGGTAAAGGCGGACATTTAAACATGTTTTGTTTATTCTGAGAATGCCCCATAGGACATCAATCGGTCATAGCGGTTGCTGACCAGTTGTTCCTTGTCTTGCGCTGATAACGTGTTTAATTGTTCGACCAGAGTTTTTTGAATGGCATTGGCCACAAATTCAGGGTCACGATAAGCACTGCCCAGAGGCTCTTTAATAATGTGATCAATTAAACCCTGATTTTTTAGTTTTTGGGCAGTAATGCTTAAGGCTTCTGCAGCCTCTTTATTTTTATCGGCACTGCGCCAAAGTATCGAAGCACAACCCTCAGGGGAAATAACGGAATAAATACTGTATTCCAAAATATTGGTCAGATCACCCACACCAATGGCCAAAGCACCACCGGAACCACCTTCACCAATTATGGTGCTAATAATGGGCACTTTAAGGTGCGACATCACTTCTAAATTTTTTGCAATGGCTTCAGATTGGCCGCGTTCTTCCGCACCAATTCCCGGATAAGCACCGGGTGTATCAATAAACGTTAAAATGGGCATGTTAAAGCGTTCCGCCATTTGCATCAGTCGGAGGGCTTTTCGGTATCCTTCAGGACGAGGCATACCAAAATTCCGATAAATCTTTTTCTTGGTACCACGACCCTTTTCATGGCCAATCACCATAACAGGCTGACCGTTCAAAGTGGCCGGTCCGCCAACAATGGCCGGATCATCGGCAAAGGCCCGGTCGCCGTGTAATTCGATAAAATCATCAAAGATTAGATTCACATAATCCAGGGTATAAGGACGCATTGGATGGCGCGCTAATTGCGAGACTTGCCAATCACTTAGATGACTGAATATTTGTTCGGTTTTACTGGTGAGCTTGCTTTTTAGCTTGTCCAGTTCCTCATCAATGTTGATGGCGTTGTCATCACTGACATTTTGAAGTTCATTTATTTTGGCTTCTAATTCGGCCAGAGGTTGTTCAAAATCTAAATAGTCAGTATTCATACATCTTAATTGTTTAAGGCGATTGGCTATTTTACGATTATCTGCACAAGGATGCCAACCGAAAGGCAAGATAAAATGATAAGATGTGGCGCTTTTGGAGCTTAAATATGTCTGATTTTATTCGAGAAATCCCCAAAGTAGAATTACATATGCATGTGGAAGGCTCCATGTTGCCGGCGCGTTTGTTGCAACTGGCTGAAAAAAACAAAGTGAAACTGCCTTACCAAACCATTGAAGAAGTTGAACAGGCTTATCAATTTAACAACCTGACAGAATTTGTTGATTTATTCATCAAAACCACCGAAGTGGTTCAATCCGCTGAAGATTTTCACGTATTAACGAACGATTATTTAAAGGTCTGTAAGGAAGAAAATATTATTCACGCTGAGGTATTTTGCGACATCAGAACCTACGTTGATCGAGGTCATTCGCCCGAGATGGTATTGGATGGCATCAATGCCGCCTTTAATGACCAGCCGAAAGATGGGATTAGCGGCGGTATTATTCCTTGTTTTATTCGTCATTTAGGCCCTGAGGTCGCGCAGCAGGATTGGCAGATTCTAAAACACCACCAGGATAAATACCTGGCCATTGGTCTGGCTGCCGTTGAAAAAGGATTTCCGCCGGGACTATTTAAAGAGGTCTTTGAGGATATTAATAGTGCCGGTGTTAAAACAGTAGCACATGCCGGAGAAGAGGCCGGTCCCGAATATATATGGTCAGCAATCAAAGATGCCCATGTGAGTCGTATTGACCACGGTGTGACCTGTTTGGATGATGAAGAGTTGGTGGATTATTTGGTTAAACATCAAATTCCTTTAACTGTTTGTCCACAATCAAATTTAAAATTAAAGGTGTGTGATCATTTAAGTCGCCATCCGTTGCAAGAACTTCTCAAGCGCGGCTTGAACATCAGTATTCATTCTGATGATCCGGCTCATTTCGGTGCCTTTTTAACCGATAATTTGTTGTTAATCCAAGAACATTGTGGTGTCACAGACCAGCAGATTTATGATATGACGGTTAATGCCGTTCACGCTTCCTTTGCCACAGAACACAGAAAAGATGCCATGATGGCTCAACTAAAACGGCATAAAATAAAATACATAACAGAATAATCCTGAAACGCCAGTTACACAAGGCTTCTTTGTTTTGCAAAACCACCTGAGTTGATTGACCTGGCCTAAACGGTTCGGTGGATTATGCGACTCAGCAGATTTTCTAAGACAATATATTTTTTCAAGTGCAACAGGGGTTAAGTTAGTTTTTGATTATATTTGCGCTCATTTGTTTGAATAATTTTTTTACGCACAGACAAATATTCATATTCTCAATAACGATAAACGACTGCTTAAAATACGGTGTCATTTGTTCGAAATTCATATACATTTTAATCAGTCTGGTATATAAACGTTTTTTGTTCTGTGAGTAGCCAATGGGCCTCGTTTCCGCTTTATCGCCACACGCTGAAAGCCAGCAGGATGCCATTGTTTCAGGCTTATATTCAACAGGTTTTGTGGTCTTAGACCATGTGTTTGATAACAATTATTTAACCTGTTTATTGCGGGAATTAATTGATTTAAACCCACAAAAATTTAAACCCGCCGGAATTGGTCGTGAAAACGCCTATCAAAAAAACAAATTTGTTCGGAATGATCGTATTCATTGGCTTGACGGTGATGAGTCGTTTTTAAGCAGTTATCGAAATTGGGCAGAATCCTTGCGTCTAGCGGTCAATCGACGATTGTTTTTAGGGCTTTACGAATACGAATGTATGTTTGCTCACTATCCCGAAGGTGCTTTTTATAAACGCCACATAGATGCTTTTAAAACCGGAATAAACCGCCGCTTAAGCACGGTTCTCTATTTAAATCCGCAATGGGGGCCTCAGGACGGAGGTGAGCTGGTCATGTACGCGCCTGATTCAAATCATATTATTCGCCAAATTTTACCCACAATGGGGAGACTGGTTATCTTTCTCAGTGAAGAATTCCCACACGAAGTACTGGCTGCTAAACGGGCACGTTACAGCCTGACTGGTTGGTATCGCATTAATGAGGACAATCTGCCAGCCAACTAAGCGGACATTTGATTGAAGCTGATAGGTTAAAATATGATGACTTATCATGGTTCATAACCCATTCAACATGACAATAAAATTCAGACAATATAATCATAAGGATGACTGCTATCGGCCGGCATGGGATTTGCGTCAACAGGTCCTGAGGTCGCCGTTGGGTCTGTCATTGACAGAAGAGGACCGAGAAAATGATTATCATTGTTGGCATTTTGGTTTGTTTAAGGGTAATCAAATCATTGCCACAGTAACGATTGAACCTTTAAATAATAAAAACCAGCGGTCTCAACAAGTCAAACTCCGTCAAATGGTGGTATCACCGGGCTATCAAAAGCAAGGACTGGGGCATCAACTTATTAAAGAGACTGAACAGGTTTTACGGGAAAAATCAGTGGCATCAATTAGTCTGGCGGCTCGATTACCGGCGGTTCCATTTTATCAATCATTAGGCTACCAGGGTCAGGGCCCGGTTTACCATCACTTGCGGATTGATCATCAGAATATGATGAAAAAGCTGGTTTAATTTGACAGTAATTGAATGGTGCCCGCTTTACAGGTTATGGTGGCGGGTGTATATCCGATAAATTCTCCATCAGGCATCAGTGGCATGGGCTCGGTGGTGGTCAGAGTGATGGTTTTACCGCGGTGGGTTTCGATTTCTGAATGTTCGATATGGCGTCCGCTGTAAATGGTGGGAAATAGATTTAAAATGCGCCAGCGTGAGATGGGCTTTAATAAAACCACATCGAGGTAACCGTCATTAATTTTAGCGTGAGGTGCAATTTTAAATGAAGTGCCGGTGTAGCGACTGTTGGCCACTTCAACGAACACCAGATCATCTTCAATGGCCTGGCCATCGATCCTTATTTTTACTTTGTTGGGTTTAATGCGCATGGTTTCCCATAATGCCGCCAGAGAATAGGACATGGGGCCCAGTTTTTTTATTTTCTGGGTGGTTTGACCGATATTAACCACCAGGCCGATACCGACGATGTTGATAAAATAATAGTGCTGATCACTGGTTTGAACTTTACCAACATCAACCGCTTTAGTCTTAAAGCGCTGAATAATGTCTATAGACTTTTTCCAGTCTGTAGGTTTTAGTCCAAGTTCTCGAGAAAATGCATTGCCGGTACCCACCGGCATGAGTCCTAATGGCAGTCGTTGTTCAGAGCGGACACGCATTAGGGCGTTCACCACTTCAAAAAGCGTGCCATCACCACCGGCAGAAATAACGGCTGAATAACGGCTAAGTCTGGATTGGGTGACTAAATCATGCACATCTTTAGCCTGGCCGGTTTTTTTTAATTCGAAATTTACTGCATGCTTATGTAAATACGATTCAATGTCGGGCAGCAACTTTTCGGCATGGCCACTACCGGCATGGGGGTTAAAAATAATCAGTAGGGGTTTCATTGAAAGAAATTTTGTTTAACTCAGATGATGTCTAACGTTTTAGTATAATGTAATGAACATATGTGTGCTATGAGTGAATCATAAATAGTCAGCATTCAGGCCTGTTTTTTCTGTCATAGTTATTCATATTACAAGGACTATACCGGATGAAAATTGTTAAAATGGACGTTTTAAAAATTTCCGGCATATGACTTTTCGAATTGGGCAGCGCTATTTTAATGAGGCAGATGTGTCTCTGGGCCTGGGCCAGGTGGTGGCACACCAAGATCGCATGGTTAAACTGCAGTTTGGTGCGGTGGATGAAACACGTATTTATGCCATAGACAGTGCACCTTTAATTCGTTTTAAACCCTTGCCCGGTGATGAAATAGCCTGTCGTGACGGCCAGTCTGTGATTTTGAAAGAAGTCACTGAACAAGATGGATTGTTGACTTACCAGGCGGTGAATACCCAAGGTGAGACGGTTCAGTTCAGTGAGTCGGATATTGCCGATAATATCGCCTTATCACAACCCAAAGATCGATTATTAAATGCCCAGTTAGACTCCCCTAAATGGTTTCAATTGCGGCAGGATGCGGCGGACTTTCAGCGACAGTTATGGCAATCTGATTTATATGGATTAATCGGTTGTCGAACGGCTTTATTGTCACACCAACTGTATATTGCCAGGCAAGTCAGTCGACGTTTTGCCCCCCGGGTGTTATTGGCAGATGAAGTGGGATTGGGCAAGACCATTGAAGCCGGTTTGATTGTGCATGCCCAGTTACTCAATGGTTTAGCCGATCGGGTGTTATTTTTGGTGCCGGATAGTCTGGTGCATCAGTGGATGATTGAATTAATGCGACGATTCAATATACACGTCAGCGTTTTTGATGAGGCACAATGTGAAGCTTTGATTGAAAGCGGCTATGATAATCCCTTTGAATCAGCACAACAGGTGTTGGTGCCATTGTCACTGGTGACAGCATCAGCGCAACGTTTCAATGAGGTGCAAGCGGCTGGTTGGGACTTAATGGTTGTCGATGAAGCGCACCATTTGCGTCGACCGGATGATAACAAATATCAGGATTTAACTGTTTTGTTTGAAGATCAGTCATTAAGCCTTGAACAACGGGCTTATGGTGTTATTGAGAAATTAAGCGAAACCATACCGGGTGTATTATTACTGACTGCAACACCTGAGCAATTGGGCCAACGTAGCCATTTTGCCCGTTTGCGATTACTGGATAAGGATCGATTCAGTGATTATGCTGAATTTGAGCAAGCGCAATCTCGTTTTGAACCGATTGCAGAAGGCATCAGTTTGTTGCTTGAGGCACGACAAAAAGATAGACCCTTGCCCGTAGACCAAGTCAAAGCGCTGTTGGCCGATCGGGTCGATCGTTCTACAATCAAAGATTTACAAGCGCTCAGCCAGCATTCTGATAAAGCCGGTGCCTTTATGAACCGTTTACTGGACCAGTACGGTACCGGACGAATTATGTTTCGCAATACCCGGCATTCTGTGAGTGGTTTTCCAAAGCGGATTTTGGCAATGACATCACTGATACAGCCTGAAAATTATCAAACGAGCGATTCTGTGGTTAGCAATCTTTCGCCGGAACTCAGTTTTCAGGCCGATCAGGACAATCTTCACTGGACCGATGTTGACCCACGAATTCCCTGGTTGGTCGAAACCCTACAGTCATTAGACCATGACAAAGTGGTTCTCATTGCGCATCAGGCAGACAGTGTACGGGCTTTAGCTGATTATCTGCGGGAAAAATATGGTCTTCACGCCGCCCTGTTTCATGAAGGTATGAGTCTGGTTGAGCGGGATCAGGCCGCGGCCTGGTTTGCAGATTTTGAACAAGGTACAAATCTCCTGTTATGTTCGGAAATCGGTAGTGAGGGGCGTAATTTTCAGTTTGCCAGACACTTAATTCTGTTTGATTTACCACCGCATCCCGATTTATTGGAACAGCGGATTGGTCGTTTGGATCGCATTGGTCAAGGCCGAGAAATTGTCTTGCATGTCCCTGTTTTTAAGGACAGCCGGCAAGCGGTGTGGTTTCGCTGGTACGATGAAGGATTGAAAATTTTTGAAGCGCCCAATCCGGCCGCCGCCTTACTCTTCAAGCAATTTAAAGATGATTTAAGTCGTCAGTTAAATGCCCGGGAAGTTAATCGTTTGATTCAACAAACCCAGGCACAAAGTGAACAACTGTTAACAAACATGGCCCGTGGCCGTGATCGATTACTGGAATTTCAATCGCATCCGCCGACGGCAGAACAATTGGTTGAACAGGCCGAATCAAGTGAACAGGTGGATCAGTTAATCGATTTTATGCACCGGGTGTATGATTTGTATGGTGTTGATTATGACATCAATACCAATGGCAGTGAAATCCTTAAACCCACGGAACAAATGCAAGGTTACTTTCCACGTTTACCAGAGGAAGGCATGACGGTTACTTACCACCGACATTATGCGCTGGCTAATGAAACCTGGCATTATTTAACCTGGGAACATCCCATGGTGAGTGAAGTCATGGATATGGTTTTAGATCAGGAAAAAGGCAATAGCACCCTGGTGGCCATTCAGCAACAAGGCCTCAAAGCGGGCCAATTATTTTTAGAGTGCCATTATCAATTTACCCTCAGTGGCCGTCAGAACCGCTATCTGGCTGGTATTTTGCCCCCCCAGCCAGTGCGCTTGTTATTGACTGAACAAGGTCAGGAATTATCGGACAAACTGAGTTCAGACGATTTACGCGCCATGGCTCAATCCGTCCCCCAAAAAACCGCCATTGCTGTCTTAAAAGCTAAATTACCGGTCATCAAACAACTGTTAAAGCTATCTGAATATAAAATAAAACAGCAACAAACAGATTTGATTAAACAATGGCGACAACAAATTTCAGATTATTTACAGGCTGAAATTGACCGTCTCAAACAATTGGCTGAGTACAATCAGTTGGTACGTGATGATGAAATGACGCAGGCGCAACAACAGTTAGAACGAGCCATTGAGCGGGTGGGGGCTTTAAAACCGCAGTTGGATTCATTGCGTATTTTGGTTACTATGTGAATATGGATTATGCCACTGTTATAGAACACATCTACCAGCAGTTATTGCTGGAGAAAAACTACGGTCAGGTCGCCAGTTATATTCCTGAACTGGCCACTGTGGACAGCGAAAAATTTGGGGTGTGTTTGATTGATCGCGAAAATGCCTGTTATTCGGCCGGTGATTGGCAGGAACAATTCTCAATACAAAGTATTATCAAAGTAGTGACACTGAGTCTGGCCTACCAAAAACTCGATGCCCAATTATGGCAACGGGTTGGGGTAGAACCTTCCGGAACACCGTTTAATAACCTCAGTCGCTTAGAACACGACTTTGGCATTCCCCGAAATCCGTTTTCCAATGCCGGTGCGATTGTGGTGTGTGATGTATTGATGGAGCTCTTTAGCGATCCCCGCGAAGTGGTGGTTACCATGCTCAGAACGTTGGCGGCTGACCAGGATATTCACTATACCCAAGCCATTGCCGCTTCTGAAAAGTCAGAAGGTTACCGCAATATGGCGCTGGCCTACTTCATGAAATCCATGGGCAATATTAAGCATGAAGTGGAAGATGTGCTGGATTTTTATTTTGATGTTTGTTCTATCTCGGTCAATTGTGAACAGCTGGCACGAATATTTATGTATCTTGCCAAGCATGGTCGGAGTGCCGATGACCAACACAGTTACCTCAGTCGCGGTCAGGCAAAACGAATCAATGCCATTATGTTGACATGTGGCTTTTATGATGAAGCCGGTGATTTCGCTTTTCGCGTCGGCTTACCCGGAAAAAGCGGTGTCGGTGGCGGTATTGTGGCGGTGATGCCCGGTGAATTCAGTCTGGCTGTGTGGTCACCACGCCTCAATGAAAAAGGCAATTCTTATCGCGGTTTACGTTTTTTAGAGCATTTTACTGACGCTACCGGGCTGACAATTTTTTAAGTGTTTGTCCTGATTGGTTGATTGCTATTTAAAATATAAGCTCTTTAACAGAAAGCCGTTTCAAGTTAAAATCATTTGCTTCCTTGACCTTAAATAATCATTATGTTGAAGCGTATTGTACTGTTGATTTTCATCTGTGGCGTGGCCATGGCCAAAGAACCTGCCAGCACCCTGGATCCTTTTATCTGGCTGGAAGATATTGATTCAGAGCGATCCATGGATTGGGTTAAAAAACACAACCAAAGCACCGCTGATGACTATAAGTCCAAACCGATTTACGATGAACTCTATCAGCAGGCTTTATCTACACTGAACAACAAATCCCGAATACCAACTGTTAGCCGCCAGGGCGATTGGTTATATAATTATTGGAAAGACGGTGATCACCCTCGCGGTATTTATCGACGCGCTAAAGTTGATAATTTTATTAATCATCAACAGGCTGATTGGGAAACAGTGATTGATATGGATGCCTACAACAAAGACAATGAAGGCAGCTGGGTTTTCAAAGGATTGAATTGCCTTAAGCCCGATTATCAACGTTGTTTAATGTTTATATCTCCCGGTGGCGGTGATGCAGTGATTATGAAGGAATTTGACGTTGATAAAAAAGAATTTATCAAAGACGGTTTCCAATTGCCGAAAGCCAAAATGCGTGTTTCATGGCGTGATCAAGACCACCTTTTTGTGGCCACTGATTTTGGAGCTGATAGTTTGACAGAGTCAGGTTACCCGGCAGTTGTTAAGTTATGGACACGCGGAGAAGATTTAAATACAGCCCAAACCTTATTAACAGTTCCCCAAAAATCTGTATCCGTTGGGTCTTTTCGTTTGGGTGAAGGCGATGAAGCCATCGATTTTGTGATTGACAGTACATCTTTTTGGACCAATGACTATTATATTCTAAAAAACAACACACCTAAAAAACTAAACCTTCCAAATAGTGTTGAAATTAATGGTGTTTTTCAAGGCCAGTTAGTGCTGTCCTTAAAAGATGACTGGGCTTTTCAGGATCAGACTCTGAAACAAGGAATGGTATTATTGATTAACCCCGACTTATTGTTGAACCAGGAGGCTGAAGCAGAAGAAGGTGACTGGCAAGTATTTTTAGATCCTGACCAATTCACCACCATTGAATCCATTGACGCCACCGACCACAGCATTATTGTTAATTCCCTGGTAGATGTGGTCGCTCAGGTGGATGTCTATCAGCCCAACCTGGATGATGCAAACCGAACATGGCAGAAAACCCGAGTTGAGTTTCCGGCTAATGGCGCGGTGAGCCTGTCGTCAGTGGATGATAAATCCGGTGATTTCTTTGCTATCTACGAATCCTTCATTAAACCACCGACTCTGTACCATGTCGCCGGTGATCAACTGAAAGCGACAGCCGTTCGTGAACAAAAGCCAAGCTTTGATGCCGCGCCTTATGTTGTTAAACAGTTTTTTGCCAGATCTGAAGATGGTACTTTTATCCCGTACTTTATTGTGATGAATAAAGATATGGAATATAACGGCAAAAACCCAACCCATATATTCTCCTATGGCGGTTTTAGAAATTCTTTGACACCGTCTTATTCCGGTAGTTATGAGGCTTTAGAAGGCGCTTACGGAAAACTGTGGCTCGACCGCGGTGGTGTATTTGTTTCTGCCAGTATTCGTGGTGGCGGTGAGTATGGGCCGAAATGGCATCAGGCCGCCTTGTTGGACAATAAAACCAAATCCTATGAGGATTTTGAAGCCGTGGCTCAGGATTTGGTGGACCGTAATATTACCTCGCCTGAGCATTTAGGTATCGAAGGCCGATCTAATGGTGGTTTGTTGGTGGGTGCGACCATGACCCGCCACCCGGATTTATATGGTGCCGCTATTATTGGCGTGCCGTTATTGGATATGAAGCGCTACCATAAATTATTGGCCGGCGCCAGTTGGATGGGCGAGTTTGGTAACCCGGACAACCCTGAGCACTGGGCGTTTTTAAAAGAATACAGCCCCTATCAAAATCTGAAAAAAGACACGGACTATCCGGCGACTTTTTTCTTTACCTCAACCCGTGATGACCGAGTGCATCCTGGACACGCCCGTAAAATGGCGGCCAAAATGGAGTCTTACGGCTATCCGGTCCGTTATTATGAAAACATCGAAGGCGGACATGGTGGTTCCAGTACCAACGAACAATTGGCAGAACGTCTGGCGCTTGTTTATACACACTTATGGTCTCATTTAACTGATTAAGTGTTGGCAAATGTTGTAAAAGTAAATTGATTTTAAAAAAAAGCACCTTCCGAGGTGCTTTTTTTATGTATGGGATTTAATTGTGGATTCTGAGGTGTGGCGATACAATAATCGAATGATATTAATCACTTTTACAATGAAGATTCAGCCATGAACTGGATTGCTTTATTACAAGCGGCTTATTTTATTATCTTGCTGTTGGTGATTATTCAAATCATCTACGACACCCGTAACACCACCAAAGCCTTGTCGTATATTCTGGCTGTTATCTTTTTGCCGATTGTCGGTATTCTGTTTTACCTGTCTTTTGGTGTTAACTTTCGCAAACGAAAGTTCTATAGTCATAAGTTATTACGTGATGAAAAACTGCGTCAGGATGTCAAAGACCATGGTTTTGAGGTGTCTGAATCCATTTGGGAAGATGAATTATTTCCGGCTAAATACCGTCATTTATCCGGTTTTATCCTGAACACCAACATCAGCCCGGTGTCAGCGGGCAATGAAGTCACGCTGTATCAAAATGGCGAACAAAAATTCCCCGCTTTGTTAGCAGCCATTGAGCAGGCGCAGCATCATATTCATATAGAATATTATATTTATGAAAGTGATGGCATTGGTAACCAAGTAGCGAACGCCTTAATAGAACGTGCCAAACAGGGTGTCGAAGTGCGTTTTATTTATGATGATTTTGGCAGTTTTAATATTGGTCGACAATTACTGAAAAAAATGCAGGCAAACGGCATCCAAACATCGCCATTTTACCGTTTGCGTTTACACGCTATCGCGCACCGAATCAATTACCGTAATCACCGTAAAATTGTGGTCATTGATGGCCAGTGCGCATTTACCGGTGGTATTAATGTCGGTGATAATTACATCAACACGAACGACGCAGATGAAGTTCATGGCAATCAGCTTTATTGGCGCGATATGCATATTCAAATTAATGGGCCGGCGGTGGCTTTTTTACAATATGTATTTATCAGTGACTGGAATTTTTGCAGTGATTATGAAGTGGCATTAAGTCCACAGTACTTTCCAAAGCGTTTAAAGACTGAATCGATTGAACCTGAATTGGTACAACTGGTGTCATCAGGCCCTGATTCTGACTTGCCCAATATATTGTTTTCCATCATGAACGCGATTTTATCGGCACGGTCACAAATTCTCATTACCACGCCTTACTTTATTCCCGGTGATCGCTTAAAAGATGTCCTTATTATTGCCGCCAAAAGTGGCGTTAAAGTCCGGTTGTTGGTGCCTGATCGCTCCGATTCAAGGATAGTAAATACAGCCGCTAAATCTTATTACAGTGAATTACTGTCAATCGGGATAGAAATTTATCGATACAAAAAAGGCTTTATACACAGCAAAACCATGGTCATTGATCATGACCTGGTCATTCTGGGAAGTGCCAATATGGATGTCCGAAGTTTTGATATTAATTTTGAAATCAATACATTGATTTATGGCGAAGCCCTGGCGCAACAACTGACCGAAGTGTTTGAGCAGGATTTAAACGGTGCTGAAAAAATAGATGCTGATCGCTGGCTACAACGGCCAACGCTGGTGCACTTTTGGGAACGGGTGGTGCGGTTGTTTTCTCCGATGATGTAATCTTTTTTTAGCCATAAAAAACCCCGGTCGATGAACCAGGGTTTGATTGGGTTCATTGGTTGTTAAGCTTGTCGCTTTCGAACACCCACAATAGTCAGCATTAAAGCCAGTAAAAGCATCATCCAAACCGAGAGAGTCGGAACTGCTGTGGCCCCGGTGCCACGATTGTCCAGGGCTAAAATAGCCGCATCCGGTGAACAATCCGTGGGTTCATCGATATTACCTGCCACTGCGCTCAGGTATATTGGATCAGTCGGTGAGCCGATTAAATTAAGTGGTACATGCACCACGAAATTATCCGCGTTTTGAGTCGCCGGTAATGTGCTGATAAAATTCATGTTGGAATCAAATAATTCAGCTGTCATAGTAGGTGCCCCTTTACCGCTTGATTGCGTTTGAGAGATGTTCATAGAAGGGTAGGATATTGAATAGTCTGCGCCCATGGCTAATTGAGGCGAGCAATAATCATTGTAAGTGGTCTGATTTGTACCGGTATTGATATCGGCGTCTACATCCAACTCAATAATGGCGACCGCATCTAACACAGGCAAACCCTTGGTAGGTAAATTCGGTAATTCGTACCTAACGGTGATATCTAAATCATTGTTGTTTCGGGCTACCGAGAATTCAGTGACATCCGGGCTGGCAGTTTGTCCAAAGGCATCGCCCAGTGGATCTGCGTAGCTGTTATAAACCAGTTGTGAAGTTTGTGACCCTCTTGGTAATGTAGGCGCATCCTCCCAATAGTTGGCAATCGCCGGTGAAGCCAGACAAGTCGTGATTATAAAGGCGTAAATATATTTCATGATTCCCCCAATGGTAAAAAAATGATTATATTAGCTAAACAATTTATGTTTGTAAAGTTATGAATTTCTCATTTAATTAAATTAATACAAACAGTTAAATTTTGTTTTTAATTTTTAGAATTTGATTACAATAATGTTTTTTTATTTTCTTTCGTATTCACCATCAGGTGAGATTTTGAGGGTGTTGAGATGGTGACACAAGTAGACATGGCTGAGACAGTCATTACCCAAGCCACAGCCATGAGTTTAATTCCACCAGTGGTGGTCTTGATATTAGCCATTTGGTTAAAACGACCTATATTGGCGCTGATATTGGGGTCACTAACCGGCCTTTTGCTCTTCTCTCCGGCAGATATCCTGACTCATTTTACCGAAACCACCTTAAATGTGATGCAGGATGAAACCATTGCCTGGCTAATTTTGGTGTGCGGTGGCTTTGGTATGCTGATTGGTTTGTTGGTACACACCGGTGGTGCCATGGCCTTCGGTCGTAAGGCGCAGCAATATACAAGTGGCAGAAAATCATCTTTATTAATGACTTTTGTGTTGGGCCTGGTTATTTTTGTCGATGATTACCTGAATGCTTTAAGCGTGGGTGAAAGCATGAAACGGGTCACCGACAAATACAAAGTGTCACGCGAAATGCTGGCTTATGTGGTGGATTCGACAGCTGCGCCTGTTTGTGTTCTGGTGCCGTTATCGACCTGGGCGATATTCTTCGGTGGGTTATTGGAAAATAATCAGGTGGCGGCGGTGGGCGAGGGTTTGTCCGTTTATATTGAGGCCATTCCTTACATGCTCTATGCCTGGTTAACCCTGGTGGTGGTTTTATTGGTTATTAGCGGCGTTATACCGGTTTTCGGGCCCATGAAAAAAGCTGAGATTGCGGTTCAACGGGGTCTCAATGACCCTCAGCAACCGGCGGCAGCGATTGATAATGTGGCGCTCAATGAGGAACTGATTGATGCAGTGACGCCCACAGATCAATCTTTGGCACCGGGTGAATATCTGGTCAAAGGTATTGAAGAAGAGTTTGAAGAAGCTCAATCAAAAGGTAAGTTGATTAATTTTTTACTCCCCATGTTTCTATTGGTTATCCTGACCATTTATTTTGATGTGGATGTTTATAAAGGTTTGATTGTGACCATGATGATAGTCTTGCCATTTTATGGGCTTCAGCGACTCATGACCCTCACTGAGATGATGGAAACCATGATGAATGGTTTTAAAACCATGTTGCCGGCTATCGGTACCGTGGTGGCGGCCTTTATTTTTAAAGACGTCTGCGATAAGCTGCTGTTACCCCAGTATGTCATTGATAACCTGTCACCCTATATGACTGCTCAATGGTTACCGGCTCTGGTGTTTTTGGCGATGGCGATTTTAGCCTTTGCCACCGGCTCCAGTTGGGGCATTTTTGCGGTCACCATCCCCATCGTGATGCCACTTGCCTATGCCGTTGACGCCAATATTCCGTTGGTTATCGGCGCCTTGTTATCCGCCAGCGCCTTTGGCTCACAGGCTTGTTTTTACAGTGATTCCACCATTCTGGCGGCTCAGGGTACCGGGTGTCATATGGTATCTCATGCCATCACCCAATTACCCTATGCCCTGATTGCGGCAGCGGTGAGTTTTATTGGGTTTTTGTTGTTGGCTTAAGTTTGAAACCTGACTGACCGAAATGGACTCGGGCAGTCAGGCCTGGCGGGATTGATTTAGCTGACAAATGTTAATTCCAACGCTATTTTGTACTAAGCGTGGTTTTTACATGGATAATTTGTACTCGCGTTCACCTTAAAAAGAAAACGAAAGATTTGTGAGAGGTTATAAGCCTTTTATATCTTCACAAAATCCACTTAAATTAGGTATCACATTATTGATTTCAGAGTAATAATATTACACAAAGTATTTAGTCATTTTAATGGCTATACTTTATTCAAAACCATCTTCAAAAATAATATCGCTTATTAAAGGGTCACTGAATGGAACTCCCGCTGGTGGATACTCAAAGCCATCATTTAAGCCGTCACCATCCGTATCCTGAACTGTATGTGATGTGCCTAAAACAAACTCTTGGCCATCGATTAAACCATCACCATCAGTATCAATGTTTGGATAAACATAACCTAATTTTGTTGAATTTGGTGGAGGTGGATCTGTTTTTGGTAAGTTAATTAGTTTGTGGTTAAAGTTGACAGTGTCTTCAACACGATATAACTTATGTGCACCAAAAGGAACGCAGCCAGGTTCTGATAGACAAATGGGGAATATATACCCTTCAATACCCGCGTAGTTATACCCATCATTATTATGAAAGTCTTCAATTTCTGTCTCACTAACCGCATAAGTATCGTTACGATTATTTCCATTAATGGTTTTCTCCATTCTTCTCAAGGGGACCATATTTTTTAAATTTACGGAAGGGTGGTTGTTAGTGGTAAATACATAAAAATTAGCTCTTGGAGAAGGGAATGTATAATTATTAACGTTGTACCAAAAGTTTGTAAATTCATTTACTAGTAAAGCGCTCGTGTCAGGGTCATAGTACCCTAAATCTTTTAAAAGGAAAGCCATAGCTACCTGTGGGAAAGGGCTGTAAACGGTATTTTTTTCTGTATTGGAATGAAGGGCAAACATTGGTGTTAATCGTGTTTTGATTTGCTGATCATTTGACTTCCCTAATATTTTTCCCAAAGCTTTGGTTGGGTTTGGGAATCCATATCCTAAAAAGTCATTCACGCCTAAATTTTGTTCACTTCTACTAGATGTTGAATTTAAAACATTGATTAATCCGGTGTTTAAGTTTGGGTTGTATGTGCCATTCGGTAATAATGGATGGGCAGACCTCATAAGTTGTAAAATGGCTGCTACTTGGGGAGCAGCCATTGATGTTCCTGTGCAGAATCCAAACCCATCATTAGGCATGCCGTCACTTGAATCTTCGCAACCGATGTCATAAGCATACTCGCCTCCCGTATAAAAAGTTGAATAAACGTTTCGGGCTTGAGTGACCACATCGGTTTTTTGGTCTATAGAATTATGACTGTAATTTGAGCCGCACTCTTCTTCACCATTTCTTGTTGGTGGACAATTGCTGCTATCAGTGAAGAGGTAAGGGTCACCATTGGCGGGTGACTCATTCCAAAAAATACCGTTTTCATCTAAGCCGCCCACAGCAACAGTGCCTGCTTCGCTGGCTGGAAATTGAAGTACTGATCTGTAATTGCCAGCAGCACCCACCATTAGGGTGTTTTGACTTCTCATAAAGTCTAGAGCATCACAAGCTCCAAAAGAATCGGGACAAAAATCTTCATTTGGCGAGCCTAAACCACCACTCCAATTAACAACGCCTATTCCTGTTGAAGATAATGACTCCATTCCGCTAACAGCTGCACTAATTGATGGTATCGGGTATAAAGTAGGGCCACGGGGTTGGTCAATATCACAAAAAGAATTATCAGTCCATTTCATCATAGAAAGTCCGCAATTTTTGCAAATCCCTAAGTCTTTTCCGGCTAGTAGTCCAGATACATGGGTTCCATGACCAATTAAATAAGAAGTTGCCATATTGTCATCGACACCGTCAGCTAAATCACATTGTTCATAAGTTGAAAAACCTTGAGTATCATATGGTTCATTTTCATCAACATTTAAGTCATTTCCTGCAAAATCTATTTGATAGTGGTCATCTAAGATATTGCCACCAATGTAATTTCCAGAATCAAAGGCAGCAAGGTTAGGATGAGAATATTCAAAACCTAAATCAATTGCGCCAATATAGCCCATACCTTCAGAAAGCTCCCAAGCAGATTCAATATCCAAATCTGTTTGAATGCCACCTTTGTTATTATGATTATGTAAGATTTGATTATTATTGGAAGATGAAATACGCGGAGTTAAATCCCCAACGTATCCAGAGTGAGTTACATATACATCGTTTTCAAAGTTACTAAGTATTTGATTGGCATCTGCGGACTCATCGTAAGTTACTACTAAGTATCTATGTAACCGTGACCTTGACCAATCAGGGTCTGTATTCATGATTTGAAGTAATTTACCAGTTGGTCTATTACTGATTAAATATTCAACTTTATTAGGAGGAGCCTCGTTAAATGAACTCAGTAAATACCCTGGTGGGCTTGGTGATGTATTTGCTTGTTGAACAATATTTTCAGGGGTTGGTGCCCCTTCACCGTGTTTAATTAAAATGTGAAATTCTTTTGAATTGACAAGTCCAGTTGAGGATATCAGTATTAAACAGCTAATAGTGATTTTTTTATTTAATTTCTTGAGAGTTTTTAAAGCTAATAGAAAAATCACTATTCCTAATAGAATTAGGACTTTAAAATCAAATATATTAACAGCTACAGGTTGTCCCCTTATTACTGAAAAATTTGCTGATTCAAGAAAAACAAAGTTATCATCTGGAGAAATTGGAAAGCTGGTTTGTGGTCCAACCCAGTTTACGTTCAATGTATATTCTCCAGCGTCATTAGGAATAATATCAAATTCTTCACGCATGCTGCTTCCATTGCCTGGACAAGGAGTAAAGCTATATGCTACTAAGTATAAGCTAATGACGTTCCCTTGAAATTCGATATAGAACCTTTCATTATTAACATTAGGAACGAAAGTCAAACAGGGGGTTACGAATGGATCAATGCCAACAGTAACAGTTTCACCAACTAAAAATTCATTTGAATCTAGATAGACTCTTTGAGGGGTGCCGCAGATTCCAATTGATGAAAATAATATTAAGGCAAGAGTTAATTTCATGTTTCCTCCTCTTCAGGGATAAAGTAATTTTTTTGCGTTTTAAAGTGTTCAAATACTAAATATTTCATAATGTTAACAGTTATTGACGCATCTGGCATGAAAGATGCCAATATTTTAGAGTATTTAGCGTCTGCGAGCTTTTCTTCAAAACGTAATCAAATAAATTAAATTACGGCAAAATATAATTATAGATACCTTTGCTCAAAGCCTTCACTTTAACCGAATAAGATAAAATGCTTGTTTTAAAACAAATCACCTGCATTACCATTTCCTCGAAGAAACTGAATTTAAAAAATATGGCCTTACCACTCGATACTTACATGGACGACCTTGAATCCATTGAGAAAATTTCTGATGTGGATAAGACAATGGCTTTAAGACTGTCAAAGTTTTTGGGTAGGTCACCGGAAAGCTGGATGCTTATGCAAAATCAATTTCGAAAAGTTAATGCTAAGGGCTAGCTTGGCGAATTAACCCAATCTGACGGTTTTTTTGTATCAGCAGCTATTGGCCAGGCCCATAAAACTTAATATGATATCTGATCATGTATGTTATCCGCAATGTTGCGAACTAAATCTAAATGACCTTTCTTTAAAGCCTCTAAATGTGAGAGCCTTTTTTCTTCAATAAATAATGCACGATGTGGGTTAAGCAAAAATCTAATACTGCCCCAAAAGTCTAAACGTTGTTCATGTAATGAATCCAACACATCGCTCAACCCGAAAATAATTTGATTGTTCTCAAACTGAAAAGCTGGAATTTTTTGCTTTTCTGATATGCAAATGCTTAAGAGTTGTTTTTTATCAATCAGCTTTTGCACATGGCTTGGATCCAAGTTCAATAAACTCGACACCTGATTTAGGTTCAAATAACCACCATAATCATCTAACAAGTGTAATCTTTTTAATGCACCTCTCAACCTGGATTCATGGTATGAACTAATTTCATATTTGCCAAGTACGCCATCTAAGACCAATTCAAGAATCATAAAAACATCAGATTCTTCTTGAGTTACTCTGTCCAACTCATTTTCATCTAATTCATCAAGAATTTTGACTAAGCCATTGCGAATGTCTTTTATTGCCTTTTGACGTTTATCGATGTTGGTAAGATCGCTCATGATAATTAATATTACTTACTATTATAAATGTCTAAATCTTTCTAAAGCTCAAGACCGGAATCACATAAAGTTATTACACCATAATCTTACTCATGCTCACGATGTTTTAATGATTACTATACTCTTTTTTTGACTTAAATTGGCATTTCAACATCAAAAATGGTAAATAATGTATGGTTGAAATGGTTGGTAAGTCTTAAAAAAACAGGTCTCCGAAAAATATATGACACCAGGAATTGGATTTTATTATAATAGATGTAACTTAAATGAAAAAATCAAATGAGTAAAAATAAATCCACCGGAAATTCCAACACGAAAGGTTATCAACCTAAAAAACCGACAACTAAACCTCAGTCATCCTCCACAGAAAAACCTACGCAAGTGAAACCGCCATCCAAGAAAAACTTGTAATCACATTATGAATGTTTGGGATCAAAACGCGCTCATTATTTTCATCCTTTTTGTGATACCAGGTTTTATATCAATTAAAACATATGAGCTTATATATCCTGGGGAGACGTTTGATACATCCAAGAAAATCATTGATGCTGTTGCATTTAGTTGCATCAATTACGCATTTCTGGCGATTCCAGTATATTTTCTAATTCCAGAAATTCAAAATGACTTTCTCATAATAATATTTGGAATATTTGCATTGTTTGTATTTCCAGTAATTATTGTTTACATTTTTAGCTTGATACGCAAATCAAAGCTTGTTCAGAGAAAATTGCCACACCCTGTTGGAAAGCCATGGGATTATGTTTTTTCACAGCAAGAAATTTATTGGATGGTTGTAACATTAAATGATGGTACTAAATTAGGCGGTAAGTTTGCTGAAAAATCATTTATTTCTAGCAGTCCACATAGTAATCAGATATATTTAGAAGAATCCTGGGAAATGAATGATGATGGAATGTTTGAAAGAAAACACAATAATACCAAGGGGGTATTAATCGTAACTTCAGAAATTAAACTTATTGAATTCTTTGAATACGATCCGCCAATTAAAAATGATAATAAAGATGAAAATGCCAGATAAAGAGAAATCAGACACAATAGACTTCGGATATGTCCCGAAAAAAGCTAAAAGTCAAAAAAATGATTTGCCTTCTACTAATAGCAGTAAAAGCAAAGCAAACGCCAAACACTCACCTAAGCCACCTAGTAAGAAATAATTACCAAGATTATGTCGGATGACAAACAATTAATAGAGGAAAGATACCCGCCAAAAAAACCGGTTAAAGACGGATATCAGCCTAAAAAAAGAGAAACAGAATCTAATAAAGTACCACCACCTCCATCAAAAAAATAACCTATTCAATATTTATTTCAGGTAAGACGGTTAAACAAAATTGATTGCTTATATCTCTTGTTCTTCTGTCAATGTGAAAGTGTATTGTGATATTGGTTTTTGGTTAGTAAGCTAAACTGAGTAATCATTAATCATCGCCTTCTGAAAATAACTCTTCTTGGGGGGCAGAATTCGATGTTGTTTCATTAGGCTGTGAAGTATACGCCGTAACAAAATTCTTGCGGTTTATTTCACTATAGTCCAGTAACATACCAATAAATGATTTTAAATGAGTTTTTAAAAAATCAAATCCGGCAGGTTTAGTTTCGTAAGTCAGCATTTCAAACTCACATGCTATCTTAAAAAGCATATCGCCTTTACCAAGCCTTAAAACATGGTCAGCAACAACTTCGGCATGAATTTTGTCGTAAACAGCATCAATGTTTTTTTCTAGCTTTTTAGATAACGCCGCCCCATTTTCCAGATGCTCTGATACTATCGCTAATGCTATTGATATATTTTGTTTGCCTTCAACAATGTTTGGAGCGCCGTATCTAATGGAGTTTATAAAGACATTTCTTCGCTCTTCATTAGAAGCGAAAGAGTACGACGAACTAATAAAATCTAAATTGGCAGCAACCAAAGATGCGCTGAAGTAGACCAGCCTAACAACGCCTTCCGCTGATTGAGAATCAGGATGCGATTTAACGAGATTATTTGAGAAAACGGCGAAATACTCTAATGCCCTAACTAATGAATTTGGTCCAAGGCCAGAAAGAACTGACGCTTTTAAATCTAAATAATTTGTCAGATTGTCCTTGTTCTTTCTTTGGTTATCAATACTTTTCAGTTTTGAAATCAGTTCCTCTTCATTTATTCGATTATCAAATAATATTTTATTGCTTTTTTTGATTCGTTTTATATCATTTCCATTTAGGAGTTGAATACCAAGCTTCTTCGCAACAATTTTGGCTACAGGCCCTGTATCTGTTGTAGCCACACTGGCATCGTCAACGCCTAATGCTTGAGTCAATCCTTTGGTCCAAATTAGTCGTTCAAGAGCCTTCGGCCTGGCTTTGTATTTAATGTCAACAATTTGGGTTCTTCTTGAACTGCCGGTTGGGCGCTCATATAACCACAGATCTATATCTGTGATGTCTTGACTATCAATCTGATAAGAAACCCCACGTAGAACATAAAAACCAGAGCGCATGAAGTATGCCCTTAATGTTTCTTCCAGTTGATATCCCTTTTCAAGCATCAAATTGTCTGCCTTCTCTTAATGAATTAATGATATCTAAAGTTTCTTTTTTACTTTGTACTGATTGCTTTTTCCTAACTACTGTTCTGTTAGCCTCAGGGCCAGTATAGTTTGTCATAGGTGCATTTGGCAAAGTTAATGGAGCTTCGCTTGCTGTGCCAGTGGTCAATACTTGCAAAGCCAGTTCTCCAACGTCTTTTTTCAATAGACGTAGTCTAAAAAGACCTCCTTCAGGAATGGTTTTGACTACTCTATCAATTTCCAATACTCTGTAATCTTGCCCTATTGCTGTTGTTGGGCCAACAGTGCCACCATTTATCAACTTTCTGAGAAGTGCGCTTACATCCCTAATTCTACCAGTAGATGAACTTCTCCTGCTCATTCCGTAGCTTAAGGCCGCCACCAAAGCTTTTGCCATATCAAAAGTGTCATCTACCATTGGGTCAATAAATTTATGAAACGCACCTGGTGATGTTAGGTATACATGTTCTCCCTGGTTATTTGAGACAACATTCAAGTCATATAGCCCTGCGGCTTTTGCTTTGTCAAATAATTGATCGCCAAGTATTGTCGCAGCTCGAGTGTACTCCAAGCAACCTGTGGATTCTAATAATTGATTAAGTTCAGTGATTTTTCTTTGGTCAGCTTCAGTAAGAGCGCTTAAAATGGCACTTGCCTTTAAAATGTTATCTTTTCTGAATAAGTTGCCATTAAAAATAACTTGGTTGTTTTGCTCACCTTCTGCATCGATAAATCCATAATGTTTAGCCCTGTCCAAAAAGTCTGATACCTCTGTGGATGACATGCTGTGAGTATCTCCAATGTACTCTTTTGCAGCAGATTCTTTAACAGGTGTATCTGATGCCATTTCAGCCAGAGAGATAGATGCCATTTCTTCTTGGCTAGCCTCTTTTTGATAAAAAATATCTGTTGTATGTCCAAGAACTGCTCTTGTAGTTAATCCCAAAGTTTCTACTCCGGAATCTGTTTTATCTATAAGTTTATTGTCCTGTAATAGGTTTAAATAATACGGAAGTTCCACAATTGTATTTAGACCAGCTGATTTTGCAAGGTGCTCCACTTGACTCATGGTTAAGGAGTCTTGATCTGAGGCAGATAGTTTGTTCAAAAGGTGAGCGGCCTTCGCACTGTGTTCGATGGTTGGGTAATTTGCACCACCTCCTTCTACCAACACAACTTTTCTTCCATGATGAATAATCCATGAGCCAGTACTCTCTTTGCTTAGCTTGTCCATATAATTCAAAAAATCATTTACAACTGTGAAAAATGTCAAAAATCAAACATTTGCAAGTTAAAAGTATATGAATATTAAAATAAATTCAACAACTCAGAAAAATAGGTTGCAAACAAGAAATATTGTTTAATTTGTAAATAATTTTCAAATCGAACAATTTCAGGCTTTGAGTAGATTTTTATGGTAATATTACATCAATATATTGTATAGGCGGTAAATAAATAATTCTCCAATTAGAATAAAAATGATTTATTTTTACATTCGAAAATCATGCCAGTTAGAAAAATTCCCAAAAACTATCGAAATCTAACAGGCTTGTTACCAAGCGACAAATCAATTGGCGATGCTGGATTTGAGTCTTCGCTTGAAAGAGACGCGTTGATATATTTTGAATTTGATGCAGGTGTTAGTAAATTTGAAGTTCAGCCGGTTCAAATTAATTGGATAGACTGTAAAAACAGAAAAAGAACTTATACACCGGATGTTTTGGTGTATTTCAAAAATAAAGCACCAATTCTCTATGAAATCAAGCCATCTCAGGATTTGCCAGAAGTTTTAAACGAAGGTCGTGATAAGTTTAAAACTGCCATTGGTTTTGCAAGAAAGAAGGGATGGCGATTTAAATTCTTTACTGAAGATAAGGTGGGTGTCAATTTTCTGAAAAATGTTCGATTCCTACTGCCATTCTTACAAGCTGGCCCTCGTGTTGAAGCTGATATGGATTTGATTGATGATAAATTGCATGAGTTATCTGAATCCACGCCCAGGCAGGTCATCACCAGCATTTATGCTGATGAATTCAATCAAGCTGATTTGATACCCACTTTATGGTATTTGGTAGCCACTGAACAAATTGGTATTGATTTAAATCAGCCTCTAACGATGGTTTCTAAAATTTGGCATGTTAGATAATGCGTACAGCGGTTGAAAAACGAATCATACCTGGCATGAGGGTTTATTTTAAAGGAGAACCCCACCATGTTAAATCGATAATAGGTCTGGATGAGGTTGTATTAATAAAGGTTGATGGACAAGATATCGTATGCACCAAATTAAGCTTGGTCGATATATACGAGCCACTTTCTAATAAGCATCCTGAGATTCTAAATCTAACTGATGATGAATGGAAGCTTATTCAACATAGATTTCAAATCATTGAGCCTCTGGTGGATATCCCCAAAAGGAATAGAAACATGGTAAGTGAGCGAGGGAAAGAAGCCAGTGTGTCGACAAATACCATTTATAACTGGCTCAAAAAATATGAACGCAGTGGATTATTGACATCTCTTTTGCCTAAAAAGAGAAGTGATGCTGGGAAGACTGCTTTTTCACAGGAGGTGGAAAAGATTATTGGTGAAGTCATTGAAAAAGAGTTTATGGACAAAAGGCGAAAGTCTGTTTCTAAAGTTTGTGATGAAGTCAGAAGAGAATGTTTTAATCGTGGCGTTAAAGCACCCCATCGAAATACTATAAGAAACCGGATAAAATTATTAAATAACAAGCAGGTGATGAAAGCGCGGTACTCCAGTCAGGAGGCAGCGCATTATTACAGAACCATTAATGGCGAGTTTCCTCATGCTGATGCCCCATTGCGTGTTATTCAGATTGACCACACAAAGCTTGATATCATTTTAGTTGATGATGTTCACAGGATAAACATTGGTCGACCATTTATCACCTTGGCATGTTGTGTTCATAGCAGGGTAGTCTTTGGTGTTTGGGTGGGCTTTGAAAATCCATCCGCATTGAGCGTGGGATTGACTATTTCCCAAGGCATTTTGGCCAAAGGTAGGTACCTTGAAAAAGTGGGTGTAGACGGTGAGTGGCCAATTTGGGGAGTCCCTACTTGCATCCATGCAGATAATGCCAAGGAATTTAGGGGTGAAATGTTGAAGATGGCTTGTCAACAGCACAACGTTAGGGTTGAATGGCGTCCTGTAGGAAAACCTCAGTATGGTGCTCACATTGAACGATTGCTTGGCACATTTTTACAAGAGATTCATACTTTGCCTGGCACCACTTCTTCTAGTGTGGCAAAAAAAGGTTCATACGATGCTGAAAAAGAAGCCGCATTGACGTTGGGTGAGTTTGAAGAGTGGCTGGTTAATTACATCGTGAACGTTTACCACCAAAGAGAACATTCATCTTTAGGCATGTCACCCTTACAAAAGTTGGCAGAAGGGATTCATGGTAATGAAGAAACCCCAGGTGTTGGCACACTTGCTAAAATAAAGTCAGAACATGAGGAGCGATTTAAACTGGATTTCATGCCTCATGTGGAGCGAACAGTTCAGAACTATGGGATAGTTTGGAATAAGATCTATTATTACCATGATGTCCTTAGGCCTTGGATTAATGCTGAGGATGAAAAGCAGAATAAATACAAAAAGAAATTTATTATCAAATACGATCCCAGGGACATTAGCTCAATTTATTTTTATGACCCCAACCTCAATGAATACTTTTTAATTCCCTACCGGGATATCTCAAAACCCATGATGAGTATTTGGGAATTGAGAGAGGTTAAAAAGCATTTAAAAACTGAAAACCATCACGAAATAGATGAAGCATTAATATTCCGAACATTTGAGCGGATGAAAGAAATTGAAGAGGCTGCTGTTAGTAAAACTGTCAAAGCACGACGCAAACAGCAGACCAGAAAACAGACAAAGAGTCGTAGTGCAAATAAAAGAAAACCCGAAACATCTGAGTCACCAATTGAGGAATTGGCTTTTGATACAAGTGAGTTACAGCCCTTTGATGACATCGATGAAGACTTTTGATGAGTGATTATTTAACTGAAAAAACAAAAGAGGCCCTTCTTTTCTCAGATAAAGAAAGAATTCGATACATTTTAACGCCTAAATGGATTGGATATCCTGTGGCAAAAAACGTCATTAATAAATTATCAGATTTATTGGTTCACCCCAAAACACACCGAATGCCAAATATGTTGATTATTGGCGAGACCAATAACGGCAAAACCATGATTGCGAAAAAGTTTTTCAAAATGCACCCTGCAGACCTCAACAAGAACGGTGATAGCGCCAAAATACCGGTGTTATTGGTGCAATCACCACCCGTACCTGATGAGGGTCGTTTTTATAACAATATTCTTAAGTTATTGATGGCACCACACAAGACCTCAGACCGTATCGATAAAAAAGAGCATCAGGTCAGAGTCATTCTTGAAAATGTAGGAACTAAAATGCTTATAGTGGATGAAATCCACCATGTTTTAGCAGGTAGTTTAAATAAGCAGAAATCATTCTTAAACGTTATTAAGTACTTAGGAAATGAGCTTCAAATCCCAATTGTGGGAATTGGTATTAAAGATGCTGAAATAGCCATTAATACAGAGCCACAGTTAGCCAATCGGTTTGAACGCGTCCGAATACTAAAGTGGAAATTAGATCAGGATTTTGTACGGTTCCTCATGAGTTTTGAGCGACTTCTGCCCCTAAAGAAACAATCTAATCTTCATGAGGCTAATATTGCTCAAAAATTGCATACTATGAGTGAAGGTTATGTGGGGGAATTAACCGCTGTCATTAATAAAGCTGCTATCCAGGCAATAAGAGATCAAGCTGAAAGAATAAGTATTAAAACACTCAATAAGTTGAAATGGGTTGGTCCAAGTGAGCGAAAAAAGCATTCGAATCGTTCATGAGCTAAGTTATGTCATTATTTCCGGTTCACCCAAAACCTCATCGGGATGAAGTTTTAACGTCCTGGGTCATCAGATTGGCTAAAGCCAACGGCTTAAAATTACAGGCATTCAGTCGCATTGTGTTTGAAGGTTCAGCCGATTTGTGGAACAGAGATATTGATAGAAAGCCGTATGATTGGTTGTTAACTGAATTGGCTGCACGAACAAATTGCTCAAAAACAGAGATATATAATCTTACGTTGCAAAGTTATAAAGGAAAACTGTTTTCTCATTTCCATGAAGTTGGTGTCTTAAAGTGGATACTTCCATTGAACATTTACCACAGAAAAAGAAAGGGATTTGGGCAACAATATTGTTCACAATGTCTTAAAGAAGATAAGGAGCCTTATTTTAGAAAACATTGGCGGGTGGCACTTAATACCTTTTGCGTTAAACATAACATTATGTATAGAGACAGATGCCCGAATTGCGGGTATCCAGTCATGTTTCACCGAAATGAACTGGGAAAGCCAAGAATGTTTGATGGTCCTAAAATGTGTTTTTGTACAACCTGCGAATACGATTTAAGAAATTCAAAAAAACAGAATGTGAAAATTTTCGAAAATGAATCTTTTGAAATGTTTTCTGAGCTTTTGAGCTCGTTACAAAATAGTGAAAAATTAAGTTTGGATGTGGAGTACCTTGCAGTTCTCAGGCAATTTTGTAAATTAATAAACTCAAAAGTTACCGGATATAAAATATGTGATTATTTGATCAAACATTTATCATTAACAAAAAAATTAATATCACCCAGTTACATGCCTTTTGAAAATAGTGAAGTTCTACATAGGCATTATACAATTCAGATGGCTACTTGGATCTTGTATGATTGGAAATTGCGACTCAAGTTATTAAATAGGAATAAAGTGATACGATTTAATTATTTAGCGAAAGATTTTTCAAATCCACCTGAATGGTACTTTAGTTTTATAGAAGCTTTTAATCGAAATCGAGTTAATCTAATATTAAATAATTAAATACAAAAGCAATTTCTTTAAGAGCATATAATTTTATTAGAGTATAAACTCATATATTACTTGAGTTTACTGTCGGTATTCAGATAATTGAGTGATAGATAATAATTAGCCCAGTGGTATCCCCTACATTAAAAAAAAGTGATTAGTTCAATGACCAGTCCAATAAACCGCTACCAGTTACAAAGAGAGAGATTTCATCATGAAAGCATGCGCATATGAAATTGGATACAGGGCTATCGGCAGACTGTAGTTACATGATTATTAGTTTACAGGCAATCAGAGAAAAGAATATCATTTAAGATGATCATTCAATAGAATGATAGAATTGGACTAGAGGGTATTCTAATTTGATTTTTTATTTTGCTTTTATACTAATTTCTAATACATTCTTGAGTTAATTATGAACAGAAGTGAGCAAAAAAGTGTTGTTTTAGAGGATGAGTTTTTACTGAATTGTCAAGTGGGTACCCCTTTAGATGTTGTTGAAAATCTGTGGAATTTTTTAAGTAAAAGATTCGGAAAATTCGACAAAGTGTTGGACTTAGGTGCTGGCGACGGAATTTTTTCGATGTTTGGTGACTACAATACTTATCATGGCTTTGAAATAGACAAAAGGAGAATGCCTAGAACTGATATACCTAGCGATGCGAATATTTTTTATAAATGCGCATTCTCAAGATATGGGAAGGATTATGACCTATGCATAGGTAATCCTCCATACATAAAACACAATAAAGTCCAAAATTTTTGGCAGAAATCCATTTTGAAAAACATTGAAGATGAAGCTAATATAAAAATTCATAAAAGCGCCAATACTTTTCTTCTATTTTTGATGCAAGCGTTGTTGAAAACCAAAAAAGATGGTCTAGTTGTTCAAATAGTACCATATGAATGGGCTTCAAGGCCTACTTATAAGTCGGTCAAAGATTACATAATAAAGAACAAGTGGAATGTCTCAATTTACAAGTTTTCTGAGAATATATTCAAGAAGGTTTTTACTACTGCATCAATTACTGTAATTGACAAGTCCAAGTCAGATTCTCGTTGGGAGTTTTTTAATATAGATCGTGCTTTCAACATAGGTCCAATACAAAATATAACAGGAACGTCTGATAAATTGCTAAAGCACACTAGAAGGGGAGAGAATACATTTGCCCAACGTGGACTTAGCCCTGGAAATCAAAAAGTATTTTGCTTGACCGAAGAAGAGCGGCTGAAACATAGTTTGGAAATCAATCAAGATGTTGTGCCGTGTATAACTACGCTAAAGCCCTTGCCATATAGGTTAAAACAGTTAACTAAGGTTGTTTTTGAAAACTACTATATTAATAACAATCAAAGATGCTGGATTGTAAACCCAACAAATGAATGCTCGATATCCTTGCTACGCTATTTTAAAAGTATTCCTGAGAGCATGCGCTCAAATTATACTTGCAGAAATCAATATCCGTGGTGGAACTACAAAAAACATAGAAACCCTGATATTGTATTTAATCCTGGTTTTAAAAAAAACAAACCCAGGTTTTTAATTAATAGTTTGGGAGTTATAGTGGTAGGGTCTGCATTTGGCATACATAATGTAAAAAACATATCTAAAAGAATGTTAGTCAATGAGTTAAGGAAAATTGAGTTTAGTTCAAAATTACTTGAGTATTCAAAGGGTTTTCAAAGGATTGAAGTTAATCAAATGAACACCGTAATTAATCAGATTATTCATGGAAAAGACTTATAATGCCTACAAAAAGAAACATCTTAAACGAAAGCAATAAAAGTAATGACACTGCATATTTCAAAGTAGAAAGCGCATTATTAAGAGAGTTGGGTGAACAGCTGGTTGGCTCGATTGATGTAGCAATATCAGAGTTAATTAAAAATTCATACGATGCAGATGCATTATCATGTGAAATCGCATGGACCGATGACGAGTTAATAGTAAAAGACAATGGTCATGGAATGAGTCTGGAAGACTTTAAGAAATATTGGATGACGGTTGGAACCTCCTCTAAATTAAAAAAGAAATATTCTTCAAAATTCAAAAGGGATCTAACGGGGTCAAAAGGTGTTGGAAGGTTTGCAGTTAGGTTCATCGGCAAATTTTTAGAACTAGAAACTATTGCAATCAATTATAAAACAGGCAAAAAGGACAAAATAATAGCTTATTTTGATTGGCAGTTAATTGACAATGATGATGATATAACCTTAATCCCGATTCCTTATGAAATTATAGAGGACGTAGATGATGAAACTGGCACAATTTTAATTATACGTGATTTGACTGATTCAAATAAACCTGACCCTGAAAAGGTTAAAAAAACGAAGGAAAATGTCATTGCAATGACTTCTCCTTTCGATGAGTTTAAGAAAATCTTACCTGATTCATATCAAAACAAGTCTAAAGCAACTAAAGCTGACCCTGGTTTTTCAGTCAAGTTTTTAAACCATGATAAAGATGATTCTGATGTCCTATCTAAAGAGGTTCTGAGTTACTTTGTTGCCAGAGTAAAGATCAAGCCTGAAGGTGGTAAATTCAGGTTTACATTGGAGCATAAAGACAAGTCAACTCTAATGTACAATAAACTTCATGGTCTTGGTAAATCTCTATCTAAAAATGTATATGCAGACATTCGCTTCTTCCCCTGGAGAGAAGGTGTATTTTCAAATAAATTAATAAAAGCTCAACCAGCAAAAAAATTTATTGAAAACAATTGTGGAGTAAAAATATACGATCGACTTTTTAGAATTAAACCCTATGGAATTGGCGATAATGATTGGTTGAAATTAACTCATGACAAGTCGAGAAGTTTGAGAAGACCAAGATCAAAATTAGGGGTTAAATACTTATCTATGGAAGATGAGGTAGAAAAAAAACCATTGTTGAATTGGATGCTTAATCTTCCTACTAACGGTCAAATTACTGGTGCAGTATTTATTCAGTCGGACTCTACCTCTGGTTCGGATGGTCTTATTCCGAGCATGGATAGGCAAGGATTTGTAGAAAACGAAGCTTTTGATGAGTTGTTTGAATTGGTAAGGTTCGCATTAGAACTCATAGCGAAATTTGATAAAGACGTTATTTTAGAAAAGAAGAAAGAGGAAAATGAACTTAAACTTCAAACTACCAAAAACGAACTCAGAGAAACTATACAAATAATTTCGGCATCTGCAGGGTTAAATGATGAAGATAAACTGAGACTTATTGAAACCTATGAAAACGCAATTGAAAACGTCACATCAGTAGAACAATATGATCGTGAGGCGAGGGAATCTCTAGATGTTATGGGTATGCTTGGCGTTATAGCCGGATTCATGACTCATGAGTATCAAGCTGCTCTAACCAAACTTCAAGAAGTCTCAACAAAATTGAAAAAACTGGGCAAAAAAGATAAGTCATTTATTTCATATCAACAAGAGATAGAAGACAGTATCAGTTATTTCAACGATTACATTCATTACTCTCAAGCTTATATTCATAGATCTTCAAAACCCAGCTATGATAGATGGAAGGTTTTGCCGAGAGTTCGACATGTTGTTAAAACCTTCTTTGGATTTTGTAGCAAAAGAGGTATTGATGTTGATTACTCTGAAATTCCTAAAGATTTATTATCGCCTAAGATTTCATTAGTGATGTATCAAGGAATAATACATAATTTGTACGTTAATTCAATTAAGGCTTTAACTTCTGTGCACAAGGAGGACAAATTAGTTAAGATTAAGGCCTATGATGAAGATGGTTCTCACATCATTGAAGTTCTGGATAATGGACCAGGTATACCTGATTTTTTACAAGATAGAATTTGGGACCCATTGTTTACCACAACTTCAAATGAAAATAACCCCTTGGGTTCTGGAATGGGATTGGGTCTACCATTAGTAAAAAAAGTAGTTGAGTCAATAGGTGGCCAAATCACTTTGGTCAGACCGCCAAAAGGCTTTTCTACTCTGTTTAAAGTTAAAATACCATGCAAAAAACAATGAAAGAAATACTCGTAATTGATGATGATAAAGATATCCTTAGCAGTAAACTTGCTGAAATCAATAAACAGCTAAAAGAGCACCAAATTAATTGCGAAGCTGTTGACAAAAACGATGAATTTAAAAACTATATTGAAGAATTCGATAAAAAACACATGGAACCGTTCAGCGCTGTTGAAGATGCTTTTACCCAATATCTATTTAATAATTCCCAAATTAAGCTTGTTGTTGTTGACAGAGACCTTTCTGAATTAGATTCCAAAATTCAGTCCGAGTCTAGTATAACTAAGGGGGCCATGATGGCAGGTGTTCCTGTTTGTGGATATTCAAGGAGAACTGACAGCTTAGCCAATGATTATGCTAACTTAAAAAGATATATTAAGTACAGTAAGACCAATTTAATAGATGTTAGCAATGAAACTGTTGAATGTGCAAAAAAAGTTGTGAATATAGTTGATGGTTTTATACGTATTGATAATGCTATAACAGACGAAGATCCAGATTTTCTCAAGCAGAAAAGAAGTTTTGTTGTGTCGAAAATAATTGGCAAAGATTATATTTCACACTACCTGGAAAACTACAACATAAGGCCAATCATGAACGATTTGGCTTATAATTTAGAGGAACCAGTTGATCTCAAGCAAAGAATTAATGTACACCTCAACGGCCTTTGGATATATAAATATATCCTTCCTCAGCCAGGAATTTTGCTTAATGAAAAAGCTTTGGCCTCTTATATCAATGTTGACCCAATTGACTTTAATAAAAATAAAGGGAATATCCTAGATGATTTTAAATATACCGGGCCTTTTGGATTAAATGAAGATTATTGGTGGCGGCATGAAATCGATGATTTTCTATTAAAGAAAAAGTTGATGGATGGAATTGAGCTATTTGCCTTACATGGTATAACAGTTAAAAACTGCAAGTGCAGTGTCAATAGTGAAATTGATGCAGGCTATTATTGTGTGATATCCAATGATCCAGTTTCATTTGAAGAATCTCAGTCTGGATTTAGTTGGATCCAGCCAGGTGCAGACTTAGCAAGAGTCAAAAATGATATTGTTGATGAATTAATGCCATTTGTATTTGAATAAGAAATGAATTTCAAGTTTAAAGAATTAAATTCTTTTCATACAAGATTCAATCAAAGATTACTCCGTTTCAAGGGCTTTAAGGTTATTTCTCAAAATAACAGTAGTAATACTGCGTGGGCGCATATTAACGGAAGGGATGATCAATATCAGCTTTTTATGCGATTTAAAAAATTTAAGTTCAAGAGGAAAGAAAGTAATCATCATATAGATGTACTAATTCATGGACTCATCACTTTATCGAATGATGGTTTCAGTAAATATATCACCAGGGTCTCATATTCAAAAAGTAAATACCAAACCTCGCCAAATAAGCAAGATTTGGTGGCAGGGATGCATTATGACTACACTGAAAAAACTGAAATATGGCATCCTGTTTTTCATGTGCAAAATGATATTTCTGTTCTTAGAGAAGAACAAGTTGAACTATTTGATATTGAAATTGATAATGATACAGAAATATCCTCAATAAAAAATAATCAATTAAAAGACATCAGAGTTCCTACAACTCAAATGGATATCTATTCAACAATCATTATGGTTTTAGCTGACAACTACTTTTACAGGGACAGTAACGTTGAAAAAGAGGACAAAGAAAAGTTTATTGATTTGCTAAACTTTACTATCACAGAGAATGTCCTGAAGATTGATTGCTCACGGTTCTCTAGTAATTTGAATTCTCACAGTTCGCTTCACCACAGTACAAATGAGGTTGTTGCGCCTTGTGGGGCGGAATGGTACTCAATAATAGCAAAAGACTAAAATACTTTACACATTATCTTTCTAGAACCTGCCTACCAAATTTTTGAATAGTTTGGTTAAAGTTTAATTCTTTTAATTTAGTAATCCCCGCTGATGTTTTTCCTGTCCTATATAAATTTGTAATGGGAGGTCAAAGATCCTTAGCAGAAATTAATTTGTGTTCCTTATAGTGGTGATTAATTTGGTTTTAATCTTTGTTATGATTGTTTCGATATTGGGCTCACTATGTTTTGTTATAACAGGCTTATTTAAAAGGTAATCAATTTTAGTAATGTTAACCCATCGGCCTTTAGCTGAAGCCAGTCTTATGAGGGTTCGATGGATTATGTCATTGTTTGGTTGTAAAAAGTCTTTACGTGAAATAATGGCTCTTGAGTAGCTTTCTTTTTCTCTAAACTTAAAATCTATAAGGCAAAAATGCTTAGACATGTATTCGATGTCCGCAATAATGACAGCCCTCTTTGATTGCAGGCTTGAATCCAAGTAGGACCATTGTCGGTACTTTCCGGGCTTTATTAGTGGAATGGTCCTTGTTTCGTCTGTTGGTTTCCTAATACTGGCAGTAAAGTCTTTATGGTTGTTTAATTCTTCAATGGCTTCTATGAAGGTTTCAAATGAAGTATCTAATACGGCACGTTTAGTGTTTATACTTCCTTTACTCGTATTAGACGATCCCCAAGTGCCATGGCCGGTTCCTTGCTGGTTGGTATGTACATCTTCGAGTTTCTGGGCTTTGGCAGATTTATAAAGGCATTGATCCTTTAAGGGTTTTTCGATGGGTTTGTCCTCTGTGAAGCCAAAGCGATTCTGTGGTTTATCGATTTTGTTGGTTTGTGTTGTGTTTGAAGGTTCTTGGGAGCTACCCATCGGTGATGATTGTGGATTTTTATTCTTGTTTTTTGAATTAAACGGTTTTTTTTCTTCCTGAGGTATGTCTGTTTCTTTATCGGCAGTTGTGGCGTCTCTTATTACCTGGATTCTTTTAAAGGGAAAAGGCGCAGTGCAATGATAAATAGCATACACCAGTTTTTTATAGCTGTTTGTTTCTTTGCAGAATATGTGTTTATAGCAAAGTTGAAGCTTTGTAGGACCTACAAATGGAAAAATTGTTTTTGGGAATAAATATTTATCATTATTTACATTTTGTACCATGAGTGAATCGTGTACCAGTTTAGCGGCTTTAAGGCCTTCTCTTGTTTTATATACTCGTGAGAGTACCCAAGCATCATCATCAAACATTTTCATCCTTAGATAGATTGAGAATATGCTTTCTTCCTCACAGTAAAAAGATTTTTCTGGTTTATATATTTCGGTAGTCGCTGAATTAATGATTGATCCATCATAAACAGCATGAGCAAGACTTGTGCTGGAGCATAAATAAAAATTGATTAAAACGTGATCTGGGATAATAAAATGATAAGGATCATCGTTATATTGGACATACGCGCAGTTTACCTTTCTGCCTTGTTTATAATCCATGATCTGTTGGTTAAATGGAAGTGAAGGTATTTCTTGTCCATTGAAGTTATATCTATGGAATCCCGGGTGGTATTGGACGTGGGCATCATCAACGACAATATTAAAAGTTTCTTTAATTCCAACATTTGAATTGATTAAGTAGCCATTTTGCCAAAGTGAGCCAATATCTATAAGAGGTGATTGGCCAACACCTATCTTCACTTCCTTAATATCATTTCTAACAATGTCACTATTTCTATAGAAGTGACGTTTTTCATCGTATAAACCTGTTTCATATTCCTGTTGAACTTCAGGTGTAAAAGGGGCGATAGTTGCTACAAAAGCTGATTCAGAAGGAACTGCATGGTTGTATTGGATGTCATTGATCCACTCAACTCTCCATATTCGCCCATCATCAGGGAAATAGGAGAGTTTGAGTCGTTCTGAGGCCATCAGTACAAGATAACGTTGTGCAGTACAAAATAGCGGTGTACAGTACAATTTAGCATTGTTCAGTCCAATTTATCATTGGAATTAACAACAAAGCCGGCTTCTTTGGCCTGTAAGTCGGCATGGTAGGAACTGCGGACCAGGGGGCCTGAAGCCACATGTGTAAAGCCTAAGCTGTCGCCGTATTCTTTAATCGCGTTGAATTCATCGGGTGACCAGTATTTCATGACCGGATGATGACCCTTGGTGGGTTGCAAGTATTGACCGACAGTAATCATTTCGACATCGTGATCAGCCAGATCACGCAGTGTGCCCTGAATCTGTTCAAAGGTTTCGCCGAGGCCGGTCATGATGCCGGATTTGGTGGCGACATCGGGGTGTTGGGCTTTGAAGCGTTTCAATAAATCTAATGACCATTGATAATCGGCGCCGGGACGAACGTTTTTATATAAATCCGGCACGGTCTCTAAATTATGATTAAACACATCAGGGGGTGTTTCTTTAAAGATTTCCAGGGCTTTTTCGATTTTGTTTTTACCGCGGAAGTCCGGGGTCAGGATTTCAATCTTAATGTCCGGATTGAGTGCTCTGATGGCGTTAATGCAATCGGCAAAATGCTGTGCGCCGCCATCTTTTAAATCATCGCGATCCACGGAAGTGATAACCACGTATTTAAGCTGCATATCGGCAATGGTCTGCGCTAAATTTTGAGCTTCCTGCGGATCCGGTGGTAAAGGGCGGCCGTGGGCGACGTCGCAGAAGGAACAGCGGCGGGTACAAATTTCACCGAGAATCATAAAGGTGGCCGTACCATGGCCAAAACATTCATGAATATTCGGGCATGAGGCTTCTTCACAGACGGTCACCAGTGAATTTGTGCGCAGTTTGCTTTTCAGTTTTTGGACGGCATTACCGGTGGGTATGCGCACGCGAATCCAGTCGGGTTTGCGTAACTGAGGGGCATCGGTGTCAAATTTGGCTCGATTTCTGTCGGTTTTTTGGGCGCCGAGCTGTTTTTCTCCGGCGGTTGGATTTGACTGAATGTTTAACGGGATTTTTTGATCCATAACAAATTTTCGGTTTACACCGCGAGGGGTGTTTGGTGAGAAGAAAAGTTTAAGTTTTTACAAAAACTGTCTATCAATTGCTGTTGCACGGTAGGTATATCACAATTGGGGTTTAAATCACACAGTTGTATCACATTTAAGCCGCTAAAACCACAGGGGTTAATGCGCTCATAAGGGCTTAAGTCCATGTTGATGTTAAATGCCAGTCCATGGTAACAACAGCCTTTGCGGATTTTCAAACCTAAAGCGGCAATTTTATCGCCGCGGACATAGACGCCGGGGGCTTTGGGTTTGCGTTCGGCCGACACGTCATAGCCCGCCAGGACATCAATGACAGCCTGCTCGATACCATGAACCAATGATTTCACGCCAATGCCATGACGGCGTAGATCAATTAAGGGATAGGCCACAATTTGTCCGGGACCATGATAAGTCACCTGGCCACCGCGATCGACTTGAACCACCGGAATATCTCCGGGCGCCAGCAGGTGCTCAGCTTTGCCGGCTAAGCCCTGGGTAAAAACCGGCGGATGCTCCACCAGCCACAACTCATCGACGGTTGATTTGTCACGCTCATCGGTGAATGATTGCATCGCTTTCCAGACGGACTGGTAATCACGACGGCCCAGGGATTTAATCAATAAAGTGGGTTTTACAGGGTCCATACCACACTGTCTAAAGCCCGAAGGTCCTGGTAAATATTGATTAAATGATCGCGAGATTGGGCATAAACCAGTACGGTGACTGATAAATAACGACCGTTTTTACTGGTTTTGATTTGAACACCTTCTTTGGAGACTTCCGGGGCATGCTGTTTAACGCACTGATAAATGTCTTCCTGAAAGTCGTCCTTGTTGGCGCCCATGGCTTTCACCGGATACTCGCACGGAAAGCTTAATCCTTTAGCTTGTGGTGTGTCAGAATTCTGTTCGGTCATTAATCGTCATCTCCAAAAGATTTAAACCATAAACCCATACCATCAACTGTGCGTGTCCACCACCCGCCCTGGGGCACTGCTTCCAGGGCCACCATGGGTCTCTCAGCCACCACAGTATCCTCAAGCATTATGGTGAGCTGACCCAGCACCTGGTCTTTGGCAATGGGTGCTTGTAATTGACCGGGTATATCAACCCCGGCTTGCAGTTGTTCATAGCTGCCTTTGGGAATGGTGATAAATAAATCATCGGCTAAACCCAAAGAGACTTCTTCAGCGTCGCCTTTCCAGACTTCAGCGACGGCTTGTTTTTGACCGGCCGGATAAAGCTTATGCGTTTCATAGAATCGAAAACCGTAATTCAGCATTTTCTGGGTTTCATCGGCACGGGCTTTTTCTGATTCAGTGCCCATGACCACATTCACTAAACGCATGCCATTTCTTGAAGACGTTGTGGCCAGACAGTAACCGGCGGACTCGGTGTGTCCGGTTTTAAAGCCATCCACAGTCGGATCGCGCCACAGCAAGGTGTTGCGATTATGCTGTTTAATGTCATTATAAGTGAATTCTTTTTCTGAATAGATGTGGTAAAGATCAGGAAAATTTCGCACCAGAGCCTGGCCCAATAAAGCCACATCATAGGCAGACACGTAATGATCTTCTTCCGGTAAACCCGTGGCATTTTTAAAATGGCTGTTGTTCATGCCTAAATCTGCCGCCGCTTTATTCATCATCGAAGCAAACACTTCTTCACTGCCGCCAATGTGCTCTGCCAGGGCGATACTGGCATCGTTACCGGACTGGACAATCATGCCGCGAATCAAATCTTCGATGTTGACTTGTTTATCGACTTCAATAAACATTTTTGAACCGCCGGTGCGCCAGGCTTTTTCACTGATGGTGGCGCTATCAGATAATGATAACTGACCTTTTCTAATCTCATCAAAAACCACATAAGCGGTCATCATTTTTGTGATACTGGCCGGTTCGACCCGGGCGTGGGGGTTTTTCTGCATTAAGATACGATTACTGTGAAAGTCCATAAGTATGTAACTTTCTGCATTAATGGCCGGCGGTGACGGTACCAACTGATTTTGAGCCAACGAGTTTAAGCTCATCAGCATGAGGAGCAGGAAAAGAAATGCTTTCAGGGGTTTTGTATTAATTATCATGGTTAAGCTTGTTTATTAATCGGTTATTATTTGAGCATTGGTAATGCCGGAATTGCTGATCCGGCTCAATAATTGATTGACTTTATATTCTGAATCTATAGGGCCGATACGAACCCGATGCAATAATCCGCCAGGTGTGGTCAGTATGGTGACAAATGTCTCAATTCCAAGTAACTGGCTGGCTTTTTTTGCTAAATTATAAGCTGTATTCTGGTCGCTAAAGGCGCCGAGCTGAACGTAGGTTAAACCCTGGGTGATTGGTTTTTGTTGTAAATCACGGGGTGAATTGACCACCCTGATACGGACGTCGGTAACGCCGTCATGAACAAAATCAAGCATTTTAGCGGCGGCATAAGATAAATCAATAATTCGATCGCCAACAAAAGGACCGCGGTCATTAACCCGAACCACCACTTTTTTATTGTTGTTTAAGTTGGTGACTTCCACATAACTGGGTAAGGGCAGTGTTTTGTGAGCGGCGGTCAATTTGTACATGTCAAAAATTTCCTGGTTGGATGTTCTGCGACCGTGAAATTTTTTGCCGTACCAGGAAGCCTGACCTGTTTGTTTAAAACCGGTGGGGTGATTATTGACCTGATAAACTTTACCGTGCACCCGATAGGGACTGTGATTTCCGTATTTACTTAAGGGTTCACTTTTGGGTGTCCAGGGCTTGATGTCGCGTGGATCAATATCACGGTAGCTGTCCTTTCTACCGCATCCGGCCAGTACCAGCGCGCCCAGAAGAAACAATAAGCTGAGTCTCATTGTCCGGCCTCTTGTTGAGATTGAGCCGTGATGGTTTTGGCATGAGCGGCTTTTATTCTCTCGGCCAACTGATAAACAGCCATGACATACATATGAGAATGATTATAACGAGAAATCACATAGAAATTATGAAAGCCCTGCCAATAGTCCGTGTTAGTTTCATCTGTTTTCATACCGATTAAAGTGTATTTTTCTCCCTGATCATTGGTCAGGTGGGGTTTGAGTTGGTTGAGTTTGATGGCTTCATCTGCCTGCCTGGCTTCGGCCACAACCGGCTGATCTTTTTGCCAACCGTGTCGTGCCAGATAATTGGCGACACTGGCAATGGCATCATGGGGATTGTTTAATAAGTCGATGACACCATCCTGTTCAAAATCTACCGCATAACTGCGATAACTTGAGGGCATAAACTGGCCGTAACCCATGGCACCGGCATAGGAACCTTTGGCTTCTACAGCATTGACATGGCCATCAGCGGACAATTTAAGAAAGTGCCCCAGTTCTTTGCTAAAAAAGGCACTGCGTTTGGGATAATCGAACGCCAGTGTATACAGGGCATCGATGACTTTGTGATTGCCTTTAATTCGTCCGTAATAAGTTTCTACGCCAATGATGGCGACAATAATATGGGGTGGCACGTCAGTTTGTTCACTAACCTGTTGTAAGACATCGGCATGCTTTTGCCAGAAATCGACACCTTCTTTGATACGTTTTTCGGTAATGAAAATGGGTCGGTACTGATACCATTCCAGGACTTTTTCAGCCGGTTTATTCATGGCATCAATAATACTTTGCTGATGCTGGGCCTGATTAAGAATGGTCTGGATTTTATCGACATCCAGTTGATATTCCCGGGCCGTTTCGTTGATAAAGGTATCAACATCATTCTTGTTAACTTTGGCGGTTAACATTAAAGGCGCGATTAACAGGTGTAAAAAGATAAGTTTTCTCATTGTTGGATTAATTTTTTATGTTTGTGAACAGAAGCTATGATACCAAATGACAACAGCAAAGTAAGTATCGAGGTGCCACCATAACTGACCAGAGGTAAAGGCACACCAACCACCGGTAATAAGCCTGATATCATGCCCGCATTAATAAAGACATAGACAAAGAAAATAAGACTTAGTGCCCCGCAAAGCAGTCGATTATAGGTGTTTTTAGCATGATAGGCGATAAACAGACAACGCATGATGATACAAAAATACAGCAAGAACAACACCAGTACACCCATAAAGCCAAATTCTTCAGACAGGACAGATAGGATAAAATCCGTGGAATGTTCGGGTAAAAAATCTAATTGGGTCTGGCTGCCTTCGGTCCAGCCTTTGCCGCTAAAACCACCTGAGCCAATGGCAATTTTAGATTGGATGATATTCCAGCCACGGTTCAGTGGATCTGATTCCGGGTTGAGAAAAGTGAGCACGCGGTTTTTTTGATAATCATGTAAAAAATACCAGAGAACCGGTAATGACAGTACCACGAGGGTGCTGATACCGGCAATAAAGCGCCAGGATAAACCGGCCAGATAAATCACCAATAAGCCACTAAAGGCGATGAGCAAGGCAGTACCCAAATCAGGTTGTTGGTAAATCAATCCTGCCACCAGAGCAATGATGCCCAGGGCGATTAATAAAGTTGACCATCGCGGTGGCATGGGGGAATGCCTGAATAGCCACGCCACCATCATGGGTAAAGTAATTTTACCTAACTCAGAAGGTTGAATGCTGATGCCCAGATCGAGCCAACGTTGCGCACCCTTGACAGTCACGCCGACCAGGAGAACTGCCACTAACATCAATAAGGTCAGCATAAATAAATAAGGGGTGAATTGTTCAAATCGTTCGGGTCTGATTTGGGTGACCACAAAAAAACCGATTAAGCCCAGGACGATTCTAACCACCTGGCGTTCTACCAGCACCCAGCCACCGGCGCTGTATAAAACCACCAAACCACCTGACAGTAGTGACAGTAACAGGATACTTAATAAAGGGTCGGGCATTAATAACAGGCGCTTTTTCATGGTTGGATTTCCTGAAGATAAGCGTCAATTATATTTTTGGCAATGGGTGCAGCGGCTTTGGAGCCACTTGAGCCATGTTCGGCCACCACCACCACCGCAATTTCTGGCTTTTCGGCGGGCGCAAAAGCGATAAATAAGGCGTGATTTCGTAATTCTTTGGGTAAATCTTCGGCTTTTTTATAAATATCTTCTTCTGATTTTCCATACACCTGGGAGGTGCCGCTTTTGCCGGCAATCAGATAATCATCTGAGCGAATACTTCGTCCGGTGCCATTGGGGGCGTTGACCACAGCAATCATTCCATCGTGAACCATTTGCCAATCAGTCAAATCAATTTCCATCGGCAATCGACTTGCAGTAATCTCCTGTTGTACCAGATGCAAAGGGTTGACTTCACCTTTGGCCGCAAAAACAGCCAAAGCCTGGGCCATTTGGATGGGGGTAATGACAAAGTACCCCTGACCGATGCCGGCAATGACCGTTTCTCCGGGAAACCACACCATGTTACGAAAAGCCCGTTTCCAGGCCCGTGAGGGTAATATGCCTTTTTTCTCACCGCTGATATCAATGCCGGTTAATTGGCCAAAACCAAATGGCTGCAGAAAATCATGGATACGATCAATCCCCAAGCGATGCGCTAAATCATAATAAAAGACGTTGACCGATTCAGCCAGGGAATTGATGATATCAACCTCTCCATGACCGCCACGTTTCCAGTCATGATAGCGGCGATCCTGACCCGGCAACTGAAAATAACCCTGAGAAAAATAACGATAATCTTGATCGATGAGTTGATGATACAACCCGGCCAATGCCATGTAGGGTTTGATGGTTGATCCCGGCTCATAGCCACCTTTGATACTGCGGTTAAAAAGCGGGTTATCCGGCGAAGTAATCAGTTGCTGATAATCTGCATGCGAAATGCCATTGATAAATAGATTACTGTCAAAACCGGGTTTTGACACCATGGCTAAAATTTCACCGGAGTTTGGTTTTACAGCAATCGCTGAGCCACTGTTTTCACCAAAAGCCTCATAGGCTGCCTGCTGGAGCGCCAGATCAATGGTCAGTGTCAGTCGTTCACCATTGGTTGGAGGATCTTCAATTTGTTTTGATAGTATCTTTCCTTGCGCGTTGATAACAGTTTGCAAGGTACCGGGTTGGCCGTGAAGTTGTTGTTCGTAATATTTTTCGAGACCGGTTTTTCCCACATAATCATCAGCAGCATAAAGGGCTTTATCGGCTGACAGAAAAGACTCTTCAGTCATTTTACCGACATAGCCGATCACATGGGACAGTATTTTCGGGTAACGGTATTGCCGAATCAGGTACGCCTGGGTCCTAAAACCGGGAAACTGGTGTTGCCGCACTGAAAATGCCGCCACCTCCCGTTCAGTAAGTTTGTCTTTAATAACCAGCGGTTTAAAAATGGGATTATATTGAAGCTGCTGGTCGATAGCGGCGCGATCACTTAGGTTGAGTGAGATAATGGAGCTTAATTGGCTTAACTGCTGGTCTATATCGCCGGCTTTTTCAGGTGTCAGGGTCAGGCGATATGCGGTGACATTATCCGCCAGTAAAATACCATTTCGATCATAGATTAAACCCCGTGAAGCTTTAATACGGTTGGTTTTAATGCGGTTCTTTTCAGCCTGTTCCACATAATAGCTGTGCTGAATAACCTGTAAGTAGAAATAGCGACCAATCAGTACAAAAAACACCAGGACCACGATGAGTACAGCAATCCATATTCGCTGTTGGAAAAGTCGCCGCTCGATGTGTGGTTGTTTGACGGGGGTGACCATGGGTTCAGTGGTGCCTTAAATAACCATTTAATCTGTTTAACAAATAATGAAGCCAGGGCCAGATGAAAATCACCGACAGTAAGGGTAAGAAATCTTGCCAGGTTGGTACATAAGCATAACTTACCCAATCAATAAACAACCGGATTAATAAATCATTAAAGAGTAACACCAGAACCATCAACAACAATTGCCAGAAAGAAGTCATGCGTAATTGTTTGGCTGACTTGAGCACCAGAAAAGACAGGGCCACCAAAGCCATGCTGTGTTTGCCCAACAAACTGCCCATCAATATATCAAGCAATAAACCGTAAAAAAACGCCAGCATCATGACTGAACGGTTATGATCATGTAGTGACCAGTAAGCAATGACCATGGCGGTCCACTGAGGCATGAATAAGTACAGGGTGCTTGGCCAGGGAATCAGGGTCAGTAACAGTGAAATCAGTAGGCTTAAGTGAACCAGAGCCTGTTGTCGGCGATTAGGCCTCATGGTGCTTGCTCTTCGGGCCACACCAAAAACACTTCAGTGAGCTGATTTAAAGCCACCCCGGGACTGGCAGCTGCCACCTGGAAATCACGTTCAGCGCTGACAGTTACATCGGTTATTGTGGCAATGGTTAAGCCACGCGGGAACCGATTGCCAAAACCCGATGTGATTAACACATCACCCTCTTGAATATCGGCGCTCACCGGCACTTCTCTGAGTTGTAAATCTTCACCATGGCCATAGGCCAGCGTCCGTAAACCGGTGCGTAATATTTCTGCCGGAATGGCATGTGCCGGGTCGGTGATGACGATTACGTGGGCATAATGATCTGATAACACATCCACCTGGCCAACCACACCGGTTAAACTGATGACCGACTGACCCAAAAACAGGCCGTCTGACTGTCCCTGATTAATAACAATATGTTGCCTTTTCTGGGTTTGGGCAATGTCAGAAACAAAGGCCACCGAGGTATTAATGGGTAATTCCTGCGCTGTGTTCAGCATGGCGCGTAAGCGTTCATTTTCAGCCGCCAGGGTTGTGTTTCTCTGGGCTTTAAGTTGGAGTTCCAGCAAATCTTGTTTTAAGGCATTATTTTCATCAATTAGTTTGGCCTGTCGGGCGACGGCTATTTCAACGGTCTGGTAAATTTTTTGTGGCCAGTCCACCACTTTTATCAGCGGCACAGCCAACCAGGACAGTCCTTGTCGAAGGGGTTGGGCTAATTCGCTGTTTTTATCTGCCATCATTAAAGTCAGGCAAATAAACTGCAAAACAATGAAGCGAAACAGTGGTGACTGCGTTAACTTGTGTTGTTGGCTCAGTGCATCCATGGAGTCAAGCACATTTCACGGCTGTTATCGGAAAGGTGCAAAAAAGTCTGAGCCTTTTTCATCGATGATATCCAGGGCTTTGCCACCACCTCTGGCGACACAAGTCAGCGGATCTTCAGCCACAAACACCGGTAAACCGGTTTCTTCCATCAACAGTTTATCCAGATTTTTCAACAGGGCACCACCGCCGGTTAGCACGATACCTTGTTCAGCCACATCGGCACATAACTCAGGCGGTGTTTGTTCCAGGGCTGTTTTGACCGCAGCAACGATACCGGCCAGCGGCTCATGCAAGGCTTCCAGCGCTTCATTGCTGGTCATGGTAAATTTGCGAGGTACGCCTTCTGCCAGATTGCGCCCGGATATTTCCATCGAGACTTCTTCGCTGTCGGGATAAGCACAGCCAATTTCCTGTTTAATGCGTTCAGCTGTGGATTCACCGATTAAGGTGCCGTAGCTGCGGCGCACATAGGCTATGATGGATTCATCCAGTTTGTCGCCGCCAATTTTGACCGAGGCTGAGTATACAATTCCGTTCAGCGACAACACCGCCACTTCAGAGGTGCCGCCACCAATGTCCAATACCATAGAACCACGGGCTTCATGGATAGGAATGCCTGCGCCAATGGCAGCCGCCATGGGTTCTTCAATCAGAAAAACTTCCGAGGCGCCGGCACCGGAAGCAGACTCTTCGATGGCGCGCCGTTCCACCTGGGTGGAGCCACAAGGAACACAAATTAATACCCGGGAAGAGGGTTTCAGCCAACGGTTGGCGTGAACTTTACGAATAAAGTGTTGCAGCATGGCTGCGGTCATATCAAAGTCGGCAATCACGCCATCTTTTAAAGGGCGTATGGTTTCTATATTGCCCGGTGTTCGACCCAACATCATTTTAGCGTCAAGGCCCACCGAGGCAATATTAACCGGGCCGCCTCGGCCTTGGTCCATTCTTACGGCAACCACGGAAGGTTCGTTCAGAACGATGCCGTGATCACGCATATAGACCAATGTGTTCGCTGTTCCCAAATCAATGGCCAGATCATTAGAAAACAGACTGCGGATTTTTTTAAACATATTATTTTCGTTTTACTTATGGATTGCGGAAGTGGCATAATAGCCGGCTGAACGCGACATTGTCGCTCAAGCACCGAATTATATATGAAACCGACCTTTTAAATGTCAATAAATCGTAAAGAATTATCAGAAATGGCTCAGCTGGCAAAGTTGGATTTAAATGCCGAACAAACCCAGCAAGTGAGTCAATCTCTCAATCAAATAACTGATTTGGTAGAACGTATCAAAAAAGCAGATACAGCGCAAGTGGATCCCATGTTTCACCCTTGTGATTTTTGGATGCCATTACGTGATGATGAGGCCACAGAGTCCTCTCATAAAGAGTCGTTATTGAAGTTGGCAAGGCATGCTGATGAAGATTTTTATCTGGTGCCGAAGGTGATTGAATGATTAACTTAAGTTTGCGTGAGTTAACACATTTGTTAGCACAAAAAAAAATCAGCACAGCTGAGCTGGCCAGCGTCTACCTCGATCGCTGTAAACAGTTTAATCCATCACTCAATGCCTTATTGCATATTGACGATGATATTAATCCTGAGCACTTATTGGCAGCGGCTGATCATGACGGTCCACTGGCAGGTATTCCACTCATTCACAAAGACTTATTTTCTACCCAAGATGTGAAAACCACCGCCGGCTCAAAAATGCTGTCAGACTACGTGCCGCCTTTTGATGCCACTGTGGTAAAAAAATTAAAACAAGCCGGCATGGTGTCTATAGCCAAAGCCAATATGGATGAATTCGCGATGGGATCATCCAATGAATATTCTTATTTTGGCGCGGTTAAAAATCCCTGGGATTTTGACCGTGTTCCCGGTGGTTCATCTGGCGGATCGGCGGCTGCCGTGGCTGCCCGATTAACGCCGGTGGCGACAGCCTCGGACACCGGTGGATCGATTCGACAACCGGCGGCCCTGTGCGGTATCACCGGTATTAAACCCAGTTACGGACGGGTGTCACGTTATGGCATGATTGCCTTTGCCTCGAGTTTAGATCAAGGCGGTGTGATGGCGGTTTCTGCGGATGATTGTGCCCTGGTATTGGAAGCCATGATGGGTCATGATGCCCTGGATTCAACCAGTATTGAAGCCGAGCCCTGGCACTGGCAAGCCCCCCGGGATGCCGCCATGAAAGGCTTGAAAGTGGGGGTTATTCCAGCATGGCTCGAACAGTTAAAAGATGACGATATTAAACAAAGCACCTTACAGGCTCTAGAGACGATGGTGGCGCAGGGTGCTGAATTGGTTAACGTTGATTTGCCCCATGCTGATTTGGCGGTGGCGGCTTATTATATTCTGGCGCCGGCTGAGGCATCGGCCAATCTGTCCCGGTTTGATGGCATTCGGTTTGGTCACCAAAGTGCTGAAACATGTGATGATATTAACGACATGTATCGGAAAACCCGCAGCGAAGGATTTGGTCACGAAGTGCAACGGCGAATTATGCTGGGAACCTGGGCTTTATCATCAGGTTATTACGATGATTATTACTGTCAGGCGCAGCGGATCAGGCACCTCATCAGCGAAGATTTTAAACAGGCTTTTTCACAGGTGGATGTGATGGCGGTTCCGGTGTCGCCGGAAGTGGCTTTTAAACAGGGTGAAAAAAGTGATGGCGTCAGTATGTATCAGGCCGATCAATTCACCATACCGGCTTCTTTGGCCGGATTGCCTTGCTTGAGTATGCCGATTCAGGCGGCACGGAATTTACCAGTGGGTTTGCAGCTTATCGGGCCCTATTTTAACGAGCAAGCCATTCTCTCAACCGCCGCTAAATTTCAATTAGTCACTGATTATCATCAGCGCATGCCGGAGGCTTTTCTATGAGTCAGCAATGGGATGTGGTTATCGGCCTGGAAATTCATGTGCGATTGGCGCTTGCCAGTAAGTTGTTTTCAGGGGCTTCGGCAAAGTACGGTGCATCACCCAATAGCCAGGTCAGTTTTCTGGATGCCGCTTTGCCCGGTACCTTGCCGGTGGTGAATGCCAAAGCCATTGAGTATGCCTTGCGCTTTGGTTTGTCCATTGATGCAGACATTCCTGAAGAGACACGGTTCGCCCGAAAAAACTATTTCTACCCGGATTTACCCAAAGGCTACCAGATCAGCCAGATGGATGACCCCATTGTCGGTCGTGGACACATAGATATCGAAACCGAGGATGGCGTCAAAACCGTTAATATTACCCGGGCGCACTTGGAAGAAGATGCCGGTAAATCAATTCATGATCAGTATGACGACTGGACGGCCATCGATTTAAACCGGGCCGGTACGGCATTAATTGAAGTGGTGTCAGAGCCTGAAATGGTTAATGCCAAAGAAGCGGTTGCCTATATGCGTGCCATCTACAATCGGGTGACTTTTTTAGGGATTTGTGATGGAAACTTACAGGAAGGCTCGTTCCGTTGTGATGCCAATGTCTCCCTTAAACCGCAAGGCAGTGAAACGCTGGGCACACGGGCGGAAATCAAAAACCTCAATTCTTTCCGGTTTATCGAAAAAGCCATTAATTTTGAAATAAAACGACAAAAACAGCTTCTGGAAAGTGGCCAGCAGGTGGTTCAGGAAACACGGCTGTATGATGCGGAAAAAGACCAGACCCGCACCATGCGCGGCAAAGAAGATGCCAACGATTACCGCTATTTTCCTGATCCTGATTTACCGGCGTTAAAAATCACCGCAGAGATGCTCGATAAACAACGCGCCGCCATGCCGGAGTTACCGGAAGCCAAATTAAAACGCTATATTGAGGAATGGCAGTTGCGTGAAGACGAGGCCCGTCAGTTGGCTTACGATGTTGCCATGTCTGAATTTTTTGAACAAAGTCAGGCATTAACGGATGCAAGCCCGGCAGAAAATGCTAAATTCCTGATCACTGATTTTAATGCCTTATTAAACGAACAGGATAGTGATCTAAAAGCCAACAAAATATCGGCGACGCATTATGCGGGTTTATTGAATGCCATGTCGTCGGGCGAAATTTCGCGTAAAATTGCCAAGCAAGTGCTTACGGATATGTGGAATTCCGGGAAATCGGCCGAAGCCATTATTGAACAACAGGGTTTGGCGCAAATTTCAGATAGTGACGCCTTACAGACAATCATTACGCAGGTGATTAACGATAATCCGCAACAATTTGAACAATTAAAAGCCGGTAACGATAAAATGTTTAACTATTTTGTCGGCCAGGTGATGAAACAAACGAAAGGACAAGCCAACCCGGCACAAACCAAACAAATTTTAGAGGAACTTTTAAACAATGACTAGAGCGTTAATCTGTGGCTCCATGGCCTTTGACAATATCATGGTTTTTGAAGATGAATTTGCCAACCATATCTTGCCCGACCAAATTCATAAACTGAATATTTCATTTATGGTCCCCACCTTGAGCCGGGTGTTTGGTGGTGTCGCCGGCAACATTGCCTATAATCTAAAAATGATTGGTGGTGAACCGGTGCCGATGGGAACCGTCGGCAGTGATTTTGGGACCTATGAACAACGCTTGAAAGGCCTGGGCATTACCTTAGAAGGCATCAAAGTGAAAGAAGGGCATTTTACACCGCAGGCCTACATCACCACGGATCTTAAAAATAACCAAATTACCGCGTTCCACCCCGGCGCCATGAACTTCTCTCACGAGAACAATGTAAGTGAGTATAAGGATATCGCCATTGGTTTGGTGGGTCCCGACGGTCGTGACGGCATGATACAGCACGCACAAGAATTTTACGATGCCGACATCCCCTTTATTTTCGACCCCGGTCAGGCCATGCCCTTGTTTGATGGCGATGACCTAAGACAATTTATCGAGCAAGCCACCTGGATGGCCGCCAATGATTATGAGTATGAAATGGTACACAATCGCACCGGTATGGATGCCAAAGAAATCGCTTCGCACATGGATGCCTTATTTATTACCCGCGGTGAAAACGGCTCAGAAGTCTTTACCGATGGTACCAGCTACCATATACCTGTGGTGCAAGCAGAAAAAGTGGTGGACCCCACCGGCTGTGGCGACGCCTACCGGGCCGGCCTGTTATTCGGTCTGATGAATAATTTAGATTACCAGACCATCGGCCGCATCGCCTCTTTATTGGGCAGTATTAAAATTGCCACAGCGGGTACGCAGAATCATTATGTGTCCAAGAAAGATTTCCATGAAAGGTTTGTCGAAGAATTCGGCTATTCTTTTGACTAAGTAGGTAAGGTGTAATACGTAGTATTGCACCGCCATACCGGCGCAGGCCGGTAACCAGTGTCTTTGGGAATAATTTCTGCGTTGTCACTCACTTTTGCAACAATCACGCACCATGTGTGCGCTCATGCTGTCAAAAATCGGCTCCGCCTTGACCTATAGCGCCAAATCTTCCCTCAGCTCTAAAATTAGCACCGTCATCCTCGGCCTCCGAGCCGAGGATCTCCTGACGTCATCGCAAACCTAACATTTGAAGCATAACCCCACCGTAGCTCCGGCCACTTCCGCGTCGATCCACAGGGATGTGGGAAATGCAGGCAATTGTCTGGAACTATGTCTGCCTGCTCACAGCACACACCTACATCCCTGGGGCGGTGCTTTCCGCGTCCTGCTCACAGCACACACCTACATCCCTGTAGGCGTCATTATCGGGGTTGATCTGACAAAGGCCTAAGAATTTTGTTATTTTCTTGAAATGTCCCGAAATGGGACTATAATGTGATTATGAGAATTATTGCCTTATCAACACTTAAATCATTTTGGGCCAACAATCCTCATTACCGTGATGCTGAACAACAAACATTGTCTTGGTATCGTTTTACCCTTAAAGCTGATTGGTCATCGCCGGCAGAGGTAAAATCTGATTTTGGTAATGCCAGTATTCTCAAGGATGGCAGGGTGGTTTTTAATATAGCTGGAAACAAATATCGTTTAGTTACGTGGATAAATTACAGTTACAAAATAGTTTATATTCGGTTTATAGGAACACATGCTCAATACGATGAAATTGATGCACAAAGCATATAGAGATAATAAATTATGAACATTAAACCCATTAAAAACGAATCAGATTATCGTGATGCCCTTAGTGAGATTGAAAGCCTCATGGAGGCCAATTTAGATTCGGCTGAAGGTGATAAATTGGATATTTTGGTCACTTTGGTGGAGTCTTATGAATCGAAAAACTATCCAATGGATTTACCTGATCCCGTTGAAGCCATTATTTTTGAAATGGAACGTCGAAACCTAAATGCTAAAGATTTAGTGCCAATGATCGGAAGATCAAACAGAGTTTATGAGATATTAAACAAAAAAAGAACGTTGACACTGCCGATGATTCGCAACCTTCATGATCAATTGGGAATACCTGTGGAATCGTTAATAAGCGAAACCAAATAATAAAACTGCTGCATCTTAAAACCTCCCCTCAGCCCCAAACCAAACAAAGCGACGTCGATTTGCATGGATGCAAGGAATGCATAGATTGTCTGATCAAACGGCAGGACAGCCGTTTTACCATGCGCAGCGGTCACTACCTAATCCCTTTTATCGTGACAGACCTACGTCCTGTAGGCCACCCGAAGGGCTGTTGACAGGGATGTTATAAAGTACAACAATATATGCTTCGGACTGCCTAAAAAGGCTCTACTTTTGGTGATCCGGCCATGTCTCGCATCAGTAGGATGGGCTCTGCCCATCACACGACTATTCGCATGATTTTCCAATCTTATCTCTAAACCAGCCTAACAATTTAGAATATTCACCATTCGGGAATAAAAAGAATTGTATTAAATAGGGCGAGATAATCGACTCAGATTGCTTTGAAGGAATATCACACAATAGTTTTAAGTTTATACCAATACCATGATGATTCTGTAGACTCAACTCAGAATATTCAATTGATTCAATTTCAAAATGATGTGGCTTTAAGGTAAAACCTTGAAATTCTAAGTAGTTGCTGACAACCAATTGATAGACATAGATTAAAACCTTGGGTGTAAGATTTTCTTGAAATGAAAAATCCACCTGAAAATCAGCTTTGGGATTAACTTTTACGTGATTATTATTAAATGCCTTTGAATCAGGTTTACATGGGTTCTCATCAAAACTTGGAATTAATGAGGTGATTTGTCCCTGCTTATTTAAAAAGAGCTCTATACTTCTATAATGCATCGTATCGTCTATATCTTCATACTGATCTTTTAGGTAATCAGCTTTAACGCCACAATTAGCATAAAATACAATCATCAGTTCTTCACGCTTTGGTTGCAGATAAATAATATGTTTAATGTATCTGATACTTAGTTCGTCGGAATTAAAGACATGGTTTTTATCCTTGATTTTGCCCTCATTAAGTAAATTCAGTACATAACTCTCTTTGGTCTTATTATCAGGGTGTGGATAACTAAAGATTGGTTTGCTTTCATCGCCTGTATATAAAGACAAAAGCAAAAACAGTTTTAACAGCATATTTGGAGCACAATCACTAAATAGATTAAATTATAGGTCCATTAACTTAACTGTAACAAATATTTATACCCATAATCGCCAAAATTTGTCCATAACTCACCCAATCAGAACCCAACATACAACGCGTCGTATTCGGGCTTGGCAACTTTCGCGTCCTGCTAACGTTGCAGACTTACATCCTGTAAACCACCCGGATACCCAGTTCGTGAAACGAACAAATGCAAAGCATTTCAACATCACAAATATTGTCAACCCACACCAAAAAATGACGTCAGTCGTCCTCGGGCTTGGTCCGAGGACCTCCCAAACACCACCATAAGTCGCACAGAGTAGGGCTTTTAAAAATTTCTATTGCAAATTTATCTAATATTGGGCAAAGTGATTAGGTCATTAATAACAGCATAATAAAGGGACATCACTTTCAATGACCGAAGACCAAAAGAAAAACCTCGAAACCCAGCTTTGGGGCATCGCTAATTTACTGCGGGGGAAAATTTCTGCCGATGATTACCGGGATTATATTCTCGGCTTTATCTTCTTTAAATACCTCTCGGAAAAACAATACCTCTACGCTAACGAGCTCCTGCAAGGCGAAGCCGTCACGGAATACACCGAAGTCACCGATGCAGACACCTTAAAAGCCATCGAAGAAGAATCCGTCGAAAAACTCGGTTATTATCTGGCACCGTCCGAACTGTTTCGGGTACTGGTTAAAAAGGGACAAGCTCGGGTCGAAGATGAATCGAATTACATTCTTGATGACTTACAAATGGTCCTGAACCACATCGAAGAAAGCACCCGTAACACCGAATCGGAAGATGATTTTAATGCCTTATTCGAAGACCTGGATTTACAGTCCAGTAAACTCGGGCGAACGGTGAAAGCCCGGAACGAAATTGTCGTTGAAATCCTCGGCTTTTTAAGCAAGATTGATTTTAAACTCGAGGAAATCGACTCCGATGTCCTCGGTGATGCCTACGAATATTTAATCGCCAAGTTCGCCGCCGGGGCCGGGAAGTCAGCCGGTGAATTCTACACGCCGCAAAAAGTCTCGAAAATCCTCGCGAAAATCGTCACCACCGGTAAAGACCGCCTGCGCTCGGTCTATGATCCGACCTGCGGTTCCGGGTCCTTATTGCTCCGAGTGGCGCGGGAAGCTGAAGTTGCTGAATTTTTTGGCCAGGAACTCAACCGCACCACCTATAACCTGGCGCGGATGAACATGATTCTGCACGATGTCCATTACCGGGATTTCGATATCCAACAAGACGACACTTTAGAAGAACCCCGGCACATCGAACAGCGCTTCGAAGCCGTGGTCGCCAATCCGCCATTCTCAGCGCACTGGAAATCCAGCGCCAATCCCTTAAACGACACCGACGAACGCTTCAGTCCCTACGGCCGACTGGCCCCAAAAACCAAAGCCGATTACGCCTTTCTGACTCATATGCTGCACCAGCTCGATGACAACGGCATCATGGCGTCAGTCTTCCCCCACGGCGTCCTATTCCGCGGCGCCGCCGAAGGCACCATCCGCGAATACATTATTAAGGAATTAAACGCCCTGGATGCCGTCATCGGCTTACCCGCCAAAATCTTTTATGGTACATCGATACCGACTTGTATCCTGGTCCTGAAAAAGAACCGCGCACCGGACGATAACGTCGTCTTTATCGACGCCAGCGGTGACGATCACTACACCAAAGAAGGTAACCAAAACGTCCTGCGCGACCAAGACGTCGATCTCATCGTCGAAACCTACCGACAACGAAAAGAAAAAGACAAATTCAGCCACATCGCCAGCTTAGAAGACATCGCCGAAAACGACTACAACCTGAATATTCCGCGGTATGTGGATACTTTTGAGGAAGAGGAGCCGGTGGATCTCAAAGCCGTCTCAATGGAACTGAAGGAATTGGATAAGGAACTCGCTGAAACCAACAAGGAAATCCAGAAGTTTTGTGATGAACTTGGGATTGAGACGCCTTTTTAATGGATAATGGACAAGTGATAATGGATAATGAACAATTAGTGCCTGAATTGAGGTTTTCTGGGTTTGAGGATGATTGGTCTAAGAGCTTAATTGGTTCATTGCTTAAGATTGGAAGTGGAAAAGATTATAAACATCTAAATACTGGTGATATTCCAGTTTATGGAACCGGCGGATATATGACATCTGTTGATGATTATTTGCATGATGGTGAAAGTGTTTGTATTGGTAGAAAAGGGACAATCGACAAACCAATGTTTTTAAAAGGAAAGTTTTGGACAGTTGATACTTTATTTTTTACGCATTCATATCAACAAAATATTCCCAAGTTTTTATACTTGATTTTCCAGAGAATAAACTGGAAAAAATATAATGAAGCATCCGGTGTACCAAGCTTATCAAAGAAAACAATAGAAAAAATTAAAATTGTTGTGCCGAAACCAAAAGAACAACAAAAAATAGCCAACTTCCTCACCGCCATCGACCAACGCATCACCTTACTCAAACAAAAAAAAGCCACCCTGGAAGACTACAAAAAAGGCCTGATGCAGAAAATTTTTAGTCAGGAGGTTAGGTTTAAGGATGATGAGGGGAATGATTTTCCGGATTGGGAAGTAAAGCTATTTAGTAAACTTTATGAATTCAAAAGAACCAATTCATTTTCTCGAGATAAGCTTAATAATCAATCTGGTGAGATACAAAACATACACTACGGTGATATTCACACCAAATTCAAAAGTCATTTCAATATTAACGATGAAGATGTTCCATATGTGAACGATGAAGTTGACCTTAGTAAAGTTAAAGTGGATGAATTTATCCAAGCTGGAGATTTAATCATTGCTGATGCTTCTGAAGATTATGATGACATTGGAAAGGTAATAGAAGCCACAAATGTTGACGACAAGAAAATCATTGCTGGACTACACACTTTCCTTGCAAGAAGAATAAACGACAAACTTTCAGTAGGTTTTGCGGGCTTAATGATGCAGTCAGAACATGTTCGATTGCAAATAAAAAAGATTGCTCAAGGAACAAAGGTACTTGGCATTTCAATGGGTAGGCTTTCAAAAATAAAATTAAAAATTCCTTGCCCAGAAGAACAACAAAAAATAGCCAATTTCCTGTCAGCCATCGATCAAAAAATCAATGCCATGGATAAGCAAATTACTGATTCAGAATTGTTTAAAAAGGGTTTGTTGCAGAGGATGTTTGTATGAAATTAAAAAAATTGAGGCTTTTATACTTAGCTATGTACTCATGCATAAAAAGTTTGCATCCAGAAAATAATAGAATTTTAATTTATGTGAATTAAGCGATTATGAGTATATTTGATGAACTTAGGCAATTGTATGTTGAAAAAGAGCAAAATAACCTTGTTGTATTTGTAGGTGCGGGAATTTCTGAAAAATATGAGGATATAAATATTTCTCGCTATTCATTATCTAACAATCCTAAGATTAAAGACGGAAAGAAGTTCCCTTCTTGGAGTGATTTGGTGGCTGAGTTTGTTCCTGATGACATGATTGAGCAGTCTGGTATTGATGATTTGAAAAGAGTACAAATATACCAAGATTTAAACTCAAAAGAAGCAGTAACATTTAAAATTCAAGAACTATTCCCAAGGGAATATGAATGTTTTGATATACACCAGTTAATTTTTGATATTGAACCAGAGCATGTAATAACAACGAATTATGATCATTTACTTGAGAAAGCCATGCGTCTCAAGTGGGAAAATAAATATCAAGTTGTTGATTGTGATGAGGCTATCCCTTTTTCAAAATCCAAAAGGAATTTATTAGTAAAAGCACATGGAGATATATGTAGAGGTAATATCGTTTTATCAGAAAAAGATTACAATGATTACGAGGAGTGCTTTCCGTTAATTTTATCCTTTCTGAGATTTGTTTTCAGTAAATATAAAGTCCTTTTTATTGGGTTTAGTTTAAATGATCCTAATTTTAATAAAATATTATATTGGGTGAAAAATATTCTCAATGAAAATTCAATCAGACACACTGTAATTTTACATAATGATATCACAAAGAGTGAAAGAAACTATTTCCAAAAAAGAAGTGTTGATGTAATTACATCAAAGGACATTTATCAAAATTTTTTACCTAGTTCCATACAAAATTATTACTTAGTAGAAGCTTTACAAGTCATTAAAAATGGGTTTCCAAGTTACAAGTATACTTTTGAACAAAAAACTAAAACCTTTGATAAAAATATTGAAACATTTGAATCATTTAACTATTTGCTACCAGAGCATGTTAATACCTATCTGAGTAACCTAAATTTAGCGTTCAAATATAACATAGAAGCTGAAATTCAAAAGAATGACAAAAAAGAAAAAAATTATCCTTGGGTTGCAAATTTGCATGAGCATAGTTTTACTGGAGCGAGAGACTCAGAAGTTAATGACTTTAATTTAAATACCTGGTTAGCTAAATTTGATGAATCAAAAGAATCAATGGACGAACATGGGCAACAGTTTATTCAGAAAGTAATGAAACTATTCCTTTACGCTAATATTGGTGTTGTTGGTATAAATGGCTTTTTAAAATATGAAAGACAAATATTAAAATATTTGGACTCAAAAACTCAGAAGCAATATAAATATTTATTGACATATAATTATGAAATACTTGATAACAATGAATCCGCAAGATTTTCAGAAATAGATAAATCCTTTAAAAAAGAAAGTCCTTTTTATAATATGCTGACTTTTAGTGATGATGATTATTTTACTGAATATTTACTAGGTGATAAGGAAAAATCCTATAAGAAATTTAAGGGTATTGGATTAGAACAAGATTCAGAAGTTTGGAAATACTTAAAATATTTTCGATTAAGGTTCTTAAATAAAAACAGGAAAATTACTAATGTCGATGACTGGGATCAAAATGAAGGAAGATTGTATGAACAAATTTTTCAAACTATTAGTAAATTTAACCAGAAGTTACTATCTGGGCTCCATAATTTAAATTTTATACAAGAATTTATTAACTTTAATATAAAACTTGAAAAAGGCTACAAGGAATGCCTAATTGAAAAAAAGAATACACTTGAAGGTGGTTGGGGAACCAAAGATTTATATCAAATAGCTTTTTATTTGAATTATTCAAGATTTTTAAAGTTTGTTCTGTTAAACAAATTTCCTATAATTGATGATCAAGGCTTCCAAAATGCACTACGTTTAAGCAATGATCTTTATTTTAAATATTTTTTCAAAATTACAGATGATAATGCCATTGAAATTCCTAATTGGATAATTATTGGTATATTGCTGGATAATAATAAAAAGGTTTTTCAAGATGAGATTATTAAGCTTCATAATAAAAATTATACAAAGCAAATCAACTATTCATTTGATCACGGCTTTATAAAAGATTTAATTCTTTTGAATTTAAGTAGTAAGAACAAAGAAGCTAAGTTGTTAAATTTTGAAAACATTGTTTACTTAGTTTCACTAGCTTCAGAAAATAAAGAAAACTTTGAATTGATATTAAATATCTTCATTAATTTAATCCAAAAAGATGTTTCTTATTTTGATTTATATGCTAATTCTATAAGTTTGGCAGTAATAAATTATAAAAAAGACAATGAATTTACCAAAAATCAAAAACGTGCACTTGTTGATATTTCTAACATTTATATCAAAAATGTTCTTAATAATGTTTTTGATGAAAAAGTAATTAATAAATTTAGTACTGTAGTTTATTACTTAGAAAAAGAAAAATTCATAGATAGTAAAAATGAAGAAATAAAAAAAATTATTGAAGGTGATGATTTACGCCCTAATCAAATTAGATATGTTTTTAATTTGTTAAAAATATTGGGATATACAAAGAAAGAGATTAAAAGGCTCGTACAATATTTAAAGGATAAAATAACAAAAAATAATGTGTTTAAAAATACCGATTTTAATCGAAAGAGGTTTTATATAGAGAATGAAATATTTTTTTTATATCGAGCGTATGATATAGATTTAGGTATAGAAAATATTATCAATCATTATTCAGATATTTTAGAACAAGAATTATCAAAAGACTCTATTAGTACAGCTACAAGCAGCGCTTTGGAGTGGATGAATATTTTTATAGATGATAAGAAATTTGCAGTAAAAGTTAATGATGAACTATCAAAAATTAATTTTAATAAAAATTTTCTTTCCTTTATCAAAAAACTCAAAATAAAAAGCTCTATTGACTTCATGAATGTTGAAAAAATGAACATTCAAGAATCCTTTAAATTATTCATAACAATTGGCAAATTTAATGGGTTGGATCAAGAAATATTAGATGTTTTCACTCAAATCCAAGTATTTAAATATATAGCTGATGACATAAATTTGATTGAAGAAAATAGCAAACATTTGAAAGAGTTTTTTATTCAGTCAAAGTCATTCAAATTTGCAAATAGACCGCTTACAGTTTCTTTTCTAGCTTTAGTCGAATTATTCATTAATGGTGAAATAACTTCAATTAAATTAAGGCCTATATTAAGAGGGGTGGTTGAAGAGTACGTGCAAGAAAAATAATTAAAAAGATACTGCAAACAATAAATAAGGATAAGCTAAAATAGTTGTTTTATGGTGAGGACTGTGGAGATTGATGTTGAATTTTTATTGAATGGCGCTGTAACTGGAGGGGTTATAACTGCTGGTGGATTGTTTGTTTACACACTATTCAAAATTATTGTGTCCAAATTTTTTGAGGGTTATGGTAGTCGGCTAGGTTTAATACGGGCTGATTATGACTTCAAAGATATGAAAGCTGAGGTTCAAGGCATTATTGAAAACACCGTTCAAAATGTTAAACATGAATTTTGGCAAAAACAGCAAATAGATCAAGTTCGAAGAATAAAAATAGAATTGCTAATGAATACTGTGGTTGAAGAACAAAAATATGTTGAAAAGGCCTATATTGAATGTTTGGGTTCTAAAAGCCCGGTGTTGATAGCTCATAATCACAATATAAAAATACTTATAGACCTGTATTTCAGTGACCTAGATCGTGCTTATCAGAAGTACCTAGAGTGTTTTAAAGCCACTAAAGATAATTGTTATGACTTCACTAAAGATCGAAACCCTCTAACGATAAAGGAAAACAAAAGCCATTCGCTTGCAGACGGTTTGAGATTTTTTCCTATCTTTAATTCTTATGGTTCTGGCGTTCAGGAATTTGTCATAAAAATCTCTGAAACAGCAAAAGGTTTAACTAAATTTTCAGACAGTTAAGAATTTGAGTATGGCTTATAATGATTCTACTCTTTTTTCAAGTGGGTGTTTAAGCTAAATCCAATGAGTAGTGACACAAGTTACCAACACAAAAAATATTTTTTTAAATAATGATACTCTTAGCCGCTTTTAGAGACGATTCTAAGTTTAGCGGTAACGTTAATGTACAATGGTTGTTTTGTTTAGGAGTATGTAATGAGCACATCGGATATTTCAGGTGCTGAAAAATTTGTAAATTATTTACAACTGGATTTTTGGTCAATCTTTGCTTTGCTGTTAATTTGGTTTGTTTTAAGTTTAATAAAATATTATGCAATTGGGTTTGGTAAGAAGTCAGGAGAGCATAGAGCAAATTTTGACTATAATGAAATGGCTAAAGCCGTTCAAAAAGGTCTTTCAGAATCATCAGTTATTGGTGAGATTGAAGGTAAGTTGTCAAGTCTTGATGGCATTACAGATTTTGAGGAAACCATAACAAATGTAGTAAAAAATGTTGAACATGAATTCTGGCATAAACAACAAATAGCCCAGCTGCGACGCGAACGACTTGAAGAGTTTCTGAATATTTTGATGGAGGAAACGGATCGTTTTAATGATTTAAAAAAGGCATTTCTAGAAAGAAGCCCAAATAAATCACTCGGCAAGCCTAGCAAAAGGCCATTTTTGATTACAACTTTGTACTTTCCTGAGCTTAAAGATTCATACGCGTTTTATTACCAATCGCAATTAGCTTGTATAGGCAAACTAATGGCTCTTCTCGGAATAAATTATACAGATGAGCAGGTTGAAAATATTTTTGACAGTCTGATTACCGACTGGACTATTTTTTCAGAGATTATTTTTGAAACAGCAAAGGGTTTGACTTACGAATCAGATAGCCTAGAGTCAAGCTCATAATAACCAGGTAATAACCAGGGACATGCATTAAATTAGGTAAAAACTAATCAGGGACATGCACTTTGATAGCTCGTTGAAACATAATATTTTATTGATTTCCAGGCTAAAAATAAGATATTTTTATGCGATTTTTTAAGATTTGCGCTTGAGCGAAGACTGATTGATATTATTGACTGATTTTATGGATTTGGCCGGATTCAGGCCGAGCGTCATGGTTTCACGAAATTGAAAAGAGTTTCGATGGGCAGAGCCCATCCTACGAGTCTGATGTTATAAACAAGGTTCAAAGGGTTATACCTTTAAATAAAACCTGGACCTCCGGGTCAAGCCCGAAGGTGTCGCGGTGTGTTGGAAGATTGATGGGCTCTGCCCATCACAATGCTAAACAGGTAAGCCAATAACGGCTAAAATATAGGCTTAATTATGAAAAAAAATGGATTATTAATTTCACTGCTGCTGATTGCCTTTTGGGCAGAAGCGGGTTTGTTTGGTGATAAGAAAGTAAAGATTGAATCTTTTGATGGTGACAAACACGGGCTGGTGGTTTTGCAAATATCGACCAATTCTAATTATCAAAGAGGTTTATCTAACTGGGATTATGTGACCATAAAAAGTATGGGCGACGGAAAATCTTTTCGGTTGGTGCCTATTTATGATTTCAACAAATATGGATCAGTGGTGTTTGGTGGTTATTTAAAGCCAGGTCGGTATGTGATTGAGGATATTTATGAAGACACCGAATATGCCGGTGGTGTTATATTCAATGAAACCCATACAGTTGAAGGCAATCAGCATGATGTTAATTTTAATGTGGTACTGAATCAAATTACTGATATTGGAACGGTTTTATTGCAGCCTCAACATCATGGTGTTGATAATTACAGCGTAATTAAGTCATTTTCCATGATTCAGGTGCAAGATGATGGTTTGGATTTAGTGGCTTTAATTAAGGACAAATATAAAGATACACTTTCAGATGTTACCTTGAACACGCAAAAAACCAAACAAACTCAACCACCCGAATTATCAAGCGGCTTACCTTTTAAGTATTATTACCAGCAAAACAGTGCAGAACGCATAATGTTGCACAGACATGGTTTAATTTCCAGGAAAGTCGAAGGCGGTGAATGGCAGCAGTTCAATACAGGCAGAGTACAACAATATAATGCCATTGCTAAAGTAAACGGTGGCTATATTCTGGGTGGCGAATATGGTGCTTTGTTGTTCAGTCAAGACTTGGTGAATTGGCGGGTATTGGATTTGCTGCCGGTTAATTCTAATGTTATGAACATTCAAGTTATGGATGATGTGATTGAATTATCTGTGCATACGACTGATTGGCGATTAAAGACTTACCAATTGAGTTCGGACTTCTCAGACATTGAGGAGGTGGCTTCCGAAAAGCTAAATAACATTAATTATCGCCTTGATGCTTATAATCAACATGAAGAAATAGAGCAGCCAAACGGTTATGTTATAAAAAAGAACACCGGTTTCAATAAAACCACCGTTCAAATACCTGGCCACTCTAAAGATAAACAGGTATATTCAGGTAAGCCCAGAGACTTTTTTATCAATGGTTACAATTACACTCGGGATGTTTTTGTTGTTAATGAAAGTCATATGTTTCTGATTTCCAATCCAATCAAAGGATTTAAAAAGGGTTCATATCGATTAAAAAGTTTTAAGAAACCTTATCAGCTTGCCTTGTATTATGGTTCTATAAATGAGGCTTTACCCAACGATAAGGCCAATAAAGTCAGTTCAATACAACTAAGGTGTTCAACTTTTGTTCCTGAAATTTCAACCGCAAAGGAACTGTATCTTAGTTGTATCAACGGCGACTTGATGCTAAGTCAAGACAATGGTAAATCTTGGCACAGAGATTATCAGACCGGTATTAATGCACTGCAATGAACGCTTTGATGGGCGGAGCCCATCCTACAGCGCTTATTTAAGAAAACAGCCAGAATATGAAATAGGATGGGTCACTATTTAAGAAAATGGCTAAAATATGAAATAGGGTTTATTAAATCCTGATTTCACGGCATTAAGTGCCGTTAAATAGAGAAAATGTAAACTAATTCTGCGGCGAAAAACGCGTCATATTTTATAAATCATAAACCAAAAAGATCTTTTGTTGTCATGAACCATCATTTTATGGCTTGAATTAGCTGACATTATGGCTGATAATTGTCCCATGTTCCGGAACGTGGGACGGATATTGTTATGAAAAGCCAAGATATTGTTATATTATTTAAATTAGTTTCTTTACATGCCAAGCAAAAAATGGATGGTTCGGCTGTGTTTGGCGATGAGGATGAAGCGCTTTTTTCATTTCGTTCTTTAGAACGTTATACTGGTATCAGTAAGTCACAGATTAGCCGAAGTTTGAATCGAATGTATGATGTGGGATTGGCTAAAATTGGTAGTGATATGGGTAATCCAAAAGTTAATAAACAAGCTCTTTTGGAGTTTATTATTTATGGTATTCGTTTTGTTTTTCCGGCAAAGCTGGGCGAATTAACACGCGGGATTCCGACTTCTGTGGCGGCGCCTGTGTTTAATGATGAACTGTTATCAGCGGGTGAATTAATGCCGGTTTGGCCTGATGCAGAAGGTAAGGAAAAAGGCCTGGCTGTTGAACCACTACATAAAGCAGTCAAACAAGCCATTAAAAACGATGATTTAATGTATGACTTATTGGCTTTAACCGATGCGATAAGAATAGAACAAGTCAGGACGCGGAAAATCGCCATTGAAAAATTAACTAAAATATTCACCCAATAAATGGAGCCGTTTAATTTACAAGTCGATATGCTTTCACGCGTTGCTGTGGCATTGGATGAATTGGTCAATGAAGTGGTTTTTGTGGGTGGCTGTGTGACAGGTTTACTTGTCAATGATCCTTTTACTCTTGAGCAAGTGCGATTTACCGATGATGTGGATTTGATTGTTGACGTGATTACCCATGCAGACTGGAATCATTTACAAAATAAATTAAGAGAACGTGGCTTTAAAGAAGACATGATGGATAAAGTCATTTGTCGGATGCGTTATAGTGGGTTAAAAGTAGATATCATGCCAATTGATGAACAAATTTTAGGTTTTGCCAATCAATGGTATCGAAGTGCCATAAAAAGCCCGGTACGCTATAAACTTTCTGAGCAGTTAAGTGTTAATATTGTCTCACCGGTCTATTTTGTGGCGACTAAAATTGGAGCCTACTTAGGGCGGGGGAATAATGACGTATTAACGAGCCACGATGTTGAAGATGTGGTGACTTTATTTGATGGTCGGCCAGAAATTGTTGGTGAGATTAATCATGCAGAAAGACATGTTTGTCAGTATATTTCTGATCAGTTAGCTGAACTTTTAAAGGACCCTAATTTTGAATATGTGGTTCAAAGTGTTTCAAGAAGTGATATAGCAAGAGAGCAGATTATCTTAGAGCGTATAAAAAAATGTATAAAGGATTAAGATTTAAAATCAACGAATTAATAAAGTACAGGGACGTTTATTAATATGACCACCCAATCCGAACAAGTCCTAGAAGATAAGCTGATTAAACAACTGGTTGGTCTTGGTTATGAGCGTGTTGGTGTGACCGATGATAAGGCACTGGTGGCTAATTTTAAGACGCAACTGGAGCGCTTGAATGATGTTGCCTTGAGTGACCATGAGTATAAGCAAATCCTCAATAACATTAATAAAGGCAGTGTCTTTAACCGGGCCAAAATTCTGCGTGATCGGGTGACGTATGTGGATGGCGACGGTGAAACGCGGACGGTGCAGTTACTGGATGGGATTCACCTGGAGCGCAATGTCTGTCAGGTGACACAGCAGGTGCGCATGGAGGGCCGTTACCAGAATCGCTATGATGTGACTTTATTGGTTAATGGCTTGCCGCTGGTGCAGATTGAGTTAAAGCGTCGGGGTTTGGAGCTGAAAGAGGCGTTTAATCAGATTAATCGCTATGAAAAGCATTCTTACTGGTCGGGGCATGGCCTGTTTCAGTTTGTGCAGTTGTTTATCATCAGTAACGGCGTGAACACCAAATACTTCGCCAATAACGCCATTCCTTCGCGGTCTTTTAAACAGACTTTTTACTGGACCACCGAAGACAATAAGCTGGTGACGGATTTAAGTGATTTCTCACAGGCTTTCTTACAGCCGAATCATTTACTGAAGATGATCAGTCAGCATATTGTTTTAAATGAAACCGAAAAAATGCTGATGGTGCTCAGGCCCTATCAGTTTTATGCCACTGAAGCGATTGTCAACCAGGTGAAGACGTCTGATGAGTATGGTTATATCTGGCACACCACCGGCTCCGGAAAAACCCTGACGTCATTTAAAACGGCGCAATTACTCACCAAGATTCCATCGGTACATAAAGTGGTGTTTGTGGTCGATCGCAAGGACCTGGATTATCAAACCAGTAAGGAGTTTAATAATTTTTCCAAAGGCAGTATTGATGCCACTGAAAACACCGGAACCCTGGTGCAGCAGCTGGCTGATGACACGGGCCTCATCGTCACCACCATTCAAAAACTCAATAATGCCATCACTAAGAATAAGTACCTGAAACAGCTGACGCATTTACAGGATAAGAAAGTGGTGTTTATATTCGATGAATGCCACCGCAGTCAGTTTGGTGATACCCATGGTCGGATAAAAGATTTCTTCGAAGCCTGTCAGATGTTCGGTTTTACCGGCACACCGATATTTAGCGAGAATGCCATTAAGAATGATCGGGGTAAACGAACCACGTCGATGCTGTTCGGCGAATGTCTGCATAAATATGTGATTACCGATGCCATTCGGGATGAAAATGTCCTGAAATTCTCGATTGAATACATTAACACCTTTAAGCAGAAACAACATATCGATGATGTCAAAATCGAAGACATCAATGAAGACGAGGTCTTTAATGCGCCTGAACGCTTAGAGCTCATCACTGATTACATCATTAAAAACCACCCGCGCAAAACCCATAATCGCCAGTTCACGGCCATCTTGTGTGTATCGAGTATCGATGTGCTGATTCGATATTATCAGCTGTTTCTTGATAAAAAGAACCGTGGTGAGCATGATTTGAAACTGGCAACGATATTCACCTATCAGGCCAATGAAGAGGACAGTGATGCCCAGGGCCTGGGTGCCACGGATATTGATTATGCCGTACTCAAAGCCGCAGAAAGTCATGCTGACTACCGCAGCCACAGCCGTGATTATTTAGATCATTTTATCGCTGATTATAACCAACAATTCAGCACCAATTTCAGCACCCGGGATTCAAAGTCCTTTTACGGTTACTATAACGATATCGCCAAACGGGTTAAGGCCAGGCAGGTTGATATTTTACTGGTGGTGAATATGTTCCTGACCGGTTTTGACAGTAAGCCGCTCAATACCCTGTATGTGGATAAGAACCTGAAATACCACGGTTTAATTCAGGCTTTTTCGCGCACCAATCGGATTCTTAATGAGATGAAATCTCAGGGTAATATTGTCTGTTTTCGTAACCTGAAAGACGCCACCGATGACGCCATTCGTTTGTTTTCCAGCTTGGATAACAAGAACGAAATCATCATGGCGCCTTATGAAGACTATTTACAAAAGTTTGCTGCCGCTTGTGCCGTTTTACTGACACTGACACCCACCGTGGACAGTGTCAATGAGCTGCAAACCGAGGACGATGAGTTCGCTTTTGTGAAGGCTTTTCGTGAGCTGATGCGACTTAAAAATATCCTCAACAGTTTCACTGAATTCAGCTTTGATGATTTGGATATGGATGCCCAGACATTTGAGGATTATAAAAGTAAATACCTCGACCTTTACGATAAAGTCCGCCGGGACACCGATAAAGAAAAGGTATCGATTCTCGAGGATCTGGATTTTGAGCTGGAATTAATACACCGCGATGAAATCAATGTCAGCTATATTGTTGGTCTATTAAAGAATCTGAAAGAAGCACCGGAAAAAGAACGGGCCGAACAAAAAGAACAGATTATCAATGCCCTGATGGGCGAAGTTGAGCTTCGTAGTAAGCGCGAACTCATCGAAAAATTCATGCAAAAGCATTTACCTGAATTACCTGACGCCGATGCGGTTCCGGAAGCCTTCGAAAACTTCTGGGAAACCGAAAAGCAACGCGCCATCAAAGTCTTCTCCGAAACCGAAGAACTCGATCCGGACAAACTCGAATCGGTTATCGGTGATTTTCTCTACACCCACCGCGAACCCTTACGGGACGATGTCATCAGCATGATGAAATCCCGCCCCAAACTCAGCGAACGAAAAACCACCGCCGAACGCCTCATCCAAAAAGTTACCCATTATGTGGATACGTTTATTAATGGGATGGGGATGTGATGCAACGGATTTTGTGAAATATTAATGAGTGATTTAAAAGATTTGGAATTGAGACAGATTGATCGTATTGTCGTTATCCTGTTTGTTTTTACTTTAACCTCTTGTGCCACTCAAATTGGCAGTAAAAAGGCATGGAATGATTATTCTTTTAAAATTGGAGAAAGTCATCTTTCGATGTCAATACCTCAGGGTCAAAGTATGTCATTCCCTGTGAGTAAACCTGCCAACCCTGTGATACATTTGCCTATACCACCTGATCAATCGATTTCCATTTTTTCTGGGGTGTGGGACTTTGGAGTACCTTGGAGACATGTGGACTGCACTTTGAATTTAAAAATGGGTTTGGCAACTTCGGAGCATACAGATATTTCTACTTTGTTAAGTTTTAAATATTATTTACTTTCTGAATTTAAAAAAAGTTACAAAGATCGGATTGAAGACAGTTGGGAATCGTATAACAATTCTTTATATACATATACAAAAAAACTAACACGCAAAGAATTTATAGAAACCCAGTTACCTTTTAATCCTGGGAAAATATTGGCATACGAATTTAATGGTAATGTATGGTTAGCTACTGAAAACCAAATGTATTATTTCACCACAATTAATGCAAATCACTATTTAACAATATATGTGGGTGATACTTGCAATAACTTTAATAAAAAAAATAAAAAAAATATGAACCTTATGACCGATAAAATACTTGATTCAATTTATCTTACAGGCAATTTAAAACTCAAATAGTTTAATGAAACCCTAAACCATCAAAATATTCCTTCCCGAAGGCGCACCGACTTAGTAAAGACAGGACAGGCATCGCGGTTATTTATCGTATCCAAATATAGTTCGATTCATTCATAAATAACGCCTAACGTTAGGAGATCCTCGGGTGGCTTACAGGAGGTAAGTGACCCACAGGGATGTGGGTCTGCAAAGTTAGCAGGAGCGGTAATTGCCTGCAACGCGAGCAGGAGCGGTAGTTGCCGCCAACAGTAGGGCCCACTAGGGCAGCCCGAGGATGACGCAGGAGAGGTGGTAGCTGCTGCTAAAAGTAGAGGCCACTAAAGCAGTCCGAGGACGACGCGGGGAGAGGTGGTGTTTTTCATTCGTTTATGGAAGCTGTTAACTTTTACTTGTGCCGGCGGGGTTTTTTTGAAACAATAAATGCAGTTTAAAAATATTTTATCATCATGATAGATCGAGATGGTTTTCGCCCCAATGTGGGTATCATCTTGCTTGATGATGACGGACAGGTTTTTTGGGCCAAGCGGACTCGCGGGTCCGGGTGGCAATTTCCGCAAGGTGGAATAAATAATGATGAATCCGCCGAGGAAGCCATGTTTAGGGAATTATATGAGGAGATTGGTTTAAAACCGAAACATGTGGATGTTTTGGGGTGTACGCCCGAATGGCTGCATTATCAGTTGCCCAAAAAATTTAAGAAAAAAGATTCCGATCCTTCGTTCGTCGGTCAAAAGCAAGTGTATTATTTACTCAGGTTGTTAGAGGATGAGTCTAAGGTGGATTTTAATTGCACCACCTCGCCTGAGTTCCAATGTTATCGCTGGGTTGATTTCTGGTATCCGGCACACAATGTCATTCACTTTAAACGCAAGGTGTATCAGCGGGCTTTGAAGCATCTGGCCCATTTGGTTAAGACATGAGTATTGCCTTAGTCGTGACGGATCGCCCCACTGAAAATTTGGCGTTTTTAGTGCGTCAGATGTTGCCCGGTGTCACTGTTCAGCAATGGCCTGATATTGCTGACCCCGAAGCTGTTACTTTAGCGGTTTTATGGCAGCATCCACCCGGAATTACCAATGACTTTCCAAATTTAAAAGCCGTGACTTCTCTGGGTGCCGGTATGGATCATATCATCGCTGATGAGGCGATTGATGAGCGTTACCAGCAGTGGCGTATCATGACCTTGTCTTTGCAACAACGGATGGCGCAATATGTGTTGGCTTATGTTTTGCAGGACTGGCGAAATTTAATCGCTTACCAACAACAGCAGGACAAATCTCAATGGCAGGTGCTGGAAACGGATGCGGTGCCGACGGTTGGTTTGTTGGGTCTGGGCGCCCTGGGTGAATTTGTGGCAGATCGCTGCCGGGATATGGGTTTTAATACGGTGGCCTGGACGCGTCAACAAAACCACCCGAATCATCCGTGTTTCCATGGTCAATCAGGTTTGAAAAAAGTCTGTAAGTCGAGTGATTATTTGGTGGTTCTGGTGCCATTAAACGATGACACTTGTGATGTTATCAGGGATGAGACCTTGTCCTGGTGTCAGCCGCATACGATGTTGATTAATGTCGGTCGCGGCGGTCATGTCAATGAAGATGATTTACTCTCTGCTTTGGATGACGGAGCTATTCGGCATGCGGTTTTGGATGTTTTTACAGAAGAGCCTTTGCCGGATGATCATGCTTTTTGGCGGCATGATAAAGTCACAGTGACGCCGCATATTTCGGCCCGTTCCGATGATAATCAGACCGCGGCGGAGATTGTGGATTATTACCGGGCACTCAGTCAAAATGATGGTTCTGAATACCCATAGCGCGGTGACTGTTTAGTTACCTAAATATTACCTTGTTGCCGTCCTTTGCGTTCAAAGACGCTGGATGCCGGCCTTCGCCGGCAAGGGATTAAGGACTATTTTCGATGGGGTCATGAATCTGCCAGATGTCGCTTTGAAGACGGTAACTCATTTCATTAATTAAACGATGGGTGTCGATAATTTTTCCGGGGCTGCTGTTGTCCTGACCGATTTTGGGTGCCGGTAAGCCGATGGCTTGCGCCATCTTTGGATAGTATTGGCCTTTCGGAGGGTGCTCACTATGACAGGCGTTGAGGGTGGTGCCGGTGAGCTGTTGTTCAATGACATGCGAAAAAATCCCGATGGCATCTTCTAAAGGCAATAAATTCACCGGCGCGTCTGGAGATGGAATCGCTTTGTTCTGAAAAAAACGCCCCGGATGCCGTCCGGGTCCAATTAATCCGCCACAACGTATGATGGTTGTCTTTGGGTGTTGCTGTAAGCCTTGTTCGATGGTGTAGAGCGGATGATCTGTTTTTATTCGGGGGCTGTCTTCAGCATGTTTTCGGCCATCGTTGGGATAAACAGAGGTCGATGAGGTGAACAACAGAGGCAAATCCGGATGGGATTGAAGTTGATTGAGTAATAACTGATGTACTGATAAGTCTTTACTGGTGGTGGCAATAATTAAGGCGTCAATTTCAGTCAGAAAGGGCAGTGCTTCTCCCAGGTTGTGAATCTCACAATTCAAGCCCTGAGCATTCAACTGTTGCTGTTTTTCGGGGTTTCGACTGGTCAGGGTAACCCGGTATCGTTTCTGCCAGGCACGGGCCATGGCTTGCGCCAGCCAGCCACTGCCAATAACACCGATGTGTTTCATTTATGTCTTGGGCAAAGTAACACCACGCTGGCCCTGGTATTTTCCGGCCCGGTCTTTGTACGACACGTCACAGACTTCATCGGATTGGAAAAACAAAAATTGTGCCACGCCTTCGCCGGCATATATTTTTGCCGGAAGTGGGGTGGTGTTGGAAAACTCCAGGGTGACATGACCTTCCCATTCGGGTTCCAGGGGTGTGACATTGACGATGATGCCACAACGGGCATAGGTGGATTTGCCCAAACAGACGGTCAGAATATCGCGCGGAATTTTTAAGTATTCAACGGTTCGGGCCAGACAAAATGAGTTGGGTGGAATAATACAGACATCGGATTTAACGTCAACAAAGCTTTGTGAGTCAAAGTTCTTGGGATCAACCACCGCTGAATTAATATTGTGAAATATTTTAAATTCATCGGCACAACGAACGTCATAGCCGTAACTGGAGGTGCCGTAGGAAATAAGCCGTTCGCCCGCTGTGTTTGTTTTAACCTGGTCGGCCTCAAAGGGGCTGATAAGGTCGTGTTCTTTGGCCATGCGGCGGATCCAGTGGTCTGATTTGATGCTCATAGTTTTTTATGCCCTGATTGGATGATTAAAGCGTATTTAATTTAAGGCTGAAACCTGATTTGAGTAACAGCGGTTGTTTGGCTAAATTTTGAGCTGTTCGCAATGCAATGAGTTGGCTTACGTCAGCATGGGCTTTTTTCTTGCCCCAAATGGCGGCCGGTTTGCCGGCATCCATATTTTCACGAATCGTTATATTAAGTGGTACCTGGCCGAGTAAATCAATATCAAACTCTTTGGCTATTTTAGCACCACCATGTTGACCGAATACCGGGGTTTCATGGCCGCAATTTTCACAGATAAAAGTACTCATGTTTTCAATCACGCCCAACACGGGAATATCAACTTTGTTAAACATGGCCAGGGCTTTTTGGGCATCCAGCAATGAAATATCCTGTGGAGTGGTCACAATCACCGCAGCAGTCACCGGAATTTTTTGAATCATGGTCAGTTGAATATCACCGGTGCCCGGCGGTAAATCGATAATCAGATAATCCAGATCATGCCATCGGGTGTCGCCAATCAACTGCATCAATGCTTTTGTCACCATGGCACCACGCCAGATGGCGGGATCTTTTTCATCGAGAATATAACCCAGCGACATGCTTTGAATGCCATCGGCATCAACCGGCAGGAAAGAATTGTTGTCCGGGGTTTGTGGCTTTTCGTGTCGACCCAACATTTTAGGGATGCTGGGCCCGTATATATCGGCATCTAAAATCCCGACATTGGCACCCAATTGTTGCAGGCCTTTGGCCAACATGACGCTCATGGTCGATTTCCCCACGCCGCCTTTACCGGAAGCCACGGCGATAATGTTTTTGACCCCTTTGATGGGTTCGATGTCTTTTTTAACCTGATGACTGCGGATGCTGGTTTTGGCTTTGATTTTTTTTTGCGCTAATAAATCCGCCAATTCCTTTTGGTATTGTTTTTTGTAGGGTTTGATGGGGAATCGAAATTCAATGTCTTTGGGATCATCCATTAAAGACACGGAAATACCAAAATTCTGGCCGCTAATCGGGTCTTTCAGTTGCGCTATGTCAGTCATGTTTGGACTCCTTGGTTTTGGGACTTACTTGCTGAAGTAGTGCCACTGTAGATGGGTCCAGATCAAGCTGATTTAAAGAGTTGTTGCTAACATATTCCTGAATTTCCCTGGCCAGTGACTTGCCCAGTTCAACACCCGGCTGGTCGAAACAGTTGATGTCCCAGATAACCGATTGAGTGTAAACCATGTGTTCATACATGGCTAACAATTCGCCCATGGCCACGGCATCCATGCGTTTCATTAATAGTGTGGTGCTGGGTTTGTTCCCCGGGCAGCCGGCCATGGTGTTGTCTTCTTCCCGGCCTTGCATTAAAGCCGCCCCTTGAGCCAGCATGTTATGCAGTAAAAATTGTTGATTGGGGCTGTCGTCAACCACACCGATGAAATCCAGTGGCAGGGCATCAAGGCCCTGGTGAAAAGCCTGGAAGAAAGCATGTTGAGACAGTTGGCCGTGGTCTCCGAAAACCCAGGGAGCGGTCGGATAGTTAATGACCTGTCCACTGTTGCTGTGCATTTTTCCGGTGCTTTCCATCATGAGTTGCTGCAGCCATTGGGGCAGGCATCTTAAGCGGGCATCATAAGGCAGGCAGCCATAGGCGGACAACTGCATGTAATTGCGGTACCAGACAGCCAATAAGGCCATCATAACGGGCAGGTTTTCTTTAAAAGGTGCCTGCTGAAAGTGCACATCCATTTGGTGGGCACCGGCCAATAATTGTTTGAATGCCTTTTTACCGGCCGCCATAACAATGGGAAAGCCAATACTTGACCACAAGGAAAAACGGCCGCCGATGGTCTCATTAAACGATAAAATCATGTCATCGCTGATACCCAGCTGCCGGGCTTTTTCGGTGTTAGCGGTGATGGCCATCAGTGAAGATTGCCCCGGTTGGGGGTTATAACCGGGTTGCGCTTTTAATTTTTGCTCAATGGCCCGGGCATTCATCAGAGTTTCAACGGTGCCAAAACTTTTAGAACTGATACAAAACAGACAATGTTCGATATCAATGGTTTTAAACAATTGATTGATCAGCGAATCATCGACACTGGCGGTAAAATAGACCGGAATTCGGCTTTCACTCTGTAATTCAGTCAGGGCCTCCACCACCAGCCGGGGGCCGAGGTAAGAACCGCCTATACCAATATTAACCCACTGTTTAACCGGTTTGCCAAAAGCCGTTTTAATCTGACCGTCGGTTATGCGGTCAGCCAGATTAAACATGGCGGTCAGATTGTCCTGATAGTTTTGGTGATTGGGGTCACGTAAGGTGGTGTGACTGGCTGCGGTTTGTTCAGTGTTGTTAACAATCTCGCCGTTAAACAATTTTTTGATGGCCTGAGAAAGCCGGCAACTGTCCGCTAACTGATCAAGAAGATCAACGGTGTTCGCATCAATCCAGTTTTTGGAGAGATCCAAATAGAGGGATTTGGTTTCTAAATGAAATTGTTGCTGTCGGTTTGAATTGTGAGACCACAGTTGTTGTAAATCCTTGATATGTGGTGAGGCCGCTGCTTGCGTTAGCAGCTGGTGTATCGATGGGTCGCGCATAATCCTGTGTGTGGGCTAATGATAACGGAGGATTTTAGCAGATGCACAAAAAAAAACCCATCCAAATCTGGATGGGTTAAATACGATATTTTACTTTTGTGCCCTGGTTTTGTCTTGGAGTTTGAAATGATTTACTCTAAAACTAAAACCAATGTTACGCTAAAATTGGCAGTATTGCAACAGTCTTTTTGCTTTTTGTTTAAAAAATACAACAAATTGTTATGTTTGTGGCAAAAAAACAACGATTTTAGCACTGATTATTGATGATATGCTGAATTTTGTTGTTCTCAAGTACATTTCTCTGCTTAGCCAGGGCCCGGCAACAAGTCTTATGTCGGGTGATGACCCGTTTGATTGAAATGGGAAGTTTGATGGGTTTGGTATCCATCAGGGGGCGCAACACGAAACATCTTTCCGGTATCAGTGGATGAGGTAATTGCAACTGCCTGCGATGATAGGGCTTATTGACATAATATAATATGTCAATATCGATACATCGCTGGTGCCATCTGAGATTCTTTTGGCGACCCATAAGCCGATATTCGATTTTTTTTATTTTATTGAGCAACCCCAGCGGCTTTTCACTGGTGTTAATGACAAGTACAGTGTTAATAAAGTCCGCCTGATCGGTTACACCCCAGGCTCTGGTTCGGTAACGCGGGGAGAATGTAATGATGTCTGTGCCGGGTAAGCGACTGATGTGATGAATGGCTTTGGTTAGTTGTTTTTGCGGATGGTCCTGATTACTGCCGAGACCCAGATAAACCAGGTAATCTTTACTCATGAACAGAAAGCTGATAATCAACCTTGCGTTTTTTTCGCTTGCCATAAATCATGCTTTTTATGGCTTCAGGTGGCATATTTTGTATCTGGGTCCAAAAATCAGCCTGTTTCTTCAGTTGCGCGTCCACTTCACTGCGTAACAGCAGAAAATCATAACCGGCACGAAATCTGGGGTGGTGTAGCGTCGAATAAACGCCTTTACCAAACATTTTTTTGAAGCGCAGTTGTAATATCCACATTTGCCGAACACCATTCTGAATGGCGCGTGGAATCATCAGGCTTTGTTGTTGCTGGCTTAATACCTGGCCGGCCGCATGATGCAGCGCATCATGAGGTGGTTTGCCCTGGGCTCTGAGTTTTTCATAGAGGTCAACACAAGGCGGCCATAACACACAGGCTGTTAAAAACACGGGTGTCACTGACAACCCCTTTTGCAGTCGTTGGTCTGTGTTACTAAAGGCGTGAATTAGCAGGCTGTGCCAGTTTGGGTTGTTAAGATGGTCCACCGCGATGGGAAACAGGATTTTAAACAAATCCAGGTCAATCAATTTTTGATAGGCTTCTGCCATTTTGCCACAATGAAACATTTTAACGGTTTCGTCAAACAGTCGGGCGATGGGAACCTGATGTAATAAATGGCGATGGGCGGTGATTTGATGGGCCATTTCAGTGGGTAGTGTTAAACCTAATTTAGCCTCAAACCGAATGGCTCGCAACATCCGGACCGGGTCTTCGATAAACCGTTGATCCGCTTCACCAATCAATTTCAGTTCACCCAGCTCTAAATCTTCAACGCCACCAATAAAATCCAGAATTTCACGTTGATCAATGTCGTAATACAGGGCGTTGCAGGTAAAATCCCGCCGGATGGCATCTTGTTCAATGGTGCCATAAACGTTATCACGAATAATTTGGCCCTTTTTAAGGACCCGATCGCCACTGTCTGCGCCACGAAATGTGGCAATTTCATAAACCTGGCTGCCCATATAAATGTGGGCCAGTCGAAAGCGACGACCAATCAGGCGACACTGGCCTTTAAAGACCATTTTAACTTCTTCAGGCGTGGCCTCGGTGGCAATATCAAAATCTTTGGGGTGAAGTCCTAACAATAAGTCTCGAACAGCACCGCCCACTAAATAGGCTTGATAACCAGCAGAGGTGAGCTTTCGGATAATTTTTTTGGCGGCCTTACTGATTTCACCATGAGGCAAATGATGCTGGTCAGGGCGATATATGAGTGGCTGATGATTTAGCAAGTTGGGTGGTTTAGTTATAGTGGCTTATAGTATAATTGCCTTTTATATTAAATCAAGGAGCCATTGAATGACTTTTGTTGTCACCGAATCCTGTATTAAGTGCAAATACACTGACTGTGTTGAGGTTTGCCCGGTGGATTGTTTTCACGAGGGTCCTAACTTTTTAGTGATTGACCCAGAAGAGTGTATTGATTGTACTTTGTGTGAGCCTGAGTGCCCTGTGGATGCCATTTTTCCGGAAGATGACCTGCCTGCAGGACAAGAAAAGTTTCTCAAGATTAATGCGGAGCTATCACCCAAATGGCCGGTTATCACTGCCATGATTGATGCCCCTGATGACGCCGACGAATGGGCTCAGGTTGAAGATAAAATTGATTTATTGGATCGCGGTGATGATGGATCAGATTAAAGACGGACTTTTTTAAAAAAACCTTATCACAATTTAACGCATGCCATCAGGCATTAACCTTCTTCAGAAACGGCGGCACTGAATAACTGATTAAACAAATCATCAACCACAAAGGCCGAAGGTGACTTGTAGTCTAAAGTTTGCACCCAAATTTGTTGTTTTTGAGGTAGTTTTAAACAGGTCAATACATATTGGCCGGACCGGTCAATGTAATTACTTTCAAAGGTAAATAGTTTTTTGAAAAAACCCTGATCTTCGACGGTCTGATTAATGGGGTCGTCGTAGTATAAAGTAAGCTGGCAGTCGGCCTCATTGCTGTCAACGATATACCAGTTGTCACCCAAATTACCATTCATCAATTGCCAGGCATCTTTGTCATTATAAATCTCAATGGTGGGGACACCATCGGCATCAATGATGACCACATTTTCATCATTGCTGCGGCGTTTGGCAAAAGCCATCTCCGGTGGTCTGATGGTATCCAGAGTGATTGGCTCATAATTGCCATTAACTTCCGGGATAGCCAGTTGCCCGGTATCCTGCGGCAAATCCAAACCATCAACTTTTTTCAGGGGAGCCGTTTGTTCGGCATGTATATAAGGCTCTTCTTTAACGATACGGCTACAGCCATTGATGGTAAGCAGTAAACTGACAGTCAATAATATGTGTTTTATGTTCATTGATTTGTAAACTCCTGTTTAATGGCGCCTATATGTTGTTTAAGTTGGGTTTGATTTAATGACATCAGTTGTAATGGCCGACGGATGCCGGATGATAGCATTTTTGCGGCGTTCATAACAGCTTTAATCGGACCGGGATTGGGTTCCTGGCTCAATAAATCATACAGGCCTTGTAATGATTGATCCAATTCATTGGCGTGACTGACGTCGCCCAGGGTAATGGCATGACAAATTTGTTGTAAAGCCTTTGGCCGAACGTTAGCAGCGACACTGATGACGCCGGCAGCACCGAGCTGCATGGCATCACAAAAACTGCCATCATCGCCAGACAGCACAGCAAAAGAATCGATTTTTGCCAATTGACTTATCCGACCCATATCGGCTTTGGCTTCTTTAATACCAATAATATTGTCATGCTTGGCCAATTGTTGTGTGGTTTTGGTTTCTAAATCATTGCCGGTTCTTGACGGTACGTTATAGAGTAAAACGGGTATTGGGCTGTTATCGGCAATGGCCGTAAAATGATCCAACAGGGCTTGTTGTGTTAAGCGCAGATAGTAGGGCGTTACCACCAAAGCCACATGGGCACCACAGGCGGCTGCTTGTTGATTATTGGTCATCACCTGCCGGGGCGAAATGGCGCCGGTTCCGGCTATCACCAGGGTGTCGGTGTTGGCGCAACGTTGGGTTGCGATAGACCACAGGCGTTCTGTTTCTTCTGTAGTCAGCAAGGCTGATTCACCGGTGGTGCCGGCGATAATAACAGCGGGTGTTTTCAGGCTAATATGCCAATCAATCAAGTGCTGGTATTGGTCCCAGTTTATATCGCCCTCGCTGTTCATGGGTGTCACCAAAGCCACCATAGCACCTGATAAGTCGGTTGTTTTAAGTGCTGATTGTTGTTTTTGATCCATAAAAACTTGTACTTAATCTCTAAAAGCCCATAATTATAGGATGTTTTTTAAATAATATGAATGAATCCATGCTAAAAATTAAAGACGATATCATGCAACAACCGCTCCATTTAACCAACGGAGCGACGTCATCGTTATCACAAATGGTAAATGATTACCTTTGTGTGTTTTTTTATCCACGCGCCAACACCCCGGGTTGCAGTCAGGAAAGTCAGGACTTTAGCGCTCATTACTCAGCCTTAAAAGATTTAGATTGTGAAGTGGTTGGTGTTTCAGCAGACAGTTTAAAAAAGCAGCAAAACTTTAAAGCCAAATTTGATATGCCCTTTGAGCTGGTGGCTGATACAGAAGAAATTTTGTGTCGCGCCTTTGATGTTATTAAAGAAAAAAATATGTACGGTAAAAAGTTCATGGGAATCGAACGCAGCACTTTTGTTCTGAACAGGCAAGGTGACGTGGTACTTTCATGGCGAAAGGTTAAGGTCAAAGGGCACGTCGAAGAAGTCTTACAACAAGTCAGTCAATTGGTGGATGAAAACTGACAGAGACCAGGGGTTCTGCCCATGAAAGTGCTGATAGCCTGTGCAAAACCACAACGATTGGGTATAATCGCCCACCATCAAAAAAATTATAACAGGACAAAAAATGACCCAGAAAATCATTGTTATTAAAGGAGACGGCATCGGGCCGGAAATCATGGATGCCACATTGGCAATTTTAGATGCCCTTAATCTGGACTTTGAGTATGTCTTTAAAGAAGCGGGTTTAGCGGCGTTGGAAAGCCAGGGTGACCTGTTGCCACAGGATACATTGGATGCGATTTCAGCCGAGGGTGTTTGCTTAAAAGGACCGTTAACCACGCCGGTGGGTAAAGGTTTTAGTTCAATCAATGTGGCCATGCGTCGTTATTTTAATTTGTTTGCCAATGTACGGCCGGTCATTACCTTTCCCGGCACCATGGCGCGTTATGAAAATATTGATATATTAACGGTGCGGGAAAATACGGAAGGCGCTTATTTAAGTGAAGGTCAGACCATTAATGAAGAGCGCACCATTGCTGAATCAAAAATTGTGGTGACCCGCGAAGCGTCGGAAAATATTGTTCGTTATGCTTTTGAACTGGCACAAAAAGCCGGTCGTAAAAAAGTCACTGCTGTGCATAAGGCCAATATCATGAAAACCACTTCCGGTTTATTTTTGGAAGTGGCGCAAGAGATGGCCAAAAATTACCCGGATATTCAGTTTAATACCCTGATTGTGGATAACGCCTGTATGCAGCTGGTGATGAATCCTGAACAATTTGATGTGATTGTGACCACCAATTTATTTGGTGATATTATTTCCGATTTATGTGCCGGATTGGTGGGTGGTTTGGGTCTTGCCCCTGGTGCCAATATTGGACAGGATGTTGCAATGTTTGAAGCTGTTCATGGTTCGGCGCCGGATATCGCCGGTCAGAAAATCGCCAACCCAACCTCTTTGGTGTTAGCTTCGGCCATGATGATTGAACATTTGGGCTATGTCGAACAGGCTAATCGTATTCGTCGAGCCGTGACAGAAACCATTGGCGCGAAGGACTGTTTGACCGGAGATATGGGTGGTAATGCGAAAACCGCTGAATATGCCAATGCCGTCATCAGTCGTTTAAAATAAGCAATCCGGGAGGCGTGCTGCTAATCAGCACGACCCAACGGGCCGGTTAGGCCAGGCAAAAGTAAATGAAGCCCCGAGAATACACATTTTTGTCATTTTTTTGTCCTGTTGTTGCGTTGTTACAACATAATAGCCAAATTCAGCCTTTATTTAGTCCAAATGTGACAAACTCAATTGACTTTGTGTTGTTTTTTTGCAAAAATTGAACTTATTAATATATTAAATTAGCGTTAAACGTCAAATTGATGAGATTTTTATTATCCCTAATCATTGCTATGCTGTCTGTGATACCCCATTCGTATGCAGCACCAGCGATCAGCCAGTCTTCCGTGACAATCATGGATTTAGGCCACTGGCGCGGTGATATAGCGGCCCGTATCTATCCGAATTTTTACCGTGATCTGAACAGTGCTTCTGCTGCAGAATATTCTCAGGCTGTCAGTTTTGCCGGCGCAAAATATTATTTTTCTCAAGATAGGCTCAATTATTTGGGTGATTTAATGGAAGGTAAATCCTATTTCTTCACCTTTGATTACGAAAAATCATTTATCAGGCCAACCAGCTTTAGTGATAATCCATTTGAGTTTGATCAGCTGTTGTTTACCGACCGGGAACTTTATAGTCGACGCATTTTTGCACCGGGTGTGGCTTTTCAGTTATCTGAACAATCGCAATTCAATTTAGCTGTGCTGTTTGCTCAACAGAATTATTCAGACATGAACTTTCTGGCATCCCCCATATTAACTTACAGCCAGTTGGATTTATATTCAGTCAGTTATACCGAAACAAGTAACGGTCTGGGCTTAAATCTGGGATTGGCGCATGAGTTTACCCCCTGGTTATCTTTTGAAACTCATTACCAGTCAAAAATTGATATGGATGGATTCAGTCAATTATTGGGTGTACAGGCTGATCCGGCAGACTTTGATATACCGGCCAGTATTGATGTCTCGGTTAATTTTCAAATAACCCCGCAAGACAGCTTTCAACTCATTGCCCGACATAACTATTACAGTGATATTAATGCGTTTGTATCGCGGTCATATCCGGATATTTTCTTAACATTCCTGAATGATATGGAAAGTCCTGAATTTAAATGGGCGAATCAAACCGTTTTTGCCTTAGGGTACAGCCATACATTCCATCAGGGTACAGAATTTAATATAGAATACACAGGCCGCCAGCAGCCGCCGGCAACAGATGCTGATTTAACCACCATTCTGAATGCGATATCAGCTGATTACAGTGTTCGTCTGGGTGTCAGTACACCAATTTTGGGTGGACAACTTGACCTGTACGCCAGTTATGCGCCGCAGCCTCTTAATTTCGGCCGCACTGATTTCGGCCGCGTCAGCAGTGCGTTTGAAGGGCGTCATACGGAAGCTGTGCTGACATGGTTAAAAACCTTTTAACCTAGATTCTTAAACCTTTCTATACAGCGTCATTTATCTGTGGGTTGAAGTGCGTTCTGACATATAATATCTCCCATGAACGTATTTACTAACTGGTTTAAAAGAAATTTCTCTGATCCTCAGATTGTTATCTTAACGATGGCACTGTTGGTTAGTTTTGTCTTTATTATCTATTTTGGCCGGGCTTTGGCGCCATTTTTAGCCAGTATTGTGGTGGCTTATTTACTGGAAAGTGTTATCGTCCGGTTAGAAAAGCTTAAAGTTCCCCGTGTGGTGGCCGTGGGTGTGGTTTTTTTGATTTTCGTGGCTGTTATGTTTGTCCTGTTGGTTTGGCTGGTGCCAAAACTTATTACGCAGGTCACTCAGTTGGTACAGGCGCTACCGACTTATTTTTCAACCGGTCTGGACTTTTTGCGAACATTGCCAGAAAAGTACCCGCATTTAATTCAGCCGGATCAGGTGCAGGGCTTAATCTCTAAAGTAACCGGGGAAGTCACTATCCTGGGACAGCAAATTTTAGGTAAAACGGTGTCTTCTGTATTCAGTGCTTTTTCTATCGCTGTATTTTTGGTGGTGATGCCTATTTTGGTGTTTTTTCTGTTAAAAGACAAACAACAAATCCTGAGCTGGTTACGCCAGTTTATTCCACGTGATTCCAAGCTCACACTGTCAGTGTGGCATGAGGTCGACGTCCAAATTGGAAACTATGTGCGTGGCAAAGCGTTTGAGATCCTGCTGGTTGGACTTATTACTTATATTGTGTTTGTCTACTTAGATTTGGAATATGCTATTTTATTGGCGACTTTAACCGGATTTTCGGTGTTGGTGCCTTTTATTGGAGCGGTGGCGGTCACCTTTCCCATTGCTTTGGTGGCATTTGTCCAGTTTGGCTGGACGGCACCATTTGCCTACGTCATGATATCTTATGGCATCATTCAGATTTTAGACGGTAATGCCCTGGTTCCCTGGTTGTTTTCTGAAGTGAATAATTTACATCCCGTGGCCATTATTGTGGCAGTTTTGTTTTTTGGGGGTGTTTGGGGTTTCTGGGGTGTGTTTTTTGCCATTCCGCTGGCCACCCTGGTCAATGCCATTATTCAGTCCTGGCCTAAAACCCGGGTGGCCACTGAGCCAGAATAGTTTACTCAACCAATAAATCTTGAAGTTCGTTATTTCGGACCTTGGCGCTTAAGTCGTCAAAACCACCCACATGGGTGCCGTTGATAAAGATCTGCGGCACGGAAGTACGGCCACTCTTTTCTATCATCTTGGCGCGTTCTTCGGGATCTTTGTCCACCTTGATTTCACGGTATTCTAGTTGCTTATTTTTCAGTAAATTTTTGGCGGCCACACAATAGGGGCATACCTGGGTACTGTAAATGATAATGTCGTTGGTCATATATGTTCTCTTTACATGCAGTGTTTGGGTTTCGGTAATCCGGCATATTTACTGGCGTATCGCACCGGCCCGTCCGGAAATAAACGATAGAGGTGTCGTGAATCAATGGTTTCATCAATTCGCTGTCTCAATACTTTTATCAGTAAGCGCATGGGTGGTGTGTCGCCGGTTTCTTCATAAAGATCCCGAACTGCGTTAATTATCACTTCATGAGCTTCTGTCAGCGTTAAGCCATCTTTAATCGCTAATTCTTTGGCCACTTGTGGAGACCAGTCATTTCTGTGCTTTAAATGGCCGTGCTGATCCAGTGTTATTTCCATGTGTATGTTTTATCGTGTTCTGCAATTAAGGTCAACCACTGATGATGTGTGATGTTGTGAATGCCGGAGACTGAAGACTGTTCATTGGTAAGCCAATAGCACCGGTCGGCTAAGTATGTGGCTTTTTTGATTAGGTTATGTTGATCTTGTGATGTAAAGTCACCATAAATAATAAGCTTGTCCTGTTTGTCGACAAAGTGCATAAAGCGACGACAATGGTTTAAGCTAAACCAACGATATTGGTGCAATGTGGTCATGAGATAAAATCAGCCTGTTGAATTAAGTGGCGGTATTTATCTTCGCTGATATTTTTATCAGGGCCGTCAAAAAATAAAAATTCGTGGGCGCCATATAAGGGTAAGGCCTGCCATTCTTTTTTAATGTTCAAATCATCCTGAATCAGTTGTTCACTGCCTTCATGAAAAACAATGTGCACGGAATGGTCAAAATTGAGGAAAGCCAGTATCAGCAAATGAGTTTGCGCCAGTCTTTGACGACTTTGTTCGGGATAAATATTAAATAAAATGCGCATCAGATTATTTCCACTATACGGTCAGCTTGTTCCATGGTCATTATCCAGGGTGCCATGCCAATGACTTTAAAGGGCGCGGTCACATCCTGTTCAGATAAATGCAGTTCGTCCATCATGGTTCGACATACAAACAACGGGCAATCAGTTAAAATCTGCCATTGAGTTTGACGTTCAATGTCTTGGGTAATATGCACTGAGGTACCATAAAAGAACACACCGGCCAATTCATGGTCGATGTGGGCTTGTTTGGCCAGCTGTAAACAGTGTTCAACCGCTTGTTGCCAATCGTTGCTTGGATTAATTAAAAAGCAAAAACGCATATTTATCTTTATATTTGTTAAAAATAATCTTTATCGAAATTGAATTTAAGCGTAAATTAACAGTCTGAATTATACAATATGACCATGAAATTTATTTTAACCGTTTATTTGTTTGTGAGCCTTTTTCAGCCCATGGCTTATGCACAGGTGAAATTGCCTGATTTAGGCAATCCTTCAGATGCCGTATTGTCGGAAGATGATGAGGCGCGCTATCGAAAAGAAATCAGACAACAAATGTATTCATACCAAATGATTATGACAGATCCGGTGGTGGCTTCTTACATATATCATTTGGGTTATCGCCTGGCAGCTCATTCTGATAAACCATCACAAAGTTTTGATTTTTTTGTGGTGCCTGCAGATGTCATTAATGCCTCTGCTTACCCCGGTGGTTTAATTGTCATTTACTCTGGATTGATTCTTGAAACCGAGTCTGAAAGCGAACTGGCCGGGGTAGTGGCCCACGAAATTGCACATGTTAGTCAACGTCATATATCACGCATGATTGCCAAACAACAAAAAGCCACCATTCCGATTATGTTAGGTATGCTGGCCGCTGCGGCTGCAGCCAGCGCTGGCAGTAGCGGTGATGCGCCCATTGCCATTGCCTCAACCATGTCCGGCTTACAGCAGCAATTGGCCATAAACTTTACCCGCTACCATGAATATGAAGCAGATCGTGTGGGTATCAATACCTTATATAAAGCTGATTTAGATCCCCAGGGCATGGCTGGTTTTTTTGCTAAACTGATGACAAAAAACCGGGTAGATCCACGTTATCAATTACCGGAATATTTGCGTACCCATCCGTTATCCGTTAATCGTGTGACAGAAGCCAAAAATCGCAGCAAAAATTTTGCGCCCAAAGTCTACCGTGAATCCAGTATGTATAATTTTGTCAAAGAACGATTGCGGGTTTTGACTGCCAGTGAGTTTGATGGTCTTAATGCTTATTATGATAAAGACAATCATCCGAAAGAAAAAATGGCGGCCTTTTTATATGGTCGGGCTTTATATCAGTATCGAAATAATGACTTTAAAGAATCGCTGACGACCCTTGAACAAATTGAAACTGATGCCGAAACGATGGTGCTGGTGAAAATATTAAAAGCACAAAATCTTAATCGAATTGACACCACAAAAGGACAGGTTTACATCGATCAGTTAATCGATCAGTACCCTGAAAACAACCTGGTTTTAGAAGAAATGGCAGAGCTTCTGATGAACTCTAAAGATTTGGATAAGCTGGATCAGGCCATTAGTTATATTCGTAAATTGAGTTACCAGCAACCAAACAACCCGCATTATCAGGATAAACTGGCGATTGCTTATTACAATGCCATGAAGCCGATTGCTGCGGCACAAGCCATGGCGAAAAGAGCTCATTTGTTGGGACAAAACTACCAAGCGGTCAGAATTTTAAAAAATTTGCGCAAAGACAAAGATCTGGATTATTATCAAGCGGCAAAAATAGATGCACAAGTTGTTGAATATGAGCCCTTAATTACGGATGATGAACGTCAGCGGGAACAAAATCCAAATCGGCCGGGTCGATAAAAACTGTCAATAAGTCACAAAACCCGCATAATCAGAGGTTGCTGCGGTAATAAATTTTGAAAATTGTCACCGATTGAATTAAAATGCGCGATTGCGCAAAAAATTACAGGAATTAACATGGCACGAGTAACCGTAGAAGATTGTTTAGAAAAAGTACCGAATCGCTTTGATTTGGTGACCATGGCGTCTAAACGCGCCCGATTAATTGCCAATGGCCAGGAGCCCATGGTGGAAGAAGAAAATGACAAACCCACTGTACTGGCTTTACGTGAAATTGCCGAAGGAAAAATAAACAATGATATCTTGGCTGAATTGGAACTGGAAGCGAAACGTGCCAAAGAGTTAGAGGCCTGGAATACTGCGGCTGAGACCCAAGATAATGAAGATAGCGAGTAACGCTTATCAAGTCCCCATAAATAAAAAATGGTGTCGGTTGTGATGGCGACCGATTTGTCGTTCACTTCCGATACCATGAGCCACAAAGCAGTTCAGGCTGCTTTTAAAAAACTCAAAGAAAATACCAACCCTTACCTCAACGAAGAAGAAAAATCTGCCCTGCGTAAAGCGGTTCACTATGGTGCACACGCCCACGAAAAGCAAATACGTAAATCGGGCGAACCTTACATCACGCATCCCATCACCGTGGCTGCTATTCTGGCAGAGATGCGGGTAGACATTGATACCCTCATTGCCGGCGTATTGCATGACACCATAGAAGACACTTCTGTTAATTATGAAGATTTGGTGCAGGAATTTAATGTTGATGTGGCTCACCTGGTGGAAGCTGTCACCAAGCTCGATAAATTAAAGTTTAGAAACTTTAAAGAAGCACAGGCTGAAACTTTTGTCAAAATGTTGTTTGCCATGTCCGATGATGTGCGGGTGATTATCATTAAACTGGCTGACCGTTTGCATAATATGCGTACCATTGAAGCCATGAGTCGTTCCGGTCAAAAACGCATATCACAGGAGACCATTGATGTTTATGCCCCGATTGCTGAGCGTATCGGATTAAAGAATATTCAAAAAGAACTGGAGGACCATGCCTTTAAAGCGCTGCATCCCAATCGATATCAGCAAATTGTTACCGGCGCCAAAGAAATGGCCGGCAACCGTAAAAAGGCCATTGAAAAGATCTGTAAAAATATTGAAAAAGCTTTATTAGATGCATCCATGGTGGCCGAGGTCAGTGGTCGGCAAAAATCCCCCTACAGTATATACAAGAAAATTAAATCCAAGCAATTAACCCTGGATGAGGTTCATGATTTATTTGGGGTGAGGATAATCGTTCATGAATTACATCAATGCTATTTGGCGCTGGGTGTTATTCATAACCTTTACCCGCCCAGCGAAAACGGTTTTAAGGATTATATAGCTGTCCCCAAACAAAATGGTTACCAGTCTATTCACAGCATTGTTACCGGGCCCTACGGATTAAAATTGGAAATCCAGATCCGCACCGAAAACATGGATCAGATGAGTGAAGCCGGTGTGGCTGCACACTGGTTATATAAACAAAAATCAGCCCAATCAACCGCCTCATTAAATAAGGTGCGCAGTTGGTTAGGGTCTTTGCTGAGGTTGCAGGCTGATTCAGGCAGCTCATTGGAATTTTATGAAAATTTCAAATCTGATTTGGGGTTGGATGAAATTTATGTGTTTACGCCCAAAGGCGATATTGTACAGTTACCGATTAAAGCCACGGCCATGGATTTTGGCTATGCCATTCACACCTCGGTGGGCTCACATGCTGCCAGTGCAGTGGTTAATGGTGAACCGGCAACTTTGTCTAAAGTCCTGGAAACCGGTGATACAGTCAGTATTAAAACCACCAAAGGCCTGACGGTCAATGCCGATTGGCTCAGTGTTGTGGTTTCCAGCAAAGCCCGCACGGCTATACGGAAAGAACTCAAGGACATTAAGGATGAAGACGCGTTGGTGCTGGGTCATCGCATGTTGGATCGGGCGTTGGATACCTTTGGTCATTCTTTTGAAGCATTAGATCGACGAACCATTCAAAAAGTGCTTAAGTATTACCAGCTTGATTCAATGGATGAGCTGTTAAAATCATTTGCATACGGCAGATTATTGCCCTCTATTGTGGCCAGAAAATTATTGCCGTTGATGAAAAAACGTAAGCTTGATAAGGAGTATCAACCCAAAGAAGCCCTGATTATTGATGGTACAGAAGGTTCCATCGTCAATTATCCACACTGTTGTTTCCCGTTGCCGGGTGATGATATCACCGGCTATCTCAGTCCGTCCAAAGGTGTGGTGATTCATCGCAGCCAATGTATTAATTTATTGGAAACACTGAAAGACAACCCTGAGCGCTCTGTTAAATGTCAGTGGAATGTTGACCCGTCGGGTATGTTTAAAACCAAACTGGTGGTTGATGTCATTAATCGCACAGGTGTTCTGGCTAACCTGGCTTCCTTGATTGCCGCTGAAGATGTTAATATTGTCACCATTGATCAGGTCGACAAAGAAGGTGGTTTCTCACAATTGAATTTTGTGGTGGAAGTGGAAAGCAAAGGTCATGCCACGCAATTAATGAACCGCTTACAACGCCACACCGAAGTTCTTAACGTTAAACGAATTTATCATGAAAAAAATCATTAATACAGATAAAGCGCCGGCGGCCATCGGCACCTATTCACAGGCGGTTGTTCATGGTGATGTACTTTACACCTCAGGCCAAATCCCCATCAATCCTGAAAGTGGTGAGATGTTACAACCGGATTTTGTTAAACAGGCCCATCAGGTTTTCAAGAACCTTGAAGCAGTGGCACAAGCAGCTGAAACCAAGCTTGGTCATGCGCTTAAACTGAATGTGTATTTACAAGACCTCAACGACTTTGCTGCCCTTAATGAGGTCATGAGTGATTATTTAAGTGAGCCCTATCCGGCGAGAGCGGCCATACAAGTGGCCCGTTTACCCAAAGATTCCTTAATTGAGATTGATGCCATTATTGCCATCCCCTGAGCCGGTCGATGCAACAACTATCAGACTTGACAGGTATTGGTCCGGCGGCGATTGAAAAGCTCAAACAACTGAATATTGAATCAGTATTGGACTTATTGTTTCATCTTCCAATCCGTTACGAAGACAAAACCTCTGTAACCCCAATCAATCAGGTCCGATCTTTACAGCCAGCGCTGGTCGAGGGTGAAATAACGAAAAGTTATGTGATTCAGGGCAAACGCACGATTTTGGTCTGTGAAATCGCTGATTCACATGGTTTTATGCAGCTCAAGTTTTTTAATTTTTACTATTCTCAAAAAATTAAAATGCGCGCAGGAAAGCGAATCCGGGCCTATGGTGAAGTGCATCACGGCATGCATGGCGTTGAAATGATTCATCCTGAATTTTGGCTGGATAAAGATATACCACCGCTCAATGACCGGCTGACCGCGATTTATCCAAAATCAGAAGGTTTACAGCAAAAACGGCTGCAGAACGCTGTGGCGCAAACTCTGGATTTATTACAGTCAGGCCAGCTTGATGTGGCTGAGTTATTGCCCCGTGAATGGCTGGATAATGCCGGATTGCCGGATTTACAAACGGCCCTGATTGAAGTTCACAAACCCCCGCCTGATGTCGATATGACGCGTCTGATGGCGGGTCGACATCCAAGCCAGAAACGTTTGAAAATCGAAGAAATGGTCAGTCATTATCTGGCGATGCAGGCCATCAGAGATGAGCGTCAGCAACACAAGGCGCCGTCACTGTCGTTGAATCAGTCTCAACACCAACAATTTTTAAAACGCTTACCGTTCACCTTAACCGGCGCTCAACAACGGGTATTAAAAGAAATCAGTAAAGATTTAGCCAAAACTATACCGATGCAACGCTTAATTCAGGGTGATGTCGGTAGTGGTAAAACGGCGGTGGCCGCAGGTGCCATGGCACATGCTTTAGTCGCCGGAAAACAGGCTGTATTAATGGCGCCGACGTCCATTTTGGCAGAGCAACACCGACTCACTCTGGCAGAATTTTTCCCTGACATTGATATCGCTTTTTTATCCGGGCGCTTGAAAGCGGCTGAACGCCGCGAGCAATTAGAAAAAATAGCCGGTGAAGCCGAGATTATTATCGGAACCCATGCTTTGTTTCAGGACGAAGTGGTTTACCGCGATTTGGCTTTGGTGATTATTGATGAACAACACCGATTTGGTGTTCACCAACGTTTATCGTTGAAACACAAGGGTGCTGATGAACGTTTGTTGCCACATACCCTGATTATGACGGCCACACCCATTCCACGAACCCTGGCACAGGTCGCCTATGCCAATTTAGATGTGTCAGTGATTGACGAATTACCGCCGAATCGGCAAACCATTAATACTGTTTTGCTTGATAACCAAAAAATGCCACAATTGGCTGAACGCATCCAAGCAGCCTGTCAGCGGGGCGAACAAGCATATTGGGTCTGTACTTTGGTGGAAGAATCAGAACATTTACGGGCAAAAGCCGCTGAAGACACTTTTGAAGAATTACAGGACTGGTTTCCAAATTTAAGCGTTGGACTGGTGCACGGTCGTTTGAAAGATGATGAAAAAACCGCTGTGATGGCTGACTTTAAGGCCGGCAAAATCCAGCTATTGGTGGCGACAACCGTGATTGAAGTCGGTGTCGATGTTCCCAATGCGACATTAATGGTGATTGAAAATGCCGAGCGTCTGGGCTTATCCCAGTTACATCAGTTACGTGGCCGGGTAGGGCGTGGCAGTCGCCAGTCTCATTGCGTTCTCATGTACCAGTCTCCATTAAGCCAAAACGCCCAGACTCGGCTTTCAACCATGCGCGATACCAATGATGGTTTTGAAATTGCCAAAACTGATTTAAAACTTCGTGGTCCCGGGGAAATACTCGGCACCCGTCAAAAAGGGGCCATGGAATTTCGTTTGGTGAATGTGGAAACCGACAAAGACCTGTTCAAGCAAGCCAAAACACTGGCCCAATCTATGCAAGAGAGCCATCCCGAAAACTGCCAGGCCCTGATTCATCGCTGGCAACGTCAGGCCGCGACCTTGGCGAAAGTGTGATGTAAAAGACCATATAGTTTATTAATCTCAAATTCCTATATATATTGAATATAATCCATTTCATTACCTAAGACACGTACAATGTTAATTGTGGAATTGTGGGTTGTATAAAAAATGACGTGTTCTTTATAAGGATATTTATGATAGCCTGGTCTTACCGTATCAATGTTGATTCCTATTTCTGGATTGTTGGCAATAATCTTAAAAGCCTCGTCTAACTGATCCAAGTAAGCATCAGCCTGGTTGATCCCCCAGTTTCCACAAGAATATATCCAAATTCCGATTAAATCCTGTTCGGCTTGGTGCTGTTTATGTATTTTGTGCATCTGCCATCATTTGTTTTCTTGCTTTTTCTTTGATGGTTTGCATATCGAGTTCACCGGCATCTCCGCTTAACTCACCTTCAATAAGTGCCGCCCGTAAGTTTTGTTTCAGTATGCGTTGATAATCTGCTTCCGACATAATGACGGCAACAGGTTTACCGTTCTTGGTGACACGAACTGGGGATTTTTGCGAGCGAAGTATCAATTCGCCGAATTCTTGTTTTGCTTGGGTGGCGGTGATGGCATTTTTCATAATTTTTTTAAAAATTGCAATTTGTTCATCTTAATTAAAATAGACAAAATAAACAACATAGCCTGCAATTTATTTTCAGAAAATTGCGTCTTGTTCTTAGCAGTGTCTCACCATTGGTTGTGCTAAGATGGATTATTTTCTGGACGCTGGCATGATAACTTTACACCACCTTGAGAACTCCCGTTCTCAACGTATTCTTTGGTTACTGGAAGAGTTGCAATTGGATTATAAGATTAAATTCTATGAACGTGATAAAGACACCCAGTTAGCTCCGCCGGAACTCAAAAAGGTGCATCCTTTAGGCAAATCACCGGTATTAGAAGATAAAGGTAAGGTGCTGGCAGAATCCGGTTGTATGATTGATTATTTATGCCGAAAGTACGGCAAAGACTGGCTGCCCCGTCGAAACAGTGGGGCTTATACGGACTGTCAGTTTTGGTTGCACTATGCCGAAGGCAGCGTTATGCCACCATTATTACTGCAGCTGGTTTTTGACAAGGTTAAAACTGCGCCCATGCCTTTTTTTATTCGGCCGGTTGCCAAGGGTATTGCCGATAAAGTGCTGAATAGTTTTGTTCGGCCCAATATCAAAACCCACTTTGACTTTATTGAACAACATTTGGCCGATAAAACCTGGTTTTTAGGTGACAACATCAGTGCCGCCGACATTCAAATGTCTTTTCCCTTATCAGCTGCTTTGTCTCAACAACAAAAGCTGGTTAAGATTTACCCCAATATAACCGCCTGGGTTAAGCGTTTTCAAGCCCGGCCGGCGTATCAAAAAGCACTGCAATCGGGTGGTGAATACGATTACGAACTGACCGAATCTTGAATAAGGCATAATCAGCAATTGACCTGACTTTGATTCTCGGTAAACTAAGCCATTTGAAATAAAAAAAGCTTTCATGATTTCAGCCCAACAATTTAACGATTACGCGCAAGCGGGTTATAACCGCATACCTCTTTATCGCTGTGTCTCAGCAGATTTGGATACACCCTTGAGCGCCTGGCTGAAACTGGCCAACGGGCCACACACATTTTTACTGGAATCTGTGGAAGGGGGTGCCAGATGGGGGCGTTATTCAATCATCGGCTTATCTGCAGATATGCGGTTTCATATATCGGGCCGTGAGGTGCGAGAATTCAATTACAACGAATTGGTGGACAGTTATCAAACTGAAGATATGCTGACCACTGTGGAAGCGATTAAAAACCGTTATCAAGTCCCTGAAATTGATGAATTACCGGGCTTTTCCGGTGGTTTGGTGGGTTATATGGGCTATGAAACCATTGAACACATTGAACCTAAATTGGCTGGCTTGGCCCCACCTGATCATCTGAATATTCCTGATGTTCATATGATGCTGGCTGAATCTGTGGCGGTGTTTGATAATCTGGCCGGCAAGGTGTGGCTGATTGCCCATGTCGATCCAGCTGAACAGCACGCCTTTGCCCGAGGCCAAAAACGCCTTGAGGAATTGGTGCACCGATTACGTTCAGGCAGTACCGGTTATGCCGAAATGATTAATCCTGACAGTATTAATACCTCAGAATTTAAGACCGGCTTTACAGAGAAAGAATTCAGTCTGGCGGTGAATCAATGTAAAGAATACATCGAAGCCGGTGATATTATGCAAGTGGTCTTATCACAACGCATCTCCACAGAATTCAAAGCCAGACCGCTTGATGTCTACCGGGCATTACGGGCTTCTAATCCCAGTCCTTATATGTATTTTATGGATTTTGGTGACTATCAGGTAGTGGGTTCATCGCCTGAAGTTCTGGTTCGGCGTATTGATAATGAAGTCACTTTGCGGCCCATTGCCGGCACCCGCCCCAGGGGTCGGGATGAAGCGGAAGATTTGAAGTTTGAGCAGGAATTACTCAATGACCCAAAAGAGCTGGCTGAGCATCTGATGCTGATTGATTTGGGGCGCAATGACCTGGGTCGGATTGCCGAAATCGGCAGTGTCGAGTTAAAAGATAAAATGGTGATTGAACATTATTCACATGTGATGCACATCGTTTCTGAAGTCCGCGCACAGCTTAAAAAAGGTCTGAGTAATGCCGACATTATTAAAGCTGTGTTTCCTGCCGGCACCTTATCCGGTGCCGCTAAGGTCCGTGCCATGGAAATTATCGCTGAATTGGAAAAAGTGAAACGCAACGTTTATGCCGGTGCGGTCGGTTATTGGGGCTGGCATGATGATATGGATATGGCTATTGCCATCCGTACTGCCGTGATTAAAGACCGGCAGCTTCATATTCAGGCCGGTGCCGGTATTGTCGCTGACAGTGTTCCCGAAAACGAATGGCAGGAAATCATGAACAAAGCCCGGGCTGTGATTAATGCGGTGGCACAAGCGACTGATGGATTTTAATCAATTATAGTCAACTCAAAATATGCATTAGTTCACAAAATAGCGCTACTGGATATAGAATAATTACACGGAAGTAAGAATTTATAAGGTTAATTACAGATTGATTTTAGACAGTATTTGAAATATATTGATTAATATAATGAGTATTTTTTAACAGAAAAAAGTACTCAAACAAATTGAAAATTATCCCGTTCAATTTGTATCATAAAAACGAGGGATAACATTCAATTATTAAGAGAGGAGTATCATGAAAACTAACAGCAACCGTAGTCGGCTGTACCAGGCAATGTGCTTGACCGCAGCTTTATCATTCTCAGCCCCCGGCCTATTGGCTCAAGAAGATGAATCAGTTGAAGAGCTGGGCAAAGTCCAGGTGACAGGTTCACGGATTCGACAAGCACAAATTGAAGGTATAGAACCAACGCAAACCATTTCAAGAGACGATATCGATCGCTCAGGTTTGACTTCAGTTGGCGATATTTTACAACAATTGACTCAATCTGGCTCTGCCTTAAACACCCGCTTTAATTCCAGTGGAAACTTTGGTTTTCCGGCCAATGGTGGTGGTATTGGTGCCGGTGCCACGCAAATAGACATGCGACATTTGGATCCGGGTCGTGTCCTGGTTCTGGTTGATGGTTTGCGTTGGGTGGCAGGTAGTTCTGCATCAGGTGTGAGTAATGCCGTTGATATGAACACCATACCTGTTGGAATTATCGAACGCATTGATATCCTAAAAGACGGTGCTTCAGCCATTTATGGTGCTGATGCCATCGCCGGTGTGATTAATATCATCACCAAAAAGAGCCAACAAGGTGTTGAAGCCAATGTCTATGTCGGCGCTTTTGATGAAGGTGATGGTGAAACAGGTAGCTTCAATCTGACGTTTGGCACTGAAACGGATAAAATCGACATGTTGTTTAATGTTGGCTATACTGAGCAAAAGGAGGTTTCTGCGGCTGACCGTGTATTGTCCCGTTTCCCCGTGCCTTTTACAGGTGTATCACAGGGTAGTTCAGGAACGCCACAGGGAAGATTTTTGTTGAATGATGGCAATGGAAATTCCATCGATTGTACTTTAAATGATGGCGTCACCGGGCCGATTAATTATGATTCGACTAACCCTTGCGGCGGAGATGATTATCACCCATTTACCGGTGCCGATCGTTTTAACTTTGCACCTTATAACTATTATGTGACACCTTCAAAACGAGCCAATATATTTGGTCAGGTTAATGTCGAGTTGACGGACAGTATTTCTTGGAACCTTAAAGGTGTTTATAACAATCGTAAATCAACCAATCAGGCCGCGCCAGAACCGATATTTATTGGTCCATTTGCTGAAGCCGGTGCCATCGCAGATAACATAATTATATCGGCCACAAATCCTTATAACCCATTTGGTATTGATGTGTTTTCAGATGGTTTTGGGTTTATTGGCAGAAGACCCCTGGAAGCCGGACCGCGGGTTTTTACACAAAATGTGGATACCACCTATGTATCGACCGGTTTAGAAGGTTCATTTACAGCTGCAGATCGTAACTGGTTTTGGGATATTAACGGGGCCTATGGTAAAAATGAAGCATCACAACGTAAAACGGGCGCTTTAAATATAGCGCGTATTGAAACAGCTTTGGGGCCGGTTGATGTGTGTAATAACACCCCAGGGTGTGTGCCTTTGAATATATTTGGCGGTCAAGGAGATGGTACAGGCACCATAACCCCTGAAATGCTCGATTATATCCAATTTGTCCAATCTGATAATTCTGAACAGGAGTTGACTGATTTTACCGCCAATATCAGCGGTGATTTACTTGAATTGCCTGCCGGACCTTTGTCTGTTGCCGTGGGTTATGAGTACCGCAAAAAATCCGGTTTTTTCCAACCTGATCCCGTGGTGGTGGCTGGTGAAAGTAATGGTGTGCCTGCCAGTCCAACAGCCGGTGAATTTAGTGTGGATGAATTTTATGCAGAATTTTTAGTGCCGGTTTTGGCTGACCGTCCGGGTGCTGAGTTACTTGATTTCTCAGTGGCCTTTCGAAGCTCTGATTACAGCACATCCGGTTCAGACACAACCGGTAAATTCGGTTTCAAATATATGCCAACAGAAAACTTAATGTTCAGAGGTTCGTTTGCAGATGGCTTACGTGCCCCTTCAATTGGCGAGTTATTTGGGACTCAGGCTCGATTTGATGCGCAGTTGACTGATCCGTGTAATTCAGTGAATGGAACAACGCCCAATTTACCCGGTTGTGCAGGTGTTCCTGACGGCTATCAACAAATTAATCCGCAAATTTCAACGTTAACCGGAGGCAATCCCAACTTAGCTCCGGAAGATTCTGAAACAATAACCTTTGGCATGGTGTATTCACCCGAGTGGGCAGACGGGACCAGCTGGTCGAATGGCCTTGATTTCGAAGTTACATTTTATGACATTGAAATTGCAGGTGCGATTCAGGCTGTCGACGCCCAGTTTATCTTAAACAGCTGTGCCGCAGATCCGGATAGCAGCTTGTGTTCAAATTTTTCCCGTGATGCTTTTGGTAATATCGAAAACTTCAGCAATCAATTGACCAACATCGGTTCCATTGAAACTTCAGGTGTGGATTTCAATGTCAATTGGACCTCACCGCAATTTGATTGGGGTTATTTACAAGCCGCCTGGTATAACTCATTTGTCAATGAGTTTACAGAAGATGGACGTGATTTAGACGGTATTGAGGCCAATGATTCCGGTATACCGGATTGGAACTCAAATTTATATACCACGGCTTATTATGGCGACTGGAAAGTAACCTGGGGCATGCGTCATATCAATGGTTTGACGGAATCTTGTGCCAATGTGGCCGGAATGGGTTTATGTTCTGATGAGTCTTCAGTCACCAATTATCTGGGCAGTACCACCTATCATGATCTTCAGGTGATGTTCCCAGAGTGGAGTGGAATACAATTTGAAGTGGGTGTTAATAATATCACCGATAAAATGCCACCCACCTGTTTTAGCTGTTCACTGAATGGCTATGATCCATCCACTTATGATGGAGAAGGGCAATTTGCTTATATTCGCGCAACCATCGAGTTTGATTAAGTTGTCGGATTTATTTTGAAATCAAAACGGCCTCCATGAGGCCGTTTTTGTTTGCCCGGCTGTTAAAATTCTGTACAATGCCTGATTTGAATGGATGTCTGCGATGTTATTGATGATCGATAACTACGATTCGTTTACCTATAATCTGGTGCAATATTTTGGTGAGTTGGGCTGTGAAGTGGTGGTTTATCGTAATGATGAAATTACCGTCGATAAAGCCATGACTTTAGCGCCTGATCATGTGGTCATTTCACCGGGGCCTTGTGATCCTGATAAGGCCGGTATTTCCATGGACATGATTCGTGCCTGTCAGGGCAATATACCGTTACTGGGCGTTTGTCTGGGTCATCAGAGTATCGGCCAGGTGTTTGGTGGTGAAGTGGTTCGCGCAAAGACCATTATGCACGGTAAAATTTCAAAAATTTACCATCACAATAAGGATGTTTTTTCAGGCTTGGATAACCCTTTCAATGCCACCCGCTATCATTCGCTGGTGGTGGCACAAGACAGCTTGCCCGATTGTCTTGAGGTGACCGCCTGGACCGAGCAACCGAATGGTGAAATCGATGAGATTATGGGTTTTCGTCATCGTGAATATGCCATCAGTGGCGTGCAATTTCATCCTGAAAGCATATTAACTGAGCATGGTCACCGAATGCTTGAAAACTTTATTAATCAAAACTAATTAAGCTTATGTCAAAAACCGCTATACAAGACGCATTGGACTACTTAGGTGATGGTCATACCATGCCTGATGGGATGGTCACGGCCGTGATGAATCAGATAATGGACGGAAAGGCCACGCCGGCACAAATTGGCGGTTGGCTGATGGCCATGAAAATTCGCGGTGAAACGGCAGCACAAATTACTGAAGCGGTGAATGTCATGCGACAAAGAGCCACCCGGGTGAATTGTGATTGTACCGATATCATTGATACCTGCGGAACCGGCGGCGATGGTAAAGGAGTGTTTAATGTCTCCACCGGGACAGCATTTATTGCGGCAGCAGCCGGTTGTCCGGTGGCTAAGCATGGCAATCGCTCGGTGTCTTCAACCACCGGTTCAGCCGATGTTTTAGAAGCCGGTGGTATGTATTTGGAATTAAGCCCGGAACAAGTGGCGAAGTGTATTGAAACCTTAAATATCGGTTTCTTATTCGCGCCTGCACACCATGGTGCAACCCGCCATGCAGTCCTGCCGAGAAAAGAATTGGGGGTTAGAACCTTATTCAATTTATTGGGTCCTTTGACTAACCCGGCAGGCACCAAACGTCAGGTGATTGGTATTTTCTCCAAAGACTGGATGCGTCTGGCCGCAGAAGTGATGCATAACGTGGGTTCAGAACATGTTTTATTTGTTCATTCTCATGATGGCATGGATGAAATTTCACTGTCTGCTCCGACCTATATTTGTGAGTTGAAAAAAGGTGAAATTCATGAATATTCAATACAACCAGAAGCGTTTGGCATTACTCAGCAATCCATGGATGACTTGGTGGTGAAAAGTGCCGATGAAAGTTTGCAACTGATACGATCAGCTTTGCAAGGTGAGCCAGGGCCCGCGTCAGATATTTTGGCACTCAATGCCGGAGCAGCTATTTACGTGGCCGGACAGGCAGACAATATTGCCGAGGGTGTTCAGCAAGCGCAAACCATTCTGGCGTCCGGAAAAGCCTGGAACGTGTGGCAGGATTTAGCTAAATTAAGCCGTCAAATGGAGCAAAATAATGGCTAATATGCTGACTGAAATTATCCGCAGTAAATCAGCGGAAGTAACGGCGCTAAAAGCGAACCTGAGCATCAAAGAATTAGAGGATCAAATAAGGATCTTTTCAGATGATGACTCAGTCACGACCAGACGTTATTTTATTCGAGCCCTGCAAAACAGAATAAAGCAAGACCAGCCGGCGGTGATTGCTGAAGTTAAAAAAGCTTCGCCGTCAAAAGGGGTTATTCGCGAAGATTTTAATCCCAAAGAAATTGCCCAAAGTTATCAGCAAGGTGGCGCCACATGTTTATCTGTGCTCACCGATGTCCCTTACTTTCAGGGCCATGATGAGTATTTAATGGTGGCAAAAAGGGCTACTGAGTTACCGGTTTTGCGCAAGGATTTTATTATCGATCCCTGGCAGATTTATCAATCAAAAGCGTTGGGAGCAGATTGTATCTTATTAATTGTGGCTTGCTTAAGCGATGCTGATTTAATGCACATGACCTTATTGGCACAAGATTTGGAAATGGATGTGCTCATGGAAGTTCATGATGAAGAAGAGTTGGCCCGGGCTTTAAGAACCCCGGCACAGCTGATTGGTATTAATAACCGAAATTTAAAGACATTTGTGACAGACCTCGCAACCAGTGAGCAATTGTTAAAACACATGGATGAAGACCGTTTAGTGGTGAGTGAAAGTGGTATCAGTACGCATGCCGATATCACTCGATTAAGGCAAGCTGGTATTCATTGCTTCTTAGTGGGTGAGTCATTGATGCGTCAGTCGGATCCCGGCCTGGCATTACGACAATTAATCAACGGTTAAATTTATCATGTCATATAATTCACGGTATCTTTCCAGGCGATAAATATTGACTTGCATTTCTGTTCCGGCGGTTCTTCTTTGACAATAACCATTGGCACTGCAACGCCAACGTTCGGTACCGTCTTTGCTGGTCAAATCGAGTAAATACTGGAATTCTGCGGCCGCATTGTTCGCTTCGTGTCGTTCATGGAATAAACCATTAATGGTTTTAAGTTGATCCACGTTTGTGGTTTCAAAAACAGTTTCAAAGCGTTCATTAATGGCGGCAAAGTGAGTTAATTTTTGAGCGCTGTTGCCACAGCCGGTTACAAGCGATACCATCAAAATTGCGATGGCGCAGGTCAGATAAAGATGAAGATGACGCATCAAAAGTCCCCTAACATAGCCCCTAAACGTTAATTAATATACCATAATTGTGATGTTATTGTCACCTAAACACGTTTATGTCACTTAATCAGCAATGTGTTAAAATCAAGACAAAAAAGACAAAGCACATGACTGATTATCAGCGATTTAAAGATAATTCAAAATATTTCACCCAAGAGCTGTTTCGGCGTTATATTAAAGATGAAGTGCCGTTAGCGGCCGGTTCCTTGGCCTATACTTCATTATTGGCTCTGGTACCATTGATGGCTGTTTTGGTGACCGTGTTTTCAGCCATGCCTTTATTCGAAGACGCGTCGCAAATGCTACAGGATTTTATTTTTAAAAATTTTGTACCCACCAGCGGTGAGATTTTGCAGTCTCACATTTTGGGCTTTGTGGAAAAGGTCAGAAGTTTAACAGCCACCATGTTTCTGGCTGTATTTGTGACCTCGTTATTGCTAATGCAGACCATGGAAAAAGCGCTGAACCGGATCTTTGCCAGCCAGCCCTCCGGTCGTTTTATGAAAAAATTATTAATGTACTGGGCGGTACTCACCATGGGACCATTGCTGGTGGGTGGAGGTATTGCCATGTCTTCCAGTGTCTTGCAATATTCCGCTTTTGCCGGTGCCAAAACGTTTTTACTCAAAGTCTTGCCTGTGATGGCGTCAACTGTTGGTTTTTTCCTGATTTATCTGGTGGTTCCCAATGCGAAAATTAAATGGCGTCATGCGCTGGCAGGCGCTATTTTCGCGGCCATTTTATTTGAGCTGGCGAAAATCGGATTCACTTTTTATGTGGCCAAAATTCCCACCTATGAAAAAGTCTATGGTGCATTGGCAACGGTGCCGTTGTTTCTCATCTGGCTCTATCTATCATGGAATATTATTTTACTGGGTGGCACCATGACGGCGACATTATCCAGTTCAAAGTGGCGCGTACGAACAAGAAATTACCGCACTGAACAACGATTTGTGTTGTTGCTGGCGGTCTTGAAAATGTTGCGACAAGCACATATCAAAGGTGAAACACTTAATTATCAGACCATGGCAGATCAGCTGTCTTTTGTGCCTGATAATGAATTAGCGGCGCAGTTAGCCTGGTTAATTGATGAGCACATTATTAGCCTGGACAATGAAGGTGAGTACTTATTACAAAGAGATTTAAGCCGGTTGTCCGGACGAGAGTTTTATAAAAAAGGTGCGTTTAAAATTCCGCTGGAGGCAGATGCCTATTTTGCTGATTTTCAATCATTGCTTGATGAATTTTGGCAACCCAAGGATAATCTGCTGTCTCAATCTATGGATTCAATTTTGGAGCAAAGCGAACAATGAAAATGATTCTTTCAGTCCTGACTTTATTGGCCTTAATGGGCTGTCAATCACACGAAAATGATTCCAGTGAATTGTCGTCTCAACCTGAGGATGTGAAAACGCCCGTGGCTGAGAAAGATCGCGCCTCTTCAACTGTCACAGCAGAAGGTAAAGTATCTCCGCTGGAATTTAATTTGACTAATCTGAGTGGTGAAGTGGTCAAAGCTTCAGCTTTTCGCGGAAAATGGTTAGTTTTGAATTATTGGGCCACTTGGTGCGCCCCTTGTCGAGACGAAATTCCGGAGTTAGTACAGTTTCAGAAAGACCATGAAAACGTACAAATTTTAGGCATAGCTTATGAAGATGCCAGTGTTGAAAAATTGCAAAACTTTGCCGCTGATTTTGCTGTGAATTATCCTTTATTAACCATGGATATCTATAATCCACCGGCTTTTGCGGCCGAGGGTGGTTTGGGTTTACCCACCACCATTGTTTATAACCCCGAAGGCATGCGTCACAAAAAACACATGGGTCCAATTGATTACAAAGGATTACAGGAACTGATTAAATAAGTTTATTTTTTGTGTTGTTGCAGTGCCCATTCAATATGTTCTTTGACCATCTCTGAAGCCGTGTCCAATTTTTCGGTGAGTGAATCGACAATGGTCGGTTCGGTTTCGGCATTGCCTAAGGCCACCGCTAAATTCCGTTGCCAGGATTCATAGCCGATGCGCCTGATCGGAGATCCTTCGGTTTTATTAAGAAATTCTTGTTCGTCCCAGTTAAACAGCTCTAACAATTCAATGTCATCTAAATTTTGACGCGGGGAAAAATCCGGTTCACCGGTTTTTTGAGTAAACTTGTTCCAGGGACAGACCATCTGACAATCATCACAACCATATATACGATTGCCAATCGGTTTTCTTAAATGTTCAGGAATGGCACCGTGATTTTCAATGGTGAGGTATGAAATGCAGCGCCTGGCATCGACTTGAAATGGTGCGACAATGGCACCGGTTGGACAGGCCGGCATGCAGGCAGTGCAGCTGCCGCAGTGAAAGTCTTGTGGTTGATCAGGCGGTAAAGGTAAGTCGGTATAAATTTCCCCTAAAAAGAAATAGGAACCGGCTTTCGAATTAATGACATTACTGTGCTTGCCGATCCAGCCCAGACCGGCTTTTTCGGCAACAGCTTTTTCCATCACCGGTGCCGAATCTGAAAACACCCGATAACCCAACTCGCCGATCTCGGATTCAATTTTCTGCGCCAGTTTTTTGAGTTTATTGCGCATCAGTTTATGGTAGTCACGACCCAGCGCATAGCGTGAGACTGCGGCTTTCTGGGTTTCTTTCAGGGCTTTTTGATAAGGTTTTACCGCTGTGTCCATGTAATTAAGCCGCGCTGAAATTATACGCATCGTGCCGGGAACCAGCTGTTCCGGATGATAGCGTTTTGTACCATGTTTATGCATATAATCCATATCGGCATGGTAGCCTTTGGCCAACCAACGATTTAAGTGTTCACCGGCTTCTTTTAAATCAATGTTACTTACACCCACTTGGGCAAAGCCGACGTCTTGAGCCCATTGGCTGATATCAGCTTTTAATTGTGTATAGTCAAGTTGTTGTCGGGGTGTGTTCACTGGTAAAATCTTATTTCATTTTTAATGGTTAGAGGTCTATGCAGGCATTGTACCGCAGTCAACAAACCAAGCCAATTGATGAAGTCGCAGGTCATTATCTGCAGATTGATTCCTATCAATTAATGCAACGGGCGGCCTGGGCAGTCTATCAGTCTATCAAGGATCAGCAATCAGTTTTGGTGGTGACCGGTCCGGGAAATAATGGTGGCGATGGATGGGTCATGGCGGAACTGGCTCGCCAGGACCATAAAAATGTGTTGGTATGGGCTTTGCAAAAACCCGATGCATTAAGGGGTGATGCCGCCCAAGCGGCCGCCGATTATCAGGGCGATTTGGTTGTCACAGCACCGCCTAACGATAAGCAATTTGATGTCATTGTGGATGCTGTTTTCGGAACAGGTTTAAGTCGCGGCCCAAGTGGAATTTATCAGGATGCCATTGAATATATCAACCAGTGCCAGGCGAAAGTGCTGGCTGTGGATATTCCCAGTGGTTTATCCGGTGATACCGGCGTGGCCTATCAGCCAACAGTTGCAGCCGACAAAACGGTGGCGGTATTAAATCTGATGCCCGGTCATATGACCGCAGATGGTCAAGATTATTGTGGTGAATTAGTCGTTGAACGTCTAGATGTACCGAGTCGTGTGTATGTTGAGATAAAACCAAGTGCCTATCTTTTAAGCAAAAACCAGCTCACTATTTTAAAAAAACCAAGACGGCACAACAGCCACAAAGGCAGCTTCGGCCGACTGTTGGTGGCCGGTGGTCAGCACGGTATGCTTGGCGCGGTTTTACTCAGTGGTACAGCGGCCTTGGTAACAGGAGCCGGCCTGGTGCAAATTATCACCACGGAACAGCAAGCGCCAACCGTACCCTTGTACCGACCTGAATTAATGGCAATGGGCTTTCAAGGCAGTGAAGACCTGATTCATATTCCAGCATCGGATGTACTGGTTCTCGGCATGGGCTTAGGGACTTCACAATGGTCAAAAGCCCTGTGGCAACAGCTATTGAACGCCAAGATCCCCACGGTTTTGGATGCCGATGGTCTTAATTTACTGGCTGACCTAAACGGTGATATGGCGGTTGTCAGCGGTGCCATTCAGGTTATGACACCCCATCCTAAGGAAGCCGCGCGCTTGCTCCAATGCGAAGTTAAAGACATTCAAATGGACCGAATCAAAGCCTGTGAAACTTTAGCCATACGTTATCAATGTGTGGTGATTTTAAAAGGCTCCGGCACGATTATTAGTGACGGTAAACAGCATTATATATGTCCTTATGGCTCAGCTGATTTGGCCACTGCCGGTACAGGCGATGTATTATCGGGTATGGTTGGTAGTTTAATGGCGCAAGGCTATTCGCCCCTGCAATCGGCAAATATGGCCGTGATGTGGCACGCCATAACGGCTGATGACCTCAATTTAGGCCGCTGTTTAACGGCTTCAGATTTAATAGCGCATTTACCTGAAGTCGTTAAATAGCCAATCCATCATTAAGATATATTTATCTTGACCACTCTTGTCTTCACCCTTGGCATCTGTCAATATATTCCCCATGAAACAAACCACTCTCACCATTGACACGTCCGGACGGGGTTATTACCTGATCACCGATCAGATTAACGATTCGCTGGCGTCCTTGATTTCAGATATAGACACAGGCTTGTTGCATGTTTTTTTACAGCATTCCTCAGCCGGTTTAACCATTAATGAAAATGCTGACCCAACAGTGCGTCAGGACTTTAAAGCCTTTGAAGAGCATTTGGTCCCGCGGGACTTTCCTTATCAACATGATGCCGAAGGTCCGGATGATATGCCGGCGCATATTAAATCTTCCTTATTAGGCTGTCAGCTGACGATTCCTATTGCCAATGGTCGGCTTAATTTGGGTACCTGGCAGGGAATCTATTTATGTGAGCACCGTGACCGTGGGCATCGAAGAAAGCTGGTGTTAACCGCTCAAGATTAAAGCTTGTTTTCAAGCTACTTTATTGGCCATAATAAAATCATGATTAAAGGACAAACCCATGCAATCAATGAACTGAAAGACACGGCTGAAATCAGCCGGGTTTTTCTGGCCGCTTTAAATGCCGGTGATGTGGTTTATCTGACCGGAGATTTAGGTGCCGGAAAAACCACTTTTTGTCAGATGCTGTTACAAGCAGGCGGTATTACTGAGCCGGTAAAAAGCCCCACCTATGCGTTGTATAACCACTATCAGTCAGCGGAAAAGTCTTTTATTCATATGGATTTATATCGTCTCAGCCATCCTGAAGAACTGTATTTTATTGACATTGAATGGATTCTTAATGGCGACCATGTTGTGCTGATTGAATGGCCCTCCAAAGGTGAAGGTGTATTGCCCAAACCGGATTGGCATTTAAAATTTGACTGGAATGCGGGCATAAGAACCTTAACAATCACATAAGCTAAACAAGCTATCTCACTGATTTTAGTCAAAAACCACTTGAATTCGACTGGTTTTATTATTAAACTTTAGACGATCTATTGGGTAATATCATGCATACAAAGTCAGTTATACAACGATTAATCTGTTTATCAGCTGTTTTGATGGCCTCTTTGGCCACAGCTAAAACCGCGGATATTGAAAGTGTGCGCGTGTGGAGTGGGCCTGATCATACCCGGGCCGTTTTTGATATCAGTGCCCAAGCTGATTATCAATTGTTTGAACTGGATAATCCGCCAAGGGTGGTCATTGATGTTGCTGCCGGCCGTTTAAAAAGCAATTTAGATTTGCCTGAAAATCGTGACATTAAAGGTATTCGTTACAGTGAAAATAAAAACCGTGTTCGTTTGGTTCTGGATTTAAAAAAGGACTTTAAACCCAAAAGTTTTCTGCTGAAACCCACCGGTAAATATGGCCATCGACTGGTGGTTGACCTCAATCATAAACAAGAGCAGGAAGAAAAAACGATTGCGCAAGCGGTTCCGGAAAATCGTGACGTGCTGGTAGCCATCGATGCCGGTCATGGTGGTGAAGATCCCGGTGCCATCGGTGCAGCGGGTACCTATGAAAAACATGTAACGTTAAATATAGCCAAAGCTTTGGCCAAAAAAATCAATGCCCAAAAAGGCATGCGTGCCATGATTATTCGTGATGGTGATTATTACATTAAACACCGAGAACGCTTCGAAAAGGCACGCAAACACCGGGCTGATTTGTTTGTGTCTATTCATGCCGATGCTTTTCACAGTTCGAAAGTAAACGGTGCTTCGGTTTATATACTGTCTAAAAGAGGTGCCTCTTCGGAAGCGGCTGCCTGGTTGGCTGAATCAGAAAATAAATCTGATTCAATCGGTGGTGTGGTTATCGAGGATAAACGTGACATGCTGTCACAAGTTCTTTACGATTTGTCTCAAAATTCTGCCATGGAAGAAAGTCATAAAGCCGCACAGTCGGTTCATGCTTCCATGAAAAAAGTGGTTAAGTTGCATGGACAAGGCTTTGGTCAGGCCAATTTCCTGGTGCTGAAATCACCGGATGTGCCATCTATGTTGATTGAAACCGGCTATATCAGCAATCCTGATGATGAGAAAAACCTGAAAAGCCCGACCCATATCGATAAATTAACCAATCAAATTGCTTCAGGTATTCGACATTACTTTTACCAAAGCCCACCCCCAAGAACCTGGATAGCCGCGCAAGCTAAAGCCAAAAAACACGTGGTCCAATCCGGCGACACCCTCAGCGCCATCGCCAGTCGCAACGGCACCAGTATCGACAGCATTAAATCCATTAACAATAAAAGCACCAATTCTGTGATGATTGGTGAAGTGTTATTTTTGCCGCAGTGATAGTAAGTTAACCATGTCTAAACGGGTTGAGTGTCTATGCTGATAGTCTACCTGTCAGGTTTTATGGTTCATCTGTTTGTTTTGTTTTTATTGGTCATGGGATTGTTGTGTTTTATCCATCCACCGGCAATAAAAGAATTTTTTGATTTGTTTGCATCAAGCAGACGAGCCCATTTGATTGAACAGTTAATTCGATTGGTGGTGGGTCTTTGCCTTGCTCAATTTTCTATTATCATGAATTACGGTTGGATTTTTCAGGCATTTGGCTGGCTTATTGTAATCACCAGCCTCATACTAATTGTTTTGCCATGGCAATGGCATCATCAGTTTGCACAATACGTGATTCCGTATGTTAAAAGCCATTTGAAACTTTATGCTGTGCTGTCAGTATTGCTCGCTGTGCTGTTACTTTATGGCAGTTGGGGACCAGATGATTGGATGTATTAATTACGAGAAACTATGCCTATGCGATTTCGGATATTAACGCGAAAAATTCACAAGTGGGTGGGTTTACTGCTAGCGATTCAGATTATTTTTTGGTTTTTAAGCGGTTTTTTAATGAGTTTTATGCCGATAGAAGAAATTCATGGTGACCATATTCTCGAACCTGCTGACAGTGAAGCTGTGACCTTGCAACCGGAAAACTTGCAGACATTATCTGCAAAAATCAGTACGCCCATAAAGTCACTGCAGCTGAAGCGCTGGTTAGATCGAACAATCATAGAGCTAACAACACCTGACAACGTTGTCCGTTTTGATGCCGATACTTTACAAGCCTTGCCGGATATTGATGAAAATCAGGTGAGGCAAGTCATCGCGCTACGGGTGTTGCCGCACTATGACATTAAGGCCATCCATTATTTATCGCAAGTGCCCAGTGAAGCCCGGGGTCGTGAAGCGCCCTTATGGCAGGTTGAACTGCTGGGCGACGAAAATCCCAATGTTTATATTTCAGCACAAACCGGAGACATCGTGGCGGTTCGAACCGACCGTTGGCGTTTGTTTGATTTTGTCTGGATGTTGCATATCATGGATTATGACGAGCGCAGCGATTTTAATCATCCACTCCTTTATATAACGGCTTTGAGCGCCTTATTATTTACAATCAGTGGGATTATTCTACTGTTTTTCAGCTTTAAACCTAACCGTAAGAAAGCCAGATCATAAAACAATGGTTTATTCAGTATGATGCTCAAAGGCATGTTCTCGGCAAATTTTTAATTTATCTGAAAGTGGCAGATATTCGCCTGTGAGATTACATTTAAATTTATGACTACTTGCTTTTTGATGATATTTGCAACTGAGACATTGACCGAAGCCGGTGTCACGGTGATTATACTGCCATGTTTTCAACAAAGTTTTTAAAGCAGCCAAAACTTCGGGATTTTCATCCTGAATTTTCATCCTGTGTTGTGACATCTTTTTTAAACTGACTTGTCCTTTATTCGTCAGAAAAAGTCGAATGACGCGTTTGTCTTTTATACAGGGTCTTCTTTCTATGTGGCCTGATTTCTCCATAATCTTTAGCGTTTGAGAGATACTACCTTTGGTTTGGCCTAAATATTCACTGATGGCCTGGGCAGTGTTGGAATAATTATTGCAGATAGATAAGTACTGCAAAATTTCAAGATTGACCAGTTGAAAACCCTGCTCGCTGGCGGCATGCCGCATTTGGCTTTTATACAAAGATGACAGGCGTTCCAGCCAGATTTCAATATTATTTAACATGCCTATATAGTATCGTAACTAAACTTTATTGACAAGCCAAAAAAACTGTGTATACTGCCATTATAGTTTAGATGCTAAACTATAAATTTTTTATTAATTATTTGGAGAATAAGCATGAGTCATATACCTTTAAACGATCCATCCACCACATCAGGTGAGCACAGACAAACATTTAACCAAATCAAAGGTGCCTTTGGTACGGTCCCCAATATGTTTAAAGCCATTGGCCAATCATCGGCTGCTTTAGAGAGTATGTGGACGTCTTTTGTTGCGCTGGGAAAAGGTCAAATTAATAGCCAATTGGGTGAACAGGTGGCTGTTTTCATTGCCAACATAAATCGATGTGAGTATTGTCTGGCAGCACACAGCATGTTGGGCCAGAATGCCGGATTATCTTCTTCACAACTTAAAGATGCTCAATCGGGCCGATCCGATGATGAAAGAACTCAGGCTGCCCTTGATTTTGTCGCCAAAATCGTAGAACAACGGGCACAACTATCAGAACAAGATATATTGAAGGTTAAACAAGCCGGTTTCAGTGATTCAGAAGTGGCAGAATTGGTGGCGCATGTAGCGCTCAATATTTTCACCAACTACACCAATGTGGCTTTGGCCGTACCGGTTGACTTTCCCCAAGTGCCACTGATTCAAGCCGCATAACGGCCTCAACCGGATGTAATCATGAATAGTATGACAATGATGACAATCTTAGGATTAACCGCCTCGGCAGCCCTGGCAGAACACAATGAGACTGGTGAGGCTCAGGTGTATTTTGTACATTTGCAAGATGGCGCTGAAGTGACCAGTCCTTTTCCGGTGGTGTTTGGTCTAAAAGGTATGGGTGTGGCCCCGGCAGGGGTTGATCCGTCTGTTTTTAAACACGTCGGTCATCACCACTTATTTGTCAATAGTACCTTAACCGCTGATATGGCCGGACAGGTGGTGCCCGCAGATGACAGCCATCTTCATTTTGGTGGCGGTCAGACTGAGACCACATTAACCCTTGAGCCGGGCACTTATCAATTGCAGTTGGTGTTGGCAGATCCTTATCACAGAATCCATCAACCTGCGATTGCCTCAACGGCCATCTCCATTACAGTGAAAGGGGGTGGTTATGAAAATTGATGTTTACGATTCCTTTGCGACGTCAATCCATGGCGGTTTAATGCACTTTGATGTGTTTGTTAAATCAGATACATCGGCGCAACAAGCCTTGGCTTATGGGCAACAGTGGTTACAGTCCATCGGTGAATCTGCCGCCGGTTTAAAGCAATCCCATTGTAACTATTGCCACTCAGAAGCGGCCAATCCCGAAGTGGCGCACCACATTAAAAACCACGGGTATTTCATCCTGCAAATGGAAGGCTGCCCGGCACCCTATTAATACTTTATGAGCCAATATAATTGTTGGTTCCACAGGAGACGATTATGAAAACAAGCAAACTAAAATATACGAAACATTTCCTACTGTTGCTATTCGCCATGGCCATGATAAACACGGTGTATGCACATGGTGATCAAGCCAAACAATCCGAGCAAATCAGTGAGATTAATTCGGCTGAAGGTAACGCGAAACTGGCTGACTATGATATCGTACAGGCCAAAATTGAAGCCAGTGATCGCTGGTTAAACTTTGTTATGCAGGTCAGTGGACAGGCTGGTGAAACAAAACCCACGCCGACCGGGAAATTAGAAGGCAGCGATGTTTTTTCTTATGTCTGGCCAACCAGGATAAACAGTGATGTGGTGGGATTTGAATCCGATCAGGGTATTTTATCGATGGCCATCACTTCACACCCCGATTTCGATGACACCCCTTTATTCGATGAAAATGGTGATGGTGATTTAGGTAATGACGGTACGGTTTGGCATTCCCATTGGGTGGTGCTGGTGCCGGATGATGCCTGTGGTGAAGGCGCTTTAAAGGTCAAAGATATTCCGTCAGGCAGTCTGCCAAAATTACCGATTACCTGGCCCGGTTTACCTATCTTAATTGACAGCCCTGGTTATTCACCGGTGATTAATCAACACCAAGTCAGTGTCCGTGTGCCCTTTAATCATGCCAAAGAACTGATAGGTGTGGCTTTTGATGGCGTGACATCAGGACTGCGAGTTAATGAGAGTGCACACGCCCCTTTGCTTTGTGTGGTTGATGTGTTTGAAGTGGCTTCTGGTGATTTGTCTTTGTCGGGTAAAATTAAATAACCACAAGCCGCTGGTATATAACCAAGTTATCAGGATTAATTTTGGTGACTTGGTTTTTTATACTATTTTGGACACATTAAGTATAATGTTATGAGTTGAATGAAGAAGTCCCTATTTCTAAAAAAGTGAGATAGTTTGGATGTTGATTGACGATTACATTAAATATCCGCAGAGATGGTCTGAAATTTTAGTATATTTCTGATTTTTTCTGCGTAACAAAGCTGGAATATATTTAAGTAATCAATTTAAAAGTAATTCACAAAATAATTATGACTGTCAGTGTTAATCATTTATTGTGAAATGTAATGTTAAAAAATTCCATCAAAAAAATGACTTTAGATACAACCGCTTTTGAAAATGCTTCTATATAATAAGTCCGACTAAATTTAATTCATTATAAAAAGGTGTCTGTATGAAACGTTGTTTGATTTTATGTGTGCTGCTGTGGTCATTTTTCAGTATAACAGCTTTAGCAAAGCCAGGCTATTTTCGCTCTCCTGATATACAGGATGATACTTTGGTGTTTACCGCTGAAGGTGACTTGTGGTTGGCAGATGTTAAGACAGGCCAAACACAACGGCTGACCACTCAGCCTGCCGAAGAAAAAAAGGCAGCGATATCTCCCGATGGTCAGTGGATTGCTTTTAGTGCTGATTATGAAGGCGCGACTGAAGCCTATGTCATTCCACGAGCTGGCGGCGTGGCAAAACGCTTAAGTTATGAGCAGTCGGCAGCTATGGTTCAGGGCTGGACGCCAGAGGGCCATGTTATATATAGCACCAACAGTCGCCCGGGTGTGCCGGGCGGTTGGGGTTGGAATCTGGTGACTATCAACCCCGAAACGCTTGAATCCCAACAGCTGCCTTTGGCCGATGCCATTGAAGGCGTGGTGGATAGTCAAGGAGAGTATGTTTACTTTGTTCAGTTCGGCTTACAGGTTTCAACGGATAATGTTAAAGTTTATCGTGGTGGCGCTCAGGGAAAATTGTGGCGTTTCCGGTTAGACTCACAGCAAGAAGCGGAGCCTTTAGCCACAAATCACAAGGGCTCTATTCGGCAACCCATGGTATCCCAAGACCTCATTTATTTTATCAGTGATGCCAGTGGCACGGACAATATTTGGTCCATACCTTTGGCAGGTGGTGAAGCACGACAAGTCACTGAATTTAATGACTGGGAAGTGCGATCGGCAAAACTTGATGGGCGTCGGATTGTGTTTCAACAGGGTGCTGATATTAAGCTGTTGGATTTAACGGATGATTCAGTCCAAAATTTTGATCTTGAACTGGTTTCAGACTTTCCGCATTTGCGTGAACATTGGGAAAATAAACCCTTAAAGTACCTTACCAGCGCTCATCTGGCAGGACAAACCGAACAAGTGGTGCTAACCGCACGAGGTCAGGTGGCTGTGGCCGGAGGAAAACAATGGCGTTTGGCTGAAATCAATACTGGCCAAGATACCAGAACCCGTGAGGCATTGCTCAGTCATGATGGTCAGTGGATTTATGCCATTAATGACGGGGCCGGCGAACATGAAATTTGGCGCTATGCTGCCGATGGTTCTGATCAGGCCAAGCAATTAACCGATGATGGAGAAGTTTTCAGGTGGGGATTGCATTTATCGCCGGATGGCCAATGGCTGGCGCATGATGACAAAGCCGGGCGGTTATTTTTGCTGAATCTAACCAGTGGTAAGAATCGACTGCTATTGGATGATAATATTGGTTTGAATGCCTATCGAGATGTGGTGTGGTCCCATGACAGTCAGGTGTTGGCTATTACCCGCAATCATGTCAATGATGAGCGCAGTCGTATTCAGTTGTATGACATTAACAGTGATCAAACAAAGATATTGACCTCGGATAAGTATGATTCTTATTCTCCGGCGTTTAGTGTCGATGGTGATTGGCTGTACTTTTTATCAGATCGCCACTTTAATGCCAGCCCCGGGCATCCCTGGGGCGATCGCAATACCGGCAGTCAGTTTGATCGCAGAACCGAAGTGTATGCTTATGCCTTAAATGATAAGGCTCGTTTTCCTTTCCAGGCGGCCAACGAATTGATAAGTCCTGAACCGGATGAAAAGAATAAACAAAAATCCAAAGATAAAAAAGTTAACATTCAATGGCAAGGCCTTACTGAGCGATTATGGCAAGTGCCGGTATCGGCCGGTAATTATTCTCAGCTGCTGGTCAATGATCAGTTCATGTATCTGAAAGATATGGCCCTTGGACCAGAGAGCAAACCGGATATCAAATCGCTCAAACTGGAATTTGAGGCGCAACCAAAACCTTTCACCGATCAAGTAGAAGATTTTCAACTCAGTGCAGATGGTCAAAAAATGATGGTGCGCAAAGCCGGAAATGACAATGCCAATATTTTCATTATCCCAGCCGGTGAGGCTTTTCCCAAGGACGATACTGTGGTCAAGAGCGCGCAAGTGATGACTGAGGGTTGGCAGTTGTTATTAAATCCTCAAAAAGAATGGCAGCAGATTTTTCACGACACCTGGCTAATGCACCGTGATTCATTGTTCGATGGCAATATGCGCGGTTTGGATTGGTCGGCAGTACAACAAAAATACCAGCCCTTATTGGCACGCATTACCGATCGCTATGAATTAAATGATGTCCTGGGGCAAATGACCGGTGAACTGAATGCTTTGCACTCCCAGGTTCGCGGCGGTGATATGCCGGAAGATAAAGAAAGCCCCCAGGCTGCCACCTTGGGTGCACATCTGGTGCAAGAGAAAAACGGTGTGCTTATTAAAGAAATTTATCGACATGATCCTGAATTGCCCAGTCAAGGTTCACCACTGGCTTTAGCCGGTGTGGATGCCAGAAATGGTGATGTGATTATGCGTATCAACGGTGCAGACACACCAACCTTGGCCGCTGTGGGCCGGGAACTGCGTAATCAAGCAGGTAAACAGGTGTTGTTAACGCTAAAACGAGGTAAAAACTCGCACAAAACCATGGTTAAACCGGTCTCCGCACAGGATGACAATCGACTGCGTTATCAGCATTGGGTGGCGGAAAAACGCAGCGAAGTGGCTGAACAAACTACTGATATTGGCTATCTACACCTGTATGCCATGGGCAGTAGTGATTTTGCCAATTTTACCCGTGAATTTTACGCAGTGTATGACAAGCCCGCCCTCATTATAGATGTTCGTCGTAATCGAGGGGGTAATGTCGACAGTCTGATTCTGGATAAACTAATGCGTCGTAATTGGATGTATTGGCAAGCCACCCGCGGACAGGCGTACGGTAATATGCAGCAAACTTTTGGTGGGCACCTGGTGGTACTGGCCGATCAATTTACTTATTCCGACGGCGAAACCTTTACTGCCGGTGTTAAAGCGCTTGATTTGGGCACTGTGATTGGCAAACAAACCGCCGGTGCCGGTGTTTGGCTCAGTGGTCGCAATCGGGTATCAGATAATGGTATCGCCCGGGTGGCTGAATATCCGGTTTTTGATGTCGCCGGGAACTGGGTGGTGGAAGGTCATGGCGTGACACCGGATATTGAGGTGGATAATTTACCCCACGCCACCTATATGGGGGATGATGCGCAACTCAATGCAGCCATCAAATTCTTGCGACAAAAACTTAAAGAAGAGCCTATCAAGCCTTTTAAAGCAAAGGATTTCCCGCCGGTTGATCAACCGGCCATGGATGTTAAATGACAATAAAAAAATTATTTAAAGGCCATCTGAATGGATGGCCTTTTTTGATTTATCAATGGGTTATCTGGGTCAAAAAAAACAGATAAAAAGGATGGATTGGAGTCAGAATATCGAAAAAAGCTGATTGGATTGCCTGATTGGGACAGGTGAAATCCGGTTTACGATTGTATATAATCATAGTCTGTTTATTTATTTCAAACTGTCGTAATGTCTAATTTCATGTCTTCCCAATTGCTTTTAGTTTTACTGACGATGGTTTTTAGTTCCAGTCCTGTTTTTGCCGCTGGATTGCCTGAAGGAGAAGGTCGCGAAGCCGTGCAAGCGATGTGTTCCGGTTGCCATGATGTCAGTCGAATTGACAATGGTTTGGGTTACAGTCGAGAACACTGGCTGGCATTAATGGATAGCATGATTGATCTTTCCGGCGATAAATCACAGCAGGTTTTAATGGCTGATTATCTGGCTGAACATTTCCCACCGAATAAACAACGTGCGCCAAAACTAATCGATGGTGATGTGAGCATTAAATTCAAAGAATGGGTGGTGCCTACCCGTGGCCAGCGTTCACGGGATCCTGTGGAGTCGCCTGATGGTATGATTTGGTGGGTCGGTCAATGGGGCGATATTGTCGGTCGAATTAATCCGGAAACCGGAGATATGAAAGAATATCCATTGCCGAAAGGGGCAAAACCGCATTCGGTGACGCCCGATGACAAGGGATATCTCTGGTATATGGGCAACAAAAACGCCACGGTCGGCCGTCTAGACCCTGCCACCGGTGAAATAAAAGAATATGATATGCCTGATCCTCAGGCCCGCGATCCGCATACCGGAGTTTTTGATGAACAGGGTATTCTCTGGTTCACCCTTCAGCATTCTAACCGCATCGGTCGGCTTGATCCCGAGACCGGTGACATAAAAATTAAAACCATGCCAACCGATCGTTCGCGTCCTTATGGTATAAAAGTTGATGATTCCGGTGACATTTGGGTGGCCTGTAATGGCAGTCATTGTTTAGTTAAAGTCGATCATGAGACCATGGACATGACAGAAATTAAGTTGCCCCATGAAGACACCACGGTACGGCGCCTGGACATCGCTGAAGATGGTATGATTTGGTATGTGAATTCAGGGCGAGGTCGATTAGGACGATTTAACCCCGATAACGGTGAGATCAAAGAATGGCCATCACCGAGCGGCCCGCGTTCTCATCCTTACGCCATTGAAGTATTGGATGGCATCGTCTAGTACAACGAATCGGGTATGCGGCCTGATCCTCTGGTGCGATTTGATCCGGCCACAGAAAGATTTCAAAGCTGGGCGATTCCATCCGGTGATTTTTATGCCGGGATATTACGCCATATGCGACCCACAAAAGACGGTGATTTGCTGATTCATCAAAGTGCGACCAATCGGATAATACGTGTTAAAATAATTGACTAATTAATTTTAAGAGGGGGTATATGAAAACTGAATTAGCGTTGGTACAAAATATTTACAAGGCATTTTCTGAGGGTGATATACCCACGGTTTTGGCACAGCTGTCTCAGGATATTGAATGGATTGAAGCTGAAGGTGGTCCTTATGGCGGTGTTTATCATGGTCCTGAAGCCGTCTTACAAAATGTTTTTATGAAACTGGGTGGCGAATGGGATGGTTTCACCGCTGTTGTCCGTCAATTTATTGCAGAGGGTTCAAATATTGTGGTTTTGGGTTCGTATAGTGGCACCTATAAAGCCACCGGTAAAAGTTTCACTGCGCCGTTTGCCCATGCCTGGATAATCAAAGACGGTCAAGCCGTGTTTTTTCAACAATACACAGACACCGCCATACATCGTCGTCCGCTTGAACAATGACCGTCATGATTTGTGTTTGATTAATCAATCAAACGTATCCCAGAAAATAATATCGCTGAAATAGCTGGATTCAAAGGCCCCGATGTCTACCCTGTCACCTTGCTCCCGCATCTGAGATAAGATATCTCCAATACCCAATGACCAGGCATTGGCAAAGGGTGTGGGAAAAGGGCAAGCCAGCAGGCAGGGAGGTCGGCCTTCATCAACCAGATATGAATCTTGAGCCGGGACATAGTTGAGAAAACCACTTTCGAAGCGATTGGGTTTGTTAATATTGTTGGCGCTGACTGTTGGAGTTGAGCCAGTAAAGACATCGACATTATTATTGAATAAGAAATAATCTCCTGCCATTGTAATTACTTCGAGATCATCATTTTCATTGTTGTTTAATATGTTATTCGCCACTAAAACCTGTGACGTTCCTTCAACATATAAATACACACCGGATGCGCCCATGTCATCTGAAGTATTACCGAATACAGTGTTGTTGTTAAAGTAAATTCCATTGGCGTTGATATTAAGTACTCTGACACTGTCGGACGTGTTGGCGTTATTCACCAGAATTAAATTATTTCTGATATGAGTGGTGCCTCCTCCGTATACCGATAAAGCAGCCGCTAAATTTGCTTCGTTATTTAAAAAGGCATTTTTTTCGATGACAACCTGACCAGTATGTATCAGACCTAAGTTATAAACTGCAAGACCACCCCCGGTGTGCGCAAAGTGACCATGGCTAAAGGTTAGATCAGAAATTATAAGATCAGACTGCCCGGATATATTGACGGACATACCCCGAGAACTGTTACTGCCATCAATGATGGTTTCAAAAGGTTCATTGGGTGTTTGAATGCCGCAGTCATTGCCAAAAAAGTCAATCCAACCGCCGGAAATTGTTAAATCATGATTAGTTGAATCATGATAAGAAAATGCTGTTCCATTGGTTTCATAGATTCCCAATTCAATGCGAATGTCATCACTTTCATTGTTGCTCTCGGCCACCGACAAGGCGTTTCTGAGTTCAGTTGCGTTTCCCACGCAAAATTCAGCGGCTTTGATGGGGTTTATCGCTGTGACTAATAAAACTGTTATGACCATTAATCGAATGATTTGCATATGTATCTCCTGATATTTGTTTTTGATTCATTACAGTCAATGCCAGGCAGGGGCAAAACAACACAAAATGACCAATCCGTTAATTCATGATTACATGGTAATTAATTCTGATTACAATGGAGTGTGTTTTATGTATGAGTCACTTAATGATGAAAACGATAGGAATGCTTGGTGGCATGAGCTGGGAATCAACTGTCACTTATTACAAAGCCTTAAATGAAGGGGTTAGGTCACGTTTAGGTGGGCTTCATTCTGCGAAGATTTGTTTACATAGTGTTGATTTCGACGAAATTGAACAATTACAGCATTCGGGACAGTGGCATGAAACTGCTGCAATTTTGTCGAAAGCGGCCCAATCAGTTGAAGCAGGTGGTGCTGATTTTCTGATGATTTGCACCAATACCATGCACAAAGTGTCCGATGAAATTGCCAAAAATATAACCATCCCTATTCTGCACATTACCGATGCCACAGCAAAAAAACTGATGAGAGACAATATAGAATGTGTGGGTTTATTGGGCACGAAATTCACCATGGAACAGGATTTTTTCAAAGGCCGACTGGTGGATAAATACAACATTAAAGTTGTGGTACCTGAGCCAGCCGAACGAAAATTGGTTCACGATGTTATTTTTAAAGAGTTATGTCTTAGCCAATTACATGACGCATCAAGAAATGAATATCTGAAAATTATAGACAATCTTCAGGCCAAAGGCGCTCAGGCCATCATTCTAGGTTGTACTGAAATAGGGCTTCTTGTACATCAGCAGCATACGACCGTGCCTTTATACGACACCCTGGAAATTCATGCTGCAGCGGCCGTCAAACTGGCCATGTCGGCATAAAGCCCATTTAGGCTCACTGACAAGCCAGGTTTGTTCTCTGTTAATGGATTATTAAATTGTGACTGGAATCATGACTTTTAAAATTTAATTGAGGTAGGCTTTTGAATATGAAAATGATAATAATACTGGCCTGTTTCTTTTGCAGTCATTTAGCTGCCCAGGTAGACTGCCAAGTGACACAGCCCAGGTCTGTGGCGGGAGCAATGGTCTTGGGTAATGGCACGCCGGGTTCAGTGACCACCGGCATGATTCAAAATGCGTTGAATGCAGGGGGAGTTATTCGTTTTGATTTGGGGCCTAATCCAGTGCAGATAAACCTCACTTCGACGCTCACTGTGAATAAGCAAGTGGTGATTGATGGCGGTGGTTTGGTCACTTTAAGTGGTCAAAACCAGCGGCGGTTGTTTTTAATCAGTAATCCACAGAATTTATTTTATACCTTTACCGTACAAAATCTACACCTCAAAAATGGCTTTACTTCGACAGAAAGTGGTGCGGCCATATTTAAACCATCGGGAGGCCCCTGGCAGGCGGTCAGTTTAGAAGTGGTCAATGCCCATTTTGAGAATAATCACGCCATTCAAGTGGAACAAGATGGCGGCGGCGGGGCAATTTATGCCATTGGCATGAATGAAGTCTTGATAAGCCATAGCACTTTTGAAAATAATTCAGGCAGCAATGGCGGGGCGTTTTATTCATTAGGCAGCGATACGATACGCATTACGGATTCCGTGTTTGATGCTAATATTGCCACTGGAAATAACGGCAATCCGGGTAATGGGGGTAATGCAGGCGCCATCGGTGTGGATGGCGCGGAACGCACCATCAATATTTGCCGGAGTCAAATCATTAATAATCAGGCCAATGCTTTTGGTGTGGGTTTCTTTTCGGTGATGTATGATCAGAGCAGTCTCACTGCTTTTACCGATGTGTTGTTTGAGAATAACATCAATTCTCAGGATTTTGGTTTGGCCGGTGGTGCTTATATTCAGGGTGGACCCTTTGTCATCAATCGCAGCAGCTTTATTGATAATCAAGCACGGGGTGCTGGTGGCCTGTTTTTTGGCCCGGGTGCCAATGGTGAGATGATGAACAGCACGGTTTATGGCAATGTGGCAAGTAACACCCTGGGTGGCGGCATGTCCATTGATGGCTCTGCTGCGGTAACGATGCGGCATGTGACGATTGTCAATAACCATGCGCCTTGCAGCGTTTGTTTTGCCGGTGGTATCTCCATTGGTGCCAGTAACCAAGCTACCCTTTACAACAGTATTTTGGCAAATAACACCGGTGGCAATCTTTTCAATCCCTGGAACATTTTAAATCCTGTTGCCGGTTCTGATAATGTGCAATACCCACAACAACGGCCCAATAGCCAGACAGAAGTCGCGGCCACCACAGGTATTCTGTGGGCCGATCCGCTGCTGACTGCCGCCGCTAATCATGGCGGGTTAACACCCACATTGGCTACTCAGATTAATTCACCCGGTGTTAACCAGGCCAATGCAGTTCATTCAACTCCGCAGGATCAAAGACAAAAAGACCGCTATTTAGACGCCGATTTAGGTTCATACGAATTACAAGCGGATTTGATATTTGCGGATGGATTTGAGTAGTATGAATTCGTTATGCATCTGCCTATCAGCTTAATCTTTGACGAGAACAGTTAGCATTCCATATGCTAAAATTAAATTTTACAAAGGGTCTGTCATTAAATGAGGTCTAAATCTTTATTGATTCGTCCAGCTGTTGCAATTGACTTACCGGACATTGTTCGCATGCTTGCCGACGATGCCTTGGGGGTTCAACGCGAGAAAAATACCAATCCCTTGCCCGATTCCTACCATCAAGCCTTTCAAGCCATTGAACAAGACCGAAACAATGAGTTGGTGGTGGCTGAAGATTCCGAAGGTCAGGTTGTGGCTGTTCTGCAGCTCACTTGCACACCGTATATAACCCATCAAGGGGGCTGGCGGGCGACCATTGAAGGGGTCCGTGTTGACAGTCGATTCCGTGGTACGGGACTGGGTCGTAAACTTTTTGATTGGGCGATTAAAGAGGCTGAGAAACGGGGTTGTCATTTGATACAACTCACGACGGATAAACAGCGACCGGCCGCCAAACGGTTTTATGAATCATTGGGTTTTGTGGCCTCCCATGAGGGTATGAAGATGAAGCTGTCATTGGCGTCTACTCGTGACGATTCGTGGCTTTCCTGAGGCTATCGCCCATTAATGAAAAGACACAAAGCCTCTCAAACAAAATTTAATTTTACAAATAGCGAGAATATCAGTATGAAAGGTGGTTGTCATTGTGGGAAGATTCGGTATGAGATATTAGGCAAACCGTTTGATGCGGATTATTGTCATTGCAGGGATTGTCAAAAAACCACGGGATCGCCTGTGGGCGTTTGGATGGACTTTAAGAAAAAACACATTCGGTGGTTGGGTGAAAAACCGAAAGAGTATAAATCATCTGAAAATATTCGCCGGGGATTTTGCGCTCATTGTGGTTGCTCATTGAGCTATCGAAGTATTGACTATCCCGACTATTATACATTGAGTGTGGTTTCACTTGATGACCCCAATAAAGTGACGCCCAATTATCACATTTATACCAACAGTCAGGTGAAGTGGTTAACGATTCACGATAGCTGCACAAAACATCCACAAGGACGGTCTGATTAATCGAGAAAATAAGCCAATAAAATAAAGTCTTTTCGTCAATTCTCCGGTGCACTGATCGTATTTTAATTTATTGAGTTGTTGGACTTTCTGTTCTGTACTTTTATAATCATATATAAACTACCGAGATTAAACATGAAATATTTAATACAGTTAGTATTATTCACACTGATTGCTTACGGTCATTGTGAAGCCCAAATAGCTGAGGTCGTTGATGCCAATGGTGATGGCATTAATACCTTGGATGGTGTTGGTGTGGCTGTGGATTCAGCGGGGAATATATATGCCACAGGCGTTAATACGGATAATTTATTCAGAATCAGCAATCCCTCTGAATGTACGGTGACTGATGGAAATTGTGATATTAACGAAATCTTAGATGCCACGGGTGATGGTATTATTGCCCATGACAGAACTTCGGCTGTGGCTGTCGATGCGGATGGAAATGTTTATGTAACCGGCCAATTCAGTGATAATGTCTGGCGCATCAATAATCAGTCTGCCTGTAATACCTCTGGCCCCACCTGTGATATTGACGAAATTGTAAGTCCACTTGGTGCCAATGCAAATGGGCTCGATAATCCTGTGGCCATTGCCACTGACAGCGCTGGTAATGTTTACGTCGCCGGTGCTTCATCAAACAACGTGTTGCGTGTTGCCGCTTCTACCACATGCAGTACGTCCGGTACAGCGTGTACAGTTACAGAAATCATAGATTCCACAGGTGATGGCTCAAATATTATCAATCAACCGGTTGGATTGGCGGTTGATAGTCAGGGTAATGTGTTTGTGACCACTCAAAATTCCGACAATGTGTTCAAAATTGCCACCCCGGGTTCATGTAGTACTTCAGGTATTCCCTGTACAATCACAGAAATTATCGATGATACTTCATGGACTGATCAGGCCTTCGGTCGGGGTATTGTGGTGGACAGTGCTGATAATGTTTATGTAACGTCGCTGGGATTCTTTCAACCCGCCAGTGTCTGGAAAATTGCCACCCCGGGGACCTGTAGTACGGCAGGCATACCATGTACCATCACTGAAATCTATAATATGGCAACACCACAACAGGCCGGTAACATGGCCGTTGATGATGCCGATAATATCTATTTCGCAGGCGGAAATGGTGATAATGCCTACAGAATCGATAAACCGCTGAGTTGTAGCACATCAGGAACACCCTGTACAATCACAGAAATCATTGACTCAACCGGAGATGGTGTGAGTACATTAGATGGCCCGGGAACAGTGGTTATCGCCAATGATGTGGATGTTTTTGTTGCCGGCGGCGGTAGTGATAATATTTTTAGAATATCGAATGCAGCTGAATCACTCGATCTCATATTCCGTGATGGATTCAATTAAAAGCATTGATTTCACGGCTGTGAATTAACCAGCCATGGTTTTCAGAAGACAGCACAAGGTTTGTATATGAATTCAATCAAAGACGCTCAAAAAGACATGCGGGTAGCCTACTTAGATGGTTTTCCGGGTGTTTTGACATCCGGTTTAGTATGGTTAACCTCGGGATTTATTGCGCTGATGGTGAGTCCTAAAGCTGGCATGCTCGGTTTAATTCTGGGTGGTATGTTGATTTTTCCTTTGTCAGTGCTAATGTGTCGTTTGTTTGGTTGCAGTGGTCAGCATGATAAAGCCAATCCGCTGGCGCCTTTGGCCATGGAAGGCACGTTTTGGATGTTGTTATCCATTCCGATAGCTGTGGCGGTATTTTTTTATAGAAGCAACTGGTTCTATCCGGCCATGTTGCTCATCATTGCCGGTCGCTACCTAACCTTTAATACGCTTTATGGTTCACGATTATATTACCTGTTGGCAGGACTATTGGTTTTATCAGCCTTCCTTTTGGTGCAGTTAAAATTGCCTGCATATGCGGGTGGATTGATGGGTGGCGTGATTGAAATTGGTTTTGCATTAATGATGTTTTTACGGTCCAGATAAAATCACACATAAAATATTCAGAAAGTTGAATGACAGGGTTTCTAAGAAAAGTCATTGTGTTATTGCTCATAATTACGCCTAAAAAAATAAAATCTCTGTAAATTCTAACCACCGGAATTTGTTTTATGGTGCTCAAAAAAGCCCATGACTTTCGACCTATTTTTCAGTTTGTGGGGTGTTTTCTGTTTATAAACAATGGTGTTTGGTGTACTGTATCTTTCATTTTTTATTAAGAGGTCTGTTATGCTGAGAAAAGCATCATTTTTTATGGTATTTACACTGCTGGCGTTTTCCCTGAGTGTTTCTGCCAAATTGCCGAAAGGTTTTGAAAAAGTGACTTCGGTGGAGGGAATCACCGAGTATGCCATGGACAATGGCTTACAAATTTTATTATTCCCTGATCCAACCCAGGAAACCATTACGGTTAATATCACCTATCACGTGGGATCCAAACATGAGAATTATGGTGAAACAGGTATGGCGCATTTGCTGGAGCATTTGGTGTTTAAAGGCACACCTGATCATCCCAATATCCCCAAAGAACTGACTGATCATGGTGCTGAGCCCAATGGCACCACCTGGACTGATCGCACCAACTATTTTGAAACCTTTACTGCCACCGAAGAAAACTTAAAATGGGCTTTGGATTTAGAAGCTGATCGCATGGTTAATTCATTTATTGCCAAAGAAGACTTGGACAGTGAAATGACGGTTGTGCGTAACGAGCTTGAGAGTGGTGAGAATAATCCGATTCGAGTCTTATTACAGCGCTTATTGTCAGTGTCTTACGATTGGCATAATTATGGTAAAAGCACCATTGGAGTGCGTAGTGATTTAGAAAATGTCGATATCAGTAATCTCCAGGCTTTTTATAAAAAATATTATCAACCGGACAATGCCACTTTAATTGTTGCGGGTAAAATTGATGAAGCGGAAACCTTAAAGCTGATTAAAAAGTATTTTGGCAAACTGAAAAAGCCAAACCGTGAATTAACACCACTTTACACTGAAGATAATGTTAAAGATGGCGAGCGTGAGGTAACAGTCCGTCGTCCGGGTGATGTTCAGGTTGTGGCCGCGTCTTATCATGTACCTGCCGGTGTTGATGAGATGTTCCCGGCGGTTGAGGTATTAACACAAATTATGGCAGATTCCAGTAATGGCCGTCTTTATGAGCAATTAGTTAAAAAAGAATTAGCGGCCAATGCGTTTGGTTTTACTTTTCAATGGGCGGAACCGGGCATCGTTAATTTCATGGCTCAAGTGGCTAAAGATAAGAATCTTGAAGCGGCCGAAAATGCCTTAATAGAAACCCTGGAAGGTGTGGCCGATACGCCCATTACTGAAGAGGAAGTGGATCAAGCGAAAGCCGGATTAATTAAACAATTTGAGTTGTCATTTAACTCCTCTGAGCGCATTGCTTTGAATTTAAGTGAGTGGGTTGGTATGGGTGACTGGCGTCTTATGTTTTTAAACCGTGATCGGCTTGAAGCTGTTGATAAAGCGCAAGTGCAAAAAGCAGCCGAATCCTTTTTAATCCAATCAAACAGGTCATTGGGTCGCTTTATTCCAACCGAAAATCCGGTTCGAGCAGATTCCATTAAACGCTACACGGACGCTGAAGTGGCTGAAATGGTTGATGGTTACCAGGGCCGGGAAGCGGTGGCCATGGGTGAAGATTTTGACCCTTCTTTTGATAATATTGATGCACGAACTAAGCAAACTCAATTAAAACAGGGTACACCGGTGGTGTTACTGCCGAAGAAAACCCGAGGTGAATCTGTGGTCATGCGGGTGCGCTTAGATATTGGAAACTTAGAAGATTTGCAAAATAAAGGGGTTATCGGCAGCTTAACAGCCGGCATGCTCAATCGTGGAACCGAAAATTATACTCGCCAGGCATTAAAAACAGCCTTTGATGAGTTAAAAGCTTCGGTGAGCGTTTATGGCGGCGCCACGGGTGCCACGGCCGTGGTGACTACCACCAAAGAGAACCTGCCGAAAGTGATAGAACTGCTGAAAGAAGTGTTCCGCAAGCCGGTCTTTGATGAAGAAGAACTGCAGGTGTTAAAACGAGAGCGAATCGTGAGCTTGGAACAACAAAAACAACAACCGCAATCACAGGTATTCAGAACGTTAGGGCGGCATCTGTTTCCTTATGAACCTTCAAATCCGAAATACCGCATGCCCATTGATGATGAAATAGTTGCCATTGAAGCTGTAACGAGCGATCAGTTAACAGAATTTCATGCTGATAATTATGGTGCCCAAGCCGGTGAAATTGCCATTGTTGGTGATTTTGATGAAGACGCTGTGATGAGTGCTTTAAACGATGTTTTTGGTGACTGGCAAAGTAACAACCGCTATGAACGCATTGATAGTGAATATGTGGAGGTAGAAGGTATTAACAAATTTATTGATACACCTGATAAAGCCGGTGCTGCATTTGGCGTTATGATGGCTTTACCGATGAGTGATGAACATCAAGATTATCCGGCTATGCTGATGGCGAATCAAATGTTTGGCGGCGGCTTTATCAGTAGTCGAATTTCGAATCGATTACGCCAGCAGGACGGTTTAAGTTATGGTGCCGGGTCACGGTTCAGTGCCGGTAGTTTTGATCCGGTGGGAACCTTTATGGTTTATGCCATCAGCGCACCTGAGAACCTGCCCAAAGTCGAACAGGGTTTTAAAGAAGAGTTGCAAAAGGTTTTTGATGAGGGTTTTACCGCTGAAGAACTGGCTGATGCCAAAAAAGCGGTGTTGCAAAACAATGTACTGGACCGCGCTAAAGATAGTCGCTTAGCCGGCACATTACAAAGTAACATCGATCTGGAACGCAGCATGCAATGGCAGAAAAATCTGGAACAAAACATACGTGATTTAAGTGTGGAAGAAGTGAATGCCGCCTTTAAAAAGCATATTGTTCCTGAAAAATTATCGATTATTAAAGCTGGTGATAAAAGTAAGATAGAATAATCCCATATAGGGTTTATCAAAAACAAAAAGCCTGATTTCGCATCGGGCTTTTTTATTCAAGAGAAAAAAATGAAAAAAATTATACTGTTAAGCATGCTAATATCATTGACTGTCATGGCTGAGCCGGGACAATTTGAGTCTGAATTTTTACAGCAAGTGACCGAGCTGCGCGATCAGGCCCTCAATAATGATTTGGCTTATGACATCACAGAGTCACTGACCACAGAAGTCGGCGCACGTCTGGCTGGCAGTCCCGGTGATGCCAAAGCGGTGGCCTGGGGTCAGGCTAAATTTAAAGAATTGGGTTTTGACCGCGTGATCACTGAGCCGGTGACATTTAAACGCTGGACCCGGGGTGAAGAGCGGGCTGAAATCGTCAGTCCATATCAGCATCAGTTGGCCATTACCGCGCTGGGGCGCACTAACCCAACTCCGGAAGAAGGCATTGAAGCTGAAGTGGTTCATTTTGCTGATTTGGCGTCGTTAAAAGCGGCGGATGCGGCTGATGTTGCGGGCAAAATTGTTTTTATCAGCCAACGCATGGAACGCCATAAAGACGGTTCAGGTTATGGCAAAGCGGTGGGGGTGCGTGGTTCTGTGGCGCAAGAAACGGCCGCTAAAGGCGGTGTAGGTGCCGTTATTCGATCGATAGGTACAGATAATAACCGAACCCCGCATACCGGTGCCGCTAAATTTGATGAAGACATTCCTTCCGTTCCTGCCGGAGCCTTGTCAAATCCTGACGCTGATTTGTTGGAAAATATTTTTAAACGTAATCAACCGGTGACCCTTAAATTAACCCTGACGTCTCACTGGGGTGGCGAGTACACTTCCCAGAATGTCATCGGTGATATGCTGGGTTCTGAAAAACCCGAAGAATACATCGTCATTGGCTGTCATCTGGATTCGTGGGATTTGGGTACCGGTGCCATTGATGATGCCTCAGGTTGTGGTATTACCATGGCTGCAGCCAAATTAATCAATCGGCATTTAGGGCCATTGAAGCGAACCATTCGCGTGGTACTTTGGGCCAATGAAGAGTATGGTATTTCCGGGGCTTTGGCTTACCATGAAGCCCATAAAAATGAATTAAAGCAACATATTCTCGGTGGTGAGTCTGATTTTGGTGCCGGAGAAATCTATGCCCTTGGTACACGGGTGTCTGAAGAGGCCCTGCCGACTGTTCACTCAATGATGCAGTTGCTCACACCATTGGATATTGAATACATCGGTAATAAGGGCAGTTCCGGAGCTGATTTAATCCCCATGCGCAAAGCCGGTATGGCCGTGTTTGGCTTAAAACAAGATGGCACCGATTATTTTGATTATCATCATACCGCCAATGACACGTTGGATAAGGTTGATCCTGAAGCCCTGGCGCAAAATGTGGCGGCTTGGATTGTGGTCACGGCTATGGCAGCAGAATCAGAACACAATTTTGGATTTGATTTAAATGATTAATTTAAGTTGAAATTATTGTCAAAAAAAAGCCCGCTAAATGCGGGCTTTTTAGTCTCTCGTGGATGTTCAGACCCACGTAATCATGTTAACCTTCTGCGCATACCGACCATGCCCATCAAACTAATTAGGATTATAATGGCCAGATAATTTAAGGTCGGAACCGGTTGTGGTGGGGGCGTAACCGTACCACCATTGCCGGTGTTATCCTGGTTATTGGTGCTCACAGGATCAGTTTCATCTGCAGCGACTGTTGCCGCATTGTCAAAGTTAGCATAGCCATCAATGGTGGCTGTCACGGTAATGGTTTCAGTACTGCCATTGGTCATTGATGGAATTGTGCATGGTAAAGCTGAACAGTTAACCGAACTCACAGAAGTGATGGTCAAATTCGTCGGCGTATCCGTGACCAGCACATTGTTCGCAGTATCCGGACCATTATTGGTCACCAACAGACTGTATTGGATACTTTGGCCTGAATTATAGGGTGCGATTGTATCCAGATTTTTGACAATAGACATATCTGCACTGGTGCCGGCGGTACCACCATTACCAGTATTATCATCATTATTGGTGTTATCCGGATCGGTTTCATCAGCTGTTACATCGGCGACATTATCAAAGGCGCCGGTGGCGTCAATAGTGGCTGAGACAGCAATCACTTCAGAAGCCCCATTGGTCATTGAAACGATGGTGCAAGGGAAGGCTGAGCAATTACCCGAGCTGACTGATGTAATGGTCAGGTTAGTGGGTGTATCTGTCACCTGAACATTGTTGGCAGTGTCCGGACCATTGTTGGTAACCGTGATATTGTAAGTCACTGTATCACCGGCAATATAAGGCCCGGTGCTGGTCAAGGTCTTAACCACTTGCATATCGGCACTGGTTCCTGCGCTACCACCGTTGCCGGTGTTGTCTGTGTTATTAGACGAGTCAGGGTCAGTTTCATCAGCAATCACTGTGGCGCTGTTATCAAAGGCGCCGGTGGCGTCAATAGTGGCTGAGACAGCAATCACTTCAGAAGCCCCATTGGTCATTGAAGCGATGGTGCAAGGGAAGGCTGAGCAATTACCCGAGCTGACTGATGTAATGGTCAGGTTAGTGGGTGTATCTGTCACCTGAACATTGTTGGCAGTGTCCGGACCATTGTTGGTAACCGTGATATTGTAAGTCACTGTATCACCGGCAATATAAGGCCCGGTGCTGGTCAAGGTCTTAACCACTTGCATATCGGCACTGGTTCCTGCGCTACCACCGTTGCCGGTGTTGTCTATGTTATTAGACGAGTCAGGATCAGTTTCATTCGCCGATACTGATGTGGCATTATCAAAGGCACCACTTGAGTTAATGGTGGCGGTGACCGTGATGGTCTCGCTACCAGGGTTAGCTAATGAAGGAATGGTGCACGGAAATGCAGAGCAGTTTGTACTGCTGACTGAGTTAATGGTTAAGTTAGACGGTGTATCCGTAACTTGTACGTTGGTCGCTGTATCAGGGCCATTGTTGGATACCACTAAAGTGTATTGAATACTTTGGCCATTGGAATAAGGGCCGGCTGTATTCAGAGTCTTGGTGATGGCCACATCTGCGGATGGAGCCGGTGCATAACAGATGGGTAAGTCAGCCACGGGGCGTGTGGTTTCATTGGGTTGACCATTGCCACCAAAAGTGGCGCCGTTGGGAACAAATTCAGTAACGGCGGTTGATTGAGAAATACCATTGGCGCCGCCAAGGGCTGATGTTGAAGTCGCGCCGCCGGAAAGAGCAATTACGCCACCGCCACCACCGCCACCGGGGCCTTCGTTTTCATTACCAATTGGTAATTGGTGACCACCTCGTCCGCCATCGGCTTGGATAGCGACTGACGACAATGTATTGGCTGAAACCACCACAGTTCCACCTGCACCACCACCACCTGGGGCGTCGTTATTACCGCCGCCCTGCGTGTCTTCACCTTGTGCACCATTGGCAAGAATCTGACCGCTGCCGGTGACTTGATCAGCGATAATAAAGACCAATCCACCACCGGCACCGCCTGAAGCGCCTTGATTATTATTACCGTCTCCGGCACCGCCGCCACCGCCAAAGAATAAGCGACTGGCATCGTTAAAAGGCACCGGGCGTCCACCCAGGCCACCCAATTCCATGCGGCTGTTACCACCCCAGGTAGGATCTCCGGGTGGTACTGATAGGGCATCTAAATCATTAGCACCATAAGTATAACCACCGCGTCCGCCACCGGATGAGGTGGTGGCTGAATTTAATGTGCCATCGATATCCCAAGCTTGATTCCAGTTTGTGCCTGATAAATCAGGATTTCCCTGGCCATTCCAACCAATACCACTATCGCCATTGGCGCCACCGCCACCACCGGCGTTGTGGCCATTACCGCCACCGCCACCGTTGGCCGGCGCGCCACGGCCATAGCGACCGCCGTAGGCATCATATTCGGTTTGAAAACCGAGAATACTTTCACCTTTCTCCGCACCGTCATTCGCTGATGGATAGTAATAATTAGGCCGTGATTCATTGGTAGGGCTTGTTAGATTCTCTAAAACACCCCCTCTGAATCCAGATCCACTGACGTCTATGGTACCATCAACGGTCACTGTTCCGGACACATGCATGGCAACGATACCGCCGACAGAACCATTCCAGGGTGTTGGAATAATGTTTCCGCCCGGCGCGATGGTCACGGAGGTGAATTGGGGTACGCGAACAACTTGAGTATTAGTCGAATCATAACTATATATGACCTGGTCGGGCTGACACAGGTTGCCATTCTCAGCCACCACGATGTCATTGCCATTGACCGAAAGCACTTCATGGAATTCGTAGCGCCCGGAGTTACCGATGCTAAATGCGCCATAAGTTGCTGAGTTATCTGCCGGCGTCGTATAACTGGCGCCTTGTGCCTGATACAACATAATCATATCGCCGGGTGATAAATCAAAGTTTATAAAATAGGATTGATTGGCATCTAAATCATTGATGTCACTGACCGTAATGGTGATGTCATCGGTGTTAGTGATGCCAGTGACTTGGGCATATTCGTTGACGAACGTGGTGCCGCCAGTGGTAAATCCACCATCCGCACCTGGTGCGGCATTTAACACGCCGCACAGAAGCGTCAACGTAATCATGATTACATAATTTTTCATTTACTATCTCTCTTTTTGAGTTGGGGGGGGTGTAAAGATGATAACAAAATTGTGATGCTTGTCACATAAAAACAACTATATGGTTTCATAAATCAAATTTAATATCTTTTTTGAAAATAATTTATATAAATTTGAAATGAATTAAAAAAACCTGAAAAACACCAAATAGCGTAATTTACGAGCTGTATTGAAGTTAAAAATTAGCTAATTTCCCCTAATAAGTATATGAATTAAATTAGATGGCATGACAAATTTTGTCAGTTAAAATTAAAGGAATTGTTTTGGGGGTTAGCTTTCTGCTCTAAACTAACGCCGACTACAATTTTAGGGGCAATTGGGTCTAGTTTGTTTCAGGCAAAAGTGAATAAAGACCCAATATTATTGCTAAACTGTCTGTGTTTGCCATTCTCACATGGCTTCGATTAAGGCACCTCATTTAATCATCATAAAATAATATGGTTTCTTTCGGTGTAACAGTCGGCTTAACAGCGTTCCATAGAATCCATGATTTAAATAATCCTGTGTTAAAGTGCTCTTTTTTATCATGCATTTAATGCTTTTATTAAATATGACTTATGACAGGCGTGATTTTTGATTAAATCCGCTATAATTATTTTTTTTAAAAAAAGAGGTTAATTTATGAACCAACAAATCCCTGTCGCTAAAATTGTTGTGGGTGTCATCTTTATCGCCATACTTCTCGTGGCATCACGTTTTTGGGTGAGTGTGCCTGCCGGTCATGTGGCTGCAGCCACTTTGTTTGGTCAAGTCCAGAAAGAAACTTACCCCGAGGGTTTAAATATTCCGGTGAATCCGTTATTAAAATTCCACGAATTTGATGTGCGAGAAAAGACTCACTTTGAAACAGCACAAGTACCCTCGCAAGATCAATTACAAACTTCCATTGACGTGTCGGTGCAATATCGATTGAATGGCTCCATGGCTAATATGATTTTGAAAGAAACGGGTTCCATTGACAATATGATTGAAGTGCAGCTTAAACCTAAATTGCGTTCTTTATTGCGCGAGCAGGGGAAATCGATTGAGCGGGCTGAAGATTTCTTTCAGGAAAGTACGCAGGAACGTTTACAGACGGATTTAACGGCCGGCTTGTCTGAATATTTGGCGCCCAAGGGCATCGAAGTTTCGGCGGTCTTAATTCGGGATATTTCCTTGCCACCATTTATTACCAAGGCCATTGAAGCCAAGAAAGAGCGTGAGCAAGAAGTTGAAAAACAAAAAGCCGAATTGGAACGTTATAAAACCGAACAGCAACAATTGATTGCAGCGGCCGAAGCCCAGCGTCAGGCGGCAGAAGAAGAAGCCACCAAACGACGTTTATTGGCAGATGCCCAGGCTTATGAAATTGAAAAAATTAACACCGCCATCGGTAACAACCCCAACTATGTCAAACTCCAGTCTCTGGAAGCTTTGAAAAGTATCTCTAAGGACCCGGCCAGTAAAATATATTTTATCGACAGTAATTCAACGCAGCCTTTACCGTTGATGCACTTGTCTGATGACAAATGAAGCCAAAGAATTGTCCTGCATGAAGCCGTTAGAACGTGATTACTTGCGCATTATTCGCTGGATTGGTCTGGCTGTTTGTGCGGTCTTTGCGGCCGTGTGGTCTGTGGTCTTTGGTGTCTACTTTTCGGTTCAATGGTATTGGGGGGCCTTGGCCTGGGTGTTGGTGCTGGCGCTATTTTTTATAATTTTGAATGCCTACTTAAAACGCTGGTATCAGAACTACAGTTATCAATTAAATGATGAAAAACTGGCGATTAAACGTGGGGTTTTCTGGCGGCATCATATCAGTGTTCCGGTCAGTCGGGTACAGCATGTGGATGTCAACAGCGGGCCACTGGATCGCCGTTATCATTTGGCCAAACTGGTGGTTAATACGGCCGGGACTCATTATGCCCAAACCAGTCTGCCTGGTTTGTCGCTTACAGAGGCGCATGCCTTAAGGGATCAATTACTGGCTGCACAAGAGGGTGATACAGTTTGAGTGAATCTGAAATAAACAAGCCTGATTTAAATAAAGTAGCGCAGGGTAATGCGGAAAGTGAAGACTTGAAAAAATCCGATTTAAAAACGCAAGGATATCGCCTGGCTGGTGTGTCGCCGGTGTTTTTATTTATTGAAGTCGCCAAAAAAAGTATTTTCCCATTGGTGGCCACCTTTTTGGGTACCAGTGGTGGTTTACAAGATCGGATTTTTATCGGTATTGCCGTGTTCTTTTCTTTGTTCAGTATTATTCAGTATTGGTTTTTCCATTATTGGCTGGAAGAGGACCGGCTGGTGGTGAAATCGGGTATTCTCTTTAAATCTTTGCGACAAGTACCTTACGAACGCATACAAAATATCACCACTGAACGCAGTATCTTGCATAAATTGCTGAATGTGACTACTTTGCAGTTAGAGTCCGCCTCCGGGCAAAAACCGGAGGCTTTGATTCGGGTGATTAGCGATGAGCAAGCCAACTACGTGCACCGTTTTATCGCCGATAAAAGCAGTCATATTGAGCAAATTGATGAACAGGCAGATACTGCAGATGGCCCAGCCCAAACGGCACAAGGTGCATTATTTTATATGCCACCAAGCCAGGTTTTGCGACGTGGTGTCATCAGTCTGAAGGCGTTGTTGCCGATTGGTATTTTGTTCTCGTTTTTATTCCAGAACGATGCTATGCGGAGTCAAGTGACGAACTTTCTAATGCAATTCATCGGCGGTTTGCATATGGAATTGTGGACCTGGCAAACCTGGGCCTTGTATGGTGGTTTGTGGCTGATAGCCGGCATCTTTGTGCTCCTGGCAATTTCCATTGCCATTGCTTTTTTGCAGTTTTATGACTTTACTTTGGATAAAAAAGGAGATCGATTACATATCCGAACCGGCTTATTGACTAATCGTCAGGCCACGGTTCCGATCAAGCGTATTCAGCTGATTCGAATCAAGCAAAGCCCGTTGCATAAACTGTTCGGACAAGTCAGCATAAAAATGGAAACAGCCGGTGGCGTGAGTGAGAATAACGCCATGAGCATGCATTGGTTGGCACCTTTGATTGCCAAAAATAAGGTGGCAGAATTTTTGGATGAGATTCAACCAGAAATGTGTTGGCAGGATATTGAATGGCAGCCAATTGAACCCATTGCCAGAAGACGGATGTTTAAAAAAATGCTTTTACTTTTGTTGGTGCTGATGGTGCCCGCGGCTTTTTGGTTGGGCTGGATTGCCTTATTTATGTTGTTGTTGGTACCATATTGCTGGTGGTATGCCGGGCGTTACGTGGCTGTGGCCGCTTATACGCATAATGAGCAAATGGTGGGTTCCAGATTGGGTGTATTTTTTCATCATTTGCAATTTGTTGGTATTCAGAAAATCCAAAATATCAGTTGGCGACAATCACCCTTTGACCGCCGTTATGACATGGCCAGATTAACCGTTGATACTGCCGGATCCAGTCAGGTCTCACAACCGGTACAGCTGTTTTATGTCTATGATAAGTCCATACAGCCGATTTATACTTCGCTTACCCGACAAGTGGCTGATAGCCGTTTTGTCTGGTAGTTATGCGATTGTTCGAATTTTTATTATTCGGCTGTGCTTTTAAGCATTCGGCGCATCAATGTGCCTTTGTTGGTAAGCAGGTGTTTGACCGCCCCCAGAACATGAATGATGATGGTGATCCACAAGACAGTGCCGGTGATTTCATGTACTTCTTCAGCGAATTCATGGAGGTCGTGGATTTCACTGCTTATGGGTGAAGGAATTGAAAACCAGCCAAATACATTGATGTCGTAACCTTTAGAAAAGATCAGTAACGGTCCGCTGATAGCCATAATGGCAATACAGGCTAATAGCAGGCCATGGACCAGTTGGCTAAGCAGTTTGAACGGTTGTGGCTGTTCAAAGGTATCCGGTGATTTGATGATGAGCCGCCATAACACCCGAAACAATAAATAAATAAAGAACAAACCACCCAGGCCTACATGCCAACCGGCCCAGTAGTTTCGGTTATCACCATCAGGTAGTGACGAAAAATAGAGGCCCAAAGCCAGCATTGCAATAACAATCAATGCCCCAAACCAATGGTTAAATCGAGAAATAATGCCATACTGTTGAGGTGTGTCTTTCCAATTCATTTCATATCTCCGGTTAAAACGGTAATTCTAAATCACGGCTTATTTTTAATAACTGCGCTCTGAATTGTTCCTGAATGCGCTTCAAGGCGGCTTCGTTATCGGCATCAAAACGAATCACCAGACAGGGTGTGGTGTTAGAGCAGCGTACCAGTCCCCAGCCGTCCTCAAAATCTGCCCGAATACCATCAATTGTGGTGATTTTGGCGTCTTCAAATTGCACCCGTTTTTCGAACTCTTTCATGAACATATAATGTTCACCCTCGGCCATTTCCACTTTCAGTTCGGGGGTGCTCACACCTTTGGGTAAGGTGTCAAAGACTTCTTGCGGGCTGTTTGTTTCCTGGTCCAGAATTTCTAATAAGCGGGCTGCGGCATAGATTCCGTCATCGAAACCAAACCAGCGTTCATTAAAGAAAAAGTGGCCGCTCATTTCACCCGCCAAAGCGGCATTGGTTTCTTTCAGCTTGGCTTTCATAAAAGAGTGGCCGGTTTTCCACATAATGGGCAGACCGCCATTTTTAACAATGGATTTAGGTAAATGAGCGGTACATTTAACATCAAATATAATGCTGGATCCCGGCTGTCGTGTCAGGACATCTTTGGCAAACAACATGAGTAATCGATCCGGATAGATAATTTCTCCGGATTTTGTGACCACACCCAATCGATCGCCATCCCCATCAAAAGCAATACCGATACTGGCATCCACAGATTTTAAGGTGGCTTTTAAATCCTCCAGATTCTCAGGAACGCTGGGATCCGGATGATGATTAGGAAATTCACCATCCACTTCGGTGTGTAATGGAATGACCTGGCATCCGATTTCCTCCAGGACTTCCACAGCAATGGGCCCGGCAATTCCGTTGCCACTGTCGACCACCACCGTCGGCTCGTTTTCCAATTGGATTTCAGAACTGATGTAATCAATATAATCATCGGCAATATCAAGTTCCTGAACACTGCCTTCGCCGGTCAACAAATCGCCTTCAACAATCATGTCATAAAGATTGGTGATTAATTTTCCGGCCAATGTTTCACCATCCAGCATAATCTTTAAGCCATTATATTCAGGTGGATTGTGGCTGCCGGTTAACATCACGCCGGATCCGGTTTCCAGATGGTGGGTGGCAAAATACAAAACACCGGTCGGCACAGCACCAATATTAATAACATCACAACCACTGGCTTTAACACCCTGAATGAGGGCTTCCAATAAATCAGGTCCTGACAAACGGCCATCACGGGCCACCACCAATGACTGCCGGCCACGGTTAATGTTTTCAGTACCTATCGCCTGGCCAATTTGCTGGACGGCATCACGGGTGAGGGTTTTATCAACAATGCCACGGATATCGTAGGCTTTGAAAATAGATGCATCAGGGAGTTTTTTCTGGGTCATTTGTTTTTGTTGATCTTGTTGTTTGTCGGAGTTTTCGATTTTCTTGGCCGGACTGCTTTGATGTACGTAATGACTGGTTTTCTTTTGAACTTGTTGTTCTTGCTTGACACTCATGTTCAAAATAGCTTGTCGACGTTTAAAGAATAAAGCCATCGTCAATATTAAAGCAGACAAGGAGGCAATCAGACTGCCCAACAAAGTCAATTCAAATAACCCGGTGGCGGCTTGTGGGCTTGAATAAACCACATAAAAGTTGGACTCGGGGATTTTAATTTCATATTCATTGGCAGATTCGGAAGCCGCAACTGCACCCCAGCGTTTTAAAATCACAGTGCTCCAGCGGCCGGATTTTTGTACCAGTTTTACCTCGCCTTCATCCACATGAATGGCTTGGTAATTAACCAGCTGTTCAACCGGATAACTGACGACGATATAAGCCTGTCCCGGCTGTTGAATTAAAACATAGTTGAGGTACTGGTTTTTTTGGCCATATAAATGAATTTCAGGTAATTGTTCCTGGTCTTGTTCGCTGGTTTGTTTCAACATATCCAGGGTGGCGTAATTGATGCCGGGAAATTCTGTTTCCGGAATAATGTCATCAATGGGCTCAAGCACCCGAACAACCCGTAAAGTGTCAGGAACTTGTTGTTTGATTAAATCAACGACTTGTTCGTTATTGGGGTTATGCCTGACAATATCTGCCGCTGCCTGGTTTATGGTTTGCAGCTTGCTGTTAACCTGATCAACTACATTTTGTGCCGTTTCATTTAAATTTGAGCTTACTTTTTGGGTCTTCAGATTCTGATACGCCACATAGCTAAAAAACAGAGTCAACAAAAAAGCCACCAGTGTCAGGCTTGTCCATAAAAGCTCGTCAGCAAGTTTTATCTTTAATAATGATTTAAGGTCAGTGGACTTGGCGGACTTATGTTTATCGTCCTTTTCTTTTTTATTATCCGGTTTTTTGACTTTAGCCAGTAAATCTTTGATGTCCATTTCAGTTGACTCCGCTGTGACCGAAACCGCCCGCGCCGCGTGCGCTGTCGCTAAATGAATCGACCTGATTAAATTGTACCTGAAGCACCGGGACAAAGACCAATTGTGCCATGCGATCGCCGCGTGATAATGTCACCGGCTGTTGTGAGCGATTCCAGCAGGATACATAGAGCTGACCTTGATAGTCAGAATCAATTAATCCAACCAAATTCCCCAATACCAGCCCTTTTTTGTGACCTAAGCCAGAACGGGGTAATATCATGGCTGTTATGTTAGGGTCAGCAATATGGATGGCCAGGCCGGTGGCAATTAATTCAGTTTGACCGGGCGCGAGGGTCAGTTCATCATCAATACAAGCCCGCAAATCCAATCCCGCAGAACCTTTGGTGGCGTATTCAGGCACACCAAATTCTTGATGAAAGCGCTTATCTAAAATCTGTAAGTCTATTTCTGTCATAGCAACGGCTGTCAAAGAGCCCAAGATTATCACAAGCCAATAATTTTAAATGAGACCTGGGTTTTAATCCATGCCTTTAAAAAAAAGAGTTAAAATTGAGGCCATTAGGACTGCAAAACAGCTTTTTGTGTGTCTCTATGACTCGTTTTGTCACATTTAATCTACTTTTTTTCGCTGCTGAAACAATTAACCCATCAAGTCGCCATCATAACACCGATGTTATCACAGCGTACAAGCCGTCAGAATATATCGATAGATTTTGATTTTTTACTGTTTCACAATGGTGTTTTTAAATCGTGATGAAGAGACAATGTCCACCCCAATGATAAGAGAACTTGCCACTAAAGACAGACCGCGTGAAAAACTAATTGCCACCGGCGCTGCCAACTTGAGTGATGCTGAATTATTGGCTATTTTTTTACGCACCGGCACCGCCGGGACTGATGTCATGACCCTGGGGCTCAAGATGCTCAATCATTTTGGTAGCATTAAAGGCATATTGGATGCTTCATTGACTGATTTTAAACACGTGAAAGGTCTGGGAATGGCTAAATATGCCCAATTACAAGCGGCCGGTGAATTGGTCAAACGCGCCATCAATGAACAATGGCACGAAAGTCACAGCTTTACCGACCCGGCCCACGTCAATGACTATTTACTGAATAATTTTGAGTTGTGTGAGTATGAGCGATTCGCCTGTTTGTTACTCAACTCAAAACATCGATTATTGCGCTTTGACTACCTGTTTAACGGCGGCATCAACAGTGCCCAGGTCTATCCCAGGGTGGTGGCGCAACATTGTTTGCGTTACAACGCGGCGGCCATTATTTTTGCTCATAACCACCCGTCCGGCGACGTTCAGCCTTCCCAGGCAGACCGTGACCTGACCGTTCGTCTGGTGAAAACCCTACAATTGATTGATGTTAAGGTGCTGGATCACTTTATTATTGGTCATCAACAAACTTTTTCGATGGCCAGTCATCAAATGATATAAATTAGAGCGCATTTTTGGTAAGCTATGGATTTTTAATCCTAACATCACCCACGTGTTTTTTAAGCGTTTAAATCCAATAGCCAGAGCTGAAAAATATATAGAAAAAGGTAAATATAAAAAAGCCATGAAGTTATTGGCTAAAACCTTTGTTAAATATCCAAATAGCTTAGATTTGGCGCGCTTGCGATTTGAATACGGAAAATACATTCCTTTTGATGAATTACACCATGAAGCTGCAGTTGATTATTTTAATCTGCAGATGCGCTTTGATGTTTCGGGTGAAAAAATCCACAGTGATTTTGTTAAATACATGACCACCACCCAGGGACGTATAAACTTAAATGATGAAACCTTAAGTAAGCTGGCTGTGGTGTTTGCCACCCATGGATTTGAAAATAACGCCATTTACATTATCAACAGCATGATGCGCAAAGAAACCCGCATCGAATCGTTCGTCGATGCTTTGGTGGCGATTATTAATTATCTGGATGAAAAAGGCGCTTATAAAAAGACCCAAAGCTATAAAAACTACCTGAAATGGCATTATCCTGACCATGAAATGACCCAATATATTTTGGCCAAATTACATTAACCGCTTACTTGGTGCTGACACGGAATACACCGTTCAATCCCCACTTTACAGTTTATTTTTGATGACTTTGCAGATACAGCAACTGGCCGCTATCATCTTTTGATTGCGTGAATGCTTTAACTTGTTTGCGAATGCCTTCGAAGTCCAGACCGGCTTCAGCCAACACTTCTTCGCGGCTGCCATGATCCTGGAAGTAATCCGGTAAGCCCAAATTGAGGACCGGCTTGTTGATTTTCAAATGCTGCAAGACCTCGTTAACTGCACTACCAGCACCACCGGCAATCACATTATCCTCAACCGTCACCAGTAAAGAATGATTGTGAGCTATTTTGGCAATCATATCGCTGTCTATGGGTTTAATAAAACGCATATCCACCACGGTCGCATCGACTTTTTCTGCCGCTAATAAAACCTGATCCAATAAGGCCCCAAAGGATAAAAAAGCAATCTGCTGATTGCCCTTGCGAACCCGGTGCGCCTGGCCAATGGTTAAGGCGGTCATCTCAGTGTCTATAGCCACGCCGGGGCCTGTGCCACGCGGATAGCGAACAGCGGCCGGTCCTTTGTAACCGTATCCGGTGTAGAGCATTTGGCGACAGGCGTTTTCATTGGCCGGGGCCATAATCACCATATTTGGAACACAGCGCAGGAAACTCAGGTCCATGCTACCGGCATGTGTGGAACCATCCGGCCCGACCACACCGGCCCGGTCAATGGCAAACAAAACATCCAATTCCTGAATAGCAACATCATGAATTAGCTGGTCGTAGGCTCGTTGTAAAAAAGACGAATAAATCGCCACCACCGGTTTGATGCCTTCACAAGCCATGCCGGCAGCCAATGTTACTGCATGCTGCTCAGCGATACCGACATCAAAATATCGTTTTGGGAAGAGTTTAGAAAATTCAACCAAACCTGAGCCTTCGCGCATGGCCGGCGTAATGGCGGCTAAATGCTGATCATGTCGCGCCATATCGCACAACCATTGGCCAAAAATAGCGGTGTAGCTGGGTTTGCTGGGTTTGGCTTTGGGTTGCATGCCTTTTTTGGGGTCGAAAGGCGATACCGCATGGTATTTAATCGGATCTTCTTCCGCCGGTTTATAGCCTTTACCTTTTTTGGTAATGATGTGCAGTAATTTGGGTCCTTTAATGTCCTTGGCCACCTGCAGCGTATTCACCAGTTGATCCGTATCATGACCATCAATCGGTCCCAGGTGATGAAAACCCAGTTCTTCGAACAGGGTATTGGGGACAAACATGCCTTTGGTGTGTATTTCCCAGCGCGATAAAAAGCGCCATAACCAGGAGTTACGTCGCATCATGCGCTTGGATTTTTCCCGCATGCGGTTGTAAGTACGGCCACTGACGATTTTAATCAGCATCTTAGTCAGCGCCCCGACATTCGGCGAAATCGACATTTCGTTCTCATTCAGAATCACCAAAATATCGTTGTCCACCTCGCCACCGTGATTTAAGGCTTCATAAGCCATACCGGCAGTCATGGCACCATCACCGATAACAGCCACACATTGGCGTTGTTCACCTTTGATCTGGCTGGCCAGGGCCATGCCCAAAGCCGCCCCGATAGAGGTCGAAGAATGACCCACACCAAAGGTATCGTATTCACTTTCGGTACGCTTTGGAAAGGGTGCCAGGCCATCTTTTTTCTTAATAGAGGTAATGCGATCTTTACGGCCGGTGAGGATTTTATGGGGATAGGCCTGATGACCGACATCCCAGACAATCCGGTCATCCGGTGTATTAAAGACATAATGAAGGGCCACGGTCAATTCTACTGTCCCCAGACCGGAACCAAAATGACCACCGCATTGAGCGATATGATTAATCAGATAAGTTCGCAACTCATCGGCCACCTGCGACAATTTGTTTTGCTCAACCCGGCGTAAATCTGCCGGTACAGTGATGTGGTCTAATAGGGGGTAAAGATCAGTCATGGTTTAATGGCTCTGTGCTTTCTTGCCTTGATTGGCAACCGCTTCCATGGCTGCTTTTAATTCCTCAGGATCACCCAGGAAACCACTCTTAATTGGTTTTAAATCATCGTCCAGTTCATAGACCAATGGCACCCCGGTGGGAATATTCAGTTTTAAAATGTCCTCATCAGAAATGCCGTCCAGATATTTAACAATCGCACGCAAAGAATTCCCGTGGGCCGCGATAATCAGTCGCTTTCCTTGTTTTATCTCAGGTTCGATAACCTGTTGCCAATAAGGCATTACCCGTTCCACCGTATCCGCCAAACATTCACCCAAAGGAATCTGGTCTTTGTTTAACGAGGCATAACGGCGATCACCATAAACATTGCGTTCATCATCCCAATCCAGCTTTGGTGGTGGTGTGGCATAACTGCGGCGCCATATATGCACCTGCTCATCACCATACTTAGCTGCTGTCTCGGCTTTATTCAATCCCTGTAATGCCCCGTAATGACGTTCATTCAAACGCCAACTGCGGGTCACAGGGACCCATAATTGATCCAGTTCTGCCATGGTAATGTGCAAGGTATTGATGGCACGTTTCAAAACAGACGTGTAAGCCTGATCAAACTCAAAACCCTCAGCCGCCAACAACTCGCCGGCCTGTTTAGCCTGCGCCCGGCCGGTTTCCGTCAATTCAACATCCTTCCAACCGGTAAATTTATTGGCTAAATTCCACTCACTTTCGCCATGTCGTAACAGAACCAATTTGATCATATTTAAAGTCTGGATTAAAAACGGTTTATTATAACACAGTGCTTATTTTCACCTTGTTAAATACACATTATACGTGCGTCATGCACGCTCTTACGTTGCATGATGTAATGGTTAACAAATAACTAATAACTAATTGTATGATTGTTATTATATTTTTATCTTACTGGCTTCATAAAGTGGTTAATCCATGAAAAAAGTTTTTTTAATTGTCATTCTGGTGGTTTTTGTTGACTGTCTGCATGCAAAGAGTAGAGAGGTCAATTTAGTCAATGTTGTGAGCGGATTTTATATAGGTAAATTTGGCTGGGTTTATTCTAAAATTAATATGACGGATGACCAGGAACATAAAAACATCGATTGTTATCAAAAAATAAAGAGCTTTGAAGTTGAAAATTGGTCGGTTGAGTTTGGAGCGCCCTGTGAACGCTTTGAGCAAATAGCGTGGTGGTTTTTAGAAGATAATTCGAAGGTGTTTAATGTCTACCAACAGAACATATCGGTTTTAAAAAGTATGATTGATTATATGTATGATCAATCGCCTCAGTTTGATGTGCAAGTTGTTCTTATTGATCAGGAGTCAACGTTTGTAAAAAGCTATCACCATTTAGTGCATGATTCTATAGCGCTTAATACGTTTGGTTTAGTTCACAGTGAAAACTTTACAGATACCGAAATTGATAAAATAAACAGTTATTTAATCAGTACGATTTCTCATGAGTTTTTCCATCTTTACCAGCGACGTTATAAAAGCAATTTAAACAGAACTCAAAAAAAGATTCTTAAAAAAACCAGAAATAATGAAGCCTTAGCAAAAGTGCTTGAGCGTTGTGGCTCTTTCGCCATCGGTGCTGCAGGTTTTGAGGTTTTAGATCATGCAAAACTCATTGAACAGTATCGTAATAATCCGAGTTCACAGAGCATTTACGATAAATCATTTAATGAAAATCCAATAAATGTTTGGGGTGTTAATTTCAATGAAGCCAATATGGGTTACTCGTTAGGTACATACGCCCTCTGGGACCAATTTGGCACAGTTGTTCAGCCCTATGAGAAGAATAAAATCAGCGATATGCTGAAGTTTTGTCGTTATGTGGTGCAAACGATTCCGGATGTGAAAGCTCTGCGTGAGATTGAATTGAGTGATTATTTGCCCATGCCGCGGCCTGATTTTTATTGGGATAATGACTAGCTGAAAACATCAGCGATAAATGATTCTAAAACAACTGTTAGAGACCATTTAGTGAAAGTCTAACGAAATTCTATTTACGCTGCCTCAGAAATATCCCAACCCGGAAATACCAAAACCGCTGGATGGCATTGAAGCGCTTTTGCCAGGACTTTGGCCCGTTCTACACCCAAGTTGACACGATTATTTTCAATGGCTGAAATCGTTGATTGAGGTATTCCGGTCATGGTTGCTATTTGATTCTGGCTTAATTCTTGTAGCTCACGAATAATCCGAACCGACTCGCCGACGGTAACTTTGATTGTTTGTTTGGCTTTGTGATAATTTTTCATGTTATTTTTTCCTATAATCATGGGCTGTGACTTTCTCGACAAAAACATACACATTATCTTGATCAATTTTATAAATAACTCGATATTGCTTATTAAGTCGTGAAGATCGATATCCCAGCCATTGCCCGCTCAAAGGCTCATCATTAAACCCCCTTATGGCCTTTAATCCCGATTGGCCTGAAATGCGAACGATGTCTTTCCATTTCTCATAACGCTTTAGCATTTCAACAGGCAGTTTTTTAAGTTGCTTGGCCACAGACCTATGTTCATAAACATCCCACATACTAAATAAAGTATACATATCAAATTTAGTATGTCAAGATGTATCCGTAATATCGACACACCAATCGACATTTTCCTACAAGCCAATCGACTTTTTGCGGTATTTTTGTTTTGGCCGTTTTGTTGTAATGGTGGTGACTTTGTGAGAGGAGTAAAACACATGAACCAACAAGAGTTTGAATTTGTGATGGCGGAGATTGAGGTGATTATTGAGCAGTTGGCGGATTGTCAGTTTTGTCATAAGCCGATTCATGAGGACAATATTAAATTGTTGAAACAGCTGTTTCGGATGAAACTGGAGCGGGCTTGTGCCCTTAAAAAAGCTGGTTGATGACGGTCAGGGAGACGGTCAGAAAAATCAGGGTCATAAAAAAGCCGACTTTGATGAAGTCTTTTACGGCGTAGCCGCCGGGTCCCATAATCAGGGCCGAGACCTGATGGGTGGGTAATAAGAACGCATTGGAAGTGGAGATGGCGACAATCAGGGCGTACATGGCGGGGTTGCCGCCGGTTTCCAGCGCCATATTAATGGCCAGTGGCACCAGTAATACGGTGGCGCCGACGTTGGACATCACCAGAGAGAAGATGGTAGCCAGCAGCGCCAGGGTCAGTTGGTAGGCTATTTGAGGCACATCACCGAGGGCGACGATGGTGTTTTGGGCAATCCAGACAGCGGTGCCGGTCTGTTCCATGGCAAAGCCCAGAGGAATTAGGCAGGCCAGCATAAACACCGTTTTCCAACTAACCGCGCGATAGGCTTCATCCATATTGAGTACACCAAAAATAATCATACCCACGGCCCCGGTGAGTAGCGCCAGTGATAACTGCATATCGGTAAAAATAACCAGGGATAAACTGAGGGCAAAGAAGATAATGGCGAAGGGGATTTTTTGCGGTCGCTGTTGTTCACTGGGGGCATCACTGACCAGGGTTAAGTTTCGTGATCTGCTGAGGCCAAGTTGGTCGTTCCAGCGGCCATGAATAATAAACGTATCACCCAGCTGGAGCTCCAAATCGTACATGGCTTCACCGGTGTAGAGCTTGTTATTCCGGGAAACGGCCAGGATGGTGATGGCGTATTCTTTGCGGAAGTGATATTCAGAAAGTTTGGTGCCCAGATAACGGGAGCCGGGAATAATCACCGCCTCTGAAACACCGGAGATAGATGGATTAAAACTGGTTTTAAAGTGTCTTAACTTGGGCAACACAGTGAGGTTGAATTCTTCGGCAAATCGTTTGATATCATCGGGACTGCCCATCACACCTAAGGTGGCGCCGTTCCAGATAAAGCGATCGCGGGGTGGTGCCAGTGTCGATTCACCATCACTGAATAAAGCCACCACCGGCGGAATATGTGGATCAAACTCCATTTCTTTAATCATTTTACCGACCAGAGGACTGTCTTTATTAACAATCATTTCCGTGATGTTTTTATCGATGTTGTAGTTTTCTCGAAAATAAGCATCTGAACGGTGGTTATTGACATGTTTCACGGCTTTTTCTTTGGGTAGTAAAAAACGACCCAACACCAGAAAATAAAGGATCCCTGAGACCAGCAGAGCCAGGCCGATGGGGGTCACGGAAAATAAACCGAAGGTGTCCATGGTGTCAGTACCTGAGGGCAGGGACTGATTTGACGTTTCAATCAAATCATTAAGCAGAATTAAAGGTGACGAACCGACCATGGTAACGGTACCACCGAGAATGGCGCAAAAGCCCATTGGCATCAATAATTTTGAGATGGGGATTTTTGCCGAACTGGCTATTTTACTCATCACCGGCAAAAACAAGGCAGTGGCGCCGACATTTTGCATGAAACCGGAAATCACGCCGACCGTTGAAGACACCACCGGCATCACTGTTTTTTCGGTTTTACCGCCGATTTTAAGAATAAACTGGGCCACGGCACCCATGACGCCGGTGCGGTCCAGCCCGGCACCCAGAATCATGACCGCAATAATGGATATGACCGCATTTGAGGCAAAACCTGAAAACAACTGGCTTTCCGGAACCAGGCCGGTTAATCCCAGCATCACCAGAATTAAGACCGCTGCCACATCAATCCGAATCACTTCGGTGACAAACATGAGTACGGTGTAGGCCAGGATGGCCAATATCATCACCATTTCATTGGTTAGCGGAATGATTTCCATCAGTTTTTGGTCCAGATCAGATCAAAAGAGGCATGGTTCAATCGTTGACCCCGGCGTTCAAATTTTGTGATAGGACGCCACTCGGGTCGTGGCGCGAAGCGAGATTCTGTTTGACTGTTAGTTAACCAATCTTTGTTTTGTTCAAGCAGTAAAGCCACTTCTTCGGCATAGGGCTGCCAATCAGTGGCAAAATGCAAACGCCCACCGGCCGTTAACTTGGGACGAATCAAATCCAAAAAAGGCTGTTGTACCAGCCGTCGTTTATGGTGACGTTTTTTATGCCAGGGATCAGGAAAATAGATGTGGATGGCATCCAATGAATCATCCGGAACAAACTCACGAATAATATCCACCGCGTCGTTTCGGATAATACGGATATTGTCCAGATTGTGCTCATCGGCCGCCATAAGTAATCGACCGACACCGGGCAAATGCACCTCAATACCCAAAAAGTTGACGTTCGGGTTTTTTTGTGCGGCATGGATGATGGATTCGCCGTTGCCAAAACCAATATCAAGCCAAACCGGATTATCATTGCCGAAAATTTCAGAAAAATCCAGGGGTGAGTCGGGGGTTAAGGCATAATGCGGCATCAGTTTATCCACTGCCTGCTGCTGACCGCTGGTCATTTTGCCTTTTCTTAACACAAAACTGCGAATATGAGCGCGGTCTGATAAAAATTTCATGCCGGAACAGGAATTAATAAAATCTCTATTCTACTTAATTTAAGTCACCAATGACTACCGATAAGAAAAATTTAATCAAATTAGCGGTTTAGCCGTTATAGTTTTGGCATGGATGCTGTCAGGCCGGTTCATTACTGGGATGCATTTGACCTTTTTTGACAGCTGATTAAGGAGTCAAGGTCGCCACATGTCACCTGGATTTATAAAACATGATTCTTGGCTATCTCTTGGACGTACAAGCAGGCTGTCAATGACTCTTAATCCTGCGCTCAGAAGGAATTTTTAGCGGTGATTTGGAATTGCACACTATCAAGATCTGAGCTGGATGATGTTGGAAAAGCCAGGTCAAAATGAATCACCTTGCCACCGGCCGAGCGGGTCGAAACCAGCCGGAAACCAATGCCAACATCAGTGAAAATTTCTTTACTTTGACCCGAAGACCAGGCACTGCCGGTATCCATGAAAACGGCCGAGGCAAATTGGAAGGAATGCAGTGGATACCAGTCATAGAAGAATCGCTGTTCTAATGTGGTTAACCAAATATTATCGCCGGTTAAATAACGAAACGGATAGCCCCTTAGGCCGGTTTCACCGCCTAAATATTGGGGTTGTTCCGGGTATAAGTGGGTACCCTGATCCAATAAAGTGGAGACATACAAGGTTTTACTTGGGCTTTGAAAATAATACCATTCAGTTTTTATACCCACATGGGTATTCACAAAACCATCAGAATTATGAATGCCGGATAAGTACGTGTTTAGTGTCATCAAATGACGTCTGTTTGGGGTATAGCCTTTTTGATAATTAAGCGAAAAAAAAGTACTGGCAAGACTAAAATCCTGACCCAGTTTACCGGATAAGTGGTGCCCCAAAGCGATATCTTCTGTTCTGCCCATACCATTAAAATTAGTGCGTTCAATATAATCCTCCTGAATAAATTCATAGCCAATCCAGGGATAGTTATAGTCCCTGTCATCTGGTAGTTCAGACTGTAAATAATCTTCAGAATTAAAAAAACGACTGTTATCGCTTGTCAGACCTACCCTGAATCGGTGGTATTTTTTTGCGTTGTTTTTGATGAGCCAGGCGCTATTCACAGTCAATTGTTGGTGATTTTGGCCAATTTCATCCACGATCTGTCCGCGCCGGTAAATCGGGTTGATTAAAGTCCCATCGGACAGATCGATTTCCCAAGCTCGTTTGGTTGTTAATGCGTAAAATGGGTTTTCTAAATGCAGTTCTTTTAAGTCACCATCTGAATTATTTTGGTAGCGGAGATTTAAACGTTTTTTTGACCCGAACAGATTGGGGTCCTCGTACCTGAGGGAGGTTTCATTTCTGACGAAACCTTTTTTATACTTTAGTTCCAGCCCTTTACCCAGACCCAATAAGTTTTTTTCCTGTAGTTCAGCAGAAAATTTCGATTTGCCTCCAGAAGCGCCAAAGCCTAAACCAGGCTCAAGGGTCCAGTCATCCTGGGTTGTCACCTGGATAACCACACCGTCTTCACATTGTAAGGAGGGATAGACCTGAGCATCTTTAATATAGGGTTTTGACCTTAAATTTCGTTCTGTTTCCTCCAGCACACGCCAATGAAAGGGATCGCCCACCCTGAACAAGAGCTCACGAATTATGATATGTCGTTTGGTTTTTATGTGTAATCGATTGGCCAGTTTGTGAAAGGTTTTGTTTTCGGCTTTCAGTTCATTGTCGAAAACATTTTTATTGTCGATATCGATACGAATGATGCGCTTTTGGTTGCCCATGGTTCTTGCATCCCAGGGTTGGCAATCTGCTAAAGCATGGCAAACTGGTGCCAACAAAATGAAACTGCATACTGTCAGTTTAGGGTTCATAATGGGCGATTCCTTTTTCGGCGATAAGCCAGTGAATAGACACTGATTGAGGTGATAAGGCAAATTATTAATGACACCACATCATGTGAGATAAAATGAGCCCCTCTGAATTGCTGGGCCATCCCAAAGACGAATCCGATGACAAGGACAATAAATAAAACCAGAACCGGCCGTTTTTTTGATGCCATGGATTTAGCCCGTACTTTTAGGTAGAAGAAAAGGGCCAGCCAGCTAAAGCCGACACTGGCATGACTGGCGGGAAAACAATGCGCAGAAGGCAGGTATTCGGGATCGTAATTTAGTAATGAAAAATAGGGTTTGTTGCCACCATAACGCAGTAAATCCCAGGGGCAATCGGCTTCAAATAGTCGCTTAAGAACCGCCACCAGAATAACAGACAATGCGATGGTTAAAGCTAATATTAATAAATGATAGACTGTTTCAGATTCCTTGCCTGTCCGCCATTTTAAAACCAAGGTATAAATTATGCCCAGATAACACATTATGGCCAGATAACGACCACCACGATGCAACAGATATTCGGTGACCAGGTTATTTTGATATCGCCATTTAACATGGCCATAAATAAAATCAGCCAAAATAAAATCCACGTCATATACTTTGATGACAATGAAAGCTGTCAGTGCCAGTATTATCAGCAGCGTCTCAGTGGCGCCGATTATGTAAACAGGCGGGTTGTCCTTTTTGAAGACGCTTTTTAACATGCTTTGCGTTCTTGGTTATTGAAGAGTAGAAGGATTAAATGTGGCAGCCAGGTGTGTTTTATTCAGGGTCTGACAGTCTGAGAACAGATCCAGGTTTGCTTGATAGTAGGGACTGTTTATATTGAAATAGCCGAGCATGCTGTGGAATATATTGTCGTGAGAAAAAGGGTGGTTTTGATTGTTTTTGAGACAGTTCATATCGACTTGTGCTGTGGCAATTTGAGAAGCAGGTTGCCAAAAAATGAATGGAACATGTTTTTGTGCTTCAGGAGCAATCATATAGGGTGTGCCATGGAGGTAAAGATTGTTTTCCCCCAATGATTCCCCGTGATCAGCGATGTAAATCAGAGACGTTTCGGTGTTTTTGGGTAAGCCTTCCAGCAACTGCATGGTTTGGTCGATGAAATAATCGGTATAAACGATGGTGTTGTCATAACTGTTGTTTAGTTCAGACTGGCTACAATCCTGTAATTGAACGCTGTGACAGGTGGGTTTAAAGACTTCAAATTCTGATGGGTATCGTCGGAAATAGGCGGGCCCATGACTGCCTTTTTGGTGCAGGATAATGACTTGGTCATTGGTTTCGGTGTTGATTTGTTCAGCTAAACCTTGCAACAGTATTTCATCATAGCATTCGCCGTCGGGACACAGCGTACTGTCTGTGGCTTTCGCCATATCATGATATTCGCTTCTGGCACAGATACCTTTACATCCGGTGTTATTATCACGCCATTGCACTTTGATGCCGACGTGTTCAAAGAAGTCTAATAAATTGGCGCTATTTACGGCAGTTTTGTGGCTGTAATGTAGCCTGTCTAAATTAGAAAATAAACAAGGTAATGAGGTGGCTGTACTGGTGCCGCAAGAAAAGGTCTGATTAAAATTGACCAACTGTCTGTGCTTGAGTTTTGGGTTGGTTTCTCGATCATAGCCATTGATTGAGAAGCGATCGGCCCTGGCGGTTTCGCCTATAATCATCACCACCACTTTTTTATTGTTATTAAGTGATTTATTTTGAGTGGCGCTGGCACTGATGTCCTGAAAAGGTTGTTGCGCACTTTTAAATTGTTCACCGGCATAAGAGATGCCTGCAAAGATAAAATTGGTCGGTAATATAAGGTGTGATAACTGGTGGTTGTTGCGTGCCAGGGAGGCATAAGATGGGTAGCTGACATATAAAAGCATGCTAATAGCCAATAGGGAGCTACCTACAATTTTTATCTGTCCCCACAAGCGTTGATAAATCCGTTGGTGATGAAGACTGATTTTAGCCATCAGTATTGTCGGCAGTACAGCCATCAGAGTCAAGTAAATAAACAAGCGCAAACTCAACAGATCTTTTGCTTCAGACGGGTTTGTCTCCATGACATTTCGGATCATGTCCTTGTCAATAATGATGTTGTACTGGAGGATGTAATAAAAGCAAATGGCCGACAGAATAAATAACAATGCGTAACTTAATTTATAAAATTTTTCGCTGATTAAAACAGTGAGTACCATATTAATAACCAATACCAATAAAAGGAATATGGATGCGATAAAGGCATAATCAGTTAAAGATTCCGGCTGTAGAATGGTCAGTAAATCCTGCCAAAAATAGATGTTATAAGCTGTTACAAATAGAAAGCTGATCAATAAATTAAGCTGCCATATTTTCAACTTAACGGACGATAAAATGGGGGTCTGGTTTTTTGTATTCATACCCCTTAGAGAATTTATAAGCTAAAATCAATCGAACGTTTTTATTTTTTTAGACTACTTGGCAACAAGCTTGAGCCGAGATGATGTTTATTCATGTAATGGAATCATTCAGAATGTCCGCGCTGTTGGCTAAAAAGTAAATGAATTGATACAATCAGGTTTTCCCAACTATTCCGTTAATATCATGACTCATTCAAGTGACTCCCAAGGTGCTGCGCCTGTGATTCGAGCCCCGCGCGGTACAGAACTCAATGCCCAATCCTGGCTCACCGAAGCGCCTTTACGGATGCTGATGAATAACCTGGATCCTGAGGTGGCGGAACGCCCGGAAGATTTGGTGGTTTACGGTGGTATTGGTAAAGCCGCCAGAAACTGGGATTGTTACCATGCCATTATCAGGACGTTAAAAGCCTTAAAGTCAAACGAAACTTTGTTGGTGCAATCGGGTAAGCCGGTGGGCGTTTTTACCACGCACGAAGATGCACCGCGGGTGTTGATTGCCAATTCAAACCTGGTGCCGCATTGGGCCAACTGGGATCACTTTAATGAGCTCGATAAAAAGGGCCTGATGATGTACGGTCAAATGACCGCCGGATCCTGGATTTATATTGGCTCTCAGGGCATTGTTCAGGGCACCTATGAAACCTTTGTTGAAATGGGACGCCAACATTATGGTGGCGATTTATACGGACGTTGGATATTAACGGCCGGCTTAGGCGGCATGGGTGGCGCGCAACCGTTGGCTGCCACCATGGCCGGGGCATCGATGTTGGCCATTGAGTGTCAGGAATCCCGAATTGAAAAGCGTATTGAAACCGGTTACCTGGATCAGCGGGCGGATTCTCTGGATGAAGCGATGGCGATTATTAACCAGGCCGTGGCCGATAAAAAAGCCGTGTCAGTGGGTTTATTGGGTAATGCCGCAGAGATTTTGCCGGAAATGATTGGCAAAGGTATTCATCCTGATGCAGTGACCGATCAAACTTCAGCCCATGATCCGACCAACGGTTATTTACCGAAAGGCTGGACCGTCGATGAGTGGTTTGCAAAACGCCAAAGTGACCCGCAAGGCACGGCCAAGGCTGCCAGAGCGTCAATGAAAGTACATGTAGAAGCGATGTTGGCTTTTCAAAAGCAGGGTATTCCCACCTTTGATTATGGCAATAATATTCGTCAGGAAGCTTTTAATGTCGGTTGTGAAAATGCTTTTGATTTTCCGGGTTTCGTTCCCGCCTATATCCGGCCTTTATTTTGTCGTGGTGTCGGGCCGTTTCGCTGGGTGGCTTTATCCGGCGACCCGGAAGATATTTATAAAACCGACGCTAAAGTCAAAGAGCTGATTCCCGATGATCCGCATTTACATCGGTGGTTGGATATGGCGCGGTCAAGAATTCAGTTTCAGGGATTACCCTCACGCATTTGTTGGGTCGGTTTAGGTCAAAGACATAAACTCGGTTTAGCCTTTAATGAAATGGTCAAATCCGGTGAATTGTCAGCACCGGTGGTGATTGGTCGTGACCATCTGGATTCAGGCTCTGTGGCCAGCCCAAATCGCGAAACTGAAAGCATGGTGGACGGTTCCGATGCAGTCTCTGACTGGCCTTTACTCAATGCCTTACTGAATACCGCTTCCGGCGCCACCTGGGTGTCCCTGCATCATGGCGGCGGCGTCGGTATGGGTTATTCGCAACATTCCGGCGTGGTGATTTGTTGTGACGGCACAGATGCGGCGGCGAAACGCCTTGAGCGCGTGTTATGGAACGATCCGGCCACCGGCGTCATGCGTCATGCCGATGCCGGTTATGAGATTGCCAAGAAATGCGCCCATGAAAACAACTTAAATTTACCGATGTTGGGAAAATAAACAATGACTTATCGCTTAACGCAACAAGGCTTCGAGCTGGCAGATTTGCGCCAGATATGGCAACAACCCGCACAAATGGATGTGGATGACCGTTTATTACAAGGTGTTATTCAGTCACGACAAACCGTGGAACAGGTGGCAGCCGGTGATGAGACCGTTTATGGTGTTAACACCGGTTTTGGTTTGTTGGCGAATGTCAAAATCGAGAAGGGTGAATTAGACACCTTGCAACGCAATTTGGTGATTTCCCATGCCACCGGTGTTGGCAATCCTATCGATACAGATACCACACGATTAATTATGGCGCTCAAAGCCATGAGTTTGGCACAAGGTGTTTCCGGGATTCATCCCAATACTTTGAAACTATTATTGGCGATGATTAGCCATGAAATTTATCCTTTAATTCCTGAAAAAGGTTCGGTGGGAGCTTCCGGTGATTTGGCACCACTGGCACATTTGAGTAGTGCCATGATTGGTCTCGGCCAAGTCAGTTATCAAGGTGAAATTAAGCCGGTGATGGAAGTCTTTGATTCCCTGGATTTGAGCCCGATTAAACTGGGACCTAAAGAAGGTTTGGCTTTACTGAACGGTACCCAGGTATCCACAGGTTTGGCTTTAAAGGGTTTATTCCTGGCTGAAAATGCCTTTCATGGCGCGATTTTGGCCGGGGCCTTATCCATTGATGCGGCCAAAGGTTCCTTATCGCCGTTTGATGAACGTATCCACCGCGCGCGTCGCCAAAAAGGCCAGATTACTGTGGCCCGGTCAATTCGGGATTTATTAAAAAACAGTGAAATTGTGGTTTCTCATGAAGACTGTGACCGGGTGCAGGACCCCTACTGTCTGCGCTGTCAGCCCCAGGTTATGGGTGCGGTGTTGGATACTTTTGACTTTGTCGCTGAAAAACTATTAATTGAAGCCAATGCCGCCACCGATAACCCACTGGTGTTTGCTGAGCAGGGCGAAGTGTTATCCGGCGGTAATTTCCACGCTGAACCGGTGGGGCTGGCGGCGGATTACCTGAGTATTGCGGTCACCGATATGGCCAATATGTCTGAGCGTCGTCTGGCCATGTTAATTGACCCCGCCTTAAGTCGCTTGCCGGCTTTTTTGGTACCGGATTCAGGGGTGAATTCCGGGTTTATGATTGCGCATGTTACGGCGGCTTCACTGGCATCTGAAAACAAAACCTATGCCCATCCGGCCACGGTTGATACCATTCCGACTTCAGCCAATCAGGAAGACCATGTATCGATGGCGACTTTTGCGGCACGCAAGCTGGGTGATATTGCGGTAAACAGCGCCACCATTATCGGGATTGAAATGATGGCGGCTTGTCAAAGCATTGATTTTCATGCAGATTTGCGCACCTCAGAAGCTTTGTATCGGGTTTATCAGCGGGTTCGACGGGATGTGCCGTTTTTAGATCAGGATCGACTCATGGCACCGGATATCGAAGCCATGCAGCAATTGGTGTTAAAAGGTGAATTGAACCGCTATTTGGAGGCCTTGTGTCCGTCTTTACGGTAAACAAAACCGGAGCCGCTTCACCATTGGTCATCAGTGTGCCGCATGATGGTGCCGGGATGGCGCCGGGTATGGAAGCGCGTTTACAGCCCTATGCGGCAGATTGTCCAGATCGGGATCATCTAATTGCCGAGGTGTTTAATTTTAAAGATTTGCCCCATACCCGTATTAAAGCCGAATTTAATCGCTATGTGGTGGATTTAAACCGACCTGCCGAAGGAGGGTCTTTATACCCCGGGCAATCAGAAACCGGCGTCTGTCCCGTAACCGGCTTTGATAACCGGCCACTTTACCGGCCCCATCAGGAACCGGATGAGAATGAGATAAAACAACGTATTGAACGGTATTGGCAACCCTATCATGATGAATTAGCCCATCTCATTGAGCAAGCCAAAAATCGCTTCGGTTATTGCCTGTTGATTGATGCTCACAGCATCGATGATGTGGTGCCCCGGTTTTTTGACGGTATATTGCCGAATATCAATGTTGGTACGTTTGGCGGGAAAAGTTGCGATGCGAAATACCAGAACATTATAACCGATGCTTTATCACAGCAAAGTCATTATTCCTGGGTGATTAATGACCGTTTTAAAGGTGGCTACATCACCCGTCATTACGGCCAACCTGAAAACAATGTCCATGCCATCCAGTTAGAACATGCAAAATCCATCTATGCCCGGAGTTTTTCGGAATTGTCTATGACCGTTGGCGGCCTCACGCGATTATGGGCTCGAACATTAAATATTTTACTGTCTTAGCGAACATCATCAAGCCTTTACTTATTTGTTATAATACCGCCTTTTATTTTTGTCGCCGATGACGACATTTTAATCACTTCAAGGAGCCCTTATGTCAGAGCAAACCATTGTTTATACCATTACCGATGAAGCCCCCGCTTTAGCCACTTATTCTTTTTTGCCCATTGTGCAAAGTTTTGGTGCTCAGGCCGGGGTTCATTTTACCACCCAAAATATTTCGCTGGCTGCCCGTATTCTGGCTCAATTTCCTGAGCGCTTAAGCGATGAACAAAAGCACAAGGATGCCCTGGCAGAGCTGGGTGAACTGGCCAAGAAACCGGAGGCCAATATTATTAAACTGCCCAATATCTCAGCCTCCATCCCACAATTAAATGCCGCTATTAAGGAACTCCAACAAGCCGGTTATGATGTCCCTGATTACCACAGTGACCCGGAGAATGAAGAACAGGCTAAACATAAAGCCGCTTATGCCAAAGTGTTGGGCTCGGCGGTCAATCCGGTATTACGCGAAGGTAATTCTGATCGTCGTGTGGCCGCTGCGGTGAAAAAATACGCACAAAACAATCCACATCGATTGGGACCATGGTCGAAGGATTCTAAAACCAGGGTAGCACACATGGAAAGTGGTGACTTCTATGAAACCGAGCAGTCTTATGTGATGCCGAAAGAGCAAACGGTTCGGATTGAATGGGTCGGCGCTGATGGCGATACCAAGGTACTAAAAGAGGATTTGACTTTATTGAAATATGAGGTTCTGGACGCTTCGCGCATGAGCAAAAAAGCCCTGCGCTCTTTTTTGGCCAAAGCCATTAAAGAGGCTAAACAGGCCGGTGTTCTGTTTTCGGTACACTTAAAAGCCACCATGATGAAAGTCTCTGACCCGATTATGTTTGGTCATGCGGTGGAAGTCTATTATGCCGATTTGTTCGATAAATACAGTGACTTGTTCGATGAGTTGGAGGTCAATGCCAATAACGGTATCCAGGCGGTGTACGATAAAATTGACAGTTTGCCGGAAGCCCAACAAACAGAAATCAAAAATGCCATCGCCGCCTGTTATCAGGATAACCCATCTCTGGCGATGGTGGATTCAGACAAAGGTATTACCAACTTACATGTCCCCAATAATGTCATTATTGACGCTTCTATGCCGGCAGCCATTAAAACCTCCGGAAAAATGTGGAATTCAGATGGTGAATTACAGGACACCCATGCGGTGATTCCGGATCGCTCTTATGCCGGTATTTACCAGGAAATTATTGACTATTGCCGAGAAAACGGTGCCTTTGATGTGACCACCATGGGCAATGTCAGTAACGTCGGTTTAATGGCGAAAAAAGCCGAAGAGTATGGTTCCCATGACAAAACTTTTGAAGTGGAAACCGATGGCGTTATTCGTATCATTGGTGAAGACGGTGAGGTGCTGTTACAACATGAAGTGGCACAAGGTGATATCTGGCGTGCTTGTCAAACCAAAGACGTGGCCATTCAGGATTGGGTGAAATTAGCTGTCAGTCGGGCCCGTCAAACCGGCCAACCGGCGATTTTCTGGTTGGATGAAAACCGCGCACATGATCGAAACCTGATCGAAAAAGTGAAGGCTTATTTACCTGACCATGACACGGATGGATTAGACATTCAAATCATGAGCCCAAAAGCCGCCATGCGTTACACCTGTGAACGGGTCAGCGCCGGTAAAGACACCATTTCCGTGACCGGTAATGTGCTGCGTGATTATCTGACCGATTTGTTCCCGATTTTAGAGCTCGGTACCAGCGCAAAAATGCTGTCGATTGTGCCGTTATTGGCCGGTGGTGGATTATTTGAAACCGGTGCCGGTGGTTCGGCGCCAAAACATGTGCAACAATTTATCGAAGAGGGGCATTTACGGTGGGATTCGTTGGGTGAATTTCTGGCGCTGGCAGTTTCACTGGAAGCATCAGCTGAAAAAACCGGCAATAAAGACGCACAAGTTCTGGCCGATGCCTTGCACAAAGCCAACGAAGAATACCTGTTAAAAAATAAATCACCATCTCGTAAAGTCAATGAACTGGACAATCGTGGCAGCCATTTTTATCTGGCGAAATATTGGGCTGAGGCCCTGGCTGAGCAACAGGATAGCCAGCAATTGCAAAAAGTTTTCAAAACTGTGGCAGAGCAATTAAACAACCAGGAAGAAACGATTCTGAAACAATTAATTGATGTCCAGGGACAAGCCGTTGATTTGGGCGGGTATTTTGAACCCGATAATGACAAAGCCGCTGCCGCCATGCGCCCCAGTGAGGCTTTGAACACCATCATCAATGGGTTAATCAAAGCTTAAGCGATCCCTGGTAGCTATTCATAAACCGCCTGTAATCTGCAGGCGGTTTTTTTATGTAAAGAGACCTCTGCATAAGTCGTGAATTAAGTAAAAATGTCTGAAATGCCGAATTTCTGCGTCATAAAACTTAGCAATAGCTATGCTATTACTTGCGTTTCTTTCCTTGAACTTCAGAATTTCAATCATTTTTTCAATAACCCAGACTTATGCAGAGGTCTCTTAAAAATAAATTTAAACATTGGCCAAAGAACTGGGTATTAGGTAGAATCGTATAGGTCAATAATTATGAAAACTCACAGGGGGATATTTTGAATAATCATTTCACTCAAGCAAAAAGCGGTTTTATTCTTTCAACACTGGTACTTGGATTTTTGAGCATTACCGTAGCACATGGCCAACAGGCTCAACCGGTTTTTACCCAAGAGTTTCAGCCCGATACCATAGGTCCGGGTAGTCACAGTTATTTAGTTTATCGCATCGATAATTCAGCCGGTGGTACGGCGGTCACCAATGTAGACTTTAGTAACACCTTGCCGACAGCAGTAACCTTGGGTGAGTATCAAAATAACACCTGCGGAGGCACCTTAACTGCACCGTCAGGTGGCGCTACAGTGACATTGACCGATGGCGAGATTAACGTTAATCAATCCTGCTCCGTTACCGTCAGTGTGACGGCTTCGACCCCGGGAAACTTCACCAACGTGTCAGGGGATCTGACTTCTTCAGCAGGAAATTCGGGCACCAGTACGGATGATTTATTTGTTACAACAGATCGGCCCGGATTCAGCAAAAGCTTTAGTCCCAACACCATTGATTTGGGTGAATCATCGACATTGACATTTACCATTGATAATTCAGCTAACGCCAGTATTGCTGCCAATTTGGTTTTTTCAGATCAATTGCCTATGGGACTGGAATTCGATGACCCGTCTAATGTCGTCAATACCTGCGGTGGCAGTGTTGATATCGACCGGAATAATCGAACCATCAGCTCGCCATTTGATGGTTTGGTTGTCGCCGGAGATACATGCAGCATCAATGTGGATGTTATTGGAACCGGATTGGGTGAATTGTTGAACAGCTCTGGAGATTTGAGTAGCCAATTCACTGGCCCGGCAAACAATTCAGGTCATGCTGAAGCATCCATAACGGTTAATGGCGGTGATTTGGTTTTACAAAAACAATTTACAGATGATCCGGTGGCACCCGGTGGTACCGTTCAATTGCGCTATCAAATCGATAATTTCGATCGTTTTGATGGTGTTACCAATGTCAGTTTTACAGATGATATGAATGTTGTGGCCGGAGGTCTGACTGCGACAAATACACCGATAAGCAATGCCTGTGGAGCGGGTTCTACAGTCAGTTTTAGTGGTGGTGTGATCAGCTTATTCAATGGTTCTTTGCCGTCGGAAGGTAGTTGTGACTTTACAGTGACGCTGCAGGTGCCTGTCAGTACCAGCCCGGGTCTATACCCTTCCAACAGCAGTGCGATTAGTTATACCCGTAATGGTTCTACACAGACTGGTAATCAGGCTGCCAGCAACCTGGTTGTATCTGCTGCACCGATTTTGCAGAAGCAGTTTCTACAAACAGGATCATTAACCCCGGGTCCGGTGGTAGCCGGCGATGATGTGGTGTTGCGTTTTACCCTCACCAACATCAGTCAAACAAGTGCTTTGAGTAATGGTACGTTTACGGATGAACTGACGACATTTTTACCCTTCCCAATTAATGCCAACTTGCCACCCTCACCCAATCCGCCTTGTGGGGTCGGGTCAAATTTGAGTTTAATCTCTTTGGGAACGGATCAGCAAGCTTTACTGCTGACCGGTGGTAGTTTGGCAGCGGCTGACTCATGCACCTTTGACGTCACTCTGACAATTCCATTGGGATTATCTTCCGGGTTGTATGACAATGTTACCGAGCCGGTTGAAGCCACTGTAGATGGTGAAAATGTAATTGGAAACGCAGCCACTGACCAGTTAGAAGTTGTGGCCGCGCCTGAATTTAATAAAGAATTTATTGATGACCCGGTCGAAGCCGGAGATACAGTGACTCTTGCGTTTGAAATAAGTCATGAGTCTGAAGAACCGGGTGCAGCCACCGGTATTTCATTCACAGATGATTTAGATGCCACGCTCAGCGGACTGGTGGCCATCGGTTTGCCGCTTAATAATGTCTGTGGAGCCGGATCACAAATAAGCGGAACCTCAACTTTATCGTTTTCAGGTGGTCAGTTAGCCCCCGGTGAGACTTGCACAATACAAGTGGCGCTGCAAGTGCCGGCCGGGGCCGCTTCGGGCACTTATACCAACACCACGTCTGATTTATCGGCCACTGTTAATGGGTTGGCTGTCCAAAATCTGCCAGCCTCTGATGACTTAAGGGTGTCACCTGTAGATTTCATCTTGAACCTCGTGCCCGATCGTTTTGCAGAAGGTGCCGGTGGCACTATGGCGCTTGAGTTCACCATTGATAATCTTTCGGCCGGCCCTCTATCCAACATGATTTTTACTGTAAACCTCAATGGGGCGCTCAGTGGCCTCACTGCCACAGGATTGCCGGCCAGTGATGTTTGTGGCACAGGTTCTTCGATTAGTGGTACCACATTTCTGATATTGACTGGTGGTAATCTGGCGGCCGGTGCGAGTTGTACCTTTTCAGTCAATACCACGATACCTATTGGTGCCGGATTGGGTGACTATAGCATCATCACTTCAAACCTTTCTGACAGCAGTGGCGTCATTTCAGGTCCCGCGTCTGACGATTTTTCAGTGGAACCGGCCATTTTGTTTTCGAAAAACTTTGCTAGTCAATCGGTGGCACCGGGCGCCACCATTGATCTGGAATTTGTGATTGAAAACAATTCAGATATTGATGATTTGACCGGTATTACATTTAGCGATGATTTGGATGCGGCTTTATCCGGTTTCACAGCGTTGGGTTTGCCGTTAAATAATGTCTGTGGTGCGGGATCAAGCCTATCCGGTTCGTCAGTAATTACCCTGACTAATGGCACTATTCCGGCTGGTGGTAGCTGTACTTTTTCTGTCACTTTACAAACACCGGCCGCAACCCCTGGTGGAACTCAAGTCCTCAATACCACCAGTGCCATCACCGGCACCATGAACGGCCAACCGGTGAGTGGTTCACCGGCCAGTGATGGTTTTTCAATCTTTGCCTTACAATTTAGTAAGTCCTTTTCAGGATTGGCTACTGCCGGCGGTACAGTGGACCTGACCTTCAACATCAATAACCTGGACGCTTCTTTGGCTCAAAGTGATATAAATTTCAGTGATGATTTAAATGCCATGTTACCGGGTGCTGTTGCCGTTGGTCTACCCCAGGCAGATGCTTGTGGTGTGGGATCATTGGTTTCAGGTTCCGGTCTCATCCAATTAACCGGTGGCGCTTTGGCTGCTGGTGGCAGTTGTCAGTTTACGGTGACTGTCAGCATTCCTGTCTCGGCCACAGCCGGTACTTATCCGAATACCACCAGTCCCGTTTTTGTACGTAGTGATGAAGCCGGTACGGCGGCCACTGACAATTTAGGGATTGAACCGCCCCCTACATTTGATAAAGCCTTTTCAGTTAATGCTGTGCTGGTTGGCGAGGTATTTGGTTTAAGTTTCGGGATTGATAACAGTGCCGCTGCTTTGTCTGCCACAGGCTTAAATTTTGTCGATAATATGCCCGCTGGATTGGTGGTTGCCGCGGTGCCGAATATCAGTAACAGCTGTGGTGGTTCTGTAACAGCCAATGCCGGTAGTGGCTCGATAGTCTTCACCGGTGGCTCAGTACCTGCCGGTGCCAGCTGCAGCCTTTCTGTGGATGTGGTCGCTAACACAGCTGGTAATCTCATTAACACAACCGGCGATTTGACTTCCAGTTCAGGTAACAGTGGCCCGGCTTCGGCCAGTGTAGATATCTTAAGCCCGCTTAGTATCACAAAATCATTTAATGTCGGTTCCGCTATGCCGGGTGATGTGGTGGTCATGAATTTATCGATTACCAACAACAATGTGACTGACACCGCAAGTGCCATGACTTTAAGTGATGATTTGGATGCCTTTATACCAGGTGCCGTGGCAATCAACACCCCCCAAAATGATGCCTGCGGTTTGGGTTCGACATTGTCCGGAACCAGTATAATTACATTAAATAACGGTGTACTGGCAGCTGGTGAGAGTTGTTTGATGGCAATCAATGTGCAATTGCCCAGCAATCAATTCGGTCAATTTACCAACACCACCAGCCCATTAAGTTATGTCCTTAATGGTACGGCTGTAACCGGAGAACCGGCGTCAGCAGGTAATGCTGATCTGGTGATTACCGGTGCGCCTGAAGCTGTTGCTGTGCCTGTCATGACATGGCCCGCCTGGTTATTGCTTATGGGGTTAATTGTCGTATTGACCAGACAACGAAAAAAAATTTAATAGATGATAAAAGTGGCCATTGGAGATAACATTCAGTGGCCACTTTTTAGACCTCATTAAGCCGGTTCACAATGCATGCCGGGGTCTGACTTGTTGTGAATTGGAACCGACCATGTAACCGATTTCACAATTCCAACAAAGCAGTGAATTTTAATGTCATCCAATGTCATTCATTCTGTAGAATAATGGATAACTTACCTTTTAACTGGTTTTTTCTGTCACAATTGTCCTGCTTTAAGTCAGTGAAAGCGTGAGAACCAACAGTTAAATATGAAATATTGGTATAGATTAGGAATGATGAGATGTTAAAAAATATAATTGTCACTGTTTTATTAATGTGTGTGGGCCGGGGATTGGCAAATGATTTATTGACAGATATTAAAATCCTTGAGTCATCGAAAATGTCTGGTATCGTAAAAGCGGGTATTGAGGCTGAAGTGAATGTGCATTTGTTAACGAGCCGTGCTTCGCAAGTTAACATTGAATTGCCGGATGGTCAACGGATAACTGCCGTTTTAAATGATGTACGCCGCAACCAGCTTTCGGGTAATTCCTGGCAGGGTCATGTCAGTGGAGATGAATCGCAAATCATCACCTTGAGTATTTTTGAAGATGCCATCGCAGGCAGTATTCATACGGACCGAGCAGTCTATGAAATTCAGCCATTGGGTCATCATCGGATAAAGTTGGTTGAATTGAATGTCCACGTGTTCCCAGAATGTGACGGCGGGGTGCCGGCGCCACAAGTCTTACAGGAAAATCAACTTCAATCAGGCACGAACCCAAGCGGCGGTGTAACAAATACAGTCGATGTCATTGTGGTGTATACCCCCGAGGCCAGAAGCGGTGCCGGTGGTCATAACGGCATAAAAGCCATCGCCCAAGCCGCGGTGGATGCCATGAACAGCTCTTTGTCAAACAGTTTGGTCGATACTGAAATTGTGCTGTTGTATGCCGGTGAAGTGGATTATAACGATTCTAATAATTCTTCAACGGATTTGGATTGGGTACAAGCGAGCACAGAGGTTGAGCGTTTGAAAAATCTATACGGCGCTGATATGACAGGTTTGTTGGTGGATAATATGAGTGGCGCATGTGGTCGGGGTTATGTTATGCGTAATCCTGGCTCCGGTTTTCGAGATTATGCGGTGCAGGTGACCAGAGTCAGTTGTGCTGTGGGTAATTTATCTTTTGCCCATGAATTTGGTCACAACATGGGACTTGAGCATGATCCGACTAACGGTGCATCACCCGGTAGTGCCTCTTACCCCTGGTCATTTGGTCATTATCACAGTGGTCAATATCGAACTGTCATGTCTTATTCAAGTGAATGTTCAGGTGGCTGCACCCGCCGTCAGTATTTTTCAAACCCCGATGTGACTTATCTTGGATTACCCAGTGGCATCGATAATGAACGCGACAATGCCCGGACCTTAGAATTAACTTCACCAATTAGTGCGGCTTTCAGGGACCGTGTGGCCGATCTGATTTATATGAATGGTTTTGAATAAGGTTATCAATCGCCATTGATGTATCAGATAATCATTCATGATAAGTATTGCTGAATACTGTGATTGAATGATCATTTTTAGCTTAAAGTAAGAAATTTTCTTTTCATAGCTTTTATTTACTGCTATCCTTTTTGATGGAGGAAAAAAGAGGTGTGGTGATATGTCTAGCACAATTCCACATTTTTTATGTTGGGTCATTTGTCCTGCAAGCCATGAGATAATCAGACCTGATGCCATTTATTATTCATATAAAAATAGGGAGCCTATTCTCAATGAAAAGACTAATTCTATGTGCATTGACGCTTATGTCGAGCCTCAGTTTTGCACAACTTGACGTGTTAAAAACAGCTAAAAAATCCCCCTCAATTCTGACTGATCAATCCGTTCAGAAGACATTCCCAAGCCAATCAGCAGCGAATGAAGCCGCTATTGTCGGTGAATACGTGTATAACAGATATGCTTCACCTTCGCCATATCAGGGTGCCGCCAGAGGCAGTAACACCCTGGCATGGTCAGAAACGATTCACTACCCAACGGCAACTTATATTGCGCCCCGTTTTAGCTTAATGGACCTGGCGCCAGGCGACTACGTTGTGGTGCGCTCACCCGATGGTCAGCGGAAATGGACTTATCGAAATCAAGGGGTCAATGATTTGGGCCTTAAAGGAGGTTTTTGGGGTATTCCGATTCATGGTAATAAAGCCATTATTGAGTTGTTCGTTAATTCATCAACAGGCGGCAAGGGATTGGTCATTGATCAGTTTGCCCGAGGTTATACCCGGGCAGAAATGGGTTATGATACCGAAGCTGTTTGTACTGCAGATGATACTCAGGAAGCCAAGTGTTTTATGAATTCAGAGCCGGAGGTTTATGACACAGCCCGTGCCGTGGTGCGAATTCTGAAAAATGGTAATGCCCATTGTACTGGTTGGATTGTGGGTGATGAAGGACACATTTTAACCAATGAACACTGCGTGGCGGATCAAGCTGAAGCCGATAATATAACTTTGGAGCTTATGGCTGAAGGGCCTGATTGTGCCACCAATTGTGGCTCAGCTTTGGGTTGTCCGGGTACAATTGAGGCGACCGGTCCGACGCTGATTCAAAACAGTGGACCGTTAGATTATGCTTTGTTGTTACCGAACAGCACAGTTAATCCGTTGCCGACCACCTATGGCTATATGCAATTACGCGCATCAGGTGCAGTCTTAAATGAACAGATTTATATTCCACAGCATCCGGCCGGTTGGGGCAAGCGCGTGGCTTTCAGCTCTTCCTATCCCGATGATGTGAATAACAATGGTGGTTTGGGTCAGGTCAATAGCATTAATGAAACTGGCTGTAGTGGTCCCGAACCGGATGTAGGTTATTGGTTAGATACCCAGGGTGGTTCCTCCGGTTCACCGGTGGTGGCTTACAGTGATCATAAAATCGTGGCCTTACATCATTGTCGGGGCAGCGCTTCTTGTACGACAGGTGGGGGTGGTGATGATCCGAACCGAGGTGTACCTATCCAGGCAGTGATTGCAGATTTAGGTGCGAATTTACCCAATGGTGCTGTTTGTAATTCACCGGATGTGCCGACCAATGTGAGCGCCACTGCCAATGGCGACAATCAAATTGATGTCAGTTGGACAGCACCCGCTGGCGGACCTTTCCAGTATGATGTTTATCGAGCGCTGGGTAGTTGTGGTGCGCCAAACTATGAATTGATAGCCTCAGGTGTTAATGGTACATTGTATTCGGATACCGATGTGTCGGGTGGTTCGGATTATTCTTATAAAATCAAAACCTATGACAGTGGTGAAGAATGTAGCTCTGTCTTTTCTGCCTGTGATAGCGCCTCAGCGACTGGATTGTGTACTTTATCACCCACTTTTTCAGGGGTGCAACAGGTGACCAATTTAAAAACAGGATTCTGTTCTGTCCAGTTAGATTGGTCTCAAGCGACTAACAATTGTGGTAATGATGTTGTTTATAACGTTTACCGTTCAGTCAGTGAAGGATTTGTACCCTCACCGGGCAATTTGATTTCATCCTGTGAAACAGGAAGCTCATACACCGATACAGGCATGGTTTCAGGCCAGAGCTTTTACTATAATGTTCAAGCTGAAGACAACAGTGGCAATGGTTCAGGTGTCTGTGCGGTCGGTAATGAAAATTCAGGTTTAGCCAGCTTAGGCGTGGCCGCTACCGGGCCGGATATTGTTGCTTTTGACGATAATCTTGATTCAGGTACCGCCAACTGGAGCACAGCTCCGGGACTTGGAGATGGCAGTTCATCGCCCTGGGAAGTCAATACCACGACAGTTTATTCAGCACCCAATTCATGGTTTGTTTCTGATGAGGGCAGTACCAAAGATCAGTTACTGATTCTTGATCAGTCTATTCAGGTCACGGATGCTGACACCGAATTGAAATTCCAGCAGAATTACAACACCGAAGCCACGTGGGATGGCGGCGCACTTGAATATTCAACAGACGGTGGTAATAGCTGGTTTGATGTTCTTGAAGGAAATGGAGGCGCTGTTCCTGCTAACCCCAACAGATTTTCTCTCAACGGTTATTCTTCATCTTTGCGAGGTGGCCCTCTGAGTGGTCGTGACGCATGGAGTGGCAGTAGTGGTGGGTGGCAACAAGTTGTTGTTTCTCTCAGTGACTTTGTTGGTGAAACCGTACAGTTTAGATGGCGCATGTCATGCGACGGTTCGGTTCCTGGTGAAGGCTGGTATATTGATGATATTTCAGTCAGCACACCGACACAATGCAGTTTTGTTGATCTCATCTTTGAGGATGGGTTTGAAATAAATCTTTAATTATCAGCTGATTATTAACCCCGCTGCTTTGGTCGGTAGCGGGGTTAATATTTACTGAGTTTCCCGGTTAATAAAACCTGTTGATTTGTCGTTAAAAACTGTCAATTAGCTTGGCTCTTAGGGTATTTCTAAAGGCAATAATAGTTTATTGACAGTTATTTTTTTCAGTCGATAATAGGCTCTTTTCAGGTGGTAAGTCTTATGGCCAAACGCTTTGCATTTCCAATTGTTGTTATTGATGAGGATTTTCGTTCAGAAAATGTCTCAGGTTCCGGTATTCGCAATTTAGCTGAGGCCATCACTGATAATGGTGTCGAGGTGGTGGGATATACCAGTTATGTTGATTTGAGGTCTTTTGCGCAGCAAGCCAGCCGTGCTTCCAGCTTTATCATTTCCATTGATGATGAAGAAATTGGTCAGGGTACGGACCAGGAAGCCGACCAGGTCATCGCGGAAATCAGACAATTTATTGCGGCTGTCCGCAAGAGTAATCCCGATATTCCCATATTTCTCTACGGTGAAACCAAAACCAGTCAGCATATTCCCAACGATATTTTGCGGGAATTGCACGGTTTTATTCATATGTTTGAAGACACCCCGGATTTCGTGGCCCGGCATATTATCCGTGAAGCCAATAAATACTTGTCTCAGGTGGCGCCCCCCTTTTTTAAAGCTTTGATGCATTATGCAGAAGACGGTTCCTATTCTTGGCACACACCGGGTCATTCAGGTGGTGTGGCCTTCTTAAAAAGTCCGGTCGGCCAGATGTTTCATCAGTTTTTTGGCGAGAATATGTTGCGTGCAGATGTCTGTAATGCGGTGGAAGAGTTGGGTCAATTGCTGGATCATAATGGTCCGGTCGCAGACAGTGAGCAAAATGCCGCGCGGATTTTTAGTGCCGACCACTTATTTTTTGTCACCAATGGCACGTCGACCTCCAATAAAATTGTCTGGAACTCCACTGTGGCCACCGGTGACATTGTGGTGGTCGATAGAAATTGCCATAAATCTATTTTGCATTCAATTATCCTCACCGGTGCTGTTCCGGTGTTCTTGATGCCCAGTCGAAATCACTACGGTATTATTGGACCCATTCCGAAAGAGAAGTTTTCAGCTGAATATATCGCTAATAAAATTAAGGCACACCCTTTTGCCAGCAAAGTCGAAGGTAGAAAGCCGCGGATTTTGACTTTAACCCAAAGCACTTATGATGGGGTTATTTATAATGTTGAGGAAATCAAAGATCTGTTGGGGGACTCTGTAGATTCTTTACATTTTGATGAAGCCTGGCTGCCTCATGCCTCATTTCATCCATTTTATCAAAACATGCATGCCATGGGCGGTGAGGGCCGGACCCGGGCGGAAAATGCCACGGTTTTTTCCACCCAGTCAACCCATAAATTATTGGCCGGTTTGTCACAAGCCTCACAGATTTTAGTTCAAGAGTCACAGAATTCTCACTTTGATATGCACCGCTTCAATGAAGCCTTTTTAATGCATACATCCACCAGTCCGCAGTATTCAATTATTGCATCCTGTGATGTGGCTGCCGCCATGATGGAGCAACCAGCCGGTCATGCTTTGGTGGAAGAATCTTTGGTGGAAGCCCTTAGTTTCAGAAAAGCCATGCGCAAGGTGGATCAAGAATTTGGTAATGATGACTGGTGGTTCACCGTCTGGGGCCCTGACGATTTTAGTGAAGATGAAGTCCCGGTTCAAAGTGATTGGATGATTAATCCAGGTGATGAATGGCATGGATTTGATATTGAACACACCGGATTCAATATGCTTGATCCCATCAAGGCCACCATAGTGACCCCCGGTTTAAATATTAAAGGTCGATTCGATGAATTGGGAATCCCGGCCAGTGTGGTCACTAAATATTTGAATGAACATGGTATTGTGGTCGAAAAAACCGGCCTGTATTCGTTCTTTATCATGTTTAACATCGGTATCACCAAAGGTCGCTGGAATTCACTGGTGACAGAATTACAACAGTTCAAAGATGATTATGACCGCAATCTTCCCTTGTGGCGTGTTATGCCGGAATTTGTGGCCAAACATCCTGCCTATGAGCGCATCGGCTTGAATGACCTGTGTCAACAAATTCACACCATGTACCAACAAAACGACATCGCCAGAATCACCAAAGATATGTATTTGTCCAACATTGAGCCGGCCATGATTCCGGCTGATGCCTGGGATAAAATGGCCCACGGCCAGATTGAACGGGTTTCGGTTGATAAGCTAGCCGGCCGCATTACAGCCGGTTTGGTCACCCCTTATCCACCGGGTATTCCGCTGATGGTTCCCGGCGAACGTTTTACCCCTGAAGTCATTGGTTACCTGAAATACATCGAACAATTCAATGCGCAATTTCCGGGATTCGAATCTGATGTCCACGGTCTCATCAGTAAAAAAGTGAATGGCCGGAAAGAATACTATATTGACGTTGTGGTGGAATCGTAGTTATTACGTTTTAGAGGTTTTCAGGCATTGTTAAAATTGTTGCCATGGTATACCTTTTTTAAATGTCTATGATAATTCTCAAGTCAATAGGTCGGGCAAGATTATGATGTATTTCGACTGACGCGAAGTCAAAAGAGTCTGGCAAAGTCTATATTCAGCAGTGGGCGTTGTCAGTGCAGTATCAATCAGCCACACGTCGGTGGCCATTTGGCACCATTGGATAAATTGAGTGTTAAATTGATAAGATGGTGCGGTAGAATGGACAAAAATCTGAATCGCCACAGACCCTGTTAAGTTAAGTATGGCCCTGACCTGGTGGCAACAAGGGCTTTAAGAGCTGATATTCCAAACTAAAACACCTTTCATATTTATCTAAAACAGCAAAATCAATCACTTAGGCCGCTATCTTAAAGTAAAATATTCTTTAACCTACTGAAATCAAACAATTTTTTGAATTTCTGGCTTGACTTGCTACCCATTTCGCCATAAAGTGCAATAAAGTGGGTAAAAGTAACATAATTGTGGGATAAAGTAGTGTTTTACGGCGAAGTGGCTTTAAATTTAGATGCAAAAGGAAGGTTGGCGATACCATCGATGTACCGCGAACCGATTGCCAGCGCCTGTGATAATGCCTTGGTTTTGACCTATAACGCCTATGAAAATGACTCTTTGTGGCTTTACCCGCAAGCTGAATGGGAGCAGGTTCGTGACAGTGTCATGGCCTTAAGTACCTTTGATCCGATGCACCGTGCTTTACAACGACGTTTGGTGGGTAGTGCTTACCATCTGAACCCGGATAAAGGCTCGCGTATATTATTACCGGTGACTTTGCGTCAGGTGGCGTCGATGGAAAAAAGGGTCGTGATGTTGGGCTTGGGTAAAAAGTTTGAGATTTGGAATGAGGATGCCTTAAACAAACAACGCCATGAAGTACCAGCCATGGGTGGAGAAGTTTCTGACGATATGAAATCATTGGTGTTGTGATGAGTCAATCATTGCATCAAAGCGTCCTGTTGCATCATGCCACAGCGGCTCTCGCTGTGAAACCTGCCGGTCTTTACTTAGATGCCACCTTTGGTCGTGGCGGTCATGCCCGGGAAATTCTTAACAATCTCTCCGAGCAAGGACGCTTGGATGTGATTGATCGTGATCCTGAGGCATTGCTGGTGGCGCAGGAAATGGCGAGCAATGATCAACGTGTCACGGTCTATTCAGGTGATTTTGAGACGGTGATTGAACAACAGTTAAAAACCGACAGTTACGACGGCGTGTTATTCGATTTTGGTGTGTCTTCACCACAAATTGATCAAGCCGAACGGGGCTTTAGTTTTCAACAAGACGGCCCTTTGGATATGCGTATGGATAACCAGCAGGGTGAATCAGCGGCTGATTGGTTGGCGACAGCAGGGTTAGATGAAATGCGAAAAGTCTTCTGGCGTTATGGAGAAGAAAAAAATGCCCGGCGTATTGCGCAACGAATTATTGATAGCCGTGATGAGTCACCGATAACACGGACATCGCACTTGGCCAATTTGGTCGCTGAGGTGAATAAGGCCTACAGTAAAAAACATCCGGCCACGCGAGTTTTTCAGGCGATTCGAATACATGTTAACGATGAGTTGGGGCAAATAGAACGCAGCTTACCCCTGGCCTTAGATTTATTAAAAGTGCAAGGGCGACTGGTGGTGATTAGCTTTCATTCGCTGGAAGATCGTTTGGTAAAACGTTTTATGAAGCAACAGGCCAGACCGGTAAAAGTGGATCGACGTATGCCGGTGTTGCCGGATGACATGCCCCAGGCACGGCTAAAAATATTAGGTAAAGCCATTAAAGCCCATGAAGTGGATGCCAATATACGCGCCCGCAGTGCCGTGATGCGTATTGGAGAACGGTTATGAATTTACAGCCACTTGTGACGGTCATATTGGCACTGTTATTGGCAAGTGTATTGGTGGCATTTGTTTACAGTCAAAATGAAACCAGGAAAGTGTTTGCCGCCTTGCAACAGGCTGAACAAGAAAAAACCCGCATAAATGGTGAATGGGCGCGGTTACAAATTGAACTGTCCACTTTGGTCAGTAATAGCCGTATTGAGCATTTGGCGAAAAGTGAATTGGGCATGAAATTGCCAGAAGAAGAACAGATTATGGTGATAAAACGATGACACAATCAGGCCAACAAATAAGTCGTACACAATTGCGCATGCTGGCAGTGATGGCTTTACTATTGGTTGGATTTATGATGGTTGTTGTGCGTGCATTTACCATTCAGATTAAAGGCAAAGAATTTTATCAAACTCAAGGAGAAATCAGACATGTTAAAGAAGTTGAAATGCCGGTATCCCGGGGTGCGATTTATGACCGAAATGGTGAGCCTTTGGCGCTCAGTACAGCCATGCAATCTGTGGGCATTGTACCGGGACAATTGATTGATCAATTTTCAAAAGTAGAACAGTTGGCAGAAGTGTTACAGTTAGATGCTGAAGAACTCAAGCAAATCATTACCAGCCGAACAGATCGTCAGTTTCTGTTTATCAAGCGCCGTATTACGCCGATGATGGCGGATGCGGTGAAAGCGCTGAACATGCGTGGTGTGGAATTCAGAACTGAATATAAGCGTTTTTACCCAACCGGTGAAATTCTGGGTAATGTGGTGGGATTTACAGACATTGAAGATCAGGGTCAGGAAGGCCTGGAACGCACTTATGACAACTGGCTGACCGGTACTTCCGGTAAGAAAACTGTGGTCAAAGACTTGTTGGGACATGCGGTTGCCGATATAGATGTGGATGAAATCAAAGCGCCAAAACCCGGTAAAGATTTGTACCTGAGCGTTGATCGTCGATTGCAATATGCGGCCTATTTGGCCTTGAAAAAGGTGGTTTATCAGCATCGGGCAAAATCGGGCTCTGTGGTGGTGCTTGATGTCAGTACCGGTGAAATATTGGCCATGGCTAATATGCCTTCTTTTAATCCCAATGGCAGTAAAGAGGACAATAATGGTTGGCGCAATCGGGCTGTAACAGATATATATGAGCCGGGTTCAGTGATGAAGCCATTTGCCATTGTGGCGGCGCTGGAAAGCGGCCAATATACCCGAACTTCAACCATTGATACATCACCCGGTGTTTATGAAGTGGATGGTTTTGTGATCCATGATTTTCGAGATTATGGTGAACTTAACCTGGTTGATATACTGGTTAAATCAAGTAATATCGGGGTGGCTAAACTGGTTCTCGATTTGGGTAAAGAGCACCTATGGGACGTTTATCATCGCTTTGGTTTTGGTCAATCAACCGGAAGTGGCTTTATTGGTGAATCAGCCGGATATTTGCCTCCCCACAACCGTTGGCGAACCGTGGATCATGCGGCTTTGTCACGGGGGTATAATTTATCGGCCACCACCTTACAGCTGGCTTCAGCCTATGCCGTATTTGCCAATAAGGGCCGTTATCGTGCGCCGACATTTATTAAAAACAGTTTGAATGAAGAACGGGCAATCATTGATCCGGCGATGGCAGCCATGGTCAGTGAGATGTTGACACATGTGGTGACGGATAATGCCGGTCACCGCGCAGGCTTATCTAATTATAGTGTGGCAGGAAAAACCGGTACCGCAAGAATTGCTGAAGATGGTGGCTATTCAGATAATTATATGGCGTCTTTTGTGGGTTTTTCTCCGGTCAGTCGGCCGCGATTGGTGGTGGCCGTCAATATTAACAGTCCCCAGGGCGAAGCTTATTATGGCGGCCAGGTAGCAGCGCCATTATTTGCCGAAGTGATGAAAACGGGTTTGCGTTTATTGAACGTGCCGGCAGATGAAGTGCCTTTGACCGCAGAAGAACAGGTGCCCGAATCCAGGGAGGATAATCATGGCTAATAAGCTGACATTGTCCCAATTATTAGCTGTTGTCGGGTATGCAGGTCCGGCGCCACAGGCGCTGACCATAAGCGGCCTGGCTATCGACAGTCGTGAGGTTAAGTCAGGAGACTTGTTTCTGGCCTTAGATGGACACCAGTCCCATGGTTTAGAATTTGCCCGGCAAGCCGAGCAACAGGGAGCGCTGGCTATTTTGGCCGAAACACCCCTGCCTGACAATTTGAATAAACCGGCGATTGATATTCCAATTTATGATATTGAGGAATTAAGTCAGCAGTTGGGATTCTTGGCGGCAGCCTTTTATCAGCACCCCAGTCAACACATTAAAGTCATCGCAGTCACCGGAACCAATGGCAAAACCTCGACAGCATGGTTTTTGGTACAGGCTTTGAAATTGTTAGATGTCAAAGCAGCCTATATGGGCACGCTGGGCGTTGGTGATTTGGATGCATTAAAGAAACTGACAAACACAACCCCATCAGCATTGCATATCCAGTCATACCTATCGGAGATGGTCGAGGCCGGTTACGACTGTGTTTGTCTGGAAGCGTCATCCCATGCGCTTGTACAGGGCCGTCTCAATGGTTTAACGGTTGATACGGCGATTCTGACAAACATCAGCCAGGATCACCTCGATTATCACCTCACGATGCAAACTTATGCCCAAGCAAAACAAAGTTTATTTACTGATTTTAAATTGCACCACGCCATTATTAATCGGGATGATGAATATGGCCGGCAGTGGTTGCAGTCCGGGGTCAATGCGGACCTGGTCAGTGTCTATGGGCAGCGCTCATCTGATGGCCGATACAGCCACAGTGCGCATCATGTTGAATTAAAGGATGACGGCTTAGCTTTTCAATGGCAACACCAGGAACAGCTACAACCGATCAGCAGCCATTTGCTGGGACGATTCAATGTGGACAACCTCTTGGCTGTATTGGCGGTACTGGTTGATATGGATTTTAATGTCAGTCGCATAAGCCGGGTGGTATCACAATTAACGCCGGTACCGGGACGGATGAATGTCATTCGTTTGTTACAGAAACCTGTCACTGTGGTGATTGATTTTGCCCATACGCCGGATGCGCTGGCTCAGGTGTTAACCGCTCTTTCCGCCCACTGTCAGCATGCGCTGTGGTGTGTTTTCGGTTGTGGCGGTGATCGCGATAAAAACAAACGGCCTCAAATGGGTCAAATTGCTGAACGTCATGCTGATCATGTGATTGTGACTGATGACAATCCCCGCTTTGAATCGGCTACTGAAATAGCTGCTGATATCGCCCGGGGAATGTCCAGGCCGCCGGTTATTATCCATAATCGCAAAGCGGCCATTGAACAGGCTTTACAACAGTCAGTAAAAGGTGATGTGGTGCTGATTGCCGGAAAGGGTCATGAAACCACCCAGCAAATCAAAGACCAATATATGGCATTTAATGATTTTCAAGTGGTGCAAGACTGGCAGGAGGCGGCGGCATGATTAGAATGCAGTTGCACCAAATCGCCACCATTCTCAGTGCCCGTTTAGTGGGTAAAGACGTTCGTATCAAAGGTGTTTCCACCGATTCCAGACAGGTACAAGCCGGTCAGTTGTTTGTGGCTTTATCCGGTGAAAATTTTGAGGGCGCCGATTATTGTCAAAAAGCTGTGGCATCCGGTGCTGTGGCGGTATTGGTCGATCGCCCGGTGGAAGTGTCGGTGCCACAGATTATATGTCGTGATACGCAAAAGGCGTTAGCGGCTTTGGCATCTGCCTGGCTACAACAAAATCAAGCTGAAGTCATTGCCATCACCGGTTCTAACGGTAAGACCACGGTCAAGAACATGCTCTACAGCGTACTCAAGCAATACAGCAAAGTACAGGCCACAGTGGGTAACTTTAATAATGAAATTGGTTTGCCATTAACGGTGTTGCAATTGAATCCGGAAACCCGCTATTTAATTTTAGAAATGGGCGCGGCACAAGCCGGTGATATTGCTTACTTGTGTGATATTGCACCACCCAAATTAGCCCTGGTTAATAATGTCAGTGCCGCTCATCTTGGCCGTTTTGGCAGTTTGCAGCAAATCGCACAAACCAAAGGTGAAATTTATCAAGCCTTACAAGCCGATGGACTGGCGGTGATTAATGCCGATGACGATTTTAAAGACAGTTGGCAAACGCCAAAATCATCCACCCGCGTGACTTATGGAAGCCGGTCAGGTGTTGAGTATCGTTTGAAGGAAGCTTCTGATGGCGGGGCTTATGTGACCATGCCCAATGGTGAACGGGTTACAGTAAAAATTCCTGTGGCCGGTGTTCATAATTTAATGAATGCCGCTGCTGTGGTGGCCATGGCAGATGGTTTGGGTGTTCCGGGTGAACTTATTGAATATGGTTTAGCCCATTTTAAACCCGAGTCAGGCCGACTGCAGCACCATAGGCTTAAAAAAGGCGGCGTCTTGATTGATGACAGCTATAACGCCAATCCGGCCTCTATGAAAGCGGCATTGTCCGTATTATCACAATTGCCCAAACCACAAATTCTTATCTGTGGTGATATGTTGGAACTCGGAGAAACAGCACAGCAAGCCCATCAGGAATTGGGACGACAAGCCAGGCAGGAGAATATCGATCAAATCTATGCTGTCGGTGATTGGGCCGAGGCGGTGTGTGCCGGTTTTGGTCAAAAGCATTGTTACGCTTTTCAGGATGCGCGACCTTTAATTGATGATATTAAAGCGCAGTTAGACGGGCAGGAGAGTGTCTTGATAAAAGCGTCCAGAGGCCTGCGACTAGAACGGGTGGTTGCAGCTTTATTAGCGGAGACAGCGGCATGATTTACTGGTTAGCAGAGCAATTACAATCGCACTTTTCCTGGTTAAATGTATTTGGATACTTGACCTTTCGTGCAGTGGTGGCAGCCCTGACGGCATTGATCTTATCCTTGATGTTAGGCGGTCGTTTTATTGCCTGGTTACAAGCCAAACAAATTGGCCAACAAGTACGCAAAATCGGACCTGAAAGTCATTTAAGCAAACAGGGAACTCCGACCATGGGCGGTAGCATGATCTTGGTTATTATTGCGTTGGCCACCTTGCTTTGGGCAGATTTAAGCAATCATTATATCTGGTTGTCTTTATTCGTTATTACCGGTTTTGGCATGATTGGATGGCTTGATGATTTTAAAAAAATTCATCGCAAAAATTCAGATGGATTAGCCGCCCGCTACAAATATTCATTGCAATCACTGGTTGGTTTGGCGGCGGTGCTTTATCTCTATTATTTTGGTGACAGCAGTATTCAGGAACAACTGGTGATACCCATGATAACGGACTTCAACTGGCACCTGGGCTGGTTAACGATTCCATTGGGTTATTTTGTCATTGTTGGTGCCAGCAATGCCGTTAATTTAACCGATGGCCTCGATGGTCTGGCGATTATGCCGACTGTGTTGGTGGCTTCTGCCCTGGGTGTTTTTGCCTATGTGACCGGGAACACGGTGTTGAGTGAATATTTAATTTTACCGTTTATTCCCGGTGCCGGTGAACTGGCGATATTTTGTGCCACCATTGTTGGTTCGGGTTTGGGTTTTCTTTGGTATAACGCCTATCCGGCACAAGTATTCATGGGTGATGTCGGTGCCCTGGCGTTGGGGGCTGCTTTGGGGTTGGTGGCATTTATTACCCGACAAGAATTTGTGTTTTTTATTATGGCCGGGGTGTTTGTTATGGAAACTGCCTCGGTGATGTTACAGGTGGCCTCTTTTAAATTGCGGGGCAAGAGAATTTTCAGGATGGCACCGATACACCATCACTTTGAATTAAAAGGCTGGGCTGAACCGAAAGTGATTGTGCGATTCTGGATAATTGCCATTATTTTGGTTCTGGTCGGTTTAGCCACATTGAAAATACGATAAATATGACAGCTAAAGCCAATAAAAACAAACACATACATTGGTACCAGGTTGGTGTCGATGGTTGGTTGTGTGCGGCTTTCTTTAGTTTACTGTTTATCGGCGTGGTGATGGTGGCTTCAGCTTCCGTGGCTGTGGCCGAAAACGCCACCGGCGATCCGTTTTACTATTTAAAAAAACATGTGTTGTTTATTATTATCAGTTTAATGGGTGCCTGGCTCATGCTTAACATACCCGTAAATTGGTACCAAAGAATGAGTCGACCGGCCTTAATTGTGGCGATGATGTTGCTCATTATTATTATGATTCCGGGTGTTGGTATTGAAGTCAATGGTGCCAGACGCTGGTTAAATCTGGGTGTGGGACGTTTTCAAGTAGTAGAAGCGGTGAAATTGGCTTTGATTATGTCATTAGCGGCCTATGTGGTTAAACATGAAAAGGCCATTCGTCAATCCATGTTGGGGGTTTTGCGGCCCATACTGTTAACCGCGGTTATTGTTGCTTTATTGTTGGTGCAACCGGACTTTGGTTCGGGTGTCTTGTTGATGGCGATTACCTTAATTATGGTGTTTATTGCCGGTGCCCGATACAGAGATTTAACCCTGATTAGTTTGATTAGTGGCTCTGCAGTATTGGTGTTGGCCTGGGCAGAACCCTATCGCGTTAAACGTCTGGTCAATTTTACCGATCCCTGGCAGGATCCGTTTAATGCAGGTTTTCAACTGGTTCAGGCTTTAATAGCCGTGGGTCGTGGAGAATTCAGTGGGGTGGGTATTGGTGCCGGTATTCAGAAATTATTTTATTTACCGGAAGCCCACACTGATTTTATTTTTGCTGTTTATGCTGAAGAAATGGGCTTCACCGGTGTGTTATTAATGGTCGGTTTATTTTTATTGTTATTTGTAAGGATTTTTAAGATTTCTCGTCAGGCATTTATCAATGGACAGATATACGGTGGCTTTTTGTGTTCAGGCATTGTGGTGTGGCTGGCCTTGCAGACATTTTTAAGCATGGGGGTCAACTTAGGTTTATTGCCAACAAAGGGGTTAACTTTACCGTTTATTTCATCCGGTGGTAGTGCCATTATGATGAATATACTGGCAGTGGCCGTTGTGCTGCGGGTGTCTTATGAAAATCGAAAAATGAATTTCAGGTTCACTCAGCAGGAGGCCAAAGCATGAAGTTTGTGATGATGGCCGGTGGCACCGGTGGACATATTTTTCCGGGTATATCCGTGGCAAAAGCCCTGCAAAAGCGCGGTCATACGGTTTATTGGCTAGGTGCCAAGGGTGGCATGGAAGAACGCATTGTTCGACAATATGGTATTCGGTTGAAGTTATTAAAAGTGAAACCACTGCGAGGCAAAGGTCTTATCAGAAAGTTGGTGACCCCGTTTCGTGTACTCACGGCGACCTGGCAAGCACGACGTTTTTTGAAAAAGGAAGGTATTGATGTGGCAATTTCCATGGGCGGTTATGTGGCCGCACCGGGTGGATTGGCCACGCGCTTTTGCGGTACCCGTTTGGTGGTGCATGAACAAAACAGTCTGTTTGGCATGACCAATCGAATTTTAGCCAAACATGCTGATCAGGTCTTAACAGGATTTGATTTGTCCGGGTTGTACCGGTCTCAATGGGTAGGAAATCCGGTACGTGGTTCGATTGTTGATGCCCCCAAGAAAGACCAGTCTGACCTGCCTTTTCATGTCTTGATTATGGGTGGTTCATTGGGCGCTCAAAGTTTAAATCGGATTTTACCCATTTCTTTAAAAGAACCTATCGAGCAGGGAAGAATCCAGGTGTGGCATCAATGTGGCAAAAATAATAAAGAACAAACCAACGCCAGTTATGGCGAATTGAAAACAAAGATTCGGGTTGATGAGTTTATTCACAACATGTCCAAAGCTTATCGTTGGGCAGATGTCTGTATTGCCCGAGCGGGTGCTTTGACCTTAGCTGAGCTGACCGCGATGCAGTTACCGGCTTTATTGGTGCCGTTTCCACATGCAGTGGATGACCACCAAACCAAAAATGCCATGTATTTAGTGAATCATGGGGCGGCTTTGATTTGGTCTGAAAAAAGTTCTGTAGAAGAATTAAACGAACAAATTGAGCAGTTATTTGATGCCAAACAACAACAGCATATGCGACAGTCATTAAAACAGATTTATAAGCCAGATGTGGCCAATCGAATTGCAGATATTTGTGAGCAGGTGGCCGCATGAGTTATTTAACCCCGGAACATAAATTCGCTCGACGGATGCAACGAATTCACCTGATCGGGATCGGCGGTTCGGGTATGTCAGGCATTGCTGAGGTGCTCCATAATCTGGATTTTACGGTCAGTGGTTCAGATCAGCAGCACAGTAAAACCACAGAGCGATTAACTCAATTGGGTGTCTCCATCAGCTATCAACATGATGCTGCATTAATTAACAATGCTGATGTGGTGGTGTACTCCTCTGCTATAGCGGCTGATAATCCTGAATTGAAAGCGGCCCGTGAGGCAGCTTTACCGGTGTTAACACGAGCAGAAATGCTGGCTGAGTTAATGCGTTTTAAAGTCGGTATCGCGGTGGCAGGCACCCATGGTAAAACCACCACAACCAGTTTAATCGCCAGTATTCTGGCGGCGGCGGATTTAGATCCAACTTTTGTGATTGGTGGATTGCTCACCGCTGCCGGCTCGCATGCCCGCCTGGGTGCCGGCGAGTACCTGGTGGCAGAAGCCGATGAATCTGATGGTTCTTTTGAGTTGTTACAGCCCGTTATGGCGGTGGTAACCAATATCGATGAAGACCATATGCAAACCTTTGATAATGACATCAAAGTACTCAACCAGGCCTTTAATAATTTTATACATCGTGTGCCTTTTTACGGTATCACGGTCTTGTGTGTTGATGATGAACGGGTGGCAGAATTAGCGGAAAAAGTATCCCGCCATAAAATCACCTATGGACTGTCATCACAAGCCCAGGTCAGAGCCGTCAATATAAAACAGCATCACGAATTTATGCATTTTGATGTGGTTTATGAAGGACAGACCTTTTTGTCAGATGTGCGTTTAAATATTGCCGGTGAATATAATGTTCTCAATGCCCTGGCAGCCATTTCAGTGGCCATGGAATTGGATGTGTCGCCTGCAATCATGAAGCAAGCTTTAACAAGCTTTACCGGTGTCGGCAGACGCTTTAATATTCATAAAATACCAGCGCCAAAAGGCGGTCAGCTGACTTTGATTGATGATTATGCCCATCACCCAACGGCATTGGCTGCGGTCATCGCGGCTTGCCGTGATGGTTGGCCTGAACAGCGTTTGGTGGTGGTTTTTCAGCCTCATAGATACAGTCGAACCCGTGATTTATTTGATGAGTTTAGTGAAGTATTGAATGAGTCTGATGTCTTGGTATTAAGCGAAGTCTATCCCGCCGGTGAAGCGGAGATATCCGGTGCCACATCGGTTGATTTAAGCCGGAGTATTCGAAATCGGGGGAAATTAGACCCTATTTTTGTTCAGGATGTGCATCAGTTACCTGAAACTTTGTCGCATATTTTAACAGCAGATGACGTGGTATTAATGATAGGAGCCGGTTCCATCGGTTCTGTTATTCAGAGCATGATCAGCGATCCGGAGGCTTTTAATGAGTAAACGCATTGCCTTACTGATGGGTGGTCACAGTGCTGAACGCGAAGTGTCACTAAATTCAGGACATGCCGTGGCATCAGCCATCAAAGAGTTGGGTCATGAAGTCATCTGTGTGAATGATGTCCATGAACTTAAATCCCTCAGTCAACATGACATTGATCTGGTGTTTAATCTGTTGCATGGCGCCGATGGTGAAGATGGCCAGTTGGCTGCCTGGTTGGCATTAGAAGGTCTTAAATATACCGGTTGTGATTATGTGGGGGGGTGTCTCAGTTGGCATAAACACATGGCCAAAACATTGGTCAACCAACAGGGTATTGCGACACCGTCATTTCAGCTATTGGTCAAGCCGGAACAATTAATTGTTGATGCAGCCGAGGGACCCTGGATTGTTAAACCGGCCAGTGAAGGATCCAGTGTTGGTTTAACCAAAGTTAATCATGCCGATGATTTGTCTGATGTGGTGCACCAAGCCTTTAATCTGACAGATCAAGTATTGGTCGAACAATATATTGACGGCATTGAATGTACTGTCGGAATGGTGGGCGATATTATTTTACCGGTGGTGAGTATTGAGCCGTCCGGCGAATTGTATGATTATGAGGCCAAATATAACAGTCAGGAAACACGCTACCAATGTCCCGCTCCATTGAGCAAAGCCTTGCAGCGACAGTTACAAGACGACACCCAGCAAATCTGTCAGATATTACAAATCAAAGGTTGGGGACGGGTTGACTTCATTGTTGATAAGTCAGGACGTCGTTGGTTTTTGGAAGCCAATACCACACCCGGCATGACAGCCACCAGTTTGTTACCAAAAGCCGCACAGGTGCATGGATGGGATTTTAATCAGTTGGTCGCAGAAATCATAAAAACAGCGAGGCGCCATGACTAAATTAGCCCAGTTAATATTGATTTTCAGTTTGTTGGCGTTGTTATTGGTGTCGGCTTTAATGAGTGGGTTGATTCAATCCGATCGCTGGACAATTAAACAGGTCGAAGTCGCCGCAGAGTACCAGCGGGTGACTGCTGAACAGGTGCGTTTAGTGGTTAAGAAAACAGGCGAACGGTCATTTTTCCGTCTCGACACCGATCAAGTCAAGAATAGCTTAAAAGCGGTTAATTGGGTGCGTGAAGCGCATGTGGTGAAACAATGGCCTGACAGCCTGAAAGTGACTCTGATTGAACATCAACCCAGAGTTATTTGGAATGACCGGCAATTGATAAACCAACGGGGTGAACTGTTCACTGTGGAGCGCATCGATGATGTTGCTGATTTGCCCAAATTGTACGCGCCTGATAATCAGGTCAATGAGATATACAAACTATTTAATCGTTTTAATCGCTTGTTGCAACCAGTGGGTCATGAAATTGCGGTGGCTCGGGTCAGTCAACGGGGTGGCTGGCAATTAGAGATGCGAAATGGTTTACAGATTAATTTAGGCACCGAACAGCAAGAAGCCCGTGCCTTGCGTTTAGCGGAGACCTGGCAAGATATGATGCGCGCCAGTCAGCAATCACCGCAACGCATCGATTTACGTTACAGCAATGGTTATGTGGTGCAGTGGCATCCGGGTAGCGATACCCCAAAATCATCTGAAGTTAATAACCTGAATAAGGAGGTCGGCTGATGAAAGTCAAAAAGAATGACAGCCATTTACAAGTCGGTTTAGACATTGGAACCTCTAAAGTGGTGGCCATTGTCGGCGAGGTTCATGGCGACGGTTCGATGGAAGTGGTTGGTATTGGCTCATCACCCTCTCGCGGTTTAAAACGTGGCGTGGTGGTGGACATCGAGTCCACTGTCCAATCCATTAAACGCGCCATAGAAGAAGCTGAATTGATGGCCGGTTGTGAAATTCAATCCGTGTTTGTGGGTATTGCCGGCAGCCATATTCGCAGTATCAATTCTGATGGTATTGTTGCCATTAAGGACAAGGAAGTCAGCAAAATGGATGTTGAAAAAGTTTTGGACGCCGCCAGAGCAGTGGCCATCCCCAACGATCAGAAAGTATTGCATGTGCTTCCCCAGGAGTATGTCATAGACGGCCAGGATGGTATTCGTCACCCGGTGGGCATGTCGGGTGTGCGCCTGGAAGCGCGGGTGCATCTTATTATCGGCTCTGACAGTGCCGCGCAAAATATTAATAAATGTGTGGCCCGGTGCGGTTTATCCGTCGATCAATTGATTGTCGAGCAATTGGCTTCGGCAACGTCAGTGCTCACCGAAGATGAAAAAGAACTGGGTGTTTGCATGGTCGATATTGGTGCCGGTAAGACGGACATAGCGGTGTTCACACAAGGCGCTATTCGTCATGTATCCACCATTCCCATTGCCGGTGATCAGGTGACCAATGACATTGCTGTATCCATGCGTACACCGACACAACATGCTGAAGACATTAAACTCAAATATGCCTGCGCCTTACGACAGTTGGCATCCGCTGAAGAGACTATTTCGGTACCCAGCGTCGGTGATCGTTCACCACGCCGTTTGGCGCGGCAAACGCTGGCAGAGGTGGTTGAACCGCGCTATGAAGAGTTATTTAGTTTAGTGCAAGCCGATCTGCAACGCAGCGGTTACATCGATTTAATTGCCGCCGGTATTGTATTAACCGGTGGTGCTGCCCGAATGGAAGGGGCTGTGGAGTTGGCCGAAGAGGTCTTTCATGTGCCTGTCCGATTGGGTGTGCCGGTGGATGTCACCGGCTTAAAAGAGGTTGTCAATAATCCGGTCCATGCCACGGGCGTCGGTTTATTGCAATACGGTAGCAACAGTGATTATGTTGCCGATAATTTAACGGAGTCAGAAACCTGGCTTCATAAATTTAAAAAGTGGTTTCTGGGCGATTATTAGTCGCTGAAATTAAAAGTAATTTTGGAGGTATATTGATATGTTTGAATTAATGGAAAACGATAGCATCGGCGCAATCATTAAGGTGATTGGGGTCGGTGGCGGCGGTGGTAATACCGTACAACAAATGGTGGACGCCAATATTGAAGGCGTTGAGTTTATCTGTGCCAATACGGATATGCAGGCGCTGGAAAAGACCAATTGCAAAAACGTGATACGCATTGGTCAAAATGTTACCAAAGGCTTAGGTGCCGGTGCCAATCCGGAGGTTGGCCGGCAAGCAGCATTGGAAGACACTGAGCGTCTCAAAGAAAGTCTGCAAGACACCGATATGGTCTTTATCACTGCCGGAATGGGTGGTGGTACCGGTACCGGTGCGGCGCCGGTGATTGCCCAAATTGCAAAAGAAATGGGTGTATTGACAGTCGCAGTTGTGACCAAACCTTTTCCATTTGAAGGTAAACGAAGAATGGATGTGGCCAATAAAGGCATACAGGATTTGGAACAGCATGTGGATTCTTTAATCACCATCCCCAATGGTAAATTATTAACCCATTTTGGCCGTGATGTAACTTTATTAAATGCATTTAAAGCGGCTAATGATGTCTTGCAAGGCGCGGTTCAGGGTATTGCTGAGTTAATAACCTGCCCCGGTCTGGTGAATGTGGATTTTGCCGATGTACGCACAGTCATGAGTGAAATGGGTATGGCCATGATGGGATCAGGTTCCGGTAAAGGGGATGATCGAGCGGCTTCTGCCACAGAATTGGCCATGAATTCACCTTTGCTTGAAGACATTGATATGCATGGTGCCAATGGTGTATTGGTTAATATAACTGCCGGCATGGATTTAACCATTGGTGAGTATGACGAAATTGGTGATCTCATTAAAGAATACGCGTCTGATGAAGCCACTGTGGTGGTAGGTACTTCCATTGATATGGAAATGAAAGATGAAATCCGCGTGACTGTTGTCGCCACTGGTTTAAATAAATCAGCCAAGAAAAAACAATTTAAATCCGTAGAAATTGTTCGTGAGGCAACCAATAATCAGCCGGATCAACCCATGCGTGCCACCAGAGATGATAATGCTGACAGCCATGACAGTGGTCAGGCTGTGATTAATCAGCTCAGAGGTGATGATAAATCTCAGGAATCTGATGATTATTTGGATATTCCGACTTTTTTAAGAAACCAGTTGGATTAATTGAATCATCGTTCAATGTGGCTTTGAGACTTGTTCGGGTGTTGGCGTACCTCCCGCCACACCCGACCTATGTCGTGTGTATAAAAAGGATACATTATGATTATTTCATGAATCACGCCATCGGAGTGTCATAAAAAAGACACAGGCGTTGTTTAAAAACAACAAAACCCTTGTTTACAGTCTAACTTGTGATACAATCGGCAAAAATTGAATATTAAAAATCCCTAACAGTCATTTATGATTGCACAACAAACACTTAAAAATACCGTCCGCGCGACCGGCGTCGGCATTCACTCAGGGCAAAAAGTATTTATTACTTTACAACCTGCACCGGTGAATACCGGCATTGTCTTTAGACGTGTGGACTTTAAACAACCCGTGGCCATTGAGTCTAATGCTCTCAATGTGGGTGAAACCAGTATGTCTACCACGCTGGTTAAAAGTGGTGTGAAAGTCGGTACAGTTGAACATTTAATGGCCGCCTTTGCCGGCATGAACATTGACAACTGTTATGTGGATTTAAGTGCATCGGAAGTACCGGTCATGGATGGTTCGTCCGGACCCTTTGTGTTTCTCATTCAATCGGCAGGTGTTCAGGAACAGCAGGCAGCACGTCGATTTATCAAAATTAAAAAAGAAGTCAAAATTAGCATGGATGACAAGTATGCCGAGCTTAAGCCCGGTAACAGCAGTCGCTATTCTTTTGAAATCGAATTTGATCATCCCGCATTTGAAGATCATTGTCGTTATGCCGACATTGACCTAAACAGACAATCTTTTATTAAAGAAGTCTCCCGGGCAAGAACCTTTGGTTTTATGAGAGATATTGAAATGCTCCGCAGTCATAATCTTGGATTGGGTGGCAGTATGGATAATGCCATTGTTTTGGATGATTACCGGGTACTCAATAATGATGGATTGCGCTATGAGTCTGAGTTTGTTAAACATAAACTTTTGGATGCCATTGGTGATATTTATCAATTGGGTCACCCGATTATTGGCCAATTTCACGGTTATAAATCAGGTCATGCCCTCAATAACGAATTAGCCCGCGCTCTATTGGCGGATGAGTCAGCCTACGAAATCGTCACCTTTGAAGGCAAGAAAGACCGTCCCGCAGCCATGTTGCCAGCTTATTTAACCACCTGAATTTATTGCCTCGAAAGTTGCTGATTAGCTTGTGAACCGCCAAACCGGTCAGGCCAGGCACAATGAAGTCCCCAGGTTATTCTTTATTAAGCCTTTAATCTAGTTGCGATTGCGCAAAATCGATGTCCATGGCTTGTAAAGCATCCAGAGGTTTTTTATTAGCAGCTTGCTGGTATAAATCAGTGGCTTTGTCGACTGCATTCTTTTCTTTCAGTAAAATATAGGCGTTTCCGGCTTCAATAAGATTAATGGCAGTCGGTGCTAAATTTAAAGCCTGCTCGATATGCTGTAAAGCTGATTTGGCTTTCGCACCATAGGTAATACCACCTAAAGTGGCGCCCACTTTATTAATCACTTCAGCATGGTATAAAGCCATGGCAATATGGGCTTCGGCATGATCAGGTTGGTGGTCAAGTACAGCGGTTAAACGTGATTTGATTTTGCCGCCCATGCCTTGGTGCAAGGCTTTGGTCACTGAAATTGATTGTGAATAGCGGCCCATGGTTAAAGCGGTGGTGAATTCACAATTATAATCAAAATGACTGTCTTCACAGATTTCTACACCATATTGATAAGCATCTTGGAGTAATTGTGTGGATTCATTATCGTCTTCACAGACATAATCAGTATAAGCCACCACTGAACGCAAGAGAACAGGCAATCCCTTGACTCCTAAGCCACGACCCATTTTAGCGGCCTCGGCAAACTGACCATTATGAAAAGCCAACCAGGCATCTAACAAATCGCCAGTCGGCATTTGAGCTAAATCTGCTTGATGCAAATCCTGCCATCGATTTTTTAATTCAGTTTTGTTTAAAGTCAGGGTTAATGCGGGGTTGGTGTCGTGCCAATCATTAAATTTCATATTTTTTTCAATTATTGTTTGATTTAGTGTGTTTACTCTATGCGTCATGATTATGATACCCATATTAGTTAAAAAACACAATCAAGTGAGGTCGAAAAAATGAATACAAATCAAGTTAAAGAATCAGCCAAAAATATCTATTTAGCCGGCATGGGTGCCGTATCAATGGCCCAGGAAGAAGCCGTTAAAGTTTATTCAAAAGGCTCAAAAGAAAGTCAGAAGTTTTATAACCAACTGATTAAAGAAGGTAAGAAGTTTGAGAAAAAATCTAAAAAATCAGTGAATGAAACCACTGAATTGGCGGAAAAGAAAGTCAAAGGTTTAAAAGCCTATGCCAATGAGCAAGTCGAGAAAATTGAAAAATTATTCGAAGCGCGAGTTGAAAATGCATTACATAAGTTGGACATTCCAACCGGTGATGACATGGACAAACTCAGCAAAAAAATTGATGCCTTAACCAAGGAAATCAAAAAATTAGAAAAAGCTGAAAAGTAATCAGCTAAACCGTGTCCCCCTAAACAGTAGCCAAGGATGGTTGCTGTTTTTTTTATTATGAGACCTTTGTATAAGCCATGACCCGTGTTAAACGGTCTGAAATTCACCACCTCAGAGGTTATGAAGTTTGAGCTTAGAAGTACTCATCACTGCGTTTCATGCCTCGATGTGGCAAATTTCAGTCCATTTCTCAAAGTCTCCTCGCTTATACAAAGGCCTCATTGTTTTTAATTTTGAATATTTTGACAGACTTTAAAGCCTCTTGAAAAATGCTACAATAAGCATCACATTTAAGTCACTTCAATTTTGTTAGAATCATGTCTTTAAAACTTACAGATCAAGCGGCCAATCGCATTCAATATTTTTTACAGCAAGATGACAATGCCATCGGCTTTCGAGTGAAAGTCAAAAAAATGGGTTGTTCCGGTTGGGGTTACGATGTCAGTATCGCGCATGATAAACACGATGATGATGCTGTCTTTGAAGACCATGGCATCACTTTAATCGTACCACAACAGGATTTAGATAAAGTCAAAGGTACCACCATTGATTATGAAAAGCAGGGTATCAACCAGATTTTTGTCTATCAAAATCCTAACGCCACCGGTTCCTGTGGCTGTGGTGAGAGTTTTACCACCAATTAATACGAAGTTGAGTAAATTAAACCTCTATCCTGACACTGCATTTAACAGTGGCCACTGTCTGCCACCCGCGGGCGTCCGACATTATTCACAATAATCGCCTTGGCATGCTGGGCACCACGGAAATCACAGAATCGAATCGATAAATTGGTACCCGGTGAGGCCCCCAGCCGATCATAGCGAATTTTTTGACGATATACTGATGCCACGGCATGTAAAGAGTCTTGCATGGCTTGTTCAGTGGTTAAGATAACTTCATGGCTGTCTAGTTTTCGATTTTGGTTGTCGTCTCTAAACACCAGCCAACCCTGATGCCATTGACTGGATGCATCGCAACTGACAAGTGATTGGCTTGGACATAACACCACATGTCGACCCAGAATAATACTTTGATTACGTGCAAAGTGCAGACTGCTTACCAGCCGGTTAATTTCTGTTGTCATCATTTGATTGTGTTTAAACTGTTGGTAACCCGGGACCGCATATCCGGTTAAAATACCGATAACAGCCAAAGCGATCATCATTTCAATTATTGTCATGCCTGTAATTTTATGTGACATAAAGCCTCCCTTCGATTGATTGAGTTTATATTGTGTGTATTGAGGAGGCCGTTATCTGCCGTTATTTTCTGACCGCCGTGTCAATAATTTCCTACACCTGTCGATATAAACGATAGTGGAGATGGTTGTTTGTCTCTTGAACGGCTATAATAACCACCCTATAATTAACACAAATTCAATCAGGAAAAAGTCATGGCACGAGGTATTAATAAAGTCATTTTGGTGGGCAATTTAGGTCAGGATCCCGAAGTTCGCTACACTCCGGCAGGCGCGGCAGTCACCACCATTTCAGTGGCCACCACTGAAGCATGGAATGACAAAGAAGGCAACAAACAAGAACGCACTGAATGGCATCGCGTGGTGTTTTTCAGTCGACTGGCTGAAATAGCCGGTGAATACCTGAAAAAAGGCTCACAAGTTTATATCGAAGGCAAACTTCGCACCAACAAATGGCAAGACAAATCCGGTAATGACCGTTACACCACCGAGATTATGGCCAACGAAATGCAAATGCTCGGCGGACGTCCCGGCTCAGGTGGCGGTATGGGTGGCGGTGGTAATATGCCTTCAGCCCCTAAAAACAACAACACATCAAACAACAGTAATAACAATGACAACGGTCCCAGCTACGACGACTTTGATGATGAGATACCGTTTTGATATTCGCAAGAAGGCTTGATGATTTAAAAAGAGCCGGTTGCCGGCTCTTTTTTATTGGGTCAAAGAATAAATTCCTTTAATCACCAAACTAATCAAGCCCACTGACAGTAAGCCCAAACACCACAGGCCGATAAACCAAAGCCACTGTTTTCTTTTAGAGGGTGTCATAATCAATTAATACATGTGTTCGTGACTGCTTTTGCCACGGAAAGTAAAGAAACTGAAGGCGGTGTAGGCGAGTATGATGGGTAAGAATATAACCGTACCGACCAATAATAACATTAATGAACTGTTGCTGGCTGCAGCTTGCCACAGGGTCAGTTCAAAAGGCACTATCCAAGGGAAAATGCCGATAGCCAGTCCCACATATCCGGTGACAAATAGTACCATGGCATAAATAAAAACTTGACTATGAGAGCCTTTGTTTTGTAAATGCCGAATAATTTGTACAACAGCAAATAGACTGATTAAAGGAATGGGCAATAAGTACCAAAAGTTGGGAAATGTAAACCAGAGCTCGGATATGCGTTCATCCATCAACGGCATGATAATGCTGATGAGTGCCATAAATAGCACCACAAAAATCAGGCAATATTGGCCGGCAATCCGAGCCCATTTCTGAGTGATATCGTCGGTTTTCATAACGGTCCAGCCGGCGCCCAGTAAACCATAAGCAAAGATTAAACCAACCCCACTAAAAACGGCAAAGCCATTGGCCCAGTCTAAGGGGCCGCCGGCATATTGGCCGTCAATAACAGTGAAACCCTGCACAAAGTTGCCTAATATCAGACCTTGCATAAATGTGGCCAACATTGAGCCAAAATGAAAAGCGGCATCCCAGACCCAGCGTTTGGTACCGGCTTTAAAGCGAAACTCAAAAGCGACGCCACGAAAGATTAAGCCGATTAACATCAAAATGAAAGGTAAGTACAGGGCCGGTAAGACAATTGAATAGGCCAATGGAAATGCGGCAAATAAGCCGCCACCGCCAAGTACCAGCCAGGTTTCATTGCCATCCCAAAAAGGTGCCACCGAGTTCATCATGCGGTCTCGGCATTGATCTGAGGGGGCGAAGGGGAATAAAATGCCTACACCGAGATCAAAACCATCCAGTAGCACATACATAAATATACCCACTGCCAATATAGCGCCCCATATCAGGGGTAAATCTAACCAGTTTGCTAATTCACTCATTGTTGGTCTCCTTCACTATTTAAGGCCTTGCCGGCCACTTGGCGACTATGTTGGTAATAATCAGGATCACTCTGGTCGCCCGGGCCCTTTTTGAAAATCTTAAAGATATAATAGGTACCGGCACCGAATAGCGCAGTGTAAACAACAATAAAAATGCCTAATGACAGCGCCACTTGCTCACCAATCACCGGGGATAAGCTGTCTGAGGTGCGTAAAATCCCATAAACTGTATACGGTTGGCGGCCAATTTCTGTTACAAACCAACCGGCGAGAAGAGCGATAAAACCTGTTGGTCCCATCAATATGCACCATTTCATAAACCAATTATTGCGATATAAGGTACCGCGCCAATAACGCCAGGCGGCCACAAGGCCGGTAAAAATCATGGCAAATCCGATGGCTAACATGATGCGGAATGACCAGAAAACTGCCATGACCGGTGGATGCTCTTCGGCAGGCCAATGGTTCAAGCCTTTCACTTCACCATCTAAACTATGGGTGAGAATTAAGCTGGAGGCATAGGGCACAGTCAGTTCAAAATCATTGCGTGCCTCGTCTTGATTCGGCCAGGCAAGCACCCGAAATCCCGCGCCTTGTTCAGTTTCCCAAATTCCTTCCATGGCGGCGACTTTAATGGGTTGATGCTCGAGGGTATTTAATCCGTGCATATCACCAATGACCAATTGTGCTGGGGCTACCAGAAGCGCCATTAACATGGCCATGCCAAACATGACTTTGGCTTCCGCTAAATATCGCTGTTTTAATATATGCCAGGCGCCCACAGCACCGACCACAAAAGCGGTGGTTAGAAAGGCGGCGGTGACCATGTGAACTAAACGATACGGAAATGAAGGATTAAAAATAATGGCCCACCAATCTTCCGGATGAAAAATGCCTGCGGCATCCTGACTGAACCCCTGTGGGGTTTGCATCCAACTATTGGCTGACAATATCCAAAAAGCAGAAATCAGCGTGCCAAATGCAACAATGGCTGTTGAAGCGAAATGCATTTTTGGGCTGACTCGTCCCCAACCAAACAACATAATGCCCAGGAATGAGGCTTCGAGGAAAAAGGCGGTCAGTACTTCATAGCCCAATAAGGGGCCGAGAATGTTGCCGGTATGGGTGGAAAACACGGACCAATTCGTACCAAATTGGTAGCTCATAACCACACCTGAAACGACACCAAGGCCAAAAGCGACCGCAAACACTTTAACCCAAAACTTGTACAGGCGCTTATAGACCGGTTTGTCCGTTTTTAACCACATGGCTTCAAGCACAGTTAAAAAGCTGGCTAAGCCGATGGTGAATGCCGGAAAAATAATGTGAAAAGAAACGGTAAAACCGAATTGAATTCGGGCCAGAATAAGTGGGTCAAAGGTGTCCATAGTAGGCTGCCAAAAAAAACATTAGATAAAGTTAAATTATACGCCATTCATGTGATAAATACAATTGACTTAGTGATATTGATTATCAGGTCAATGCTGTCTGAATAAGCGATAATAATGATAAATTTTACGTATTTATTTTATCTTAGCGGGCATGATTTAAGTGTAGATATTTGGTCACATTTCCAGCATTTATTATTAATTTGCTATTAATGTCATAAAATTTAGGGCATTGGCGTATAGAGGTGTATTCAATTGGGAGTACTTTTATGAGGCTGATTAAATTATTATTTATTGTTCTCTGTTTATTAACCTGCACTTATGCGGTAGCTGCGGTCCATTATGTGGGCGTAGGTGCACAATGTAATGGATCAAATCATTATGACAATCTGGATTTGGCTATTTTGGCAGCGGCTGTTAATGGCACTGAAGCAGATGAAATCAGGTTGACCAATACGGTCACTTACACCGGTGCACTTAATGGTTCGTACGTTTTGACCGGCTGGAATTCCGGTGACAATGGTAGTTTGACCCTTTCAGGTGGTTATGCCAATTGCAACAGTGCCAGCAGCAGTGGTTTTACAGCCATTGGTGATGATGCCGATGCGGTGTTTGAAATCACAGGCAATTCTTTCGTTACATTAAGAAATTTGCAATTGTTTAATTCCGGCAACAGGGCATTAATTGTGCGTGGTGGCTCCACCGTTTTTTTGGAGTCTGTGGATGTATCAGACAGTGTTGCCGGTTTGCGGATTCTTGAAGGTTCATTTGTTTCACTGGATGCAGGCAGTTCCGTTTATAACAATGGCGATTTAGATGACATTCCCAAAGGCGGTGGTATTTGGTGCTTTGGGAATAACTCACAAGTTAATATTGCGGGAACCATCTCAAAAAATCAGGCAGTTTCCGGTGGTAATATGTTTATTGAAGACGGATGTTTTGCTGAGCTGGCCGGTGGTGCCCGCATCAAAGGTGATCGTGCCGATGGCTTTGCATACAGTGCCCATTCTGGTGGAGGTATTTGGGTCGATGATGGTGGCGAATTGTATGCCAATGGGGGTCAAAATAGGGTTCAGATAACTGATCACAGGGCTATTTATGATGGCGGTGGCATCTATGTTCAGGGCACAGGCAAAGCCACTCTACTCAATACCTATATTGCCAGAAATATGACAGAAAGAGATGGTGCTGGGTTGTATGCCGTAGATGGCGGAACCAGTGCTTATCAAGTGGTGATGGATCGAGTAGCCAGTTGCCCTAATTTAATCAGTTGTTCCGAGTTTGAGCAAAACACCTTTGAAAGTAGTGTGGTTGAAATAAAGAACTCAAAAGTCAGAATCAGTCGCACACTATTTGAACGCAATGAACATATTGTGGGAAATGAAGCAGATCATTCCATTGTTGTTAATACATTAGGCGGTATATTAGAAATGAATCACAGTGGTATGGTTAATAATGTGAGTTATTATTTAATTGAGAATTATGCCACAGCAGAAATAGCCCATCACACTGCCGCTGGCAACTATACAGAGGAATTTACGAGTGGTAATCAAAGTGACTCGTTCGTTTGGTACAACCCTTTAGGAAGTTTACGGCTTGAAAATTCTATATTTCAGGATACCCAGGGTGGTGATAATGGCGCAAATTTTGGAACGGTCACTGGTCAATGTAATTTGATAGATAATTCGATAGGTTGGCCGGGTGGTGCCTATGTTGTTGGAACTGCCACTTTTAACAGTGTGGCTGGTGGCGATGCACGTCAACAATCAAGTTCTGATGGTGTGGATATGTGCCTTGAAGACACCTTTGCCTGGAGCAATGATGTTGACATCGAATATCAAAATGCACCCGTTAATGAAAACACCAATCCCCAAGGTAATCCCGGTCATGCCAATGGTTTGTATGATGCGGGTTTTGATGAAGTTTATGACAACATTGGTGAGGATGAATTTTTATTAACGGTGCAAAAAGAAGGGTCGGGCACAGGCGTTGTCATCAGTGACCCCCTGGGTATTTCCTGCGGTTCGGATTGTACCGAAGTGGTTTTCAATGGCACTTTGGTTACATTGACGGCCACCCCCACAGGAAACAGTAACTTTATTGGTTGGAGCGGGTGTCCCTTGGTCAATGGTAGCAATGAGTGTCTCATCAGTGTGACCGAAAGCACCACTGTCTATGCAGAGTTTCAACCGGATGATCTGATTTTCAGTGATGGTTTTGAATAAAGGTTGGTGATTTTCATCGCTGACAGAGGCAAGGGCTGAGCGGTTGTGACATTAATCAGCGACTCAGTTCTTGCAGTTTGGCTTGAACAGCAGGCAATTTTAGGTCGTTGTCTGTGAGAATGCGCTGTGTCAGCGACAGCAATTGACTGGCTTGGCCAGGCTGATTCATGCTGGTTGATTGTTCAGCCCATTGCAGCAAACCGTCTAAATATTTTGCATCAGTTTGACCATATATCTTGGCTAAATGAGATGTCCATCGTTGATAATATTCAGCTGCCAGATTGAGTTGCTCTGTGGCTTGATAACTTTCGGCTAACTGTTTTAAAGACTGCGCATAGTTGTTTTCATTGCCTGTTGCCCAGTTTTTAATATGACGTAAATTATATTGAATGGCCAGATCATGTATGCCGGCCATGAAATAAACCCGACCCATCACACTGTTGGCATGGTTAACGAAATTCGTTTCCTCAGCGTAATTTTGAGTGATTAAATCAATATTTTCTTGTGCCGCTGCGATGGCCTTTTCATAGTGACCTGAATTAGCTAAATTCAGTGCCAATGATTGTTGGGTGAAAAGTGCTGATCGGTGGCTTTTGCCAAGTGTCTTAATTTCAATTTGATACATGTTTTGTAAAATTGGCAGCGCTTTTTCCGGGTTGCCTGTGGCATTTAAAATGGTCGCTAAATTTGCTTTGGCATTCATGGTTTCCGGATGCTCTTCACCAAATATATCAGCCAGCATCGAGGCCGCTTTGGTCAGTTCTTCAATCGCGAGCTTATATTTTTGTTGGTAATAATAAACAGCGCCTGCATTTCCATGTGCTTGTGCCAGTCCCTCACTGCTTTTACCAAATCGTTTGCGAAAAATTTGTTTACTGGTTTCAGCACTGGCCAAAGCCTCATCAAGCAGACCATCGAGCCATTGAAATGCGGATAGAGAATTATAGGCAGTACCTAAGTCCGGGTGCTCATCACCAAGTATTTTTCGGTAGGCGCGAATGTTTTCCTTGGTTAAAGCCATGGCGGCTTTAAAATTGCCGGCCCGATCATAATATTGCACCAAATCAGAATTTAAGCTCAGATTAAGCACTTCAGTGGTGGCCATTGGGTGCTTAAGTTTAAGTTGCTGTAATATCTCAATTGAACGACCTGGTTCGCCTTTAAGGAAATATATTTCTGCTAACAGGGCTTGGTTTTTAATGTTGTCGGAATCAGTCAAAGACAGGGATTTAAGCGCATTAAACTGGCTAAAGGCTTCTGTATATTTGCCGGCTTGAGCCAATAAATTTGCTTTAACACGTATTATCATGGCTTGGTTAGTTGGTGATTTGTATTGGTATTCTTTGGTTTGAGAGAGTAATGCTTTTACTTCACTGATTTGACCTGAATTAAATTGATACTGAGCCAGTAATGCAGTTGCTTGTTCGTCATTGGGTTTAAGCAATAAGGCATCATTCAACAATGAAATGGCTTCAGGATAATAACCCAAACGACCTCGTGCAATGGCCAGAGCAACAAACAACTCATACTTGATTTTCGGATCCATGTGCTCGTCTTTGCTTATTCTGTTCGCGGCCAGTCGCAATAAATCTTTGGTGGACAGATCTACGCCTTGGGAAACATTGGGATCGGTGACACTGAATGAATCGAGCATAAACTGTTTGACGGCATCGGCTTTATCGGCTTCCAGCTTTATGGCTTGATTTTGCAGGCTTAAGGCCATGATGGCAACAATGACCGTGATTATTAAAACCACTGACGTGGCGAATAAAGCTGTTCTCCTGGCAGCGAAACGGTTTAGACGATACCACCAGGAATCCTTGCTGGCACTCACAGGTTTCTGAGCCAGCCAGGCATTTAAATCTTCTTTAAAAGCAAACATATTGCTGTATCGGAGGGTGCGGTTTTGCTGCAGTGCCTGGCTGAGTATATTGCGTAAATCCTGATCTTGAACATGAGATTTGAGAAGTTTTCGGACATGTTGATCGTCTTCTGTACAGGATTTCAACATTCGATTACTTGGAAACGGGAGTTGCCTGGTCAATAAAAACACCGCCACTGCCGCCAATGAAAAAACATCTGTGGTTATGTCTATTCCCTTTGCATTGATTTGTTCTGGTGAGGCAAATGATGGGGTAAGTGCCATCAGTGTGTTTTGTGCTTCTGGTCCTTTCGGGTCTAAGTTAACTGAAAAATCATCTGATTTCAGTAACTTGGCAATGCCAAAGTCCAGTACTTTCAGGTGGCCTTTGTCAGTAATCATTAAGTTAGAAGGTTTCACATCTCGGTGAATAATGAGCTGATTATGGGCATACTGCAGTGCATCAGCTGCCTGAATAAGTAGCGCAATGATTTCTTTGGTGCTTAATTTTTTTTCAGTAACGTATTGGTCAATCGGTAAACCGCCATCAATCAGTTCCATGACGATAAATGAATCACCTTGTAGGGTGCTTTCGCCGTGATGAAACTCAATTATGTTGGGGTGAGACAAGCCGGATAAAATACGTTGTTCAACTTGAAATCGGGCTTTTAATTCTGGGCTTTGATTGGGTAGATTGAATAGCTTTATGGCCACCGGTTTTTGAGTTTCACTGTCGATGCGTTGCGCTTTATAGACCATCGACATGCCTCCTTGACCAATCAGCTCCAGCAGTTCATAGCCACTAATCTGATCACCAACATGCCAACTTTTATTCAGGTGTGTTTGATAATATTGGCTGACTTTTTGGTCAAAATAGGCACTTGATTTTTGGCTGTTTTCAATGAGATTTTTAACCAGTTTAAATACCTCTTGATCCAGGTTTTCATAGGTGTTTAATTGGTTGATGGCTTCATCTTGGGTTTTGTCGGCCAAAGACGCATATATTTGATTCGCTTGTTTGAATTTATTTAAGTCCATCTTGATTGTCAATGAGGGTGAGTGTGAGTGTTTTGGCTTGATTCCATTGACGTATCACTTGTCGCTCGGATAAATCAAATAGCTCGGCTAGTTCCTTAAATGTAAAATTGAAGATGACTTTTTGTTCAAATAATTCAGCCAGATGGGCATCAATCTCGGCCAGAATATCAATTAGCCGATCAATTTCAATGACATCAATTTCTACATCTTGGGGACCGAGAATTTGAGACATGTGCTCATAACTCATGCGGCCTTTTCTTTTGTCACGGTTTTTACTGCGAATTTGATCAATCAAATAACGTCGCATCGCTTTGGCCAGATAATTTAATAAATGCCTGCGATTATGATGACTGGGTTTCTCGATATTTATTAATTTCAGGTAACACTCATGGGCTAACACTGTGGCGCTGATGGTGTTGTTATTGTGTATATAGGCGAGTTGGTTTTGAGCCACCGCTTTTATTTCCTGATACAGCAATGAATAAATATGATCCAAATCCGCTTTATTATTTGGATTAGCCTGATTCAACAGGATGGTTATTTGCCCAGTATTCATTTGATCATTTTAACTGAAGCTAAAAATTAAAAAAACTGATATTGACTTATATACAGACTGGATATGAATATACCTTGTATGTTTATTTCATTTGCACAGTCTCAATGATAAAATACCTTTTCTTAAAACAAACGTTTGATTATGGCTAATTTACCCGCACCCATTAAAGACATACAATTTATTGCAGATGAAGTTCTGGATTTGACCGGACATTATCAAAAACTCGGTGTTCATGAAGAACTGGATGCTGAAACATTCGTGACTGTTCTGGATGAAGCTTCCAAGTTTCTTCATGAATACGTTGGTCCATTAAATAACCCGGCCGATGCGCAAGGCTGTCGCATTGACGGCAATCAGGTTACCACGCCTGATGGTTTTAAAGAACTTTATAAAAACTATTGTGAATCCGGTTGGTCCTCTTTGGATGGTGACCCTGAATATGGTGGCCAGGGATTAAGTTATTGGTTACAACTTATTTTAGGTGAGCTTAATACCTATTATTGTCCCGGTTGGTCCAATTACCCGGGCCTAACTCATGGCGCCCGTGAGTTGCTGGATCATTTTGCTTCTGAGGAATTGCAGGCCAAAGTATTACCCAAACTCACCACCGGTGAATGGGCTGGCACGATGTGTTTAACGGAGCCTCAATGCGGTACGGATTTGGGCATGGTAGCGACTGCGGCAAAACCGGCAGATGATGGTACTTATCGTATTTCTGGAACCAAAATTTTCATCACCTCAGGCGAACATGATTTAACCGATAATATTTTACACCTGGTGTTAGCACGTTTACCGGATGCGCCGGAAGGAACCAAAGGTATTTCATTATTCTTGGTGCCCAAATTTTTAATCAATGATGATTTGAGTCTTGGTGATAGAAATGGTGTGGCTGCTGCCAGCATAGAACATAAAATGGGCTTAAACAGCTCGGCCACTTGTGTCATGAATTTCGATGATGCCAAGGGGTACTTGATTGGAGAAGCGAATCAAGGTTTAAAAATAATGTTTACCATGATGAATGGTGCCCGTTTAAATACTGGTATTCAAGGATTGGCAGCCACCCAGGCGTCCTATCAAAACGCCCTGGCGTATGCCAAGGATCGGTTACAAATGCGTGCGGCGAACGGCCCGAAATATCCGAATAAACCGGCTGATCCGATCATTGTTCACCCGGATGTCCGTCGCATGTTATTAACGCAAAAAGCGTTTGCCGAAGGAAATCGGGCCATGGCTTATTTTGCCGGGCAACAGCTTGAAGTTATTAAGCATTCAAAAGATGCCAATGAAGTTGAACAGGCAGAACAGCTGTTGGCATTTCTGATTCCTATTATTAAAGGGTTTATTACCGAAACGGCCTTAGAAGCGACAACCTATGGTGTTCAGGTTTACGGTGGTCACGGTTACATTAAAGAACATGGTCAGGAACAGTGGTACCGTGATGCCCGTATTTTCACATTGTACGAAGGCACGACCGGCATTCAGGCACTGGACCTGGTGGGACGTAAACTCATGCATTTACAAAAAGGGCAAATTGGTCAGATGGGTGATATTATCCAGGATTTTATTGATAATCATGACACCCCATTTAATGAGCAGTTGCAGAATGCATTAGATGCCTGGCATGACATTACTGGCTTTGTGGCTCAGTCTGCCATGAAAGACGCCAATGAAGTCGGTTCGGCTTCGGTTGATTACCTGATGATGTCCGGCTATGTTGTTCTTGCATATTTCTGGGCGCGATTGCATAATTCAGCAGAGCACAACAAAGGTCAGCTCGGTGCCGATTTTTATGCAGGCAAACAAAAAACGGCTGCTTTTTACTTCGCCAAAATATTGCCGAGGATTGAAAGCTGTCAGGCAAGCATCCGAACCGGGGCTGATTCTTTGATGAATATTCAGGAATCAGAATTTTAATGAGCCAGATTGCGTATACCTAAAAAACAATTTATTACCTTTACGACGTGGGTATTAATCATATTAGCCGTGGTTGTTTGGGGGCAGTTTTTACTGTTCCCAAAACACCGTGGTGCCAGTATTGAATCGGCCATTTCGCCCCCTAATTTAGTACCACAGATTAGCACCCGGCCTCCGGTTTCAAATTATCATTTATTTGGCGCTTCAGAAACCACTGAAACAGCCCTTAATCCCGCTTTAGCCGGTGAAACCGGTTTGGATTTGATTATTACCGGCACCTTCGCCAGTAATGAACAAAAACGTGGCCAAGCTTATATTCGGCAACCGGGCGGTGATGAAAAAATGTTCCAGGTGGGTGATCGGGTGTTTAATGTGGCTGAATTAAGTGCAGTCTATCCTGATTATGTGTTGTTAACCCGTAACGGCCGTCAGGAAAAACTGAGCTTGTCTAAAAATCGAATACAAAGCAATGCCACCAATCGCCGCCAGAGCGGTGTGCCACAGAATCAAATGGCATCCAGCCAAAATCAGACATCAAACAGCGGTGTCAATAATTGGCAAGAGGCCCTCAATCAAACTAAATTTGACCCGAATAAAATTGCCCAATTGGCCGGAAATGTCAGTGTGGTCAGAAACAATTCCGGGCAAATAGCCGGCTTAAAGGTGTCGTCACTGAGTGCCAATGATGCCCTCATGCGACAAGGCTTACAGAGCAATGACCGTATTATTGCTGTCAATGGCGTGGCCATCGCCACCGATAATCTATTTGCCATTAAGCAACAACTTGAACAAGGTGAACGGGCTGTTGTAACCGTTAACCGTAATGGTCGAGAAATCAGTATTAACCTCAATTTATCTGAGCTCCAATGATGACAAAATCAATCACTATTTTTATGCTATTCGTAACAGCACTGTTCGGTCTAAATGTAACCATGGCCCAGCAGTCTGAACAACCGCAGACGCACACCCTTAATTTACAGGATACAGATATTCGGTTGTTGGTCGAAACCATCAGTGATATGACCGGCAAAAACTTTGTGGTTGACCCTGAAGTGCAGGGTAAAATAACCGTGATATCGAGTCAGCCGATTCCTGAAGATGAAGTCTATGATTTGTTTTTGTCGGTGCTGAGTGTCAATGGTTTTACCACTGAAGAACAAGGCAATGTCATCAAAATTTTGCCGGTGGGTAAAAGCAATCCCATGTATGCAGAAAGTGACGGTCATCCCGATGATATGATGACCCGTATTTTTCGTGTTGAGCATATGCCCGTGGATGATGTGATGCAAGTGATTAAGTCCATCAATCCCAAGTCAAAAATCATCGCTAACGCCGATGGTAATATGCTGATTGTGTCTGATAAACGCAGTCATTTAGACAAAATGCAGGCTTTAATTGATAACATTGATTTACAGTCGGACAGTGCCATTGAGCTCATTGCTTTAGAGTATGCCAATGCGCAGGATGTGGCAGATACCCTGACCCAGTTATTAGATACGGGAAATAATTTAGGTCCACAAACCAAAATTGTGGCTGATAATCGGACTAACACCATTGTGGTCAGTGCCAATCCGGCGCTTAAAAATAAAATTCAATCGATTGTTAGTGAACTCGATCGACCCTTAACGACGAATACTCAAGCCCAAGTGGTTTATCTGAAATATGCCTCTGCAGAAAAACTGGTGCCGATTTTAGACACCCTGGCCAGTAGTCAACAAGGTGAAGAATCAACCGATAATAACATCAGCATCCAAGCCCACAATGAAACCAATTCACTGGTGATAAAAGCCCCGCCTGCTGTTTACCGCAATATTGAACAGGCCATCGAGAAACTTGATATCAGACGTCAGCAAGTACTGGTGGAAGCCATTATTGCCGAAGTATCATTGGATAACTCTAAGGAATTGGGCGTCGACTGGTATGCGCCGATTGCCGGCGATGGTGATGATGGTCTGGTCGGTGGTTCGTTCACCGGCAGCCAATTGCCTAATCTAAGTGCGGATGATCCGCTGGATGTCTTTGGTAGTTTGTTGTCCGGTGGTCTTAATTTAGGCTATTTGAATTTTGGTATTGGCAACGATGGTGAAAACCAGTTCAAATTTGGCGGTTTGTTGCGCGCCATCAGCACCGATGGTAATAACAACATCTTATCGACACCGTCAGTGGTGACCCTCAATCACCAGGAAGCCTCCTTATCTGTCGGTCAGGAAGTGCCTTTTGTGACCGGTCAGTATTCGGCCACCGGCAATGCCGACAGTTCCGGCTCACCCAATCCATTCACCACCATTCAACGTGAAGATGTGGGTTTGTCATTAACCGTGACACCGCATATCAATGAAGGCGGTCAAATTGTGGTGGACATTGCCCAGGAAATATCCAGTATCGATCCCAACGCCACCACCGCGGTTGATATCGTCACCAAAAAACGAACCTTAAATACATCAGTGATGATTCCTGATAATTCCATATTGGTGCTGGGTGGTCTGATTGATGACTCCGTTCAGGAAAGCATAAAAAAAGTACCGCTTTTGGGTGACATCCCACTAATACGAAACTTATTTAGAACCAAAAAGCGTACTCGTGTGAAACGCAATTTAATGATTTTTATTCATCCGCAGATTATGCACACCGACGCTCATCAGGAAGCCATCAGTCGGCAACGCTATGATGATATTCGCAAGCAGCAATTAAAGGAAATCAAGCCGGAAACATTTCGCCGGGGAGAACCGGAATTGCCACCCTTAAAAGATCAAGTCATTGACCAGCCGCAATAAGTGACATGATTAAGCCGATTGATTTACCCAGTTATCGTTTTGCCAAGAATCGTGGGGCCACCATTTGGAAACAGGCTGATGACGGCACCCTGACCCTGGCAGTTTCTGCCCAGGCCAAACCCGCCGCCATCGCCGAGTTACAACGTTTAACTGAGCAACCGGTGGAACTCAGATTTTTAGAGGAGGCTGAATACCGCAAGGTCATTCAGAAAATTTATCACCACCAGCAATCCATGACCGAAGATGTGGTGGCGGATTTAGACAGCAGCGATTCAGAACTGGCCCAAGTGGCAGAAGTGTTGGCAGAACCAGAAGATTTATTAGAAAGTAAAGACGATGCGCCGATTATTCGCCTGATTAATGCTTTGTTGGCGGATGCCGTCAAAATGGGTGCCTCAGATATTCATGTGGAACCCGGCGAACTACAGTTGTCGATTCGCTATCGGGTCGATGGCGTATTGCAAGAGGTGTTAACGCCCGATCGGGCCTTGGCCGGACTCATTGCTTCGCGTATTAAAATCATGTCCAAACTGGAAATTGCTGAAAAACGGTTACCACAAGACGGCCGCATTTCCTTAAAAATTGCCGGTCATCCCATTGATGTCCGGGTCTCGACAATTCCCGGTGCCTTCGGTGAACGCATTGTGATGCGGCTGTTGGATAAACAAAGTGGTCAGCTTTCCTTGAAACAATTGGGTATGAACGACACCCATCTGGCGCAGATGCAACAATTGTTACAGTTGCCCCATGGGATTGTTCTGGTGACTGGTCCCACCGGTTCGGGTAAAACCACCACCTTATACGCCGCACTGGAAGCTTTGAACGAACGTTCACGAAATATTATGACCATCGAGGATCCGATTGAATACCATCTGGATGGTATCAGTCAAACCCAGGTTAATAATAAAATTGACATGGATTTTGCCCGCGGTTTGCGCGCTATTTTACGACAGGATCCGGACGTTATTATGATTGGTGAGATTCGTGATTTAGAAACTGCTGAAATCGCCATTCAGGCGAGTTTAACCGGTCATCTGGTGTTTTCCACTTTACACACCAACACCGCCATCGGCGCGGTAACCCGATTAATTGATATGGGCGTGCCGCCATTTTTACTGGCTTCTTCTGTTAAAGCCATGATTGCGCAGCGTTTGGTCAGGCGGCTTAATCCCGAACATCGGATAAAGCAACAACTCACAAACCAAAGCCGTAAAACCTTAGGTTTGTCTGATGATGTGTCGTTTATTTATCAGGCCAATGATCAATTGCCGATTCAGCAAGCTTACAGCGGCCGTATTGGGATTTATGAAATTATTACCATGACCGAGGGACTTAAACAGCTGATTCATCAACAAAAAAATGAAACTGAATTGTCCGCTGAAGCCCGGAAACACTTTGCGCCAATGGCCGCCGATGCCCGTGAAAAACTGTTGGCGGGTATCACCTCAGCCGATGAAATAATGCGGGTCTTGAGTGAATAACGATGGAGGCGTTTGAGTACACATCCTTAGATGCCACCGGTCGTACCAAGAAGGGTATTATTCAGGCAGACAGCGCCAAACAAGCCCGACAACTTATTCGGGCTCAACAGCTGACACCTGTCGATGTTCAACAAGTTATCGAACGGCACAGTTCAACCGGTGATTCTCGCCAATTTCGTATTCGATTTAAAAAAAATGAATTGCCATTAATTATTCGGCAATTGGCCACTTTAGTGGAAGCGGGTTTGCCCATTGATGAAGCCCTGGTGACTTTACAAGAGCAAAGCGATCATCGCAACACCGAGCGTATCTTATCGACCCTGCATGCCAAGGTCATGGAAGGTCAATCCTTGGCTTATGCCATGCGACTCTTCCCGAAAGCCTTTGATGAACTGGTGGCCACCAGTGTTGAAGCCGGTGAACAGGCCGGGCAATTGGCGGAAGTTTTACTGCAATTGGCCGATTATCTTGAAACCCGGGAAACCCTGGGTAAAAAATCATTATCTGCCTTGATTTATCCGATGATATTGATTGTCACGGCGATTGCCGTGGTGGCCGGATTAATGGTTTATATTGTTCCCAAGGTCATTGATGTGTTTGCTTCGGCCAATGTGGCTTTGCCCCTGATGACACGGATACTCATTGCCATCAGTGACTTTTTAAGCCACTATGGCTGGTTACTGCTATTGGCAATAGCGGTCATCATGCTGGCTTTTTTCACGGCCTTACAAAAACCTGAATTCAGAATGGCCTGGCATGGCTGGGTCCTCAAATTACCGGTTTTTGGTCCTTTGACACGCACCGCGCAAAGTGCCCGATTCACCCGCACTCTGGGCATTTTAACCCACAGTGCCGTGCCCATTGTTTCCGCCCTTTCTTTGGCCTCACAAGTGGTGCGAAATGCCGTAATGAAGCAGGCTTGTCAACAGGTGGCTGCCGCGGTGAGGGAAGGGGCTTCGCTGGCCGGAGCCATGCGTTCGGTGGGTGAATTCCCATCATTGACGGTTAAACTGGTTAACTCCGGTGAGCAAAGCGGACGCTTGAGTGATATGCTTAATCGCATTGCCATGGTTCAGGAACGAGACGTGGAAAGTAAACTCACCACCTTAACCAATGCCATTCAACCCCTGGCTATTTTATTTGTGGGGATGATGGTGCTGTTCATCGTATTGGCCATGTTGTTGCCTATTTTTCAAATTAACACTTTGTTAAATTAAGGTATGATTTCATTTAATCGCGTCAGTAAATCTTACGGCAAACATAACAAGGCATTGTCTGATGTCAGCTTTGATGTGGATGCAGGGGAGATGTTGTTTCTGACAGGACATTCAGGTGCCGGTAAAACCTCGATTTTAAAACTGATTATGCGAATTGAAACCATTTCTTATGGTCAAGCCGAGGTCAATGGCCACAATATTCGACACCTGTCTGATACCCAGTTGCCACAATACCGTCGCGATTTGGGTATGATTTTCCAGGATCATCGCTTATTGGAAAATCGCACCATTTTAGATAATGTTGCCATGTCCATGTGGTTACGGGGTTTTACCGTAAAAGAAAGTCGTAAACAAGCCAGGGTTATTTTGGGTCAGGTGGGATTGGCTGAAAAAACCCAATTTTATCCCAGTCAATTGTCCAGTGGTCAGCAACAACGGGTGGGTATCGCCCGGGCCATTATCTCAAAACCGGCTATTTTACTGGCCGATGAGCCCACCGGAAATCTGGATCCTGATTTGTCTCTGGAGTTGATGGATCTGTTTATGCGCATTAATCAAAATGGCACCACGGTGGTGATTGCTTCACATGATTTGATTCTGATTAAACGCTTGCGTAAGCGGGTTTTGGTGCTGGACTCAGGTCGATTAATCGATGATTACCGTCCCTCATGAATCAAACTGTTGACAATCAACCCAATGGCCTTAAACGCTGGTATCGTGGTCACTTGCGGGCCCTTGTCGGTGGTTGGCGGATGCCGTTTCAGACTCCCTATAGCAGTTTATTTACCGTGATTACGCTGGCCATTTGTTTTTATTTACCCCTGTTAATGTGGACTTTGTGGCAAAACTTTGCCGGGGTACAACAACAATGGCAAAATCAGGGCAGCGTAGCGGTTTTTTTAAAACCCAATGTCGGTGACCAACAACGGCAAGACTTACAACAAGAATTGTTGCAAAAAAACCTCATTGAGGCAGTCACTATAGTCGCCAAACAAACTATCAAGGCAGACCTCAGCGATGACCCGCAACTCAATCAGGTGATTGCCGTGATTGATGATTATGATTTACCCGACCAATTGATGCTCAAACCCCATGAAGCCGCCACAGTTGAGCAGTTAAAAACATTGGCCAAGCAATTACAGCTGCATCCGGATATTGATTATGTCAGCTTCGATGCCGATTGGTATCGCCAGCTTCAGGCCGTAACCCAGGCGCTTTATTATCTCACACAGGGCAGTATTGTTATCTTTCTCACCATCGTGCTGGTGTTCTTAAGCCATTCCATCGGCAATGAAATCGCAGCCCATAAAGGTGAAATTGGATTGAAAAAATTATTGGGAGCGACACCCGGACAAATTCGTCGACGGTTTTTATACAGTGGTCTGTACTATGGTTTGGTGGCCGGTATATTCGCCTGGTTGTTACTGGTTGTAACCTTGTGGTGGATGAAGAAACCCCTGATGGCTTTAACGATGAGCTTTGGCCGGGCCTTTTCAATTCATGCTGGTACATTGTCGCAATGGTTTATATTTATCTTATTATGTGCGTTGATTACCTGGCTTGGCGCCCGAATCAGCAGCTCCGGCCATATTCACAAACTGTGACCAAATCAAGGACAGTTCAAATCTTTATCGTGTACAATACATCACATGACTGATTCACATAAAGTTTTGATTGCCGATTCCTCCAGGTTGGCACGCACCATGACAGAAAAATTGGTGAAGAAAATTAAGCCTTACACCGATGTCATTACTGTCAGCAGTGTCGCTGAAGCACTGGAGCATCTGAAAGAAAATCGGGTTGATTTGATTTTAACCTCATTGCGGTTAAAAGATGATGATGGTACTAAAATTTGTAGCTATGTGCGTGAGAATCACCACTATTTACCGGTCATTATTATTTCAGGAGACGTCGATAATCGCCTTAAAGAACGGATTTTAGGCAGTGATGTCACCGATTATATTGACAAAGCCGCCGGCCAAAAGGGTTTGGAAATTTTTCTGACTGGTCTGTTGCAACCGGAAGACCAAATCAACGGTAAAATTCTGTACATCGAAGATTCAGCGGTGGTGGCTCATGCCACCAAAAAGCTGCTACAAAATCATAACATTGATATCACCCATACCTTAAGCGTGACCGATGCCAAAGAAATCATTCCGGATCGTGACAGCGCTTATGACCAGTTTGATCTGGTGTTGACCGATTATTACCTAAAGAACAACGAAACGGCCATGGATATTCTTCGTTATGTGCGCAGTGATTTGCATTTGGATAAAATTGAAATGCCTTTTGTGATTATGACCGGCGATGAAAATACCGAGAATCAGAAAAAAATCTTACAAAGTGGCGCCAACGATTTAATCGGCAAACCGGTGAATCAAGAAGCCCTGGTTAAAAAGATCAAATTCCAGATTCGATTTACCCAATTCCACCGAGCTAAAACTGCCCGGTAATTCCGAGATAATGGCCCAGACCCTATCGCCAAAAATAAACAGCAGCTGGTTAACGGCTTTGAATGGTGAATTTCAGCAGTCCTATATGCAGAAACTGAAACAGTTTTTGATACAAGAAAAGCAGCAGGGACAAATCATCTATCCGCCCGGCGCTGAAATATTTGCAGCCTTCAATAACACACCGGTCAATCAGGTCAAAGTGGTTATCCTGGGACAAGATCCATATCACGGTCCGGGTCAGGCCCATGGTTTAAGTTTTTCAGTGCAAGCCGGCACGGCTTTACCACCGTCGTTAAAAAACATCTACAAAGAGTTAGACAGTGATTTAGGGGTCAGCAATTCTACAGGTGATTTAACAGCCTGGGCAGAGCAGGGTGTATTATTGTTAAACAGTGTGCTGACGGTGCGCAAAAATCAGGCCGCCAGTCACCGCGACCGGGGTTGGGAGCGATTTACTGATGCGGTGATAGAAGTCATCAATGCCCAAAGAAAGCATGTGGTCTTTATGCTTTGGGGGAGTTATGCCCAAAAAAAAGGCCGGGTAATTGATACCCAAAAGCATCTGGTATTAACCGCGCCCCATCCCTCGCCTTTATCGGCACATCGTGGTTTTTTCGGCTGTCGACATTTCTCCAAGGCCAATGAATATTTAAAAAAACACCAAAAGACTGAAATAACGTGGCAAATTTAACAGCATTTGTGATAAAAAGTTAATTCAATATACTCGGTGCCAAAAATAATGAAGTCAATTAGTTATGTATTTCTGTTTGTTTTCTGCGGATTTTTTAGTCAGGCATTAGACGCCAATGAACCTGCCCCGTGGTTGAAAAAGCATTTAGATGAGAATCTATACAACGAACAAGCCCATATCACCGGACAGGCCGTCGGTGGTGAGATTTTGTTTGCTCTGGAACGCTCCATCTTTAAACAGGTTGACATCATTTCCCCGCAGACTAAGCAGCCGGCACTGGTGAATTTTAACAATCTTTCCGTTGATGCTGATCGTTTCCATTATGTTCGAATGGCTTTAAATCAGGTGGGGGGATTACAAATCGATGTGCCTTTTGGCATTTTTGAGGGAGTTACCGGCGGCCAATTATTTGTTCAGGGTGATATGAAAGTAAGTGGTGAATATGGACAACTTATTTTCCAAGGTTTGCGAATTAGTCATTCTCAGCGCGCTAAAAAAGCCGGTGATATGGCGGTTCTGGATATTATAAATGCGCAAGGTCAGGTCTTGTTTGAATTAGCGCATATTCATACAGAGTTATCAGAACAAAAATCACTATTAAATTTCAATCATATGGATATTCATTTAAGTGCATGGATGGCAAATCAATTGCACCAACCTGAATTAGCCGGTCGGGTTGTCGGTCGTGCAAAAATGGTGAGCTCAGTGTCATTTAACAGTCCTGACTATATTGTTAATAAAGCACAAACAAAGGCTTTCTGTGATAATCGCCCCATATGGCCGACTGAAAAGAGCCCTGCGGATGTGGCGCTCATTGAATTAAGTGCTCAATTAAGAGATTATTCACCAGATGCAAATTTTAAAGTGTTAACACCCAGTGCGCGTTTAAAAAATATTGGTGCAGTCGATGTTCCGTGGTACCAGTTTTTTACTGGAAATTTTCCGCCTTATAATAATGCTCAACACCCCTATTTAATCTGGAATTTGTATAAAGTTAAAGAGGGGCGTATGACCCAGATTGCAGCTTCTGCCATGAAGCATGCATTTTTCACCACCAATAGTTCATGTTCTGCCACCAATTGTGGAGATAATCATATTTTGTGGCCTGAATGTGAAGATTTATATGGTGTTGGTAGTAACGACAATGGACAATTTCTGGGGCCCAGAGAGGAGTTGAATCCATTTACCGGTGTGTGGGATAGCTGTAACTCCTTTTTTGATCCGGGTTGTAGCGGATCGCAAACCAATGGCGCAGGTGCCAATGGCCAGCGCATGACGGTGAAAATCGATGATTTAGACGATTCTCAGGCGCAGTTTTTCCTGTCAGCCTGGTATATCATTCGAGATGATAAAGATATTTATAACACCATGGGCAGCCGGGAAATGGGTTTTGTGGTCAATGGTAGTCAGGTATTCGACAATGAAATTGGGGTTTTGGTTGAGGGGCCGGCGGCTGATCGCTGGATAAGTGACCAGGGTTTTGATCTGCCCAATTTAACATCTTCTTTCCGTGTTTTTAGGCCTGATCAGGGCGCCTTATCGGTTAAGGTGAAAGTCACAAACCTTAATGGTGGACTCTATCAGTATCACTATTTTGTGGAAAACTATGATTATAATCCGGGTATAGAGGGTCTGCGTATTCCTGTACAAACCGGTGTTAATGTCAGTCAATATGACTTCCATGATGTCGATGAAGAGGCTTTAAATGACTGGCCCATGGTGGAAAATTCCGGTCATATTGAAATGGACGCAGTCAATGGAAATTTGATTGACTGGGGTTTTGGTTATGGTTTTACGGTAGTGCTTGCTCAACCGCCCATACAGGGCATGGTCAGTCTGACCGGTGGTTTGGGTGAGGGTGAGTTTAACGTGCCGGCGCTGGTTCCGTTAAATGATTTGATATTTATGGATGGTTTTTAAGGTTGACAGACGGTTGCTGTAAAAAAATCGTTATTCTGTTAAAATAGCGTTCTTTTTGAGTAAGGACCTTACAAATAATATATGGCAAAAGAAGATGTAATTGAATTAGAGGGCAAAGTTATCGAGACTTTACCCAACACCATGTTCCGTGTTGAATTAGAAAACGGACATGAAGTAGTGGCGCATATTTCCGGACGCATGCGTAAGCACTATATCAGAATTTTAACCGGTGATACGGTAACTGTGGAACTCACCCCTTACGATTTAAGTAAAGGGCGAATCACGTTCCGTAGCAAGTAAAGGGAATAATACAGGACTTTATCTGTCTGGTCTTATCGGCTCTGGGCGTCAGGCCGGTAAACAGCGACATATACTTTAATCTGCTTTTTCTTCCGCTTGACGCGTTTGTTTGACGTCGGTTTCAATGCTAAATGTTAATTTATCCTGATCGACGTCGACTTTAACCAAACCACCGTGTTTCAGCTCACCAAATAAAATATCATCCACCAATGGCTTTTTCAGATGCTGGTCAATGGCACGTTGCATCGGTCTGGCACCCATATCACGGTCATAGCCTTTGTTCACCAACCAACTGCGGGCGGCACCACTGAGTTGAAACTTAATGCCGGGTTCGGTTAATTGATGTTCCAGTTCAATCATGAGTTTATCGACAATTCGCTCAATGTGACTCACATCCAGGTTCTGGAATGGCACAATGGCATCCAAACGATTTCTGAATTCCGGTGAAAATACCCGCTTAATCTCCAGCATGGCATCGCTGCTGTGATCCTGGTCCAGGAAGCCAAAGCTGTTACGGCTGTGTAGGGTGGCCCCGGCATTGGTTGTCATCACCACCATCACATGGCGAAAATCAGTTTCACGGCCATTGGAATCGGTCAATTTGCCGTTGTCCATCACCTGCAACAATATATTCATGATATCCGGATGGGCTTTTTCCACTTCATCTAACAGCACAATGGCATGTGGTGTCTGATGAACTTTATCGGTGAGTAATCCTCCTTGTTCATGACCAACATAGCCAGGCGGCGCGCCAATAAGCTTAGATACCGCGTGGGGTTCCATGTATTCAGACATATCGAATCGAATTAATTTTAAGCCCAGGTGATGTGACAATTGTCGTACCACCTCAGTTTTACCCACACCGGTGGGCCCGGCAAACAGCAAATTAGCCACGGTGCGATGATCACGATTTAAACCGGCTCGGGACATTTTGATGGTGTCAGCTAAAATTTCAATGGCTTCATCCTGTCCAAAGATAACGTGTTTTAAGTTACGTTTAATGGATTTTAAACGATCAGTGTCTTGTTGATTTAAATCAGCCACCGGTATCTTTGCAATCGATGCCACCACCCGACGGGCATCCGTGGCTGAAATGGCCTGATCCTGTAAGCCGTGAATCCGCTGCCAGGCACCGGCTTCATCAATCACATCAATGGCTTTGTCCGGTAAGAATTTATCACTGATGTGCTTAGCCGATAGTTTCACGGCTGCAGTGACCGCTTCATCCAAATAATTAACATCATGAAAGTCTTCGTAATAGGGCTGTAAGCCACGTAGTATTTGAATGGCTTCAGATTCAGAAGGTTCGGTTATGGTCACCTTCTGGAAGCGTCTGGCCAGCGCCCGGTCACGATCAAAAATAGTGCGCACCTCATCTTGCGTGGTGGCACCGATACAACGCAAGCTGCCTTTGCTCAAAGCGGGTTTTAATAAGTTTGAGGCATCCAGGGAACCACCAGAGACCGCGCCGGCACCGATAATGGTGTGAATTTCATCAATAAACATGATGGCGTGGTCAATGTTGGCAATGTATTTAATCACAGATTTCAGTCGCTTTTCAAAATCGCCCCGGTATTTGGTACCTGCCAAAAGCGCGCCTAAGTCCAGAGCAAAAACCTGGGCATCTGCCATGACTTCGGGGACTTCGCCATTAACTATTTTTAAGGCCAGACCTTCTGCGATGGCGGTTTTTCCGACACCGGGCTCACCGACCAGCAACGGATTATTTTTAGATCGGCGCATCAACACCTGAATAACACGTTCCACTTCTTGTTCACGACCAATGAGTGGATCAATTTTGCTTTGTTGGGCCCGTTTGTTGAGGTTAACCAAAAAGCTTTTGCCACTATCGGGTTTTTTCTTATCGCCGGCTTCTTCCTGGTTTTCCTGTTGTTCGGTCAGGGGTTGTTCGACCTCATCAAAGCCACCATGGGCAATACTTCTGACCACATCGTAACGTGAGACGCCTTGTTTATTCAGCAGATAAACCACATGCGAATCAGATTCATCAAACATCGCCACCAAAACACGGTCACCGGTGACCTGGCTCACTTCAGCGGACTGGGCGGAATAAATGGCGCGCTGAATAACACGACGAAATGCCAGGGTTGGCTGGGTTTCGAAATCAGCTTCTGCCGGTAAAATCTTGACATGCTGGGCAATCAGGACTTGTAATTCCTGTTCCAGCAGATGTAAATCAGCCCCGACCATTTTCAGTACTTGCAGCGCTTGCTTGTTTTTTAACAAGGCCAGCATGAGATGCTCCATGGTCAGCAATTCATGGCGTTTTTGACGGGCCAGCGTGTAAATTTCGCTGATGTTTTGATCTAATTGACTGTCTAGCATTTACACCACCTCACTGACACACAGCAACGGATGCTCGTTGTCGCGAGCATAATCATTGACCAGTGTGGTTTTGGTTTCGGCCACTTCATGGGTGAAAATACCACAAACACCCTGGCCACGGGTGTGGACGTGTAACATAATTTTTGTGGCCTGAGACTCGTCCATATAGAAGAATTTACGGAGGACTTCAATGACGAAATCCATGGGTGTGAAATCATCATTAATGAGCATCACTTTATACATTTTGGGGTCTTTAATCTGGGATTCTAACTGTTCCAGCAGATCGACGCCTTGTTGGGTTTTGTTTTGTTTATCGGTCATGGGTTGTTTTGTAATTAATCATTAATTCATAATATCATGGTTGTTGCATCGCTTTTCAAGTTATCGCCTTCGCTATCCATTTTACAATAAGCCGGGTGAAATTAACAAAAGCGATGAAAACCCTTGTTTTATCATTCTTTTTTGACGCTTTGCCGTTAAAATGCCGGTATGGAAAAAATTAAAATAGCAATAAGTGCCTGTTTGTTAGGACAGGAGGTGCGATATAACGGCGGTCATAAACACGCGCCATTCTGTACACAGGTTCTCTCCAAGTGGTTTGAATACGTGCCCATTTGCCCCGAAGTTGAGATTGGCCTGGGCGTGCCGCGTGAGCCCATCCGTTTGGTTATGGAAGAAGACGGGGTGAAAGCCAAAAACGTCAATGACCATAAACATGATTACACCAAACAATTAGCGGATTTGGCCCAGAAAAGAATACCTGATTTGGCGGATGTCTGCGGTTACATTTTTATGCAAAAATCACCCAGTTGCGGCCTGTTCCGGGTCAAAGCCTATTTACCCAACGGCATGCCCCACAACGAACCGCAATCGGGCATCTACGCCAAAGCCATCGACGATGCCCTGCCTTTAATGCCCAAAGAAGAAGCCGGTCGTCTGAATGATATGCGCCTGCGGGAAAACTTTATTATCCGGGTGTTTGCCACCGACAGATGGCGGCGTGAGGTACTGACCAATCCTAAACCCGGTGCATTGGTTGATTTCCATCGTCAACATAAATTTTTATTGCAGGCTCACTCTGAAGTGATGTACCGGGATTTAGGTCGTATCGTCTCAAATGCCGGTGATGGTGAAACAGTTCGCGATGATTATTTTCAATTATTTATGCAATGCCTGGCCAAACCCGCCAAAATAAAAAGCCATGTGAATGTGCTTTTTCATTTATTGGGATTCTTCAAAAAAGAACTCCCCGCTGACGCCAAAGCGTCGATTATTAAAACCATCGAGCAGTATCAGCAGAAGAAAGTGTTTCTCATGACACCACTGACCATGATGCGTCATTATGCGGAAGTGCACCAGGTTGATTACTTGTTAGACCAGGTGTATTTAAACCCTTATCCCAATGAGTTGGGGTTGCAGAATCATCTATAAGCCCGTTTTTGTGTTGTGGTTTCTCTAACGTTGAGGTGTAAAAGCGTCTTTGAGTGCCGGTAACACGGGTTGTTGACCAAACCAGATTTTTAAATAGTTATTGATAATGAGTGGTTTTTGAGAGCTTTGCAGTAGTTGCTTGTTTTTGAATAGTTTGAGGGTGCCTTGTGGGTCGAGCAGTAAGTCGTAAACATCACCGTCGGTGACATCGAGATAGCTCTGGTTGAACGCTCTGATGATGTTTTTGGTTTGAGGGGACTCGGGTTTATCGATATTACGTAAGAAATACTCGGTGGCGCTGTCAATAAAAAAATCACGCTTAATATCACGCATATAAGTGAACCGCAGCAGGACAGGTGTGGTGCTTGTTAAGATGTCTTGTTCTTTGTTGCATTGGCTGGAGAACCAATCGATATCTGCGACTTTGAAAAACAGACCTTTACGAACCAGATGGTGGTCACATTGCTGCCAGTTTTGATTGTAGACTGTGAGGAATTGGGGTGAGTTGGATACCTCGGCCGCGTGAATGGTACCAATCACAGTCAATGTCAGTAAAAAATTCACAAGATAAGTTCTCATAATTCTTAAAGCCGTTGTTTTATTTTAATGATAACACGTCCAATGATTGGTAAGTGCTCAAAAAAGGCCTCGCTGCTGTTCCAGAAATCATGTTGAAAGGTGATTTGACCTTGTTGGTTAAATCGCAACTGACTGATGCCCACGGAATTTGATTCGATGTCTTTACCGACCGCAGAAAAGGCCATGTGCATTTTCCAGCGAACATAATAATCGTCTTTACTTTTGATGACTTCCAGAATCTCCACTTTGGTTTCGGCTTTGTCAGCTGTTTCACCGAGGTATTCGATCAGTTTATCCCGGTCTGTAATAATTTTAAATGTGTCATTAAAGTAAAGGTCCCGAGCATAGACCTCCCGGATAGTTTCGGCGGTAGCGCCTTCGGACATGTCCGCGAATACACGTTGCATTTGCTGTTTTGCATCCGCCTTTTGGGTGGCAGATTGCTCGGACATGGCATCAAAATAAGCTTCAAAGCTTTGGTCTGGTTTGTGGCCGGGAGATCGGGTGCAGGCATAAAGCACAAGAACAATCACAGCCAACACTAAAATAATTTTAAGCACAATATCTCGCTAATTTTAAACATTCTATAGTATCCGTTCTGGTGTCAAGATGCCGTGAACAGATTATTGGCTCACTTCACATGGTTTTCACCGGTCAATCATAAAATAGGTGTTTTTAGAGAAATACCGTTGATGAAAAAATTATGGTTACAATGGTTTGATAACCAACAAAACCAGTCCGGTTCGGATTCCGAGGCCATTGCCTGGAGCCGAATAATGCCTTTTATTATGCTTCATTTGGCGTGCCTGATGGTTTTCTGGCTCCCCATCACAGGTTTTGCTCTCCTTATTTGTGGCCTCTCCTATTTTATTCGGATGTTCGCCATCACCGCTTTTTACCACCGCTATTTTTCTCACAAATCCTTTAAGACCGGTCGCGTGATGCAAACTGTTTTTGCGGTGATTGGCGCCACGGCCACCCAGCGCGGGCCTTTATGGTGGGCGGCCCATCATCGCCATCACCATGTTCATGCAGATTCCAGCGCTGATTCACACAGCCCTCAACACGGATTCTGGCACAGTCATATGGGCTGGTTTTTGCAGGACAAAAATTTTGCCACCCAATATGACCGGGTCAAAGACTTAACGCAATTTCCCGAACTGCGTTGGATTGATCGCTATGACATTATTTTCCCTTTACTTTATATGGTTTTTTTATACGGGTTGGGTGAGGCTTTAAAGGTATTTTATCCGGCTCTGAACACATCCGGTTTACAGTTAGTGGTTTGGGGCTATGTGGTTTCAACCGTTTTGCTGGCTCATGTGACTTATGCCATTAATTCTTTGGCGCATGTTTTTGGCAGCCGGCAATATAACACCGGAGACAACAGCCGCAATAATTTCATATTGGCGATTTTAACGTTGGGTGAAGGTTGGCACAACAACCATCACTGTTCCCCGGGTTCTGTTCGGCAGGGTTTTAGATGGTGGCAGATTGACATTAGTTTCTATCTTTTGTTCTTGATGTCGAAAGTGGGGTTGATTTGGGATTTAAAAAAACCTAATGAAGTGTTGCTGGCTAAAAAGAAATTAACCGGGGCAATGACATGAGAGTGGCAATCATTGGTGGTGGGATTTCAGGATTGATGGCCGCCGACAGTCTGAATGGAGTTTTGGATTATGATCTGTATGAAGCCGCACCGGTCTTAGGTGGTCACGCCGACAGCCATGATATTGAAGTCGATGGTCAAACCTTGTCGGTTGATACCGGGTTTTTGGTTTATAACGAGTCACGCTACCATCATTTTACCGACATGCTGACACGTTATGAAGTGGCCAGTGAGGCCTCAGACATGAGTTTTGCCGTTTCAAACCGGGTCACCGGGCTGGAATATAACGCCACTAATTTATCGGGTTTATTTTGTCAGAAAAAGAATCTGGTCAGTCCCCGTTTTTATCGCATGATTGCTGACATCAGGCGCTTTTACCGACAGGCACCTAACGTCCTTGAAAATAACGTGGATACCGGGATCTATGATTTTCTGGTGGCAGAAAAATATTCCAGTTACTTTATCCATGAGCACATGATGCCCATGGTCAGCGCATTATGGTCCGGTGATTTTGAGACCGTGAAAGATTATCCCATTTATTATCTGTTGCGTTTTATGGCCAATCATCAAATGTTGCAGTTAACCGGACGGCCACAATGGCGAACCATTTCAGGTGGTTCAAAACATTACGTCAATGCCATCAAAGAGCATATGCAAGGTCGGGTTCATATCAATCAACCGGTCAAGTCAGTGGTCCGTGATGACCGGGGCGTTCTCATCACATCGGCTCACGGCATTGAGCGTTATGCAGCGGTGATATTTGCCACCCATGTGGACGATACTTTGGTTCTTTTAGAGCAGCCCACTTTACAGGAAGCTCAGGCCTTGGGTGGAATCCGCTATGTGGATAATGACATGGTTTTGCATACAGACGCCACATTACTGCCGCGCAACAGAAAAGCCTGGGCCAGCTGGTCGGTCAATTATTATGGCGAGGACAATCAGGGCTGTCAGGTTAACTATTATCTGAATCAGCTGCAAAACCTCAAAGTGGCATCGCCCGTTATTGTCAGTTTAAACCAAACTGAGCGAATCAATCCGGCCCGGAAACTGCTTCAAAAAACCTATCGCCACCCGGTTTATGATCGAAAGACACCCGTATATCAGCAACAGATTCAGGCCCTGCAAGGCCACAACCACAGCTTTTATTGTGGCGCTTATCTGGGCTGGGGTTTTCATGAAGATGGTGCTGAAAGTGGCGTCAAAGCCGCTCAAATGGTGAAAGCACAATATGTCTGAGAATACGCAACAACCTATCGCTGACCACACATTACAGCCGGGATATTTAACGGGTGAAGTGGTGCACCATCGTTTCACACCCAAAGAACATCGGTTTACCAACCGTATGTACTGGCATTTAATTAATCTCAGTGATTTGGATGCCTGGTCACAGCGATCGGTTTTTCGCAGCCATAATGGTTTTAATGTGTACGCCTTTTATGACCGGGATTATGTCTCTAAGGCCCAAAAATCCATTCAGTCAAAAATAGTCAGATACCTTAAACAGCAGAGTGGTGCAGGTTTTAATGGTGAGATACTGCTGATGAGCCATCCACGCTATTTTAATATTGGTTTTAATTCCGTTAATTTCTATTTTTGTTATCAGCAACAACAGCTTCAGTACATCGTGTCAGAAATTAACAACACACCCTGGGGCGAAAAACAGCTGTATTTCCATGACTGTCGTGATCAAAATCATAATAAACCAACCAATCAGTATGATTTCAGTTTTGATAAACAATTTCATATTTCTCCCTTTGTATCGATGGATATTCATTACCAATGGCGTTTCACTGTTAACGAATCTGGCGTCGAGGTGCACATGAAATTGTTTAAAAACAAAGAAACATTGATGTATGTGGGCATGAAAACCAAGTGGCAACCCGCTGATAGCGCGATGACCATTAAAAGACCGGCTCAGGCCTGGAAAATGTGGCTCAATATTTACTATCAAGCGGCTCGTTTATGGCTCAAAAAAGTACCTTTTCACAACCACCCAAACACTGAATAATGATGAGAAATTTAAATTATAAAGTTAAAACTCAAAGTAATACAAGCCGACCGAGCAGTTCAAATAAGGGGTTGCCGGTTGCCCACAAACGACCGCATCGCAGTCGATTCACCGGTTTTATAAAAAAACAATTGTTGAAGCAACTCCAGGCGATTAAACAGGCACACCTGATTATTATCGAAGACCAGCAGCAGTATCATTTTGGCGATGAAATGTCGGAACTGCAGGTTAGTATTCGGGTGCATGACGATCGATTTTACTCTGCTTTGGCATTGGAAGGCAGTGTCGGTGCGGCCGAATCGTACAGCCGTGGTGACTGGGATTGCGATGAGCTTACGCGCTTGATTCGGGTATTTGTGCGAAACCGTGATTGGCTGGATGACATTGAAAATGGCAGCGCACGTATTAAAAACATGTTGTTGAAAGTGGGTCATTTCTTCAACAAGAATTCGCAGCAGGGCAGCCAAAAAAATATCGCAGACCATTATGATTTGGGCAATGACTTATTTCGTCTCTTTCTGGATGAGCGCATGATGTATTCGTCAGCGGTCTACGAGTCTCCACAGGATGATTTAGAAACGGCAGCCACACGAAAGTTACAACTGATTTGCGAAAAACTACAACTCAATGCGCAGGACCATGTCATCGAGATTGGAACCGGGTGGGGCGGTTTTGCCATCTATGCCGCTGAACACTATGGTTGCCGCGTGACCACCACCACAATTTCTCAAGAACAGTTTAACCATGCGCGTCAAGCCGTTGAAAAGGCCGGTTTAAGCGATCGTGTAACAGTGTTAAAAAAAGACTATCGTGAACTCACGGGCCGGTTTGATAAATTGGTGTCCATTGAAATGGTGGAAGCTGTGGGACATCACTATTTGGCCACTTACTTAAAACAGTGCGATGCCTTATTGAAAGATGATGGTTTGGCGCTGATTCAAGCCATCACCATTGAAGACAGCCGTTACCAACAAGCCCTGAAATCAGTTGATTTTATTAAAAAGCACATCTTTCCGGGTAGCTTCATTCCCTCTGTTAGCACATTGGTTGGTACTGCCGGCAATCAAAGCCAATTGAAATTGGTCAATTTAGAGGACATCGGCGACAGCTATGCCCGAACCCTGGCTGATTGGCAACAGCGTTTTAATCAACAAACCCGGGCTTTAGAAGCGTTGGGGTACGATAAGGAATTTCGACGGATGTGGCGGTTCTATTTTAGTTACTGTGAGGGCGGTTTTATTGAACGGGCCATCAGTGACGTCCATTTGTTGTTTTCCAAACCCGCTAACCGGCGGCCCATGTGGCGAAAAAGCGATGTCTGATTACATCAAATCGTCGACCTTTAAGACCCTGCTTCATGCCATGTTACTCAATGCCCTGTGGTTTTCAGTGGTTTTAGGTGTCGCCTATGATCACAGGCTGACGGCTTTGCTGGTGTTTGCGATGATTTTAATGGTTACTATCCATGAGGGGTGGCATCGCAGTGATTGGATGGCATTGATTCTTGGTTTGCTGGTGGGTGCTGTATTGGATGGCTTTTTGCAGCTCAGTGGCTGGGTTGATTATGGACAGTGGTTTAATGGCACTCAATGGTTGCCGCCTTACTGGATTTTCATGCTGTGGATCGGTTTTGCCCTGTCATTAAAAATTGGCATGCGTTGGTTGTTTAAAAACTATTGGGTGGGGGCGGCTTTTCTGATCATCGGTGCCCCTTTAAGTTATTTTTCTGCCGATAAACTGGGTGCTGTGGTGCTGCAAAAACCGACTGCCGTTATGGTTTTAATTGCCTTGGGCTGGTGGTTTTATTTTAGTCTTTTATATGGCATCAACAAATCGTGGAGAACCGCTTATGACGCTTAACCATCCCTTGATTCTGGCCGCCTTGGTGTGTGTTTTTTTACAGCTGCTGGCGTATTTTTATCAAATGAAAACCCGCCATGCCGACAGTGTTGATATAGCCTGGGCCTGGGGCATTGTCGCCGCAGCCCTGATTTATCAATTGACCCTGACCGCAGACATTGCCAATCGGGCATTGGTATTGGTTTTCCCGATCATCTGGTATGGCCGCCTCGGCTGGCATTTGCTGGCACGATATGACGGCCAGCATGAAGATTCCCGTTATCGGCATTTAAGAAAGCACTGGTCTGAAAACACCCAAGCAAAGTTCTTCGTGTTTTTTATGTTTCAGGCAGGCTTAAGCATTTTATTTTCATTGCCCGCCTATTGGGTCATGAATGCAGATGCCCTGGCACATTGGCAAATGGTGAGCGCCTTATTGATGGGAGGCGGGGCATTAATTGGCGTCAGTCTGGCAGACCGGCAACTTCATCAATTTAAACGCAGCCATGAATCCAGTGAAGTGTGCAATGTCGGTTTATGGCGGTATTCCCGTCACCCGAATTACTTTTTTGAGTGGCTGCATTGGTTTGTTTACCCGATTTTACTGTGGAACAGCGATTATCTTTGGTATGCCTTCGGCATGGTGGCTCTTATGTTATTGTTCTTGTTGAAACTCACCGGCATTCCTTTTTCTGAACAACAAGCCCTGAAAAAGCGTGGGCTGGCGTATAAACGCTACCAACAAAAAACCAACAAATTTTTTATAGGACCTGTTAATAATGATTTCTAATGCAATCAACTGGGTGGAACGCGGTCTGGTGCCGGATGTTCTGATTCGTGCCGGTATTCGACATCTGGTTAAAAAACGGCTGACTGAAGAATCGGCTCGCCAGCCGGAACAAGCCTCAGCGCAATTCCATGATTTTCTGGCTGAACTGAAAAAAACCGCGATGGCGATTGAAACCGATAAAGCCAATGAACAGCATTATGAAGTCGATGCTGAGTTCTACCGTTGGGTCTTGGGTGATTATGCCAAATATTCCTCGGCTTATTATCAACCCGGTGATGATTTATCCACGGCCGAGCGGCGTATGCTGGATTTGTATGTGGAGCGAGCTCAATTGAGCGATGGTCAAAAGATTTTAGAACTGGGCTGTGGCTGGGGTTCATTAACCTTATTTATGGCCGCACAATTCCCCAAAGCCCAAATTACCGGTGTCTCCAATTCCCATTCCCAACGTGAATACATTATGGGACAGGCGCAGGAACGGGGTCTGGATAACATTGAAATCATCACCTGCGATATTAACAACTTAAGCTTAGAGAAACAGTTTGACCGCATTATTTCCATTGAAATGTTTGAGCATATTCGTAATTACCAACAATTGCTGGCGAATTGTTCTGATTGGTTAAAAGCCAATGGCCTGATGTTTGTGCATATCTTCTGTCATCGTTTTTTGATGTACCCCTACGAAGTGCGTGGCGAAGATGACTGGATGTCAAAATATTTCTTTAGTGGCGGTCAAATGCCGGCGCAGGACACTTTTTTGTTTTTTCAGGATGATATGCAGGTTAAGCGACGGTGGTTATTATCCGGTCAGCATTATGAGAAAACAGCCAATCATTGGTTAGAAAATATGGATCGCCACAAAAAACAGATTATGCCGGTGTTACAACGGGTGTATGGCGATGATGCCGGGATTTGGTGGCAACGATGGCGCATCTTTTTTATGTCATGTGCCGAGCTGTTTGGTTATGATGAGGGTAATCAATGGCTGGTGGGACATTATTTATGGGCACCCAAAAATAACAATGATCAACTCAATTAAACAAGAAAAAGGCTTAGCCAATAAACTGAATAAGGTCTTTTTTATTCAGTTAATTTTTATCAGCCTGGCCACAGTCGGCGGTGTTTATGGTGCCGCCAAAGTGGTGGAAAATGTGCTGATAAAACAGGCGCTGCAGGGTGAAGCGAAATTCTATTGGGAACACAGGGCAAACAATCCGGACTTTCCTTTGCCCAAAACCATGAATCTCACCGGCTACATGGTCAATAATGATGATTTTTCACAGGTTCCGTCAGCGCTTAAAACCATGCAGGAAGCCTATCAGCGGGTCGAGCTGAATGAAAAAATGCCGATTGCCTATGTCACGCAAAAAGGCAATCAGAAATTATTTCTGGTGTTTGAAGAAGCCCAGGTATCCAAACTGGCCTTTTATTTTGGTGTGACGCCATTGATGATCGTGTTACTGGTGATTTATCTGCCAACTTTTATTTCATACATTTATTCTAAACGCGCCCTGTCGCCGATACTGCAATTGGTGCGTAAACTGGAACAAGTGGATATTTCTCAGTCCGGTTTAAGTCAATTGCACTTCGACGATTTAAACCAGAATGCCAACAATGAAATTGCCACGCTGGTGACCACCTTTGAAAAAGTTTCAGGGCGTATTGCTGAATTTGTTAACAGAGAACGTAATTTCTCACGTTATGCCGGCCATGAATTAAGAACGCCATTGACCGTACTCAAAGGCAACATTGAACTGTTAAAAAAACAGCCCCTGGAACCCGCGGCCAAACGTCTGGTTAATCGCATGGAACCGATGGTGTCTGATATGCAGGCGCTGATTGAAGCCCTGCTGGTCTTATCACGGGAAAATCAGGTCACTAACCAGGAAATTGTGGTGGTGAATGATGTCCTGAAAAACAGTGTTGAACAGGCCATTGCCTTATTCCCTGATAAAACAGTTCATCTGCATTGGCACGGCAAACATTTGATTGAGGCACCCATGTCAGAACAGATTTTTGCCATGGTGATCAGTAACCTGGTGCGCAATGCCTGTTTGTATTCCGGTGATGAGCCTGATATTACAGTCACCATTGACCACAATCACATCATCATTGCCGATCAGGGCAAAGGCATGGATGCTGAAACCCTGGCACGTATTAAAGAGCCTTTTTACCGGGGTGATGAGTATGGTGAAAAAGGCTTTGGACTGGGATTATCGATTGTCGATTGGCTCTGTCAGCAAAGCGGCTGGCAAGTGGACTTCACCAGCCAACCGGGGCAGGGAACCAGCGTGACATTAACCTTAACCCAAGTTAAAATATTGGTGTAGTGTAGTGAATATATGAGCGTAATTATGTTGAATACACCACACAAACGACAGGAGCACAACACATGAGCAACATCACCGTTTTACTGGTGGAAGACCACCAGTCACTGGCCGAAACCGTCACCGACTTTTTAGAACTCGCCGACATCACCGTAGACTATGCCGCCGACGGCATCACCGGCCTGCATTTGGCCGTGACCAATCACTATGATGCCTTGATTCTGGATGTCATGTTGCCCGGTATTGAAGGCTTTGAAATCTGCCGGAAAGTACGCAAGGAAGTCCGTTCCGATGTGCCCATCATTATGCTCACCGCCCGTGATCAAATTGATGACAAACTCACCGGCTTTGATTCCGGTGCCGATGATTATCTGGTGAAACCCTTTAATCCCGATGAACTGGTCGCCCGGGTCAAGTCATTGGTCCGCCGTCACCGCGGTGAATTCGACCAAAGCAACTTGCAGGTTGGCGACCTGGTTTTCGATCTGGCCACCATGCAGGTCAAACGCGGCGGTCAGGTCCTAAAAGTCTCCCCCACCGGCATGCAAATCCTCAAAGTCCTGATGAAAAAATCCCCCGAAGTCGTTACCAAAGAACAACTCACCCAACAACTCTGGGGCGACCTCGTCCCCGAATCCGACGTCCTAAGAAGCCACCTCTACCTCCTGCGCAAAACCATTGACAAACCCTTTGATAAAGAGTTGCTGCATACGATACCGGGTGTGGGTTTGAAAATGGCGGATGAGGGTGAAAATAACGAATAACAGGTAGGGTGGACTCCGCCCACCGATATAGCTTAAATCTCGTCAAACAGCTTCATATTTGCATTTTAATCCCGATATATTCGGATAATAATGCATTTATGCACTTTAAACTCGAAATAGCCGAATAAAAGTGCAATTTTAAAGTATATATGAGTCACATTGAGTGAAAAAACGACAAATATAAGCGAAAAACACCCATTTTTTGCTATAGTTATGATTAAAATGCACATTTAATAAGTTGTTATAAGTAAAAAGTCATGGGAAAGAAATTACCACCAGATCAACTCAAGCTATACAAAGAGATAGATGAAATCCTTTGGCGTTACTGGGATCCAATCGGGGTTAACGATTGTGAAGAAGCTAGAGATGAATATCATAGCTATCTCCCACACATATTTCGGCTAGCAATAGAAGGGGCTGACGCATACCGCATTTCGTCTTCTTTAATTGCTACAATTGAAACAAATATTGGTTTAGGTGCAGACAGAGAGCACAACCAAAATATTGCAGAGAAAATTGTAAAGGCAAAGAATGAAATTATTGGCTAGTCCAACTTATAACAAACTGCTCCTGCTGACATTTTTTCCGTTGCTTCTTTTGTGCTTGATAGCACAAAAGTATCCACTCCAAAAATTCAGCAGAGCAAAGCGTTAAGTGCCAATGAGATTAATCTGCCCACACTGCAAAAAGAAGTTTGTCGCCCAAAGTGCTATTGTTCGACCTTCAAAAGAATCGTATAAGTGGTATGAGTTCACTGGTAATCATTCATTTTGCCCCGTGTGCAAGGGAAGGTATCAAACGGACATTACCCCTATCGGTGCCATTTTATTTGTTTTAGTTATTGCGATGGCTTATTTGGCTGGTGAATATAAAAATCAACTATATGGGATTCCAATTGTTATTATTTTTGTGCTTTTGTTTCTAAAGTTTCCTAAGTGGTTTTTGAAAGTTGAGGCAAAATAATACACTTAACAAGTTGCTCAATTACGTTCCGGCCGCCAAGAGCGCGGCCTCCACGGGACAGCCTACGCGTTGCTTCGGCTGCCCATTAGCAAAGCGTTAGTTTTCAAAAGTAGAATCGTATAATGTTCGGAATCTTCAAGAAAAAGGAAGTTGAATGGCCTTTTGATCAGCCCAAAAACTGCGCTGTATTCACCATTCGACAAGTGATCGAAGGTGAGTGCCAGATTCATGTTGTTTACCATGATCTAGAGGATGATGGCTGGCAATTTGTAAGTAACATCGAATATTCGATGGATGATGCAAAGTTGGTTGCTTTAGAAGAAATCACCAAGATAGATCCTACTGTGTTCGAAGTAGCTAAAATAGAACCTGGATACCACGCTTGGCGAACCAAAATCGGCAGTAAGTGGAATATCGTGAAAACTCCAGATGAATCGTAATAAAAAACTAACAAAACGCTCAAACCGACGCGAAAAAACGCGCGGTTTAGCTTGGCGTTACCGGAGACGCTTGCGCGCCTCCGGTAACGAGCCACGCTGAATGCCTTCAGATTGCCCACTCGCGCAAACTCGCCGTAACAACCTGAACCAGCTGACATGTCCTTTGCTAAGAATATATTGGAGTGAATGTCCCAGATTATCGTGAAAGTGGTGGATGCGACAGTCAATTAAACCAATAATTAAAATCCGTCAAAGAAAATGATGTCTGATGATAATTCAATGGCACCACGGTCACAACGATCACCGCCATCTGTTGCTCGATTTAATTCCAATTGGTCTTCTGCTTCACACGCAGAGGGTAACCCGGGTGTAGAGGGATGGGCGGAATCTTTCAAAGGGCTGTTAAATTTTGGTCTGAAATAACGGTGCCAATCATAAGCATCAGTTTGCACTTCTGATAAGCCGGGTGAACCAATCAAGTTGGTATTACCCCCTGCTAAGCAGCTGATGTCTGAAGATGCGTTATAAGCGTTGGTGATGGCAGTGGTTACGAGACCTGCGATTGAACAATCGGAGATGCCATTGTTGTTAAAGACGGTGTTTCTGATTGATGCTGTGGTGTCAAAGTCGCCTGGGTTTGCCACCAAACCAAACTTATCATTGTCAACCAGGGTTGAATTATTTAAAAACACCTGTCCACCATCTGAATAAATAGCCGATCCATTGTTGTTAAACAGGGTTGAGTTATTAACCGTTAATAGGCCTGTGCCAAATGGAATGGTATCAGTAACGTATAACACTTCTTGTTGGCTCATGTTGAGGTTCACGTGTTCAAAGAATGTGCTTTGACTGATGAATGTATCTCCCCAAGAACTAATGGCAGCACCATTTCCGGTCACTGCATTTCCTCTGAATACACTGCCAGTCACAGATAATTCACTGTTAACAGCAACGGAAATTGCGCCGCCAGACTCGGCAATGTTGTCTTGAAACCAGATTGATATCACATCAACTTCACTGAATTGGTTGGTATGAATTGCCCCACCTCTCAGGGAATCAGAGCTCGCATTGCCGTTGACTATTTTAAAATTAGCGAAGGTAACGGGGCTAACCCCAAATTGAACATCAAATACCCGATCATCGATATTGAGCGCGGTGACCGTGGGGAATTCATCAATGGGCTCAACAAAAGTTCCAATGGTGACGCCTTCAGTGATATCAAGATCACCCGTGACAGCTGAATTTTCATCGGCTCCATTTAATGTTAAGAAAATTGTTTCATTTCCTGGCAATATGATGATATCAATACCTGCTAAGGCATTGGCTTCCATGACAGCGGCTCTGAGCGTACAAGCATTTCCAGCCGCTACTTTACAAATGCCATCACCGGGTGTTTCATCTGCGGCATCTACGTCGAATATATTCACATAAAATATAGCTGCATCAGTAGAAGCTGCAACTAACAGTGATGTGATTAATAGAATTGATTTCATGATTTTGTTCCCGTGTATTCAGATCCTTCTCTGGTGTGTTTTTTTACCAGACGCCTGGTGATTTAATATTCATCATTGAATGTTATTTTATGCATCAGCAGAATTACTATCATGATGGTTCAATGATGATTGAATGATGATTGAATGATGATGAATAGAATTCTAAAAACATGGCTTTTTAAATAATTCGGCAATAAAAAGGGTCAGTACCTTTTAATTTGTTGTTTGACGTTATAACGTTATAATGACTGTTTATCACCTGCTAAGGAGACGGCCATGAGCGAAAAATCGAAACGTTCTACGATTTATTTTGACCCTCAATTACATGCGGCGCTTAGGCTGAAAGCCGCGCATACACATCGTTCCTTATCAGAATTCGTCAACGATGCGGTTCGTGCTGCTTTGGCTGAAGATCAGGAAGATTTGGTGGCATTCGAGGAGCGGGTTTCCGAACCGACCATGAGCTATGAGGCTTTGTTGGACGATTTGAAGGCTCATGGAAAAATATAAACTTGTTTTCAAGAAATCTGTTGCCAACGATTTTCGTCCAATCCCAAACAAAGATGTTACCCGTATTCTTCAGCGTATTGAGGAACTGCGAGAAAATCCTCGGCCAATCGGCAGTGAAAAGCTTTCAGGGTAGGAACGTTATCGGATTCGACAGGGTGTGTGCCGAATAATCTATGAAGTGACAGATGAATATCTTATCGTTACAGTTGTTAAGGTTGGCCGCCGAAAGCATGTTTATAAGCGCTAAAAACCAAAATTAAAATCAGGCACTTCATTATGCGTTATTTCACAGTCTCTGACGCATGGGAACGATTGAATATTTAGTCGTACATCATTATCGTGATGGCATTCAGAACACATCCATTCATCTCAAAGATATTTCAATTCTTTTGTTATACAATCTCAGCACTTTCTATAAAAATTATTGACCATGAATCTCACACTCAAAATATGCTCAGTTGTTTGCTTATTAACCGTCTCGATGTGTATTCACGCCGAGACAGATGTCCAAGAACAGGCGGAAACCATCAGCAAGAAATATATTATTGCGGATTTGCATGTGGATGTGCCGTATCGGTTAAAAGAGCAGTATGAAGATGTCAGTCAAGCCACTGAACGTGGTGACTTTGATTATCCTCGGGCGAAAAAAGGCGGTTTGGATGCGCCGTTTATGTCGATTTATATTCCCGCGAGTATTGAGGCTGAAGGCGGAGACAGTACGGCGGTTGCCAATGAACTGATTGATGGTGTTGAGAAAATGGTCGAACAATCACCGGACAAATTTGCTTTGGCGATGTCGCCCGGTGATGTCAAAGCCAACTTTAAAAAAGGCCTGATTTCATTACCCATGGGCATGGAAAATGGTTCACCGATTGCGGGTAATCTGGATAATTTAAAGCATTTTTATGATCGCGGTATTCGTTATATTACTTTGTCACATTCGCTCAGTAATCACATTTCTGATTCGTCCTATGATGAAAAGCGACCGGCTCAGGGCTTAACGGACTTCGGGAAGAAATTAGTGACCGAAATGAACAACATCGGCATGATGGTTGATGTGTCGCATATTTCTGACCAGGCCTTTGAACAAGTGATTGAAATCAGCGAGGTGCCTGTGATTGCAACGCATTCTTCAGCGCGACATTTTACACCGGGCTTTGAACGTAATATGAGCGATGACATGATTAAAGCACTGGCTGAAAAGGGCGGAATCATTTTTATCAACTTTGGTTCAACCTTCGTCTCTCAGAAATCGATTGAAAGCTATAATGCCTATAAAGAGGCCGCGGCTCAATTCTTAGCAGAGAACGGTGTCAAGGCCGACAGTGAAGAGGCCAAAGCCTTTACCAAAGCTTACCTGGAGAAAACGCCTTTTGAGTTCGCCACTTTAGACACAGTGTTAGACCATTTTGATCATGTGGTGAAATTGGTGGGCATCGACCATGTCGGTATCGGCTCGGATTACGACGGAGTCGGCGATTCCTTACCCACCGGCTTAAAAGACGTCGCGGCCTATCCAAATTTAATTGCCGGGCTGTTAAAACGTGGCTACTCAGAACAAGACATCGAGAAAATCTTATCCGGAAACCTGTTTCGCGTCTGGCAACAAGTCGAAGATTATGCCAAAAAGCAAAAATCTCAATAAATCAAATAAAAGGTAAACAGTAGGGTGGGTTCAGCCCATCAAAATAGCTTAAATCTGGTCAAACAGCATCATAAATGCATTTTAATCTCGATATATTCGAATAATAATGCATTTATGCACTTTAAACTCGAAATAGCCGAATAAAAGTGCAATTTTAAGGTATATATGAGTCACATTAAGTGAAAAAACGACAAATATAAGCGAAAAACACCCATTTTTTGCTATAGTTATAATTAAAATGCATGTTTAATAAATTGTTAAGCTCCACGAAAAATTATGCCCAAATCAACTTGGAAGTTACATTTAGATTCATCGTCTGAGGAATCAGCCAAAAAGATAGTCAATCGATGTATCAAGGCTTTCGATCGCCCGCCGATTGAGTCTTCAATCGAAAGATATTCTAAAGGAGGTCACATGGCCACTATGGAGTTCTTTCACAATGATCAGTTTTCTTGGTCTGAAGTTGTGCTTGAGGTTATAGAGTTTGGCCAAAGGTTAGGTAGCGGTTGGAGTATCTTGGGTAACATAAGCGAAGAGTCTAATGCAGTACTATGCAAAGGCATTGGCAACCATATAAAAATATCCGGTTTGCAGTGGGCGGAGTGGCAGGTGTTAAATGAGCACCAAGCTTAACAAGTGTAGGCACAATCGCCCTACGGGCTGGACCGCTAAAAGCGCTGCTTCGCAGCAACGCGGCCTGTGCTACAGGCGTTATGCTCATAAATAATGAAACTAAAGCCTCACGAAATTAGAGTTATGGATATGCTGATGTCTGATGTGATTTCATCAAATGTAATGAATAGTATAAAAACAAATCCAGCTATCACAGATTACTATACAACTGGACACGGGTACTTTTTAACTATTACAAATTCAGACTTGCCAATTGAACGTATCGTATGTCACGAACCAATGATAATTGGAGAATGTAATGGAGTAGAGTCTACCTTCCTGATCTTTATTGAAAACCATGAGATAACAATTGAATGTGCTGGGATTGGTGAAATCGAACCACCAGAAGACTATAGGGATTGGGATATTAATGTTAGTAAAGCATAACAAATCACTCCATCGGACGCACTTGTCTGTCACGCCTTTTGCGGAGCAAAAGCCTTGCCAGCCCGCGTTCGCCGCTGAGCTCAAGCGTTACCGGAGACGCTTGCGCGCCTCCGGTAACGAGCCACGCTGAATACATTCAGATTGTTTCGTCGCGCAAGCGCTCCGTAACAACCTGAACCAGCAGACATGTCCTGTGCTAAAATTAAAATTTTAACCCAAGCCATACTGCTGTTCAGCGTGGCTCGTTATATATAGGAACAATTATGCCGTATTGTCAGGGATGCGAGCTAGATAAAAAATTAATAAAAGCTCACGCTATACCAGAGTCGTTTTTCGTAAAAATGCGAAACGAACATGGTGCTCCAAAGCTTATGACAGATGTAAAGGGCATATATCCTAAGAAGGCTTATGTTGGTGTATACGATAACCAGATTCTTTGTAGAAACTGTGAGGATAGGTTTCAAAGCGTTGATGATTATGGTCAACAGATTTTATTGCAGCAAGAATCTAATCATGAACAATTAATGGTTAGTAACAAAGTTTATGGTTACAGGGTTAAAAATGTTGACTATAAAAAACTAAAATTATTTTTTATTAGTGTTTTATGGCGAGCCTCATTATCGAACCAATCTTTTTATGCAAAGGTAAATTTAGGGCCATATCAGAAAAAAGCAAAAGATTTAATTTGGAACAATAATACTGGAGAACAATCTGAATTTGCTTTCGTCGTTGCAAAATTCACGGATTCTTCAATTGGTAAAACAATGCTTGATCCACACCCAGACTGTTGGGATGGTGTAAATTATTATCGGTTCTATATGTATGGTTATGTGGTTTATATAAAGGTCGATAAACAAAAAAGTCCTGAGATGTTCAAGAAATTTGAGATGACTGCTGATGGTGATTTGATAATCATAGGGCGTAGCATTGAAAACTCTAATGAGTTGCCTGTAATAATTTCGCTTTTAAAAAATGCTTCAAATTAAATATAGCAATCTAATCCATCGTTCAAATTTTTACCTCAAGTCAAGTGGGGTGGGCTCCGCCCAGCAATAATGAGTGACAATCTGCTAAGTTTTTATGATGGGCAGAGCTCATCCTACAAGGTTAACTCAATCTATCAGTCAAATAAATACAGGATTCACCCCAAAACAACCCCCAACTGACCCACCGGTGGCAACGGTTCTTTGTTGTCTAATTCCCGCAAAGCTTTAAACAATTTTTTCGAATTCGGGGGTTCGGGTTTTTTTCGGTAATTTCGGATTAGATTGCGGAGTTCGTTGAGGGTTTCGTGGGGGTAGTGGTCGTAGAGGTAGGCGTTGAGTTCTTTCTCGTGGTCTTTGAAGGCTTCGAGCCATTGGTTGATGATGGCGTCTCGGACTTGAAAATGGGCATTTTTAGCCTCATCTTGTTGCATCTGTTGTTCAATGCTTTGATAATCGCAGTTGGCCAGCAGTTTACCCATGTATTGGGTGTGCCTTTTGGCCGCGATGTGGCTGGTGATGCGTTTTGATTCATCAATAGCCGCTATCAATGCCGGTGGTAAATCCAGGGCTTCGCGTTTGGTGGCCGGCATCTCAGTAATTTCACGGGCCAGGTCTTGCAGACGATGTGCCTGTTTTTTTAGCTGGGTTTTACTTAAGGTACTTTCAGTGGATTGGTCGTTATCAGGCGACTGGTCTTTATTAGACATAAAATGGCTCAGGTATGAAACAAACAGATATCGTCACAAAAGTTCTCGAAACAGTCAAGCAGAAAGGTGCCGATGCGGCAGAAATAAGTTACGCCGAAGGTCGTGGTATCAGCGTTAGCTGTCGCCAGGGTGAGGTGGATACCATTGAAAACAATAACGATAAATCCCTCAGTTTAACGGTGTATAAAAAGGGTGCCAAAGGCACCGCTTCAACGGCGGTTGTTAATGAAGACAGTATCGCTTTGACCATTGAAAAGGCGCTGGCGATTGCGGCTTTAACGGCGCCGGATAAGGCGGCGGGATTGGCCGATAAGGATTTGCTGGCCACTGATTTTAAAAATTTACAGACCGCTCATGACAACCCTTATGACCCCGATACTTTGATTCAATATGCCCTGACTGCCACCGAAGGTGCGCGGGCTGAAGCGGCGGATAAACAAGCGGATGTGGTGGTTGATGAAGCCAATGTGGAAGTCGGTGACGGCTATGCCATTTATGCCAATAGCAACGGGTTTTTGGGCGAGAAACGCGGCAGCAATGCTTCGGCCAGTGTTATTGCGATTGCTAAAGAGCACGGTGAGATGGAACGCGAATACTGGTGGGATGCGGTGCGTGATTACCGGCAGTTAATGGACGCTGAAATGATGGGCGCTAAAGCGGCCGGTCGCAGTGTCGCGCAACTGGGTTCACGTCAGGTCAAATCTCAACAGGTGCCGGTGTTATTCGATCCGGCCATGAGTAAAACCCTGATTGGCCATATGTTATCGGCCATTAAAGGCAGTGCCCTGTATCAGGAAGCCAGTTTTCTTAAAGATGATTTGCACACGCAACTGTTTCCTGACTGGTTTAATCTTCAGGAAGATCCGTTTATTCCGGGCGGTTTCGGCAGTCGCAACTTTGACAGCAACGGTATCGCCACCAAGCCCAGAACCTTGATTGATCAGGGTGTTTTAACCGGTTTTATGTTGTCTCTTTATTCAGCACGTCGACTCAATACCCAACCCACCGGTCATGGTGGCGGTGCCCATAACTTAACGGTGGATGCACCAACCACCGATGATTTGGTGAAAGAAATGGAGCGCGGTTTTTTGGTGACTTCTTTAATGGGACAGGGCGTTAACACCGTAACCGGTGATTATTCACGCGGGGCTTCGGGCTTTTGGGTCGAGGACGGCCAGATTGCCTTTCCCATCAGTGAAATGACCATTGCCGGCCAATTAAAAGACATGTTTAAAAACTTGCGTGCGGTGGGCTCGGATGTCGATCAACGCAGTAAAACCCACACCGGTGCCTGGCTGGTGGACGGTATGACCATCGCCGGAGATTAAAAACGTGGTAGCAGGGGATTCCACATTTACCTTTAAGCTGGCCCATTTCGATGCCGGCAGTGGGGTGTTAACGCTGAATTATCACGACAGTCGGTTTGGCGATTTTCAGGAGCAGTTTGTCTTTCCGGCGGTTTTATTGCAGCAACCGTGGTTAACAGATGCACAGCGAAACGCCTGGCTGGTGGCCGTGAATCGGGCGGTACAGCATGTTTTCTGGATGGCCGGTGTCAGTTATTATAAAACCAATTTGGCCAATGACATTCAGTTTGCTCAGGAACAACCCGGTGAAACAGAAGCCCGATGGTTGACCGATACCTGGCAGGCGGGATTGGCTGAACTGGCCCATGAGAATAATTTAGGCTGGTTGTCGCATATTCAATTTCCCGGGCAGGTGAGGAATAAAGCACCCGAATCCCTTTCTTTGCCAGGCAGAACCTTGGTGCCGATTGGCGGCGGTAAAGATTCGCTGGTGACCATTGAGCGTTTACGTAAAGCCGGCGAGGATATCACTTTATTTCAGGTGGGGTCATCACAATTAATTCAACAAGTGGCAGAGTCCACTGACTTACCGTTGATTCAAATTAAGCGGCGGGTGGATTCGCGATTAAAACCGGTCGCAGAGCAGGGCGCTTATAATGGCCATGTGCCCATAACCGCGATTAACAGCACGGTGGCGGTTTTAGCTGCTTTATTGGGTGGCTTTGATACGGTTGCTTTTAGCAATGAACGTTCGGCCGATGTTGGCAATCTGCAGTCGGATAATGGTCAATGGGTCAATCACCAATATTCCAAATCCTGGGCCTTTGAACAACAATACCGGAATTTGCTGGCAGAAAGCATGGGCCTTGCGGTAGATTATTTTTCGGTGCTTCGGCCGTATTCAGAACTGGCGATTGTGCAACAATTTAGCCATTATCCACAGTACTTTGAAGTGTTTTCCAGCTGTAACCGGAATTTTCATTTAAGCGGTACACGCAATGACAGTGGTCGCTGGTGTGGTCAATGCCCGAAGTGCGCCTTTGTGTTTGTCTGTCTGGCGCCGTTTATTTCCCGACAGCAGTTGCTGGCGATTTTCGGCCATGATTTATTGGCGGATCGAGATTTAAAAGAGCTATTTCTGGCCTTATTCGGTCTGGAAGGTGATAAGCCCTTTGAATGTGTCGGCGAAGCCCTGGAAATGCGTGCCGCTTTAACATTATTAAAAGACCATGGTGATTGGCACAATCAAGATTCATTACAGTATTGGATACAACAAGTGCCCACGGTTAATGCGGCAGATATTGAGGCGTTAATGGCCAAGCAACAACCTTATTATTTCCCGGATAAACGGCATTTTTCAAAGGCTCTTTGGTGATGTGTTTAGATCAATTGGTTAATAAAAGGGTCGCCGTTTGGGGTTATGGTGTGGAGGGCAAAGCCACAGTCAGTTACTTAAAACGGCATGCGCCTGATTTGACCTTGACGGTGTTATGTCCCGCCACAGAAGCCGATAGTGGCGATGTGGTTTTTAATCATGAATCAGTCACCGCTGAGCTGTTAAATCAATTCGATGTGGTGATTAAATCGCCGGGTATCAGTCCTTATCAATCGGCTGTTCAAAACAGTCATGCGGACATCATCAGTGCCTCGGCATTGTGGTTTAGCAATGAATGGCAACGCGGTGCCAAGTCGCCGACAGTGGTTGCCATCACCGGCACCAAGGGCAAAAGCACGGCCTGTTATTTATTACATGAAGCGCTGCAAGCTTGTGGGCTGAACAGTGTCATTGCCGGTAATTTTGGCCGGCCTTTAATTGCTTGTGATAATAATTATGATGTCATTGTTTTAGAAACCTCCAGTTACCAGGCTCAGGATGGTGCCATTCAGGCCGATATTGCGGTACTGCTGAATCTGTATTCAGAACATTTGGACTGGCATGGTGGAGAATCTCAGTACCATCAAGATAAATGGCGATTATTACAGCAGGCTAAACAGCGCGTGATTAACGCCAAAGACAGCAACAGTGAACAATTATTACGTCGTTTTCCACTGAATTCATTCAGTCGATTTAATCACTTTTCGGGTTTTTATGTACTGGATGATGTTTTGATGTTTCAGGATAAGGCGCTGTTATCACAAGCCGGTTGGGCTTTGCCCGGGCGTCATAATTTAGAGAATCTGTCTGCTGTGATGTCGGTTATTCAGTTAATGAAACTGGATGCCAAGCCGGCCTTGAATCGCATTAAAAAGTGTTCGCCCTTACCGCATCGTTTGGCCCCTGTGGGTACTTTTAACGGAGTTCATGTCATTGATGACAGTATCGCTTCAACACCTCACGCCACCTGGGCGGCCTTGCAAACTGTGGCTATCAGGCGCACGGTGTTATTGCTCGGTGGCTTTGAACGCGGCATTGACTGGCAGTGGTTCGCAGAAAAAATAGCGGATAATCCACCGAAACATATTATTTGCAGTGGCGCGAATGGTCAGCGTATTTCACAAATCCTGAAAGAACAAAATGATATAATTAACCTTTCACAGGTTGAGACGCTACAAGCTGCGGTGCAGCAGGCACTTGAACGAACCGAACCGGGAGATTGTATTTTGCTGTCCCCGGGAGCGCCAAGTTTTGATGCTTTTCGGGATTATCAAGACCGTGGACAACAATTTAGCCAATGGATTAAAGAATTTTCATCGACATGAAATACATATATTTTATATTTTTACTCATCACAAGCATGGCTGTGGTTGCACAAACGGCAGTCACTGACAGTCAAGCTGTCACCAAGAAGGAACAACTTATCCCTCAAACCCTGCTGGACAAAGTAAAACAGGGTGACGGTGAAGTGGCTTATTTTATCGGCAATATTTTTAAAGTGGGATTGGACAATGAATACCAAACCATCTCACAGGACACACAAGCGGCGAAAAAATGGTTTTTAAAATCAGCTGAATTGGGTCATGTGCACGGCATGTATGAAGCCGGCATGATTTTTTACCGGGATAAACAATGGCCGGCTGCCAAAAAATGGCTCAAACAAGCCGCAGATGCGGGGATGGGTGATGCTTTTTACCGATTGGCTTATTTTCATGTTTATGGTGTGGCAGACAATGCGGTAGACTGTCAAAAGGCCTATGAATTGTTCTCACAAGGCAAAATCAGAGGTGTCAGATATGCTTTTAATGACTGGGCGTGGATGCTCGCCACCCAACCTGAAAAAAACTGTCGAAATGGCCATCAGGCCCTGAAAATCATGGCTGAACTGGAAAGTGAATTTGGTCGACAACGAATGCCCTGGGCGATGATTGATACCAAGGCAGCGGTGCTGGCAGAGATTGCAGATTTTAATGGAGCCATTGAATTACAATCCTGGGTTGTGGCCGGGAATTGCGATATAACGGTCAGTGAAATCGATGATTTTTCGCAATTGCTGGATGACTACCGGCAGCGAGCTGAAGAAGACAAAGTGCGCGGCTGTGAGGGCTACCTGGAACGTTTACAAACATACAGCCAGCGACAACCCTGGCGTGAAGTTATGGCCTTAAAAGATGATGAATAGTGACAACCGACAAATGAATAAACCAGAAGATATCAGAACGCGTCTCACGGCAGAGCGGGGGCCAATAGACTACATGGAGTTACAGAAGTTTTTTGCCAAAGGGGTTATTTTGGTGGTTGATTCTCAACTGAACTTGGTTGATGTGGCTGAAAAAATAAACCTAGATGATACCGACTGTATTGAGGATTGGATCAGTGATAAACTATTGGTTCGGGCGCATGATGAGCACGCCAGAAAATGGCTCGAAGAACAGACTGCTTTTGAAGCTGTGACGATGGCACCGTGGGTGCTTGTACAAGAAAACAAACAGGGTAAATGACATGATAGATTGGGTTGTAACGATAGCTGCTTTGGTATTGGGGTTGGCTCTGGGCATGATGCTGGTTACCTTATGGAACAATAAAAAAGGCAGTCGATCAACGGTCAAAGAAATGGAACAGCGGCTGGATGACTATCAACACAAAGTGGAAGATCACTTTGCCAAGACCGCTGATTTGATTGATAACCTGACCGATAGTTATCAGGCGGTATTCACTCACTTGTCAGAATCAGCCGAAGACTTATTAACCGATGAGCAAATTCGCAATCAGTTGATTAACCGGCGTTCCAGAGAAGTCACCATTAAATACCTGAAAAGTGGTGAGGATGAAGAAAGACATAACCCGCCGGTAGATTAAACCGACGGGCTAATACCGTTGCCAAACCTTATTTCAATAAGATATTCTGGCGATTTTTTTCCACGGTTTTTAAACCCACGCCTTTGACTTCAGTCAGTTGCTCCATGGTTTTAAATGGCCCGTTTTTATCACGGTAACTGACGATGGCAGTGGCTTTCACAATACCAATCCCTTTCAGCTCTTTAGAAATATCATCCGCAGAGGCTTTGTTGACATTAACCGCTGCAAAAGCCGTTGAGATTAATAAGCTACTTACTAAAAATAAAGTTTTTAACATGTTCATAATAGATTCCTCGATTTAATTATTATTGTGAGCGATTGCTCATTCCACGATGCTTTCACATCTGGCACCCATGGTAGCGAAGTGAAATTAATGACAATACCGTCAAATTCTGATAACGTTGTTAAAAACAACCCCTGAAAAATGTAGCCATGATGACTGTTTGTAGGAAAATATCGATTGTATTGTGCTTTGTTGCTTTCATCATTGATGGTGCGCAGGCACAGGACTTCACACCACACGGTAGCCAGCCCGGATTGGATTTTTCGCTGAAAAGTGCCGCCGATTGTATGGGTTGCCATCAAAGTACACAGCGCAGTAGCGATCCTTATAATATGCCGGTGGACACCTGGATTGGATCCATGAAAGCCAATGCCATGCGCGACCCCTTATTCTGGGCAGCTTTGGATGTGGCCAATAATGATATACCCGGTATTGGTGATTTTTGTTTACGCTGTCATACACCGGAAGGCTGGTATGGTGGGCGGGTGGTTAAGACCGGTCAGCCAAACAAGGGCGTTGTCAACATCAATGGTGCCGCAGGATGTTCTTTGCAAGGCAGTTTGACGGAAACCGCTTCTAATCACAATGATTATAGTGGCGTTACCTGTCAGTTTTGTCATCGCATCGAATCACATTCGCCATTGGCTCAACCGGCGGCCACACAAAATGCTGATATCTGGCTCGATGATGAAGCGTGCGAAAACAGTTTTTCCGGTGAGCCGTGCCGCAAGGGGCCTTACAAGTATGACACCAACAATCACTTTCCTCCGCCGCATGACTGGGTATATTCATCCTTCCTGGAATCATCGAAATTTTGTGGCAGTTGTCATGACATTTCATCGCCGGAAGTTGAGGAAAACGGTGAATTAACGATTGCCCGGAAGTTCTGGCACAACGGCCAGGAAACGGACGTCGCTATGCCCATTGAACGAACCTATTCTGAATGGAAAAATTCCCTTTTTGCAGATTTAATCTATCGCGATCCTTTTGAAGCGATGAGCACAGCACGCCAGCCGGTTTTGAAAACCGGTCAAAATTGTCAGACTTGTCATATGCCGGAAACCAACGAGGCCGATGCCCGCGCCTGTACCTTTGGTAACGACCGACCCGGCAACTTGCCAACCCATCAGTTTGCCGGTGGCAATACCTGGATTCCGCAAGTCATTAAAGCTGTTTATGGTGATGACTTAGCAGCCAATGATTCGCCGGGCTTGGATCGAAAAGGTGCGCTGGATTTAACCACATCATACGCCTTTAATATGCTGCAAAACCAAAGTGCTTTGGTCACCGCAGAAGTCACCGGACAAACTGCACAACAACTTAGTGTTGCGGTTAAAGTGACGAATTTAACCGGTCATAAACTGCCCACCGGCTATCCCGAAGGCCGACGCATGTGGTTACAAATTGAAGCGCGGGATGGCAGTAATAACCTGTTTTGGCAGTCCGGAGCTTATGATTCCAATACCGGTGAATTAACGCAAGGTAACCAACTCAAAGTGTACGAGTCAAAGCAGGGCATCTGGAATGAACTAAACAATACCTGTGAAACGGAAGATGGTGATGGTGATGCCATCTTTCATTTTGTCCTGAATAATTGCATGGCCAAGGACAACCGAATTCCACCTTTGGGTTTTACCGGGGCCAATAACATGGAGCTGGAACCGGTGGGTATCAACTACCCGGCCGATCCACAGCTGACCGGTGCGGTGGTTAATTACGATATCACTGACTATCAAATTAATATTGACCAGATGACCTTGCCGATCACCATTACCGCCCGTTTGAATTACCAGGTGGCCAGTAAGGATTATATCGAGTTTTTACAAAAAGTCGCTGATGAGAATAATCTACCTTCTGAAAATGCCCTGTGTAACCGAAATTGGACAGAAGGTCCGGCCAACCAAAACCGCGCCAGTTTTATGACCAACCTGTGGCAAAACCACGGTCGTTCTGAACCGGTGCCGATGGCGGTGGATACTTTGGTGGTGAATTAACGCATTTAAAAATATTTATTTATTGAACCAAAGTCGTTGATTGCTTGCCTGAAGTATAAATTTAATGACTGATATCTTCTGAGGAAAATGACAATGCCCATAAATAATACCCTGAAATTGCAGAGATCCCTGGGTTTACTTTTTTTAGCGCTGATTACCACTGCAACTCTGGCCAATCAGGACAAGCATGATCAAGCCGAGTCGGATGAAAATGAAGTTGTTGTTGATGTGGGTTTCCAGGTTGTCGAACAGTTTTCCGGTTTAAGTGAAACATCAAGTAGCCAAAAACAGATGGTTGTTGAATTTGATGCATGGCAAACGCTTGCAGTTGACAGGTATCAAGTTAAATTCAAAGTGACTGAGAATATAGCTGATGGCAGTGAACAATTATTTATGATTGAAACCCAAATCTTGAACCGCCGGGAAAACATCTTACATCATCCCAGTGTTATGACGGAAGTTGATAAAATAGCCGGCATTGAAATTGCTGCTGAAACCAAGGTCAATCCTGCTTTTAAACTCAGTTTTCGGGTGTTATCTAAATAGTACACACTTTAAGAATTCATCCCATTTAGATGCTGTAGTTAATCAATATTTTGATTATGGGGCTCATATTGGATGGTTTTAATGAGCCATTTAATACCGCTTGAACGGCAGAAAAGACCGTTAATCTGAAAGTTTATTTAATTGTGACATAAATCACCTTATTTCATTTTCGACGTTTTATAGTATAGGGCCATACAGTTAACACTGGGAGGCAGTTATCTATGTTGAATCGATTGGTTTGGTCTGTTATAGCCCTGGCTTGGGCTGGTGTCAGCGCCGCTTATTGCACCTCTGACAATATTTTTAAATCGGGGGTGGAAACGATGTTTCCGGGAAGCCCCAATAATCCGCTGATGTCTGAACAAGCTGCCTCACGCTTGTTGTATCAGGCCACCTACGGTCCCAGGTTGTCTGAAATCAGGCATCTACAGTCAATGGGTGTGGATAATTGGATAACTGAGCAAATAAATGCACCTGTTACTCTTCAGGAGCCGTGTATGCAGGCCATTTTAGCCAATCCTGATCAGCCCTTATATCAAAATTCCCGGATGGAATCCTGGTTTCTTAATTCAGCAGAAGGTCCTGATCAACTGCGTCAGCGTATGGCTTTTGCCTTATCTGAAATCTTTGTGGTCTCAGATGCCGCCAGTCTGGGAAATGAAGTCATGGGGCTGGCGATGTATTATGACATGCTGGCCAACAATGCTTTTGGTAATTACCGTGATTTATTGGAAGATGTCACACGTAATACCATGATGGGTATTTATTTAGGGATGTTCAAAAACGCCAAAGCCGATCCGGTGCAGGGAACTCAGCCGGATGAGAATTATGCCCGTGAAATTTTGCAGTTATTTTCAATCGGACTGCATCAGCTCAACTTAGATGGGACTGAAATTCTGGATATCGATAACAATCCCATTCCAACCTATGACCAGACCACCATAGAAAATTTTGCCCGGGTTTTCACCGGCTGGAATTATGCCGGCTGCCCTGAGAATAATTGGACCTGGTGTAATCCCATAGAGCCAACGGTGGATGCTTATGCGCCGATGGAACCGATTGAATCGTATCATGACACCGACGCCAAAACTCTACTCAACGGCGTAACTATTCCGGCCGGACAAACCGCTTATCAAGACCTCACCGCGGCATTGGATAATATTTTCAATCATCCCAATGTGCCGCCGTTTATATCCAAACAATTGATTCAGCGCTTTGTCACCAGCAATCCTTCACCGGCCTATGTACAGCGGGTGGCAAGTGTCTTTGTGGACAATGGGGCCGGTGTTCGGGGTGACCTGGATGCTGTAATTCGAGCCATTTTAACGGATGATGAAGCCCGTAATTCAAATCAGCTCAGCAATCCTGCGTACGGCAAATTAAAAGAGCCGCTTTTGCGTTATCTCAATATCCTGCGTGCTTTTGAGGCCCGTAGCCCCACTGGACGTTACGGTAACTGGAATCCGGAGTTTGGTTATTTACAACGACCTTTGGGTTCACCATCGGTGTTTAACTTTTTTAAACCCGGCTATCAGCTGCCGGGGCCGATTCGTAATCAGGGTCTGGTGTCACCGGAGTTTCAAATAACCAGTGAAACCACGGTAATCAGTGTCGCCAATGAAATGAACGAAGCCATTAACCGAGGCCATCATTTGGCCAACCACTGGAATGACAATATGCCGCGCTTACAGTTACAGCGTGAATTGTTACTGATTGATAATCCGTCGGCTTTATTAGACCATTTAGATTTATTGTTGTTTTCCGGTCAAATGTCGGCTCAAACCAGAGCCACGGCTTTAAATTTATTAAATGATATCAGTCAGGAGTCGGCCATTACCCGCTTGGCTTCTGTTATTTATGTACTGGTTTTATCGCCTGATTTTGTGGTGCAACGATAAGGAGCTAGATAATGAAAAGAAGAGATTTTTTACAACGATCCATATGCACTGCTTTGGCGACAGGTGGTTTATTGTCCACAGGTGGTCTGTTACAAGTCGCTCAAGCGGCCGCGTTGAATAACTCAGGTATTCGCGGTACCGGTTATAAAGCCCTGATCTGTGTTTTTCTGGATGGCGGGAATGATTCGGCCAATATGGTTGTACCTCGTGGTGTCTCCGAACACAATGCTTACAGCCAGGTTCGGGGTGATTTGGCGTTGGATCGCACGCAATTACTTCCGATAACACCATTGAACAACAGCGGTCGAGAATGGGGTCTGCATCCTAATTTAACAGGATTACAGGCATTATTTAATCAAAACAGACTGGCTGTGGTGAGCAATGTCGGCTCATTGGCATACCCCATCAATCAGGCGCAATATAACAACGGTTCGGTGCCGGTACCGATTAATTTATTTTCCCATTCGGACCAACAAATTCAGTGGCAAACATCTGTCGCTGATCAGGCCTCTTTATCCGGATGGACCGGACGCATTGCCGATTTGTTGCATAATACCGTCAATGGTGGCAATGATTTGTCGATGAACATATCCCTGTCCGGCAGTAATCAGTTACAGGTCGGCGAAGCCATTAACCAATATCACATGACCAATCAGGGCAGTCTGAGTTTAAATGATGTGCAATGGGGCGCCGGCCCGGCCCGGCTGGCGGCGATTAACCAACTCCTGAATGAGCCACAAACCAATCTCTTTAAGCAAGGCTATGCCGATATATTCGGGCGCTCATTGGATTTAGACGGCGTGATTTCGACGGCCTTAGCCAACGCAACGGCTCTCACCACACCGTTCCCGCAACAGGATGGCTGGAATACATTGTCAGAACAGCTTGAGATGGTGGCCCGGATGATCTCGGTGCAATCCGATTTAAGTATGAATCGACAGGTCTTTTTCTGTCGCCTGGGCGGTTTTGATAATCATGATAACCACCTGAATGACCATGGTATCGGTATGCAAAATGTCGATGGTGCTTTAAGCGCTTTTCAGGCAGCCATGGCGGAACTGGGCGTTGAAGATCAGGTGACGTTATTTACAGCATCTGACTTTTCACGGACCTGGGTGTCCAATGGCCAGGGGTCAGATCATGGCTGGGGTGGCAGTCATCTGGTCATGGGCGGTGCTGTTAACGGTGGTGATTTTTATGGTGATATGCCGATTATCGAACCGGGTAGTCTGGATTCCGTCAGTGATCACGGCCGTTGTATCCCCACCATTGCGGTGGATGAATATGCCGCCACCCTGGCGCATTGGTTTGGTGTGGATGTCAGTCAGATACCGGATATTTTTCCCAATATCGGTCGCTTTAACAGTAACAACCTCGGGTTTATGAATATCGTCTGATGCGACTGGTTGGGCTATTAATACTGTACTTGTTGGTAAATAATTCGGCCACGGCCGGTCTCAGCGGATGTGATGATTTAAGTGCCCTGGCGGAAACACCCAAAGTCGATATCGACCAGGATATTCAGCCAATCTTCGATAACCACTGTATCGGCTGCCATGGTCCGCCCAATCCCATTGCTTTTATGGATTTAACGCTGGGTGCACAGGATATTGTCGAGATACCGAGTTTTCAATTCCCGGAACTCAACCGCATTGAACCCGGCCAGATAAGCATGAGTTATTTATTCTTTAAAATTAACTGCAGCAGCCAATTATCCGGCAATCGCATGCCCCGCGATGCGCCACCTTTGAATCTTAATGAACAAGCGTTAATTCGTGATTGGATTAATCAAATTCTGATTTTTAAAGATGGCTTTGAGTAGAATTAATTATTGGTGATCTGGCATTCATTTAATACGCTTCAGAAAAGCGATATTTATCAGTTAAAATATGACTTCTCCCTGTCGTGTACTGTATAGTGCGCGCTGATATAAAATATTAAAACATTTAGGTTTTACAGGATAAGTCATGAAGTTTGAATCATTGGGTTTAGCCCCGGAATTATTGAAAGCCATCGAAAACTGTGGTTATCGTGAGATGACACCGATTCAGGAACAAGCGATGGTGCCGGCGCGGCGGGGTCAGGATGTCCTGATTAATGCCCAAACCGGAACCGGTAAAACGGCGGCCTTTGCATTGCCGATTTTGCAACAAATAATGGATAAGCCCAGAACCATTGCAGCCGGTAAAGTGCGGGCTTTAATTTTAACGCCGACCCGTGAGTTGGCGGAGCAATTAACTGAATCCATTTCAGAATACGCACAAAACATGGATGTGGCTATGACCGCCATTTACGGTGGTGTTAATCTTGATGGTCAAGTGACAAAACTTCGTAGAGGTTTAGATATTTTAATTGCCACGCCGGGCCGGTTATTGGCACATACCCTTAAAAACCATGTTGATTTGTCTGAAGTTGAGGTGGTGGTGCTGGATGAAGCCGATCGTTTGCTGGACATGGGTTTTATTGAAGATGCGGAGAGGTTGATTAACCAAACCGCCAAAAACCATCAGACCATGCTGGTGTCAGCGACCATCACCCCGGCGCTGAATGAATTGGCTCATAAAATTTTAAACAATCCGGCTGATGTTCGAATCAGCAAGGCCAATATCACCGCAGAAACGGTCGAGCATGTGATTTATCCGGTGAGTGAGGACCGTAAACTGGATTTGTTTATGGCTTTATTGGAAGAGCATAACTGGTATCAAATTCTGGTCTTTACCGGCACCAAAAGACAGGCCGAGCATTTACTGGAACGTTTAAAGAAAACGGACGTGCCGGTGGCCTTATGCCATGGTGATACCCGACAAGGCCAACGCCGTCGTGCCCTGGCTGATTTTAAATCGGCCAAAGTTCAAGTGCTGATTAGTACCGAAGTGGCGGCCCGTGGTTTGGATATTGAAGATCTGGATACTGTGCTGAATTATAATTTACCGCATCTCCCGGAAGATTATGTCCACCGGGTCGGCCGCACCGGTCGTGCCGGCAAATCCGGCCAGGCCATTTCCTTTGTTTGTCCGCAAGAAGCGCGCGCCTTGCAACGCATTGAACGTTTAATCGGTGAGTCTATTCCGCGTGTTTACCGTCGCGGCTTTGAGCTAAATGAGGCCGACACCATTCGCGATACAGTGGTCCATAAAAGTAAGCCAAAACCGAAAAAGAAATCTGCCGGCGATCCACCCAAAGGGCCTTCCAAATCAAGTCAATCAAACAAATCCGGCAAATCCAAAAGAAAGTCCCGTAAATCCATCAGCAGCCGCGCGGGTGGGGCAAAAAACCGCAAAGCACGGAAAAAGAAGTAATTATTAATATATTTAGATAAATGATTAGTTAACATTGAGGTAACGTCGTTTTAAGGTTGGCTCCGTATAATAAAACCATAATAATCAATAACTAAGGAGGTTGTATGGATTTTATCAGAATTTTATTTTCACTGCTTATACCGCCTTTGGGTGTGTTTTTGCAGGTGGGTATTGGTGGACAGTTTTGGTTGAATATTTTACTGACCATTTTGGGTTATATTCCCGGTGTGGTGCATGCAGCTTATGTGATTGGAAAGAAATAATTGTTTATTCAAGGATTAAAAAAAGCGGCTGAATGAGCCGCTTTTTTATGTGCATTTAAGTCGCGTTTATCTGTCTTCGATGGGTCCGACTTTGCGCGCTTCAGGGCCGGTGTAATCGGCGTTGGGGCGGATGATGCGGTTGTTTTCGCGTTGCTCGAAGACGTGTGCAGTCCAGCCGGTCACGCGAGACATCACGAATATTGGCGTAAATAACTCTGTGGGAATGCCCATAAAGTGATAGGCCGAGGCGTGGAAGAAATCGGCGTTGGGGAACAATTTTTTCTCGTCCCACATTTTTTGCTCAACCGCACAACTGACGTCGTACAGCGTTTCATCACCGGACTCTTTGGCCAGTTTTTCCGACCATTTTTTAATGATGTCATTGCGGGGATCAAACTCGGTATAAACGGCATGGCCAAAGCCCATAATCAGGGTTTTGTTTTTCAGCATGTCATCAATGGCAGCGGTGGCTTCTTCAGGTGTTGACCATTGTGAAATCATGGCCATGGCCGCTTCATTGGCACCACCATGTAAATGACCACGTAGCGCGCCGATTGAGGCGGTTACGCAAGAATGAATATCCGATAAGGTGGAGGCCACGACACGTCCGGTGAACGTTGAGGCATTGAACTCATGCTCAGCATACAAAATCAATGACACATCCATCACACGGGCATGCAATTCGCTCGGGGCTTTGCCGTGCAGCATTTCTAAAAAGTGTGCGCCAACGCCATCAATGTCGGAAGCGGTATCGATACGCTTGCCGTTGGTGACAAATTGATACCAATAACAAATCATGCCGGGCAGGGTGGCCACCAGTCGATCGGCTTTGTCCCGTTGTTGTGAAAAATCAGTTTCTGTTTCCAGATTACCCAACATCGAGGTGCCGGTGCGCATAACATCCATCGGATGGGCATCGGCCGGAATCAGTTCCAGGGTTTTTTTCACCGCTTGCGGCAATTCACGCAAACTGTTGATTTTCTTTTTATAGGCATCGAGTTCGCTTTGATTAGGCAGGTGTCCATGAATAATCAGATGTGCGACTTCGTAAAAACTGGCATTGGTGGCTAAATCATCCACATCGTAACCACGGTAGGTCAGTCCGGTGCCTTGTTTACCAACAGTACAAAGAGCTGTTTGGCCGGCCACCTGGCCGCGTAATCCGGCACCGCCGGCTTTTTTTGCATTTCCCATGTTATTTGTCCTCCGAAAATAATTGATCTAATTTTTGTTCATAGCTGTGGTAATCCAGGTAATCATACAGCTCTTCTCTGGTTTGCATGATGTTCAGAACATCTTTTTGATGGCCTTGTTCTAACAAGGCTTTATAGACAGTTTCTGCACCTTTGTTCATGGCGCGGTAGGCGCCGCAACAGTAAAGAACGATGTCCACATCGTGTTGTGCCAGCTCATCACAAGTGAACAACGGGGTGTGACCAAATTCGGTAATATTGGCCAGAATAGGCACATTGACGGCGGCTCTGAAGCGTTTGTACTGATCCAGAGTTTTCATGGCTTCTGGAAAAATCATATCAGCGCCGGCTTCCACACAGGCAATCGCACGTTCAATGGCGGCTTCCTCGCCTTCAATGGCCAAAGCATCGGTGCGCGCCATAATAACGAAATTTTCATCGGTGCGGGCATCGACAGCAGATTTGATGCGATCCACCATTTCCTGTTTGGATACAACTTCTTTGTTGGGGCGATGTCCGCAGCGTTTTTGTGACACCTGATCTTCGATATGCATGGCGGCGGCACCGGCTTTAATGACTGAGCGCGTGGTGCGGGCAATGTTAAAAGCGCCACCCCAACCGGTATCGACATCAATCAGCAAAGGTAAATCGCAGACGTCAGTTATTCGTCGGACATCTATCAAGACGTCTTCTAAAGAGGAAATACCCAAATCAGGCATTCCCAACGAATTGGCGGCGACACCGCCTCCGGATAAGTAAATGGCCTGGTGGCCGATGTCTTTGGCCATGCGTGCGGCAAAGGCATTGATGGTGCCGACCACTTTAAGTGGTTCGTTGTGTTCGACGGCTTGGCGAAATTTAAGTCCTGGGCTGATAGTCTGTGTCATGTTTTAATTTTTTAATGGGCAGTCTGGGTGAGTTAAACTGCAATTAATGTCTGTCATCGTGCACTGTGATTGTTCACCCGATGTTGTCACGAAATAGGTTTTTATTTGAGCGCCTTTAGGGCGTTAAGTGCTTGAATTTTAAGCGGGCGAATTATAACAGAATACGGCTAAAATAGCCACCAGGGACAATGTCAACAAAGGGTTTTAGTGTCGCTCAATATGCCGCAATAAGCCACTGATGCCACCCTGCAAGGCATACACATCAAAATCCATACTGGTCAGCGTATAAGCGGCGGCAGCGCATCTCGATCCCATGTTACTGGCGGTAATAATGGGTGCATCGGGGTTCAGTTGACGGCTGCGTTGTCGTAATTCCGGCAGTGGCAGGTTTAAACTACCTTTGATACCCAATTGTTGGTGCTCTTCATTTTCACGGACGTCAATCAGGGTGGCGCCATCGGCAATTTTTTGTAAGGCTTTTTCAGCCGTTATCCATCGCACCACATGGGCTTTCAACAATTTCCGAAAGGCTTCTCCGGGTAGGCGCATCAGTGTGCCATGGGATAACATGCGAACCGTGGCATCACGGGGTTCTTGAGAAACCAAAGCGGATTCACCAAATAAACCACCATTTTTGAGGGTGGCCACTTGTTTTTCGCCCTCGGCCTGACATTTAAAAACACCGGCCTGACCTTCAACGATGATATAACAAAAATCACCGACTTCCCCTTCGCTCATGAGTTCATCGCCCTGACGAACTTCAATGCGTTCCAATACCGAAAAAAGTTCTGCGACATTGCCCTGGGGAATCATTTGGACAGTTCGACTGTTTAATAATCCCACAACCCATTGGTAGTCTTTATGGTTTCTTAAAGGACTGTCCAAGGGGGCTTCTGCGTGGCAGCGATCCCAAACCTGAAAGTGCTCCAGTAATTTGGCATTAATTCCAAAACCGCTGATTTCCTTGGAGGCAACCTGGATGCTGGCGCCCAGGCTTTTCTGGACGTCTATGATGGGGTATTTAGCCGATAGACTTTTTGATTTCAGGGTTTTTTCGCGGCCTGATTCGGTTTTGATGTAAACCACACCTCGGGTCAGGTAAAGGGTTTGTTTCAGGGGTTCTCCCGGTTCTGAGATAAAGGCATTTTTGTTGGCTTCAAAATAATGAAATTGTGAGAGTAACAGAGGATAAAAATCGGGATTGATTTTATTAAAAGGAAAATAGTCCTTTAACTGTTCTGCATTGATCATGGGTTACTGCCCCTTTTGGCCTTGTTTATGGGGTTATCATACCTGATTTTTCTGGCTTGTACAAAATTTAGGCTGGTGTTGGTTAAGCCATAACAGTGGCTTTATTCAGGTCAAAAAATCGTGGTACACTGGGTCACTTTTAATTGTCCATTTACCATGCCACCGGTTCTTTCCTATTTATTCAAACCCAAATTCTTACATATGACCTTATTGGGTTTCGTGGCCGGTATACCTTTGTACTTAATCTTTTCTTCCTTATCTTTATGGTTGGATCAGGTGGGCATCGCCAAGTCGGAAATCACTTATTTTAGTTGGGCGGCGCTGGGTTATTCCTTTAAGTTCTTATGGTCACCTTTGGTCGATCGTTTACCGATGCCGGTTTTCAGTCGTTTACTGGGACAACGCCGGGGTTGGTTACTGGCGGTGCAATTGCTTATTATGGCGGCCATTGTCTGGATGGCGATGACAGATCCTGCCGGGGGTGATTCAGCCTTACTACGCATGGCCATGGCCACGGTTTTATTGGGTTTTTCATCAGCAACCCAGGATATTTTAATTGATGCCTGGCGGATTGAAGCGTCCACTGAAGAGGATATAGCCATGTTGTCGTCGGTGTATATTGTCGGCTATCGTTTGGGCATGATCACCTCCGGTGCCGGGGCTTTATTTATTGCCGGTTATTTGGGTACATCGGTGGGTGATTATCAATACCATGCCTGGCAAATGAGTTATTTGGTGATGGCATGTACCATGGTTGTGGGGATTGTCACCACCTTATTAATACAAGAACCACCCACTCAACAAGATTTGGTTTACAGTACGCGCGATTATTTAGGGGTTTTGTGTGTGTTTGTGGTCGCTGTACTGACTTTTGTCCTGGTTTATGTCTCATCCGGCGACTTGATGGTGTGGTTTTCGACTCAGGTTCTGTCGGGCATCAGCAACCAGATTTTAATTGACACCCTGACAGTGGCCATTAAATTAATACTGGCCTTACTGGCCGCTGTTATTGCCGCAAAAGTGGTCAGTTATAGCCGACTTATCAATCAAACCATGATGGTGTCGGTGTATGTGCAACCGGTGGCGGACTTATTTAAGCGACACCGTAAACATCTTTTTTTATTGGTGGGCATCATTGCCTTGTATCGGGTGTCTGATATTGTCATGGGTGTCAGTGCCAATTTATTTTATCAGCACATGGGATTTTCCCTGGATGAGATTGCTTCGATTGTCAAAACCTTTGGTTTAGTGATGACGCTTACCGGGGGATTGCTCGGTGGTATTTTGGTGGTTAAATTTGGTATTTTGCGGATTATGTTACTGGGCGCGACTTTATCGGCATTGACCAATCTGCTTTTTATGGTGATGGCAGGCATGGGTAAGAGTCTGTGGTTTTTAGCCTTGATGATATCAGCGGATAATCTGTCGGCCGGTTTGGCGATGGCGGCTTTTGTGGGGTTTCTGTCATTGCTGGTGAATCGACGTTTTACCGCGGTGCAGTATGCCATGTTTTCATCGGTGATGACGCTGTTTCCAAAAATACTGGGCGGGTATTCCGGTGGTATGGTTGAGGCTTTGGGTTTTGGTCAGTTTTTTATGATGACAGCTGTTTTAGGGCTACCGGTCATATTAATGATCGTTTATGCCATGAGAATTCAGGCTTTTGACTTTAAGCCGGTATCAGAAAATTCGACATGACGTGTTATAATGCCGACCTTTTTTAGACCAATCAACAATGCCTGTAACACCTCAGTTCGCAGAAGAGTCGACAGTTCTAATGATTCCGGGTCCGGCCGGACAAATAGAAATTCTCACCGCACCACCGGTGGCTGATGCGGTCGACAAAAACCGGGTGGCCATTATCTGTCATCCGCATCCATTGTATGGGGGCACCATGCGCAATAAAGTCACCCACATGCTTGAGAAAGCGTTTCGGGAGATGGGGGCTTATACCATTCGTTTTAATTTTCGCGGTGTCGGCGAATCTGATGGTGTGTTTGATGATGGTGTCGGTGAAACCGATGATTTAATGGCCGTTTATGAATGGGCCCAGCAGGCCAAGCCGGACAGTAAGTTCTGGTTAGCCGGGTTTTCTTTTGGTTGTTACGTGGCCATGCGGGCGGTGCATGACATTAACCCTGAGCATTTTGTGACAGTGGCACCACCGGTTGAGCGCTATGATTTTACTGAATTAGATCCACCCGATTGTCCCTGGTTGATGGTGATGGGTGAAGAAGATGATGTGGTGAGTCCTCGCGCCGTCTATGAATATGTGGAAGCGCAAAATCCCAAGCCACAACTGGTGACCATGAAAGCCGGTCATTTCTTTCATCGCCGATTATTGGATTTGAAAGGTGCGGTCAAAAATGGTTTATTGAGACAGGTTAATACTGAGTCTGGCGATTAATGGGACCTGCCGGGCATTATCAAAAGGAGATTGATGCGGGTACTTTATTGCCTGATCAGCGACAGGCAAAAGCAGTGCAGTCTTTTCAGCGATTATATCGTGACATTATCCGACCGCCCAAAAGAAAGTGGTGGTCTCGTAAATCACCGGTGGCCGCCACCGGTCTCTACATTTATGGCTCGGTGGGTCGCGGTAAAACCCATCTGATGGACATGTTTTACGACAGCTTACCTGATTCGGTGCCGAAGCGGCGGCAGCATTATCATGACTTTATGCAATGGGTACATCGACGTTTGCGGGCTGTTGATGGGGTTGCCAACCCGATTGACCACATTGGCAGGCAGTTGGCTCAGAAAATTGATATTTTGTGTTTGGATGAGTTTCTGGTTAATGACATTGCCAACGCCATGTTACTCGCCGGTTTATTGAATACCTTGCATCAAAACCGCATCACTCTGGTGACCACTTCTAACGTTAAGCCTGATGATTTATATAAAAACGGTTTGCAGCGGGCTAAATTTATGCCGGCGATCGACTGGATTAATGATTATATGGAAGTGCTGCAGCTGGATGGTCAACAGGATTATCGTTATCAGGACAGTCATGATCATGAGCATTGGTATTTCCCTGTGAATGATTCCTCGGCCAAACGCTTATCGATGTTTTTTTCAGATTTTTCCAAAGGAAAAGCCAGCAATCATGATTTGCTTATTAATCATCGGAATTTGCCGGTGATTCAATCAGCTGACAATATTCTTTGGTGCGATTTTAAAGAGTTGTGTGAAGCAGCCCGTGGCGCCAATGACTACTTGAGTATAGGTCAGCAATTTGATTTTGTGATGATTGATAATATACCGCTATTATCGCAGGATATGGATGATCAGACACGGCGATTTATTACCCTGGTTGATGTTCTTTATGAGGCAGGCGTGGGTATGGTATGCCGGGCTGCAGGTCATTATGAAACCCTGTATCAAGGCCAGCGAATGTCTTTTGAATACCAGCGAACCCGTTCCCGACTCACAGAATTACTACGAATTCAGCCTCAAATAATCCCTTAATTGACTGAGATAATCTGCTAAACTAAGTAATACTTTCTTTGTTATGTGGGTGTTTGATGTCACGTTTTGCGGTGTATCATTGGATTAAAACAAATGCCATACAACAGTCGGCTGAAGCCGAAGCGCTGAAAGTGGCTGATGAGCGCGTCCGGGCCGACAGCTGGCCACCTTTTATACGAAAATTACTCTGGATTACGGGCAGTCTTGCTCTGGTGGTCGCTTTGTTATTTTTTATGGCCTATAACTGGCAAGCTATGGGGCCGATGTTTAAGTTTGGTCTGTTACAGGGTAGCTTACTGCTGGCGGTTTTTTTGTATTGGCTGTGGTCTTCTGTGTTGGTGCAGCGTTTTCATCTGACTCGAGCAACCATTGAATTGGGCCAAACCATTGCTCGTCTTGTGATTGCTTTGTTGGTGGGCGGTTTGCTGGCATTGTTTGGCCAGACTTATCAAACCGGTGCCGATCCCTGGCAATTATTTGCACTCTGGTCTTTATTGGTGAGTCTGATGGTTATCACCTCAGGTCAGCCGGTGTTATGGGCTTTTTGGTCGGTGTTAATCAATGTGGCGTTGGTTTTATATGTGGATACCCGGCCCATGTGGTTGTTTCTTTTGGGCGGCGGTGAACAGGCGGTTTGGTTGTTTTTGGTCGTAAATGCTGTTTTGTGGTTGATGTTGGGAATGCTTCGGGATGGTGTGTCATTACCCCCTTTCTTGAGCCGCTTTAAAGTGTCGCAATCCTGGGCACAGGAATTACAAGCCCTGGTTCTTTTAATCTGTTTCACCTACATGGGTATGGCAGCAGTGATGAGCCGGCAAGTTCATGGTTTCAGTTTTGCATTGACATCAGCAGTGGGTTTAATCTGTTTTTATGGCTATTATCGCCATTATCGTCTGGATATGGCGATGTTGGCCTTATGGTCATTGTCTGTCATGACGCTTATTATCACTTTTATTATTGATTTCACCGGTGTCTGGAATTCAGGTTTCACTCTATTTTGGTTGGCCATCATTATTATTGCCATGACCACCGGGGCGGTTAAGTGGCTGAACACGATACGGCGAAAAAGTAACCAGTCTTGAACGTCTGATGATAAATTAAATCAGAAAATGAATGCTTCAAAGTAAACAAGGACATGCAGGGTGTTAAATTTCAGCCTATGACAGCTAAAATCACACAAAATTAGTTCTTTTATTATTAAGGGGAGTTTTTATGAAATTGTTTAACGTGATTGTTTTGTTATTTGTCTGTAACCATGCTTGGTCGCAAATTATTTTTTATAATGATTTTGAGGTGCCGGCTATTCAGCCTTTATTCCCGCAAGTTGGCGGAGAATTTGTGTTGCCCAATGAACCCGCGGCCAACCAATTAAACTGGGTGGTGCAACAATTAAGTGAATCCAGCACCTCCATCAATGATATCAACACCCATTTTTCCAGTGGCTTTAATGCCGGTAATCTCCAGACCTTTTTTGATACGCTCCGTAATGATTACCCCAATGGCAAAATAAATGAAATAATTGGCATGACGCCCATGAGTGCCACAGTGGTGGTGCGTGGTCAGGACGCCAATGCCAATGAAGGTTATTTCACAGTGGAATCGCGCTATACCGGAAGTGAGGAAATTATTTATTTTCAGGTGTTCGATTACTTTGGTTCTGTGCAATACCCTGTCGATCAGACACTGACCATGCAACAGGCCGTCAATAAATTCACCACGGTGGCTGCCGATGTGGGTGTTTTGGTGGCCTACGTGGACCCTAATGACAATTGCCAGGCCATTTATCAGAATAATTCTAATACCCTCAAAGCCACCGGTTCAATTTTTAAAACATGGGTGATGGGTGGTTTGGCGGATGCGGTTGAGAACATGACCATTCTGCCCGGACAAAATGTAACTTTTGATGCCAGCCAATGGGTCAATGGCAGCAGTTTGCTCAATTATGAACCGGCAGGTACCATCTTCAGTGCCCAGGATTTGGCGGTGATGATGTTGGGAGTGAGTGATAATACGGCCACCGAACTGTTGCATGATTTGGTTGGCCGTTCTGTCATTGATCAATACATTGATGGTTCGGGCGTGGTGGATGCCACGGTCTTAAAACCCATGTTATCTATCAATGAACAATTTCATTTATTTTTCTCAATTGACCCCACCACAGCATTGGATTTTGTCAATGACTCGGAACCCAATCAATTAAATTTTATCAATACCCAGCTTGAACCTTTGGGTGCCGTGACATCGTATCCTTACAATAATGATTTTCTGATGACCACCGGTAGTTGGCGTGCTTCGGCGATGGAAGTCTGTCAAAATTTTGCCAATCTACGAACCTACCCAAAAGGCTCTGCTGCGATGAACCTTGTTGATCGTGCCATGGGTGCTCAGGCGGCACAACCGGAGGTCAGAAAACACTGGGATCGGGTGTGGTATAAAGGAGGCAGTCTGGTGTCGGGGGTCAATGGCTATCAGGTTCTGACCCATGCCTGGTTGCTGGAGAACAACGGCCATACACCCTATGTGGTGGTGGGTATGACCAATGACGCCAATGGCGGTATAGATGACAATGACGGCCTTTATATAATACAGTCAGTTTTAGGGCGCATACTGGAATTAACCCGTGCAGGGCTTTGAAGGTTTAATGAGTCTTATCAGTTAAGGAAGTGTCTGTGACGGGTTTTGGATTGATAGAATCGGTACTTGGGAAAGCTTGATGCTATAATCACCAACGATAAACATACTTATTCGTCCGACATGCAAAGCAAACAACTGTGGCTTCAACTGAAACAACAACAGCTTACCCAACAAGAGCAATGTCCGGATGACCCATTTTTAGTGGATGATAATGATTGGACGGTGCGTGTTTTACAAGGTGTCGGCGGCTGGTTTGCAGCACTGTTTTTACTCTTCTCAATCGCTACTTTAATATCACCCATTGTTAAACACGCCTGGATGTATGGCTTTTTGGGTTTGGTGATGAATGTTGCCACATTTCACCATTACTGGTCTCATCAAAAAGTTCGCGGCAGTTCATTCCTCAGACAGCTGTTTCTGGCACTGAGTCTGGCAGGGCAGTTTATGGTGAGCTTTGCCATTGTTGAAATTCTGGGTTGGCAACACTCAGGTGTATTTTTAATCATGGCGCTTTACCAGGCGGTTTTAGTGGCTGTAATGCATGATTTTGTGCATCGGCTGATGAGTGCTTTGTTTTCAGTGACATTGGTTTTTTGGGGTCATTCTGCCCTGTTGGTGACCGGTGTCGGCAGTGCGCTTTTGGCCTTGGCTATGGTTTGGTTGTGGTTTGATAAGGTTGGTTGGCAGGCAGAAAAAAACCTATATGAGCCATTGGCGTATGCGGCTGTGTTGTCACTGGTCGGTTTAAATATTCAAGCGCTTAACTGGTATTGGCAACTGGGTAAACAGGCCGATGGCTGGTTATTGTCTTATGGGGAGATCATCAGTGGCGTGTTGCATTTATTGGCGTTTGGATTTTTCTATTGGCGTCTTCAACAAAACCAAATGTTACCGAAATCGAACCGAAATCGATATTGGGTGGTTTTCGTTATTCTGGGTCTGGGTATGTTAGGTTTTGTCATCCCCGGCCTCAGTGGTGCTGTATTAATATTGATGCTAGGATTTGCTGTGTGCCAGAGACAATTAATGGTTTTGGGTGCATTGGCGATGGTGGGATTTGTGAGCTGGTATTATTACCAATTGAATTTTACCTTATTGACTAAGGCCCAGTTGTTAGGTGGCTTGGGTGTCATTTTGTTATTAACTGCCTGGTTTTGGCGACAGCCGTCCAGTTCAAGGCATGAAATGCCGGTAAAAACCAGTCGCGGTTATCTTGGCATCATCGCTGTAACGATGATAGCAACACTTGCTGTTGTCAATGCCGGCATTATCCAGAAGCAGCGACTAATCAATCATGGCGATTTGGTGTATTTGAAATTGGCACCGGTGGATCCCCGCTCATTAATGCAAGGTGATTATATGCGTTTGCGTTTTGATATTATGAACACGGCACAATCATCACAACGTTCAGACCTTGAAAATAGCCTGCCACAATTGCCGGAACAGGGTGTCATCACAGTTGATTCACAAAACATTGGCCAATGGCATGATTATTACCACGGGCAAACCTTACAGGACAATCAGTATTTAATAGATTTAAAGTGGCAACGTCACCGTGTTGGATTGTCCACAGATGCCTATTTCTTTGAAGAGGGCACAGCACCAACCTTTGCACAAGCTGAATATGGTGGTTTTCGGATGAATCAAAGCGGTGATTCTGTTTTGGTTGGATTATATGATGAGCAGTTTAAACTTTTGGTTCATTCCCCGGCATTGTCTGAAAATTGACTGACTTGTCGGCACAGGTCTTCAACGGCATTGATAATTCTGGGTGTTGGCCGACTGAATATATCCGGGTTTAATACCACAATATGTTTATTTTGAATGGCGCTGATTTGTGGCCATTGTTGTAAGGGGCTGTTTTCATTGATGGCTTGCATGCGAATAATAACATCGGGATTGTGACCAATCACCGCTTCTTTATTGACAGTGGCTGCGGTTGTCGCTAAGTCCTGAAAAATATTTTCTAATCCGCATAAAGCAGCGGCCTCACTCATCCAGTGACTGGCACTGACAGTGTACAGCGGTTGTTCAGATAATTGAATAAAGACGGATTGCGATTTATGTGTTTGTTCCTGGAGTTTATGCAAGCGATTCATAAATTCATCATAACGGGTCGGCCTGGGTAAATTCAGTTGTTCGGCAATGGTAATCAGGGCTTGTCCAATGTCGGCCAGAGATTCAATTTTAATGGGAATGGTTTTGAGCTTATGTTGACTGAGTTGTTGTAATACTTGCTGGGTGGTGGTGCCTTGCCAGTAAAAAACCATATCCGGTTGTAAAGCAATTATTTTCTCTAAATCGACGCGAAATGCATCACCAATAATGGGCTTTTGGGTGGCTTGCTCCGGGTGATTACTGTAAGCGCTGACACCGACTAATGTATCGCCGGCACCGGCGGCATAAACCAGTTCTGTGATATGAGGTGCCAGGCTAATGGTTTTGAGTGGCTCGGCGTGAACTTGTGTTGAACTGATCAAGACGCTGAGTGTCAGAAAATATAACAACCGGTAAAGCATGTGTCGGGGCATTGTAAAAAGGCTGTTAATTGTAAAATAGCTGAGCCGCAAAAACCATTGGCTTATCAACAAAATAACTCGATCGAATGTTATCAGACAGTTTATAAAATAAACCTTGCAATGTTATAAAATTCATCTAAAATTCCCGGCTCGGTGAAGTTGGCTGAACCTCAGCCTTGTAGGAACCCAAATTACTGCTATTTTTTATTGACATTAAGGTGATATTCTACGAAAATGCCGTGCTTCGTTCGTTGGAGGGATACCCAAGCGGCCAACGGGGGCAGACTGTAAATCTGCTGTTTTTAACTTCGGAGGTTCGAATCCTCCTCCCTCCACCATTATTTAAAGACCCTGAAGTGAGTTTCGGGTTCGACGAGCGGGTGTAGTTCAATGGTAGAACATTAGCCTTCCAAGCTAAATACGTGGGTTCGATTCCCATCACCCGCTCCAATGTAAGATGCCCATATAGCTCAGTCGGTAGAGCACTTTCTTGGTAGGGAAGAGGTCACTGGTTCGACTCCAGTTATGGGCACCATTACAAACGATTTAATTTAACTGCTTTTGTTTTTGGAGTAGCAACTATGTCAAAAGAAAAATTTGAACGCACAAAGCCCCATGTAAACGTGGGCACAATTGGTCACGTTGACCACGGTAAAACGACCTTGACTGCAGCGATCACAAAAGTTGCTGCTGAGAAGCTGGGTGGTGATTTTAAAGATTACGATCAAATTGATAACGCGCCAGAGGAAAGAGAGCGTGGTATCACTATTTCTACCGCACACGTAGAATATGAAACTGACAACCGTCACTACGCACACGTAGATTGTCCGGGCCATGCTGACTATGTTAAAAACATGATCACCGGTGCGGCACAAATGGACGGCGCTATTTTGGTTGTATCAGCCGCTGATGGCCCGATGCCCCAAACCCGTGAGCACATTTTGTTGGCACGTCAGGTTGGCGTACCTTATATTGTTGTGTTCTTGAACAAATGTGACCAGGTTGATGACGAAGAGTTGTTAGAGCTGGTTGAAATGGAAGTTCGTGAGTTATTGAATGACTACGAGTTCCCTGGTGATGACACACCATTGGTAAAAGGATCTGCCTTAAAAGCTTTGGAAGGAGACACCAGTGATATTGGTGTACCGGCTGTTGAAAAGTTATTGGAAGAAATGGATTCATATTTCCCGGAGCCAGAGCGTGATACGGCGAAACCATTTTTGATGCCGATTGAAGATATTTTCTCAATTTCAGGTCGTGGTACTGTGGTAACCGGTCGTATTGAGACAGGTATTGTTAATGTCGGTGACGAGCTTGAAATTGTAGGTATTCGTGACACCACCAAGACAACCTGTACCGGTGTAGAAATGTTCCGTAAATTACTGGATTCAGGTGAAGCCGGTGATAACGTGGGTATTTTGTTACGTGGTACCAAGCGTGATGATGTTGAGCGTGGTCAGGTATTGGCCAAGCCGGGCACCATTACCCCACATACTAAATTTGAAGCCGAAGTCTATGTGTTAAGCAAAGACGAGGGTGGTCGTCACACACCATTCTTTAAAGGCTACCGTCCCCAGTTTTACTTCCGTACAACGGACGTAACGGGTGCGTGTGAGTTACCTGAAGGTGTAGAAATGGTTATGCCTGGCGATAACGTTAAAATGAAAGTTGAATTGATTGCACCGATTGCGATGGATGAAGGTTTACGCTTCGCGATTCGTGAAGGTGGCCGTACCGTAGGTGCGGGTGTTGTGGCTAAAATTATTGAATAATTAACCACAATTTAATAAGCAAAAGCCAACACTTTTGGGTGTTGGCTTTTGGTGTCTTTGTAAGAATACAGGCCAGTAGCTCAATTGGCAGAGCAGCGGTCTCCAAAACCGCAGGTTGGGGGTTCGATTCCCTCCTGGCCTGCCATCTTTTTATAAGGTGGCAAGATTGGAAATGAATATAATATGAGTAATGCTGAATCATCGCAAAATGTCGGTGACAAATTAAGATGGTGGTTGGCCATCGGCATCATGATAGCCGGTGTCGCTGCCAATTTATATTTTGTTGACACTTACCCCACAATTATCCGTGTTCTCATGGTTGTTGCTGGTGTGCTTGTTGGTGGTTTTTTGGGTTACACAACACCCAAAGGTAAAGAGTTTGCACGGTTTGTCAGAAACGCCAACATTGAGCGTCAAAAAATCGTTTGGCCAACTAAAAATGAAACCATTCAGTCAACCATAATCGTGATTGTCATGGTGTTGGTGATTAGTTTCTTTTTATTCATGTTGGACACCCTCTTTAGTAATTTAGTTGATTACTTCTTCGGAAGTTAATCGCTCAGGAGTTTTTCATGTCACACAAATGGTATGTGGTTCACGCCTATTCAGGTTTCGAGCAACAAGTTTGTCGTTCACTGCAAGAGCGTATTGATCGTTTTGAAATGCAGGATAGTTTTGGCGATATTTTGGTGCCCAAAGAAACTGTTGTGGAAATGAAAAAAGGTCAAAAAAGGAAATCCGAGAGAAAGTTTTTCCCGGGTTATGTGCTGGTTCAAATGGAAATGAATGATGAGACCTGGCATCTGGTTAAAAGTGTGCCTAAAGTTTTAGGCTTTATCGGAGGTACGGCTGAAAATCCGGCACCGATTACGGAACGAGAAGCCAACGCCATCTTGCAGCGAATTGAAGAAGGCGAGAATAAGCCGCAACCTAAAACCATGTACGACGTGGGAGAAGTGGTGCGGGTTATTGACGGTCCTTTTGCCGATTTTGACGGCGAAGTGGAAGAAGTCAATTACGAAAAAAGCCGTCTACGCGTGGCGGTATCTATATTTGGGCGATCAACGCCTGTTGAACTTGAGTTCAGCCAAGTTGAGAAGATGTAATATTTAATTAATTAATGGGGAGCTTGTTTCAAGCGTTTGCACCCGGAGAGAATTATGGCAAAAAAAGTACAATCATATATTAAATTGCAAGTGCCTGCCGGTCAGGCGAATCCCAGTCCACCTGTTGGTCCAGCTTTGGGTCAGCATGGTGTTAATATTATGGAATTCTGTAAAGCCTTTAACGCCAGTACCAGTGATATTGAGCAAGGCTTGCCGGTTCCAGTGGTGATTACCGTTTACAATGACCGCAGTTTCACATTTATCACAAAAACCCCGCCCGCAGCTGTTTTATTGCTTAAGTCAGCCGGAGTGCCAAAAGGTAGTGGCGAGCCAAATAAAGATAAAGTGGCTAAAGTCAGCCGTGCTCAGTTGGAAGAAATTGCTAAGATGAAAGAGCCGGATTTAACTGCCGCTGATATGGATGCTGCCGTGCGTACCATTGCTGGTACAGCGCGTAGTATGGGTATTGAGACAGAAGGAGTGAAATAATGGCACAAGCAGGTAAAAGAATTCAAGCGATCAAAGAACAGATTGATCCAGCAAAAAAACATGACATCAAAGAGGCCCTGGCATTTATTCAGGAAAACACCTCTAAGAATTTTGATGAGTCTATTGATATTGCCATTCAGTTAGGTGTTGATCCTAAGAAATCTGATCAGGCTGTGCGTGGCGCGACTGTTCTGCCGAATGGAACCGGTAAAACGGTTAAAGTGGCGGTTTTTGCTCAGGGCGAAAAAGCCGATGAAGCCAAAGAAGCGGGTGCTGATGTGGTTGGTTTTGAAGATTTGGCGGAAGATGTCAAAAAAGGCAACTACGATTTTGACGTGGTCATTGCTGCGCCTGATGCCATGCGTATTGTAGGCCAGTTAGGTACGATTTTAGGCCCCAAAGGTCTGATGCCCAATCCGAAAGTCGGAACAGTGACTCCTGATGTGGCAACTGCCGTCAAAAACAACAAGTCAGGTCAAGCCATGTACCGCATTGAAAAAGCCGGCATTATTCACACTGTTGTGGGTAAAGCGTCTTTTAGTGCCGATGCCTTGATTGAAAACATGAAAGCCTTATTGGGTGATTTATCGAAAAAGAAACCACCCCAGTCAAAAGGTCGATTTATTCGTAAAATCAGTGTCTCATCAACCATGGGTCCTGGTTTACAAATAGATCCAAATTCATTGGATCTATAAGGAATTTGAGGGTTGGCAGGTTTTTAAATAATCTGCCAGCCATCAAAGACCGTAGGTGCTCGGTGTCAATCATCGGTCTTAATGTCCTACGCAGATGGTGTCCTCGCACAGAATATTGTGAGTCACCAAATTGGTTTCACTCTTTAGGGAGTGAATTTATGTACTGCAGCATCAGCTGCATGAGCCTTTGGAGGTTATCATGGCGCTCACATTAGAGCAGAAAAAAGCTGTAGTCAGTGAAATTGCTAAAGTGGCTGAAATCGCCCATTCTTTAGTGGCTGCGGAGTATCGTGGTTCATCGGTTGATTCGATGACAGCGATGCGTGCCGACGCCAGAAAGACAGGTGTATATTTAAAAGTCGTAAAAAATACTTTAGTACGTCGAGCCATTAAAAACACAGAATACGAATGTGTTTCCGATGCTTTGGTTGGACCTTTATTATTCGCTTTCAGTCAGGAAGATCCTGGTTGTGCCGCGCGTTTAATTAAAGATCACGCCAAAGAAAACGACATGCTTGAAGTAAAATTTCTGGCCGTTGGTGGTCAGATGTTACCAGCCAGTGAATTAAAACGATTGGCCTCATTACCAACCAAAGACGAAGCAATTGCGATGTTGATGGCGGTTATGAAAGCACCGGTCGAGAAGCTGGCACGTACTTTAAACGAACCACACGCAAAACTGACACGTACAATTGCAGCCGTCAAAGAACAGAAAGCTGCTTAATTAAATACTTTTTTGGAGAAATAAAATGGCCGTATCAAAAGATGATATATTAGAAACAATCTCATCAATGAGTGTTATGGAAGTTGTTGAGTTAATCGAAGCAATGGAAGAAAAATTTGGTGTTTCAGCCGCTGCTGCTGTAGCTGCTGCACCTGCTGCAGGTGGTGGTGAAGCAGAAGCCGCTGCTGAGCAAACTGAATTTGACGTAATCTTAAGTAGCTTCGGCGACAAGAAAGTCGGTGTTATTAAAGCCGTTCGCGGTATCACCGGTTTGGGCTTGAAAGAAGCCAAAGAATTGGTTGAAGGCGCGCCGGCACCTGTTAAAGAAGGTGTTGATAAAGCGGAAGCTGAAGAAGTCAAAAAACAACTTGAAGAGGCAGGTGCTTCTGTTGAGTTGAAATAATTACGCGACGTAATTAGATAAACCTAAAGGCTGGCATTTGATGCCGGCCTTTAGTCGCTTGAAAAATACAGTAATTTTACAGGTAATAATCAAGTGTCATAAAGTTTAAATAGATGCAGCCATTTGGCGGCATCGCATGGTGAAGGTGATTAAAGCGATGGGTTATACATTTACTGAGAAAAAAAGAATCAGAAAGGATTTCAGTAGTACGTCTGCGGTGTTGGATGTCCCTTACTTACTGGATACACAAATCAAATCATACAATGCTTTTTTAGGTGAAAATGAACAAGGTCTCAATGGATTGAATGATGCTTTGAATTCTATTTTTCCGATTGAAAGTTATTCAGGATTTGCCAAATTAGAATATGTCAGTGTCGCTGTTGAAGACCCTGAGTTTGACGTATTGGAATGTAAATTGCGTGGTATGACCTACGCGGCTTCTATCCGTGCGGTTATTCAATTGGTGATTTACGATAAAGATAAAAGCACCAAGAAAAAGAAAAAAGTTAAATATGTTGAAGAACAAAACGTCTATCTCGGTGATCTGCCGTTAATGACAGAAACCGGTACCTTTGTTATCAACGGTACCGAGCGGGTTATTGTCAATCAATTACACCGTTCACCGGGTGTCTTCTTTGATCATGATAAAGGCAAGACCCATTCATCGGGTAAAATACTTTATTCAGCGCGGGTCATTCCTTACCGTGGTTCCTGGTTGGATATGGAGTTTGATGCCAAGGACAGCGTCTTTGTGCGTATTGACCGTCGACGTAAATTGCCGGCTTCGATTTTGCTGCGTGCATTGGGCTTCAATGATGAGCAAATTTTGGAACAGTTTTTTGAGATTATTCCCATCACCCTCAATAAATCCAACGCCAAAATGAAACTGGTGCCTGAAAACATTAAAGGCGATACGTTTGATTTTGATATTAAAGATGGCAAAGATGTGCTTGTTGAGGCGGGTCGTCGTATCACGGCGCGTCACGAACGTAAATTAAAGAAATCGGGTTTAAGTACGTTAAATCTGGAAGATTCCTATTTAATTGAAAAAATACTGGCCAAAAATATCATCGATAAAGAAACCGGTGAAATTTTATTTCCGGCCAATACTGAAATCACCGAAGATGTCCTGGAAAAATTACGTGACGCCGGTGTCAAGTCAATCAATATCTTACTCATCAATGATTTAGACCGTGGTCCTTTCATGTCCAATACCCTGAGTATTGATCCGACCACCACGCCTGAAGAGGCCCTCATTGAAATTTACCGCATGATGCGACCTGGCGAGCCACCTACGGAAGAAGCAGCCCGTTCATTGTTTGAAGGTTTGTTTTTCACCCCGGAACGATATGATTTATCGGCCGTGGGTCGCATGAAATTTAACATGCGTTTAGGTCGAGAAGACTCTGAAGGCGAGGGTACTTTGTCCAATGAGGACATTGTTGATGTGATGCGTGAATTGGTTAACATCCGTAATGGTAAAGGCCATGTGGATGACATTGACCATTTGGGTAATCGCCGTGTTCGTTCTGTGGGCGAGATGGCTGAAAATGTATTCCGTATTGGTTTGGTGCGTGTACAACGTGCTGTAAAAGAGCGTTTAACCGTGGCTGAGTCCGAAGGTTTGACACCACAAGATTTAATTAACGCCAAACCGATTTCAGCCTCTATAAAAGAGTTTTTTGGTTCTAACCAATTATCTCAGTTTATGGACCAGAACAACCCCTTATCAGAAATCACCCATAAACGTCGTGTATCGGCGTTAGGTCCGGGTGGTTTGACCCGTGAGCGTGCCGGTTTCGAAGTACGTGACGTGCATCCCACGCATTATGGTCGTTTATGTCCGATTGAAACACCTGAGGGACCCAATATTGGTCTGATTAATTCTCTGGCTGTTTACGCAAGAACCAACGATTATGGCTTTTTAGAAACGCCTTACCGACAAGTTAAAAATGGTAAAGTGACTGATGACATTGTTTATTTGTCTGCGATTCAGGATTCTGATAATCCGATTGCACAAAACAGTGCCAAGCTTAATAAGGATGGTTCTTTTGCCGATGAGTTTGTGCTGTGTCGTCATAAAGGTGAAGTGGTCTTAAAACAAGCGGAAGAAATTAATTACATGGACGTCTCCGAGAAACAGATTGTTTCTGTGGCAGCGGCCTTGATTCCTTTCTTAGAGCATGATGATGCCAACCGGGCCTTGATGGGTTCAAACATGCAGCGTCAGGCTGTGCCGACATTACGCGCCCAAAAACCACTGGTGGGTACCGGTATGGAACGCACCGTATCACGTGATTCAGGTGTGACCGTTATCGCCAAACGTGGTGGTGTCATTGAAATGGCTGATGCCTCGCGCATTGTGGTGCGTGTTGATGCCGATGAGACAGAAGACCAGGATCCCGGCGTTGATATTTACAATTTGATTAAATACATGCGTTCTAACCAAAACACCTGCGTCAATCAACGACCCATTGTTAAGGTTGGTGATGTGATTGAAGCCGGTGACACCCTGGCTGACGGACCGTCAACCGATTTGGGTGAATTGGCCTTGGGTCAAAACATGAAAGTGGCCTTTATGCCCTGGAATGGTTATAACTTCGAGGATTCTATTTTGATTTCTGAGCGGGTCGTTAAGCAAGATCGCTTAACCACCATTCATATCGAAGAATTGACCTGTATTGCCCGTGATACTAAATTGGGGCCGGAAGAAATTTCCTCTGACATTCCCAATATCAGTGAACATGCCCTGACTAAGTTAGATGATTCAGGTATTGTCTATGTGGGTGCTGAAGTGAATGCCGGTGATATTTTGGTGGGTAAAGTAACCCCCAAAGGTGAAACTCAGTTAACCCCGGAAGAGAAATTACTGCGCGCCATTTTTGGCGAAAAAGCGCTGGATGTGAAAGATTCATCATTGCGTGTTAAGTCTGGTATGAACGGCACAGTGGTTGATGTTCAGGTCTATACCCGTGAGGGCATTGAAAAAGGTTCGCGGGCCGAACGCATTGAGCAGGAAGAAATTGAAAAAGTCCGTAAAGATATGGACGATCAATTCCGTATCATGCGGACTGTGATTCATCAGCGAATTAAAGAAATGATGATTGGCGCCGAAGTGGTGAAAGCCCCGGGTGTCAAAAAAGGTGCCAAATTGGATGAAGCTTATTTTGATGGTTTGGAGTCGGATCAATGGTTCGATATTAAACCCAAAGACAGTAAGCTGGCAGAACAAATGGATCGTTTTGCAGATCAAATTAAAGAACAACGTAAAATCTTTGATAAACGCTTTGATGAGAAAAAAGCCAAAATCGTTCGTGGTGATGATTTAGCACCCGGTGTGTTGAAAATGGTTAAAGTCTATTTGGCTGTTAAAAGACGTATTCAACCGGGTGACAAAATGGCCGGCCGACATGGTAACAAAGGTGTTATATCAATGATTGTTCCTGAAGAGGATATGCCTTTTGATGCAGAGGGTCGTCCGGTGGATATTTGTTTGAATCCGTTGGGTGTTCCTTCTCGAATGAACATTGGTCAGATACTGGAAGTGCATTTAGGATTGGCAGCACGAGGTTTGGGTTATCAAATCACAAAAATGCTGGAAGACAATGCCACCATGGCCAAGCTCAAAGAGTTCTTAACTGAAATTTACAATGTCGATGAAGAAGGTAAGGTCAGTTTCAACAGCTTCAATAAAGAAGAAATGATGGAATTGGCACATAACCTGAAAGAAGGTGTGCCGATGGCGACACCGGTATTTGATGGTGCCAAAGAAGAGCATATCCGTAAATTACTGAAAATTGCCGGTTTGCCTGAAGATGGTCAAACCATATTGTTTGACGGTCGCACCGGTAAGCAGTTTGATCGTCCGGTGACAGTAGGTTATATGTACATGCTGAAATTGAACCACTTAATTGATGACAAAATGCATGCCCGATCCACGGGTCCATATTCATTGGTTACGCAGCAACCGTTGGGTGGTAAAGCCCAGTTTGGTGGTCAGCGATTTGGTGAGATGGAAGTGTGGGCCTTAGAAGCCTATGGTGCAGCCTATACATTGCAAGAGATGTTGACTGTTAAGTCTGACGATGTTCAGGGGCGTAATCAAACCTATAAAAATATTGTCGACGGCAACCATAAAAATGTTTCAGGCGTGCCTGAATCCTTTAACGTATTGGTCAAGGAAGTGAGAGCCCTTGGTCTGAATATGGAATTGGAAAACGAATAAGCCAGGAGAAACAGATGAAAGATTTAATTAAATTATTTAATCCCAAAAAAGAAGTCCAAGACTTTAATGCCATTAAAGTTTCTCTGGCACCACCGGAACTGATTCGGTCGTGGTCTTATGGTGAAGTAAAAAAACCAGAAACCATTAATTACCGGACCTTTAAACCTGAGCGAGATGGTTTATTCTGTTCGGCCGTATTCGGACCGGTTAAAGACTACGAATGTCAGTGTGGTAAATATAAACGCATGAAGCACCGTGGTGTGGTCTGTGAAAAATGTGGTACCGAAGTTACTCTGGCAAAAGTCCGCCGTGAGCGCATGGGTCATATTGAATTGGCCAGTCCGGTGGCACACATATGGTTTTTAAAATCATTACCGTCACGTATCGGTTTAATGCTGGATATGACTTTACGGGAAATCGAACGTATTTTATATTTCGAGTCCTTTGTGGTCACCGATCCCGGTATGACTGAGCTTGAAAAAGGCCAGTTATTAACTGATGAACAATATGGTGAAGCCATTGAAAATTATGGGGATGAATTCAAAGCCTTGATGGGTGCTGAAGCCGTTTATGAATTGTTGGCTGAAATTGACATTAATGCCGAGCTGGTGAAGTTACACGAAGACATCAATTCCACCAAATCGGCGACTAAGATTAAACGTTTATCGAAGCGTATTGCTTTATATGACGCCTTTAACAAATCAGGTAATAAGCCTGAGCACATGATTTTAACTGTGTTGCCGATTCTGCCGCCTGATTTACGTCCATTGGTACCTTTGGATGGTGGTCGTTTTGCAACCTCGGACTTGAACGATTTATACCGCCGTGTGATTAACCGTAATAACCGTTTGAAACGTTTATTAGAATTACACGCCCCGGACATTATTGTGCGCAATGAAAAACGCATGCTGCAAGAATCTGTCGATGCCTTATTGGATAATGGTCGTCGCGGTCGTGCCGTGACCGGCAGTAACCGACGTCCGTTAAAATCTCTGGCTGACATGATCAAGGGTAAACAGGGTCGTTTCCGTCAGAACCTGTTGGGTAAACGGGTGGACTACTCCGGCCGTTCAGTGATTGTTGTTGGACCGACTTTACGTCTGCACCAATGTGGTTTGCCAAAGAAAATGGCGCTGGAATTGTTTAAGCCCTTTATTTTGGGTCGCTTATTAAAAGACGGTTTTGTCTCTACCATTAAAGCCGCTAAACGTGCCATTGAAGCTGAAGTGCCTGAAGTGTGGGATATTTTAGATTTCGTTATTCGTGAGCATCCGATTCTTTTGAACCGGGCACCCACTTTGCACAGATTAGGTATTCAGGCTTTTGAACCGGTGTTGATTGAAGGTAAAGCCATTCAATTACATCCGCTGGTTTGTACCGCCTTTAATGCCGACTTTGACGGTGACCAGATGGCGGTCCATGTGCCATTATCCATTGAAGCTCAATTGGAAGCACGTACCTTAATGATGTCGACTAACAATATTCTGTCACCGGCTTCCGGTGAACCGATTATTGTGCCGTCACAAGACGTGGTACTGGGTCTTTATTATATGACCCGTTCTCTGGTCAATGAGAAAGGTGAGGGTATGATCTTCTCCGATATGGGTGAAGTCAATCGTGCCTATCAAAATGGCCATGTGTCTTTACAAGCCAATATTAAAGTGCGTTTGACCACTACTGATGATGAAGGCAATGAAAACATAGGTATAATCGAAACCACTGTTGGGCGTGCCATTTTGGCCGATATTTTACCGAAAGGATTGAGCTTTTCTTATGTCAACCAAACATTGAATAAGAAAGCCATATCAGCTTTATTGAATGCCTGTTATCGCCAATTGGGAACCAAGGCAACTGTTATATTTGCTGACCAATTGATGTACACCGGATTCAGATATTCGACCATTGCCGGCATTTCAATTGGTGTCACCGATTTGATTATTCCCGATGCCAAAAAAGACATCCTGGAAGCCGCCGATAAAGAGGTTCTTAAGATTCAGGAACAATATACTTCCGGCCTGGTAACCGCTGGTGAACGTTATAACAAAGTGGTTGATATTTGGTCAAAAGCCAATGAAGAAGTGGCCGCTGCCATGATGGAAGTCATTGGTAAAGAAGAGGTTAAAGATAAAGATGGTAATACCATCGAACAAGACTCCATGAATTCAGTCTTTATTATGGCTGACTCTGGGGCGCGTGGTTCTCAGGCTCAAATGAGACAGTTGGCCGGGATGCGTGGTTTGATGGCAAAACCGGATGGTTCTATTATTGAATCCCCCATTAAGGCGAATTTCCGTGAAGGATTGGATGTGATGCAATACTTCTCATCAACGCATGGGGCGCGAAAAGGATTGGCTGATACCGCTTTGAAAACGGCCAACTCAGGTTACCTGACCCGTCGTTTGGTGGATGTAGCCCAGGACGTCGTTATTACTGAAGTGGATTGCGGCACTTTACATGGTTTTGATTTACAGCCTATTGTTGATGGCGGTGAAGTGATTGAAACTCTGGCAGAACGTGTGTTGGGTCGTGTCGTGGCCGAAGATGTCCTCAATCATCAGGATAAAGTGGTGATTGAATCGGGCACCATGATTGGTGAAGATCTGGTTGATCTTATTGAAGAAGAAGGACTCGATAAAATCAAAGTACGTTCGCCGATTACTTGTGAAACAGAGTTTGGTATTTGTGCCCAATGTTATGGCCGAGATTTATCACGTGGACACCGCGTTAACAATGGTGAAGCTGTCGGTGTTATGGCGGCGCAAAGTATTGGTGAGCCGGGCACGCAGTTAACCATGCGTACCTTCCACATTGGTGGTGCTGCCACCAAGACCACAGCCTCTGATAATGTTGAAATTAACTCAACCGGTACCATTCGCATGCATAACATCAAATATGTTACGAATGCAGAGAAAAAGCTTGTGGCGATTTCACGTTCCGGTGAAATTTCAGTCATTGATAAATCCGGTAAAGAAAAAGAACGCTATAAAGTACCTTATGGTGCCGTGATTCATGTTAAAGACAAAGCCAAGGTTAAAGCCGGTGATGTCATTATTAACTGGGATCCACACACCCATCCAATTGTCTCTGAAGTGGCGGGTCAAGTGGTCTTGAGTGACTTTAAAGAAGGTATAACTGTTGAGGAAAAACTCGACGAGTTAACGGGTTTAACCAGCTTTATTATTACCGATCCTAAGCAACGTGGACAGGCCGGTAAAGACTTGCGTCCAATGGTTCAAATTCAGGATAAAAAAGGTAAGCCGGTGATTATTCCGGGTACCGATGTCCCGGCGCAATACTTATTGCCACCGGGTGCGGTTGTAAATATTCGAGACGGACAGGAAGTGTCCGTTGGTGACTTCCTGGCCAGAATACCACAAGCTTCTTCGAAGACACGTGATATTACCGGTGGTCTGCCACGGGTTGCTGATTTGTTCGAAGCACGTAAACCCAAAGATCCGGCGATTCAGGCCGAAGCCAGTGGTGTGGTGAGTTTTGGTAAAGACACCAAAGGTAAAAATCGTTTGGTTATCAGTCAGGCCAACGGCGAGAAAAATGAAACACTGATTCCAAAATGGCGTCAAATCATCGTGTTTGAAGGTGAGCATGTTGAAAAAGGTGACATCGTTGTTGAAGGTGAACCAAATCCGCATGATATCCTGCGCTTACAGGGTGTGGCTGCTTTAGCGGCTTATTTGGTCAATGAAATTCAAGACGTTTACCGATTACAGGGTGTAAAAATCAACGATAAACACATTGAATGTATCATTCGCCAAATGTTGCGAAAAGTTGAAATCGTGGAGCCGGGTGATACCGATTACCTGCAAACGACTCAGCTCTCCTATAAAGAAGTTGTGGCCACCAATCGGGAAATACTGAAAAATGATGGCATTCCGGCAGAATTTGAAATGTTATTGCTGGGTATCACAAAAGCTTCGTTGGCAACTGAGTCATTTATTTCTGCGGCTTCATTCCAGGAAACCACACGGGTCTTAACCGAAGCTTCGGTGAAAGGAACCCGCGACGAATTGCGTGGTTTGAAGGAAAATGTGATTGTCGGTCGATTGATTCCGGCCGGTACAGGTTTGAACTATCACCTGAAACAAACACAAAGCAAAGAAGCGGAATTGCAGTCTGAATTACAGGCCATGGTAGACGATGCCGAGGCTGATGTAAAAGATGAAACAGAAGCGGCTTTACTCGATGAATTACGCAAAGCTGCAGACGAGCAATCTGAACAGTCAGGCGAAGACTAAAATGGCCTGAATGTCAGGCAGAACAGGATGGTCAGAAAAATCAAATTCTGTTCTTGACTATTGAGGGGTAAGAAACTAAAATCCCCGTTCTTTGATGCGACAGGCTGGTTTTTAATCGGCCTGTCGTTTATTTCTGGAGACCTTTAAAATCCATTAAATGTCTCTTCAATAAGGTAAATTTTGCATATGGCAACAGTAAATCAATTGGTTCGAAAACCAAGAAAAGACAACATTGAAAAAACAAATGTACCTGCGTTGGAAGGCTGCCCTCAAAAACGGGGTGTCTGTGCGCGTGTGTACACCACAACGCCGAAAAAACCAAATTCGGCATTACGTAAAGTGGCGCGTGTCAGATTAACTAACGGCTATGAAGTAACTTGCTACATCGGCGGTGAAGGACATAATTTACAAGAACACTCTATCGTATTGATTCGGGGTGGTCGTGTAAAGGACTTACCCGGTGTGCGTTACCACGTAGTCCGCGGTGCGCTTGATACTGCCGGCGTGAGTGAGCGTCGTCAAGGTCGTTCTAAATACGGCGCTAAACGCCCCAAATAATCAGTAGGATTTAAACATGTCTAGAAAAAGAAGTAATTTTAAGCGTGAAGTCTTGCCGGATCCTAAACACGGCAGTGAACTGATCAGCAAATACATTAATATGGTCATGAAAAGCGGCAAAAAAGCCGTGGCCGAAAATATTGTGTATGGTGCCATGGAGCAAGTTGCCGAGAAGGAAAAAGGTGACATTGTTGAAATCACAGAGCGCGCTTTAGAAAAAGTAAAACCCATGGTTGAGGTTAAATCCCGACGTGTGGGTGGTGCCACTTATCAGGTACCGGTTGAAGTGCGTCCAAGACGTCAAATGGCTTTGGCCATGCGCTGGATGATTGACGCTGCCCGTAAACGCGGTGAAGCCAATATGCCGGCAAAATTAGCCGGAGAAATGTTGGACGCTTTGCACGATCGTGGCGCGGCTATGAAGCGACGTGAAGAAGTTCACAAAATGGCAGAAGCGAACAAAGCTTTTGCACATTATCGCTGGTAAACAGATAAGGGATAGGATATTGAAGTGGGTCGAGAAACACCGATTACAAAGTACCGTAATATCGGCATTATGGCCCACATTGATGCCGGTAAGACTACAACCACAGAACGGATTCTGTTTTATACCGGTATATCGCATAAGTTAGGCGAGGTTCATGACGGTAATGCGGTCATGGATTGGATGGAACAAGAGCAAGAGCGGGGTATCACCATTACCTCGGCGGCCACCACCTGTTTTTGGCAGGGTATGGATGGCCAGTTTGACAAGCATCGGATCAACATTATTGATACACCGGGGCATGTTGACTTCACCATTGAAGTGGAGCGCTCTTTGCGGGTTTTAGATGGTGCCGTTGCTGTCTTTTGTGCAGTCGGTGGCGTTGAGCCCCAGTCTGAAACAGTTTGGCGACAGGCTGATAAATATCAGGTGCCAAGACTGGCTTTTGTTAACAAGATGGATCGTACCGGTGCCGACTTTAGTCGGGTGGTCGAGCAGATTAAAAGCCGGCTGGGTGCCAGAGCAGTGCCGATACAATGGCCGATTGGTGCTGAAGAAAATTTTGAAGGCGTGGTTGACTTGCTCAATATGCAAGCCATTTACTGGAATGACAGTGACATGGGTGTCACATTTGAGCTGAAAGAAATTCCCGCTGAACTGCAGGAAACTTGTCAGGCGGCACGAGAACTTGTGCTGGAAGCAGCCGCAGAGGCCAATGAAGGCCTGATGGACAAATACCTTGAGTCCGGCGAATTGTCTTATGACGAAATCATTGCCGGTTTAAGAAAAGGAACCATAAATAACGAAATTGTTTGTTGCATGTGCGGTACAGCCTTTAAGAATAAAGGTGTTCAGGCGATGTTGGATAAGATCATTGAGATTATGCCGGCACCCACTGATGTACCCGCTATTTCCGGTGTCTTGCCTGATGGTGAAATGGGTGAACGACATCCCAACGATGAAGATCCCTTTGCAGCGTTGGCATTTAAAATTGCCACCGACCCGTTTGTCGGTAATCTGGTTTTTTTCCGGGTTTATTCTGGGGTGTTAAAGTCAGGCGATACGGTTTACAACCCGATAAAAGATCGCAAAGAACGCATTGGTCGTTTATTGCAGATGCACGCCAACAGTCGTGAAGAAGTACAAGAAGTACGGGCCGGTGATATTGTGGCAGCGGTTGGTATGAAAGATGTTGGAACCGGTGAAACCTTGTGTGATGTTAATGAAGTCATCACTTTGGAACAAATGGAATTTCCTGAACCGGTGATTGCTGTGGCGGTGGAACCGAAAACCACAGGTGATCAGGAAAAAATGGCGACAGCGCTCAATAAGTTAGCCCTTGAAGATCCCTCCTTTAAGGTGGCAACTGATGAAGAGTCGGCGCAAACCATAATCTCAGGAATGGGCGAGTTGCACCTGGAGATTATTGTCGATCGCTTACTGCGTGAATTTAAAGTGGCAGCCAATGTCGGGCATCCACAAGTGGCTTATCGCGAAACAGTGACAAAAGTTGTTGAACAAGAGGGTAAGTTTGTGAAACAATCCGGCGGTCGCGGACAGTACGGCCACGTAAAAATTAAAATAGAACCCATGGAACAGGGGTTTGGTTACGAATTTGTTAACCAGATAACCGGTGGTGTTATTCCGAAAGAATACATCGGGCCAGTGGATAAAGGCATACAAGAACAAATGGCCAACGGTGTTTTGGCCGGTTATCCGGTGGTTGATTGCCGGGTGACATTATATGACGGTTCATTTCATGAGGTTGACTCCAATGAAATGGCTTTTAAAGTGGCTGGTTCCATGGCCTTCAGAGAAGGTGCCAGATTAGCCGCGCCGGTTCTGCTTGAACCTGTAATGCGGGTTGAAATAGTGACACCGGAAGAATACATGGGTGATGTGGTTGGCGATGTGAATCGTCGACGAGGTACTTTAGACGGTATCGATGAATCACCTGCCGGGAAAGTGATTAAATGTCAAATTCCCTTAGCAGAAATGTTTGGCTATGCCACATCTCTGCGCTCTGCGACCCAGGGTCGCGCCAGTTATGCCATGGAGTTTGACCATTACAGTGAAGCGCCTGCAGAAGTACTGGCAGAAAAAACAGGATATTAATAAATTGAGAGACTGACGATGTCAAAAGAAAAATTTGAACGCACAAAGCCCCATGTAAACGTGGGCACAATTGGTCACGTTGACCACGGTAAAACGACCTTGACTGCAGCGATCACAAAAGTTGCTGCTGAGAAGCTGGGTGGTGATTTTAAAGATTACGATCAAATTGATAACGCGCCAGAGGAAAGAGAGCGTGGTATCACTATTTCTACCGCACACGTAGAATATGAAACTGACAACCGTCACTACGCACACGTAGATTGTCCGGGCCATGCTGACTATGTTAAAAACATGATCACCGGTGCGGCACAAATGGACGGCGCTATTTTGGTTGTATCAGCCGCTGATGGCCCGATGCCCCAAACCCGTGAGCACATTTTGTTGGCACGTCAGGTTGGCGTACCTTATATTGTTGTGTTCTTGAACAAATGTGACCAGGTTGATGACGAAGAGTTGTTAGAGCTGGTTGAAATGGAAGTTCGTGAGTTATTGAATGACTACGAGTTCCCTGGTGATGACACACCATTGGTAAAAGGATCTGCCTTAAAAGCTTTGGAAGGAGACACCAGTGATATTGGTGTACCGGCTGTTGAAAAGTTATTGGAAGAAATGGATTCATATTTCCCGGAGCCAGAGCGTGATACGGCGAAACCATTTTTGATGCCGATTGAAGATATTTTCTCAATTTCAGGTCGTGGTACTGTGGTAACCGGTCGTATTGAGACAGGTATTGTTAATGTCGGTGACGAGCTTGAAATTGTAGGTATTCGTGACACCACCAAGACAACCTGTACCGGTGTAGAAATGTTCCGTAAATTACTGGATTCAGGTGAAGCCGGTGATAACGTGGGTATTTTGTTACGTGGTACCAAGCGTGATGATGTTGAGCGTGGTCAGGTATTGGCCAAGCCGGGCACCATTACCCCACATACTAAATTTGAAGCCGAAGTCTATGTGTTAAGCAAAGACGAGGGTGGTCGTCACACACCATTCTTTAAAGGCTACCGTCCCCAGTTTTACTTCCGTACAACGGACGTAACGGGTGCGTGTGAGTTACCTGAAGGTGTAGAAATGGTTATGCCTGGCGATAACGTTAAAATGAAAGTTGAATTGATTGCACCGATTGCGATGGATGAAGGTTTACGCTTCGCGATTCGTGAAGGTGGCCGTACCGTAGGTGCGGGTGTTGTGGCTAAAATTATTGAATAATTAATTAAATACAGGGCAATGGCGAAAAGCCATTGCCTTTAATCAGAGGCAAATTAACATGGCTGGTCAAAAAATCAGAATAAGACTCAAGGCGTTTGATCATAAATTGATTGATCAATCTGCAGGCAGAATTGTCGATACAGCAAAAAGAACCGGAGCCCAGGTCCGTGGCCCGATTCCGTTACCGACGAAGATTGAGCGGTACACTGTATTAACTTCCCCACACGTCAACAAAGACGCGCGGGATCAATATGAAATTCGTACGCACAAGCGCTTGGTGGATATCGTCGATCCGAATGATAAAACAGTGGATGCATTGATGAAACTGGATTTATCTGCCGGTGTTGATGTGCAGATCCAATTAAATTAGGAGTTGAAAGATGTCATTAGGAATCATAGGTAAAAAAGTCGGAATGACGCGTGTTTTCAACGATAAGGGTGAGTCTGTACCAGTCACAGTTATCAATGTTGAGCCCAATATTGTCGCTCAAGTCAAATCAGTGGACACCGACGGTTATCAGGCTGTACAGGTGACAACAGGTTCACGCAAGCAGTCAAAAGTCAATGCGCCAACAGCCGGACATTATAAAAAAGCCGGTGTTGAAGCAGGTACCATTTGTAAAGAATTTCGCACAGACCAAGAATTTAACGTAGGCGATGCCATTGAACTGTCAATCTTTGAAGACGGTCAGAAGGTCAACGTCTGTGGCACCAGTAAAGGTAAAGGTTACCAGGGTGTTATTAAACGTTATAACTTTCAAATGCAAGACGCCACACATGGTAACTCATTGAGTCACCGTGCACCTGGCTCTATTGGACAGTGTCAAACGCCCGGTCGCGTATTCAAAGGTAAAAAAATGGCCGGACACATGGGTGCTGAACAAGTCACAACCCGTAATTTGCAACTGGTTAAAGTTGACGCTGAAAAAGGTCTGCTGTTAATCAAAGGTGCTGTGCCGGGTGCTAAAAATAGCACTGTTGTGGTTAGTCCCTTAGCATAAACAGATTTTGGAGAATTATTGTGGAACTGACAGTATCAGGAAAAAAACAAAAAATTGATGTTTCAGAATCTGTGTTTGACAGAGATTATTCTGAAGCCTTAGTTCACCAGGTGGTGACCGCTTATATGGCCACAGGCCGTGCCGGTACCAAAGCCCAAAAGAACCGTTCAGCTGTGAGTGGTGGTGGTGCAAAACCCTGGAAACAAAAAGGAACGGGTCGTGCCAGAGCGGGTACCATTCGGAGTCCAATTTGGGTAGGTGGTGGTAAAACATTTGCCGCGACACCGCGTGACTTCACTAAAAAAGTGAACACCAAGATGTACCGGGCAGCGATGAAAACCATCTTATCTGAATTAAACAGAAATGATCGTTTGGTGGTGGTTGATGGTTTGGATACAGCCAATGGTAAAACCAAAGAAGCCATTGATTTGTTGGCCAAGCATAAAGCAAATAAAGCTTTATTGATTGATGTTGAACCCAGTGCAAACCTGGTTCGATCAACCAATAATCTGCCCTATGTGTATGTGATTAATGCCTTGGGTATTGATCCTGTTTCATTGGTGGGTGCCGATAAAGTATTGGTCACTGTGGATGCCATTAAACAAATTGAGGAGTGGTTAGCATGAGTTTGAATAATTTATACACAACGATTTTATCGCCGGTGATTTCTGAGAAATCAAACCGTGTCGGTGAGTTAGCCAACCAATATGTTTTTAAAGTGGCTAAATCAGCCAATAAACAACAAATTAAATCAGCAGTTGAACAGTTGTTTAAAGTCGATGTACTTGATGTTTCTGTGTTGAACGTTAAAGGTAAAACCAAAAGTTTTCGTATGAAATCGGGCAAACGTCCGGATTGGAAAAAAGCCTATGTTCGCATTAAAGAAGATCAAATGATTGATTTTGGCGCAAAAGCTGAATAATTAGGAGAGTAACAGTGGCATTAATTAAACATAAACCAACTTCTCCGGGTCGTCGCGGTACTGTAAAAGTAAAACGTACCGGTTTATATAAAGGACGTCCCGAAGCCAGTTTGACCGAGAAAAAATCAAAAACAGGCGGTCGTAATAATAATGGTCGCATTACTACCAGACACATTGGTGGCGGACATAAACAAAAATACCGTGTGATTGATTTTCGTCGTAACAAGGACGACATCGCAGCCAAAGTGGTTCGCATTGAATATGATCCGAACCGCAGTGCTTATATTGCTTTATTACAATATAAAGACGGTGAAAAACGCTATATTTTGGCACCCAAGGAATTGGTGCCAGGTATGGAAGTTGTTTCAGGTACTTCAGTCGGCATAAAAGTCGGTAACTGTTTGCCATTGGATAATATTCCGGTGGGTACCGTGGTCCATAATGTGGAAATGAAACCCGGTAAAGGCGGCCAGTTAGCCCGTAGTGCCGGTACATCGGTTCGTTTGGTGGCGAAAGAAGGTATATATGCCACTTTACGCTTACGTTCAGGTGAAACCCGCAAAGTGCAGGCTCAATGTCGCGCCACTTTAGGGGTTGTTTCCAACAGTGAGCATAACTTAGAAAAAATCGGTAAAGCCGGTGCCAGTCGTTGGCGGGGTATTCGCCCGACGGTACGTGGTGCAGCCATGAATCCAGTTGACCATCCGCACGGCGGTGGTGAAGGAAGGACCTCTGGTGGTCGTCACCCAGTTACACCTTGGGGCGTATCCACTAAAGGACATAAAACGCGTAAAAACAAGCGAACTGATAAGTTCATTGTACGCAACAGAAATAAGAAATAAGGTAGCATTATGCCAAGATCGCTTAAAAAAGGCCCTTACGTTGATATCAGCTTATTGAAAAAAGTTGACAAGGCCGTTGCAGAGAACAGTAAAAAGCCCATTAAAACCTGGTCACGTCGTTCTATGATTTTACCAGATATGGTGGGTCTTACATTGGCTGTTCATAATGGTAAACAACATATTCCTGTGTTGATTTCTGAAGAAATGGTTGGACATAAACTCGGTGAGTTTTCTCCCACCCGAACATTCAGATCTCACATGGCTGATAGAAAAGCAAAAAGGTAACAGACAATGGAAATTCAAGCTAAATTAAGACGCGCGAATATATCGGCGCAAAAAGTGAGATTGGTGGCCAATCAAGTGCGTGGCATGAATGTTGAACAAGCTGAACAGCTGTTAACATTTAGCCCTAAAAAAGCCGCCCATATTGTTAAAAAAGCTTTGATGTCTGCGGTCGCCAATGCCGAGCATAATAACGGATTGGATGTTGATGAATTATACATCAGTTCAATTTACGTTGATGAAGGGCCGACTCTGAAAAGAGGGCGAGCACGCGCTAAAGGCAGAGGCACTCAAATTTTAAAAAGAACCAGCCACATCACTGTAAAAGTGGCTGAAGCATCATAAGGGCAATATTATGGGTCAAAAAGTACATCCAATAGGAATCCGGTTAGGAATTTCAAAACAGCATAATGCTAAATGGTATGCTGAAAAAGAACAATTCGCTGATCAACTCGTCAAAGACATTAAAGTCCGTGACTATCTGCATGATAAATTATCACATGCATCGATCAGTAAAATTGAAATTGAACGACCGGCTAAAAACGCCAGAATTACCATTCACAGTGCCAGACCCGGTATTGTTATTGGTAAAAAAGGTGAAGACATTGAGAAGCTTAAAAATGAGCTGACTAAAATGATGGGATTGCCCACGCATGTCAGTGTCAATGAGATTCGTAAGCCTGAACTAGATGCGTTCTTAGTGGCACAAGGTATTGCCTCTCAATTAGAGCGTCGTATCATGTTCCGTCGTGCCATGAAGCGTGCTGTCAGCAGTGCCATGCGTCTGGGTGCATTGGGTATTCGAGTGGCGGTTGCCGGTCGATTAAACGGTGCCGATATCGCCAGAACAGAATGGTACAGAGAAGGTCAGGTTCCATTACACACCTTGCGTGCCGATATTGATTATGCCACAGCGAAAGCACACACAACTTACGGCATCATCGGTATTAAAGTATGGATTTATAAAGGCGAAGTGTTTGATTTGGAAAAACACACGCAAGAAATGGATAAAAAAAGCAACAAAAAGTCTCGGGGTAAAAAATAATGTTACAGCCGAAAAGAACTAAATACAGAAAACAACAAAAAGGCCGAAACCGCGGTTTGTCTACCAACGGCAACCAGGTGAGTTTCGGGGATTTTGGATTAAAGGCCACGACCAGGGGTTTATTGACAGCACGTCAAATTGAAGCCGGCCGTCGTGCCATTACCCGTCACGTTAAACGTGGTGGTAAATTGTGGATTCGAGTTTTTCCTGATAAACCGATTACCGCGAAACCTATTGAGGTTCGTATGGGTAAAGGTAAAGGTAACATCGAATATTGGGCAGCTGCCATTAAGCCCGGTCGAGTCATCTATGAGATTCAAGGTGTTTCTGAAGATGTGGCAAAAGCAGCTTTTGAAAAAGCAGGTGCTAAGTTCCCTGTGCAAACAACATTCGTTAAACGGACGGTGATGTAATGCAAGCGAAAGAATTAAAAGATAAAGATCTTGCACAGTTGCAGGAACAGCTCAACGAGCTTTTACAGAAGCAATTTGATTTGCGTATGGCTCGTGGTAACGGTCAACTTAACAAGATTCATTTATTGCGTGAAGTACGTCGCGATATTGCGCGTGTTAAAACCGTTATGAATCAGGTAAGAGGATAATCCGATGGCAACAGATACAAATAAGATCAGAACAAGAAGTGGCATGGTGACCAGCAATAAAATGGACCAAACGGTAACCGTTTTGATTGAACGCACCATAAAACACCCACTGTATAAAAAATACATTAAAAAATCGACTAAGATTCATGCGCATGATGCAGATAACAAATGTCACGAAGGTGACTTTGTGAAAATTGCTGAATGTCGCCCGATTTCCAAAACAAAATCTTGGAAAGTGGTCGAAATTGTTAAGTCGACACATTAAGAGGTACTGATTATGATACAGATGCAAAGTAGATTATCCGCGGCTGATAACTCAGGTGCCAAAGAAGTGCAATGTGTTAAAGTGCTGGGTGGTTCAAAAAGACGCTATGCCGGTATCGGAGACGTGATTAAGGTCTCCGTAAAACAAGCCATTCCGCGTGGTAAAGTTAAAAAAGGCGAAGTCTATAACGCCGTTATCGTACGTACCCGTAAAGGTGTTCGTAGAAGTGATGGTTCAGTGATTCGATTCGACGGTAATGCCGTTGTTATGTTGAATTCAAAATTAGAGCCCATCGGAACACGTATTTTCGGCCCCGTAACTCGTGAACTCAGATCCGGTAATTTCATGAAAATTATTTCATTAGCGCCGGAAGTATTATAAGGAAACGATTATGCAAAGAATTAAACAAGGTGACGAAGTTATTGTAATCGCTGGACGCAGTAAGGGCCAAACAGGCAATGTGCTTAAAGTCCTCAAAGATGGACGGTTATTGGTCAACGGCGTTAATACAGTTAAAAAACACGTCAAACCAAACCCTCAATTAGAGGAAAAAGGTGGTATTAAAACCCAAGAAGCGCCTATACAAGCTTCCAACGTCATGCTGTATAATGCCGCATCCGGTAAAGGCGAACGCGTTGGTTTTAAAGTGACGGAAGACGGCCGAAAAGTGCGTGTTTTTAAGTCTAACGGCGAACCAGTTGACGCATAAGAAGAGAATTATTATGGCCAGATTAGAAAAATATTATAAAGATGAAGTGGTTCCCAAGCTCATGGAAACCGGCAAGTTCGACAATGTTATGGACGTGCCGCGAATCACCAAAATTACCTTAAACATGGGTGTTGGTGAAGCTGTTGGGAATAAGAAAATATTAGCACACGCAACCGATGACATGGCGAAAATCGCCGGTCAGAAACCGATTGTTACTGAAGCCCGTAAATCCGTTGCCGGATTTAAGATTCGTGACGGTTGGCCGATTGGTTGTAAAGTGACCTTAAGACGGAAAAAAATGTATGAATTTTTGGATCGTCTGGTGAATGTATCACTGCCACGTGTACGTGACTTTCGCGGATTGAACCCAAAATCTTTTGATGGCCGTGGTAATTATTCCATGGGCGTTAAAGAGCAAATCATTTTTCCTGAAATCGAATACGACAAAATTGATGAAATCCGTGGTATGGATATTACCATTACCACCGATGCAAAAAACGACGAACATGCGCGTTTATTGCTTGATCAATTTGATTTTCCATTCAAAGGCAGGTAATCAATTATGGCAAAGAAATCTATGGTCCAACGTGACTTAAAAAGAGCAAGAATCGTTGCAAAGTATGCTGAGAAACGTGCCGCATTGAAAAAAATCATTGCAGATCCCAACACATCTTTTGAAGAGATGATGGAAGCACAAGAAGCCTTGCAAAAATTACCGCGAAATGCGTCTCCGGTTCGCATGCGAAACCGCTGTCACATTTCAGGTAGACCGCGCGGCTATTACAGAAAATTTGGTTTAAGTAAACTGCAATTGCGTGAAGCCGCGATGCGTGGTGATATTCCTGGTTTAACAAAAGCCAGCTGGTAAGGAGATAATAATGAGTTTAAGTGATCCTATTTCAGATATGATCTGCAGCATCAAAAATGCCCAGGCCGTGAATAAAAAATTCACCGTAACGCCGGCTTCAAAAATGAAGAAAGGTATTCTTTCAGTGATGCAACAAGAAGGCTATATTCGTTCTTTCGAGACAATCGAAAAAGATGGCCATCCTTACTTGCAAATCAATATTAAATATCACCGCAATAAGCCGGTGATTGAGGAAATAAAGCGTGCCAGTAAGCCAGGCCTCAGACAATACCGTGGTAAACATGATTTACCGCGTGTCGATGCCGGGTTTGGTACTGCCATTATTTCAACCTCACAAGGCATCATGTCCGATAAAGCCGCCCGCCAGGCAGCCATCGGTGGTGAAGTGCTTTGTGTGCTTAAATAATTCGGAGTGTTAAGATGTCAAGAATAGCAAACCAACCAATTGCCATCGCTGACAAAGTGGATGTTAAAATCAAAGACCAACTGGTCACAGTGAAAGGCCCAAAAGGTGAATTGACTTTTAATTTGCACCCAACAGTTCAATTGCAACAAGAAGACAACCAACTGGTTGTCAAGGCCGTTCAAGAGCACATGTCAATGGCAGGAACCATGCGTTCCGTGGTTGCCAACATGATTGAAGGTGTCTCTAATGGCTTTAGCAAAAAACTGCAGTTGTCAGGCGTTGGTTATCGTGCCACTTTGAAAGGTAAAAACCTTGATTTAAACCTGGGTTTTTCACATCCTGTTGTTTATGAAGCCCGTGACGGTATTAGTTTTGACGTGCCGACCCAAACTGAAATTGTGGTAAACGGTATTGATAAACAACAAGTTGGCCAAGTGGCAGCGGAAATTAGAGCCATCAGACCACCAGAGCCTTATAAAGGTAAAGGTGTTAAATATGCTGATGAAAGACTTTACAGAAAAGAGGCCAAGAAGGCGTAATGCTTTCTTGAGATAATCATGCATCAGAAAAACAGCAAAAGATTAAAAAAAGCAACCAAGACACGGATTAAATTGCGCCAGTTGGCAGTACCTTCATTAAGTGTACACAAGACCAACCAACATATCTATGCGCAAATTTTTTCCGGTGACGGCGAAACAACATTGGTGTCTGCATCAACCCAGGAAAAAGGTTTGATTAAAGACGGTAAATCCGGCTGCAACATTGAAGGCGCTGAAGCGGTGGGTAAAGCCATTGCTGAAAAAGCCAAAAAAGCCGGCATTGAAGCGGTTGGTTTTGACCGTTCAGGTTACCGATACCATGGCAAAGTAAAAGCCTTGGCCGAAGCCGCGCGAGAAGCCGGGTTGAAATTTTAAGACAATACTAGAGATATATTATGGCAGAAAGAGATCAAGGCGATAACTTAATGGAAAGACTGGTCACTGTAAACCGCGTTGCAAAAGTGGTTAAAGGTGGTCGACAGTTTGGTTTTGCAGCATTGACAGTAGTCGGTGATGGTAAAGGCAAAATTGGCTTTGGATACGGTAAGGCAAAAGAAGTGCCAGTGGCCATCCAGAAAGCCATGGAACAAGCCCGTAAAAATACCGTTGAAGTTGACTTACATGGTCACACATTATGGCATGCCACCAAGGCCAAGCATTCAGGTTCGCGTGTTTACATGCAGCCTGCATCGGAAGGTACCGGTGTTATTGCCGGTGGTGCGATGCGTGCTGTATTTGACGTCGTTGGTGTGGAAAACGTACTGGCTAAATCACAAGGATCAAACAATCCCATTAATCTGGTCCGTGCCACCATTAAAGGTTTACAACAAATTACATCACCGGATTCAATTGCCGCCAAGCGTGGCAAGACCGTTGAGGAGGTAATGGAAAATCATGGCTAAAGCAAAAAAAGTGGCACAAGTTAAAGTCACCCAAATTAAAAGTTCCAGTAACTCACTGGCAAACCATAAAGCCTGTGTTCGAGGTCTTGGTATCCGTAAAATGCACCAATCGCGCATTGTTGATGCCACCCCGGAAAACATGGGCATGATTCGCACCGCCAATCATTTGTTGGCTGTCGAAGAAGTTAAATAATCGAGGTTATTATTATGAAATTAAATACCATTAAACCGGCGGCGGGAGCCACCAAAGCAGCAAAGCGAGTCGGTCGCGGTATCGGTTCAGGTTCCGGTAAAACCTGTGGTCGTGGCCACAAAGGTCAAAAATCACGGTCAGGCGGCTTTCATAAAGTCGGGTTTGAAGGCGGTCAATTACCGATTTTCAAACGCTTACCTAAATTTGGTTTTACTTCAAAAATAGCCGCCACGCGTGCTGAAGTGTGTCTTTATCATTTAAATGCTTTAGACGTGAAAGAAGTGACCATGGAATCTCTGATGGAAGCCGGCTTGGTTAAGCGCGGTGTCACAAAAGTTAAAGTGATTAATACCGGTCAATTGGACAAAGCCATTAATGTAAGTGGATTACAGGTCACTAAAGGCGCCCAAAAGGCGATTGAAGAAGCTGGTGGAAAAGTAGCGTAACTATGTCAAGCAGACAAGAGCAAGTTGAAAAATTATTGGGCAACAAAAAAGGCCTGGGTGAACTAAAGAGCCGATTGTTATTTGTTATCGGAGCTTTGGTTGTTTATCGTATGGGAACCTTCTTACCGGTTCCCGGCGTCAATCCGCAAGTTTTGGCTGATCTGTTACAACAAAACTCCGGTGGCCTATTGGATATGTTCAATATGTTTTCCGGTGGTGCATTAGGACGTTATTCAATTTTTGCTTTGGGTGTGATGCCGTACATTACGGCCGCCATTATTATGCAAATCTTGGGTCACACCATGCCGACTTTACGTGAATTGAAAAAAGAAGGTGAAACCGGTAAACGTAAGATAACGCAATACACCCGTTATTTCACCATTGCCTTAGCTGGATTCCAGGCTTACAGTATTTCGTTTTCATTGCAAAAACTGGGTTTTGTCGGTGCCAATGCTGTGGTGCCACAACCGGGCTTCGGCTTTTTATTCACCGCCACCATATCGTTAACCGGTGGTACCATGTTTTTGATGTGGTTGGGTGAACAAATCACTGAACGCGGTATCGGTAATGGTATTTCACTCATTATTTTCGCCGGTATTGTTGTGAATTTACCGAGTGCTGTGGTTTCTGTTTTCCAAATGGTCAGTGAAGGCCAGTTGAATGCCTTAACAGCCATCTTCTTATTGGCCCTGGCATTAGGAATTACCACCTTTATTGTTTTTGTGGAACGGGGCCAGCGACGAGTCACCATGCAGTTCGCCCGACGTGGTGGACGCCAGGCAACCCAGGCACAAACATCTTACTTACCGATGAAAGTAAATATGTCCGGTGTTATTCCACCTATTTTCGCGTCATCTTTGGTGTTGTTTCCGGGTACCATTGCCAGTTTTGCCGGTCAAAACGAAGGCTTTGAATGGCTCACCGATTTATCACAACAGCTGTCACCGGGTAATACCCTGTATTTGGTGTTTTATGGTGCCTTAATCGTCTTCTTTACATACTTTTACACCGCGCTGACGTTTAACTCAGATGAAACGGCTGATAATTTAAAACGTCAGAGTGCTGTTATCCCGGGTATTCGACCGGGTAAGCAAACCGCTAATTACCTGGACGGTGTACTTAACCGGGTTACTTTGTGGGGTTCCATGTACTTATTAGGTGTTTGTTTACTGCCTGATATTATGAACTCCATGTTGGCAGTACCCTTTGCCCTGGGTGGCACCGGTTTATTAATTGTTGTGGTGGTTGCCATGGATTCAATGGCGCAGCTACAGAACCATCTGGTTTCACAGCAATATGAATCAGTAATGAAAAAATCAGACATTAAAAATTATCGACGATCATCATCTAAAATTCGTCGTTAATTAAACACACATATCAGCGCTCAATGACCAGGCAAAAAAGTGATGGCATTGTGCGCTGTGTTGTATTATAATTTGCGCCCTTTTTTGGGCAAAAGAACAGGTTTTTACCTAATTTTGTGTAATAAAAATTGGCTTCGGTCAGTTTTAGAGGAACAGGAGTAGAACATGGCTCGTATAGCGGGTGTAAACATTCCGGATACTAAGCACACTTGGATAGGTCTCACCAGTATTTATGGTGTCGGCCGAACCAGAGCTTACGATATCTGTGACAAAGCAGGTGTAGATCCTGCACAAAAAGTAGGTCAGCTTGATGAAGCTGAATTAGATAAATTACGTGCTGTGGTTGGCGAATTCACTGTTGAAGGTGATTTACGCCGTGAAGTGGCCATGGACATTAAACGTTTAATGGATTTAGGTTGTTACCGTGGTTTAAGACACCGTCGCGGTTTACCGGTTCGCGGTCAAAAAACCAAGAACAACAGCCGCACTCGAAAAGGCCCTAAAAAGCCAATTAGACGTTAATTAAACGTATATCTTTGCGATATTTGATAGAGAAATTGTAATGGCAAGACCACAAAAAACGAAGAAAAAAACAAAACGAACTGTTGTTGACGGAATCGCTCATGTACACGCGTCGTTCAACAATACCATCATCACGATCACAGACAGACAAGGTAATGGTTTGTCGTGGGCAACGGCTGGTGGGTCTGGATTTAGAGGTTCAAGAAAAAGCACTCCGTTTGCAGCACAGGTTGCTGCCGATAAAGCCGGCCAGGTGGCCTTGGAATACGGAATGAAAAACATTGAAGTTCGAATTAAAGGTCCAGGTCCAGGTCGAGAATCCTCTGTTAGAGCGCTCAATGCCCTCGGTATGCGGGTTACCAACATCGTTGATATTACACCCATTCCTCACAACGGTTGTAGACCCCCGAAAAAACGTCGGGTATAGGAGAATAACATGGCAAGATATTTAGGTCCAAAATGTAAATTAGCCCGTCGCGAAGGTGTTGACTTGATGACAAAAAGTCCGGCCCGTGCGATGGAAACAAAATGTAAATTGGACGTTGCACCCGGCCAGCATGGTTTGGCCGCTAAACGCAGTAAACCGTCTGATTACGCTTTACAGTTACGCGAAAAACAAAAAGTTCGCAGAACTTACGGCGTTTTAGAAAAACAGTTTTTAAACTATTACAAAAAAGCGGCACGACAAAAAGGCGCCACAGGTGAAAACCTGTTGAAATTATTGGAAACACGTCTTGATAACGTCGTTTACCGCATGGGTTTTGCGGTCACCCGTAATGAAGCCCGTCAATTGGTCAGCCATAAATCCATTATGGTCAATGGTCGCGTATGTAATATCCCGTCTTATGAAGTAAAGGCCGGAGATGAAATTGAAGTTCGTGAAAAATCCAAAAAGCAACTGCGTATAAAGCAAGCGCTTGAGTTATGGCAGGAAATGAACTTGTTCGCCGATTGGGTGACTGTTGATAGTTCTAAAATGAAAGGTGATTTTAAATCGGTACCAAACCGGGATGATTTACCTGCAGACATCAATGAAAACTTGATTGTAGAGCTGTATTCTAAATAACCTAACAACGAGAGATTTATCATGTCTGACATACTTGCTAAATTATTGCGCCCAAAAGTTGTGGACGTCGATGAACGTTCCGACTACAGCGCAAAAATTACAATAGAACCGTTAGAACGCGGTTTTGGTCATACCCTGGGCAATGCTTTTCGACGTATTTTACTGTCGTCTATTCCCGGTTGTGCCATTACTGAAGTTAATATTGACGGTGTACAACACGAATTTTCGGCCATTGAAGGCGTCAGCGAGGATGTGGTTGAAATTCTGTTAAACTTAAAGACACTGGCATTTTCAATGCCTGATCGAGACGAGGCAGAACTCAGCTTAAAAGCGTCCAAGAAAACCATTACAGCCGGCGACATTCAGTTGCCTGACGGTGTTTCTGTGGCCAATCCTGATGTGGTTATTTGTCACTTAGACAAAAAGACCACCCTCAACATGACCATGAAACTGGAAAAAGGTGTGGGTTATGAACCTGCGGCTAATCGCCAAACCGGTGAAGAGTCACGGCCCATTGGTCAACTCTTATTAGACGCCAGTTTTTGTCCGGTTAAACGTGTTGCATACACGGTTGAGAATGCCCGTTTACAACAAAAAACCAACCTTGATAAACTGATTCTGGATATAGACACTGACGGTTCCATGTCAGCAGAAGAAGCGGTTCGCATCGCGGCCAGAATTTTGGTTGAACAGTTGGCTATTTTCATTGACTTCAAGATTGAAGCCACGGTTGAGAAAGAAGAGGAAGAAGAAAAACTGAATCCGATCTTACTCAAGCCGATTGATGAACTGGAATTGACCGTACGTTCCGCCAATTGCTTAAAAGCAGAAAATATTCAATACATTGGTGATTTGATTCAACGCACAGAAGTTGAACTGTTAAAAACCCCTAATTTGGGTAAAAAATCACTCAATGAAATTAAAGGTGTACTATCCGAAATGGGTTTAACCCTCGGAGTGCGATTAGACAACTGGCCGCCGGCAGCAATCCGTACTGCTGAGCGTCTTATCGGATAAGGACAGTATCATGCGTCATAGAAAATCAGGTAGAAAATTAAACAGAACTTCATCGCACCGTAAAGCGATGTTTAAAAACATGTCAGCATCACTGTTTGAGCATGAGCTCATTAAAACCACAGTTCCGAAAGCCAAAGAACTGCGCCGTGTTGCCGAGAAGTTAATCACATTGGCTAAAGTTGATAATGTCGCCAATCGCAGACGTGCTTTCTCAAAATTACGCAGTAAGGAAATCGTCGGTAAATTATTCGATGAACTGGGACCGCGTTATCAGGAACGACCTGGCGGTTACTTGCGCATTTTAAAATGTGGTTTCCGTGCCGGTGACAATGCGCCCATGGCATACGTTGAATTGGTTGATCGTCCGATTAAATCCGCTGCTGTTGAAGTGGCTGACGAAGACGAATAAGTCGATCCATAGTATCGTTTAAGAAAAAACCCGCTTTCGAGCGGGTTTTTTTGTGCCCGGACTACAAAGGACGCTTAAAAAAGGTGACATTTATAACACTATTTTGCTAACCTATCACCTTTATCATCTTTTATCAGTATTGTGAGCAAAAACCAATTCAGACTACTCACCTCATTACCCTTTTTATTGTGCGCCGGGCTTATTGCTTATGCCCTCTATGTTGAATATGTGCTGTTTCTGATGCCTTGCAACCTCTGTATTCTGCAACGTGTGGTGTACATCAGCATCGGCCTCCTGTTTTTGATTGCAACACCAAAGCCAACCCTTCATTGGGGGAGAAAGCTTATCGGTATACTTGCCGCCATAGTATCAGCTATCGGCATTGCCATCAGCGGCCGACATGTCTGGATGCAAGGTTTGCCGGATGATCAGGTGCCGGACTGCGGTCCCAGTCTACAAATGATGATGGATTCTTCACCACTGTGGGATGTATTAAAAACAGTGCTCACCGGTTCCGGCAATTGTGCCGAAATACAATGGCAATTTCTTGGTATGAGTATGCCCACCTGGTCACTCATTATGTTTATCGGATTGTTTTTATTTAGCCTAATTTGGATGTTCTTACGAGTCAATACCCATGACAACACAAACCCAACACACTGATACTGCTGATTGGCAGATTGATAGCTGGAAATCAAAAGCGATACGCCAGCAGCCCACTTACCCTGATCAGCAGGCTTTAAACAAGGCTCTCGGTACGTTAAGTGAATTACCGCCTTTGGTGACCTCATGGGAAATCCTGCGTTTAAAAGAGTATCTGGCTGAAGTGGCTGCCGGAAAACGCTTCCTGATTCAGGGCGGTGATTGCGCAGAAAGCTTTGATGACTGTCACTCAAGCATTATTTCCAATCGGCTGAAAGTGCTCATTCAAATGAGCCTGGTGATAATTCACGGCTGCCAAACGCCGGTGGTCCGTGTTGGTCGCTTTGCCGGACAATACGCCAAGCCACGCAGCGCCGATATGGAAACCCGTGATGGCCAGTCACTGCCATCCTTCCGCGGCGATATCGTCAACCAAAACACATTTGACGAAGCATCCCGGGTACCCAACCCTGAAAACATGCTGAAAGCCTATCATTATTCAGCCATGACCCTGAATTTTATCCGGGCGCTGGTGGATGGCGGTTTCGCTGACATCCGTCATCCGGAATACTGGGACATTGCCTGGGTTAAACACTCGAAAAATGCCGAAAAATTTAAAGACCTGGTCAGTAAAATCACCGAATCAGTACATTTTGCTGAAGTCCTGGTGGGCCGTCCGGTGAATAACCTCTCCAGTGTCGAATTTTTCAGCGCCCATGAAGCCCTGCATTTACACTATGAACAGGCCCTAACGCGTCAGGTACCGCGTCAAACCGGTTACTTTAACCTCGGCACACATTTCCCCTGGATAGGCCTGAGAACCAACCAAATCGACAGCGCCCATGTGGAATTACTGCGCGGAATCGAAAACCCCATCGGCGTTAAAATCGGCAAAGAAACCGAATCCGATCACCTCATCGATTTATGCCAGACCCTCAACCCGAATAACGAAGCCGGTAAACTCACCCTGGTGCATCGTTTCGGCGCCGGCAATATCGAGGGTAATCTACCCCGCTTAATCAAAACCGTACAAAAAGCCGACCTCAATGTCGTCTGGTGCGCCGATCCCATGCACGGCAACACCGAATCCACCTCAAACGGCTACAAAACCCGCCGTTTTGAAAACATCTCAAAAGAAGTGGAAGAATCCTTCAAAGTCCACAAAGACAACGGTTCACACCTCGGCGGCGTCCATCTCGAGTTGACCGGCGAAAACGTCACCGAATGCCTCGGCGGCGCCCGCGCCCTCCAGGAAGCCGACCTCAGCCGCGCCTACACCACCCAGGTCGACCCAAGACTCAACTACGAACAAGCCCTCGAGCTGGCCTTCTCGATTAAGGATTTTTATCATCAGTAAATGGGTGTCCTCATTATCAGCCAAGTTGATAATGAGGATTTTGGTCCTATTGGGCGGTACAATTTTTTTGTCAATTAATTCCAAAACTAACCAGGCAAAATATAATTGGGTTTTGCAGTAAATGTAATACAATCAAAATTGGCTACCGCTCATGTAAAACTTTTTATCTGGTTTTGTTTATTTAGTTTGCTATTAATCCTATCAAAGTCACGCAATCATAATAGTTCTGAAATACTCTAAAAATATAAATCTGCTGGTCATTCAAAAAAATTTTTAAAGCACCAATACTCAAACCAAATCTAAGATCTTAATTAGAAATGTTTATATAGCGTTGATCTATTGAGTTTGGATTGGCTTAATTATCTAGTGAATTATGTTGTTTTTACCACATTTTCCATAGAAAGGCTCTGATACATGGCTCTATTAGGCATAGACTAATCGTCAGGTTATGTTTTATGTCATTTATACTTTTACCATATAAGTAAAAACTGTTGCATAGGCATAATGTTGTCTGGCTTATTGTTAATATTTAAAAAATACAAAAAACAATATGCCATAAGTCATTTAATGTGATATCTTAAAAAGAAAAATTTATAAAATTGAGTTTCAAAGGGAGTTTTTATGTTTAAAAAGGGAATTGTTTGTTTTTTTCTGTCGACCTTTTTCTATCACGTCGTTTTAGCAAGTGATGTAGATTATTACCCGCCTAAGTTATTAAATAAAAACCAATCGCTTTTTGAAGTTGATTATGTCAGTAATGAGTCAGGGATTTCTGTTTTAAATTTTACTGGTGATTACAGCAAAGATGTTGATGGTCAATATAACGCGGTTGCCAGACAAGCTCTATTAGCTGAATTATACAACCATGTTGAAGATGACTTTGATTTTGTCGTAATTTTTACAGATTTTCCGGTTGAATCTGGTGATGTGGCTGCGTTTTATGGTGCTTTGAAAAATGATGTTGAAGGCATAGGAATACCAATTTTTAATTATCAATCACAGTTTGGTAGTGAGAAACTTCAAGGCATCATTGATATGACTGAGTTGAGTGACTGGAACTGGATTCCCTCTCATCCAAAGTACTCAAAATTGCTTATGACTCTAACGCATGAATTTATGCATAGATGGGGTCCTAAAGTTTCATTTATGGATGCTGGTAGTCCCAGTGACTTATTGTTGGGAAGGGATTTGGGTCACTGGAATTATTTTTTAAATTCACAGGCATCGGTGATGTATGGTTCATTGTGGGAAGATCAGCAAGACAACAGTTTTAAAACAACAGCCATAAGAAAATCACTCAGTCCCCTTGATCTCTATTTAATGGGTATGCTTGAAGCGCAAGCAGTTCCTGATTTCTTTCTCATTAAAAACGGTACGCCCGGAAATCGTGAAGATTTACCACCATTTCTTGGTACCATCGCGAATGGTGAAAAACAGGTTATTAGCATAGATGATGTGTTGGCAGCTGAAGGGCAGCGCACACCAAATATGTCAAATGCACAACACAAGTTCAAATTGCATTTCGTGTTATTGAAAAGACCGGAACAAGAAGTTAAAGCCAGAGATATTGGTCGCATGTTGGTTCTGCAAAAACAATTTCAAACACGATTTCAAGTTGAAACATCCGGTGTTGGGAAAATAGTTTATCAAGAAAATAGTTCTATTGTAGGTGAAAATAATACGTTGCCCTATGATTTAAGTACGCGTACATCCTTTGATTTAAATTCAGCTAAACAGTTTTTATTTAATCATTATGCCAACCAAACTGAGGAATTTTGGGCGGATAAATCTGCCACCGTCTTTAGAGATACCTCTCTGGTCATCCCGGTGCTTGAATTATTAGATGAAGGTTCAATCATATCTAACAGTGTTGTTTGGTTGAATGAGCAAACCGCTAAAAACCATGACGATATGGCCTGGATGTTAATGAGTGGGGTTTTATCTCAAGAGGTTGGTAATAATTTAGCCAATGATTTAAAAAATAATCGTAATTCAGATGGTGGATGGGGCATAGATAAAGATTCTGAATCGACGCCCTATGACACCGCTTTGGCTTTAATAGCGCTGAAAAAAGCTTTGGGTGATTCTTTTAACCCTGATAGCAACACGCGTTTTTTCCTTCGTGACCAGATAAATGATAATGCCGGTTCAGGCTATAGTCGTAAAGGAGTTAGTAATTTATCAGGCAGTGCCACATTATATAAAGCACTTCATGAACTCAGCGGATTTGACAATGAAATACAGGCATTGGGGGATTATATTGTCTCTTTACAGCAACCAAATTACGGGTTTGGTAATGCCTATGACACGGTCATGGCCATTGATGCCTTAAGTTTAAGCACTGACCCAAGTCATAATGCCAGTGTTTCTAATGCCTTGATTAAATTAAGCACCATGCAATCCGTTGACGGTTCATTTGAAGGCAGTGTCTATACCACGGCTCTAGCCATGCAACAGTTGGCTGGTGAACAAAGGCCGGATATTTCAATTATGGAAGTTAATGCAGATAATTTAGCGGTTGAAGGCGAGCAAGTGGCCATAAACATTCGATTAAAAAATATTGGCAACTCAGAAACCGGCTTGTTCCGTTTGTCTTTAGTGAATGATTCAGAAATACTGGATTACCATGATATCAATACTTTAGTTGTTAATGAAGAATCAGACCATTTGCTTGTTTTTGATGCAACCGGTATATCAGGTGACCATATATTAACGATAAAAGCGGATGCACTTAATCAGGTTGTTGAAATCAGTGAAATTAATAATGAAACTGATATTAGTTTTCATTTAACAGCACAGACAAATACACCGGAGTTAGCCATTCAAACGGCTTCTGTAAGTTATCAACCTCACTTTTTTGACTCGTTACCTTTTGAATTTAATGTTTCATTTGATGTTGTTAATTTATCCACTAGCCCTGTTTCAAATGTCGAGGTGGGACTATATTCAGAAGATGTCCAAGGATATATTCAACAACTTGGGTTAATGACTATTGATTTAAATGCTAACATACCAAACACCATTAATTTATCGTCTGTCATTGACGCTGCCATTGACGATTTAAATCTATTTCTTCAGATTGATCCCAATCAAATTATTGTTGAAGTCAATGAAGATAATAATCGATTTGATATTTCACTCCCTAAAATTGAAACAGTAGACTTACAACTTCTCGAAGAAGATGTGGTTTTACCTACAATGTTCACCATTGGACAGCAAGCATCAATAAATTTTGATTTTAGAAATCTGGGAACGCAAGTAACACCAGGTTTTAAAGTGAAAGCCCATATTCAAGGAGATTCTATCAATGAAACCCTGTATGAAAACAATGTTACAGAATTAATTGGTGGAGAAGTGGTAAATCGACAATTCTTATGGCTGCCTGATGAGCTTGGAATATATACACTTACGCTAACTTTGGATGAGATTAACGAAGTCTCTGAAGTAGATGAAAATAATAATGAAGTTCAATTTTCAATCGAGGTGGTCGAAAACAGCTTGACTAATATTTTTATTGAAACAACTGATGTTACTTTATCACCGAATCCGGGACTATCAGGTGAAGACAATCAACTTCTTATCAATATTCATAATAATTCCAATACTCCTGCCAGTGATTTTTCAGTACAGTTATTCGAGCAATTTTCAGATGGTTCTCAGGTAATTATTGATGAATCGCAGATTTCTGAGACTGTTAATGGGGGTGATGATTTTCAAGTATCAATGTCATTGTTGGACAGTCATTATGTGGGAGATACCACATTTGTGGTGATGATTGATGCTGATGAACAAGTCTCTGAATTTAATGAAAATGATAATTTGGTTATTAAACAATTCCAGTTTTTATCCCAACCGGATGCCATGGTCACACCGGGTGGTATAGTCTTAACGCCAACACAGCCCATTGCCGACCAGAACTTGCTATTAAATGCGAATGTTTCAAATTTAGGCGAGCAAGTACTATCGAATTTAACTGTAGATTGGTATGCGGTTCTGACTGATGACAGCACGCAATGGATTGGCCAAACGTCAATATCCGAAGTTTCCGGTGGCGGTAATGAAACCAGCCAGTTAAATTACTTGTTTCCAAATGATATAAACATTCAGGGCTTTCTTATTCGTGCCGATGAAGGGCTTCAAATCAATGAATCAAATGAGCAGAATAATGAGGCTTTGCTTTTAATCACGCAGCAGGATAAGGAATTTTACCTCACTGACGATATCTTTTCTCCCAATGGAGATGGTGTTCAGGATGAAACACGATTTGTCTTTAACACCAATACAACCGATGATTATAGTATTAACATTTATGATTTTCGCGATCGATTAATTAAACAATTTAATGAACCAGCCTGGCAAAATTCCCAAGCCGGTGATGTGGTATGGAATGGGCGTGATGACAACAATAAATTAGTTATTGATGGTGATTATCGAGTATCACTATATGGCATTAATTCTGGGTTATCAAAACACATTACGGTGTCAGTGGATACCAATAGAGCCTCCATACTTGAAACAATGGTCAATAACACCAGCACCTTTTACGATTTAAGCTGTATTACCAACAGTACAACTATGCAGGGTGATTTCAGTCTGGATAATAAATATTATTTTACTCAATCATACTGGGATTTAAATAATACAGAACAACAAGGTCTTTTTAAAATTAAAACAGATGCTACTTCAATTAAATCCATTTTGCCCTCCATTGTCACCCACCCACAATACATACAAACTGCCGACAAACAGGGTTTAAAGCCCATTGCTGACGGCGGTATTATTTTTAGATATTACAAAGATGATGACAAATTAGTCAAAGTTAATTCAAAAGATGATTCCTATCAGGTTTTAAATACTGACGGTTTTACTGAATACAATTTACAAGCAGTTTACGATGATTTTTCCTTGGTGCGAGTTAACTATCAAGATTATTATAAAATTTATTATGATTTAAACACGCCACCACAATTAATAAATTTTCAAAGTGAGGGAGGGGATTTAAACAATTTAGTTCGATATGGTCAATTCTGGACTTATAAAACTGATGAACCAATGTACGATCAAGGTGAATTTGTTGGATATCCGGTGTATATAGCACCACTTAACAGTCTTGAAAGTTATATCAATGTATCTGTTACGTTTCAGTCAGTGAGTACGATCGATATAAGCTATGATTTAGTTACCAAAACATTGTTATTGCAATCTGATAATCAGATTAAGCTATATCAATCTAACGGTCATAATCTCACCCTTAAAAAAGAGATGACATTTGACTCCACTGTATTAGAAGTAGAGTTTTTAAATAAGGGCCAGCTACTTATTGTTATTGAAGGTCAAATAATTATTTTTGATCACAATGGCAATCAGTTAGGAACGATTAGTCATGCGTTAACCACAGCGTATTTTAAACAATTGATTATTGAGCGGTATGGGTCCCTTGACAGCATGGTGGCTGAGACAGAATGCGGAGACGTCACGCATTCATATCATGACTTAGATAAAACAGATATTCAACTCACTGATTGGGTGTTAAATCAGTCCTCTCATAATGAATTATACCTCGATTTCAGAGCTCAATTTTCTGCTGAAATATTTGTCCAGGCGCCACAATGTCATTTAAACCACCAGTACCTGTTTAGTAGTGATTATCAAGAAAATTTCAATCTTAAAATTACCTTAACAGAAGATGGTAGCCTGGGATATGAGCATCTGGAAAATATAGATATCAAAGAGCCATTAGCTATCTATAAAAGTAGTTCAATGATTGAATCTCAAAGCCCCTATTTCTCAATGGGCAGTGAAATTTATCTAAAAAACACGACAGGTGTTCCGGCTCAATATCCAGTAAATTTGTGGGAAGACTATGATTTGGTGGGTCTTGATACCAATAAAGTATTCAAGCCAAAAATGCTCATTAACAGCAGTTCAGCCCCCAATGCCCATCGCTGCAGTCAATCCGGTGAGCCAGCACTTGGTTTTTTCCAGGGAACAGATAACCTAACCGCATTTATAACTGCAAAAAGTAATCAAAGTGGTATTGAAATTGATGGCAGCGCTTTCGATCGTCATTTTAGAAATTACATCATTGAGGCCAGGAAAATTGATGACCCGAATAGCCATTGGCAAACATTGACGACCTCGGAAAGAGCTAAAGTCCAACAACGTTTACACTTCTGGACACCCACCCGAGCCGGAAATTATCAAATTAAGCTTATAGTATCCGATCAGGCGGGGAATCAATTGGTTGATAGTACCCGTGTTTATTTTGGTCAAAGAAGCTTGGCAGTTTCAAACTTTAATGCATCCCCAATTTATTTTTCTCCAGATGGTGATGGATATAATGACAGTGTGGCAATAACTTATGATGTGTTAAAAGCCACGGAAGTGCTTGTTGAAATTATTAATATGGAGGGTGACGTTGTTAAATCTTTTATTAGTCAATTTTCACAACCTCAAACAAATGTCCAAATAACATGGAATGGCTTAAATGAAAACAATGAACTCGCAGAAGTTGGCGCTTATCAAGTAAAAATTAATGGGTACTCAGAGTTTGTTAGTTTAGATAAGTTATCGCCCAAAAAGACAAGAGAGATAATATATATTTCCCCGCCAGATGAAAAAATTGAGCCTTGGATATTTAGTTACCCACTGGTGTCTCCTTTTTTTGACTATCGCAATATTGGCAATGATCGTGACGTTCCTTCTTATAAGTTTAATTCAAACATTGATACGTCTGTTGTCAATGAAATCCTTCAAAAATATAATGAGGATTCACAATTATGGGAGCAAGCTAATCATCCTTACCCATATCATTTTGACCAATTCGATCCGCCGGTTTCAGGGGATATCTACAGAGAAAGGTTAATTGATCAAGCAGGAAATATAGGATTCATTACCCAAATAAATTCTTCCATCATAAATTATACATTTATCAATAATACAGTATTTTCTTCCTCTATAAGAGCTTTAAGTGACAACGAATTAGCGATCAAAAACTTGAAGTTATATGAAAATAAAATTAGTTCCGGGTCAGATGCATTGCAAATAAAAGAGGAAGATCGGGTTGTCTTTTTCTTACAAACTTTATCAGCGTTAACTGTTGATGAAATAAAACTAGATATTTATGCTGATAATAACTTTGTCAAATCCAAAAATGTGCAAATACTTCCTAGAGAAGAGGCTGAGGAATTTTTAGAAGATTATGAGTTGGAAAATAATAATTCGAGAGCTTTACCTTTTGGTGTTACACCTATAAGACAAAAAGGGAAAATCTACTATATTTATGCGGTTGAGTTAGATAATGAAGATTTAAAAATCTTTAATAACCAAGACTTAAGATTTGAGTATGAAGTAAATTGGGTTGGCAACATTTCACACCAAACAGAGCTGAAGATTATTAAAGAAAATAATGTTGGTTCTAAAGGTATTTTGTTTGATTCAACAAAGCAGCTTTTCTCTGGAAATTTACCAAATAAATTACTTCTGTATAATGCATTAACTAATCATTCAAACTATGATTCATATATTTCAGAGCTTTGGGATGAATTTATTGGGGATGTAGAATTATCGTCTAATCATAGTTACTTTGTTAGATATGATATTAGCTCAGATTCAAATGTAGCTACCAAAAATAATCACCTTAATATTTTATATAAAGATGGTGTTAGTGAATTTAATATACTTCCTGTCAAAGAATTAATCGCAGATGATGGTGATTTTAATTACAGCATTATCTTATTTGAAAAAAAACTACAACCTTGTAAAGAAATTGATGATATTAGCTGGGCTGGCATTGATATGGATGGATTGAGCCTTAGCTTTTCGATTGATGATATATCTGAAGTTTCTCAAAACTTTTGTCCTCAAATGGCAAACTATAACCAATTATACCATGTTGGGGGATTTTGTGATCAATCCAGTACTCCAAATACAGACGTACAATTGCTATTTTCATTCGACACATTGTTGAGTACTGAGCAGATTGCTTTTGCTGAAGTTTATATGTACGAAGGTGACCATAAGACAACGTTGTTGACAGACACAAACCCAATCGTCGAAAACGGAATATTTAATTTCAATTTTGAATTTAATAAATCAGATTTCTTAGCAGGTATGTTTTGGGTTTGGGTTGATTTAGTCAGTTCTGAAGGTGTGACACAAACTTTTTATGTACCCTTATTGATACAACATGAAAATGTAGAACCTGAATTGGTGCAGCCCCTGAATGGAGATAACGTATGTGCTCACGATATAGATGGTGAAATTGATGTGCCAATTAATAGTTTAGTCAGCAATGGAAGCTATCATCATGTGAAACTCACAGCTTCTTGGTTGGGAAACTATATTGATTTATTTGATGATAATAATAACGTGGAAATCAATTATGAAGCGGATAATTTCTTATATACTGGTGCGGAATTTAACTTAAGAGCCAATAATTCATCTTTTTATGAAATTGAGCCAAATGGATTTAATGTTCGTAACTATAGTGGCCCAGTTGATTTAAATATTGAAACCCTTAACACAACGGGTGTCAGTTCATGTCATTCAGTCACCATTAATGTAGATACTTTAATTGAAGGGCAAATTGAATTCACTGGTGGTCACTCGAAGTATTATTTATCGCCTAATAATGACGGTCTACTGGATTCAGATCAATTGGCAGAAGTAATTGCCGGTGAACAATTGACCGTAAAGACCGAAATATGGCAAAACAAAAATTTGTTAGGTTTGGTAGAGACAAAAACACTTGGCTCAGGTCAAGTGTATGGGCTTAATTGGGATGGTCAATTAGACGGTCACTTGATAGCCGATGGCGACTATACGTTTAAAGTGAGTCTGACGGACGACTGTGGACTTGTCATGGCAGATGAAGTCACAGTTTCTATTGATACAACAATACCGCAATTTCTCTTTGAGTCACCCATAAATGATGATCAAGTTCCCGGTATTTTTGATGCGACAATATACCTTGAAGAATTGAATTTAGATAATGAAGGATTAAGACTGGGTTATGTGGCAAATAATATTTTCAATCCGATTGAAATAGATCTCCATCCATTACCTAACGGCAGTGAATTTACTCATGAAGTTAGTGGTACTATGAATTTATCGGGTTTGCCTTTGGGAAGTTACCCATTAACCATTAAAGCCACTGATTTGGCGGGTAATGAAAATGAAGCTACGATTACGGTTCATCGTGTTGATCCACAGGAAATCATCTGGCAGTTTCAACGGACGCCATCTATTATTTCGCCCAATAATGATGCCATTAAAGACAGTTCCGAAATTAACATCGGGTTGAATCAGCAAGCAACCGTGTCTGTTTGGATTTCAGACATTGATAATAACCCAGTAAAACATCTGTTGACTGACACCGTTCTTTCAGCTGGGACGCATAGCATTGATTGGCTGGGCGATGATGACCAAAATCAGGTGGTTGAGGATGGTAATTATATCATTCATATCAGTGCCTTTGATTCAGCTTTGCCGGCTATCGTTGAAAGCCTGCAAGTGGCCATTAGTACTGACACTGTTGCACCTGCCTTAACAATAACACCTCATCAGCCGGTCATAAAAGGGGAGGACTTGTTGTCAGTCGATATTGAAGAAATGAATCCGGCAGAAAATAAAATATATTTACAAACCTTAGATCCGTTGAGTGCGGAAAGATTGGTGCTTGACCAAGCGGGTAGTGGTGCTTTTGATGTGATTGATTTCAATGAGCTGGAAGAAACTTCTTATCTGTTAAGTGGCACACTTTTGGATCAGGCAGGTAATTCATTGGTCATTAATCATTCCTTTTTAATTGATCGAACTGCCCCATCTGTTGATTGGTTGACGCCTGAAAATGAGGGAATCTATGGCGCCACTGACACAATAATGCTGACAGGTGATTTGATTGAGGACAATTTATCACAATATGAATTGGCCATTGCAGCTGATATGGAGCCATATGACTGGCAAGTCATTACTGACGGTAGTGAAATTGTTGATAATCGTTTTGATTATGAATGGCCGATTAATGTTGAAGATGGTGTGTATTTACTCAGGGCTTTGGCGATTGATGATGCCGATTGGCAAACTGAATCAATCATCAATATCACCCTTGATCAAACCCCACCCATTGTCTCCATTGACTCACCCGTTCATCAAAGTACCCAAGGTGTAAATATTGCCTTTATAGGTACAGCCACAGATCAAAACTTGAGTAATTACACCATTAGCTACCGCACTCAAGGCGGAACCCCTGCTGATTGGCGTGTGATTCATTCTGATGTCACAGCTAAAAACAATGAACCATTATTTGATTGGAATCATGGACTGATTTCAGGTTCATATGAAGTGAGGTTATTGGCCACTGATATTGCAGGTCAACAAAGTGAAGTAATCATATCGTTGGAGATTGATGCTGAGCCACCTTTGGCGCCTGTTCAATTAACGGCCACTTTATTGAATGATAACGATGTGCAGTTAACCTGGCAGCATCCTGATGATAACGATGTCGCGGGATATCGGGTGTTTCGAAATGGTGAATTAATCAATGATCAATTGGTGACATTAACATCTTTAAATGATATGGGTCTTCCAGAAGGTGAATTTAACTATCGTGTATTTGCCATTGACGATTTAGGTAATGTCAGTGAAGGCAGTAATGTGGCTTCAGTGTTGGTGGATACCGTTGCGCCTGAAGTGACCCTTATCAGTCCTTTAAACCAGGCTTTGGTCAGTGGTACCGTGGAAATTGTGGGATCAATTGAACAAGTGGATGATTTAGCCACAGCACAATTAAGTTATCGAATGCAAGGTGAGTCATTACCCGGAACCATGATTTATCAAACATCACTGCCTGTGTTAGCTTATCAAATGGCCAGCCTTGATACTTCGTCACTCCTTCAGGAACAAAACTACATTATTAGATTACAAGCGGAAGATGAGTCCGGAAATTTAGCTTCGGTGGAACATGAGATAACAATTGATAATGTGCCGCCAGATGCACCTTTAAATTTAACCCATCAATTGATTGGTACAAGTCAGGTTGATCTAACGTGGACGCCCAACAGTGAATCTGATTTAAGTGGCTATGTGATCTTTAGAAATGGCGTCATTATTTCAGGTGGCGGAACCATTGCATCTGGGCAAATACAACAAACAAATTACAGCGATGAAAATGTACCTGATGGTAGCCATAGCTATTATGTGGTAGCTGTTGATCATGCTGAAAACATCAGTTTGCCCAGTAACAGTATTGAAGTGCAGATTAACCGCAGAGCACCGGATGCCTGGTTTACTGCACCCGCAGATGGTCTTGAATTTGAAGCTCCAATCCTATTGCAAGCAACTTCTGAAGATCAGGATATTGCGAACATGTTGTTTGAATACTCAGCAGATAGTAATAATTGGGTGACGCTGATCAATGATTCTGAAGCGCCTTTTGATGCTGTTTTAGATGCTAATTCACTGGGTTTGGATTTTGGTCAATTGCAAATAAAAGTTACGGCGACCGATGAAGGTGGTCAGTCTGATAGCTCACCGGATATACGGTCAATTGAATATACAGATTTAACGGCTCCGAACCCAATCGAAGGATTAACTGCTTCAGTCAATGGGGGTGATATCTCCTTAAGCTGGACGGCCAATAATGAGCCGGACTTAGCCGGCTATAAAATCAGCCGCAAGCAACTTGAACCAGTGGCTGAAGCTGACTATACAGTACTCACACCTGTTGCTATAACAGATACAAACTTTACAGATGTTGGATTAGCAAATGGTACCTATCAATACCGTGTGGTGGCAATGGATGATTTTGACAACCTATCATCTTCAGTGACTTCAGAAAGCCTTGCTGTATTTTCAATCAGTTTGAAGCAACCGTATTCTCCCGTGTTGGCACCGGCAGATATTATTTTCCGAGGTAGTAGTCCTCAAGCAGGTGATTTGCAGTTGTCATTAAGCAATGCTAATGGCACACAAGCATTAGCACCGGTAACTTTAGATGTATCAGGTGAATTTGAAACCCCGGCATTGTCCTTAAGTATAGATGATAACAGCTTGACGATGGTATTGATTAATGCAGAAGGACATCAAAGTAAGCCCGATTATAAAACTGTTCAAGTCAGCGGGATACCTATCTCGCCTTTAAATGAAAATGGCGTTGAGAACAACTTTATTGTTGATTACAGCTGGCAGTCTCCGGATGGCAATACGATTGGCTATTTACCTTATTTAAATAACCAGCTGGTTTTCACTGAAGAACGCATTGTTGATAATATGACTTTTTCTGCAAGTTCCTACGATTACAATGCGCCATTGATTTTGGATGAAGATGAAAATTCGTTCTGGGAACCCAACTGGAATGACATCAATAATGGCGAGCCTGTTTTCCTGCAGCTTAACTTTGACTCTCCAAAATGGCTGACAAGTACCCAAATCCACTGGCATGAGGACGGTCAGGTTTCATCGCCAGAAACTTATTTGCTCCAATACTTATCCAACGGTGTTTGGATTACTCAGGCAGATTTCAGCGGTCATACCGGTCAACAAGTCACTTATCAGGGTGATGTGCCGTATTTAACCACTTCGGTTCGCATCTATATGCCCTTAGAAGCCAATAATTACAATAATATTAAACTCAGTGAGCTGGTTCTAAAGCACCAGCCATTTACTGAGCAACTATCACATAGCCAAACAGTATCAGATGGCGAACATCTTTTTCAGGTAAGTGCCATTAATCAATACGGGTTTGAAAGTCCGTTAACTTCCGGCTTAAACTTTACGGTCGGTGATGTGACACCGCCCGAACCGGTCACTTTAGCCGGCCAGGTGGTTGATACATATAATGCACATTTATCGTGGCAAAGTAGTGTGTCTTCCGATGTGACGAAGTATCGATTATTTCGGAATAATACACTTATCTTGTTAACGGAAGATTCGTCCGTTTTATCTTACCAAGATACTGGTTTGGCTGACGGTGAGTATGAGTATCGGGTTGCTGCTGTGGATGCTGCGGGTAATCAATCAACATTATCAAACCAAGTAATATTGAATATAGCCAGAGAACCCATTGCAGCGCCCGAAAACTTGAGTGTTGAAGCAGTCATTGGAGGCAGTCACTTATTGTTAAGCTGGGATATAGTCAATGATCCCTATCTCGCTTATTATCAGATTTACCGTTCATCACAATCAAATACTAATTTTCTAAAACAGCTTCAGAGTAACTCCGAGGAAGCTGTCGATGCCGTAAATAATGGTATCACCTACTATTATTATGTGACAGCTGTAGATACATTTGGCAACGAAAGTCCACCATCTGAAATTGTTTCTGGTACCGCCAGAGACTTAACCATACCCGAACAACCGGTAATTTTGACTCCGACAATAGCCGGATATCCAATATCAGTGACAGAGACACATGCAGATATTAGTGGAAACGGATCACCCAATACTGAAATTAATTTATTTCACAATAATCAATGGAAAGATTCTGTTCAATCTTCGCAAGAATACATGACAAGAGTAACAGAACTGGATGGGTTTTATAATAATTTAAGGTTTAATCGAAGTAATGAATATATAGCCTATTTTGACTTTATGACTGGTCAAATAATCATGGAGAATACAGCGACCTCTGAAATTATCAATGTGCCTATTCAATTTGTAAATGGCGATTCACTTCAATGGAGTCATCAGGGTGATACGCTTTATGTCGTTGAGGGCTCAATTGGTAACAGCATATTACATCAGGTACAACTTGATGGTTCTGTTTCTCAAACGACATTAATGAGTTCATCAATAGACTTTGTCAAGGTGTCTGATGACGAGCAAAAAGTGATTTATGTTGGTGAAGCCTTTAATGATGTAACTCAACAAACTGAATATGGATTATGGTTTTATAATTTTTACGAACAAACCAATCAGAAAATATCGATTAATGATGTTATTCAATTGCAACAAGATGCAATCGTTTGGTCCCATGATAATCAACAAGTTTTATTTATAAATTTTGCTAATGGACATGGCAACCACGGACAAGTGTGGCGTTATAACAGCCAATCGCAAAGTTTAGACCAATTGGAGCTTAGTACAGCCGCTTATTCTATATTATCCATAGACTCACAGAAAAGGTTCATATACTTTACCGATCAAGATAACGGGTCACCATACATTAGGAGAATGTCGCTAAATGATTTGTCAAGCATTGAACTGGCCAATCAAGGTTATGATATGAGCATGCCTGTTGTTGGCGATAATCCGGATATAATTTTAATTAGTCGTGATTGCTGTGACAAAGTATTAGTAGATTTATTGACAGCTGAAATCCTGGCTGAATTCACTGGATTCGCTCCTCGAACACCCGCATTGTGGCGAGATGATGGCAGTATTATTGCTCATGACCTTACAACCAGAACTGAAATTATTCCACCAGGTTTCTTCTTATTTAAGGATGTCAATCTGGTGTCTGGTAGCAATGAATTTTACGTTACTGCCCGTAAAAACAATGATTTGGTATCTGAACCTTCTGACAACATAGTCATCAATCTACTCCCGGAAAGTCTACCGGATTTAGAAATTTTAAATCACTATATTCATGTATCCCCTGAAAATCTGGCGCCTGAAGAAGAATTGAATGGCTCTATTGTCATCAAGAACAACAGCACCATAGATGTGGCTCAGGTTTCAATAATCGTCACGTTAGTTAAGCCGGACTTAAGCACTGAATTACTGTTGGGCAGTCCTATTCAGACAGCCGTATCTGCTGAAGGTGTTTACATTAAAAATTTCACCTTGCCGGGCATGCTGTCGGAAGGACAATATACCTTGGTGGTTGAAATTGATGAGGAAAATCAAGTTATTGAGAGCAATGAGCGTAATAATTTTGCTCAAAAGTCATTCTTTGTTCTGACAGAACAACAACCGTTTCTCGAAATGGATTTAAATCAATCCAACTTGGCGCCAAATGAAACACTGACAGGTCTTGTCAGTGTTTATAACCCGACCTCGGAATTTAATGGTTCGGTTGGAATTAAAATAACGGACTCTCAAGGTTACTCCGTTGGATATGAAGAAATCTATACGCTTGAAAATTTGGATAATCAGCAAACATGGCAGTCAGAAATTTCCTGGGAAACTGATCATGTGTTTGCAGGAGATTATCAAGTTCATGCAACCTTGTATGATGATAACCAAACTGAAATTTCAGCGGTAGTTACTGACGTCACAATAGGCACTTATTCTGAAATTGATTTGAGCGTTTTTTCGACAAATAGCCAGCCCTTGCAGCCAGGTGAAATCGAATTAAATGCAGAGGTTGATTACATCGATGGTAATGTAACTCTGGGTGGTCTGCTCTTATGGGAAATAAAAAATTCCCAAGATCAGGTGGTTTGGCAATTTGAAAGTTCCTTGAGTCAATTAAATCCCGGCAATAAATATAACTACACCGCTTTATGGAATGCTAATGGTGCTGGTCAATATATTCTGACCGTTACTTTGACTGCGCCGGGGACCAGTAAAACTGCAACGCTGCCTATGTCAATGACACCGCCACAATCGACTGTTTCAGTTCATGGTACTATTAATACCCATGGTAATGATTTAATTTTAGGTGAGGATTTTGCCATTGATTATATGGTTGAAAATCAAGGTGATAGTATCTTAAATAATCTACCTGTCACTTTGTTCTTGTACAACAGCGATATAAGTCAACTTGTCTATGATTCTGCCTCCGATTTAACACTGGCAATCAATGAAACTCAAGCATTACAGGTTAATTGGGATACCAATAGTCTCAATCAAGACAGGTATGTACTGGTATTGCAAGCTGACTTGACTGCTTTTGGCGGTAGTGAAAATACTATTTTAGATACCCGTACGGTTGATGCGGTCGATGGTACGCCACCAACGCTTGATGTCATAACGCCTTTGGATGGTGGTTATTATCAACCCAATCTTAACGTCCGTGCTCAGGTTACTGATACATGGTCAAGTATCGCTGATGTCTCTGTCAGTTTGGATGGCGCACCAGCCGTGAAATTGAACAATAACTCAATTAATAATCAGTATGAAAAATTACTGGTAGGTTTATCAGAGGGTTTACATCATATCGATTGGTCAGCCACCGATGAAGTTGGCCATTTGGCTCAACGAAGTACGACGTTCGTTGTTGATGGTACATCGCCTGAAATTACAATTACTGGGGTTAGTGAAAATGGCATGTATTCGGGCACAGTTAACGCCGATGTCATTATTGTGGAAGATAATTTAGCCACTTCAAACATTACACTCAATGGGCAAACATTTGTGCCCGGCACCGATATTACTGATGAAGACAGTTATCGCTTAAGTGTGGTGGCCACAGATTTAGCGGGCAATCGAACGTTAAAAACTGTGACGTTCACATTGGATTTAACTGCGCCTGTGGTAGAGATAACGGATCCTATTGCAAATAGTGAAGTTAATCAGGACTTGATCAATGTCACAGGTTATACCGAAGTCAATTCCACGGTCACACTGAGCTCAGTTTCTCAGACTTTAACAACAGTGTCAGATTATCAAGGACAATTCGCTTTTTCTGATGTTATTTTATTAGAAGGTGAAAACACCCTTTCAGTACACGCCCAAGACGAGGTTGGGAATGTCGGACCAATACAAAGCGTGCAAGTCACTTATACACCACCCATTAATTTGCAAGGCAGCATAACAGTATTGGCCGAAGTAAATTTAGGCGATGATGTCACAGTTGATTTCACCGTTGAAAATCTAAGCCAGATTGATTTGTTGCAAGTGCCAATTGAGCTCCGATTGTTAAATGTGTCAACCGGTGCGCAAGTATTGTCACAAAATTATTCAGTTGATCTTTCGCAACAAGGTCAATATCAGGTCACCTGGCAATTTAATTCAACCAGCTTACAAAAGGGTAGTCACCGATTGCAGTTGTGGGTTAATGTGGACCAGCAATGGCAACAATTGAAAGAACAACTCATTCTCTTCAAGGACAACACTGGACCTGAGATTTTCATTAATCGACCGATTGACAATGAAAATTACGGTGCCAGCATTGAATTGTCTGTGTTAGTGACAGATCAATACAGTGACATTACCCTGGTGGACTATCAGTTGGATCAGTCGGGTCAATGGGATAGCATGAGCTTTGATGGTGTTAATTATATCAAATCATTGCCACTGTCTCATGGTAGTCATCAGGTTGAATTCAAAGCCATTGATACTGATAACAACGAATCAATGTCAAATCTGATTGATTTCAATATAGACAGCCAAGGGCCAGGAATTGCCATTAACCAACCAGTGGATGGTCAGTTTTATCCTCAAAATGTAACCCTGGACTTCCAGGTCCAAGACGATAATGTTTTTACATCAATTGCTACTTTGAATGGCACAGCTACAGTCAATGGTGCCGTTATTAGCGATGAAAATGTCTATCAACTTGACATTCAAGCCGAGGATGAATTTAGTAATTCGTCCAATAAACAAATTCAATTTACCATTGATAAAACAGCACCGGTGTTAACCGTGACCAGCCCGGTAGATAATGCTGAAACAAATAGCAGCATCATGACCTTTGAGGGTGATGTTAATGAATCCGCTGAAATTGAATTAAACCTCAATGGTCAAACGTTTAATGTCATGAGCACAGGATTATTTAGTTTTGCAGATGTGCCGTTGCAACCGGGTGAGAATCTGTATTCTTTGATAGCGACAGATCAGGCCGGAAATATCAGTACACCTCAAAACCGCAGCCTGTACTATTATCAGACCGGCCAGGTAGCAGGTCATATTTGGCATGACTTGAATCAAGATGGATTGTTTAATGGAAATGAGGTAGGACTCGATCAAATTGACATTGAATTGTCTAACAATCAAGGTTTAATCTATACAGGTGAAACAGATTCAGCTGGATATTATGTTTTTGATGATGTCAGAACAGGGGACTATACCTTAACAATAACCAATCAAAATCTTGTTACAGAATGGTATAACACCACAGCTAATCATCCGGCATCAATCACGGTTATTGCAGATACAGAGCAGGTCGTTGATTTTGGTTTTTATCTGGCCGATGCTGATTTGAGCAGTTCTATTGATATAAGCCACCTCAAAGGCCGACTGCTGATTTGGTTGGACCCAGAAACAGCGACCTACGACAGTAATACCTGTCTGGGTGTAAATAACTGGATGATGTCAAAAGCCACCAGCAGAACCTGGCAGGATCAAGACATTATCTGGGCCAAACTCTACGATGAAGCCGGATTGCTCATTCAAACAGAACAAATCTCCTATGTGGACATGATGGCCAATTCTGTGGGTATGATTGATGAAGTGCCTGAAACCGTTGATGTTAATCTTCAATTGATGTCTCTTAATTATGGAGAACTTAGAGCACGAATTCTTGCCGCCTCAGCTTTATCACCGCCAGTAATTCCTCATAACTATTATTTAGAGTTGGGCATTGTTTCAGTGAATGGTGATGAGTTATGGCGTGGCGATATAATCAATCCGGTTTGTGAAACCTGGAACCAATTTGACACACATATAGGAGATTTATTGCTGTCCAATGTGTCTTTATATCCGAGTATTGCATCGGATGATCCAAATTCAATATCTCAATCTCCACTGTTGCGTCAACAAAAGCGAATGTTAATCCAATTACTGGATAATCAAGGCTGGTCTTATCATATCAGCGAGAATAACAATGACTTTGAAGCTGAGTTAGATAATGGCCATTATGCTGCTTATATACTGTTTTCAGAATCACCGCAAATATCTGAACAGATACAAACTAAGTTAAATGACGCTTTAATATCAGGTGATGGTGTATTCATTGCCTCTGGTGTCACACAGTTACAAGCTTCGCTCGAAAATGAATTAGGCGTTCAGATTGAAGGTTATTATAGCCAAGCGGAACAATTGTCTATCGCCGATTCAGATGTTTTCGAAACAGGTCTGATGAATCTGCAACATGATGAACAAGTCTTAAAAGTCAGTCTCACGACCGGTGATTCTGAGGCTAAATTTATAGGCTTAGATGTGTTGCCACCTGCAGATAAGGCTATGGTTGTCAATGTATCGGGAGATGGGCACAGTATATTTGCCGGATTTGATTTGTTACTGCAAGCCACCGGTCTCAGTGAAGTGAACGGCTATCAGAATATGCTAATGGATGCCATCGCTTATATTCAAAAAGCAGGGCAAGCATTTCAGCTCAACAGGGCACGAATGGTCCGTTTCACCCTACAAAATAATGGTCGACCTGTGTCCGGAAAAGTCGCAGTGACTCTACCGGCGGACGTCAGTTTGGCTTATACAGAAATAGCCGCCACAGACACGGTCAGTGGTTTTGAGTTTAATTATACTCTGGCAGAGAATGAACACCTGAACCATGATTTTTGGCTACAGGTTAATGATTCACCGGTTACAGTTGAATTTGATGTTTACATTGGCACATCTTCAGAAATTTTTGAACACAACGAGATTGAATTAATTGCCAATCAATTACCGGATCTCAGCGCTTATATCACCAATTGTCAAACCGGCACCAAGCCCGGGGAGACATTAACGTACCGCTATGAAATAAAGAATAATGGCAATATAGATATTAATGGTGCCGGGGCCAATAGCCAGTTGAGTGCTGAATTGTCCAACCCCACCTGGACTTGCGATGCTAATAATGGTGCTGTTTGTCCGCAACAAAGTGGCACAGGTAATCTGACTTCCCTGCCATTAAATTTACCGGTCGGCAGTGAAATAATCTTTTATCTGCAAACTACTGTGACCGGCAATGAAAACAACATCGCCCAAGCAAACGTCTCCATTGACATGCCGCAAGATGCATTCGATATAAATCCGGAGAACAATGAAGCCGGCGATGCCGATGATATTTATTGGTATTTATTTAAAAACGGTTTTGAATGTGCAGAACCGGGACAACTTTATAGTCCTGGGCAAACATTCAATCACAAAACAGGGATTGTAAAATGAGTAAGGAACGAACAATAAAAATAGTATTAATGGCGGTTATCGCCTTTATTTCAGTGCCGGTTTTGCCTGAAACGACCGGCCTTGATTCAGAGGGTAACTTTTCACAACAATGGCTCAACGAATTGTTAATGGGCAATGACCTCAGTCACAAATCCAAAGCCTATGCTCAGGAAATGCAACTAAACAAACAACATAACAGCCCAAATATCAGTAACCCACTGACCACTTATCAATTGAGTAAGCAGCGTTATGTGGGTTTAATAAACCGGACGCTTCAAGAAAAAACACTCAACTCAAAGCATCAATCGTATCTTGATTTTCATTATCAGCAATTCAAACCCCAACAACAGCAAACATTACATTGGCTGAGCGAGATCAAAACAAGACTTATTCAATCTGATGTATCCCCTGAAAAATTAAATAAATTTGAAAAACTGTATGGGAATATTGAGGCAGAAGTTCAGGCTTTTAAACAGTTGTCCGAAACACCTATTCATGAATGGAACACAGCAATAAAATCTCTTTGGAAAATCATTAACACCAAAAATAAGTCAGGTTATGGTCATAGCAATACGAGCCCCAACATTCTACGTAACACATCACTGCCTTACAGTCAGCTAAATTTAGCCGCACCTGCACTGACTTATGAGCCTGTAATCACGCCCTCATACCATAACCAGAATGCACTGCCGGGTGGTGTGGCAGCCTTGCAAAGTGACGAAATGGTTCAGCTAACGCCTGAAGTGAATCAGTTGGCCGCTGATTTAGATTACGATTACATCCGAATCTATAATTTTGTCAGACAACAAGTGACAGAACAAATGTATGCCGGTGGCATGAAAGGCTCACAGGGGGCATTATTGTCCATGTCAGGTAACGACGTTGATCAGGCGGCTTTGTTAATTGCCTTACTCAGAACATCACAAGTGCCGGCCCGGTTTGTTCAGGGAATCGTTGAATTGCCGGTGGAACAAGTCGCCGCTTCCATGGGATTAGAAAGCGCTTCTCAAGTCATGCTGGCTTTGGACCGTTCCGGCATTGCTTATGAACCGGTTATTCAGGGTGGACAAGTTCAGTCCATAAGAAGGCTCTATACCTGGGTCAGTGCTTATATACCCTACGGTCATTACCGGGGAAGTTATAATAATACCAGTGATCCCGCCTGGATTCCCTTAGCTCCAGGATTTAAACACTATGAAGTGACCTCATCTGAGTTTAATTATCAGGAAACTGGGCTGAACTCAGATGACGTCATAGATGACTATTATTCGGAACAAGCCGGAGATATATCGCCATTCAATATCTGGCAAGATCAGCTTAATCAAGCTGTGGTGGATAATCAATTGACCCTTGAGGGTGCTGATATTGATAACACCACTGAAACCTTATCCTTATTGCCGGCCTCACTGCCGTATGAGGTGGTACTTACACAGTATGAAAGCATTGAATTTCCTGAAAATCAATTACATCAGATAACACTTAATCTAAGTCATCAAGGCGCTGATATATTAAATAAAACGATTGCCATGCCGGCATTGGCGGGTAAACAACTGTCATTGTCTTATATGCCGGCTTCTGTGGATGACATGAATGTAATCAATCAAATGGGTGGCATGGCGTTGGTGCCGCCCTATTTGGTGGACCTAAAACCGGTATTAAAAATCAATGGTGAAGCCGAGGTTAGCCAAACTGGCACCATTGGCATGAGCCAGAACCAGGAACTTACCATCCGTCTGCAATTTCCCGGGGGTTCGACAACAGTGAACAGGCAGCTGTTGGCCGGCAACTATTTAAACATCATCACCGGCACCCAAAATGATCATTACCCAATAGCAGAAGATTTAAATGTGCTTCCGGGGACCGAAACCAAAGCCAGCCGCCTGATGCATAATTTAGGCCTTAATTACCATAAGAAATGGTCTGAGGCTGAAGGTACTCTAAGCCATGTCATGGATATAGCTGTCATTCGAGCGCTACCCTCACTGGTATTGGTTGCGCCGGAATATGATGTCGATTTTTATCAAGGTTTACCGGTTCAAATGGCTTTTAAAGGCATCAGTATGGATGCCATGAGCCGAACTGTGGATGCGATTCCACGAGGTCAGACACCGGAAATTGACTGGATGAAATTAGCCGCTCTCCAGGGCTCTTGGTTAGAAGCCGATATTTTTAGAGGCCAGTGGCAAATTCAGGCCGTATCCGCAGATACAATCCTTAAAGCCCAACAGATTACCGGTGAAATAATTCATGAAATTAACGCTGGAAACATAAGCCAAATTTTACCCGGCATCAATGCCCAAGCTCATATTAAGGACCATATCAGCCAATATGTCCAACAAGGCTACCACGCCCAAATTGCCACCAATCCATACGGTCAAGACAGTTGGCAAGGCCATGGCTGGCATATCTGGCACCCCGATTCAGGCGCATCAGGCTACTTTATTTCAGGTGACTATGCCGGTGGTCAAACCACCGAACCACCTGAAAACTGGATTTCCGATGATATCAGACAGCTTCTGATGGCACCGTATGGTCAAGGGGTGAATAATGATCCACTCTCGGCACGAAACATCATCAAGATAGTTTCTACGGACAATCAAATCGGCGTCGTAAACCAGATGTTAGCCAAACCAACTCAGGTATTGGTAACCGATTCGCAAAATCGACCCGTGGTTAATGCGATGGTCAGGTTCGAAATGAAAACCGATCAAGCTGAACTTCAGACAAATACGGGATTTGCTAATACCTTAGTAACGTATTCCAATGATTATGGCATTGCAGAAGCTAATATTATGTTGGATGAAAAAATACATTTAGGGTCTTTGTTTCGTCTTGATCCATCTGATAAATACCCGACTTTATTGGGTGTTGTGGAAAGCCTTGTTTCAGTCAATTCCAATTTAGGTTTTATAAATCTAGATGAGAACTTTCGACATTATGCACTGCCAGATGAGCCAACCAGTATTGGAGTTAAAGAGTGTAATTGGAATAGCTTTGAAGAATGTAATGCTTTTGGTAGTCAACAAGAAATGCGAGCCGGTAATATACATGTGGTTGTATTAGACCAATACAATAATGCAGTTTCAAACGTTCCAATTCAGCTTTCAGCAGAGACACCAATTCCAAGAGCAGGTAAAAATAAGGCCAAAGCTTATCAACCTCAGTCGCATGAAGTTCACGCATCTGGTAATGAGGGAACAATGTTTACTTCAAATGAAATGATTCTTGATGATTTAATTAAATCAGGTGTTTCACCAAATAACATTAAATCTACAATCATGGGCCGTTGTGACCAAGAAACGCCCGCTAAAATAGCAGCTAATAGTTGCTATAATAATTATGTAGAGGATGTTCCTGCATGCGCTAAAGAAACAGACATAATATATTCAAAAAATGGTTGGGCAACTTTTACTTTTTATAATGGTAAAGGGTATCCAGGCACTCGGTTTCCAATTAAAATCAGTTCGTCAGGGTTAGAGGATAAATTTGTCAATCGTTACAATGGATTAGGTGGGAGTCCATCAGGATCATTATTTGCTGGAGAAGATTTTAATGGGCCGAATGGTAACTTCTTTGCAACAAAGCCTTTTACAAGCTTATCTAAAACGTTGAGACCCTATTATTTATCTTATAGTTCAGATGGAACTGAAGATGGTTGTGTTTTTATTCAGCATACCGTTGGTTCGATTGCCAATCAAACCACCGAGAGTGTATCGGGTAATGCTTCATTAACTGTATCAGGCTCTTTGACACACATGGATGTTGAATATGCGATGGGATCAGAAGCCAGTATTAATTATAATAAAATTAATAGTTATGATGTGATTTTTGACGGTGTTGGAATTTACCCCGGAAAAAAATATTCTTATTGGATTTTTAATTTATTCAGTAAAACAGTGACTGCTGAGGTAATTAGCCGAGACCCAGCAATTTTCATTTTAGCTGATGATTCTACTACAGCAGTTAGTTCTTTCTTTAATGTCCAAATTTCTCCGGCCATTTATCGCCCCTTAAACTTGATGGCGAAATTTTACGCCGATAATGAAGTCATTTCTGAGTATAAAATTAATTACCCGAATGGTTCTCTCATCGAAGTCATGTTACCTGCCGGAACTGTTATTGATCCTGTCAAGTCATATTCCATAGAATTATTTTTTAACGAAGGCACTGATTATGAAATTGTTTTTGATAAGCAACCTCTGGAGGGCATAGATCGCAGACTGGTTAGTGCCGTTAATTGTGATAATAACAGTGGTTTGGCAGGCGGTTGTGGTGGTCCTGTCATCAATGGGCAATTTGATCGCCCGATTCAGTTATCTACAAATGTAGATCTGGCCAATGCAGCGGTCTGCCGTCAGCAAGGCTTTAATATCAATATGACCACCGATGCCCGTGTCACCATAGAGGCGTTTCAACATGATTTAAATGGCACACCGGGTGAAGAATCAATTATTGTTGTTGATAATGAGACTATGGCTACCGGTATTAATACCGTTGCGGCACAAGCTGAAACCTTTAGAAACCATAACTACACCCTAAAAATAACTGCCACCGATGATGTCACCGGTGAAGTGGAAGAAGTGTATGGATTGATGACGTCTCAATATGATTTAAAAAACGCTCTACCCATCGGTCACGCTGTGGTCAAAGGTGTGGATTTGGCGGATGGTTCCATGGTCTATTCCAAAAAAGATATTTCATTGGTTGCTCCTGGTGCCGATTTGGAATTCACCAGAACTTATTCATCACAAGGTCGACATGATATGGGGGCTTTGGGTTATGGCTGGGTGCATAATTATTTATCCAGGGTTATTGTTGATAATTGCGGCGGTGTGACAGTAACCGGGAGTGATGCCGGGTCAGCGCGTTTTAAAATCCAGGGCGATGAGTTTGTCCCTCTAAAAGGCTATCATTCATCTTTGGTTTTAAATGATGATGGCAGTTTTGATTTTTTCCCGAAAGGCGGTCTGCGGTATCATTATGTCAAGATGCAGGATAAGGTTTGGTGGATGAGCTATGTCGAAGACCCCAGTGGTAATCGCTTAACCGTCAATTTAGAGCCTCGTGCCGGCGCACCCATTATTCGTTCAGTCACTGATTCGGTCGGGCGAACATTAAATTTCACCTATACCTTAAAATCATTTGGGTTGTTTTCTTCAGAAATGTTAACCAAAGTAACTGGACCTGATGGTATTAATCTAACTTTTGACTATGATTCTGTGGGTAACCTGATTAAAGCCCAAAGGGAAGGGGACAGTACCGATAAAATCATGACCTATTCAGGTGACCAGACGGGACCCAGTCGCTCGTTGTTACTCAGCGTTAAAGATAAGCCCAGAAACAGCACCCGCAGTTGGACTTACCGTGAACAAAGTATTGATCCAAGTGGATTATCTATACCGACCATTGCCAGTATTAAAGTCGCTTCCATTAGCGAAACCGATGCCGGCAGTACAAATTTCAGTTATACTTCTGGCAATGCCTATAACAGCAGCGCCCAAGTCAATCAAAACAGTCAAATGACGCATTACACTTTGAATGACTATGGCGCCGCCACTCAAATTGACAGTCCGGCCGGGACGCGTTCATTTGATTGGGATACGGACACTGATGTCTTGTTGATGAGTGAAACGGATGAAAATGGTCGTCTCAGGTCATTTGAATATGATGCTTTTGGTAATGTCACTGAAGAACGCATTGGCACATTGGTTTCTCATTACACGTATGAAAGCCCGCAGGCTTTTGACCCGCCCTACATCAAAGACCGGATTAAAACTCACACCAATTGGCGCGGTGACCAGACAGTTTATCAATACGACCTGGCCGGTCGAAAAACCAAAGAAACGCTGGGAGGAATTAGCGTTGAATACAGTTATAACGGCCAGGGCTTGGTGAACTTTATCACTGATGGCCGTGGTCTAACAACAGCCTTGACTTATGACAGTTATGGTCATCAAAAATCAATTCGAAATCCCGAAAGTATTACCATATCCAGCACCTATAATGCCCGAGGGCAAAAGCTAACTGAAACAGATGGCAATGGTCATGTAACCACCTTCAATTATGACAACAGCGATCGGGTAACCCAGAAGCAGTTAGGTCAGCGAATCTGGACAACAGTCTATGAAAACGGTGGTCGTAAACGCACAGAAACTGACCCCTTAAATCAGCCAACAGAATATCAATACGATGCGCAAGGCCGATTGCTGTCTGTCACCAATGCCAACAACGACATCATGAGCTACAGTTATGATGATAACGGCAATAAACTCAGTGAAACTGATTTTGGTAACCACACCACAACCTTCAGCTACAACACGGCTAATCGATTAGAAACTAAAACTGAACCCCTGGGTAAAATAACCACGTACACTTATGATAATGTCGGCAATGTTTTATCTGAAACCACCGCAGATCGTGTCACTGAATATGGTTATGACCCAAATAGGTACTACCAAACCGCCATCACCCGCAAAGCCGCCAGTGGCGATGCGGTTATAAGCCGGACTGTAGATGGCCATGGTAATATCCTCACTGAAACCGATCCGAATCAAAACGAAACCACCTTCACCTATGATGCCCATGACCGCTTGTTAACCGAATCAGGGCCACAGGGTTCGGGTCGTGTTTTGACTTACGATGGAAACGGAAATGTCGAATCGGAAACTATTTTAAACAGCACCGGTAACCAGGTCACAACACACAGCTACGATCTGGCCAATCGCTTGAGTCAGAGCACACTGCCAGAAGGTGGTATCATGAGCTACAGCTATGATGGCAACGATAATATTATTGTCGAAACCAAATCCAATGGCTATCAGGCTACTTATTCATATAACAACCTTAATTTGCCCACTTCTAAACAATTTGCTTCAGGCTCTGGATCTTTGGTTTGGAATTTAGATTATGACAATGCCGGAAACCTCATCAGTGAAGACGGGCCCCATGGCCAGGCCATTACTTATACCTATGACGCCCTGAACCGTGAAGAAACCAAGACCGATGTCATTGGCCTGGTGAAAACCACCACCTACGATGCCGATTCCAATATCAAGACCGAAACTGACGGCAACGGCACACTCATAAGCCATACCTATAACGCCCTGCATCAAAGAACAAAAACCACCCGGCCTTTAAGCAGAAGCCACGACTTTACCTATACCCTGTTTGATGAATTAAAAACTGACACCGGCCCCAATGGCACCATAACCCACACCATTAACCAATTAGGCCGCAAAGTCGAAAGCCAGGGACCGGATGACTATCATAGGCTTTATGGTTATGACCGCAACGGTAACCTGACATCAGAAACCGATTCAAAAAGCATCACCACCACGCATGTGATCAATGGTTTGAATCAAACCACCTCAAGCACCCGCGCGGGCTTCACCCAATTATTCACCTACGATACCGTAGGCAACCTGCTCACCGAGACCGATTATCGGGGGATCGTCACAGAACACAGCTATGATAAAGAAAATCGCCGGACAGAAACCAAACGTGCCGGGGTCAGGCAACAGTCAACCACCTATAATAAAGCCGGATTGCCGGTAATTGAAAAGGACGCGAATGGATATAACACCGTGCACGAGTATAATGGTCAATACCACAAAACCCGAACCATCATGCCGGAAAACCAGGTCATTAAATACACACCTAATGCCTATGGTGATGTCATCGCCCAGGATAACCCGGGTCCCAATGATATCGTGCGTATCTATGATGAACGCAGACGACTCACCTCAGAAACCAACGGTGCAGGTGAAACAACACAATACGAATACGACGGAAACAATAACCGCACTGCGGTGATAAAACCCGAAGGGAACCGCTGGGAATATGATTTTGATGTAGCCAACCGCTTAACCCATGTCAGAAATGTCCCCGAAGCCATTGAAACCATTTACACCTACGATGCCGCTGATAACCTCAAGACCATCACCGATGCGGAAAATAAGGTCACGACTTTTGATTATGATAATCGGAATCGTAAAACTTCCAAAACCTATCCCGGCGAGACAGCCGTTATTGACTATGATTATGATGCCAACAGTAATTTAACTGATATCGATTTACCCAATGGCACACATATTACATACACCTACGATGACCTCAACCGCCAAACCAATCAAAACTACACAGGCACCTACGGCACAGCCAGTGTCACTTATACCCTGGATGGTAATGGGAATATTGAACAGGTTGATGAAGTGATTGAGGGTCAATCCTATGTGTACACCATGGCTTATGATGATTTTGATCGTATGGAGCGGAAAACCGACCGTTATGGCAATAGTTTTGATTACAGCTATGATGCCAATGGAAACCGCAAGGTCTTTAAAGACCAGACTAATCAGCTGACCAGTTATACCTATGACAAGCTTAACCGCCTAAAACAAATGACTAATCCCAGTACCGGGGCTTTTGAGTGGTCGTATAACTCTGCCGGTTTACCTGACCAATTGGACTACCCCAATGGCTCTCAGTCCAACTATACCTACGATAACGCCAACCGCATTGATGTCATTGACAACAAACAATCTGGTGTCACTGTCACTCAACATGATTATGACTATGATTTAAACGGTAACCGCATCAAACTCACCGAAAGTAACATTGATGCTGCACAAATCACAAGCTATGACTATGACGAGGCCGATCGATTGGTTAAAGTCTATTACCCGACCACCATCAATAGTTATACGCTTGATAAAGTCGGTAACCGCGAACTTGAAGTCATCGACACAGGCGGGGTCTTAATCACCCGTGATTATGACTACAATAACCGTGATCAACTCATAACCATCACCGATAACGATGGTCTTGATGTCAGTTATGACTATGACGCCGCCGGTAATCAAACCGAAAAAACCCAAAACGGCGTGACAACTGTATTCGATTACAGTGCCAGACAACGGGTCAAAAGCATCACCATAGGCGCTCAAAGCCCGATTGAGTACCAGTACGATCACAGTGGCCAACGCATCAACCAACAAAACAACGGCACTGAAAAACGCTACCTGTATGATGGCCTGACATTAATCGCCGAAACCAACACCCTCGGCAACACCATCGCCCGCTACCACTACGGCATCCATCACCAACTCGCCGAAACCAGAAACGCCCAAAGCGCCTTCTACCTCAATGACAGCTTAGGCACAACAGTTGCTATCACCAATACCGATGGCTCCATCCAGAACCGCATGGATTACGACGTTTGGGGTAACAAAACCCAAGAAACCGCAACCTCACAAAGCCCCTTTGGCTTTACCGGTTATATCAAAGATGAAGAAACCGACCTCTATTACGCCAATGCCAGGTATTATGATTCGTTTACGGGTAGGTTTTTGAGGGAGGATCCGTTACAAGGAAAACAAAATACCCCGCCGAGTTTGCATCGGTATTTGTATGCTTACGCTAATCCAACGGTTTATATTGATCCGGATGGTCGAGAAACCACGATACCAGATCTTTTCCAAAGATTAAACTACAGCCCAACACCAGAAGCAATGATAGTATCAACCGCTGTTAAACATGCAAAAATCGGAAGTGAACATAAGAAAAGACAGGAGGCGTTAAATCAAGCAAGACTTAAAGCAGTAAAAGATGAGCAGATGATGCGGGTTGCAGAACCCATTAATAATGCGACGCTTCTTGAATATGGTTTTGATGAAGTTGGCAAAAGTGATATTATTAAGAGTGCTCATTTAGTGAATTGTGCTTATAATCCTAATTGTGAAGGCATAGATGAAAATATTGGAAATATTAAGAGGTTAAATGAAAAAGAATTAAGAGAGTTCGGAATTCTTAAAGAACGTCTTACGCATTTCATGTCTGGTTTTGAAGCAGCAATATTTAGAGATTTAGATAATAGTAAGGTGCATCTCTCATTTGTCGGTACAAATGATACAGTCAGAGATGGTGTTTTAACAGATATCGGGCAAGGAGCTGGAGTTGTAACTCTGCAACATAAACGAGCTTGGAAATTAGCTAAAGATGTGGCGTTAATAGCTGATAAGCTTGGACTTGAAATGGAGCTGTCAGGTCATTCATTAGGCGGTGGCCTTGCAGAAACCGGGTCTATAGCTACTGGTAAAAAAGCATACACATACAACGCAGCTGGCGTCCATCCTTTTACAATAAATTCAATTGTTTATGAAGAAATTATGGAAACAGGTGAAGTTCCACCTATTTATGAATCTGATAGATTGGTAAACGCATTTTATGTAGAAGGAGAAGTATTAAGCTGGTTTCAAGATTCATTATTTTTTGTACCAAGTGCCGGTGGTAGAAGAATTCCTTTGAAACCGGCAACTTCTGATGGATTTTTTCTGCAGCATGGGAGTACTAAAGTCTGTAAATCCTTAGGCTCAAATTGTAATTATTAAATAATATTTAAAGCTCATGAAAAAAATAATTATTTTGATTTTTGTATATATGTTTATAACAGCATGTTCAAATGATGGATATCGAATTGAAAATGGTCAAGTGGTTTATGAACGTCCTTGGAATGAGGGTTTGGGAACTGTGATTGAGGAATTAAATGCCGACCCAAAAACATTTAAGGTTTTGGGAAAAGATAATGTGAGTTGGGCAAAGGATGCTTATACTGTGTTTTGGGGATATATACCATTGAAGTTTATGGATGCAAAAACCTTTGAGGTTTTAGGTGGCGATTTCGCCAAGGATAAAGATAAAGTTATATGTGGTCGTGATATTATAAATGAAGCTGATATTGGTACATTTAGTACTGTAGAATTAGTTAATATCGAAGGTAAAAAGAGAGTATATGGAGTCGACGAATTTGCTGTTTATACTTGCGGTCTTCGTATACCTACTAAAGATATTGAAAATTTTAAACCACTAAAGGATGGTTTTTTTAAAGACAGCAGAAATGTCTCATGGCTTGGATATTTTTTGCAAAATGCCAACGCTAATAAGTTCAAAGTACTCAATGGTGGTTATGGTACAGACGGATCAAATGTATATTATCACCATAAAAAGATATTTGGGGCTGATCCAGAAAGTTTTGAGGTCATTAGTTTTGCTTCTGCAAAAGATAAAAACTACAAATATAAATTTGAAGACAGGGTCAGGGAAGATTAACTAAATCCAGAGCAGGGAAGCTAAAATGAACTGCAACAATCAAAAAAGCGCATCCAATCAGCCCTTTGGTTTTACCGGCTACCAGCTTGATGAAACGGGTTTGTATTACGCACAACAGCGCTATTACAATCCCACCACCGCCAGATTCAACCGCGAAGACCCATTACAAGGTAATCCCCAAACCCCACCGAGCTTGCATAGATACCTTTATGCCTACGCTAACCCAACAGTTTATGTTGATCCGGATGGGCGACAAAGCGATTCTGTTTATGAACAGCGTACACAGAGTGTTGAGGATGTTGAGCGGGTTGAGAGAGTTAAAAAGAAAAAGAGACTTGCCAAAGTAGAGAGAGCTCGCATCAAAGCGATTAATGATGAACAGATGATGCGTGTGGCAGAATCATCAAACAAAGAGACCTTACTTGAGCTTAACATCCCCATTGATGAAACCATTAATCGAGCGCACATGTCGGCTTGTGTTTATGAGGACAAAAGAGTTTGTAACGAAATAAGAACAGCTAATTTCAGGCGCTTGAACGAACAAGAATATGATTTGTTTGATATAGAAGAAAACGAATTAACTTCCTGGTATGGTTTTAATTCGGCCATTTTTATCAATGAAGATACAAGAGAACTGACTATGGCATTTGTCGGGACTGATGGTCCGGTAGATGGTCTCACTGATTTATGGCAAATAATTATGCCTTCAATTCAGTATCTGAAAGCAGACGGTTTAGCATTAAAACTTTCTGAGAGTGCTAAAAAACATGGTTATGAATTATCTTTCACAGGTCACTCTTTGGGTGGTGGGTATGCTGCTTATGCAAGTATAGTTACTGGTAAAGAGGCCACCACATTCAATGCAGCTGGCTTAGGTGCTGGTTTTCGTTTGTTGAGTACTGTCTTTGATTCAGAAAACTATAAGAACGCTGAAAATTTAATTAATGCCTTCTTTGTAGATGGGGAAATTGTCAGCGCATCTCAGGATGCAATTCCTGGAGTTGGAGATGCCATCGGCCAAAGAATAAAATTAAAGAGGGCGTCATCCGATGATTCAATTAAGCAACATTTTATGACCAGTGCATGTCGATCTGTTGGTACGGAGTGTGATTATGTTCCTCAAAAATAAATCAAAATACTTATTGTTCGTTATATTCTTGTCATCGTGTGGTATAGGTGACGGATATAGAGTTGAGAATGATCGGGTGATTTATGAAAGACCATGGAATGCAGGTTTTGGAACTCAAATATTTAACCTAGACGCTGATCCTGAGTCTTTTGAGATTTTAGGAAAAAACAATATACTTTGGGCAAAGGATAAGAGTAATGTGTTTTTAAGAGGAGGTAAACTCGATTTCTTGAATCCAAAAACATTTCAAGTAATCAATGATTTGTATGCAAAAGATGAAAAGACAGTTGTTTGTGACTATCTTCCGATTGAAGAAGCGGATGTAGCTACCTTCAAGTTGAAAGAGTTTCAAGATGAAACCGGTAAAAAGGTTATTATGGGTATTGATAAGAATGCAGCTTATACTTGTAGTGAAAGGGGTTACAGACGTTTGGTGAGTAATTCAATTGATGAATTTAGACCTATTAAAGAGGGTTTTTACCGAGATAAAACCAAAGTATGGTGGAACTCAATCAGTGTACCAAATGCAAATCCGGATTCATTTGAAGTGCTAGGTGGGGGTTATGCCACTGATGGTAATCGAGCTTACTATCATGGTAGTGAAGTTGTTGGAGCAGATTTATCCACATTCAAAGTGACATCAGATTATCATGCTAAGGACAAAAACCATAAATATAAATTTGAAGACAGGGTTGATTAACTTAATGCAGAGCAGGGAAGCTAAAGTGACTCAAGTTAATGGTTATTACCAAATTACCTCTAACAGCCAATTTGCTTATACTCAAGCCGGATTACCCGTGATTGAAAAAGACGCTGGGGCCTTGAGGTAAGGTGGTAATACGGTTTCCCAATTCATCTAAGCAATCCATCTTACCCTTTTTTCCTGTAACTATGGCTACGGACATGCTTTTCGAAAAAAAGAACAAGCTGAATCACTTATTTGAACCGGTAATTCCACATTCCCACCTTACCTCAAGGCATGGCAATAACACCGTCCACGAATACAACAATCAATATCATAAAATCCGCACCATAAGACCTGAAAACCAGGTGATTGTCTTCACACCCAATGCCTACGGTGATGTCATCGCCCAGGATAACCCGGGTCCCAATGACATTGTTCGGATCTATGATGAACGCAGACGACTCACCTCAGAAACCAACGGAGCAGGTGAAACAACACAATACGAATACGACGAAAACAATAACCGCACTGCGGTGATAAAACCCGAAGGCAACCGCTGGGAATATGATTTTGATGTGGCAAACAGACTGACGCATGTAAGAAATGTCCCTGAAGCCATTGAAACCATTTATACCTACGATGCCGCTGATAACCTAAAAACCATCACGGATGCGGAGAATAAGGTCACGACTTTTGATTATGATGATCGGAATCGTAAAACTTCAAAAACCTATCCCGGCGAGACAGCCGTTATTGACTATGATTATGATGCCAACAGTAATTTAACTGATGTCGATTTACCCAATGGCACACATATCACTTACACCTACGATGATTTGAACCGCCAAACCAACCAGAGTTATACTGGCACCTATGGCACAGCCAGTGTCACTTATACCCTCGATGGTAATGGCAATATTGAACAGGTTGATGAAGTGATTGAGGGTCAAGCCTATGTGTACGCCATGGCATATGATGATTTTGATCGTATGGAGCGGAAAACCGACCGTTATGGTAATAGTTTTGATTACAGCTATGATGCCAATGGAAACCGCAAGGTCTTTAAAGACCAGACTAATCAGCTGACCAGTTATACCTATGACAAGCTTAACCGCCTAAAACAAATGACTAATCCCAGTACCGGGGCTTTTGAGTGGTCGTATAACTCTGCCGGTTTACCTGACCAATTGGACTACCCCAATGGCTCTCAGTCCAACTATACCTACGATAACGCCAACCGCATTGATGTCATTGACAACAAACAATCTGGTGTCACTGTCACTCAACATGATTATGACTATGATTTAAACGGTAACCGCATCAAACTCACCGAAAGTAACATTGATGCTGCACAAATCACAAGCTATGACTATGACGAGGCCGATCGATTGGTTAAAGTCTATTACCCGACCACCATCAATAGTTATACGCTTGATAAAGTCGGTAACCGCGAACTTGAAGTCATCGACACAGGCGGGGTCTTAATCACCCGTGATTATGACTACAATAACCGTGATCAACTCATAACCATCACCGATAACGATGGTCTTGATGTCAGTTATGACTATGACGCCGCCGGTAATCAAACCGAAAAAACCCAAAACGGCGTGACAACTGTATTCGATTACAGTGCCAGACAACGGGTCAAAAGCATCACCATAGGCGCTCAAAGCCCGATTGAGTACCAGTACGATCACAGTGGCCAACGCATCAACCAACAAAACAACGGCACTGAAAAACGCTACCTGTATGATGGACTGGCATTAATCGCCGAAACCAACACCCTCGGCAACACAATCACCCGCTACCACTACGGTATCCACCATCAAATCGCTGAAACCAGAAACGCCCAAAGTGCCTTCTACCTCAATGACAGCTTAGGCACAACAGTTGCTATCACCAATACCGATGGCTCCATCCAGAACCGCATGGATTACGATGTCTGGGGTAATCTGAATCAGGAAACGTCCACAAGTGAATCGCCCTTTGGCTTCACCGGTTATATCAAAGATGATGAAACCGACCTCTATTACGCCAATGCCAGGTATTATGATTCGTTTACGGGTAGGTTTTTGAGGGAGGATCCTTTAGAGGGCAAGGTCAATAACCCGCCATCTTTACATAGATATACTTATGGTTATGCAAATCCTACATATTTTGTAGACCCGGATGGGCGGTATGCTGAGGATGGGCATTATTATACAACCTTTATCGTTGCCGAAGCCTTAGGTTTCACTGTCGAGGAAATTAATACGTTAGCTTTGTTTTCTCAGTTACCAGATGAAGTTGATAGTTTAGATGCTTCAGTGTTAGTGAAAAGAAGGGTTCAAACAAAAGGCTTGACTACGGAAGAAACTTTCAGGAAATTAGATATACTTCATACCCTACAAGGTGGTGACTCCGAAATTGAAACTAATAGAACTATAAGAGCTATTATTGCAAGTAAAGATAATGTAATGACGGTTGGAATCTTGATTCATCGGCTTGGAGACACTTTCGCTCACAGAGATCCTAATGATGAAAGTATTTTATTTGGCAAAAACATAGGTCATGGTCTACGAGGGCATACTCCCGATGTCATTCAAAATAGGCCGGAATTATATGAAAGGTACGTACACACATTAATATCAACTTTAGCAAAAGTTAAAGGGGGCGTTAGCGATGAAGAATTAAGAAAAATCACTAAAAATGTCCTTGCAAAAACCAGAAGGCTAAGCAATGCACCTACCACCTATAAAAAAACCATGAAGCATTTTGATGAGTATGGAGGAAGCAAAAGATTAAAAACCCTAAATTATGAATCGAAGAAATCAAATGATCAATTGACCAAAGATAGCATTAAAGAAGCTAAACAAATTGTTATGGAGGTAAATATTCTTAGAGCAGCAAGAGGAGAAAAACCCATTAATGGTGCATATGAACCAGATAAAAGTGGCCCAAGTTTATGCTGTTTTAAAAGAAGTAATTTAGACGATGCTTTAAAAATTTATTTAAGCACAATGCAAACGGGTAGTTTATCGCAAGCAGTGGGCTCAGTATCATCTTCAGTGAATTCAGCTTTACTGGAAGCAGCAAAATCTTTAGATGCAACAGCTGGAGTACCTTTGGATAAAGCTATAAATGCTAATAAAGATTTAATTATTTTTGAAAGTGCAGAAAACAAAGCGGAACTAAAACCATAATCATGAAAATAATGAAAACAATATTCTATACGTATCTAATTATTGGTGTACTTTGGTCAGTTTTTATCGGGTATCCTTTTGGGCTTCAGTTAGATGAATATAAGGATAATTTAAGATACTACAATCGTTTTACATCATTAACAAAAAATTATTTATCTGATGATGGGAATTTGATTTTATGCATAAAAGGACGATTAGCATATAGACCGGGATATCCTACTAATAATACATATTACTCATTATCTATCCCCATTAAAAAAATTGAATCAAATAAAATCTATAAGGATAAATATATTGATATGACTGATCCAGAAAGCAATGTTATTACAATATCAGATAAGTTAATTGCTAATGAATGCGATAAATCTATTAATGGAACTAAAATACAGGTGAAGAAAGCAGGTTATACGCCTAGGGAGGCCTACTACTTTTATTCGGGTCGAGATTTAAAGGGTATGAAGCCGGATAATGATAAAGAATATATGGTATTTGTCGTTCCAACTGCAAGTGACTTTAAAGGCTTGCATTTTATTGAGCCGGTTAGACTTTTTATCATATTAAAAAATGAAGATGTGGCTGGTAGAAATTTTTATATTGTTGGGTTAGAACCAACGTGGATGAAAAGGGATATAGGGTTTGGTGAGCGAGCTATAGCATACATTAAGGATGCCTATTATTATCCAGTAGCCATAGCTCAATTATTTGGCTTAACTTCTAATTAAGAAAACATAACGGTTAAAAAATATCGAAATAACTATGTATATTAATGACAAATAAAAGAATAAAAACAAACCAGCTGAGATATATCTAAACAAATGCAATAAACCAGATTGGCAATAATAAATTGGGAGGTTTACTATGATTAATTTTAAGGAGTGCAAATGCCAAAGTATCACAGGATATTAATAATTATGCTTCTGATAAATTCAGCAAATTTATACGCTGAATCATCAGGACTAGTTAATGAAAATTTGTTGATGGATTTGCCACTACCAAGTGGTGACTGGGATGTCTATCAAGGCCAAGAAAAGGGTTCGGATTTATTAGAAACAAGATGGGTTTCAAAAAAATCTGATGATATGGTTCAAATGTTTGTTATGTATAAAACACCTAATGGCGATGTCAAGAAAGCCAAAGCGGTGGATAATGCCATAGGCCGAGAAAATTGTAACAAGATGTTTGAGAGTGAGGTGATTTCAGATAAAGCTCAGAATGGTTATCAGCAGCTAACCTGGTATACGCTCTGTAAAACAAAAGGTGAATTTTATTCTAAAGCCATCCATAAATCGATTGCTGGTCATGATTCTATGTATGAGTTTAAAAGAATATTTAGGTCTGAACCATCTGTTTCTGAGTGGGAAACGTGGTTAGAGTATACAAGTACCATCAAAGTTTGTGACTCACGGCTTCCGGATCAAGCATGTCCTGAGGGGTTAGAAAGAGTTAAATAAAGTCTAAAAGTCATGTGGCAGCAGCTATCCTGCCAAATATCATCAGATATTAGAGGGTGTTTATTGAAATTCCGATGCACCCTATTTTACTAAACATGGCTCTTATGGTATAAATTATTAATAATTAACGGAATCCCAAAAAAGGAATTTTTATGAATCATATTCTCCCGGTTAAACATTTACCTAAAATATTGGCTTCATGGCTGGTATTACTGATCATCCTATCTTTTACTACTCATGCAAACGACTTTATTAGTAATGTAGGAAATCAAGGCACTAAATATCAAGCACTTTCAGAAAGTAAGTCATCCCATAAAATGGTATTAATGGGCGAGCATAATAAGTTAAATTCAATGCTTATTAAGTTGGTTCCTGATGATGAGAAAACAGCAGAAGATTATTTTATTTTATCTAATATGCTTTATGAATATGACCATAAGCTCAGTTTTGACTTAATGCAAAAAGCCTATGATTTGGCACCAGATGAAATTATGGTGCTGTATGAAATGGGTATGCATCATCACCGCAATAAAAACTATGCTAAAGCGATTGAATTTTATTCGCGTGCTCAGACTACTGATTTTATTTCTAAGGGGGATAAGTCATATGCCTTAATTGCTGATTGTTACTTGCGGACCGGTGAATACTCAAAAGCATTGGATGCTTGGATAAAATCAGACCCAAAATACAACAGAATCAATATTGAAAAGGCCATCTATAACATTTATGCAGATGAGAACTCACTGGGTCAAAGGTCAGATTTACATGCGTCTATAAAAACCGGAAAAAAACATTTGTTTGGCAATTTAATTGAGTTGGATTATTCGTGGAAAACCGATTGGTGGAATTCATCTGTCAAAGAAAATTACCTTGAGTATGACCTTCAATATGCGGCAAAAATATTGGGTGTTGAGAGTATTGAGCATAAGGAAATACTTTTGTTGAATGATATTCTATCTCAATCTGTTAGTACCACTCAATTTTTAGAACGGCTTGAAGAGCTGGGTATTTGGGGTGAAAGCAAAAGGTTACCAAGAATTCCGGCGCTAACATATTACTTTATTAAGAAATTGACTGATCTTGATATGGTTGGAACAGATAAGTTGTTGTTAGCTTATGAAAAGGAATTAAATATTAAAAAGGATTTATCGAACATTGATGATTACGAATTTAAGGTCCTATCTTTTTTATACAGTATGGAAGATTTAGGGAAATTAGAAGATCTGGATTTATATGCCTGGAAAAATAGAAACAGTCAGGTGAGTGCTGAGAGTTATTTCTTTAATCAATTCGATAAGGATAATGTTTCAATGAAAGAGTTGCAATTGGCATTGAGAGACTTCCCTGATTCAGTGAAATTAAACATGCTTAATCTTCACCTTAACACTCATGAAGATAAGCAAAGCGATATTTACGCTTCAATAGTGGCCGCGGAATATCCAAACTTAAGAAATGAGTTATCCAGTTCAAAGTTGCGCGCATTTTTTCGCAGTTTAGCCAAGCAAATTAAGCATTCAAGCTACACAGATACTATCAATCAAAAATAAATAAAAAAAGGGTATATATATGAAAAATTTAATCATTCTCGTGGCATTTATTTATGGTGCTGAAACTTATGCTATGAGCGTCTATAAATGTAAAACGGACTCGGGTACGTATAGTTATCAGGATAAGCCCTGTGAAAATCAAAAGCCTTCGATGTTAGAAACAAAAGGTATCACTGATGAGGAGAGCTATCAGAATGCTTTGAAAATCACCAACGGTGACTTAGGTCAGTATCAGATAAGTATGTTGACATTTAACTGGTGGAAAGCATTTAAGAAAGAGGTCAATGATGATTTTCTACATTTTAAATTTACCGATGACTCTGGAGACACGAATATATCTTTATTAATTGATTTTATTGTTCCTCAAAACAATCAGAAAATTAATCAAATTAGATTAAAAGAAATGGCGCAAGATAGAGGCAAAGCATATGCACCCTCATCAGTTAGTAAAACCACAGAATTAAAACCACTACAGATGAAAAGTGGATTTGGATACTATGCCGAATATACAGATCCCAGTTTAGTTGGAAAGAGTAGCTATCCACCTGGAGAATTTTTACATACTACTCAGGGCATGTTATTGAAAGATGAGGTACTTGTTAAATTCACGCTATTAAGTAATGATTTAGAAGCTGAAAATCATCTGTTTGCTATTCAGTTTTTAGCTCATGGTTTTATTGTTCAGAAAAGTAAAGAAAACATTGAAGATGATTCCAGTTTGTTAGATAGAGCCTATACAGCATATTACGATGGAGATTTAAGCAAAGCTATTTGGTTGTTTGAAGAATTGGTTGTTGAGAGTCCCGAAGAGTTTAAATCGTGGATTGGATATTGTTTGGCCCTGCGCGATAAAAACAGATTACAAATGGCTTTGGTGGCTTGTGATAAAGCCTTAAGTTTTAAGCCAGGTGACCCTGATGTTCTGAATAGTGTTTTAAATATTTTAATAAAGGGAAGGCAATATATAAAGGGTTTAGAAATTGCCAATCAATTGATTGACGTCACAGTCAAAAATCAAGTCCTGGATACTATTAATAATCTAGGCTTTTATGCCATGTTAGATAATGAATTGACAGTGGCAAGAAAGGCCCTGGAGATGGTCAAGAGGGAAGGTGGTGCCAATAGAAAGGTTATGATTGACTTGGCTGTATTGAATCATAAAGAAGGTGACAGTCAGAAAGCTCTTGAGCTATTACGCAGTATAAAAATAGGGAGTCCAGCAGAGGGTCAATTTATAAAAAGGTACATTGACACGATTACTAATGAAGAAACTGTTTACCCACCCCAAACCAATCAAGATTCATATGTGAATATTACTGACCCATTACTAAATATTGGGAATAATAAATTAAACAATGGCATGGTTAACAGTTGGGTTAAAAGAACATACCCTGTCATTGGCATTGGAAAAGTCCAAATTGAAACACCGGAAAACTGGATGGAAAGTGTACAACACCAGAAAATTAATGAATCAACCAATAGTTTAGCGTTAAACATAGGTGACCCAATGTTGCAAAACTCAATGATCACTATAAATGTAGGCAAGGTTGATGCTGATTGGACATTGTCAGATTTATCTGTCCAAATGAAAAATGGCTTGAAATTGTTTTTTAAAGATGAAAACCTCGACTTAAAACCTTTAACCGGAAAATCAAAAGGATTTACATATGAGGGGGTGGCAAACAATGGTGAGGACAACATGCATGTTATTTCTAAAAAAGAAATAGATGGAGTTATTGCTATTGGAGCTTTATCAGTTAATGTAAATACAACTGAAGAAAGCAAGCAGATTGTTTCAAGAATAATAAGCAGTATTCAGTTGAAAGAAGCCGACCAAGCACCGTTATCAAGCCCAGTTGAAAAGGCGCAAGTAAATAATGATGGTAGCAAAAAACAACAGGTAGATTTCAATGAATTGGAACTACCAAATCCACCAGAAGGATTTGATTGGGTTAGTATGCCTAATGCAAATGCAGCATTCCTAAAACCTCATGGCTGGTTTGAAATGAACAAAAGCACAAAGGATGCGGTTACTTATGCAATCTCCAAAGAACAAGTCAAAGGGAGTGAAGAGTTCGAAACTGGTTTAACCGTGATAGCCGTTAAAGACATGGTTTCAAAAATAAATATGCCACTTATACAATACTCTCTTGAGATGTTAATGGCTGTTAAGGCGGACTCAAACAACACCATAATAGAACAAGACATTACCAAACAAGGACCCTTTGATTCAGTATTTATAAAATACCAGAATAATCCAAGTGGATTAAAGCCGATTATTATTCATAAGACAATAATCTACAATGAGAAAACAGGAAGTTTGTATATTGTTATATTTGAGGCGCCTGAAAACGAATGGGAAGATGCATGGAAGAAGGGTGAGGTAATGCTCAAGAAATTCTTTATTGATGATTCGTTTTAAGAGTATTGAAATAGAAAGGATAAAAGTCAACAAGAAAACAGGAGTAAGTATTTAACTTCATACCTGTGCCAAAAGATAATTATGGGAAATTAAAATGAAAATATTAACGATTTGCTTAGTTTTAAGCACTTTATCCGTTTCTGCTGAAGATATCAGTTTATGTAAACAAGGTTGGGGTGCTTATCAACAAGGCAATTACCATAATGCCATCAAATTATTTAAATCATGCATTGATCAAGGGGACTTAAGTAATGCCACTTTAGCTCGCACTTATCGGAATATGGGTATTGTTGCAAATGGCAGCAATTACTCAAAAGAAGCCATTAGCTATTATAACAAAGCCATTGAACTAAATCCCAAAGATATTTGGTTTGACTATGTGAATAAAGGGAATGCATACTCTAACTTAGACCAATTTGATAAAGCCATTAAATCCTATCAAAAAGCTTTTATAGTAAAGCCGCATTTTAATGAAGCTTATTACAATTTGGGTCTGGTATATGACAGAATGGGTGATCTTGATAAAGCCATCTTCTATTATAAATTGGCTTATGAAAATGGTTTAAAAACACCGCAATTGATGGAACGGATCCATCACCATGACATTAAATTTCCTACTATTGATGAGTTACGAGGTATTTCAGAAACGACTCAAGCCAATCAATATTTATCTGTAGATAAAGTTAGCCAAGTGAATCGCATGAATGGGCTTTCATGTAGCGGAAATGTGACAAGAGGTTTCACTCTACATCCCGACAGTAAAGAAATAGAATCAGAAAAGTCCTATAAGTTTAAATAATATGGAATTGAATTCAAACTACCAAAATTAGATCTCAAAAATTATTATATTGCTGACAGTTTAAATCAGACAGATAGAAGGGTTATAGATAGTTATCTTTTAATCTCTGATGATATGCTCGCACCGGTCAAAGCAGCCGTTGTAGTGACTGAGTTTCCCGTTAATTTGGTTAAGCAATCTCAGCTGATAGACTTAACTCGACAAATCGAAGCTCGCCACGCATCAGAATTTAAACCAAGCCATATTCTTATTCGTGAGCTTGAAAGTGATTTTGGCACCATTTTAGAGCAAATTGTTTATAACAGAGGATCCAGTTACTGCTTTCCAACATCAGAATTCGTCCATTCAGATGCCAAGATTGACACCATTGGAATAAGTCGATTTATTTACAAAAACAATATCATGGTCGAACTGGCTTTAATTGTTGAAAAACCTCAAGAAATACTTGATATTAGTTTTGGAGAATATGCCCGCAAAAAGATGGATGCTTTTTGGTCCGGGTTTTCTTTTTAATGAATACTAATATAAAGGAAAGTAATAACTAAGAATAATCAAGTACACTTGGAAAGCTCAGATTAGGTTGGAGTTGATATCGAAGCATTAGAATAGGAAAATGAATAAACCATCACATATATTGACTAAATAAATAATCTAGGACATGCATCGAAATAGCATATTGGTGCAGAATATTTTATTGATATTTAGAGTAAAAGTTTGAATACACTGATGTGAATTTGAAGGTTTTGGGATCAAATGAAGGCGGTTTTATAAAAATGTCGATTTTATGGGATTTTGCCTGTTTTAAGTCGAGCGAAAGGGCTTCACGAACGTGAAGTATAAAGAAAAGCTTGTTTAATTTCGTCTATTCGAGAGCTGGTTTTAAGTGTATTCCAACTGACCAAGAACGCTTGGTTTTAGCTGAGTATTCCTTAAGCTGATTGACAGTTCCGACAGCGGAAAAACCGACAGATTTAAAGCCCTTGAGTTCGTCTAGCCATGTGTCCGGATTGAGTTCTAATTCGGTCAGCGCTGAGCCTAATTTATGAGATATGTAACCCTTCTTGTCATCACGGATAACACGACCGGTTTCATCGACCATATCGATGTAGCTCGAGAGGTAGTAAGGTAGATCATTATCTCCTTTTCCGAAGGGTAAAAGGTCAGTTGATTTAGACTCAATTCGTTCTTTTATTGACGTGTAATCTGAATCACCTAATGACTTAGCCATACATGCCCTAATTGGATTTAAATCCACGTATGCCATGCAGGTCAAGAGTGCTCGTTCATCAAGCAATGCTTGACTCTTAAAGCGGGACTCCCAGAAGTGGCCGGTACAGTTGTCTTCCTCATTAGCCATTCGGGCAACATACTCATTTACGGCCTTCATAAACCAAGATATTGAGCATAAACGCTCACGGTATTCAGTGGCATATTTTTGAACAAGACGAAGTGAAGCGCCATCTAAGTCGTCACCCTGCAAATATCGCTGACACATGACAGGTAAAGAGTATAAAGATTGCCAGGTAATAAGTACTTGTTTATCCGTCCAATTATCATTAGCACCAATTTTTAAAACAAGGTGGTAATGATTGCTCATGACGGCATAGGAACATATGTCGATAGCGAACACTGAAGCGACCTTTTTAATGCGATCTATGAGCCATTGTCGGCGGTGTTCAAATGACTTTCCAGTTATGTCGTCTTCACCACATAAAAATGCTCGTCTGACGCATCTAGAAACGATGTGATAATAAGGCGTGTCCTGGACACAAATCTGCTGACTTCTAGCTACAGTCATGTTTTTCTCCGTCAAAATAACTATTTTGAATCACTAAAACTCAAAAACCTGTAGCAATATTCTGATGGCGTGTACGAAAATGACTATAATGAGGTGACTGTCCCTGATTATTTCAATCATACCAAATGCCAGACCTGATTGGATATTAAGAGGCAAGCATATAATTGATGCAAAACTTGGGCAACATATCAATTTGAATCAACTTGTAAATTTTGCTAAATTTGCTAGTGAAAAAGGTGGCTCTATTACTTATATTACTATGACTAGAGTACCACCTCAAATAAGAGATAAAGTTATTCAAACACTTGCTAAAACTCCAGGTTTAAGTCAAGTAAGAGTAAGTTTTATTTCTTTAACTCCATTTTAATGTAATATGAAAATTTGTATAAAAACATATAGTGTTGATAAAGGTTTTTCGGGAATTTCTGATATTTTGAGCTTTCTCATACTTGTTAATGAGTATTTCGATTTAAGGGATACTATATTTACTATACCTGGTGTTGATGCATCTAATGATTTTAAATTTAGTTTTGATATGATTAACAACAATAAATTTGATTATTCTTTTGATCAGATTCAATCGATATGGCTAAATAAAAAAAATGGTAAATTATCAGGATCAATTCAGTTGGACGATTCTGATAATTTCTTTTCTTTGGAGGTTGAATTAGATTTTGAAAGATTAGACGAAGTAACAAATTTTTTTTCTGATGCTAAGTTAATATCTTTAATAGACTTTGGATATGCGTACCAAACCGATATTCAGACTGATATATATTTAGATATCTCCTATGGAGCTAATGAAAACGGATTAGGTATAAAAGCAGGTTTAAGAGACGTATACTGGTTAAATTACTATGGAAAAGAGTTTGTAGAAATGATTGGTGAAAATAAGATTAAAAACCTTCCTGCTTATAAACTTCATCAATTGAACGATTCGATATTGTATGTAATTTCTAAAAATCCGGGAGAAGCTTATCAGTTAAAAGAAAAGATAAAGGGAATAATAGGTGATGAATTTTTTGTTGAATCAATAAAATCATTAAAATCTATACCTCAGGAGTCTAACGGCGTAACAGGTTTATTTAGGCACTTGTTTAAATTAAGCAAAGGGCCAAAAGATGAAAGAGAAGCAAAAATAAGACCTTCATTTAAAGTGTGAAATAATTATTTATAAGGGATCAGTACCCTTTAAAAGTTAGTGGTTGAAAACTTAACAACAGGTTGATTACACATTTACTCGTCTCATCCCTGAGACTCACCCCTTCGGGGCTGGCGTGAAAATTCTTTCCTGAAGAATTTTTGATAAGCTTAACCGACTTGAAAAAGTCACAGACTCAAACGGCACAACAACCTATACCTATGATGCGGTGGGTAATCGAGCCCGCCAGGTTAATAGCAATGGCACCAAAGCAAGCTATACCTATGATGATTTGAATCGTTTAACTGATTTGGTTCACACCAACAGCTTAAACAATAACATCGCCAGTTATTCTTACGAATTAGGTCCAAATGGTAACCGTTTAAGCCTCACTGAAGGCACTGGCCGGGTGGTTAATTACAGTTACGATAACTTGTATCGTTTGTTAACTGAAACAGTGACTGATCCGATCAACGGAAACCACATATCCGAGTGGTCTTATGACCCGGTGGGTAACCGCTTGCAACAAACAATAGATGGCGTGGTGACCACGTATACCTATAACGACAATGATCATTTACTGAGAGAAACTGTACTTGATTCACCTGCGGGGCCTTTGGGCATAACCACAAGTTATGTCTATGATGATAACGGCAATACTTTAGAAAAGATTGTCGATGGCTTGATTGATACTGAATACAGTTACTCGAAAGACAACCGTATGCTCAGCGCCAATACCGGCACCAGTAACATCAGTTATACCTATGATGCCGGTGGAATACGCCAAAGCCAGACGGTTGATGGTATCACCACACACTATCTGGTTGATCCGAACAGGTCTTACCATCAAGTGCTAGAAGAAAAATAATCAAGGACATGCACTTTATTAGATTATTGAAACAGACTATTTTATTGATTTACAGGCTAAAAATTAAGATATTTTGATGCGAATTTTTAAGATTTGCGCTTAAACGAAGACTGATTGATATTATTGACAGTTTTTATGGTTTTGGCCGGATTCAGGCCGAGCGGCATGGCTTCACGAATGTGAAGTAATGAGTATAGGTTGTTGAGTTCAGTCTATTCTAAAGCAGGTTTTAAGTGTATTCCCACTGACCATTTGCGCTGGGTTTTAGCTGAGTATTCCTTAAGCTGATTGACTGTTCCTACGGCTGAGAACCCAACAGATTTAAAGCCTTTTAATTCATCAAGCCAAGTGTCAGGGTTGAGTTCTAATTCGGTTAATGCTGAGCCCAATTTTTGGGAGATATATCCTTTCTTTCCATCTCGAATAACACGTCCGGTTTCATCAACTAAATCGATGTAGCTGGAGAGGTAGTAAGGCAAGTCATTATCACCTTTACCGAATGGTAGGAGGTCAGTTGATTTTTCTTCAATTCGTTCCTTAATTGATGTGTACTCTGAATCACCCAATGAGCTCGCCATTCCAGCTCTAATTGGGTTTAAATCAACGTAAGCCATGCAAGTCAGGAGTGCTCGTTCATCAAGTAATGCTTGACTCTTGAAGCGAGATTCCCAGAAATGGCCTGTGCACCGGTCTTCTTCATTGGCCATTCTGGCAATGTACTCATTAATTGCCTTCATAAACCACGATATTGAACATAACCGTTCCCTGTATTCAGCGGCATATTTTTGAACAAGACGAAGTGAAGCGCCATCTAAGTCGTCACCCTGCAAATATCGCTGACACATGACAGGTAAAGAGTATAAAGATTGCCAGGTAATAAGCACCTGTTTATCAGTCCAATTATCATTAGCGCCTATTTTCAGTACAAGGTGGAAATGGTTGCTCATAATCGCATAAGAACAGACATCAATAGCGAAGACTGAAGCAACTTTTTTAATGCGATCAATAAGCCACTGTCGTCGATGTTCGAATGAACGTCCGGTTAAGGCATCGTCCCCACATAAAAACGCTCTCCGAACGCACCTAGATACAATATGATAATAGGGCGTGTCTTCAACGCAAATTTGTTGGTTTCTTGCTACGGTCATACAATTCTCCGAGTTAAAACACCATTTTGAAGCGTTAAAACTCAAAAATCTGTAGCAATATTCTGATAGCTTGTACGAAAATGACTATAATAAAGTGCATGTCCTGGATTATTTTTTTCAGAATAATCCGTTGAGTGGGGTTGATCCGACTGGGTATAAAAGAGAAGATCCAGACAAGAAAGGTCCAGACCGTAAAAAAATAAAGTGTAAATTTTTGAAGGATTGCAAGCTTAAAGATGGTAAAAATAAAATATATAACGAAAAAGGCGAGCATATTCATACCATTATTGTTGACAATGGTAAGAAAGATTCAAGTGGTTTAACAAGTGGTGGTCGTGCTATTGCAGAATTGGAAGCTCAAGGCTATGTAGCCAATGGCAGTCTTCTGCTTGCAAAAGCAGATCCTGCTGACTGTAAAAGAATGTCTGCAGGTTATTCCCATTGTCCAGACAGTTATCTTCAAGATGGACTTGATGCTGTTACTTATGGAGCAGAGGTTATTACAGAAATAGGAGATGATCCATTTAATTTTGTACCAGGAAAGCTAGTGGCTACTAGCACGATTCTATTGTACAGAGCTGGCAAGTGGTACAAAATAACCTCCAAAATTGATAATACTTTTAAAAATGTTGATACCCAACAGTTAGGTCGAAAGTTAGCTAAGCATGTTAGAGATTTTGGTGGAGATCCCTCAAATGCAGCAGATAGATTGTATATTACAAATAAAATTAATGCGATTGGGCGTATGCCGGATAGAATTGTTAGGGGAACTTTTGCTGGTCAAGGTTTAAATGGAGCAAGAGGACCTGTTGATTTTAGAATAATATTAGATGATGTTGTTGTGACTCAATTGAATGGGACTTTTGTGACAATTTTAAAGAATGGCACAAAAAACAATGAATCAGTTCGACGAGCACTTGGAAAGATAAATGACTGAAAAAGAAATCGAATGTTGGCTTCAAAGTCTCTTGGGAAAAAAGCTAACATCTATCATGGCTGAGTTGTATTCTCTAAATGGTGAGAAAGTATATGAAAATCCTATATCATTAAGTTTTGATTTTGAAGATATTGAACCGGCAAAAGTCTTTTGTAGCTCAGATGGAGAATCAATTTCCGTTAGCGAAGATTCCCTGAAAGAGTTTAATATGGATGAGTATGGAGCCTTAGAGATAGTCGATTTTTCAAATAGAGAAGATTTCAAAAATTATATTGACCATACTCTATCAGATGCTTTTTTACTAATTAGTAATAGATCACAAAAAGTTATTGGATTTAAGCTTGAATTTAGTGGCTTATTATTATCCATACTAAATTTAGGCGATGAAATTTATACTTTCAACTATATTCCTTTGTTTATAATTGAACAAGAAGATTTGAGTGTAAAAAGTGTATTGTTCTAATGAAATAATAATAATCGGGGAGGCATCCCGATAGGTTCGCTAATAATAATCGGGAATAATAATCGGGGACAGGCATCCCGATAGGGTGTAGGTTCGCAAGTTGTTGAAATTAAACAACTAAATATTTTTGGTTTTGAATAAAAATTGATTTTTTTGAAAAAAGTCAACATCAAGGCTCAATATCCATCAGGTATTGAGCCTTATTTCTCCTTAGCCTGTCCTGTCCACCCGTCCAACCTATTGATGCCAACGGTTTTGAGTGATTTTTAAAAGGAATCACTCAATCTCATCACTGAAATTTTAAAAACCTATACAAAATTTCTAAAAACAACCTGTTTTTATCACAAATCTTTTCTCGACCATCAAATTTCCAGTTTTTAAACGAGCCAAACCGTGGACAGTAAGTTATTGCCCAAACCTGAAACGCGCTGACAAAGCAATTTCAATCAGGCGGATGCCAATATCCAGTCAACAAACCTCCCCAGGCAGAATAAAATTTACCCTTTCGTTTGAAACTTTTACTTGACCATACTTCGGATGGTGTCTTGTTATCAATATTCTGATGTGTACGCACATAATTGTAGTAAAACCTGAAATCTTTTAAATGAAGATTCAGGTGCTCAAAGTTTAAGACGTCAATCTGATTCAACTTTTGTTTCAGCGTCCCAAAGAATCGCTCTATCCGACCGTTCTGCCATGGACAACCCATATCTGTACGTTGATGCTTTATTCCAAGTATCCATAAACCAAACCTGAAAATCCTTGATGTAAAAACGGTCTCATTGTCAGTACGAATAGCTTCTGGTTTGCCACATTCTTCAATAGTGTCCAGAAGAATTCTGAGCAAACAGATGCTAGCTTTGGATTTGATGCTATTTAGATACAGATTTGCACGTGAACCATGATCAATAATGCCAAGAATCTGCTGGTTAGTTTTATTCAAATCATGTTTGCCGGTCATATCCATACCCCAGATTCGATTGATATTGGTATGTTTGGGTTTCTTATTTTTAATCTGTTTTCGTTTTAATAAAACCTCGTGTTTGTATTTCTTGACAGTGTTATTGACCCAAGTTTTGGAAACAGTTTCTTTATCTCCAAATCGGCGATTAAACTAAGCCGCGATTTTCCGGCAACCATCATCTTTCATTATGGCTTTATGCTCAATGATACGATTGACTACCCATATGGGTTTTTTTCGGTATTTGAAGCCTGTGTCCGCAGTGGGTTTTTGATAAGAAGGGTATGGGCGTTTTTTTGAATGATTGCTTGATGCCAAGCAGATCATCAAGACCAGATAAATAAGTAACACAGAACATCCTTGTTAAATTAATAATGATAACTGATTTGTTGATTGAGTTGTTGTCGATTGGGTAATCCCCCCGAAAAATACATAAAACCATAAAGCGATGTACAAAATACTGAAATCCAGTATAATAGTGATAACATGAAAACAGTTATTGAAACCGAAACTTTTGAAAATAAATCAAACAAAATCTGGAATGATTCAGAAAAAACTGATTTTATTTCCTGGATAGCCACACACTATGAAGATGGCGATGTGATACCAGGTGCACAAGGTGTTAGAAAAGTTAGGTGGAAGTACGGTCAATCAGGCAAAAGAGGTGGTGTTAGGGTAATCTATTTTAACATCCTCGAAGAAGGTGAAGTGTGGTTGTTGGATATTTACACCAAAAACCAACAAGCCAACATCAAACCCTCGGATGCCAAGAAGTTAAAAGGTGATGCAAAATGAAACAACAAGATATCAATAAAGTCGTGAAAGCAGTTGAAAAAGACATGGCTCAAGATTGTCCTGATCTGGCTGGTGCTTTGGGTGACATGTTGGCAAAAAAAGCCAAAGTTACTCACTCCCCGGAACAACTTAAAATCATTGCCACACGCAAGCGATTGAAGCTAACCCAAGGTGAGTTCTCCAGAAAAATCAACACACCCCTTGGAACGCTCAGAGATTGGGAACAAGGCATCTCACAGCCCAATGGCGCAGCCATTGTGTTAATTGAATTGCTTAACAAAAATCCTCAGTTACTCAACGATGTTCATGCCAATGGCTAAGAACATACCTACCTGAAAGTTCAATCAAACAGGTGGCGTGTAATATGCAAGGACAGTCTGAGCTATACCTCCATGGCTAACAAACACTGCAGTGATTCTTTCACTGTGTGAAAACCGCACTTTGCTTATTGCTATGCTACGGCGTGTCCACAACACAAATTTGTTGACTTCTTGCAACGGTCATCATTTTCTCCATATAAAACACTATTTTTACTTGTCGAAAGAAAAAAATCCGTAGTGATTGTAGATTCGGGTTGTAAGAAATTTGCTTCAATCGATGCATGAGGTACACCTCATGGGACATTATAGCCCCTTATCTCAGTGCCCGTTTTTTTGGGTATACGTCATGCATGAAATATAAAAAATAATCAAGGACAGTCATTAGATGAAGATTATTAGCTGAGTTTTTAACCACAATTCTGGCGCTATAAATGTCATAAAACTGGGTGTTTTGCGTGATTGCGTTTGGGTAAGATGGCTTAAAACCTTGAATATGGAGTTTTAAAAAAAATTGCCTGTTTCAGGCCGAGCAAAACCACCTTATTAATGTAAGGTATAGAGAATAGATTGTTGAATTCAGTCTATTCTATGGCAGGTTTTAGGCGTAACCCTAATGTCCACTTGCGCTTTGTTTTGTGAGAATATTCCTTAAGTTGACTAACGGTTCCGACAGCAGAATATCCGACAGATTTAAAACCCTTTAACTCATCAATCCATGTGTCCGGATTGAGTTCTAATTTGGTCAGCGCTGATCCTAATTTATGAGATATATATCCTTTTTTTCCATCTCGAATAACACGCCCTGTTTCATCCACCATATCAATGTAACTTGAAAGGTAATAGGGCAGATCATTGTCACCTTTTCCGAAGGGTAATAAATCGGTGGATTGAGCCTCGATTCGTTCTTTAATCGAGGTGAACTCTGAGTCACTTAACGAATTCGCCATACAGGCTCGAATAGGGTTTAAATCAACGTATGCCATGCAGGTCAAAAGTGCTCGTTCATCTAGTAATGCCTGGCTTTTGAAGCGAGATTCCCAGAAATGACCTGTGCACCGGTCTTCTTCATTGGCCATCCTGGCAATATACTCATTAATGGCCTTCATGAACCAAGATATTGAACATAACCGTTTTCGGTATTCAGCAGCATATTTTTGAACAAGACGAAGTGAAGCGCCATCTAAGTCGTCACCCTGCAAATATCGCTGACACATGACAGGTAAAGAGTATAAAGATTGCCAGGTAATAAGCACCTGTTTATCAGTCCAATTATCATTAGCGCCTATTTTCAGTACAAGGTGGAAATGGTTGCTCATAATCGCATAAGAACAGACATCAATAGCGAAGACTGAAGCAACTTTTTTAATGCGATCAATAAGCCACTGTCGTCGATGTTCGAATGAACGTCCGGTTAAGGCATCGTCCCCACATAAAAACGCTCTCCGAACGCACCTAGATACAATATGATAATAGGGCGTGTCTTCAACGCAAATTTGTTGGTTTCTTGCTACGGTCATACAATTCTCCGAGTTAAAACACCATTTTGAAGCGTTAAAACTCAAAAATCTGTAGCAATATTCTGATAGCTTGTACGAAAATGACTATAATAAAGTGCATGTCCTGGATTATTCCTATTGTTCATAATCGCGTAAGAACAAACATCAATGGCGAAGATAGAAGTAACCTTTTTGATGCGGTCAATAAGCCACTGACGGCGGTGTTCAAAACTACGTCCTGATAACTCGTCTTCACCACATAAAAAAGCCCTTCTGACACATCTGGAAACGATATGGTAATAGGGCGTATCCTCAACGCAAATTTGTTGGCTTCTTGCTACGGTCATCACTTTCTCCATGTAAAAATACCATTTTGGAGCCCCTAAACTAAAAAATCTGTAGCAATATTCTGATAGCGTGTACGAAAATGACTATAATGAAGTGACTGTCCTGGATTATTTCTGATGTAAAAGCACATATGGCATCATCACTTAAGCTTTATTTTGATGATAGAGAGCTAGCGCTTAAACCAATTAAAATAAATGGAAAGGGCTTTGAATACAAGGGAAAGGCTGTTTCAGATCATGAACCACATTATGTCTATGCGAGGAGTGAATTAGATGATGTTATTACTTTAAATGTTGTGGCTATAACATTCGCTGAAAATTTTAAAAACGAAAAACAGCTAACGAAGATTTTAAACAGTATTAAATTAACAGAAACTAATCAAACAGCCTTGAAAAATAATTTAATAAAGTCTGAAAAATTATCTGAATTAGTTAATGAAAATTTGCTACAAGGTTTGCCATTGCCTTCCGGTGAATGGAATGTCTATCAAGAAGAAAAAGAAGATGCAAAAATTTTAGAGACAAGATGGGTCTCTAAGACATCGGATGATATGGTACAAACTTTCATATTATTGGGTTCAAAAAATGGTGATGTTAACCGAGCTAAAGAAATTGATAATTCTATAGGTCGCGAAAATTGTGACAAAATATTTGAGAGTAATGTTCTTTCAGACAAAATTGAAAATGGTTATCAGCAGTTAACTTGGTACACATTATGTAAGACTAACAGTGGTTTTTATTCAAAAGCCATACATAAATCAATTGCCGGAAATGATTCCATGTACGAAATAAAAAGAATATTTAGAACTGAACCATCCACTTCTGATTGGAAACTGTGGTTAGATTATATGAGCCGTATTAAAGTTTGTGATTCAAGAATTGAAATACAAGCATGCCCAAGTAATTTGAAAAGAGTCAGGTAAAATTGATGATTTTTACATTGCTAATCTATACCGTTTAAAAATAAAGGAAAAAAATGAAATTACGTGTAGTCTGCTTATTTTTAATTACAACATCCTTGTCAGCTGAAGATATCAGCCTATGCAAACAAGGATGGGGTGAATATCAAAGTGGAAATTACCACAAATCTATTGAATTATTTGATTTATGTATTGATCAAGGTCAGTTAAGTCAGGAAACTTTAGCTCGAACCTATAGAAATATGGGTATCGTTGCTAATGGTAGTCATCAATCAAAAGAGGCTCTGGAATTTTATAATCAAGCCATTGCCTTAAAGCCCAAAGATATCTGGTTTGATTACGTAAACAAAGGTAATGCGCTTTCAAACTTGGGTCAATTTGATGAAGCCATATTAAGTTATCAAAAAGCTTTTCATGTTAAGCCAGACTTCAATGAAGCTTATTATAATCTCGGCTTGGTTTATGACAGGATGGGTCAAGTCGATAAAGCTATCAGTCATTATAAACAAGCATATGAATATGGTTTAAATACACCCCAGCTAATGGAGAGAATCAATCATTATGGTATAAAGTTTTCTCCGATTGATGAATTTGTTGATCTTTCCACGGACACACAAGTTACTCAACACTCACCAGTAGATGAAATTAGCCAGGTGTATCGAATGGATGAGCTAAACTGTGGTGGAAATGGTGGCAGGAGCTTTAGCCAGCATCCTGAACATCAGTTAATTAAAGCAGAAAAAACGTATAAATTTGTAGATTATGGTATTGAATTCAAGTTTCCTAAATTGCCCATTCAAAATTATTATATAGCAGATATTTTAAATCAGAACGACAGAAGAGTTACCGATAATTATCTTCTGATTTTCGATGATATGCTCGCACCTGTTAAGGCAGCGGTGGTGGTGACAGAATTTCCCAAAACTATGACCGATCAACCCCAACTGATGGATTTGACTCGACAAATCGAAATTCGTCATGCATCTAAATTTAAATTAAATCATGTTTTAATGCGTGATATTGACAGTGATTTTGGCACCATCCTTGAGCAAATAGTTTTTAACAGAGGCCCGAGTTATTGCTTTCCCACTTCAGAATTCGTACTATCTTCAACTGGAACAGATACCATCGGAATCAGTCGATTTGTTTATAAAGACCATATTATGGTTGAACTGTCTTTAATTGTTGAAAAGCCCGCCAAAACGTTGTCTTCAGAATTTGCTGAGTACGCCCGACAACAAATGGACCACTTTTGGTCTGGATTGTCGTTCAAATAAATTGACTTGACAATAAAGTTATCTCAGTTGATAACGACTTATACGCTTGGTGAAATGTAACCCAAAATGAATAAACAGAATAAACGGGGACAGGCTGAGCTATACCCGTTTTCACGGACAGTTAATTAAATGACACATTGTTTAATAATATGGGGTGTTTAAAGATTTTGGACTGATTAAGGTGAGCGGTATTGCTAGAGTGATGTGAAGTGTTGAGATAGATCATTTAATTCAGACTAATCCCGGTAGCGTTTTAATAACTGCGATAGTGAACAATTTCATATAAATTTCATCTTTTTTTCAGGTAAAAATTCACTGAACCCGCCATGATTATATGTGGTTATAAACGGGTGTTGACGATGAAAAAGCTTATTCAAACGATGAAATGTACAAAGCGGGCAGTCCTTGTAGGCAGGTTTCGCTGGCGATGGTTGCTGGCTACTTTAATTGTTATGCCTTTTCAATTAATGGCGGTCAATATTGTTTTTGGACCCAGTGGTTGTACTTTGCAGGATGCTATTCGCAGTGCCAATAATGACAGTGCGGTGGGTAATTGTTCAGCGGGTTCAGGGTATGATTATCTGATTTCGCCGGATGTTTGGGAGATTACTTTGAATAGTCGATTGCCGACCATTAGCTCAGACATGACCATTAAAACCACCACCAATTCAGGCTTGTTGAAAATTTCCGGTGATGACAATCATGCCGTCATGAAAGTCACCGGACAAGATACCGATGTGACGCTGGAGCGGGTTTGGATTACTGAAGGTAACGCTGATCTGATCAGAGGCGCCGGGATTCATATTGAGGATGCCGATGTGACATTGAATAGCACCATTGTTTCTTTCAACAGAAGTGTGGCACGTTATGGGGGTGGTATTTATATCGAGGATGGTGTTTTGGACATCGAAAACAGTTATCTGGAGTACAACCAAATTCGCAATACTGAATTCAATGCGTCTTATGGTGGGGCTTTGTATGCTCAGGATTCAGAGGTTTCTATTTCAGGCTCTCGCTTTGTGGGTAATGATGCCATGTATCGTTTGGAAAATATTGATGGTGATTTACAGTATTGGGATATTGGTTTTGGTGCCAGTGTTGCGATGAATGGTGGTGAGTTGACCATCACTGATTCTCTGTTTAGCGAGGATGACTCGGCTGTTTATGGTGAATCAGCCGTGGCCACCATTGAAAACTCAACTTTTAATCGATCGCAAGTCATTAATTGGCATGATCAACGGGGTCATGTGTTTTTTAAAGAAACCTCGGCGCTGACTTTGAATCATGTGACCATTAAAGCGGCTTTGCGTATTGAGGACTCTATACTGACGATGACCAACAGCATTCTCCGTGGTGACTGTAATATCGCAGAGTCCACTGCCTGGATTATTGATGCAGGGAACTTATATAACACCCAGGGGTTTTCCTGTCCGGATACCGGGAATTTATTTTATTATCCTAAGTTATTGTCTTTGGCCAACAATGGCGGGCCGACAGAGACTTTCGCTTTAGAGTCTTCATCCGATGCCATCAATGCCGGGGATTCGGCTTATTGTTTAGCCACCGATCAACGGGGATTTGATCGAGATTTAGCTTGTGATATTGGAGCGTATGAAGCTGCTGAATTTGCGGACATCGCGGTCTCCGGTGAATTGAACGTTAATGCCCCCTATGTGCATGGGCAATCGCTGGTCTATGAAGCTTCCATCACGAATAACAGTCCAACTGCAGTCAATGAAATCAAAATAGATCTTGATACTGAACATGTTTTTATCACGGATGTCGATTATTCATTGTGTGCTGCTTTTCCTTGTACACTCAATGATATTCAGGGCGGTCAGGAGATTGTCATACCTGTCCATGTTTCTTTGTCTAATTCTGACAGTGATTTTGAGTTTAATTTATCAGCGACAACGACCAGCAACTCGACCTTTACTGATACCGATCTGAACAACAATCACGATGATTTGCTCGGTTCGATTGAAGACGGAGCTGATGTGGCTGTTAGCATGGATTTACTTACCCAGGACAATCATTTTATCGGTCAGGTTATTGAATATTCGGCCAGGATTGACAATTACGGTTTTAATACCGCCAGTTCTGTGAGCTTGGATTTTACACCCATGGGTTTAAATGTGGTTTCATTCACAGGTTGTACATCCACCGCTGGCACGACGTGTGAGCTGGGGTCATTGCTCAATGGCAGCCATAAGATGGTGACTATTTTTGCAGAAATTACCGGGACTGAATTTGATGCCACAGCTGAAGTCAGTTCTTCCTTGTTGGATATTTATCCTGACAATAATGTGGACATTCAGGGCAATAATGGGGCTTTGGGTGAAACTGATATTACGGTTGATGTGGTACCCGCCTTTAGTCCACCTTATTATTCTTATGGCTATTTGCAAATGTCAGTTAAAATTATCACAGGTAATGAACCTGCCAGTAATATTCGAGTATGGGAAAGCTATCCGGGGGCTGAATTTATCGGCTGTAGCCATAGTTGGAATATCAATGGCTATTGTGAAGTGCCAAGTATTCCTGCTAACTCAGTTGAATTTGTGACTTTTGATTACTTTAATCCAATCACTGATTCAGGCACACAACAACAATACAATTACACGGTGTTTGCCACACCGGGTGAAACAGACACCAATCCTCAAGACAATGAAGTCAGTATTGCGGTCAGCATCACGGCCACTTCAGACCTGGCCGCACAGTTAAGCCTGGTAGATTCGCCGCCTTTTTACAGCGGCCAGGAACTGGAGTTTCATTTGCGAGTGGTTAATGCCGGTTTGAATCATGCCGATGATGTGGCGATTGATGTACTGCCTGATAATTTATCTTTGGTGTGGATGTCTGGCAATTTATGCCAGACTGAAAGCTGCGATATTGCTGAAATGGAACGCTTTAACGAAGAAAATATGGTGTTGGTTTATCGCATAGACGATGCGGGTGATTTTTCATTGAGTGCGATGGTGGATGCCAGTCAGTTTGACCAAAATACCGGCAACAATTTTGAAGAAATAACAGGAACGGCGGCATTGGCCGGCAATGATTTGATATTTGCAGATGGGTTTGAGTGATGTTTAAGGCTAATGTGTCGGTTGTCATAATGAATGAAGATGGTTTAATCAGGCGGTTTTTAAAATACTTTCAATAAACGTATTGAGAATCGGTATCATTTAGATTAAGATTTGCGACTTTCGCATAATCTCAATTTTTATGAACAAAAACCAACTGATTTTAATGTCTGCATTATGCTTGTTGTCAACTGGTTCCTGGGGACAGGAGATCGCACCGGGTGAGGATCAAAGCCATCAACAGGATTCTGAGCAACTGGATGAAATAAAAGTAACGGCGTCAACATCCGGTTTAATTTCGTTTGTTTCGGCCACCGGGGCCAAAACAGATACACCGATTGTCGACACGCCCAGTTCCGTCTCCGTGTTAACGTCACAAAGATTTGAAGACTTAGGTGCCGAAACCTTGCAGGATGCACTGGGGTATGTAGCGGGTGTTTATAATGGACCTTATGGTGTCGATAGCCGGGGAGACTGGTCGCAGATTCGTTCGGTGGCGCCGGTTCAATATCTTGATGGTTTAAGAACGTCATTTAATTATTACAATAATGTCCGGACTAACCCCTATAGTTTACATCAGGTCGAAATTCTCAAAGGCCCCAGTTCAGTGCTTTATGGTCAGGGAAGTCTGGGAGGCATCGTCAACATGGTGTCAAAAAAACCACAAAGTGAGTTTAAAGGTGAAGTCTGGGGACAAGTGGGCTCTTTTGATCGCCAACAAATTGCCGCAGATATCACCGGTTCGTTGAATGATGATGCCAGTGTCTTATTTAGAACAGTGGCCCTGGTCAGAGAATCGGGTTCTCAAACTGACTTTGTCCCGGATGATTCACTGTTATTTAATCCAAGTTTAACGGTTCATATCACTGATCAGACCGAGCTGACTTTGATTGGTAACTGGCAGAAAAATGAAACCGGTTCAAGCACCCAGTTTTTCCCCCATCAGGGTACGCGACTGCCGTCACCTTTTGGCCAGATTCCGGTTAATCGGTTTATGAGTGAGCCTGAGTTTGACCGGTATGATTCAGAGCAACAGTCATTGACAGCGTTAATTAAGCATGATTTCTTAAATGACTGGTCTTTACAGGGTGGGGCGCGATACAGTGATTCAGCCGTGGATTATCGCACCATGTATGCCTGGCCGCCGGTGTTTGAGGCTGATAACAGGAGTCTACTGAGATCTATTTATATCAGTGATAATCAAGCCAGAACGTTGACCACGGATATTCGTTTACATGGTGATAAATTCTGGGGTAACAACTTACATAAACTGGTGTTCGGTGTGGATTATCAAAACAGTAAAACGGATAATGACAGTTTGTTTTTATTTGGTGAAGGCGGTTTACTGGATGTCTATAATCCGGTGTATGGTTTAGTCACGGATTTTCCGACTCCGGATGATGTTATTGATAGTCCGGCCAATCAAATTTATCAGATGGGAATCTATATCCAGGATCAAATATATTTGGGCAATGACTGGATTGTATCTGCTGCTTTACGGCATGATCGGGTGCAAAACAAAACGGACATAAGTGCCAGTCAACGATCCGAAGCCACAACCGGTCGCCTGGGATTGATGTATCAATTTGAAAACAATCTGTCACCTTATTTAAGTTATTCTGAATCGTTTGCGCCTGTTATCGGTGATGATGCTTATGGGAATCAATTTGAGCCTCGTTCAGGTGAGCAAATTGAAGCCGGTTTAAAATACCAGCCGGTCGGTACAGAACACTTAATCACCGCCAGTATCTATCAAATAACAGAACAAAATCGCACCACACCGTTGTCATCAGTTGATATGAATGATCCCGATGTGGTTAATCCTAACGGCAACATTCAGGTGGGTGAGGTAGAAATTACCGGCCTAGAAATCGAATCTCAATTGGAATTTAATGAGTGGGATATTTATGCCAGTTATTCTTATACCGATTCAGAAATCACAAAAAGTAATACAGTGGGTGAATTGGGTGCGAGACTGTCAGCCACGCCTGATCATATGTTGTCTACCTGGGCCACTTATCGTCCGGTGAATTTTTGGCCGGGATTTAAAATGGGTGGTGGTGTCCGCTATGTGGGTGAAACTTCAGATGGCAGTGCCCGGGTGGTCGATGCGGATGGCACTGTATTGAATGAACCCTTGTTAACGAAAGCCTATACTGTGTTTGATTTTATGATTGGCTATGAAAAAGGGGCTTATGATTTAAGTTTGAATGTTGATAACCTGTTGGATAAAACTGTTGCCACAAGCTGTTTGGCACGTGGAGACTGTTTTTATGGGCAAACACGTACGGTTACGGCCAGTTTAAAATATAATTTCTGATGTTGTTATTTTTCATTTATCTGTTGTCGTTAGTGGTGTTGGGCGGGGTGTCAGTCAGCTGGCGCCGTGCTCAACTCGCCGGCCGTCAACATTCTGCCGGCGAAAAGCTGCTTTATTGTCTGGTTTCTGTGACCTTTATCTGTACTGCCTTTCTGGCACTACGTTATGTGCTGGGAACAGAATACGCGGTATTTTTAAGTTTATTTCACATCAGTTGGTTGGCCTGGCTATATATCGGTTTTCAGGGCAGGGTAAAAACCCGCTCAAAACCGGTTAAAACGGTCACATCTGTACCGGCTGAGGCGAGTTTATTGTATAAATTGGGGGTGGTTTTACTGGCCGGGCCCGTGGCTTTATTGGCGAGCATCATGCTGTCATTATTATTATCTCGGATATTGATTGTGGAACTAGCCAATCAGTGGGTGTTGACCTTTATGTTGGTGCCGATATTATGGGGTGCTTTAGCCACCTGGTTTGCGGCTGACCGATTATTATGGCGACCTGTGGTGGTGACTTTGGTTGCGAGTCTAATAGCCTTTGGAGTACTTTTATGAAGCTATTGAAAAAAATGACGCCCAGCCAATCACTGGTCAAGCAGTCTTTACGCGGTCATGCCTGGGTTGGTTTGTTCTGGGCTGCTTTGTTATATTTAATCTGTTTGAGCGGTGCTTTGGTGGTGTTTTATCCCGAAATGGAAAGGTGGGAGCAACCATTAGAGAATGAGTATAGCCAGTTAAAACCTGAAGCGGTTGAATATGCTTTGCAGCAAATTCAACAACGTATTCCCGAAGAACTCGATTCATTGTATTTTATTTACCCCAATGACGACATTCCACGGGCTCATGTGTCGGCTGTACTGGCTGATAAAAATCAGGACATTAATGGTGAATGGTGGGTTGATCAGCAAGGTGACTTAATAGAACCGGTTAGTGCGCCATGGACTGAAATGCTCACTGATTTACATATTTACTTACATCTTCCCAGCACAATTGGCATCATGTTAGTCGGTTTATTGGGTGCCATGATGGTTGGTTTGATGATTTCCGGGTTATTGTCTCATCCGAATTTATTTAAAGATGCTTTTAAACTAAGACTCGGCAGCAACCGCCATATGGAACAAACAGATATTCATAACCGCCTCAGTGTATGGGGATTGCCGTTCTTTTTTGTGATCAGCTTAACCGGGGCGTATATTGGCTTGTTTGGCGTTAGCTTGACGGTAGTTGACTGGTTTGAAAAAGACCATGAATCTTCAGAAATTATCAGTGAAGTTTTTGGTGGTGACCCCATCATCAGTGAGCCTGTGACTGCTGTTAATGTGGCACAAATTACTGCAGATTTGTCGCAACGCGCACCCCAGGCAGAGCCCATTTATTTGGTTGTTCAAACACCTGGCTCAGAAAGTCAATATGTTGAAGTGGCTGCCACCTTGCCGGAAAGACTCATTTATTCTGAGATATACCGCTATCACAGTGATGGCCGCTTTATTGATTACCAGCATTTATCCGATGGTAGCGTGGGTCGCCAGGTGGCTTATTCGAGTTATCGGGTTCATTTTGGACATTTTGGCGGCCTGGCCACCAAAATATTATATTTTGTACTTGGCCTGGCGATGACGGTGATTACGGCGACGGGTGTCAACATGTGGTTTAGCAAGCGAAAGCTTCATAATCGATGGTCTGTCCTGTGGCGTGGTTTTGTCTGGTCTGCACCGTTGGCGATTGTCTTGTCGGCCCTGACGACTATGGTGCTCGGGTGGTCGGCAGTGTGGATGTTTTGGTGTGTTTTGGTGATGACAAGTTTGTTGTCATTAGTTTCACTACGATCAGATGATTCGGTATCAGCACTGCAAGCCTATGTCAGGTTTTTAAAATATATGACATTAGCTTTTGTGATTATATGGGTTTTTGGCCACGGCTTTAAGTTCCCTCCAAATGCCTGGTATTGGATGTTTGGTTTAAGCCTCATGATGGTAAGCGCGTTGCCTATGATAAATTATCGACATATGGTTAAAAAAGGTTAAATAATGTGATGAACATTAAAGGAGTTTTTAGGTCTGGATTGGGTTGAATCACAATCCTTTTTCCATGACAGGTTATAATGCGTTGATTTAATGACCGCATTGGATGAACCGCCATGGAAATCAAAGTTAATTTTCTCGATAATCTTCGTCAGGAAGCGCTTTTTGACGATTTTAAGGTCATCACCGATCAGCCGATTCGATATAAAGGCGATGGCTCGGCGCCGGGTCCGTTTGATTATTTTCTGGCGTCTTCTGCTTTGTGTGCGGCTTATTTTGCGCGGATTTATTGTAACAGCCGTGATATTCCGACGGAAAACATTCGTTTATCACAGAATAATATTGTCGATCCGGAAGACCGGTATAACCAGATTTTTAAGATTCAGGTGGAATTGCCGGAGGATATCTCAGATAAGCATCGACGGGGAATTCTGCGTTCCATTGACCGCTGTACAGTGAAGAAGGTGGTGCAAACCGGGCCTGAATTTCAGGTAGAGTTGGTGGATAACATTGATGCCGAAAGTGGCGCTTTGTTAATGAATGATGTTGATGCGAATTCGAAAACCTTTATTGAGGGTAAGGATTTACCGCTTGAGGAAACCATTGCCAGAACCTCACAACTGATTGCTGATTTGGGCATTAAAATCGAAATCGGTTCCTGGCGAAATATCGTGCCGAACGTCTGGTCATTACACCTACGGGATGCAGCCTCGCCTTTGTGTTTTACCAATGGTAAAGGCAGCACCAAGGAAAGCGCTTTGTGTTCAGCGCTAGGGGAATTTGTCGAGCGCTTGAATTGTGGCTTTTTCTACAATGATTATTATTTTGGTGAGGCCATTGCCGACAGTGATTTTGTTCATTATCCGTCCGAAAAATGGTTTCCGCTAGAAAAGGATGACTCTTTACCTGCTGGTATGCTGGATGATTACTGTTGGGCCATTTATAACCCGGAAGGCGAATTACGCGGTTCGCATTTAATTGACACCAATTCCGGGCGACGAGATCGCGGTATTTGCTGTATCCCTTATCAGCGTTTATCTGATGGTGAAACGGTTTATTTTCCCTCTAATCTGATTGAAAACCTGTATGTCAGTAATGGCATGAGTTCCGGTAATACCCTGGCTGAAGCCAAAGTTCAGGCGCTGTCAGAAATTATCGAGCGGGCGGTTAAAAAGAAAATTATTGAAGAAGAAATTGCGCTGCCGGATGTACCACAAGCGGTGCTGGCGAAGTATCCGAGTATTGTTGCCGGTATTGAGGCTTTGGTAGAGCAGGGCTTTCCGGTGGTGGTCAAGGATGCCTCTTTGGGTGGTCAATATCCGGTGATGAATGTCACCCTGATGAACCCGAAAACGGGAGGAGCTTATGCCGCTTTCGGCGCGCACCCGAGTTTTGAAGTGGCGCTGGAGCGCACCTTAACTGAATTGTTACAAGGGCGTAGTTTTCAGGGCTTAGATGATATGCCACGACCGACTTTTAACAGCTTGGCAGTCACTGAGCCAGAAAATTCAGTGGATCATTTTATTGATTCAACCGGTGTTATTTCATGGCGCTTTTTTAGTAATCAGGCCGATTATGATTTTAATGAATGGAATTTTTCAGACACGACTGAAGCCGAGAGTGAGTTTTTAATGGGCTTATTTGATGAGATGGGAAAAGAAGTTTATATGGCGGTGTTTGATGAACTGGGTTCACCGGTCTGTCGCATTCTGGTGCTGGGTTATTCCGAAATATATCCGGTTGAGGACCTGGTCTGGGATAACACCAATATGGCGTTGGATTTTCGTGAAGATATTCTGAATATTCACCGACTGGATGATGCTGAATTAAGTGATTTGGTTGAGCGTTTAGAAGACAGTCAACTGGATCATTATATGGACATTAAAACGTTGATCGGTATTGAGTTTGATGAAAATACGGTTTGGGGACAACTGACCATTTTAGAGCTTAAAATATTGGCTTATGTGGCCTTAAAAGACTATGAAGAGGCCCTTGATTTGGTGCAGGCTTTTTTACAATACAATGACAATACGGTTGAGCGAGAATTATTTTATCAGGCTATGGAGGCTGTACTTGAAATCGTGATAGACGATTCTCTTGAGATTAATCACTATATTGACAATCTCAAACGAATGTTTGGAAATGACACAGCAAAAGCTGTGGTCGGTTCAGTGAACGGAGACATTCGCTTCCATGGTTTAACAAAAACCAGTATGCAATTAGAAGGCCTCGACCGGCATTTGAATTTGATTGATTTTATTGAAAAAGTCCACCGGGCGCGATTCGAATCGATGAAATAAAGGATTAAGCCTGGGGCTTTATGTATCCACGATGATGGATTAATCCCTCAGCTTTTTTTTAACTGGGTTATACTCAAACAATCATTCAGATGGGAGTGTAGATACATGTTTGTTGCAAATCCGGATTTAGATCTGATTCTGAGGGGTTTGATACTGACAATCATAGGATTGTTTTGGGTTGTGATGTTAGTTCGCATCAATGGTCTGAGGTCATTTTCCAAAATGACCAATTTTGATTTTGTCATGACGGTGGCTGTCGGCTCACTGCTTGCCGGTGCAGGTCAAGCGACAAAATGGTCTGGGTTTATGCAAATTTTGATTGCCATGGCGGCACTTTTTATTGCCCAGTATGTAACGGCGCGATTTCGAAAATCTTCAGATAGGTTTGAAAATTTAATGCAAAACAAGCCGATTATTCTGATGCGTGACGGTCAAATCATTGAGACGGCATTAACTGAAACACGGGTGGCAAAAAGTGACTTGATTGCCAAGCTTCGGGAGGCCAATGTGCTTGATTTTTCTGAAGTCAGGGCCGTGATACTGGAAACTACCGGCGATATATCCGTGCTGCATGGCGACGAATGTGCAGAGGCGTTATTGCAAGGTACTCAAGATTTCGATAAATAGCCTGATTTAATATATTCGGGACACTAACTATTCCCATCAGAGGCGAATATTTATTGGGCTGTGTTAGGTATATGTTAATCAAACTTCCGAACAAAAGAATTTGTGAGCTTGGTCACAGGTCGGCTGCCATAGTTCAATTACATTGATTGTTTATCCAACAGGTTGCAGGTTATGAAAAAAATCACGGTGTTTTGTTTTCTTGTTTTATCCTTTTCTGCGCTGTCTGAGGAATATTTTATTTCTCCGCAGGGCAATGACAGTCACCCCGGAACCATCAGTCAGCCCTGGCAAACCTTATCGCATGGTTTGGATCAATTGGTCGCTGGCGATGTCTTAACACTGCGGGCGGGGGTTTATCGCTTGATTGATGAAGCTGCCCTGAACACCATTAATACACCCAATTTAACCCTACAAGGCTATGCCGGTGAAACCATTGAGATTTTGGGTTCTTACAGCACCGTTAATGATACTTGGGAATCCTTTAATGCCAATGTCTGGCGCATTCCGGCTGATCAACTGAATCGTGACCCCAAAGGTATGTTTAATGGTCATGAGCGGGTTAAGCATCAAAGTGATTTAGACGGTGGTCGTGATCATGATCATGTCTATAATCTGGTTGAACCCAACCACTGGACCAAAGCCGATATCAACGGCAACCAGTGTTTTGCGGATAACAGCGGCTGTTATATTTATCTCTATCCAAAAGCCGGTGAAGTGCCCAATAATGAAGTCTATGAATTGTCACAACGGGGCTTACCGCGGGTGGCCGGCAATGCTGACTACTTTACCTTACGGAATGTCGAAATTTATTATACTCAGAACAGTCCGATGTTTTTTGAAGGGGCTGATTTTGTGACTTTGGAAGACAATGTGTTTGGTCATATTTCAAACGGCAATGATAACTCCTATGCGGTGCGTATTTGGGATTCTGAAGGCAGTGTGGTCCGCAGAAACCGTATTTTTGATTCAGTTTACTGGGGTGGTGTCTCAAACAGTAAAGGCGTAAGCTTTATGGTGTCCAAATTAGGTGAACCCAATATCGTTGAATTTAATGAAATTTATGATATCCCGGGGCGATCAGCCGTCGGTACCAAAGGCGGTGTGTCCAATTTGATTGTGCGTTATAACTATATTCATGATGTCTACAATGCCTTTGAGCCTGGTAGTTTTCGCTGTGTCTGGTCTTCGACCAATACCGATGGCTGTCAGGAAACGGATGTTGAATACCGGCCTGCCGGGGATTGGCAAATATACGGTAATATTGTCACCAACACCGAAGTCGGTTTGCGCCTGACGGCTTATGATGAGGATAATGATCATAACCGGTTGTACAACAATGTGTTTTACAATGTTCAGTCGGCGGTTAACATCGGCTGGGACGGAACTTTTGGTACCATGATTGCCAATAATATTTTTTACAATAATGAAGTGGGTATTTATCTGCAAAGTGGCGGCACCACAACCACCGTCGATGATTATTTAAATCAATTCAGTTCGCACCATAATTTGTATTTTAATAACAGCCATGCGGATATTCATTTAAGACCTAACTGGGGCGGGGGTTTTTACAATGGTACACCCTATGACCTGGCGACTTTTCAGTCCCAGTTTAACCAAACTGAATTAAATTCCATCAGCGTTGATCCTCAATTTATCAATACCTCTGATTTCTATTTATCCGAAAACAGTCCGGCAATAGATGCCGGGGATGGGTCGTTTTGGAGTGTGCCGTCTGTGCATATGGGTGCCCATCCGTTTACGGCTTTGTCTGATGTGATATTTTTGGATGGTTTTGAGGGGCTTTGATTTTACTAAAAAATTTATTGTTTAATGCCCTATGATAGCTTGATGGAACTGACAACCATTTTAAAAGCGTTGGTTATCTGGATCATAATCTTAGTACTCGCCATAATCAATGGCGGTTTTCGCGAATCGGTGCTGATTCCAAAGTTAGGTAAAAGATCCGGATTGCTGATAAGCGGCCTAATGCTATCAGTCTTTATTATTGCCGTTACTTACCTATTACTGCCTTGGTTAGACATTTTCCAAATTCGTGGGCTCATGATGATTGGTGGAGGCTGGCTAATCTTGACCCTTGTTTTTGAATTTAGCTTTGGTTTAATACGGGGCATACCATTGGACAAAATCCTTGAGGCCTATAATTTTAAGGACGGTAATATGTGGCCGCTGGTACTATTGGTGACGGCTTTAGCGCCTTTAATGGCGGGGTGGATGCGTGGTTAATTGTTCATATTGCTAATTGATGAGTACTTTTTTTTTCGCTTTGGATTTACATTGGGTTAATAACAATTTTACATTCAATTTACAATCAATCCTTATAATTGTTATTCATCAAACGTATTAATTTTAAGGAGAGATTAAATGAATAACGATAATAACATAGAGGTACTTCAGGACGTTTCGGCTAAACTTATTGATAGCTGTGAAGGTTATCAAATGTGCGCAGACATTGTCGAAAATAATATGACCTTGAAAAATGAATTTTTGCAACGCAAAAACAACAGAAATATACTGGTCAATGACTTCAATGCGAAGATTGCCAGTTTAGGTGGAGAGGTTAAAGATTCAGGTTCTGCCGCCGGTGCATTGCACAGAGGTTATACCAAATTTATTAACGTCTTTAAAGATGATGAAGAAGCTGCGACAGACGCTTTGGATGAGGGCGAAGAATATTTGGCTGAATACATTGAGAAAAAACGCAAAGATGATGGTTTAACAGCTGATACCCTGACGTTATTAAATAAAGCCCACGCTTCAGCCAAGGCCGGAGAGCGCTTTGCTGATTTTTTAGATGATTAAGTCTATTATCTTTTGAGAATTAAAAGACCGGGTGATTATTTAACATCATCCGGTTTTTTTTGGTTGTTTAATTTAAAACACCAATGCCATGGCTCGGCAATGATGCCATAGGGATTATCTTCGGGGTAGCTTTCATTGAAACCATAGGCTTCGGCATTGTCATGTAACCACGCATAGGCCGCAGTGTCGGCAAAGTCGGCTTCTAAAACCTGCTGTTGTCCGTCAGTGGTGAGGTCTAAAGCGCATCCCGTGTGATGTTCACTGTGCCCCGGTGGTGTGTTGACTTTCAGTATATCGGCCAATGATTGGCCCTGATCCAGTTTCTTCTGGATAAGTTCTGCCTGATAATTTATTGAGCGATATGCCGATACCGGTGTCAGCTGAATGCCATCAGCTTGTGCAGCTTTTTGCATGGATTGCCAGGCTTGATTGGCTTTTGGGTGGAGTTTTATCGGGCGTTGAAAACAGTCGACCCCGGCATCGATCACCTGGGTGGCAGTTGGGTATTTTGGGGCACGGATATGCTGGCTGTCGATGCCCAATTTTTTATTTAGCTTTTTGTATAAGTCCGGATATTGCAGGTTTTCGGGGGTCACTTCAAAATAATCTTCTACCTGAACAAACCCCATGTTCTTCAGATATAAACGGGCATGGGGTAAATCTGTTTTTGCTTTGACGGTTTGGCTGTTGAGAGCTTTGATTAAACCGTAACCAGCTTCAGTCGCCACCCCTAAGTGCAGTGATTTGGGTTTTAAGATAATATTAAACCAATTATTATGAAAAAATATTTTACCCAACAGATCCTGGCTATTTAGACCACAGATAGACCAGCAGTTTTTATGGGTGGGTTCGAGGCTTAGTCTTGGGGTATTGATGGTGAACATGAAATTCTTATTTAAATTTTTATTTAATTTTAAACTTAGGCCCTATTGATAACAAGTCCGGCGCATGACAAATATGCACTCAATAGAATAATGATGGCTGCCATCAGAAAATCACCAGGTTAGTGACAGCTGGATATTCGGGATAATAGGCATGGCCGATTTAGTGTCTGCGACAAATCGGTTTTCAACCCGTGTGTATGTTGTGCAGCAAGGGTTATTGATATCCAGAGCATTCTGGACTTGAATCAATAAATCCCACCGCCCATAAGGTCTTAGCCATTGCCGATTGAGCTGTAAGTCGATTTGAAAGAAATCCGGCCATTGGCGTGTGTTTCGTTCACTAATCGATAGTGTCTCTTGGTCATAAAGCAATTCAGTGCGTGGCCAGCCACTGTGATATTGGGCAGAGGCTGTTAATCGCCAGGATCCAAAAGCATGACTGATGCCGGCTTTCAGGCTGTGGCGTTGTTGCCAGCTTCGAGCGGTGTACTGATTGTTGATTTCATCACGGGTTTCAGCCAGGGCGTAGGCGAAGATCCATTGGCTTTGGTTGATTGGGCCACTGAGCGATAATTCTAGACCGCCGGATTGGGCATCAGTTGGTGTGATCCGTAGGTAATCGGTATATAATTCCGGAATCAAATGATAGTCACTGAACAGATTTTCGTAATAAGCCAATGTACGACTGTATTTTTTAATATAGGCTTCGCCTCGAAACAGCCATTTGTTGGCTAACTGCCGACGGTAATCAATCACCAGTAAATCGGCTGATGAGGCCGCTTGATAGGTCGGATTAGCGTCTGATAATAAAAGTTCATCCAGGCGTTGAGCTTGTTGGTGCCGGCCCAGGCCAAAGCGCCACTGGCTGTTTGGGTTGGCATGAAAAACCATGTTAATGCGGGGACTGATGCCCTGATGAGGTAACCAGCGGGCTTGTTCATTGTAGAGGCCCAGGTCGGTGACCCAGCGATCACTGATTTGCCACCTGAAGTTGATAAAATAAGACCAGAACAGGCCGTCAGTTTGACTCTGGAATTCCTGTTCTTGTGTTTGTGGCGTATTTAAAATGTCAGCCCAGGTCAGATCGTGTTGAACCCGGCGCTGTGAAGTAATATCTGCTGCAGCATCTTGCAAAGTGACACCAAAGTCAAGATTAAATTCCGGCGCTAATCGCCATTGGTGTTGCCAACTCAGTTGCAGATATTGGGTGAGTATATCTTCGCTGAGATGACCGTTTGAAAGCTGATTCATGACTTGACCCTGGCGTTGGTCATGGTGGCGACTGTAGGCCAGTTGCCAATTAGATTGATGCGCTGCCAGGTTATCGTACTGCCATTTAAGCCAGACATATTGATCATGATAAGCCGCTTCGGCCTGTTCATTCGTTTGGTTAACACTGAGCTCGTCACGGGATATGAGCAGATGTTGGGAAGTTTGCCATTGGGGTGAGGTTTGCTGGCTGAGTTTTATGTAGGCATCTTCATATTCCGGATGAATATTTAGGTGTGATATGAGATTTTGTTTTAGTAAGTAACCCCCTGATCGCACGCCGGCCAAAACATCCGTTAACTCGTTTGACCACCATTGCGTATGGCTAAAATCCAAGAGTCCAATTTGGCTGATGCGATTATAGTCTCTGTCTTTATGGTCACTTTCAACCGCCATGACAGCACTGAGTCGGCCACCATATCGGGCGGGAAAAACACCGGCATAATGACTGACTGAAGTCACCAGATTGGGGTTAATGGTGGATAACATCGACGCAAAATCTTTGAAATGATAAGGACTGCGTAAAATCATGCCATCCAATTCAATCAGGGTTTCGTTCAACATACCACCCCGAACATGGCTGCGGCCGTCCAGACCGGTATGGGTGTGCGAAGCCAATCCCCGGGCTGATTGCAACGGGTCGTGGTTAAACGCATGGGGTTGGGTGAGGTCGCTGGCATCCATGACATATCCGGGCATTTTATTTTTGTCATAATACAATAAGCTGGTTGATACTTTTAAATCACTCAACGCCAGTGGTTCGGGTGTTAAATGAAAGGTCAGTGTTTTTTTTTGTAAATCAGCTTCAGCCAAGGTTCGTCGCAGGGTTTCATAGCGTGGTGCCTCAATGATTATTTGCCCCGGGGTAAATTGTTGCTGAGATAGAATTATTATGCCGTTGCCCGTATCAAAACGTTGTCCTTGCGGGGTGGTGATGGTAAAAGAGTGAATACCCGAATTGTTGGTGATGTCCTCAGCTTTTAATAAGACCGGGTTACTAATCGCTTGTTGTGTGTGTTGAATAATCCAAATGTCTGAATCAACAGGTTTTAATTGCAAGTCTAATTCAGACAGATACTCACGAAAGGCTGTGAAGGTACTCTCTGGAAGCAATAAAGTTTGTTGTAACTGCTGATTAGAGACATGATCACTGCTAAAAAAAATGGCATAACCGTTGTCATTAAAATAATCCACCCAATTGGCCAGCGTTTTGGGGTTTGCCAGTGCCGTTTGACTGACTAACCATAAAAACAGAAACAGATATTTAAGTGGTTTCGTATGGGCCGGTTTCAATCTCTTAGGCTGGTATAAGCAGAATCCTTTATATTACTTTTCATGGGTGCTAATTTGCAAGCGACCTTGTTGAATTTGATAATCATAGTCGGTGCTGGCAAACACAGTTTTTAAAGCCATATCGACAGTCATGTTGTTAATTGTGCCCTGTAATGAAACATTTTTAGCGGCTTCCTGCAGACCGTGCCAGTTAACAGTTAAATCAGCTTTCCGGCTTATCCAGTCAACGAAATCATATAAAGATTGACCATTCAATGAATAGGGTTGTTCGGTTTTAAAAGTCCAGGACCACAAGGGGTGGTTATGACTTGAAAAAATTTGTACGGGTTCAGCCCCTGATGGGCTAATTGATATTAACTCATTGTGTTTGATGGTGTGTTTTTCTTGATGGTTGTCAATACTAACCTCGCCGGTCTTTACGGCCACTTGTAATTCATTCGGTTGGTGGTTAACAACATACTGTGTGCCCACATGGCTGACTGTACCCAGTTTCGTTGAAATAACAAAGGGTTCGGCCGATGGCGTGATATCGGTGTTGTGAAAAAGTTGTCCGGCTAATAAGTCTATGCGTTGCTCGTTTTGCCAGGTGATACGGGTGTTGGGAGCTTGTCGTAACTCACTGCCATCATTTAAATGCCAGACAAGATAACTTTCATCTGAGCTTTGGATGACATCACCCGGATTCAGCCGGGTGTCTGGTGTCATGGGTTGTGGTTTGTTCGAATCTTGTTCGAGCATACTGGTGCCGTGAATATCAACTTGCTGGTACATGGGTGAGAACTGATTATTGTCTCTGTCAATATTCATAAATAAAACCAGGGCAAACACCATAACAGTGGATGCGGCAACCGCAGCACTCCAGGCATAGCGTTGTCGACGTTGTTTTTTGAGGTTGTTTTGCCAATGGGCCATAACGTGCTGCTTGGCTGCTTGTTGTTTTTCAGCATCAGGCATGGTGCGCTGTTTTAATTGCTTTAAAATATTGTCTGCTTGGTCTTTATTCATAATCGTACTCCCAGTTAGACGGGTATAAATGGTCTAAACTGTCTGTTTTTAACAATGCCGTAAAGGCCTGTTGAAATGATTGCCGCGCTCTGGCTAAAGCAGATTGAATAGCTATCATGGTGGTGTTGGCTTTTTGTGCCATCTCTTCAACGCTGAGTTCATCAACATATTTCCAAGTTAATAAATCACCATAGTTGTTGGGTAAATGATCAAGCACCTCTTCAATCAGTTGCTGTAATTCTTGATTATGCAGTTGTAATTCCGGTTGTGTCTGCCCGCCATCGGCAACGTTTAATAACACCTCCCGAATCGAAGGATGTTCTGCCATCGGTACGACATGGCGACGCCGTCTGTTCTGTTTACTGAAATGGGCGTAAATAAAGCTGCGTGCAATTTGGCACATCCAGGTAAAAAAAGCCGCTTCAGCACGGTAATCCTGTAAATTATCGAGCGCCTTACATAACGTATCCTGAGCCAAATCCATGGCCAAATCATGATCGTCATCGACACGCCCCAGGATGAAGCGAAACAGCTTGCTGTGATAATTGTCAAAAAAAGTGTTAAAGGCCTGTGTTTGACCCTTTAATAAGTTTTTGACGAGTTGTTTGTCTTGTTTATGACGTCCCATAAAAGATCAGTTTTAACGTTTGTTTAACGCTTAGAGTCAATGACTCTGGAAAAACAATCGCGCTATGTGAATTTTTTTTAAATATTCGATTGATTGGCTCAGATAGTTTGCTCTAAGTACTAAAATAACCGTGAGTAAGCATGACAAAACCAATTTTAACCTCATTATATGTCGAATACCCGGGTGCGGGTGGAAATGCCGCACATCATTTACAAACCCAAAAGACAAATGGTCGGTTAAATAGTCACCGAAATGCACCATCGGAACGATACAAAGTCCAAAGTACCTATATTCGGTTGGTCCAAAAAAGTGTGTCGCAACGACAGACTATCGAACAATTTATTCAGCAGCAATATAAACAACATTTTGATGCTGAGATTCATCATTTTTTTCCGGTTCTTATCAGTGTTTACCGTTCATCTAATGATGCGTTGATTGGTACGGTCGGAATTCGCTATGCCGATCATGATGATTTATTTTCAGAACAATACCTGACTCAGCCGGTGGAGCAATTACTTAAGGCGCAAACCGGTGAGACTATCGAACGGTCATCAGTGATTGAATTGGGGCATTTTGCTCTGGCTCACCGTCGATTTCTGGTGCCAGTGGTGCGTGCGATTGCTCAATTTATCGGACAATTGCAAGTCGATTGGACGGTTTATACCTTGTCTCAGCCGATGGTTAAAGCGGTCAATCGATTAAACATTCCAACCCAATTCTTAGGATTTGCCTGCGCTGAGCAGTTGCGTGATCAGGATAATCAATGGGGACAATACTATCGTCTTAAACCGGCTGTTTATTGTTCTCATACAACCACCGCCATTGAGGCCATTCAACATGGACGATCCAAAAATGTTGCGCATTAATCAAGGGATGGATTTTAATCCGCAGTGTGTGGCCATCCACAGCGATAATAATCCCGAATGGCTGGCAGTGGATCAATGGGCAACTGCTAAGCAATGTGTGATTGTTCCGGTTCCGCATTTTTTCACGGCCACTCAAATTGCCGGAATGGTTGATCAAGCTGGTGTTGACAGTGTCTTTTGTCAAGCAGAGGCGCTTCCATTGTGGCTTTCTCTGGGTTTTCAACAAGTGGCTGTTTTTGGGGCGTTGACTGTGCTCGCCAGAACCCCGCCGTCTGTTGTGAATTTACCGGAAAACACCCATAAAATCACCTTTACTTCAGGATCAACAGCACAGCCCAAAGGGGTCTGTTTGAGCTTGTCACATTTACAGACAGTGGGGCAATCACTGGCAAATGCGACCAGTCGCTTGGGATTATCAAAACACTTGAGTGTGCTTCCCTACAGTATTTTGCTGGAAAACATGGCTGCTGTGTATGCCAATCAATTTGCCAATAAGGGGCAAGGTTTGGATATTGTCTCTGTTCCTATGGCGGAAGTTGGCTTACAGGGTTCTGGGCATTTTCAGCCGGAAAAATTAGTAGAAGCACTGATTAAGCACCAAGCCGATAGCCTGATTATGATGCCTGCGATGCTAAAAGCTTTGCTTCAATATCTTTCCAATCACCCAAACAATCTTAGTTCAGTCAAATTTATGGCTGTCGGTGGGGCTGTCTGCCCGCCGGCACTGATAAGACAAGCCCATGAGATGGGGTTACCTGTTTTTCAGGGTTATGGTATCAGTGAATGCGGTTCAGTCATTTGCTTAAAAAAAGAGTTGTCAGAAGTCGGTTCGGTGGGTCGCCCATTGTCGCATGCCCGGCTAAGCCTGGATGACAACAAGCAGATAATTTATCGTGGCCCCCGCTTTTTGGGTTATCTGGGTGACACGACTCATGATTCTGGTGATAAGTACAAACAAGACCATTATGCCACCGGCGATACCGGCGTGATTGATCAACAAGGGCGGTTAACCATCCTGGGACGATTAACTCACTTAATTGTGAATGGTTTTGGTCGTAATATCTCACCGGAATGGATTGAAGCTGAGTTGTTGGCTTTGGCTGCCATTCAACAAGTCATGGTGGTTGGAGATGGCCAGGACTTTTTAACAGCACTGTGTGTTTCTGAGCATGATGAAGAGACACTCTTCCAATTGATACAACCCATCAATTCACAATTACCCGATTACGCCAGGATTCAGGCAGTTATCTGTGTTGCGCCTTTCAACGAGGCCAACGGCACATTAACCGCCACCGGAAAATTAATTCGGCATGAAATCTATCAACAGCATTTACCCCAACTGGAGCAAATTTATGACAAGTACACCTCAGCCAGTCAAAATGGAAACTCACTTCTCACTGTTATGTCTTCAAACGGACGTTGAAAAAAACAAACTGTGGAAACTACCTGTGATTGAACAGGCCTTAGCCGGCAAATTGGCATTAAATACATACGTCGCTTTTCTGACCCGCGCCTATCATCATGTTAAGCACACAGTGCCTTTACTGATGCAGGCCGGTGCCCGGTTTTCGCAACAAGACGAGTGGTTACGGCGCGCCATGGCAGAATATATTGAAGAAGAATTGGGCCATGAAGAATGGATTCTTAATGACATCGCCGCTTGTGGCGGTGATGCCGAGTCGGTACGAAAATCGACGCCCAGTTTTGCTGTGGAATTGATGGTCAGTTATGCCTATGACTCGATTAACCGAATTGACCCCTTGTGCTTTTTAGGTATGGTGCATGTCCTGGAAGGCACATCAGTGGCCTTAGCTACTCGGGCGGCTAATAGCCTTAAGTCATCACTGAATTTGCCCAACAAAGCCTTCAGTTATCTGATATCCCACGGTGATTTAGATCAGGGGCATCAAAAGTTCTTTGAAGATTTAATTAACCGTTTGAGTGCTGATCAACTGCAAGTTGTCATTGAGTCTTGTCACAGGTTTTATCGCCTTTATCGGCAGGTCTTTGAGGAGTTACCATGCCAATGAGTAAACAAGATAAACAATTGTGGTCAGAATCAACCGTGGTCATCACCGGTGCCACCGGAGGCTTGGGACGGGCCTTGGTGGAACGTTTTAATGCGGCCGGTGCCGAGCTCATTTTACAGGGTAGAAATGAGTCAATTTTAGCGCAGATGATTGATAATCTTGATAAACTGTCAGGTATTGTGTGCGGTGATTTAACTGATCCGGCGGTATTGGCAAACCTTCAGAAGTCAGCTGAACAAGCCACGAGAAAGCATCGCGTTTTAATCAATAATGCCGCGATCAGCACCCCCGGATTTCTCAATCAACAAAGCGATCAGGTTCTGATCAAAACCATCGAAGTTAATTTGACCGTGCCAATCCTGCTCAGTCGTCATTTACTGCCCTGGTTAAGTGGCGGAGAACAGGGTCGTATCGTCAATATTGGCTCATCTTTTGGCGGAATTGGTTATCCGGGATTTAGCAGTTATTGTGCCGCCAAATTTGGTTTATTGGGGTTTTCTCAGGCCTTACACAGAGAATTATGCGAAGAGGACATTGCTGTCCATTATTTAGCGCCCCGGGCCATGAATACGCAAATAAACACGGCTTCTGTTAAGGCCATGAATAAACAGCTTAAAAACAAGGATGATAAACCGGAAGACATTGCTGCTGCCATTATTCGGGCCATTGAAAAGAATCAACAACAACGCTTTTTTGGCTGGCCGGAAAAACTATTTGTCAAAATAAACAGCCTATTGCCGGGTTTTGTCAGTCGCTCTATCAATCGGGATTTGCCCGTTATTCAACAACACTTAAATCAGGAGAATTCTCATGAAATTTAGTCTATTTATTATGGTTTTATTGTCACTCACATTTTCAGCCATGGCAGCCATGACTGATGACGTTAAACTTATTCAATCCCGTTGGGCTGAGGTTAATTATATGCCTGACGGTGATACCAAAGAAAAGGCTTTTGAGCAGCTGGTTGAACAAGCCAATCAAACCGTTCTGATTAATCATAATTTACCTGAAGCTTTGGTATGGCAAGGAATTGTCTATTCATCTTATGCCGGCGCCAAAGGCGGTCTTGGGGCCCTGGGCTTGGCTAAAAAAGCCAGAAAAGCTTATGAAGCTGCCATCGAAATGGATGGTTCGGTCTTAAACGGCAGTGCCTATACTTCTCTGGGTGTTTTGTACTACAAAGTACCCGGTTGGCCTTTGGGTTTTGGCAGTGATAAAAAAGCCGAGCACTATTTACAGAAAGGTTTGGCTTTAAATTCGCAAGGGATTGATGCCAATTATTTTTATGCTGAATATTTATATGAAGAAACAGACCGTTTAAATCAGGCTTTGGATTATCTGCATAAGGCAGAACAAGCCAAAGATCGCCCGGATCGACCCAAAGCCGATACCGGACGCAGACATGAAATCATTGTTTTGAAAAAACGTATTGAAGAAGATCTGAAAGATTAAGCAAGTCAGTATCTATTTAACTGGGCTTACGGTAAGCGATAAGCTTGTTGATCGTAAGCCCAACTGGCAAACAGGGCATGGGCCAGCGGGACTGCAACATCGGTAGGCTCTATTGGCTCACCTAAGTTATCTTTTTTATTGGTAAAACCCACATGTTGTGACTCGGGCCGCAAAATGGTCACAAAATCATCAGTCATATAGGCCTGGTTCTTGCCGTATTGCATGAGGGCCCGACCGGGCATATCTAAGGGCTTTTGAGTCAAATCGTATCCTATCATTGGATTAGGAGTATCTATACCCAATAAACTCATGAGTGTTGGTGCCAGGTCTATTTGGCTGACCAGCCTGTTGTCTTTAAAGGCTTTGATGTCGTCTGAAATAATCATGCCGGGGATATGAAAGTTTGAAACTGGCACCAATTGTGCGCCTTGCGCCCGGGCATCGTGGTCAGCCACCACCATAATGACTGAAGATTTAAAGTAACCGTTTTGTTGTAGTTTTGTCAGGAACTGATTAACCGCAAAATCAGCATACCGAACGGCATTATTAACGGTTTGTTTGGGTTCTTCGTAGTGCTCAATTTTACCGTCTGGGAATTCAAACGGGGTGTGATTGCTCGAGGTAAATATTAAGGTAAATGTGGGTTGATTACGGTTTTGTTGAAGATAATCATAGGCTTCATTGAAAAGATCTTCGTCAGAAACACCCCAATTACCCTTAAATTCATAGGAATTGTAGTCATTTTGATCAATAACATGTTGAAAGCCATTACCCAGGAAAAACCCACGCATATTATCAAAGTGCGACTCTCCACCATAAATAAATGCAGTTTTGTATCCCGCGTTGCTTAATAATTCAGCGATGGAAAAGAAACCTTGTTGGGCTTTGGGTAATTTCAATACCGCACGGGCCGGTGACGGCAAAAAGCCGGTGGTAATGGCCTCCAGACCGCGTGCAGAACGTGTGCCAGTGGCATATAAGCGCTCAAACCACCAACTTTTTTCCGCCCACTGATCCAAATATTGAGTAACGGGTCGACCGCCTAAAGACGCCACAAATTGGGCACCCAAGCTTTCTTCCACCACAATAATCAGGTTTTTGCTATTTTTGGGAATTGGACTTGGGGCTTTATGCAGACTGGGGATTTGTTGGTTGTTGAGTAATTTGTCCGGGTCTAATTGGTTCCGAATAATGTGCAGCATGTCATCGCTTGGCATATCACCATATATTTCTGCTGCGGCGGCTTCATGTCGCATTTGATAGACATCATAAAGTACTTGATACAATGAGTTGAGTGGCAGGGTGTTGACCATCCGATCCTGACTAAATGACACCATCGCCGGATTGATGGGACGGTGTTGTAAGCCGGAGCGAATACCGAGCACAAAAACAGGCACCAAGAACAGCAAAAAGGCCAAACCTGACCAGCTGGCGTGCGACTTGAATTCTGTGTTTTGCTTAAATAAACGGTATAAAAACCAACTGAATAAAGCAGTAGAGCCCAGTATCATAAGTGTTGACAGTAAATAACCATTGACCAACATACCAAAAACTTCGTTTGGGCTGACCAGGTATTCAATAAATAAACGATCCGGTCGGGTATCATATTCCGTGATAAAGGTGGGTGTGGCCAATTCAAAAAACACAACGATTATTAGTGTTATCGGATAATAATGTCGCACAAACCAGTTATAAATTCGACCTGAGGACTTCAATACTTGCACCATCAGAAGGCCTAGAAATGGAATAACTGCCAGTTGTAGTAACAGACTGATGTCTATCCGTAAGCCACCAGTTAAAATTGGCCACCATTGGCTTAAAGATGAGAGTCGGTCAGATTGCCACCAGGTGAGCATGATTCTGGAACAGCTTAAAAACAATAAGCCCAAGAGCAAATAAAGGGCCAAGTTTTTCATGTGGTATTTTAAAAATGAATTGTGCATCAGTAAGTCATTCAACAAAATATGAAAAGACTTAGAGCGCAGCAGTTGGCTCAATCAATCGAAAAAAGTGAATTTAATGTAGCCAATAAGAACAAAGAACACAGGATTCTTGGTGCTGTAAATAATCGTTATTGGCTATTAATTAAAAACAATCTATGGTTGAGACTTGAAAAAAAATAGGCTGAGGCTTATATGAGTTGCTGACGGTGCTATAATAGCGCGCTTTTAGTTTAACCAGACGAGCTTAACTATGAACTTTTTCATTTCTGATGCCATGGCCCAATCAGGTGGCCAAGCCGGCAGCCCCATGACTTCCTTTATATTTATTGGTGTGTTTTTTGTGATTATGTATTTTATGCTGATTAGACCGCAGCAAAAACGCATGAAAGCGCACAATGAAATGGTGTCTAATCTGGCGGTTGGTGATGAGATTATTACCAATGGCGGCACCCTGGGTTCTGTGGTTAAGATGGATGAGAATTTTATTACTGTGGAAATTGCCGCTGATACTCACATCCATGTGCAGCGAAATGCTGTCTCAAAAGTATTGCCAAAAGGCACCATTAAGTCAATTAAATAAGGGATTTTTATGAACCGATATCCACTGTGGAAATACATTCTGGTGCTGGTGGTTGTGGCTTTAGGCAGTTTATATGCCTTGCCCAATATCTACGGCCAAAGCCCGATTGTTCAAGTAAAACCGGACGACCAAAGTGACCTCCAGGTTGCCACCATCGACATTATTAAAGACACTTTGTCAGAACAACAAATTGGTTTTGAATCTGTTGTAGAGGACAGTGGTTCGGCGATTGTTAAATTTAATGATCTGGACAATCAGCGAAAAGCACAAGATTTATTGAAAGATGAATTGCCAGGTTTTGATACCGCCATGAACCTGAAGCCCAATGTACCTGACTGGTTAGCCGCTTTAGGCGGTCGGGCCATGAATTTAGGTTTGGACTTGCGCGGTGGCGTCCACTTCTTATTGGAAGTGGATATGAAAGAAGCGGCGGACAATAAAAAGAAACAATTGCGTTCTGATATAACCGCCACTTTAATTAAAGACAAAATTCCTAAAAAAGGGATTCGCTGGCAGGACAACCAATTAATCATTGGATTTCGTGATGAGCCGGCTGCCGAAAAGGCCTTGAGTAGCCTTAAAAAAGATTTTGATGAGTTGGATTTTGAATTGGAAGCTGATGGCGACGAAGTGCAATTGATGGCATTGTTATCAGAACAATCTATTCGTGACATTAAAGAAAATGCCTTAACCCAAAACCTCACCACCTTGCGTTCTCGGGTGAATGAAATTGGGGTGGCTGAGCCGATTATTCAGCGACAGGGTCAAGACCGTATTGTGGTGCAATTACCGGGTATTCAGGACACCACCCGGGCGAAAAATATTTTAGATGCCACGGCGACTTTAGAATACCGAGCCACAGACATGGAAAATAACGCCGTGGCAGCGCAACAGTCCGGCCGAACGCCCATTGGTTCTTCGTTATTTTATGATCGTGACGGCAGACCTGTGCTGTTGAAAGATCGGGTGATCGTGACCGGTAATCAGCTGGTCGATGCGCAAGCCACCTTTGATCAACAGTCCGGAACGCCGGCGGTAACGGTTCAGATAAACAGTATCGGTGCCAAGCGGATGCTGGAATTCACCAAAAACAATGTCGGCAATAACATGGCCGTGGTTTTTAAAGAGCGTATTCCATTGGGCAAGAACGAAGAAGGTGTGATGCAGTATAAAAGTAAGCAAGAAGTGATTAGTAATGCTCGCATTAATGGTATTTTCTCAAACCGTTTTCAAACAACCGGTTTAGATTCTCAAAAAGAAGCCTCGGAACTGGCCTTATTATTACGCGCCGGCGCGCTAGCCGCCCCGGTTCAAATCGTGGAAGAACGTACCATTGGCCCTTCTTTGGGACAAGATAACATTGATAAAGGTGTTAAATCGGTGCAGATTGGTTTGGTGTTGGTGCTTATCTTTATGTTGATTTATTACAAGATGTTCGGTGTCATTGCCAACATTGCTTTGACCATTAATGTGGTGTTGATGGTGGCCTGTCTGTCCTTATTTGGGGCAACCCTCACTTTGCCGGGAATTGCCGGTATTGTTCTTACCGTGGGGATGGCTGTGGATGCCAACGTATTGATATTTGAGCGGATTAAAGAAGAACTCCGTGATGGCTCATCTGTGCAAAGCAGCATTAAATCCGGTTACGATAAAGCTTTCTCGACCATTGCCGATGCCAATGTCACCACCTTTATTGCTGCGGTGGTCTTGTTTGCGTTTGGTACCGGTCCCATTAAGGGCTTTGCGGTGACTTTATCCATTGGTATTCTAACATCGATGTTTACTGCGATTATCGTGTCCAGAGCCATTGTTAATTTAATATACGGGCGTCAGAAACGTCTGAAATCCATCGCCATTTAAGGGAGCTGATTATGAATATATTTGGAGATACCAACTACGACATTACCGGCAAACGTAAAATTGCGATGGTTTTTTCGTCCTTATTAATCCTGACAGCCATTATTGCCATTTTTATCCGTGGTTTTAATTTTGGTCTGGACTTCACAGGCGGTACCGTGATTGTGGTGCATTTTGATGAAGCGGTGGAGTTGGAAGATGTCAGAAGCCAGTTAGAAGAAGCCGATTTTGGAGACGCGGTGGTGAAAAACTTTGGTTCAAGTCGTGATATTGAAATCACCTTGCCGCCGGTTGAAACACCGGTTGAAGATGCTGAAGTATCAACCCCTAACCAAAGTCCCGGCGGTGCCGATGAGGCTAAGCTCAGCAATAAAGTTTTGGATACATTGCAAGCATATGATCCCAGTGCCCGTATATCGAAAGCTGACTTTGTTGGCTCTCAGGTGGGTGATGAGTTGGTTGAAAAAGGCTCTTTGGCTTTGTTGTATGCGATCTTTGGTATTTTAATCTACGTCACGATTCGCTTTGAGTGGCGTTTTTCTCTGGGTGCCATTGCTGCTTTGGTGCATGATGTCATCATCGTTGCCGGTGTTTTTGCCATCTGGCAGGTGGAATTTGATTTAACCGTATTAGCGGCTTTATTGGCGGTGATTGGTTATTCCCTGAACGATACCATTGTGGTGTTTGACCGTATTCGGGAAAACTTTTTATCCGGTCGTAAAGCCGATACTGAAACCATCATTAACACTTCTATAAATCAGACATTAGCCAGAACTGTGGTTACTTCATTGACCACCATGCTGGTGTTATTTGCTTTGTATTTCTTTGGTGGTGATTTAATTAATTCCTTTGCTTTTGCTTTAATCGTTGGTGTTATGATTGGTACTTATTCTTCCATATTTGTGGCTTCTACTGCAACCATGGCTTTGGGTGTCAGTCGAGAAGATCTCATTCCGGTGGCGAAAGAAGGTGGAAATCTGGATCACATACCTTAATTGTTTTTGACAAGCATAAAAAAAACCCAAGCTGGACTTGGGTTTTTTTGTGCTTGTCAAACTGAATCAACGTTCAAAAACGGGACTGATGTATTTACTTAATTGAGCGGATAATTTGAGGTTTGTGGCAATTAATTGGCCATTTTTCTGGCTGTTTTGGTTGCATTTAAAGTCACCACATTGACCACCGGCCTCTGTCATGAATAATTCGCCAATCATGGCAGTCATGGCAGTGGCCTCAGGTTGCCAGTAAGCATCCAGCCGACCCGCGGCCACCCAGGCCAGATCGAGAATGTCACAGCCAAACATACGACAACCGGCCACTTGTTTGTTAATATTTCTTAAGGCCAGTCCGTGAGCGGCGACCAGGTTTTCATTTTCAGGTAAGTTGGTGGCCACAATGGATGCTGATAATTCTTTGTGTTGATCAATGCGTAATCTTTTATTACTCAAAAAAGCACCTTTACCACGGGTAGCCGTAAAACAATCACCGGTGAGTGGCTGAAAAACCATGACATGCTGCAATTTATCCTGTTCAGTCATGACCATGCCAATGGCACAGTGAGGGATATCATAGAGAAAATTTGCAGTACCGGCCAATGGTTGTATATACCAGGTTCGATCGCCTTGGTCATTGTCACTAAGGAGGCTGTCTTGCGAGCGTATGACGTCGTCGGGATAAGCGCGTTTTAGGGTGTAAAATAAATCATTTAAACTCACCTGTACAGCTTTATCAACATAACCGTTTTGGAGTTTCTTTTGGACTGACAACAATTCATTTTGAAAAATCAGTTGTTCAATAGATTTGGACGCTTTTAAAGCGGCTTTATGAGCAATATTAAGTTCCGGAGACATGTTATTGATGTTACGAGGGCAAGCGCGTATGATAGCAAAATTCCTCAGAAAAGACATCTGTTCATGCACAGACTGGCACAAATAAATATGGTGCTGATTGGTACCACCCATCCTGGTAATATCGGCGCAGCGGCTCGTGCCATTAAAGTGATGGGTCTCAATCGATTGTCACTGGTCAATCCTGACAATTATCCTTCACCTGAAGCGCGGGCACGGGCATCCGGTGCCGATGATGTCTTAAGTGAATCCAAGGTTTATCCAAGTCTTGATGATGCCATTGAGGATGCACAGTTGGTTTTTGGCACAAGTTCTCGCAGCCGGGGTATGAATATTCCAATGTTAGATATGCGACAGGCTGCTGAAAAAATGATGTTCGCCGCTGATCAAGGGCAACAGGTGGCGATGTTATTTGGCAAAGAACGTTATGGCTTAACCAATGAGGAAATGCAACGTTGTCATTATTTAGTCAAGTATCCGGCCAATCCGGACTATCCGTCATTAAATTTAGCGGCAGCCGTTCAATTGGCAGCCTATGAATTAAGAATGCAAAGCCTAATACTGGAAGGGGATATGCCATCCGATTCTGTGCAGGAAACGCCCCATTTATGTGATGCTAAAAAAATGCAAAGTTTTTATCAGCATTTGTTTACAACCATGGAGCATTTGGATTTTTTAAATAGCGACAATGCGGCTTCCATGACTGAAAAATTCCGTATGATGTTTAATCGAATGAATATCGAAACACACGAAATGGACATGTTGCGCGGCTTTTTAAGTGCAGTGAATAAGAACTTAAAAAAATGACCATATTAGACTTGACACTTGACCTGTTCAGGGTAAAATGCCCAGTTCTTGTTGAGGCAAGAAGAGATCTTCCCCGGTAGCTCAGTTGGTAGAGCGGGTGACTGTTAATCACTAGGTCGGCGGTTCAAGCCCGTCCCGGGGAGCCAAATAGAGTAAAAAGCCGCAGTCATTGCGGCTTTTTTTTGTCTAAAATAAACAACTCAGCCTCGATTGCATGGGTGAAATTTTGTCTGTTATCAGGTAGAATAACCTGCTTTTATCAAATCCATTTGACAGGAATAAACTATGGCGCTAGAAGAATATGATGATTATGAACAAGAACAAATCATCAAAGATTGGTTACGTCAAAACTGGTTCACCATCTTTGCCGGCATTGCATTAGGAATCGCGGGTTTATGGGGGTATGCCAAGTGGCAAAACACCCAAATGGCTCAAAATCAAAATGCAGCCAGTGAATATCAGCAATTGGTTTCTGTGATTAATACACAGCCTACCCAGGATGCTGCCGAAGTACTGGTTCGTTATGACGAACAATATGGGATGAATTATTATGCCATGAAAGCGCATATGAGCTTAGCGGATCGTTGGATAGAAGACGGACAAATCGAACAAGCTATTTCTGAATACCAAAAAGTACTGGATGCCAAAGCCGGTAAACCGATTGCAGAAATGGTGCGCTTAAGAATGGCACGGTTGTATGTGGCCAATGAGAATTTTGAGGCAGCACGTGAACAACTTTCGATGGTGCAATCAAGTGCCTATGAGACAGTGGTTGAAGAAGTAAAAGGAGATATATTTGCGGCTGAAAACACCCCGAAAAAAGCTCAGGATGCCTACCAATTGGCTTTGTTGAGTGGAGAAGGTTACTCGGGTAAAGCCTTGTTAGAAATGAAATTGGCTGACGTGAAAGTCAGCGAGTAAACGAGGTGATTATGCGACTGATACCCTTTATTTTTGTGTTGATTTTAACAGCTTGTAATTCAAATAAAGATGAAATCAAACCTGAGGAATTGACTGACTTTTCTGCGCAAGGCAGTTTTCAGCAATTGTGGCAGAAACGATTAGAATCTAAACAGGATGCCTTTGGTTATCAATTGCGTCCGGCGCCCATAAATGGCGCTTTATTTGTCGCAGATGTGGATGGTGGTGTCTATCGATACCAGGCTGAAAATGGTCAATCACAATGGCAAACCAATGTTAATCATGTAATCAGTGCCGGCCCGGGCGTCAGTGATACCGTGGTTGTGGTTGCCGGGCCCGATGGACAGGTCACCGCTTTAGATGCTGACACGGGTTCTCAGCTTTGGCAAACACAGGTCAGTTCAGAAGTGCTCAGTCCACCGGTTATTGATCGAAATCGGGTTATTATACGTTCAATGGATGGTCGTATTTATGGTTTAAGTATTAACAATGGTGAGCGTCAGTGGTTATTCAGTAGTGAAGTACCTAATTTAACCTTGCGTGGCACCGGAACCCCTATGGCCAAGGGCGGACGACTCTATGTGGGCCTTGATGATGGTGATGTGGTGGCCTTAAACATTATTGATGGTGCGACCATATGGCAACAAAATGTAGTCAATAATCAAGGTAAAACGGAGATTGAACGTTTATCTGATATTGATGGCGATTTGGGTGTAGTGGCCACAGATTTATATGTCAGCAGTGCTGCCAATAAAACCCTGGCAGTGGCCACCGAGTCCGGCCAACTTCTCTGGCGTATTAACCACGGAAGTCGTAGCGGTGTGACGGTATCCCGTCGCTTTATATATCTGGTTGATAATGAATCGGCGATACGTCAAATTGATCGTTCCAATGGAGAACTTGGTTGGTTGGTCAGTGATTTTAAATACCGTGAACTGACGCGCCCGGTTTTTTATTTAGGTGATTTGGTTATGGGTGATTTAGCCGGTTATATACATGTTATCGATGCCTTTACCGGTAAAGTTTTGAACCGAAAACAAATGGGTAAAGAAGAATTTTATGGTACTCCCGTGGTTGACGGTAATGCCATATATGCCTACAACAAAGACGGCACCTTAACAGCATTCCGCTACAACGAATAATTGTAAATCAATGTCTGCTGTCATCACCATTATCGGTCGCCCCAATGTGGGTAAATCGACCTTATTCAACACCTTAACCGATAGTCGTGATGCTTTGGTGGCTGATCTGCCCGGTCTTACCCGGGACCGTCAGTACGGTGAAATGACGATTAACGATTTGACAGCAACGCTGGTAGATACCGGTGGTATGCTGGGTGATGAAGGTGTCCTCACTGAACTGATGGATGAACAAATAATGCAAGCTGTTGAAGAAGCTGATTTGTTATTGTTTGTGGTCAGTGCCAAAGATGGTCTGCTTGGAGATGATGAGGAAATACTCAATCGTGTCAGGCCTTATGATAAACCCATATGGTTATTGGCCAATAAGGCGGAAAGTAAAGATCCTGATTTGGCTTTAGCTGATTTCTATCAGTTGGGTATTGAAAACTTATACGCGCTCAGTACCGCCCATCGTCGGGGTATAACTGAAATAAAGAATAATCTGGCTGAATTTTTAAGTAAGCTTGACCACGAGCCCCCAGTTTCTGATGAATTTGGACCCAAACTAGCGGTGATAGGCCGACCCAATGTGGGTAAGTCTACCCTGGTTAATCGTTTGTTGGGTGAAAACCGTGTATTGGCTTATGATTTACCCGGAACCACGCGAGACAGCATTCAATTACCGTTACAGTGGGAAGATGATCGTTATACATTAATTGATACGGCTGGTGTGAGACGCCGTGCCAGAGTGGGCGAGGGTGTAGAAAAATTCAGCATCATAAAAACCATTGACGCCATTAAACAAGCTCAGGTTTGTTTGTTGTTGATTGATGCCACAGAACATATTACCGATCAAGACATGCATCTGATTGGATTATGCGTTTATCATGCCAAGCCGGTCTTGCTGGTGATTAATAAATGGGACCACTTAAGCGACGATCACAAGCAACAGGTAAAAAGTCGTCTCAATCATAAGTTACAGGCTTTTCAATGGTTGCCTCGTGTTTACACTTCTGCTTTACATGGTTCTGGTTTACGTCATGTGATGGAACGTGTGGCCCTGTTGTTAGAGCGGGCTAATATGGAATTAACGGCGAACCAATTGACCAATGTTTTAAACGAAGCTTATAAAGCCCATCAACCGCCGCTGGTACAAGGTTTAAGTTCTCAGTTAAAATATGCACATCCGGGGGGTCACCATCCGATGCGCATTATTATCCATGGTAAACGTGTCGATAAACTGCCCGATTCTTATAAGCGATATTTAGAAAATACCTTTCGTGATGCGTTTGATTTAAAAGGTATACCCCTGGTGTTGCAGTTTAAAGCCGGTCGCAATCCTTTTGCGCAAAAAAACAAAAAGAAATCCGAGTACCCTTCGCGCCGAAAAAAGAATTCACGCTAAGACTGAAAAACAGTCTGTTGGTGAATTGATTTACGATATTCTGATGGTCACCATTCGTTATTTCATGAAAACGAGGGTGATTATTTGCTTAATCACGCAATGATTTAAATGGCAACACTGTTAATCGGGCAGGGTGGTGCTAAAATATGCATTTTTTCGCCATTAATCATCATGTCTCAATCTGCCAAAATATTAGACGGCAAGAAAGTTTCTCAAGCTTTACAAAAGTCACTGACCCAGCAAATTAAAAAACGGGTTGCTGCCGGTTATGATGCGCCGGGATTGGCGGTTGTGTTGGTCGGTAATGATGAAGCATCAGCTGTTTATGTCAATAATAAAATAAAAGCTTGTGAACGTACCGGTATCATATCTCAATCACATCGTTTGCCACGACAAACCTCTGCTGTGGCTTTGTACAGCTTAATTGATGAGTTAAATCATGATCCGCAAGTCCATGGAATTCTGGTGCAATTACCCTTACCCGAACACATCGATGAAACCGAGGTCACTAACCGCATTCATCCCAATAAAGACGTGGATGGTTTTCATGCCATTAACGTGGGGCATTTGGCATTAAGACAACCCGGGCTGAGGCCTTGTACACCCCGTGGTGTCATCACTTTATTACACCATTACGGACTTGATCCCAAGGGTCAACATTGTGTGATTGTCGGTGCCTCTAATATCGTTGGTCGGCCTTTAATGTTAGAAATGTTGTTTGCCGGTGCCACGGTCACCAGTTGTCATCGTTTTACCCGAGATCTTGAACATCATGTGGCGCAAGCCGATATCGTTTGTGTGGCGGTGGGTAACCCCAATGTGGTTGATGCGGCGTGGATTAAACCTGACGCCATCGTCATTGATATTGGCATTAACCGTTTAGAAGATGGATCACTGTCTGGAGATGTTGATTTTCATGTGGCCAGTCAAAAAGCGGCCTGGATCACGCCGGTCCCAGGAGGGATTGGTCCCATGACAGTGGCCACTTTGATGCAGAATACTTTTGAAGCCAGTTTATTGGCTTGAATTGCTTTCATCAGTTGATTTATCTTCCGATGATTGTTCTTCTACCTTGTCAGCAATGGCATTCATGGCACGGTCAAATAATGGTACCTGATCTAACTGAATGGCATTGCCTGTTCTGAAATCATCTGCTATTTCATCGATGCTTTTATCCGTTACTTTTATGCCACGGGCATTCACAAAGAGTCTTTTGTGACTGATTGGGCTTATCCATGATAATTTGGCACGTATGTTGCCATCTTGGTCGGCGTCAACAAATTCAATCCAGTCACCCACTGTTAATTCTTCTGCTTTTTTGTAAAAGTCATCTTCAATGTGCTCAATGTCCCGCTCTTGGTCATTGATTTTTTTGTTGGCAATAAAATGGACAATCTCAGGTTGTTCTTCTTGATCCTCATTAATACTAAAGGCTTCCTGAGGTAAGACAAATTCATGGTCCTGGTCACTGGCTTGCTCAAGCTCGTTAATATCAAGGAGTAATTGATAGAGGTCAGCCGTTTTTTGTTTGACGTTACGTTCATCAAAAGCCACTAATCGCAAACCGTTGCTCAAAAAATCGCAAACATGGCTGACCTGTGCTTTGGTGGCTTGTTTCTTCTTATCTTTGACGGATACAAAGATTAATTTATCAACAAATTTGACGTAGGGCTCAATGACTTCAGGTTCGTCATGATGTCGTAAATGGATGAGTGTTAATACATTGGCCCAGGGGGTCAGTAATAATTCAGTCACCTGTTTAGGTAGCTGAAACTTATTCATTTTTGATTCTAATATTTCAGCGGTTTTGGCTTTGGCATTAAATATCCGCTCTTCACCGAGGGCTTTTTCGTAAGTACGTTTTTCAATGACTTTTGTTTTTTTCTTATTCTTGTCATCAAAAGCCTGAAAGTCTTCTATCAAAGCAGGAAAATCGATATCATCTTGCTGATGTTCTAAAATATGCTGAACCATTGTCTCAATTTTGTTAATAAACAAATTGTTTCGGTCACTTTCTTCGGTCCAACCGATGGAAGCTCTGGCCAGTACATCCAATAATTTTCGGGCGTTATTGTTTTTATTGGAAAATAATTTACGGTCCTTTAAAGCAATATGTAAATAGGGGATTTGTAAGCGTGACAGTAACACCTGGATCTGAGGCGGTAAATTGCGATCTTCAACCAGAAACTCAAACAACATACTGATTAAATCAATGGTGTCTTCATCTGCTTTATTGACATTCCGCTGTTCTCCGCCATCGACATCCAATTCCTGTAATCGTTTGATGAGAACCTCTTTAATTTCTTTGGGGCTTAAGGCTGAACCACCGGCATTCATTTGCTGCAATTCGTGCGATTGTAATAAGCTCAACGCTGAGTTAATGACTTTAGCGTCATAAACAGCCACTGGTGTTGTATGGTTCTGATGCCTTTGGTTAAGTGCTGATAGGATGTTTTGATAAGTCTGATCATCGATGGGTGTTTGCTGTCTGTAAGCTTGATGATGTGTTGCTTGTTGGTTCTGTGCTTGTGGTAGACCCGCCAATGGCTGGCTGGATTGAGGTGGATCGGTTGGCTGGTGATTAGCCGAGTTGGCTTGTTGACCGGGTAACGAGAATTTAATGTCCGGATAAATGCCTTGTTGAATCAAATATTGATTGATGTCTTCATAAGGCTTGGATAAGTTCTCGATGAGACTGCGTTCATACAGTTTAATAATAATGAGTAAGGTGTTGGTTTCAATGGGCAGTAAATCAAGTGGCGCGGCAAAGGCATGTACAATAACAAAAGGTGAGACCGGGATCTGGCTGAGTTTTAAATCACTGCCACCGGCCAGGAGAGTGAAGCGTTTTTCTAAAGCGTATAACTGCTTATGAAAATAAGTATTGGATTTATCGACAAGATTAGTGACTGCCAGTTTTTTATCCAATTCTTTTTCTTCCACCAATGACAGGCCATCGGTTTCTTTTACTGATTGTTTAGTTTCGACGTCCTTAAAGTATTTATAATCGCCTTTTTTAAATTGTTTGAATGCGTGTTGAATATTATCCGAAAATTTGCGAACCATGAGCTCTTTCTTTTTGCGGACTGTCCGCATCGCCTCAAAGTACTGCGTTTGCATGTCATTTGTTTCGGCTTTTTCGGCCATGTCAAACAAGGTGTCATCCAACTTGTCGTAGTACTTTTGGATACTGGGTTTGAGGCCGGTGATAAATATTTTATGGACTTTAGGTAGAATTTGACCCAGGTTGGCTTCCGGATTATTTTGAATATTGACAATATTCTTATCTCGCGTTGATGGATTGTTATCTTTTTTGTCGTTCATTATCAAATTCCAGTCAGATACATTTCAATCAAGTGTAGACATCTGATAAGCAAAGCGTTGTGAAGGAAATCACACTTTAAGAAGATGTTTACTGCAAACAGTATATTATTGACGCCAGCTATAGACGACCGTATATGTTAAGGTGGTTTCGCCTTCGGCAGGTATTTTGACCTGAAATTCAATGCTGTCAGAGTCAATTTTACTGTGTTCATGACTTTGTTCAGTGATTTTCCAGTTACTCCATCGAAAAAGATGCTCTCTAACAGTCACATTTTCAGGCGTTTTTTTTCCGTTAGTGAGTTTGATTTCAAAGGTTTCCTGGATTTGTTGATTACCGACAGTGAAATCTGTTTGTTGACGTTCACCATTGACATCAAAGGCATTACCTAAGGTGAGTGTAACAGTTTGCTTATTGGCGGTGTGTCCGATTTGATCCGCACCAATAAAGGTTAAATGTCCGTCAGAGTCGGACTGGTTAACGCGAACACGGCCGGCCGGCATGGCCATTCCCAAGTTATTTTTTTGTGTGTTTTGAAAGTTAATTTGGGCAGCAACCGGTGTTTCATTTTGGTTGATATAACTCATGTAATTGGCATCAAGTACCGGCTTTCCATAACTGAAAGAACGGTTATTAAACGGGTCAAAAACCAGTTTTCGTTCACAAGCAATCGGTTTATCGGGTGCAAAGAGACTGATTTGTTTAGTCGAATTTTGGGGTAAGTTTACGCGACGTGGTAGTGTGTATTGATGATACTCAAAGACACTTTCTTGTTGAAAGCCGCTTTCTTGTTTCATGTAGTCGGCTTGTCGAATGCGACTGCCGGTTACTTGAATATTACCGTTGACCTGATTGACATCCCCGGCCACTAATTTAAGGGCATAATCGTTAAAACCTTTACCTGATTGGTTGATGATAGAGACCCAGGAACTGAGGTTGAATTGACACTCTTTTTCACGATCTAACTCTAAAATATAATCTGCCCACCATGTCATGCCGGCAGATTGGTAACTGATGGCGACCAGTTGTTCTTTATTCGTGTTTGAATCCAGTAGCCAGACCAGTGTCGGTTTGGTTAACAGTCCTCCTGGTAATTCAGGGAAGCTGATTTCAGACCAATCGCGTAAAGTGATTAAGGAACCATCATTCTTCTGCAGTATCAATCCACCCTGGGTGCTAAGCAGTTGGCCTTCCACACGACTCGGTTCGCCACCTTTGTCATAACTGACTGCAATTTTTTTATCGATGTATTTTTGCAGTAAGTTGTCACTGCCCACTAAGTCATATTGGTAGTTTTGATCCAATATGGTCGCTGCATCTGGATTATTTGGGGTGCTAAAGGTGACAGTGGTTGGATCAATATGGGCTGTCACATTATCATAAACCAAGTTAAACCGGCCCTGCTTAAAAGCCATTGTCTTATGTTGTTTAATGACAGCGAATCCGGGTATTTGCTCGGGGCGGATATTTTGATTTTGGTTGATGTTGTAGCCCACAGTCGAGGAATATATGGCGAGACTGTTTTCTTCTGCTTGTGCAGCAGAGGCCGATAAAAGGCCTAAGCTTGCTGCTTTAAAAAATAGAATAAATCGCATAGTAAGCCTGTTGATTGTTAATCGGTAAAAAACTCACGGGTAAATTTGACCATGAACACGGTGTCACTGCCTTTGGGTTTGGCTTCTATGGAGAAATTGACGTTTTCCTCGTTATTCAGTGCAAAAGTACCTAAATAATAGATGGCGTCATCCTGCTCTTTGATTTTAATCAACTTAATTTCTTTACTTTGATGCACCAGGTTTTTGGCTTCAATGGTAATATCTGCCTCAACTGCCTTTGATTCCTCACCACTTTTATCCAGTACCGATATACTTAAAATACCCCGGTTTTTGGAACGGGTGATTTGATAGGTGTTGGCTATTTCTTTGGATAGAAAAGTAGAGGGAAACGTGTTGTAGTGTAATTCGTGATTATCTTGAATCACCACTTGTTCAGCATGCAAAAAACCACCACAAGCCATCATTAATACTAATAGGATAATGTGAGAGATGTGCTTTTTTGTTTTCATAAAATTTCTCCTGAAATCAGTTGGTTTATAGCAATTATCTTAGCATGAATAATGTTAAAACTTCACTAAATCAAGGCTTTGTATAAGTAAATATCCAGGCATAAAAAAACCCGCAGTTGATAACCACGGGTTTTACTAACGCAAGAGAGCTGGATTTTAAGACAATAAGTCTTTAATTGTCTCGCCCAGGAAAGTGGGCGATTTAACGGTGGTGACACCGGCTGCTTCCAAAGCTTCATATTTTGCCTGCGCTGTCCCTTTGCCGCCGGCAACAATGGCACCGGCATGGCCCATACGTTTGCCTTCAGGGGCTGTGACACCGGCAATGTAGGAAACAACGGGTTTCTTGACGTGGTCTTTGATGAAGTCTGCAGCTTCTTCTTCGGCAGAACCGCCAATTTCACCCACCATAATGATGCCGTCAGTTTGGTCATCTTCCTGGAATAATTTCAAACAATCAATAAAGTTGGTGCCCTGAATCGGGTCACCACCAATACCAATACAGGTGGATTGTCCTAAGCCTGCCTGGGTGGTTTGGTGAACCGCCTCATAAGTTAAGGTACCTGAACGGGAGACAATACCAATACGGCCGGGTTTATGAATGGCGCCGGGCATGATGCCGATTTTGCATTCACCCGGGGTAATGACACCGGGGCAGTTTGGACCAATCATATAAACATCCGGATGCTGATCAAGCACTGCCCGAACACGCATCATGTCGAGTACCGGAATGCCTTCAGTAATGGTGACAATTAATTTAATACCGGCATCAATAGCTTCTAAAATGGCATCGGCTGCGAATGGTGGCGGTACAAAAATAACAGATGCATTGGCGCCTGTCTCATTAACGCCGTCAGCGACTGTGTTAAAAACCGGGCGGTCTAAATGCTGACTACCACCTTTACCGGGCGTAACGCCACCGACTAATTGGGTGCCGTATTCAATGGCTTGCTCACTGTGAAATGTGCCCTGTGAGCCGGTAAATCCCTGGACGATTAATTTGGTGTCTTTGTTGACTAATACACTCATGATTATGCTCCTACCGCTTCAACAGCCTTATTGGCTGCATCATCTAAGTCACTGGCGGCTATAACGGCCAGTCCGCTGTCTTCTAAAAGTTGTTTGCCGGCATCGACGTTGGTGCCTTCAAGTCGAACCACAATGGGGACTTCGACGCCCACTTCCTTAATGGCAGTGATGATACCGTTTGCGATGAGGTCACAACGAACAATACCGCCAAAAATATTAACCAAAATAGATTTAACATTGGGGTCTGATAAAATAATTTTAAAGGCGACAGCCACACGTTCTGCTGTGGCACCGCCACCCACATCCAGGAAGTTAGCCGGCTCACCGCCTTTCAGTTTAATCACATCCATGGTGGCCATGGCGAGACCCGCACCATTAACCATACAGGCAATGTCGCCATCCAGTTTAATGTAGTTTAATTCATGTTCGTGGGCTTTGGCTTCAGCCGGATCTTCCTGACTGAGATCACGCAGTTTGGCCAGGTCTTTTTGTCGGTATTCGGCATTGTCATCGGAATTAATTTTGGCATCTAGAGCAACCACATTTTGATTGTCATCGATAATGAGTGGATTGATTTCAATTAATGATAAGTCAAGATCATGAAACATTTTGTGCATTTGCATCATGATGTGGGTTAATTGAAAAACTTGTTTTTTAGATAAACCCATGGAAAAACCGATTTTGCGACAAGCATAAGGCCAAAGGGTTTCGGTGTTATCAACATGTAGAGTATGGATTTTTTCTGGGTTGGTTTTAGCAACCTCTTCAATTTCCACACCACCTTCGGCTGAAGCCACAAAGGACAGGCATTTATTGGCGCGATCAACCAACAGACTTAAATACAATTCATTTTCAATATTGGCAGCTTCAGTAATCAAGACTTCATTGACAGGTAATGCCATGCCGCCTGTCTGGTAGGTTTTAATCTCCATTCCCAGCATGTCGGAAGCGTATTGTTTAACATCGTCCAAACTTTTGGCAAACTTAACACCACCAGCTTTACCGCGTCCGCCAGCGTGGACCTGGGCTTTAACCATCCATTGTGTGGCGTCCATAGACTTGGCCACTGAGACAGCTTCTTCAGCGGTTTTGACGGCAGTGCCTTTGGGCACCGGAATGTCATATTGGGCAAATAAATCTTTTGCCTGATATTCGTGAAAATTCATAAGATTGTATCCTGCATTTTTTAGTGGAATTGGCGGGGTATTTTAACGGAAAAGCAATGGCTTTTGGGGCTTAAATTGAAGAATCCTGTGTTGTGCGGGCGTGACTGATAAATGATGAAATGTAAAGGCGTATAAGCTGAACGATTACTTTTTTCACGTTTTATGTGAAAGCGTTCTCATTGTTGTTGATTGTTTGGCTATAAACTGGCGGCTTATTAACGATAGATTTAAACAAGATATGTGCAGTCAGACTGTTGTTTGCTTATTTTCTTAAAACATCGTGCTAAATAGTTGTCATTGATTGATAAATTCAGGTAAAGTATTAAGCCTATGAACTTTAAACAGCCTCTTGGAACAGATGAATACTGCTACTTCTAAAACCATGGTCAGCGGCGCTTTACGGCGCTTGGTGCAAGCCGAAGTCATGACTATGGAAGAGGCCGCTGAAGCCAATGATGCGGCTAAAAAGAAAAAAATACCCTTGTTTACTTATCTGGTTGACAACCAATTGGTCAAGCCTGAAGAGTTGGCTGATGCCGCTTCCAAAGAATATGGGGTCCCTTATTTAGACATCACCACTTTTGATTTTTCGGATGCGCCAAAAGGTGTTATTTCTGAAAGTCTCATCGAAAAACATCAGGTTATTCCTTTGTTTTTGCGAGGTAAGCGGATTTTCATCGGTTTGGCTGACCCCACCAATTCACGGGCGCAGGATGAAGTCCGTTTTCATACTAATTTAACAGTGGAACCGATATTGGTGCGGCAGGATTTATTGACGCCCAGTATTGAAGAGCTTTTAAAAGATTCATCTTCAATGATGGATGAGTTTGATGAAGAGGGATTAGATAATTTAGAGTTTGAAGAAAGACCCGAAGAAGATGAGGGTGACGAAGAGCCCAGTGATCGATCGGATTCTCCTGCGGTTAAATTAATAAACAAGGTGTTATTGGATGCCATTAAAAGGGGTGCTTCGGATATTCACTTTGAACCCTATGAAAAAAATTATCGGGTTCGCTATCGTATCGATGGTATGTTGACGACCATGATTAAGCCACCGAAAAGCATATCAAACCAAGTGTCGTCAAGATTAAAAGTCCTGGCCCATTTGGATATTGCTGAAAAACGTGTGCCACAAGATGGTCGTGTGAAGTTAAACTTAGGTAAAGGAAAATCGATTGACTTTCGTCTGAGTACTTGTCCGACCTTATTCGGTGAGAAAGTGGTGATGCGGGTGTTGGATGCGTCCGCTGCACAGATGGGTATTGATAAACTGGGTTATGAAGAAGCCCAGAAAAAACTTTTTTTAGATGCCATTGTAAAACCCTATGGTATGGTTTTGGTCACCGGACCGACCGGTAGTGGTAAAACGGTTTCTTTATACACCGCATTAAATATTTTAAACACCGACGGCCGTAATATTTCAACCGCAGAAGATCCGGTGGAAATTCGGGTTAACGGAATCAACCAGGTGCAACAAAATGCCAAAAAAGGTATGACCTTTTCAGCCGCGTTGCGATCATTTTTACGACAGGACCCGGATGTGATTATGGTTGGTGAGATTCGAGATTTGGAGACAGCTGAAATTGCTATTAAGGCGGCGCAAACCGGTCATATGGTGTTATCAACCTTGCATACAAACAGTGCGCCGGATACGATTGCGCGAATGGCCAATATGGGTGTCGCACCTTTTAATATTGTTTCCGCTGTGTCACTGGTTATCGCACAGCGATTGGCCCGGCGTTTATGTGAAAATTGTAAAAAACCCACAGAATTACCTCGAGAAGCTTTGCTGGAAGCGGGTTTCAGCGATGAAGATTTAAAAGATGCGCAGATTTTTGACACTGTCGGATGTCCAAAATGTAATGAGGGTTATAAAGGTCGAGTGGGTATTTATGAAGTGATGCCGATGACCGAGAACATTAAAAAAATAATTCTGTCAGGCGGCAACTCAATGGATATCGCCGAACAAGCGGGCAAGGACGGTGTGGCAAATTTAAGAAAATCAGCTTTAGTGAAAGTGAGAAATGGCATCACCGATTTGGTGGAAGCCAATCGAGTAACAGTGGATTAAAACATGGCAAAAGCAAAAAAATTAGATGAACTGCAGACCTTTGAATGGAAAGGTGTTAATAAAACCGGCAAAACACTGAAAGGTGAGCAACAGGCAAAATCAAGCACACTGGCAAAAAATGAATTGCGGCGGCAAGGTATCCAGGTAAAAAAGATATACAAAAAGCGCAAATCATTATTCAGTAGCGGCAAGGCTATTAAGGCGCAGGATATTGCTTTATTCTCACGGCAGTTGGCGACCATGATGGAATCCGGGGTGCCAATGGTCCAAGCTTTTGAAATTATTGAAGGTGGCCAGTCAAATCCCCGTATGGCCAAGTTAGTCGGTGAAGTGAAAACAGAAATCCAATCCGGTTCCTCCTTATCAGAGTCCTTGGCAAAACATCCGGTTTACTTTGATGAACTGTACTGCAATTTGGTTGCGGCCGGTGAAAAGGCCGGTGTTTTGGATGAGTTGCTGGATACCATTGCCACATATAAAGAACGAACCGAAGAAATCAAAGGTAAAATTAAAAAAGCCATGTTTTACCCTGCGGCTGTTTTGTTTGTGGCCATTGGTGTTACCATTTTGTTATTGGTCAAAGTGGTCCCCCAGTTTCAGGACATGTTTAAAAGTTTTGGCGCCGATTTACCGGGTTTGACCCTGATGGTCGTGGGAGCTTCTCATTATATGCAGGCTAATTGGTGGAAGTTTGTATTGATTGTTGGTGGCATTATTTTTGGTTTTATTTATTTAAAAAAACGCTCGTTAAAGTTTGCCCATGCTTTGGACCGCCTGGCACTTAAAATCCCCATTGTTGGCGGTATTTTATTTGATGCGGCCGTGGCCAGATTTTCCCGAACCTTGTCCACCACTTTTGCAGCGGGTGTGCCTTTAGTAGAAGGATTGCAAACGGTTTCAGGTGCAGTGGGTAATGTGGTATTCAGAGATGCCGTGTTAGAGATTAAAGAAGATGTGTCCACGGGGCATCAATTACAACTGGCCATGAGCCAAACCAATGTGTTTCCACACATGGTTATTCAAATGGCCTCCATTGGTGAAGAATCGGGAAATTTAGATCAGATGCTGGCCAAAGTAGCTGATTATTACGAACAAGAAGTATCCAACGCCGTGGATGCGTTAAGTAGCTTACTTGAGCCTATTATTATGGTGTTAGTGGGTGGCTTGGTTGGTGTCATGGTGGTGGCCATGTATCTGCCCATCTTTAAAATGGCGTCAGTGTTTTAATGTTTTCAGGTTTTATTCAAGCATTGATTGACAACCCTTTATTATTTATTGCCTCCGCTTTTGTTTTGGGATTGGTGATTGGTAGCTTTCTGAATGTCGTGATATATCGGCTACCTCCTATTTTGCAATATGGTTGGCAGAAAGATTGTGCTGAACTTAATAACCAAACATTTAATCAAAAGCCTCCACCCAGTATTGCCTTTGATCGTTCTTATTGCCCACATTGTAAAAAGCAATTATCAGCGTGGCAAAATATACCGGTTTTTAGTTATTTGTTTTTACGCGGTCGATGTTTCTATTGCAAAAAAACCATTGCTTTTCGTTACCCGTTAGTGGAATCGTTGACAGGGTTTTTACTTGGGTTTTTGGCTTATCAGTTGGGCTGGGGTATGCCTTTTTTGGCGGCTACAATACTGCTATTTTTCTTGATTGTTATCACATTCATTGACTTAGATACCTTTTTAATTCCTGACCAGTTAAGTTTAACTTTATTGTGGCTGGGCTTGTTTTTCAGCTTATTTGACGTATTCGTGACACCGGAACAAGCCATCATTGGGGCTTTGGTCGGCTATCTTTCTCTTTGGTTGCTGTTTCATATCTTTAAATTATTGACCGGAAAAGAAGGCATGGGCTATGGTGATTTCAAACTGCTGGCAGCCGGTGGCGCCTGGCTGGGTTTTGACATGTTAATTGTGGTCTTAATACTTGCGTCAGTCAGTGGTCTGGTGATTGCTTTGATACAAAAAATAGCTCGACAAGGTGAGGCCAGAATTCCCTTTGGACCTTATTTATCGATTGGCATCATCTTAAGTCTTTTATTTGGTGACACTCTGCTGAACTGGTACATGCCGTAATGACACAATTGGTGGTGGCTCTAACCGGTGGAATAGCCTCCGGGAAAACCCAGGTGTCAAACAAAATGGCAGAATTGGGGGCTACAATTATCGATGCGGATTTAGTGGCCCGTGATGTGGTTATGAAAGACTCGCCCGGCTGGCAAGCAATTTATCAGCGTTTTGGGTCAAAGGTTCTTCAAGATAATGGTGAAATTGATCGCAGGGAACTGAGAAAAATAGTCTTTAATGATGCCGGTGCCTTGTCTGATTTGAATAACATCACCCACCCACTCATTTCATCGTCCATACATTCAGCCATTATTAAAAACTCAGATGAGCTTGTTATTGTGGTTATCCCTTTATTGACAGAAGACAATCGGCACACCACCTTTGATCGGGTTTTGGTGGTTGACGTTTGTGAAGAAACTCAACATCAGCGGTTACAAAAACGGGATCAAATTAATGTCCAGCTGGCCAAACAAATGATGGTGTCGCAATTGAGTCGTCAACTAAGGCTTCATCTGGCCGATGATGTCATCAGTAATCAAAGTACGTTACAAAATTTATATGATTCTGTGGGACTAATGTATCAATTTTATGTCAGTTTAGTCAGGTAAATTTTTAATTTTATGTTTCAATCGCGCTCATGATTTCGGTTATAATGCGCACTCTCTTCAGGGCCCGTAGCTCAGTTGGTTAGAGCAGTGGACTCATAATCCATTGGTCGTAGGTTCAAATCCTACCGGGCCCACCATCTTTAATGTTCCTATATTAACCCGACATTCAAATGGTTAACTTCATCAGTAACGGCAATTTTGGGTTAGTCCGGAGGTTATTAAACCGTTAATAACGGGTTAAGTTCACCTTAAAAAAAACCAACTATTGCCACAATTTGTACTGAAAAGGACAATAAATACAAATTAAAAATATAATTATGTCTTGATTTTTCAGTGGTTTAAAGGTTATTCTTGCAATAGCTTCTTAAAAAAAGTAAAGTAAGTTAACAAAATGTGAAAGGTGCCACAAAAAAAGACGAACTAACGTGGTCTTATGGGCACTTGAAAGAAAACATATTTTGATTTTACATTTAACCGGTAAAGAGAGAGATTATTTTGCAATTATTAGGTCGTAAAAAAGTTCAATTGGTTGGCGTTGACCTCAGTTCTTCTGCGGTTAAGGTGTTGCAACTATCGGGAAATCAAGACAATATTAAAGTGGATCGCTATGCTGTTGAGCCATTGCCTGCTAACGCGGTATCCGATAACAGCATTGCTGAGGTTGACTTGGTCTCAGCTGCTATTAACAAGGCATTTAACCGCGCCGGCATTAAAAATATTGGTGCTGCAACCGCTGTTTCAGGCTCAGCAGTTATTACTAAAATTATTCAAATGCCCGCAGAATTATCCGAAGAAGACTTGGAAATTCAATTGGAACAGGATGCCACACAATATATCCCATATCCTATCGAAGAGGTCAGTCTTGACTTTTGTGTGTTAGGACCCGTTGAGAACAACCCTGAGCTTAACAATGTACTCATTGCCAGCTCTCGTTCAGAAAATGTGGACATATTAATAGAAGCCTTTGGTGGAGCGGGTATTCCTCTAGAAGTGGTGGATGTTGAGGCATTCGCTGTAGAGCGCTGTTTTAATGAAGTCAAAGGTAAGTATGGTATTGAAGATGATGAAGTGGTGGCTTTGTTTGATATTGGGGCCAGTACCACCATCATGCACGCCATGCATAAAAGTACCGGAATATATAGCCGTGAACAGTCTTTCGGCGGCAGTCAGCTGACCGAAGAAATTATGCAACGCTATGGTTTGTCTTATGAAGAAGCCGGATTGGCTAAAAGACAAGGTGGTTTGCCTGAAAGTTATGAATCAGAAGTGCTACAAGGATTTAAAGACACGGTTGTACAACAGGTAAGTCGAGCACTACAGTTCTTTTTTTCCGCCACAGAATTTGGAAATGTTGATCGAATATTGCTCGGTGGTGGTTGTGCCGCCATTGCAGATTTAGATATTTTAGTGGAAGAACAAATTGGTGTGCCCACGGCCATAGTGGATTCAGTGGCCACGTTTAGTGTCTCTTCAAAGGTTAAAAAGGAAGCCTTGGAGGCCGATTCACCGGCTATGATGACTGTGGTTGGTTTGGCAATGAGGAATTTTGACTGATATGGTAAAGATTAACTTACTTCCCTGGCGCGAAGAGCGACGTCAACAACTCACCAAAGAATTTTATGTCATGTTGGGCATTTCTGCCGGCGTGGCTTTACTAATCTTCGCTTTGGCTTATTATTTTTATAATCAGAGCATAGAATTTCAGAATAAACGCAATGGCTTTTTAACCGCAGAAATTAAAAAGCTGGATGATAAAATTGCTGAAATTAAAGAACTGGAAAGCAAAAAGGCAGGTCTCATTGCGCGACAGCAAGTGATTGAAGAGTTACAAGCCAGTCGCACACAAATGGTACACCTGTTCGATGAACTTGTGAAAACCATTCCCAATGGCGTGTTTTTAGAGAAAATCGCCCAACAGGGTAAGGTGATTTCATTAGAGGGTTACTCGCAGTCACATTCACGGGTTTCTGACTATATGAGAAAACTTGAAAAATCAGAATGGTTTAGTGGTGTGGAATTAGAATACATCAGAACAGATGATACCCTGGTTTCACACGAGCAAAAGTTTAGATTAAGCGTCAAACTGGTGAATCCAAATATGAAAGATGACACAGTTGAAGGGGAGCAGTCATGAGTCTATTTGATGAACTGCAAAGTTTAGATTACAACAATCCAGGTGGTTGGTCTAAAGGCATTAAAATTGGTGCAGTGGTATTAGTGGTCATTGTTATATTGGCAGCCGGCTATTGGTTTTCAATTAAAGACAAGCAGGAAAATCTGAAAAGTTTACAGAGAACTGAAGTCGATTTGAAAAACACCTATGCCGCTAAATACCAGAAAGCGGCGCAATTGCCCGCCTATAAAAATCAACTGGAAGAAATGGAAGTCATTCTGCAATCCATGTTGCGTCAATTACCCAGTAAAAATGAGATGTCCGATTTGATTGTCGATGTTTCGCAAACGGCTTTGGCCAGTGGTATTGAAAATGAACTGTTTGAACCCGGTGCTGAGACACTGAAGGGTTTTTATGCTGAAAAACCCATCACCTTAAGAATGAAAGGCAATTATCATCAATTTGGTAATTTTGTCAGTGGAGTGGCTTCGTTACCCAGGGTGGTCATTTTGACCATGCATGATATCTCTTTAAAACCAATTGGTGAGGCCACGCAAGGAGGTCGATTAATTTTGGAAGGAACAGCTAAAACCTATCGCTATTTGGATGACAACGAAATACAAAGCCAAGAAGGCAATACTGGGGGTGGCCAATGAGAATACTTAGTTTGTTAATCATGGCATTGTTTTTGACAGCTTGTCAAAATAGCTTACAAGATTTAAATGAATTTATGGCTCGTCAGGAAGCGAAACCCGTCAAGCCCATTGAGCCTTTACCAGAAATTACGCCACAAGTGGTGTTCGAGTATCATGAAAATGGTTTAAGAGATCCTTTTAGCAATGATTTAGAAGTGGCCGAAAACAACCAGGCTGAATCACAAATGACGCAAGCTGAAGAGGGTCAAGGGCCTGATTTAACGCGCCGTAAGGAGTATCTTGAGTCTTACCCATTAGACAGCTTGGTGATGGTCGGTACTTACCAACAAATGGAAGATTATTGGGCTTTGGTGGAGGATCCGGATGGTACCATTCATCGGGTCTCCGTTGGGCACCATTTAGGTCATAATTATGGCGAAGTCGTTGCCATAACTGAAAGTGAAATCCAAATTAACGAATGGATTAACGATGGATTAGGGGCATGGCGTGAACAATCTGCAGCTATTGCTTTAAAAGAAGAGTAATTGAGAGTAATTTTATGAATATGCAAATTTTTAACTCAACCGCTACAAAATTTAACATTGTTTGTTTGGTTTTGTGTTTTCTTGTGAGCCAGGCTAATGCCCAATCAACTATTGAGAATGTGACGCTCAATTCCGGGGAAAACGGTGCGGTAAAAATTAATTTCGAAATGAGTGGGCAGGTCACTGAGCCTAAAGTGTTCAGCACCAATTTGCCGCCAAGACTGGCTTTAGATTTTGAAAATACCCGAAACAACAGTGATATGGATAGCCAATCGATTGGCATGGGTCAAGCCAAAGGACTGCGCATTGTTTCTGCCGGGAATAAAACCCGTGCCGTTATTGATTTAACGGGTCCTGCCGAGCATAACATTTCAGTTCAAAATAACACAGTCACTGTCACTGTATTGCCCGGAGAACGCTACGTTCAACAAGGCAGTCAGGACGTAATCACGATTAATGATATTGATTTTCGTCGGGGTGAACAAGGCCAGGCAATGGTCCAAATTGGATTAAGTGATCCTAACGCCATCATTAATATTTCAGAAAACATGGATAAAGTTGTTATTGAAGTGGCTAACGCTAATCTGGATGAATCACTTGATTTAAAAATGGATGTCATAGATTTTGCCACTCCGGTCAAATATGTCGATGCCAGACAACGGGGCAATGATGTTAAAATTGAACTGGAAGCGATGGGTGCCTTTGAAAAAATGGCTTATCAAACAGGTAATCGATACACGGTTGAAATTTCAGAACAGCAAGTTGAAGCCGAAAGTACATCCCGTTTGTTAGAAGATGATATTGAATACAACGGTCATTTGGTGTCTTTTAACTTTCAAGATATTCCGGTTCGTTCGTTATTGCAATTAATTGCCGATGCCTCTCAATTAAATATTGTGGTTGCCGATAGTGTACAAGGTAACGTTACTTTGCGGCTCAACAATGTACCCTGGGATCAAGCGCTGGATATTGTGTTGCGCAGTAAGCAATTAGACCAGAGACGACGTGGTGATGTAATTTGGGTGGCGCCGGCTGCTGAGATTGCAGAACTGGAACAGAAAAAATTAGAAGCTCACAGTAAAAAGCAGGAACTAGAACCCCTTGATAATATTTTTATTCAAGTCAATTACGCCAAAGCCGAAGATTTAGCAAATTTAATTAACGGCGAAGGCGGTGGTGGTCAAGGTAGTGGTGGTGGAGGTGCTAATAAACTATTATCTGATAGAGGCTCAGTGGCCTTTGATGAGCGTACCAATACCTTGTTGGTTACTGATGTGCCTGATCGTTTACGTGTTATTCAAAACTTAGTGGATACCTTAGATCGTTCCGTGCAGCAAGTTCAGATTGAATCACGTATCGTGGTGGCTTCTGAGAAGTTTGGTGATGAACTGGGTGTTCGATTCGGTGTAACCGGATCACACGAAGACCGTTATGGCAATATCATCAGTACCGGTGGCAGTGCGGCTGCTCTTGATCGCATGAATAACGCAGCGCTCATCAATCGCTATAATTCAGCCAGTGGATCGGGTTTACCAACGGTAACACCTGATGATGAGCCAGAATCACCCATTGCAGGACCACCGATTGGTGAACGTCTGAATGTGAATTTACCGGCAGCTGCCTCGTCAGCGGGGCGTTGGGCCATGAGTATTTTAGCGGCTGATTATTTGCTGGATTTAGAACTGTCAGCACTGGAAACAGAAGATCGCGGAGAGGTTATTTCATCACCACGTGTGATCACCGCGAACCAAACCCAGGCTGTGATTAAACAAGGTGTCCAAATTCCTTATGAAGAAGCCACCTCAAGCGGTGCCACGTCGATTCAATTTAAAGAAGCCACGTTAGCACTGGAAGTCACACCATTGATTACTCCGGATGAACGGGTTGATTTAACATTGAATGTAAAACAGGATGCCATTGGACAAGAAGTATCCACCGCTTTAGGTGGCAGTGTGCCTTCCATAGATACCCGGGCAGTCCAAACACGTGTTCTGGTCAGTAATGGCCAAACTGTGGTCTTAGGTGGTATTTACGAGCAAGTAAGAAGAACCACGCGTTCTAAAGTACCGGTATTAGGTGATATTCCGGGATTAGGGGCTTTATTCAGAAATAAAGCAGTCCAAGATGAAAAGGCAGAGTTACTTATTTTTGTAACACCGACCATCATCAAAGAAAGTTTATAATTTAAAAATAATAGGTTAATTATGTTTAGATATACGAAACAATTTTTACTTTTCGCGTGGTTTGCTTTGGTTTTAAGCGCATGTGGCGGAAGCAGTGACAGTGGTGGCACCTCAACAGGGCCGGCTGTTAATAATTTAAAAATTACCTTAACTCCGGTGAAACAAACCATTCCGGCGAACACCAATGATTTTCCGATTACGTCTAACTCGCCGTTTATGACGCAGTTAAATGTCAGAGTAACCTATGATAATGGCAATGCCATTCCAAATGGCACTGAAATTCAGCTCAGAACTTCTGATGTACAAGTGGCGCCGATATCCACGCTTGATGATCCGGAAACGACCGATATCAATGAATTTACTACGATGTTTGGTTCTATATTCAATGAAGCAGCCGGTGGTGAAGCGACCTTCTTTATCCATGGTTCAAACCCTGGAAATGTGACCTTAACAGCCTCTGCAGTGGATCCTCAAACCAACCGAACATCTAATGCATCTATTCAATACACAGTCACTGAAGGGCCTGACCAATTTGATCGATTAACCATTGAAGCAGAAGCCACTACATTACCGGCAAATCTGCAAAATCTCAGCCCTGAACAAGCATTTGGAACAGTTTATATGACTGAAGCCATCATCAGCTTCAGAGATCCTTTGGGTAATTTTACCAATCCAGCGGGTGAAGAGTCTACCGTTGGTGTGGCGATAAACCCGGTCACGGTCGCTGCTTTTTCAACTTTGGATGACCCAGAAACAGATGACGTAAATGAAATTTTTGTACTTATGGGCAGTGCGCCGGTTGATATGGTTGCCGGTAAAGGCACCATCTTTATTTGGTCAGATCAGCCAGGCACAGCGACATTAACAGTCAGTGCACTGGATCCTTTTACCGGTGCAACGATTACCCAGCAATTAGACATTGAAGTGGTTTCATCGAATAATGGCTTACCTGATTCTATTGAGTTACAAGGTACAGGTACCAACTACATCAATGGTTCAGGTGGTCCCCAATCTCAAACCGTTCAAGCTATTGTTGAAGATTCAGGATTACCGGTACCAGATCCGAATGGCTTTAATAATGTCATGATTGATATTACCACCGATGGTACTAACAGTGGTGAGTATGTATCCGGGGTCAATATAAACGGTATAAATGTTCAGGGCCAATCGATAAAAATTGACTCGAGCAATGGTGTGGCTTCATTGGCATTACACAGTGGTACTCAAAGCAATACCGTAATTATGACGGCCACGGCAGATCGTGCAGATAATAATGTCGATAATGGATTACAAGACCCCATAACTGCCATTCGTAGTTTTGTTATCAGTGACGGTGTTTTGTTTGGCTTAGATATTACCCAACCTAATTTAAACAGTCTCTTTATTAACCGAGTTGATGACACAGTGGTTAATGACGATGGGATTGGTAATTTAGATGGTAGTTATTCTCTAACCATCAGTGCCATTGCCACGGATAAGGGTGGAAATCCAGCCTTACCTCAAACCATACAATTTGGTCTGATTGACAGTCCATTGATTGGTTATCCAAATGATGGTCCAGGACAATTTGTTATCAGCGGTACAGATGGTGATCCCCAGGAAGGCGGTAAACAGTTTTATGCGCCAACCGGCGAATTTTTAACAGCTGCCGGTGGTGTACAACCCGGTGATACTTTATTAGTTCAAGGTGAAGAGATTTTGGGTAATGAGGATCTGGAAAGCGCGAAAACAGTGCAATCCGTTCAGTCTGAGACAGGATTAACCACTGTTGAACGCTTTAACTATAATGATCTAACCGGCACCATAGTCAATGACATGGACATATTCCCATACATGATTGGCCGCGCTGTGGATGGCAATATCAATGCCACAGCTACGGTTGATGAAAATGGTGTGGCCAGTACTGAGCTTAATTATCCGGTTTCAAAATTAGGCAAATTAGCCGCTATTTACGCCAAAGGTTTTGGTGGTAACCATAATGGGCATATCCGCGAAGTGACTGATGTTGAACAATTAGTTTATCCGGGTGCAGGAAGCGTTGGTGATTCTGACTTGGCACCTGTTTTAGTGGCTTCTCCGGGTATTATTCCTGCCAACCAGCCTTCACCGATTTCAGTTTGCTTTTATGATGCGGCCCGACATCCAATTCAAGGTGCAACCATTACCTGGGCTTATGTTGGTGGCAATGGTACAGGTATTATTGATGGTCAAACTGCTTCTGGTACGATGGATAACAGAACCGGTTCTGATGGTTGTGCATATGGTGTTGCTGAAGCAAATGGTGTCGTAACAGCCAGTAATGATTTTGGTTTTATCTTCAGTTCAGGATCAACATCCTGTTTAACAGAGGATAGTCAATCAGATGTGTGTATTACTGTAGCAGCTCCAGGTGCGACTTATTTGACTGCATCACCCAATGCTTATTACACAAGTGGTAGACACATCAGTCAGTTGTTCTTATTTGATGGTTCGGGCACAGGTATTCCAAATGTTGCCTTAGTCGGTTCTTGTGAATCTGATGGCGGTAGTTTATCAATTAATGGGCAAATTGACCCGACTGATGCTGATGGTGAAACATTTGTTGAAATTCTGGCAGCATTGGATGGCGTTAATGAATTCTTTACGGGTTCTTGCACCATATCTACACCATCAGGACAACCCTCGGTCACAATTACCGTACGTGGTAATGATGTGTGCTTGGGTGGGGCTTCGCCAACACCGCCAGGTTGTACGCCTTAACCCTTTAAAAATGTCAAAAAAGCCCCGGATTATTCCGGGGTTTTTTTATTGAAATAATTAAATTCAGAACCATATAAATAAAACATGGTCATGATTAAAAGTCATGGCACACTAAATTAACCACATGAAAATTACATAGGAGATTATTATGGGCGTTTTAGTTGGTAAAAAGGCACCAAACCTCAAAGGGGCCGCTGTTTTGGGTGATGGTACCATCGTTGATGACTATAACTTTAAAAAAGCATCTGAAGGTAAAGTTAAAGTTGTTTTTTTCTATCCGTTGGATTTCACTTTTGTTTGTCCTTCTGAGCTTATCGCATTTGATAAACGTATGGATGAATTTAAAAAGAGAGACGTAGAAGTCGTGGCTGTATCGATAGATTCTCAATTCACCCATAATGCCTGGCGTAATACGCCGATTAATGAAGGCGGTATTGGGCCTGTGAAATACACCATGTATGCAGATGTCACCCATAAGGCTTGTCGTGATTATGATGTAGAAACGCCCGATGGAGCCGTGGCATTTCGTGGTTCATTTTTAATTGATAAAGATAATGTAGTCCGCCATCAGGTCGTTAATGATTTACCATTAGGTCGTAATGTCGATGAAATGTTACGCATGGTTGATGCCCTGGCATTTCATGAGCAACACGGTGAAGTCTGTCCTGCCGGTTGGCAAGAAGGCCAGAAAGGTATGAAAGAATCACCTGAAGGTGTGGCTGAATATCTTTCAACCGAATCTGATAATCTGTAATTCATCGCTATCACAAGTTTACTTTTAGGCCTTACACTTAAAGCGTAAGGCCTTTTTTATATGTCGCTCATTAACGAAATATCCATTGAAAATGATTACAGGCGTATACGTCAGGAACTATTTACCTTAATTAGCCCTGATTGTTGGGAGATTACACCCCATAAATGGTGCCTGACAACAGCCAAAACAAAATATGGTTTGGCGGACAGTAAGGGCGTGATTCATATTAATCACCGTTTTATTGGGACGCCTTATCAATCATTAATGGAAGCTGTTTTACGTCATGAGTTTGCTCATCTGTGCGTGGGGTTGACACAAGGTCATAATAAACATTTTAAGCACTGTGAACACTTGTTTAAAGCCAAGTTTGATGGTCATGTTAAAATGCAAGCTCAGGCCTTTGGTCAATTAGTCAACTATAAATATCAGTTAGTGGCCGTGTTAGCCAATGGCCAAGTCATAAAACTTAAAAAAGCCCATAGAAAACATCGCAAATACACGGGCTACCGATATAAATTCTATCGGGCATTGTATTATCATCAACAAGCCATTAAAAAATTTAAGTACATATCACTGGACTGATTGTTAATTCATTTTTTATTTTTTAAGATGTTTATAAAGTGCTTGCGGGACATTAACTGAGCGCCCATGGAAGACAGGTGTGGATTGTATAACTGGCAGTCAAGCAAACTTATATCGACACTTTCCAAATAAGCGCATAAACCCACCAAGGCATATTTTGAACCATTTGTTTGGGCTGAAAACATCGACTCTCCGCAATAAATATGATTTGTTACAACACCATATAAACCACCCGCTAACAAACCATTGACTTCAACTTCTATTGAAAAGGCATGTCCGGCTTTAAATAAATCAATATAGGCTTTAATCATTTCATCATGAATCCAACGACCGGCTTGCTTGCGGGTTATATGGGCACATTGATTGATGACTTGCTCAAAATTTCGATTAATAAAATATTGAGGTTGGTTTTTTTTGATGGCTTTTATCAGGCTTCGACTGATATGTATTTCTGTGGGAGTAAGTACCATTCGTTGTGACGGTGACCACCAGAGTAATGGTTCATCTTCGTTGTACCAGGGAAATATGCCCTTTTGATAGGCATTAATTAAGCGAGTAACAGTTAAGTCACCACCCATACATAACAAACCATCGGGTTCATCCAAAGCTTGGCCCACTGCCGGAAAGTCATGGCAGTGGGCTAAATCAGGTAAATAGATTGGCATATAATCATCAAGTGAGATGATGAAAGTTTTAGCAAAATATTTATTTCTGTGCTTCTAAAGCATCAATATATTTTTCAGCGTCCAATGCAGCCATACAACCGGTACCGGCTGAAGTGATGGCTTGTCGATAGACGTGGTCCATGACGTCACCGGCAGCAAATACTCCTGGAATTGAAGTTTGGGTGGCATTACCTTGTTGCCCGGATTCGACTGTAATATAGCCGCCTATCATGTCCAGTTGACCATTAAATATCTGTGTGTTTGGCGAGTGACCAATCGCAATAAAAACACCTTGAACATCAAGTGTTTGCAAGGCTTCATTTTTAACATTTTTGATACTCAGACCGGTCACGCCACTGGCATCGCCCACCACTTCATCAACCACGTGATCCCACAGAAACTCTACATTACCGTTTTTGGCTTTTTCAAACAAACGATCTTGCAAAATCTTTTCAGAGCGTAATTCATCCCGGCGGTGTACCAAATAAACTTTTGATGCGATGTTGGATAAATATAAGGCTTCCTCAACAGCTGTATTGCCACCACCAACCACCGCAACGGGTTGATCACGGTAGAAAAACCCGTCACAAGTGGCACACGCTGAGACCCCTTTACCTTTGAATTTTTCTTCCGATTCAAGGCCTAAATATTTGGCACTTGCGCCTGTGGCAATAATTAAAGAATCACAAGTATAGGTTCCCTGGTCACCGGAAAGTGTTAATGGTTTTTGTTGTAAATTAACGTAATTGATATAATCGAAAATAATTTCAGTGTTGAATTTTTCAGCATGTTTCAACATGCGCGCCATGAGTTCCGGGCCCTGCAAATCACCCGGGTCACCGGGCCAATTTTCAACTTCAGTGGTGGTCATTAATTGACCGCCTTGTTCGAGGCCGGTAATTAAGACTGGCTTTAGATTGGCACGAGCAGCATAGACTGCTGCAGCATAACCGGCAGGTCCGGAACCTAAAATGATGACTTTATGGTGTTGTTGGTTCATGATAAAGTAAAGGATAAATGGCTTATTATAGTGATTGCTAAGTTATTGTAAATGATTATAAATTGGATACATTAATCGATTTACTTTATCAAAAATAGGTATAATCGTATTATTATAAAGAAAACGACAAAAGCCTCGGTAATTATCTGGGTGGTGGATTAAACCTTAAATGTCATTCATCAAGCAAAGAAAGTTTTAATAAACTTTTTGTTGTACAGGCGGTTTTATATGGGATAAAGGACAGTGAATAAAGTTGGAATAAGTCGTCATGCTATTAATTTGTTTTATTTAACGCTATCATGCGCCTTGCTTTTCGGTTTATTAAAACGATTCATAAATTTAGTTAAGTATGCTGTGTATTCCAGCCATGAAATGTTCGTTAAATCATTACATCAAATAAAGTTTCGTGGGTGTAAATTCTTATCATTGAGATTGGATTGCATCAATGATTATAAATAGAAATAAAATTATTTTTTTCTTATTAGGCTGTGTTCTGTCACATTCAGTATCACAGGCCGCTGAACAAACGGTTGAATTACAGCTCCGATGGGTACCCAGTTTTCAATTCGCCGGTTTCTATGCGGCGCAATCACAAGAATATTACCAGCAAGAAAGTATTCAGGTTTCAATTCATTCGGGTTTTAATGACCATGGACAACTGGTTTCACCCATAGAAGAGGTGATGACAGGTCGAGCTGATTTTGGTGTCGATGATTTACAATTGCTCAATGACATTGATGACGGTGGCCAACTCGTTATATTGGCACCCATCATGCAAAAATCGGCCACGGCTCTGGTCACCAAGTCAGACACTCAGATAGTTCGAATTCATGATTTGATTGGAAAAACCATTAAAACACCCACGGACAATCATTTAATCAATGAATTAAAAGTATTACTAAATGCCCACAAAATCAATTTGGACCAGGTTCATTTTGTTCATGGCCCCATTCAGTTTGATGATTTGAGGTCACCGGACGTGGATGTGTTATTAACCTATGGTGCAAATGCCGAATTTTATGCCCAAACACAAGATTTAGAAGTTTCAGTCACACATCTTTCAGATCTTGGTAGTGCATACTATGGAAATGTATTGTTTACCCATCGATCTACGATTATCGAGTATCCCAATATGGTTGATCGTTTTTTACAAGCAAGTCTAAGAGGGTGGCATTATGCGCTCAGCCATGAACAACAAATAATTAAACAGTTGGCTGCATTAAACAACCATCTTGTACCTGAATCAGATCGACAAAAATACAATACACTGTATGCCGATAGCATGAAAGATTATATGCAATGGCCTGATGTATATATCGGTGACTCTTCCCTGTCACGTTGGCATCAAATCTATAATGATTTATACAATAACGGTCTCATTAAAGGTGGATGGAATATGGATGATTATTTATATTCGCCACAAATAAATATCCAGCAATGGCGTCTTTATTTAATCATACTTATTACCGTGGCTGTTTTAGGGTTTGTGATCATTCGTTTTAAATCCCTGCAAGAATATCGCCATGTTTTTATCATTGGTTTAGTGATTATTTTGGTGATGTATATCTCAACTGAATATAACATTAGTCAGAGTCATAGACAGTCATTACGTTATGAAGCCTTGCAAACAGCTCAAGATTTAAATACTGCGCTGGGCAATTATCTCAATAATGACGTTATTTTAGTTAAAAACCTGGCAGCCTATATTTCCATCAACCCTGATCTTGATGAGTATGAATTTCTGGCTTTCTGCACTGAAATATTTGAACAGGGTGAAAGTTTAATTAATTTAGCAGCCGCACCTGATTTAATCATTAAGATGATCTGTCCCGTAGCGGGTAATGAGCCGGTATTGGGCATGGATTATCGACAAGTGCCTTCTCAAAAAGCATTGGTATTTCAAGCTTTACAGGAACGAAAAACCCTGTTTAGTCACCCCATGCAGATTATTCAGGGTGGCCGCGCGGTTTTTATCAGACAAGGTGTTTACACAGCCCAATCAGATCAACCCTGGGGTGTGGTAACAGCCACTGTCGATTTCGATAAAATATTTGAAAAGTCAGGTGTATTTGATACAGCTTCCCGATTTAATTTAGTGATAGAATCAAAGCCTCAAAATGAAGAGAAATATGTGGTTTATGGAAACCCATATTATATAGAACATGCCACTGCTTTAACGGTTCCCATGAATATTATTGATAACCAATGGCAGTTATATATCAGTCCCACTGAAGGGTGGTCTCTCAGTGATACCCGCCTGTGGTTATTACGGATGATGGCGGCTTTATTAATTATTGCGTGGTTTTTCAGGGTTCGGTTTTTACTGAAAAGGAGACATGTCAGGGCCTCTATTCAGGAGAAAGTAAAAACCCACGAAACCTTGTTACGTGAAGTGGGTGCAGTGGCTAAAATTGCGGCATGGCGCATTAATGAACAAGGTGAAATTTTACAATGGACCGCCAAGGGTAATGATGTCTTAGGTCAATATGTACCCCATAAAATAACCCATGTGAATGACTTTTGGAGCTTGTTCAATAATGAAATGACCGAGTCCTTTAAAAACGATATTATGGCAGCAGGATTATCGGGCGAAGGTTTTGATGTGGAGGTGCCTTATATCGACGATAAGGGTAGTCAGCGGTGGCTGCGGGTGGTCTCAGATCAAACCTTAGACACGCCACATGGTAAAGAAATCATCGGTGCTATTCAGGATATTACCGAGTATAAGGACATCAGTGAATTAATACAGTACCAGGCCACCCATGACAGCTTAACTGATCTGTATAATCGTTCGGCTTTCATCCATCAAACAAGAGAATGTTTAAAACAGGCTCACAAAAATAACAGCATGGCGGCACTGATATTTATTGACTTAGATAATTTTAAAAATATTAACGACAGTTTGGGGCATAACTACGGCGATAAAGTACTGGCGAACTTTTCAGGCATTATTAGAAAATTGTCAGAGGAAACAGACATACTTGGCCGTTATAGTGGTGATGAATTTGTTGTGTTAACCTGCGACACTTCTTATGGTCTTTTAAAACAGAAAGTTGATGTCTTGTTGCAACATTTTAGTCAGCCCATGTATATCAATGGACAGTCCATTTTTATCAGTGCTTCTATTGGTGTTGCTGTATTTCCAGATCATGCTGAAACAGCTTCAGAACTTATGGTATATTCTGATTTAGCCATGTACGAAGCGAAAAAAAGAGGCAAAAATAATGTCTGTATTTTTAATGCTGATATGCAGAAACATGCCCAACATCAGCTCCATTTAAAAAATGCGTTACAATATAGTTTAGAAACGAAGAATCTCGAGGTTTATTATCAGCCTATTATAAATACCAGTAATCACCGGGTGACAAAAATTGAGGCTTTAATGCGTTGTCCTGACCCGGCTGGCGGTCATTATAATACAGAAGAATTGATTCAGATCTGTGAAGAAACCAGCATCATATTTGATGTCGATATTGCCGTTCTGAAGAAGGTGAATGAAGATATTGAGCATATGATGAGTCAGTGTGAAGGTGCTTCATTCGGGATTAGCCTGAATGTATCGCCCAATATTTTTACTTGCCAGACTGATTTATTTAACGATTGGCTGTTCTGGTTGTATGAGCTGGCAGCGAAAACAAATGTTACTTTAGAAATCACCGAACGCGCCTTACTTGATAACAACCCTGAAACGTTGTTAATTTTTAAGGATTTTAAAAAACGGGGTATTGACCTTGCTATTGATGATTTTGGGGTGGGTTATTCATCACTGATTAGCTTAGTAGAATTCCCCGTATCCGTGATTAAAATAGATCGTTCTTTTGTGAGTAAATTGACCCAGGATGATTATCAATACAAACAACTTATCAGTTCAATAATCACACTGGCCATAAAATTGGACTTGGATGTGATTGCTGAAGGGGTGGAAGAGGACTATCAGGCGCAAGAATTAAATCGATATGGCTGTCATAAATTACAAGGTTATTATTATTCCAAAGCTTTAGATAGACAATCCGTTATTGATTTTATTAATCGAGCAGATGAATCCCGTGAATAAACGAAGTGGTGCTGAGCAGCACAACGCGCTGATAAGGTTAGGCGAGGCCTATGCGGTTTCGCGAAGCAAATATATCTTGTGTGAATGGCGTCCATTCGTGCAAACCTTATATGCCACTAAAAGTGGCTTTTAAATGACAAGCAGGGTGTGTTTTTAGTATCATAGCCCCCGACAATAAGCAGATCATATTTGCACCCGGTGCCACTGGTTTGTGGCAATTATTAGACATGATAATGAGGAATATATGCTATGAGAATTGGCATACCCAAAGAAATTAAAACCCTGGAAGGCCGTGTGGCGTTGGTTCCTGATGCTGTGCTGGATTTAATTAAAGCTGGTCACGAATTACATATTCAAAGTGAAGCCGGTTTACTCAGTGGTTTTTCAGACAGAGACTATGAAGACATCGGTGCTGTTGTTGAGCCTGATGCTGAACACTTATATGGCAGTTGTGAAATGATTGTTAAGGTCAAAGAACCGGTGGCTGATGACATAAAGTATCTGCGTGAAGATCATTTGCTGTTTTGTTATTTGCATTTAGCGGCTGAACCGGAATTGACTACTTCCTTATTGGATATTGGCTTAACCGGCGTTGCGTTTGAAACAGTCGAATTAGATGATGGTTCATTGCCTTTATTAGCGCCAATGAGTATTATTGCCGGTAAAATTTCAACTCAAGTGGGCACCCATTTATTACACCGGCCGGCCGGTGGTAAGGGCGTTTTATTGGGGGGTTTAGCTTCGACCGAACGCGGGAATGTGGTGGTTTTAGGCGGCGGTGCCGCCGGCGGTCACGCCGCTTCATTGGCCGCTTCAATCGGTGCCAATGTGGTGGTTTTTGATAAACGCCAGGATCGTTTATCTCAGATGATGGCATTGGGGTCAAATGTGACGGCACTCTATCCCTATCAGCAATTGGTGGCTGACACCGTGGCACAAGCCGATTTAGTGGTAGGTGCGGTTTTAATTCCCGGAGCCAAAGCGCCGCATGTGGTTTCAGAGAGTATGATTAAGATGATGGAACCGGGTTCGGTTGTGGCTGATATCTCCATCGACCAGGGTGGCTGTATTGAAACGTCGAAAGCGACCACATGGAACGAACCGACCTACGAAAAGCACGGGGTGGTGCACTTTACCGTGACCAATATGCCTGGTGCGGTACCCAGAACAGCTACCTATGCGATTTCAGCGGCTATTTTACCTTATGTGCTACGATTGGCGACTGCAGATTGGTATCAGGTTGAGGCCTTGCAGCGCGGTGTTAATGTGAAAGCGGGACAAATTATTCACCCGGCGCTGAAAGAACTGTAATTGTTTATGTCTGAAATAGCTTGAAGTGAACGCTGTATCTAAACAAACACGCAACAGAATAAAAGAAAGCTTAATTTTTATTCTGTTGCCGGTGGCCGGTTATTTGCTGTTGGCTTTGTTCAGTTACAGTGCCACTGATCCGGGCTCGTTTGCTTCGACTGACACACATGATGTTGCTAATCTCGGTGGGGTAACCGGTGCTTATGTTGCCGATTTTTCGTTGCATTTTTTAGGTTATTTTGCCTATTTTATCCCCCTTGGTCTGATCTATCTGGCCTGGCGAATATTCCATCGTCCGGATAATGGCGATCTAACCTGGATTGATGCCACCGTTAAAATTCTGGGTTTTTTAGCCGCTTTACTGGCAGGATGTGGTTTGTCAGATTTATATGCCAGTACAGGTGGATTGCCCTTTTCCGGTGGTGGCATTATTGGTGATTTGGTTGGCAGTTCGGTATTATCCGGTTTTGGGGCGATTGGTACCACATTATTGTTATCGGCTGTTTTTCTCGCCGGGGTGACCTTATTCACCGGATTATCCTGGTTAAAACTCACTGATGCCGTTGGTCGTTATGCCATCCAATTTTTTCGGTGGTTATATGGCCAGTGGCAAAGATTTACAGATTGGCGTGCCGGCCGGGCAGCAAAAAGTGAACGTGAAGTGCGTCGCCAAGAAGATGCCGATCTGCAACAAAAACGGCAGCCGATATTAATAGAACAAACCGATCAGGACGCTAAACCCAGTAAACGGGCCGCTAAAGATAAGCAACTTAATCTGTTCCACAGTTTACCGGCCGGAAAATTACCACCTTTGTCTTTATTGGATGACCCGCCTGAGCAAACCTTTGGTTACTCCAATGAAGAACTCAAAGTGTTATCACGTCAATTAGAACATAAGTTAGCAGATTTCAAGGTTAAAGCGGAAGTGGTGGGGGTTTATCCCGGTCCGGTGATTACTCGTTTTGAAGTGAACCCTGAAGCTGGTACGAAAGCCAGCAAAATTACCGGATTGGCCAAAGATTTAGCCCGTGGCTTATCCGTTTCCAGTGTCCGGATTGTTGATGTCATTCCGGGCAAGCCGTTTATTGGTATTGAAATTCCCAACAGCAATCGGGAAATTGTTTATCTCAGCGAGATATTACGCTCTGTTAATTTTGATAAATCGCGCTCTGCGTTAACCATTGGATTGGGTAAAAGTATTGGCGGTAATCCGGTGATTGTCGATATCTCTAAAATGCCCCATTTACTTGTGGCAGGTACCACCGGTTCAGGTAAATCGGTGGCGGTTAATTCCATGATTATCAGCTTATTATACAAAGCCAGCCCTGAACAAGTCCGGATGTTGATGGTGGATCCTAAAATGTTGGAATTGTCGATATATGAAGGCATACCACATCTATTGGCACCTGTGGTCACTGACATGAAGGAAGCGGCCAACGGTTTGCGTTGGTGTGTGGCTGAAATGGAGCGCCGATATAAACTTATGGCTGCATTGGGGGTTAGAAATTTAGCGGGTTATAATCGTAAAGTGCAAAAAGCCATTGATCAGGGAAAGCCTATAAAAGACCCGTTGGCTGAAGAGGGGATAGGTGCGGATGAACCTGAAACTCTAAAACCCTTGCCCTTTATAGTTGTCGTTATTGATGAATTTGCCGATATGATGATGATTGTCGGAAAAAAGGTCGAAGAATTGATTGCCAGATTGGCGCAAAAAGCCCGGGCCGCCGGTGTTCATTTATTGTTGGCGACCCAGCGACCGTCTGTGGATGTGATTACCGGCCTCATTAAAGCCAATATTCCCACCCGTATGGCCTTTCAGGTGTCATCAAGAATTGATTCCAGAACAATTTTGGATCAGGGGGGTGCAGAACAATTATTGGGTCACGGTGATATGCTGTACTTACCGCCGGGGACCAGTCAGCCCGAGCGGGTGCACGGTGCCTTTGTCGATGATCATGAAGTCCATTCCGTGGTGAATTATCTCACCACCCATTATGAAGCTGAGTACCAGGAAGGTATATTGGATAATTTGCAAATGACCGAAGATGGACAAATCATGGGTGAAACGGGTTTGCCTGAAGCGCCGGATTCTGAAGTTGACGAGCTCTATGATAAAGCTGTTTTTGTGGTGACCGAATCACGAAAAGCATCTATTTCTTATGTGCAAAGGCGCTTACGGGTCGGCTATAACCGCGCGGCGACCATTGTTGAACAGATGGAGGAAGCCGGTGTGGTCTCAGCCCCGGCTCATAATGGTGCTCGTGAGGTTCTGGCGCCACCACCGGTCAAAGATTAATACTGTTCCTGTCGATTTAAGACAGGTTCAGGCAAAGTCATTATAATGTAGACGGTTATTATTGAGGTATTTACCATGAGAAAAATTCTGCTGATATGTGCATTTATGCTGGTTAACCCTTTGGATTTGATTGCTGCCGATAATGATTCAAGCAATGCCAATAAAGCCCAAACTATTTTGTCAGATTTGAGAGCCGGCTTGACTGCATTACAAGCTGAATTTATACAATATGAACTAACCCAAGATGGGCGTGTTGTTAAAGAAAACAGTGGTACGGTCTGGATGCAAGCGCCGGATTATTTTAAATGGCATTACCAGGAACCCTTCGAACAGTTAATTGTGGCCGATGGTCAACAGGTTTGGGTTTATGATGAAGACTTACAACAAGTCACCGTCAAATCACAAAAGAATAACCTAAATCCAATTTATGTAATAATAAATGAAGAGCTGTCCACACGTTATTACGACATTACTTATGATGGTAAAAAAGAATCATTAGACTGGGTTAAATTAACCCCTAAAGAAAGCTCCAATGAAGTCAAAAGTGTCCTGTTAGGCATTACAGGCAATCAACTTCACTCTATTCATGTTAATAATCAACTGGATCAAACATTGGTGTTTGAATTTGATGCATTAAAACGTAACCCTGAGTTAGGCCAAGACACCTTTCAGTTTACCCCACCGAAAGGTGTGGATGTGGTGGAAGCCATTGAGTAAAATGGTTGTTGTTAAACACCAACCGTTGGCAGATAAACTTCGCCCCACAACCCTTGACGAGGTGGTGGGGCAGCAACATTTGGTGGCAACAAGTAAGCCACTTCATCGGTTACTGGCTAAAAACTCACTTCACTCCATGGTGTTTTGGGGGCCACCGGGAACCGGCAAAACCACATTGGCACAAATTATTGCTGACAGCCTGGATGCTGAATTTATTCAAATTTCGGCGGTATTAGCCGGTGTTAAAGACATCCGGTCTGCCATTAATCAAGCGAATGCCAATTTGCCAAACATTACCGTGCTGTTTGTTGATGAAATTCATCGCTTTAATAAATCCCAGCAAGATGCTTTTTTACCCCATCTTGAAAGCGGGCTTATCACGTTAATTGGTGCCACCACCGAAAACCCGTCTTTTGCGCTTAATAACGCTTTATTATCACGTCTTAAAGTGTATATTTTAAAGTCATTGGATGATGACAGTGCAGCTCGGCTGTTAATAAAAGGTATAGAATCATTTGATCCGACGATGGAACTCACTGAAGATCAACAACAGGCATTGATTGCCGCTGCGGATGGTGATGGCAGAAAACTGTTAAATTTAGTTGAAATTCTTCAGGATTACAGCAATGGCGGCCAGGTCAAAGACCAGGACGTGGATTTGGTTACCGCCGGACAAACCCGACGTTTTGACCGTCAAGGTGATGTTTTTTATGATCAAATTTCAGCTTTGCATAAATCCGTACGTAGTTCCAACCCCGATGCTGCTTTATACTGGCTGGCGAGGATGCTTGATGGCGGTTGTGATCCTTTATACATTGCCAGGCGGGTATTGCGAATGGCCAGTGAAGACATTGGCAATGCTGATCCCAGAGCACTTACGATATGTTTATCCGCCTGGCAAACTTTTGAACGCCTCGGTAGCCCGGAAGGTGAATTGGCTATAGCGCAAGCCGTGGCCTATCTGGCCAGTTGTGCTAAGAGTAACGCCATTTATACGGCTTTCAAGGCTGCTCAACAAGATGTTAAAAAATACGGTTCACTGGATGTTCCCAAGCATTTGCGTAATGCACCGACACAACTCATGAAAGACAATGATTATGGCAAAGGCTATCAATATGACCATGACTACGAAGGCGGTATCGCTTACAGCCAAACCGGTTTTCCCGATCAAATTGGCGAACAAATTTATTACCAGCCGGCGAATCGCGGTTTAGAACAAAAAATCGCCCAGAAGCTTCAACAAATAAGACAACAACGCTCATGATTAAGTCGCTCGTTGCAGTCATGTTAGGTGGGGCGCTCGGTGCCTTATCAAGATATGGTTTATATTTGTTATTTAAACAAGTGAATTACTCGGTCTTTATTGCCACCTTTAGCGCCAATGTAATTGGTTGTTTTCTCATGGGCTGGGTCTACCAATGGTTCAGTCAATACGCTAAATTCTACGAAAATCTCCAGCTTTTTATTATGGTTGGCATTCTGGGTGCGCTGACAACGTGGTCAACCTTTTCTATGGAAACCGTATTGCTCATGGAACAGGGCGAATTAGCCAAAGCTCTGGCATACACCTTGATGACGGTTTTAGCCTGCTTCACCGCCTTCTGGTTAGGCTTAAAAATGACTTAATGCGCTCGTAGCTCAGTCGGATAGAGCAGCCGCCTCCTAAGCGGCAGGTCGCAGGTTCAACTCCTGCCGAGCGCGCCACACCTACCTTTTTTAAGATTTAATATCATTTCAAAAATGCATTAAACCCTTATTTTACGGGGATTTGTTCTTTTATGTCATTTCAAAGGATTGCTTTACATTGCAGTACAAAGGGAGTACATTAGGGAGTACATTTTGTAAATTACACCGGTTTTTAGTGAATGTACTCCCTTTTTTAGCCTTAAAACCGAAATTTGTACTCCCTTAACCGTTCAAAAGTAAATACCATGGGAAAGCTAACAGATACGAAAATAAAGGCACTCAAGCCAGCCAGCAAGCCATTTAGAGCCGGTGACAGTGATGCGGTCAAAGGACTGTTTTTATTGGTTCACCCAAACGGTTCAAAATATTGGCGCATGTCCTACACGCTAAACGATAAGCGCAACACCTACGCCATCGGCACCTATCCGGATATAAACCTGACCAATGCCAGAAAAATGGCCAGATCTGCGCGTGCATTAGTGGCACAAGGTAAAGACCCGATAACCAAGCGCAAAAATCAAACCATCCAAGAAAAACAAAACACCTTTGAAAGCGTGGCAGAGCAGTGGCACCGTACAAACTCAACCAAATGGAAGCCAAACCATGCCAAAGACGTTTGGGCAACCCTACAAAGCAATGTGATTAAATATCTTGGCACTATGCCGGTGAACAGCATCACCACCAGTAAACTATTGGCCGTACTAAGGCGCATTGAAAGCCGGGGATCACTTGAGATTTTAAAGAAAGTCCGGCAATGGACAAACCAGGTTTTCATTTATGCCAAGGTTACCGGTTTAATTGAAAGCAATCCGGCAGAGGGTTTAGAAACCGTATTACAGACACCCAAAACCAAAAACCACAACAGCATCACCCTAAAGGAATTACCGGAACTGATTAAGGCAATTCAAGATAGGCAGATGGAGCCGACCACCAAGGCCGGCTTACTACTGACCCTTTATACTTTTTTAAGAACCAATGAATTGAGAAATGCCCGGTGGAATGAAATTGACTTTGATAAAGCACAATGGACGGTGCCGGCCGAACGCATGAAAATGAACCGTGAACATGTGGTGCCGTTGTCAAAGCAAGCCATGGACGTTCTACGGCACCTCAAGCCATTAACAGGTCACTTTCCTTTTGTGTTTGCTTCGTACCATAAGCCAGACAAGCAACCCATGAGCCAAAACGCCATGATCCGGGCTTTATACCGCATGGGCTACGGTGGCCGAATGACCGTCCACGGTTTCCGGCACCTGGCCAGCACGTCATTGAATGAATTGGGCTTTGATGGCCGGCATATTGAAAAGCAATTAAGCCATGAGGATAAAAACACAATCCGCGGTACTTACAACAAAGCGGAGTATTTACCGGAACGCGCCAAGATGATGCAGTTTTGGGCGGACTTCGTGGATAACCTGGACACTGACAAGGTGGTGCCGATAAACCGCAAAATTAACCAACCAACCAAATGAGGTAAAGCATGAAAGCACTAAGTGAAATTGAAAAGATGGGATTAGATAACAACCAATTAAAACGTAAATTGGAAAGCCAAAAAACCGCCCTTTTATCTTATCCAGATATTGAGGGTGTCATTTTAAAAATTCAGAACTATCTGCTAATTATTCAGATGATTGGCAATAAAAAAGCCAATGGTGAGAAGTTATTTAAAACCAAATCGATTAACAAATTGAATGATGCGCTCAATCAATTTCATTCAGATTATTGCAATACAGACGGCACCAGTCCAAAAGCAAATTGGAACGGCACCGAACGCCCATTATTGTTTGAAAAAATGAGATGCATGGCCATTACCCAACAGCAGATTATCGATTCTGCCACTGTCATTTATGTAGAGGAATATAAAACATGTTCACGTAAAAAAATGGATTTAATCTTTGGTGCAGATTCAATGATTAAGGATGTTGTCAAAGCGATAGAGCAAATACCAACAGCCTGGAACCATACCTTTAGCCCTAAACAGCTGAAGTTAAGCGCATAAGCAAAACACCAGGCCATAGGTTAGCTACCGAACAGCGGACACTTTCACCGCCCTGGCTTGGTTTCTTTTTGAAAGCGATCACTGGAAAGGGTGAACAATGACTTTTGAGCCAGAAAGAACACTAATTGAAACGCACTGTGGCAAGCCGTGGTGTACATGGCCTGATCAGCCAGACCCTTATATGCTTTTGATGGGTAAGTATTTGCCATCGATAGATGATATTAAAAACGCTTATCCAAACTATTCAAATGATGAGGTTGAAATTGTATTTGATATTTATCAAAGGGAGCAATCAGATTTATATAGCCTTTTAAAAAGACTTGTGGAAGCGGATAGCCATTGCCCAGCAGGTTTAAATTGGGATAATCTATGGAGCAAATTATCGTTTCTAACTGGCATAAAAGATATTGCAAAAATTAAAAGGAAAGTTTATTTGATGGTTGCAAATACGATTAAGACAATTAAAAAAATCTACAAAAAACAAATCACAAATGACGATATTGATAAGGTTAAAACAGCGTTGAATTTCATTGTTGATTTTATCGCGCATGATTCTGGCACTTTATTTTCTCAGCGCAACATTAATGACGGCACCGAGTTGATGCTTTCACCTAATTCGTTATTTCCAACTAAAAAACGGAACCTAACAGGTAACATTTGGAGTGTTAGCAATTTTTTAGATGATTTAGATGGAACGGCCAGTTTGCTTGGTGTTGATGATCCGGAGTACTTTAAGTTTACAGTAGAGGAAACTTTCCCAAGCCTACCAGCAATGCTTTTAAAGATGGCAGACACATTAGAGCAAATCAAAAAAAACTCACCCACAGTCAAACAGTTTAATGCTGAAAACAGAGAGCCTCAGGCGTTTTGCCGTTTAATGGTTTTTCAGATGCGTAAACAATATGGCCGACCGTGTTATAACGCTGTTTCACAGATTGCGGGGTTTATTTATGACGATTATTTGGGTATGGGAATTGATGAGGACTATGTAAAACAAACCTGCAGATCAGGTATAAATGACAGCGGTTTAACTATGAAAAGCGACATGGAAGTGCTGGCTGGTTATTATTCAAAGTTAAAGAAGTGATGCCCAAAACAGCATTTCCACAAAATAGACATTTGAAATGTTTTATTTGTGGAAAAAGAAACGCTTCTATGCATTACGAACTGGCAAAGGATCCGTTTATGATTTGAACCGCCCCCCTATCTAATATCTTGAGTATATCTATAAAAAAACAGTCTTAATACTTGCCCTTTGGTGAAGTACCGGAGCAAAAGGCATAGAACGAACATCCTACGAGAAAATTAAATCATCGCAGGTGTTGTTCTATACCCTTAGCATTAATTACTTGCCCAGTGGAGCCAGACCATCGCTTTAGGCGTTTAATGTCGTACACATTGGCAATATGTGGCCGTGTAACTCACCGCATTAAACTTGACCGCTACTTGTGACAATTTGAGTTATTGCCAGCGTACAGGCTTCGGTCTTTCGAACTGCCCTTTGGCTATGTACGCTCCCTTGTAACCAAAATAAACAGCATAGGCGCAACGTTGATATCCGCCACCTAAACCGGTTAACTTGGTTACTGGTTAGTTTTGGCCAGTTTAACCAGGTGATAGGTGGCGAGGCCGTTTAAAGTCCAGTCTTTGACTGTTTTGATAATGTGGCCGGCTTCCCTTAATTCTTTAATGCGCGGTGCCGGTGACATTATCCCGGCTTGCCTGGCTTGTAGTGTTGATATGGAGCCATTGCGCTTTAAATGATTAAGGATTGCTTCACGCTGTGACTTTCTGGTGGTAAATGCTTTGTGTAACTGTTCACCGGTTGGCGTGTTATAATCAAGGGGCTTCTTGTGATTATCATTTCCCATGGTGACCTCCCATAAGCAAACCATTAAAACCAGCTGATAACTTTGAACGGTGTCCAGCTGGTTTTTTATTATGGATGATGGTTTGGTGCCGATTTAATAAACAAACGGCACCATCAGCATATAACTGGTTTCTGTTGGCTTGTTTATCCATGGTTGGCCACCTCCTTTCTTTTTTCGATAAAGTCATTTAGATCATTAACGTCATAAGCAACAGCACGGCCACCCAGTTTAATTGGCTTGGGAAATCCTCTATCCTGTCGCCATCGCCATAGTGTTGACAAACAAACACCGAACCGCTTACTTACTTCTGCCGGTCTTAATAATTGAGGTTGATTTTTCATAGTATTAACCATTTAGTTGATATTGTTGCAGATGATATGATGAGGTTTGCCTACTTGTCAGTGTACAAAATCGAGTATTAAGGACGGTTTTTTACACCTTTGACACTATAGCTACAAAAGGACGGTAAAAAATAGTGTGATTAATTGAAGATATGAGGGGGTGGGTTTAATTGTGATCGGTTGCTTTGCCAGTTCGTAATGCATCCACTTTCTGATTTATCCACAGAATTTTAACTTTTAGACCCTTTTTTATTTTGGCGGTGCTTATCGGCACCAGGCGATCACATGACGGCCACAGGTCACCAAGCGCAAAGGGAGTACAAAACGCGGTACATTTTTTAACTGTACGACACCAACCGTTTATAAATCAATGGTTTACGGCAAAGGTTCAACTCCTGCCGAGCGCGCCAATTACCCATTAATTAAAAAATGCACATAGATTCCGGCGAAATAACCCAAAGCTATTACAGGGGTCCATTTGAGGTGTTTAAAAAAAGTGTAATGACCTCGGGCCTGCCCCATGAGGGCAACACCTGCAGCCGAACCAATGGACAGCAGGCTGCCGCCAACACCGGCTGTTAGAGTCACCAGTAACCATTGAAATTCGGACATTTCGGGATTCATGGTCAATACCGCAAACATCACCGGAATATTATCGATTATAGCCGAAATAATGCCGACGGCGGTGTTAGCAATGGTTGGGCCAAAGGTGCCGTAAAAGAAATCAGAAACAAATACCAGATAGCCTAAAAAGCCCAAAGCGCCAACACACATAATAACGCCATAAAAGAAAAACAGAGTATCCCACTCTGAACGTGAAATCATATCAAAAACATTAAATTCCTGTTTTCGTTGTTCTTTATCTTTAACAACATCGCTGTAATAAAGGTATTTTTTGCGAATTTTTTTGGTGACAAAGAAACCATATATTTTTAAATAACCCAGACCAAACATCATGCCATAAACCGGTGGTAAGCCTAAAAAACTGTGAAAACTCACGGCGGTGACAATGGTGGCAAGAAATAGTATTACCATACCGATACCGCCGATTCTGATGGCAGTCATGTTGTCAGTTTCTGGTTCGGGTTTGTCTTTAGAAATTGAAAAGCTCATGATAACGGCAGGTACCAGGAAATTGACTAATGAGGGCAAAAATAGCTTGAAGAAGTCTTGAAATGGAATTATCCCGCTTTGCCAGACCATCAAGGTGGTGATGTCGCCAAAGGGGCTAAAGGCACCGCCGGCATTGGCAGCCACCACAATATTGATGCAACTTAAGGCAATAAATTGAGGGTGGTCTTTACCCACTGCTAAAATTACAGCACACATAATCAAAGAAGTGGTTAAGTTATCAGCTACTGGCGATAACATAAATGCAAGAAATCCGGTAAACCAAAACAGCTGTCGATATGAAAAGCCCTTCGAAGTCAGCCAATCCCGCAAAGCGCTAAAGACACCACGTTCAGCGATGGCGTTAATATATGTCATGGCCACTAACAGAAAAAAGAACAGTTCAGCATATTCCAGGAAGTCGTGATGAATGGCTTGCTCCACCCAGTTTTCATGACCGGCATGTAATTGCGACCAGGCAATAATAATCCAGATAAGACCAGCTGCCAAGAGTACCGGCTTGGATTTGCTCAGGTGGATTTTTTCTTCCAAAATAACAAAGACATAAGCAACAATAAAAATGGCCAGAATCAAATATCCCACCCAATGCTGGGTTAGATTTAGGATATGTGTATTATTTTGCGCATGGCCAATCATTGGCTTAAACAAACTGAGTATCAGGAAAATAGATTTTGTTGTATTGTTGAAGAAGTTCATTGGGCTAACCGCATTAATAAAAGGGGATACCCTACAGAGTCTATCAGGGTGTCGTGCGTAAGTATTGTTTAATGATAGGTGTTATTTTACAGCGATGGTATTGATATAAAAAGTTATTTGTCCCTGCAGCAGTTTTTTTGCTTAAATTTCAGCCATTTTGCAGAAGCAGGAAATGGCATGAATTATCAAAAATGTTTAATCTGTCGCAATAATTGATTAAAAATTCTGTAGAATGAATGAGAATTTTAATAACTAAATTAAGTGAGGAGTTATGCGTTACCTATTTTTAAGTCTCATTATTATGACTTTTTCTGTTGTTGCCCGTGAAGGCGAACCACCTAAGAGTTTCAGTCAGAACTTGTCTTTTGAAAAATCCAAAACAGTGGTTGAACTGCCAGCGGTCAATGTCAATCAACTGTTGCAGAAACATCAATTTCAGCCCGGTGAAGCCAAACCACTGCGTTTTGCGGTTCCGAATGAAGTGTCCTTTGAGCCACAACAGCATGGCCAGTGGATGACCATCGAAGAGGGTCCTTATGCCGGAGATCGTGTCTGGCAGATGCGTTTTAGTGCCAAAAATGCCACTGATATGAATTTTGGCTTATCTCAATTTTACTTGCCTAAAGGCGTCCAGTTACATTTTATCAGCTATGCTGACTCACCGGCCTATTATGACGGCCCTTATACCCATCAGGATAACCGAAAATATAATGAATTTTGGTCAGCACCCTTGCCCGGTGGTGATGTTGGTATAGAGCTTTATGTGCCAAAAAGTGTTTCACTGGACGATGTTAAACTGGCTATTGGTCGAGTCAGCAGTGGTTTCCGTGATGTCTTTAAACGTTATGGAGGGGATGGTTTGAGGCCTAAACAGGGTAGTTGTAATAACGATGTGGTTTGCCCGGTGGGTGACCCCTGGCGTGATGAAATTCGTTCAGTGGCAGCCTATACTGTGGGCGGTGTTGATACTTGTACCGGAACCATGGTTATGGATGCGGATAGAACATTTACACCTTTCTTTGTAACAGCCTATCACTGCGGTTTATCAACCGGCAATGCGGCTTCGGTGGTGACGATCTGGAATTATGAGTCAGAAAACTGTGGTGACTTAAGTGGTGGTTCGCGACTGGACACTGTCAGTGGCGCCATTTATCGCGCCAGTCGTCAAGATGTTGACTCAAGTTTAATTGAGCTGGCCAGCGTGCCACCGGAAGAATATAACGTTTATTGGGCCGGTTGGGATCGTTCCGGCGTTGCCCCACAGGGCAGTGTCGGTATTCACCATCCCGGTGTTGATGAAAAGGCCATTAGCTTCAATGATGATGCACTCACCACGCGTTCAAGTTGTATATTAAGCAGCGGTCCTGCCGGTACACACTGGAATGTGGATAACTGGGAAGATGGCACCACCGAACCGGGGTCATCAGGTTCGGGTTTATGGGATCCTGATAATCACCGTTTGGTCGGATTTTTATCTGGAGGTCAAGCGGCTTGCGGCAACTCTGAGTATGATTGTTATGGTCGATTTTCAGAGGCCTGGGACAATGGTGGATCAGATAACGTGAATTTCAAACCTTGGTTAGATCCTAATGACAGCGGTGTTACTTTTGTGGATGGTTCCAACCCAAATCCGTTTTCAATTACAACGCTCGAGCCGAGTATAGCCGTTTGTCAAGGTGATGATGCTATTTATGATTTAGCCATCAATCTGGCAGACAATCAATTTAATGAAAGTATCACGTTAAGTACTGCCGGCTTACCAGTCGGAGCCAGTGATGGATTTTCAAATAACCCGGTGACCGCACCGGATACCAGTTTGTTGACAATTAGTAACACGGCTTCTGTAGCGGCCGGTTCACATGATTTTGCCGTTGAAGGTCAATCAATCTCTGAGAATGCAAGTCTGGCTTTAACACTGTTAGTGGATGCGAGTAGCCCCGTTTCGGCAACCAATTTATTAGCGCCTTCGGATGCTGCTGTTAATGTCAATACGGTGCCTCAGTTTTCCTGGAGCGCAGTAGCAGATGCCAGTGAATATCTGTTTGAATTGGCCACTGATTCCGGCTTCTCCAATGTCGTCATAAATGAAACTGTTTCTTCAAACAGTTATACACCGGCTCAATTGCTTACCACCAACACCCAGTATTATTGGCGTGTCACACCGATTAATGGTTGTGGTCAAGGGACGGTTTCATCAGCCTTTAGTTTTACCACTAACAATGAGATTTGTTTTATCGGTCCCATATCAATTCCTGATGGTGATACTGACGGTGTGGATATTGTTATGAATGTCAGCGATTTGGGTGTTGTTGACACCCTGGCAGTGACAGCCGATATCAGTCACACCTATGTAGGCGATTTGGGTATTCGATTATCCAGGTACGGAACTGATGTGATGGTCATGGATCGTCCGGGGAACCCGGCTTCAACCTATGGTTGTAGTGAAAATGATGTGGTAGCCAATTTTGATGACGCTCATGGCACGCCGGTTGAAACAGAGTGTAGTACAACACCCCCGGCAATTGGTGGTGATTTAACGCCGGAAGAACCATTAAATCAGTTTAATGGCGTTGCACTGCCTGGTAACTGGACCTTTAACGTAAGTGATGCGGTTGGTCAGGATACCGGTGTCGTTAATCAGCTGTGCCTGATTCCAGTGCTGGATGGCGGATTCGTGGATTTGATATTTGAAAATTCTTTTGAATAGATAGACCACACTAAAATGAAAAAAACCGCATCTCAAGTGAGTATGCGGTTTTTTTTATCTGAGCATAAGGTCAATGGCTTTTGGGTACTTATCTCGTGGAGGGGTTATAATGAAAACACATTTCTCGACCGGCCGGTGAAATATAGACAAGCTGATAACCGGACTGACGCAAAAGCTCGACTGTATCGATGGTGTTTTGCTTGTCAAAATCGGTAAATCGGTGATGAAATTCAACCATAATAAGTCCGGGTCTGATTTCTGACTGAATGACACTTTGGATGAAATCATATTCAGCACCTTCAATATCCATTTTAAGGACATCCACTTTATCGTGCCCCAACTTGTTCATAGTGGATTTTAGGGATAAGGCTTTGACCAGAACGCCATCATTGCGTGCTTCTTGATGTGCGCTAAAACTGTACATGATGGTTGATTTTTTACCTTTCTTATTGACCAGAGGATACAGATAACATTCACCATCTTCCGCTGCTGCAGCAAAGGGATGAAAGTTAAACTGAGCAGGTAGTGATTGTTGAGCAATCCAGTCAACTGAATACGGAGTCGGGTCAAAGGCATAAACCTGGACATGCTTTAAGCTGATCAGGGACAGCTCAAAATCAATGTCATCACAAACACCAAAACTATAAACAATGTCATTTTTATTAAGAAAATCAAGTGGTAAACCCCAATCGCCAAAGACAGTGATATCACAGTGTTTATCAAGGTTAAATTTAGGTTCTCTTCCGTATGCTTGTCTTATTTTTAGTTTTGCAGATTGTGCAAAATCACTTTTTTCAAACTTTTTCCAGAATTTTAAAGCCATAGATATTCCAATCAATGAGTGGGGCTATTTTAACACCCTCTATTATTGAGCGGTGCAGAGATATGTATTTCAATTACTTGCAAAAAATAATTTTGTCACAAAAAAGCCGGCACCAGGGCCGGCTTATTCAGAATATTTGGGTGTTTGATTACTTCAAATTATTGGCCACAAAGTCCCAATTGACGATATTCCAAAAGTTCTTGATGTAAGCACCACGGTCGTTACGGGTATCAACGTAGTAAGCGTGTTCCCAGACATCACAGGTTAACAGCGGATGGTAGCCGTCGGTCATGGGGTTGCCGGCATTAAATGAATTAACAATTTTAAGGTCGCCACTATTGTCCTGTACTAACCAGACCCAACCTGATCCAAACGTGGCTAATCCGGTTTCGTTGAATTTTTTAACAAAATCATCAAAGCTGCCAAAGGCGTGATTAATTTTATCAGCCAGTTCACCGCTGGGTTCGCCGCCGCCATCGGGTGAAAAGCCATTAAAGTAAAAAGTATGGTTCCAGGTTTGTGCCGCATTGTTAAAGATGCCGCCATCTGATTTTTGGATGATCTCTTCAAGTGACATGTTTTCAAATTCGGTGCCCTTAATCAGGTCATTGAGCTTATTAACATAAGCATTGTGATGTTTGCCGTGATGGTAATTTAAGGTTTCCTCAGAAATGTGGGGGGCCAAAGCATCTTTGGCATAAGGTAATTCAGGTAATTCAAAAGACATGATATTCCTCCAAGATTAGTTTATTAAATAGGTTTTAGCCAACTTTGAATATAAGGACTATTACTTACTTTAAAAGAGTCATTGTCAAATTTGTGTCATTTCGAGCCGGTCATTTAACGCTGTTTTAATGATTCACGTTATTTAGTGGTTATTTCAGCCGGCTTGATGTTGTTATCGATTAATATCATCGATTTATGACCACTTTTTGCTTATAATCGGCGCTTTCTAAAAAAACGAGCAAGTAATGAGCGACTTTCGTATCGAAAAGGACAGTATGGGTGAACTTAAAGTCCCTGCTGACGCTTTATACGGCGCACAAACCCAACGTGCCGTTAACAATTTTCCGATGAGCGGATTAACCATGCCTCCGGCTTTTATTAAAGCACTCGGTTTGGTTAAGAAAGCCGCGGCTCAGGCCAATGAGCAGCTAGGCCATTTAGCCCAGGATAAAAGTAATGCCATCCAGTCGGCAGCGAATCAAATCATCAGTGGTGAAATGAACAAGCATTTTCCGATTGATGTTTTCCAGACGGGTTCCGGTACCAGTTCTAATATGAACTGTAATGAAGTGATTGCGCATTTGGCATCCTCTGACGCGCTGGCAATACATCCCAATGACCATGTCAATATGGGCCAAAGTTCAAATGACGTGGTGCCGACTGCCATCGCTGTGAGTAATGCCCTGGATGTGGCGCAGAATTTAATTCCGGCCATCAATGAATTTGTGGCCTCATGTCGTTCGAAAGCACAAGAATTACAGAGCGTGGTTAAAACCGGACGAACCCATTTAATGGATGCCATGCCGGTGACCTTTGGGCAGGAGCTCAATACCTGGGCGAGCACTTTACAAACCAATGTAGAACGTTTAACCGATTGTTTAAAACGCGTTTGTCAATTACCTCAGGGTGGTACGGCTGTGGGTACTGGAATTAATGCTGATTCACAGTTTGGTGATGTGTTTGCGAATAAAATGTCGCAATTAACCGGTTTACATTTCAGCAGTATGTCCAATAAGTTTGATGGTATCAGTACTCAGGACAATATTGTTGAATTATCGGGCCAGCTGCGGGTTGTGGCAGTTACATTAATGAAAATTGCCAATGACTTACGCTGGATGAACTCAGGTCCGTTGGCAGGTATCGGTGAAATCGAACTGCCGAGCTTACAACCTGGCAGTAGTATTATGCCGGGTAAAGTTAATCCGGTGATTCCGGAAGCCGTTGCCATGATATGTGCTCAGGTGATTGGTAATGACAGTACTGTGACTGTGGCAGGACAGTCGGGGAATTTCCAACTCAATGTCATGTTACCGGTGATTGTCTACAACACCTTGCAAAGTATTGATATTTTATCCAATGGTTTACATCAAATGGCTCAACAATGTATTGATGGCTTTACCGTTAATTACGACAAAGTTTCTGAAAATGTTGGTAAAAACCCTATTCTGGTGACCGCATTGAATCCTGTGATAGGTTATGAGTTAGGTGCCAAAATTGCCAAAAAAGCCTATCAAGAGAAGCGTTCAGTGATTGAAGTGACCAAAGAAATGACAGATTTAAGTGAACAAGAGATTAAAGATATTTTGGACCCTATTAAACTTACCCTAGGTGGCCTGGAGAAATAAAATGAAGAAACTATTATTATTAATGATATTACTCGCCAGTCAAGTTGGCGCGAAAGAGCTGCCTTCCTGGGGCATGACTGAATCACAGTACAAGATGCCGAATTTTGTTTCCAAAATGCAACAAATTGGTAGTCAGGCTGTTAGTAACGACTGGTTGCTTAAAATAACGGCACCCAAGGATTGGCACAGCAAAATCAGAATGGCCTTGAGTCATCGTGGAGAAAAAAATGTGCAAATCAATTTCAAAGACTCACTGTATAAAAGTATTACGATAACGGCCACACCCGGTATGGCGTTAAAATCGAGTAATAGCCAAAATCAACAGCCGGCAGTCGCTAAAAAACAAGTGGTGATTGAAAAACCTGAAATGGATACGGAGATTGAAGCCCCTGAATTTGAAAATGACTTTAAAGCTGATGATATTTTAGCTGATATGGGTGAAATTGAACTGACGATACCCTCGAACGGTAACGCGGCTAATGAACCTGTGAATGCGACCAAGAAACCAACTTCTGAGGATGATGCAGTTGAAAAAATCGTTACAAAGGAAGAAAGCAAACTACCCCAAACAGCGCAGTTTACCGTTGAAAATAGTGACAAAGAAGCACTCAAAGAAAATTTAAGAAAGCGCTACGCCAGAGGCAAAGCTGTGGATAAGTCCATCAGCTATGATCACATTACTGATCAGGATGATTTATATGTTGCCGATGATGTTGTGTTGGTTAAACGTTATGTTAATCGTGGTGTGGCAGTTTATTATTGGATGAAAGAAGCCTATGATCCAAACCAACATCGATTGACAGAAAAAGGCAGCGGTAAATATGTTAAAACTGTTGACGCAACAGTGCAAACCGGCCAATCAAGGCCGCAAAGTTTATCCTCACAAGAATCTGATTCTGATATAAAAATTGAAAATCCGGCGTCAGAGGTGTTCAATTTTGTAGCCGTCATTGATAATCAAGACGTTCAAGACCAATTACGTCGAGATTTTATTCGTAACAAAGCGGTCAATAACACCCTAAAAGCATCGCAATTAAAATCAGAGGATATTTTGTATGTTTCTGATAAAACTGTTTTGGTAGAACGCCCTTTGGGAAACAGTCGCAGTGCTTATTATTGGTTAGAAGGTGATACGACAATGCAAAAGAGCATTGAACATAAAGGGGCACAAAAATTTGTGATTCAATAATTTGCTTTTGCGTTATACCCATATACAACTGATTCGACTGGCCGGGCTGATTATTTGGCTTAGCCTGTCGATTCCTTTGGTTTTACATTTTGAAACCTTAACGCGTCCTTTTGTTGTTTATGGTTTAGCCCATATCAGCTTTGGTCTGGTTTTTTGGCTGGCTACTTTAAACTTTAAAAACAGTCGTTATAACACCAGTGGTTGGCTGGCCGTAGTTTTAATGGTGTTTTTTGTCTTGGTGATTAATTACATCACGGACAGTGCCACCGGCATATTTTATGCCTTGATTATATCGGTGTTGTTGCCCTGGTTATTTCCCGTGGTCTTAAGTTTATTCGTTTTAGCAGCGTATAACCTGTTGATAGGCATTCAGTTTGGTTATATCGGCGCAGATTTAAACAACCCAACCTTTCAGTATGTGTTGTTTTTTGTTTATTTAGGTGTCTCCGTGTTTTCATTTATTATTTCACTGACCGCTTACAAACAACAACATGATAAAGAACAATTGAGACTGTTAAATACCGAGTTGAAAGCCACCCAGGTTCTGCTGGCTGATAGTTCACGTATTAATGAACGATTGCGGATTTCTCGGGAACTCCATGATTTGGTGGGTCATCATTTAACTGCTTTGACCATGAATTTAGAGGCGGCCAGTCATTTAACCGAAGGTAAACCTCAAAGTTATGTAAAAAAGTCTCAATCGATTGCACGTTTGTTATTGGCTGATGTGCGAGAAGTGGTGGGGCAGTTTAGACAAAGTGGCACTTTAAATCTGGGACAGGCGATCGACGAATTGCTGATGGATTTACCCGGATTGAAAGTATCCAAAGATATTCCGGATGAACTGTTGGTTGATGATCCCCGATTAGCGCAAACGATATTGCGTTGTACCCAGGAATTAATTACCAACACCTTAAAACATGCCAAAGCGCAACACTTATGGGTTAAGCTGTCCTTATCCGATGACCGCCTGGTGTTAAACGTTCGAGACGATGGTTTGGGCTTGGGTGATAAAGAGTTTGGCAATGGGCTTAAAGGTATTCAAGAACGGGTGGCGATTATGAATGGCGAATTTGACATCCATGATCAAAATGGTGCTCATATGCGTTTAACCTTTCCGATATAAACGGGAGTGAAAATATGATAAAAGTATTGCTGGTCGATGACCAAAATCTAGTGCGGCAGGGCGTTCAAGCCTTATTAGACCTGGCTGATGACATTGAAGTCATTGGAGAAGCCAGATCAGGACAAGAAGCCCTGGAAATGATTCCACAGGTTCAACCCGATGTGGTGTTATTGGATATGCGAATGCCGGGTATGTCTGGACTGGATGTTCTTCATGAATTGTCAAAAGCCAATCAATTACCGCCGACCATTATACTCACAACCTTTGATGATGAAGAGTTGATTTTAGCCGGTGTTAAAGCCGGTGCGAAAGGTTACTTACTTAAAGATGTGCCCTTAGAGGAACTGGTGGATGGGATAAAACAGGTGGCTGCTGGAAAAACCATTGTTCGACCACAAATCACTGAAAAAATATTACAGAGTGTTGAAGGTCTAAAAAATGAATTTATGAGTCTTGAGCGCCCCGATCCGCTGACCAACAGAGAAACTGAAATCCTGCGGTTAATGGCCGGTGGTTATAGCAATAAAGAAATCGCTAACTCAATTTTTGTGGCCGAAGGTACCGTAAAAAATCATGTGTCTAATATTTTATCGAAACTGGGTGTCAGAGATCGCACCCGTGCTGTATTAAAAGCCCTGGAGTTGGGACTTATTTAAAACCATGAACAACGAATTTGAATTGCGTGCCACCACATCCCCGGAATGGGTTAAAGTGGCTTTATCTGATTTTGATGCTTTTTTAAAAGATCATGCTGCATGCGAGCGTAAAGCTGCGGCTTTGGCCATGTCCATGGTCCAACATTATCCGGATAAACCGGATTTAATTCGCGGTATGATTGATTTAGCCATGGAAGAAATGGCTCATTTTCGTGAAGTCATTAAAATTATGCTGGCCAAGGGCTTACAACAAGCAAATGATGAAAAAGACCCCTATATTAAAGCGCTCTTAAAGCATATGAGTAAGGGTAAAAAAGCCTATCTCTTGGATCGCTTATTGATTTTTAGTATTGTTGAAAAAAGAGGACATGAGCGATTCCATCTTATGGGTGAAGCCCTTGAAGAGGCTAAGCTTAAGGATTTTTATCAGCGATTAGCCCGTGCTGAGTACCGTCATTACACTTTATTCATGGATTTGGCTTTACAGTATTTTGATGAAGCCACAGTATCCGCGCGACTTGATGAGTTGCTGGATGCCGAAGCAGCGATTGTCAAAAACCTGCCCCTGCGAGCTGCCGTTCATTAGCGGTGACAAACAAATCATTAATCGGGTCTTATCTTTCACAATATGGGCACGCCATCGATCTGCCGGCTTCTTACTGTCAAGCCTGGCATCATGTCTTAATTGTCCCCATTTGTGGCGAACAGGTCGATTGCCTGCGACAACTTACTCACAACATTCAAGCGGAACGGTTTTTAATAATTGCCTGTCTTAACCGACCGAATAAACACGCAAAAAGTAACCAATGGCAACAGCAAAATAAACAATTAATTACCCGACTATATCAACAAGCCCGGTCAATTGAATCACTGAATCAAGGCTGTTTTTTTACGTTTGAACACCATGATATCTGGTTGATTGATTTTAATGAGAAGCCTTTTGATGCCAATCAGGGTGTTGGTTTAGCCCGTAAAATTGCCGCGGATTCTGCGCTTCAGTTGATTGATAAGCAAGTTGTAAAAAGTCACTGGATTCATAGCACTGATGCCGATGTTATACTACCTGCTGACTATTTTGAAGTGGCTTGCGACAGTGATTATACCGCGTATAGTTTGCCTTTCAGACATATCAGTGAAGATAAAGAACTTAATCATTGGCAGGCTTTGTATGATTTTAAACTAAGGTATTATCAACAGGGAATGCGTTATATCGGCACAGTTTATAACTATATACCGCTGGGTAGTTGCTTAATTATACAAGCTGATGATTATGCTAAAGTACGTGGATTCCCGATACGCAGTGGAGGCGAAGACTTTTACTTACTCAATAAACTAGCTAAGGTAGGTAAAATTGCCCAACCGAGTCACCCGGTTATTGAAATTAATGCCCGATTATCACAACGGGTACCGTTTGGTACGGGGCCCGGATTGCTGAAAATTAAGGAATCTAAAGAGCCGGCTCGTTTTTACCATCCTCAGATATTTGTAGAGATAAAAGCATGGCTTCAGCAATTAAGTGATTATTATGAATCCCGTCAATTACCCTCTCATGCAGATATCAATCAATTCTGGAACACTGAACAAGTTATCCAAAAAGCACTGCGACAAACCAAGAGTCCTGAGCGTTGGCAACAATTTGTACTTGAATGGTTTGATGCTTTTAAGATCTTAAAAACTGTGCACGCTTTGGAATTTATTTATCCGCGTTTAGACATGGGTCAATTAAAGGAAATAGACGTGTTTTGTGAATTGACTGAAAGTTTGCTGATACCGGAATAGGGGGCTTTAAGGTTATGCTTAAGAGGAATGTATGAAATACCACCTGTATTTGTCACTTCGTGCGCCTTTGGCGTCAAAAAAGTTTCGGGAAAACTTTTTCATGTAACCTGTAGGGCGATATACAGGGATGTATAGCGTAAAATTTGTTCTAAACAAAATTTTCGAACCGTGAAGGTTCTCGCCCTCTTTCGGCGCCATTAAATCCCTGCCTTCGGCAGAAATTTAATGGCGGTGAGAGAGGGATTCGAACCCTCGATAAGCTATTAACCTATACACACTTTCCAGGCGTGCTCCTTCAACCACTCGGACACCTCACCGCAAGGGTTGTGGATTTTACCTGTTTTAAAAGATAAATGGAACCTTGATTGTTAAATGATGAAGACTTGTAAGGTGTAAGTGGCTACTAAACTATTGAATGTTAGTCATAAGATGACGACGAGAGGGATGGATCAAATACGTCCTGTATTTGCCCCTTCGGGCGCCTGAGGCGTCAAGTTATGTTCCTGACATTTTATTCATCGCGTCCCTGCGATTCACCCCTCCGGGGCTTACGTGATAGTTTGTTCCTGACAAACTATTCAAACCCTCGATAAGCTTTTAACCTATACACAAGCTGATGTGAAAATTCATCGCTTCTTAAATCCTGCGGATTTAAACCAGAATGAATTTTGCTGTGATGGTCTGCCAACGCCAGGCGTGCTCCTTCAACCACCTGGACACCTCAGCGCAAGGGTTGTGGGTTTTACCTGTTATTGTGGATAAATGGAACAGTGATTGTTAAATGTCAGGGCTTTTAGCTGTTTTTTCACTGTTGTTTAACTGATGGTTGATACGGCTGCTACCCATCACTTCAGAGGCTTCAATAACCACCATAATGGCTTTGGGGTCAATGGTTTTAACCAGGCTTCTTAATTGTGGGATGCGGCGGGCATGGACCACCACGAATAGTACATGTTTGTTGTATTCCTGATTAAAGCCGGTGCCGGGAATCAAGGTGCCGTCCCGGTGCAATTGTTGCTGAATGGTTTGGCTGATGGTCTGGTATTGGTCAGAGACGATGTGAACAATCTTTTCGCTGACGCCACCGGTGAGCAGTTTATCGATAACTTGCGCTGTGACATAAATGCTAATCATACTCCAAAGAATTTGTTCCATGTCGCGAAAGATAAAGCCCACAGTAATCAGTATGATCATGTCCATGAACAGGACGGTTTGGGCGGGTCTGATGTTGGTGTATTTTGCCAGGATACGAGCGACAATTGATGTACCGCCGGCAGAGGCCTGAGCTTTGAGTACCAAGGCAATGCCAATACCCGCCAAAATGCCACCGTATAAAGTTGATAGCAGGAGGCTATGTAGTTCAGGAAAAGGCACATAAGCTGCCATGACATCCACTAAAACCGCAGTGAAAATCATGGTGATAATACTGCGTATGGCGAATCCTAAATCAACAAAATGAAAGCCGGCGATTAATAAGGGTATATTGACCAGCAACATGGCCACACCCATCGATATGTCGCTCAAGAAATAAATAATCATGGCCATGCCGGGGGTGCCGCCGGTTAAAATCTTAGCCGGTACCAGAAATAATGAAATGGCAGCCGCCATCAGTGTCGAGCCAAGCACGATTTTGAGCATGTTTTTGCTTTCTTCAATCCAGTTGATGGTTTGTATTTTCATCGGTTGTTTTTAATCGTTTTCAGGTTTGTCCCAAAGTCTCATGAGACCTTGTTGAGCGGTGGACGCCACTAATTTGCCGTTTATATCAAACACATGGCCGGTGGCAAATCCACGGGCTTCTGAAGCACTTGGGCTGTCACAATCATAGAGTAACCAGTCATCTATTTTAAGCGGCCGATGAAACCACATGGCGTGATCCAGGCTGGCGAATTGCAGTCGTGGATCCAAATAAGAAATACCATGGGGAAGGGTGGCCGTCGAGACCAAATGGTAGTCTGATACAAAAGTCAGTAAGGTTCGGTGAATTGGTTGATCATCAGGGAGCGGAGAACGCGCCTTAAACCATAAACGTTTTATGGGTTCTTTGGCTGTTTCGTCGAAGGGATCGACATCGTTGACGAAGCGAAATTCAAAAGGACCCTGTGTGGTCAGTGTGCGACGCATGCGCGGGGAGAGTTGACGAATTTTATCGATTGGTATCAAGGTTTTTTCGGTTAACTCATCCGGCCCGGGAACATCAGGCATGGCCGCCTGGTGCTCAAAACCGGTTTCATTTTTTTGAAATGAACAGGACATAATGAGTATGGTTTTGCCATTTTGGATGGCCGATATTCGGCGGTTACTAAAAGTCCGGCCATCCCGAACCCGTTCCACTTCGAAAATAACCGGCTTATTACAGTCGCCTTCCCGTAGAAAATAAGCATGTAAGGAATGAACTTCATGATTATTGGTGGTCAAATAAGCGGCTTTTAAGGATTGCGCCAATACCTGGCCGCCAAAAATACGACCGGTTCCAATATCCAAGGATTGACCGCGGAACAAATTGAGTTCCAGTGGTTCGAGGTCAAAATAGTGGAGTAATGTGTCGATATTATTATTTTGATTTGTCATAGTTTTTGGCATGAGCTCCGATATTTATTAAATGGGTATTTTGCATAACATTTTGCCAGGGGAATAGCGGGCCCGGATCAATTTTACGGGGTACTGTGATGCTTCTGTCATTATCTGAGGGCACCTGCCGTTGGTCTAAATCTTCATGACCAACGATGTGTTTTAGGTTGGGTAATTGACCTGTTAAATAATTAATAAGTTTAATCAGGGCATTAATTTGACTGTCTGAATAAGGTTCAGTGGTTACCTGGTGGTCACTGTGATACCAGTGTGGATATCGGCCTTTGTTGACAAGTTCAATACCAATGCTGTTTTGATTGTGACCCTGAACATGGTGGGCTACGCGCTCTAAGCTAATCCACTGTTCTGTTTGACCGTCGCGGTCAATATAAAAATGGCCACTGTTTCCGGTACCACTGTTGTATAAAACCTTTTTACCATATTCGCGGGCACTTTCTAAATCGGGTAATTCAGTGCAATGTATAACCAATAGGTTGATACTGGACAATGGGCGTTTTGTCAGCAGAGAATCGTAAGCCAGTTTTCGTTGCCGAATATTCACGCTTTTGCTTGCATAAAAGCGATGATTTTAGCAAAATTAAGTAAGCAGTGCTTGGCTGTTGTAAAAAAATGTTATAGCATTTGCATTAGTTATTAAAAACCATTAGAATTCGCCGGCTATGGCTCAGTCACTACCAGAATCTATCGATTTAAATGCAGCGGTCAGAAACCGCTGGCAATTAACAGGTCAAATTAAATTGTCTGATTTGCAAAGAATGCCGCATGAACTGTTGCATCGTGAAGACACCTTGATTGATTATGATATTCAATTTCAGACTTCACAAGCAGTTTTGGGTGAAGCGGTTATTCAAGTCAAAGGCGATTTGGAGTTGATTTGTCAACGCAGTTTAGAGCCTTTTACACACCCTATTGAAAAACAGAGTACGGTTGGTTTTATCAGTGAAGTGGAAGATGAAGCCAAATTACCACCGGATGTCCTGGCCACATGGGTCGAAGATATGATGGTGGATCCGAAAGCTCTGGTAGAAGATGAGATTTTATTATTGATTCCGGATTACCCCAATAAAGCCGGAGCCGAATTAGACAGTAAATACCTCAGTGATGATTCTGAGGAACCGGAAAGCGAAGATGATAATCCGTTTTCTGTGTTAAAAGATTTAAAATAGTTTTGGAGAATTTAAAATGGCAGTACAAAAAAGTCGAGTAACCCCTTCTAAAAGAGGCATGCGACGTGGGCATGATAAATTAAAAACCCGTACTTTATCCGTCGAAGCTGAAACCGGTGAAACACATTTACGTCACCATGTTAGTCCGGAAGGTTTTTACCGTGGTAAAGAAGTGATTCAATTCGAGCCGGTTATCGAAGAGTAATCAAACCAATGCCTGTTTTTGAAAGTGTCGTGAATAACGGCGTTAAACAGGCGAATATATTAATGTCAAAGGGTGAATCATTGATTTGCCCTTTGTGCTTTCTGGCAAACTGAAATGGTGTGTATTGCAGTTGATTTAATGGGTGGTGATGCACCGGTTGAAGACCGGTATGAAGCCGTGCTTAAATTTGCCAAAAAAAACCCAACGATTGATGTGTTGGCATTTGTGGCGATGCCATTTGCACAAAAGCTTAAACAACAAGCCCATCGGTTACCTGATAATTGGGTTACCGAGGTTTGTGCCTCACAGATAATGATGTCTGAAAGTCCGTTGGCAGCGCTGCGTAATAAACAAGACAGCAGTTTGTCTTTAAGTGTTAAAGCGCTGAAAGAGCATCGTGCTCAAGCGATCTTGTCCGCCGGTAACACCGGTGCATTGGTGGCTTTTTCAAAATACTGGTTAAAACTAATTAGCCCCATAGAACGACCGGCACTGGCTACAGTCTTGCCCGGTCAACCCAAGCCGACCTTATTATTGGATGTGGGTGCCAGTCTGGAATACCGTGCTCAGGACTTTCTGAATCTGGCTGAACTCGGGGTTCAAATGGCACCCCACTTAATGACTGGTTTGGAAAACCCGGAAGTGGCTTTACTCAATGTTGGTACTGAACACATTAAAGGCCACGATACCATTCAACAGGCAGATCACTTATTACAGCAATCCGTGCTCAATTATGCAGGGTTTTGTGAAGGCAGCGATTTATTTAATGGTCGTTATGATGTGATATGTTGTGATGGTTTTGTTGGAAATATCACCTTAAAAGCCTGTGAGGGATTGATTAAAAATCTGCAATATAATAATCCCGGTATAAACTGGCGCCGCTGGATACCGGGTTTAAAATCTGTTAATTTAAATCCAGCACAATATAATGGCGCCTTATTGCTTGGATTAGACGGTTTGGTGGTTAAATCTCACGGTCATTCAGATTCCGTGGCTTTTTATCACGCCATCAAGCGAACTGCGGATTATATAAAAACTTTTAAAACGCCAAAATAATAAGAGACCCAAGATGAGAATCTACACAAGAATAACAAGTACCGGCAGTGCCTTGCCTGAAAAAATATTAACCAATGCCGATCTTGAGAAGATGGTGGATACCGATGATCAATGGATTCAAGATCGCACCGGCATTAAACAACGTCATGTCGCGGCAGAAGGAGAAACCACATCGACATTGGCTGTCAAGGCGGCTAAACAAGCATTGCAGCGGGCTAACATGTCAGCCAAAGAGCTGGATTTAATCGTAGTCGGCACCACCACCCCTGATTTAATCTTTCCAAGTACCGCTTGTCTGGTTCAAAAAGCCCTTGGCTGTCCGGGTATCACCGCTTTTGATGTCAACGCCGCTTGTAGTGGATCTATTTATGCCATAGGAGTGGCCGATAAGTTTATTCAATCCGGGCAACATAAGAAAGTATTGGTGATTGGTGCTGAAACACTGACAAGAATGGTTGATTGGACCGACCGGGCTACCTGTGTTTTATTCGGCGATGGTGCCAGTGCCATGATTTTAGAACCCTCTGAACAACCAGGTATCTTATCGACGCATTTACACGCCGATGGTTCTCATGATGATTTACTCAATGCCACGGTGGGTGTTTCCAGCGGATTTAAAAATGAACCCAATGGCGGTTTAAAGATTCGTATGAAAGGCAATGAAGTCTTTAAAACCGCCGTACGCACTTTAGGGAAAATTGTGACTGAGACTTTAAAAGCCAACCACATGAAAAAAAGTGATGTTGATTGGTTGATTCCTCATCAGGCTAATTTACGGATTATTGCTGCCACCGCAAGAAAATTAAATATGGATATGGATCAGGTGATTGTGACAGTCGACAAACACGGCAATACATCTGCTGCTTCAGTGGGTTTGGCTTTAGACGAAGCCATTAGCTCGGGTAAAATTAAACGTGGTGAAGTGTTATTATTAGAAGCTTTCGGGGGTGGTTTTACCTGGGGTTCAGCGTTAATTAAATATTAGTGATATGGGTGAAGTGAATATGAAACTAGATCAACAAGTGGCACTGGTGACCGGAGCCAGTCGAGGCATTGGCAAAACCATTGCACAAACTTTGGCCAAAGCCGGTGCAATTGTGATTGGTACGGCAACCAGTGATTCGGGTGCACAGGCCATCAGTGAATATTTGGCAGAGTATCAGGGGCAGGGTCGGGTTTTGGATGTCACCAGCGATGACAGTGTTCAACAACTGGTTGATGATTTAAAGTCAACGGTGGGTTTGCCCGATATTTTGGTCAATAATGCCGGAATTACGGAAGATAAATTATTAATGCGGATGTCAATTTCTGACTGGCAGCGGGTACTTGACACCAATTTGTCGGCCATCTATCGCATGAGTAAGGCCTTTATACGTGGCATGATGAAAGCCCGCAGCGGTCGAATTATTAATATTGGCTCGGTGATAGGCTCTATGGGTAATGCCGGTCAAAGTAATTACGCCGCAGCCAAAGCAGGTTTAATTGGTTTTTCAAAAGCCCTGGCGCAAGAAGTGGGTGGCCGAGGTATTACTGTCAATGTGGTGTCGCCCGGATATATCCAAACAGATATGACGGCTGATTTACCGGAAGATCAAAAAGCCGTATTGATGGATAAAATACCCTTACAAAAGCTGGGTGAAACTGAAGACATTGCTGAAGCCGTGTTATTTTTAGCCGCCCGGTCCGGACGCTATATCACCGGTGAGACTTTGCATGTTAATGGTGGCATGTATATGGGCTGATAAGTCAGCAGCTAATTTCACTGCGTTCTAAACGGACGTTTGATATAAATGTGGTTTTTTCAGGTGTCTGGTGGCATTTATTGGTGGAAAAATCATTAAAGCTTGCATACAATAGAATTTTTGACACAGGTAATGAACACATGAGTGACATTGAAAATAAAGTAAAAGATATTGTTGTTGAGCAGTTGGATCTTGATGTCAGCGCATCAGAATTAAACAACAGCGCTTCATTTGTCGATGATTTGGGAGCTGATTCATTGGATACCGTTGAATTGGTAATGGCTTTAGAGGAAGAGTTTGAGTGTGAAATTCCTGAAGAAGATGCCGAGAAAATCACCACTGTTCAACAAGCCATTGATTATGTAACTGCCAACGTTTAATTGTTTTATCGTTGATGGTTCAAAGTTAATTAAAGCCGCGTTTTACGTGGCTTTTTATTTGCCTCAAGAGGTCCGTTCATCACGCAGGATGATAGATAGCGGTGAAGATGCACACTGAGTGTTTTTTCACCCAAGAGAGCTGTGACAGCGCTGAAAGAGAAAAATAACCTGTCGGGTTTTCTTTTTTTACTTTTTTGTTAATGAATAGACCGCAGCATTGAATATTTATTATGGGAACAACTATGCAAAAACGTAGAGTCGTAGTAACCGGTATGGGTATTGTGTCACCGGTGGGTAATCAAATATCAACAGCCTGGAAAAACATTCTCAACGGCGTCAGTGGAATTGGACCCATTACACATTTTGATGCCAGTGATTTTGCGGCCAAAATTGCCGGTGAGGTGAAAGACTTTGATGTCTCTCAATATTTATCAGCGAAAGATGCCAAAAAAATGGATCCTTTTATTCATTACGCCATGGCGGCAGGAACGGATGCCATTGAAGATGCAGGTTTAACAGTAACCGACGAAAATGCTGAGCGTATTGGTGTTTATGTCGGTGCCGGTATTGGCGGGATTTTAGGTATTCAGGAAACAACAGAAACCTGGCTGGCAAAAGGACCCAGGCGTATTTCACCTTTTTTTATTCCCAGCACTATCATCAATATGGCTTCGGGTAATTTAAGCATTAAATATGGTTTAAAAGGACCTAATCTGGCTATGGTATCTGCTTGTAGTTCCGCCACGCACAGTATTGGTATGGCTTATCGTAGTATCCAATATGGCGATGCGGATGTTATGGTTTGTGGTGGGGCTGAATATGCATCCACACCCATAGCGATTGGTGGATTTTCACAATCCAAAGCATTATCAACACGCAATGATGAACCAGCCAAAGCATCACGGCCCTGGGATCAGGAGCGTGATGGTTTTGTGTTAGGTGATGGTGCCGGTGTCCTCATATTGGAAACTTTGGAGCACGCCCAAGCCCGCGGTGCTAAAATTTATGCAGAAATGGTTGGTTTTGGTATGAGTTCAGATGCTCATCATATGACAGCACCCTCACCCGGTGGTGAAGGTGCGGCTCGTTGTATGACCAATGCCATCAAAGATTCAGGTTTAAATAAACAGGATTTTAATTACATCAATGCCCATGGTACGTCCACACCTCAAGGTGATGTCGGTGAAAGTGACGCCGTTAAAATGGCTTTCGGAGATCATGCCTATCAATTGGCTGTCAGCTCCACCAAATCTATGACCGGTCATTTATTAGGCGCAGCCGGCGGTATTGAAGCGATATTCAGCGTTTTAGCGATCCGTGATCAAATGTTGCCACCCACCATTAACCTGGATAACCCCGATTCGGCTTGTGATTTGGATTACGTGGCTCACCAGGCCAAATCAGCTCATGTCAATGCGGTGATGTCCAATTCTTTCGGTTTTGGCGGCACCAATGGTTCGATTGTATTTAAAAAAATGAATGCTTAAATCGCCTGCATCGATAGTCAAAACACTTGATTATCGACCGTCATTGATTAATCTGGCGGCCACTGATATTGATTTTTTCCCCGGTTTATTTGAAAGCCAGTCAGGAGAGGGTGACAATGCCCGCTATGATATTTTGTTTGCGGCACCGGAGAAAACCTTGGTGGCCAAAAAACCTGAAGAAGTGCATTCATTATTATCAGTCATTGATCAAAAACCCGCACTCGACACAACAGAATTGCCTTTTGAATACGGCTGGCTGGTGTATTTATCCTATGAAGCGGCCAGCAGTTGGCAGTCTAAATTAAGCAAACCAACTGAGCAACAGATTTTGGCTGTGGCCATACATTGTGGCGGTGCCATTGTTTATGATCGTATTTCTGATAAAACCTATGCCTGTGGCAACAGCCAGAAAGTCGTTGATAGCATTGAGCAAAGAATTTATCAGAATAAAAAGAAGGCTTTTCATTCAAGTCATTATCGCTTTAGTCAGGTTGAATCCGCGCGCAGGTTTCAACAAGGCATTGAAACTTGTCAGCACTATATTCGAAGGGGTGATATTTATCAGGCCAACTTGTCGCGCCAATGGTCTTATTTTACTGATGATGAGCAGCCATCTCCGGCCAGTTTGTTTGCCCGACTCAAGCAAACAAACCCGGCACCGTTTGCAGCCTTATTTCAATACAAGGATTGGTCCATAATCAGCTCCTCTCCCGAACGCTTGTTTGATGTTAAAAATGGTCGGGTGAGCACCCGACCGATTGCCGGCACACATCCACGGGGTGAAAATCCACAGGGTGATGCATTACAAATTAAACGACTCATTTCTGATGATAAAGAACAAGCAGAACATATTATGCTGGTTGATTTAGAACGCAATGATATTGGTCAAGTGAGTAAGACGGGCACTGTTCAAGTGAATGAGTTGATGGTGGTAGAAACTTATCCCCATGTGCATCATATCGTGTCTAATATCACAGGCCATCTACGACGGGATGTGAAAATATCTGATGTGATTAAAGCCTTATTTCCCGGTGGTACAATTACCGGCTGCCCCAAGCTGCGTTGTATGCAGATTATTGATGAAATCGAACAACGACCCAGGGGTGCCTATACCGGAAGCATTGGCTACATAAACCACCAAGGTCAGGCAGATTTTAATATCCTTATCCGGACCTTATCATTACACGGTTCGTCCCTGCATTTTAATGCCGGTGCCGGTATTGTACATGATTCCAACCCATTGAAAGAAACCGAAGAAACCGAGCACAAAGCGCAAGGCCTGATTCGGGCTTTGGTCTCATGATTCTTGCCGCTTCTTTTGACGCCAACAATGAAAGCATGTGGGAAAACCGTGGTTTAATGTATGGTGATGGGGTCTTTGAAACCATGCGCTGTATTGATCATAAGGTGCCTTTATGGCTCTGGCACCTTGGTCGTTTACAGCAGTCATTGGATTATTTACAGATAGATGCACCGGATTGCCGGGCCATCAAGCAAATTATTTCCGAGCAAACCAACAAAAGCCAATCGGTGCTTCGATTAACAGTGTTTCGTGATCAGCAAAAACGGGGTTACCAACCGCTTAGCCGTGCATCGCATTGGCTGCTTAGTCATAATCCTTTCCAGGCGCAACCGCAAGCTCAAACACTGGGTATGGCGACTCAACGGTTATCACCACAACCGCTGTTAAAAGGTTTTAAACATTTGAATCGCTTGCCACAGGTTCTTATTGCCAATGAATTAGCCGGTCAGGATGTTGATGATTTACTGGTTCTTAATCAACAGGGTGATGTGATTGAAACCACCTGCCAAAATATCATCGTCATAAAAAATCAACAGATCTTTACCCCCAATATGAAAGACAGTGGTGTCGAGGGTGTGGCTTTGACCTGGTTAAAGCAAAAATTACCCGTCAAAACCAAATGCCTGCAATTACATGATATTGCGCATGCAGAGGCGGTGATGACAGCCAATGCTGTGCATGGTTTTCGCCCGGTTAAACAAATAAAATCAATGACTACTTTCCAGATAAACCATCCAATCTGCGATAGAATAGACACACTTTGGCAGCAACTGATTAATTCAGTATGAAATCCTTATTATTGAAAATAACGCTTGTTCTGGTGATGGCAATATTATTATTGGTTGCCTTTGCCTATCATCGGTATGAACAATTTCTACATACCCCGGTTTTTACCGCCAATGAAACACGATTGGATATCCAACCTGGGAGTTATTATGCTCAGCTCATCGAACAAATAAAACAGAAAAAAGGTCAGGGTGAGAATTGGCAATGGCAATTTCTGGGTCGCTGGCACGGTTATCAAAGCCAAATTAAAAGTGGTGAATATAAATTTACGGCGCAAGACACACCACGGACTTTACTGGATGCCATCGCTTCTAATCGGGTGATTCGTTATTCCTGGACAGTGGTCGAAGGTCATACCTGGCAACAAATTCAACAGCAATTGATTCGTTTAGATGTGCAAAAGAGAGTGTTGAAGGATCAGTCTGAAGCACAAATTATTGAGCTGTTGGGTATTGATGCACCCTCCATGGAAGGGCAATTGTTACCCGAAACTTATCATTACACCCGTGCTGATACAGATTTAAAGTTATTACAAAGAGCCCATAGGGATCTAAGAACCGTACTTCGTAAAGCCTGGCAGGAACGTCAACCCGGATTGGCATTAAAAACCCCTTATGAATTGCTAATTTTGGCTTCCATCATTGAAAAAGAAACCGCCGTTTCCTCGGAACGGGATATCATTTCAGGGGTCTTCAATCGACGCTTAAAAACAAACATGCGGTTACAAACAGACCCGACCGTCATTTATGGAGTCGGCAAGGAATATGCCGGTGATATTACGTATCAACATTTGCGAACTGACACGCCTTACAATACCTACACAAGACATGGTTTGCCACCGACACCGATCGCCATGGCCGGTGCCGAATCAATCTATGCTGCCGGTCAGCCCAACGATGGCCAACAATTGTATTTTGTTGCCAGTGGCGATGGTGGGCATGTTTTCAGTGAAACCTATGAACAGCACCAACAGGCTGTTAAAAATTATTTAAAAAAACAACATGACCCTTAAAGCCCGCTTTATTACATTGGAAGGTTCAGAAGGTGCCGGTAAAACAACGGCACTAAATACCGTTAAAGATCAATTAGAACAATGGCAGGTGCCCTATATTGTGACCCGGGAGCCCGGTGGCGAAGAAACTGCCGAGTTGATTCGTGATATTTTATTACACGCAGAACACCTTGAACCCATGACCGAATTATTATTGATGTTTGCAGCACGCAACGAGCATGTCAAAAAAGTCATTGAGCCCAGTTTAAAACGGGGGACCTGGGTTATTTCAGATCGTTTTGTTGATGCCAGTTTTGCTTATCAGGGATTTGGCCGAGGTCTGGATTTAGATTTCATTAAACAGCTGGAGGCATTAACTGTTGGCGGCTGTCAGCCCGATTTAACCTTGTGGTTAGATGTTTCTCCTGAAGTCGGTTTACAACGGGCTTCAGACCGCTCTGAAAAGGATCGCATTGAACAAGAAAGTCTTGATTTTTTTAACAGAATTCGTGATGGTTACTTAAACCGTCAGGCACAACAGCCTGACCGCATTAAAAGCATCGATGCCAACCTTTCTGCCCAAGTAGTTCAAGAGCAAATAACCACGCTGATTGAAAGTCATGAACATTGGGTGAAGCCATGATTTATCCCTGGTTACAGCCTGCCTTAGATCGATGGCACCAACAATTAGACGCTAATCGCCAACCGCAAGCCATGATCATTGAAGGCAGTCAGGGTATTGGTAAATCTGCCATGACGCGAGCCATTGTTGCAGAATTACTGTGCCGTAACCCGAACCCGGAGCCCTGTGGTCATTGCCAGAGTTGTCGCATTTATAGTTCGGGTCAACACCCTGATTTGATGTCGGTAGAAGCTGATAAAAACCTCATCAAAGTGGCAGCTATTCGGTCTTTGGTTCAGTTTTTTATTGCCACTGCGCACAGTGCCCTCCATAAAGTTGCTGTCATTAAACAGGCCGATACCATGAATTCGGCGGCGGCCAACGCTTTATTAAAAGTGTTAGAAGAACCGCCTGATGGTAGCCTGTTAATTCTTCAAACTGATCGGATACACCATTTGTTACCTACCATTCGCTCACGTTGCGTCAAACTTAAATTGCATTGCCAGCCGGCTCAATATCCATCCATTAAACAGTGGTTACAGCAGCAAAATGAGAATCTTTCTTCTGAACAGTTGGAACGGCTTTGGGTATTGAGTCCGGGCTTGCCTTTACACATTAAGACCATGGCAGAAGATCAGGTGGCGGCACAACTTGAAACCCATTTAAACCAGATGCTTGAATATTTAATGGGACAACAGTCATTGGTCTCAGTTTCTCAATATCTCGAGCAACAGGTAGAACAAACACATTGGTCTTTATTACAAGCCATTTTTTTACACTGGCTTAAGGTGAATAATGATTCTCATCAGACACCATTAAACTGGTCCCATGGCATGCATAACTGGTTATTTAATCAATCCTCAGCAAACGCTTTGGTGCTAAATTTGTGTCAATTGATTAATACAATTATGGTAAACTTTAATAATCAAACGAAGACGCGGTTGTTGATTGAATCCATGTTGGTTCAAATGAAACAAACCACCGCCGAAAATAGTATTTATTAAAAACAGGGGTTTACGATTATGGCATTTTCAGCCGGTATGGCCAAAAAAGGCATATTGTCGCTTAATATCCAGGGTGCAGCCCAATTACATCAACATTACATGCCTTATATTGAGAATGGTGGTTTATTTGTTAAAACCAATAAAAACTATCAAATGGGTGACGAGGTTTTTTTGATATTAACATTGGATGATGATGAACGCATGCCGGTAACCGGTAAAGTTGTGTGGATGACGCCCAAAGGAGCGCAAGGATCTCGGGTGCAGGGAATCGGTGTTCAATTTAATGATAATAGCGATATGGATAATATTAAAACCAAAATTCACAGCATTCTGGCACCATATAATGGCCAGGATATTGCCACATTAACACTGTAACTATGTATGCGTGATCTGTTAAACGGTCATGAACTGTCACATCTTGAAGAAGAAATTCGTCAATCGGATCAAATACTCTACGTTCATAAAAATAATATTACCGGCCTGCACAACAGTCTCAAAGCGATTACCCTGAGAACAGGATGGGCGCTGTATGTTTGGGAAAACGAACGTGGGTTAATTAATATTAAAAGTTCTGAACCGCCACCACCGCGTACAGGTGTGTTTAAAGATGCCGTTAATTTTGCGCTCGCGCGAAAGCATTTTTCCGTATTTGTGTTTCCGGTTATTGATAAAGACAGCTGGTTACAGTGTAAAATGTACTTTAATGAAAACAGTCCGGAATCAACGCATCCGGTCAAATTTCTATTTATATTACCCCGAGAACAAAACCATTCATTTTTCAGTGAAAAGGCCCATAAGGTATCCTTTAATACCGGTCTCGACGGTAATTTTGTGTTGCGGGACAGTCATTGGGTAAATGCCGATGAAATTAGCTAATCAAAGCGTAGTCATTGCCTGTTCTGATAAAGGGGATCGGTTAACATTTTTTAATTATTTTGATAACTTAAACGTTATAAAAATTCTGACAGCCAGTCATTTGGGTCAAATGAATGAACTGTTGCATGATGAAGAACACACGGTGGGGTTGTTAGCCGTTGAGATATCTGGTGAATGGATTAAAAGTGTACAACAATTGTCGCAGTTAAGGGATGATTTTCCTCAATTAGAAATCATTGGTCTGGTGGGTGATGATATTCGCTTCGATTATGCGCAATATCAGGACATTAAGCAGTGGGTGTCCAAGCTGTTGTATTCGCCACTAAGTGAAAATCAATTGGTTTCCGTGACAGCCTTACTTGATAAAAAAAACAACAATTTTGAGTTGGATAATTATTTGCAGGGTGCCTTTCAGGCCGGAAGTTTGCCTTTGTTATTGGCCGATGCCAAGAGTCATCAGGTTATTCAGGCCAATGAACGGTTTTTACAGCAATTTAATGTTTACAAGGAAAGTGTTATAGGAGAAAAATGGTTTAGTTATTTGGCATTGGAACAACAGCAAAAGGTCAGTCAATACCAGGGACGATTGAATGAAAACGGTCATCTGGAAATTCAATCTAAGTGGTCTGTTAATAACCAATCCTATCCACTTAAATTGTGTGCTTTTTACATAAGTTTTAACGGGGTTCCCCACTATCTCATTGAATTTCATGATCAAAGTGAGCATGTATTCCGACAAAAAATTCTGTACTTTTTAGATAAAATCAGAGCCATTGACTTTGTTTCCAGGCGCTCTGACGAATTGTTGAAACAAATGATTCTGTGGGCAAATTTTGATTTTTGTTTTATGTTGAGTAAAGGGCGCAGTCAAAACTATAACAAAATTGTCTTTGATTATTCAAAATCTCAACAGGCCCAGCATTTTATCGATAGCCAGCATGATTTTATTTTTAGGAAACTCAAAAATCTGCGGATATTGTCCTTAAATGAAGAAGCCAGCCAACATATTCCGGGTGATGAATTTATTACCATGAACGATGTTGAATCGATTATGGTTTTTAACTGTAAAGTAAACAAACACCATCAGGCTATTTTGGTTTTAGGTGGACAACGCAAGTATGCTCGCTGGAACCAATTAAAATTGTTGTTCAGTAAATTGGTCGAGCATTATCGGGCCAATATGGCCTTTAAGCAATTAAAGCAATCGCATGAGTCAGAAAGTCAATATGATGCGTTGACTAATCTGATGAATCGAAGATACATCATCAAATACATTGAAAAATCCATTGACCAAGCTGCCAGAAAGAAACAATCGGTGGCCGTCATGTTCCTGGATTTAGATCGCTTTAAAATGATTAACGACTCACTGGGACATGACGTAGGTGATCAGGTATTGGTTAACGTGGCCAATATTCTTAATGATCATGTACAGGACTATGGTGTGGCTGCACGTTATGCCGGAGATGAATTTTTAATGTTGCTTAACCGCCGCGTCAATATGGACACGATCAAAGGCGTGGCTAATCATATCCTCGAATCAGTGGCAAAGCCGGTGACTTTGGCTGATGGCAGCGAAATTAATCTAACCATATCAATGGGAATTGCGATTTATCCTGAGCATGGCAAGATGGTTAACTCTCTGATTAAACATGCAGATGTAGCCTTATATGATGCGAAATTGAATGGTAAAAATCAATATTCAATTTATCGAGATGAATTGGATGGTGAACATGCCAAGCAAAATGAGGAGATGGTTAAAAACTTAGAGCAGGCCATAGAATCTGATCAGATCGAAGTCTATTATCAACCTAAAATAGATGCTAAATCAGAGGATATTGCCGGATTCGAAGCCTTGGTCAGGTGGCAACATCCGGAGTTAGGTATTATCAGCCCGGGATTGTTTATACCTTTAGCAGAGCAATCGGGTTTAATTCATAAGATTGGTCTGTTGGTTATTGAGAAGTCAGCCCGTTGTTTAAAAACATGGCAAACCAATTACGATTTGCCATTAACGATGTCAGTTAACCTGTCGCCGATACAACTGAACGATAACCGATTAATTGATCGAATTCGCTATGTCATCAAGCAGACAGATATTCAGCCCAAATATTTAGACTTTGAAATTACCGAAAGTGAAAAATTCAAAAGTGTTAAAGATGCTCTGGTGATGTTCAAGCGAATTGTGGAACTGGGTTGTACCTTGTCCATTGATGATTTTGGCACCGGTCATTCGACTTTGGATTATTTGCGGAAAATACCGGCAAAAACACTTAAAATAGACCAGGTCTTTGTGAAAAATATCGGGTTAAGTCCTGATGACGAGGCTATTTTAGATGCCACCATCGATATGGCAAAAAGGGTTGGGCATTTTATTGTGGCCGAAGGTGTTGAAACGGAAAATCAACGTCAGTATCTTAGTCAAAAGGGCTGTGATTATTTCCAGGGCTATTTATTCAGCCGCCCTTTGCCGGCATCGAAAATTGAACAAATGCTTGACCAGCGTGCGCAAATCCTAAAAAATCATTAGTGAGTTTGAATTAATCCGGATTGTTGGAAAAAAAGACTTTATATTCTACCAATCTAGTCAGGAAATAAGGCCTGCTAAAAGGCTTATTCCTATGTAATTCGTCGCAGGCCTGCGTCTCTTCCTTATGGGGGCTGACGTAAATAAGTGTTCCGAAAACTGGCTGATTGATGGAATGATAGGCTTTTTTACTTAATATACGATAAATATAAAAATCTCTACAAAAACAATATGAACTTTTCCTTCTTTGGATGAGTCCAACCAGGCACATGAATGAAGCAAGACAATAACAACAAGATGTCGGAAAAAACACTCGATGCAGAATTGGTGAATCAGGCCCAAAAAGGCCATATGCCAGCCTTTGAGATGTTGGTGAATCGTTACCAGCAACGGGTGGCGAATGTCATTGCTAAACTGGTCAAAGATCGAAGTGAGATTGAAGATGTGGCGCAGGAAGTGTTTATCAAGGTATATCGGGCGCTACCACGATTTCGTGGCGATAGCTCTTTTTATACCTGGGTGTATCGAATTGCCATTAATACCGCGAAAAATCATCTTGTGGCTAAATCCAGACGCATTCAAAATACCCAGGTTGAGTACGAAGAAGCGGAATCTTTTAGTACCAACGAAACCCACAGGAACTTAGATACACCCGATGCAGTCTATGCACGGGGTGAATTGGAACAGGTGATGTCAAAAGCCATCGGCCAGTTGCCTGAAGATTTAAAAACAGCCATCATTCTTCGTGAAGTGGATGGCTTGAGTTATGAAGAAATCGCAGAAGAAATGGCTTGTCCCATTGGTACGGTTCGATCTCGAATATTTCGAGCCCGTGATGCCATCGATCAGGCCTTAAGACCCCTTTTAGACAGAGAGCAAAATAATCAAGAACATGTCAGATCAATCTAAACAAAACATATCCCTGTTAATGGATGGCGAACTTTCTCGTGACTGTAGTCGCTTTTTATTGAAGCGCATGCACCACGATGTTGATTTTCGTCAAAGCTGGAATCATTATCATTTAATGCGTTCTGCAGTGCAGCAAGATAGCCAGGCGCCGTTAATGCACGATTTGGGCAGTCGTGTTGTTCAGCGATTACAATCAGACGCTGAATCAGTTAGCCATTCTGCGAAACCAGGCCGTGGCTGGTTAAAAGCCATGACCGGATCAGCCATTGCTGCGTCTGTGGCTTTACTGGCTGTGTTGTCCTTTAATCAGAATAATATCGCATCCGATGACATGAATTTAATGGTTCCCGAATACGCTAAAACAGCCCAACAGCTTGTTAATCCGCCCAATGCCGTAACTGCTCGGGTTGAACAAAATCCGCGTTATACGCGCTATCCTGATTTAACACCTCAGGTTCAGCACTATATAATGGATAAAAACACCCAAACTGTGATGCCGATATACTATCGGGTTCAACCGGGTAGCCAATCACCGATGCAGGAATCAACTCAATACAGGCGTTATACTGAGGAATGATTAGGTGGGCCACAATTGTGGCTAAATCGCCGCAATGGGTGGAATTAAAATTAATCCAGAAAACACCGTGTCAAGGTTGTACCGGTCAATGTCATCGACCCTTATTTAAGCTTTTTTCCATTCAGGATGATTGCTTTCGGATTTATCAAAACCAACCCGGGATGCAATTGACTAACAGCCAAATACTTTTTAGCAATGATTCATCTGCACGACAGGAAGGCCAGCAAGTGGGATTGCAGATAGATGATAGTGATATGTTATCAGGCGGTTTCCAATTTTATGTCATGCCTTTGTTGGTCATTATTAGTGCCATGGCAGCTGGACATTATTTAGCCGTATTTAGTGAACAATCAACTGATCTGTGGGCGTTTATTGGACTGTTGTTGGCTTTAATGTGGGTGTTTTTTCGATACCGGTTAACGGCTGTTTCATCAAAATCTACCCTGCCAAAAGTCACCATTTTATAAAAAATTGGCACTTGTCTTTCCGTTAATAGTCTATAGTTACAATCATTATTTGACACCTTAGGAGAAACTTATGAAACAACGGTTATCAACCTTAATCATTTTTAGTTTTATATGGTTAGTCCCCGGTTTATCGGTGGCCCAATTACCTGACTTTACGGAACTGGTGAAAGATTCCGCTCCGGCTGTTGTTAATATCAGAGCCCGCGAAAATGCGGAACAAACAGAACAGAGTCAAAACATGCCCAATGAGGAGTTGTTCCGCTTTTTTGGTATACCGAACCCCGGAACACCGCCAAACAGAGACCGTGTCTCAGGTGGAACCGGTTTCATCATTTCCAGTGATGGTTATATTCTCACCAATCGTCATGTGGTTGATGGCGCTGATAAAATCACGGTAACCTTGAAGGACAGACGTGAATTAGAAGCAGAAATTATTGGTGAAGATGAAGCCAGTGATGTTGCGGTTTTAAAAGTGAACGCTAACAATTTGCCCACATTGAAACTGGGGTCTGTTAAAGATCTTGAAATCGGTGAATGGGTGATGGCCATTGGCTCTCCATTAAGTTTTGAAAACTCAGTGACCAAAGGCATCGTGAGTGCTAAAGGACGTCGCATCAGAGGGCAGCAGTATATCCCCTATATTCAGTCTGATGTGCCCATTAATCGAGGTAATTCCGGTGGTCCATTAATCAACATGGATGGCGAAGTGGTCGCGATTAATACCCTGATATTTTCTAATACCGGTGGTTATATGGGTATTTCATTTTCGATACCCATTGATGTGGCCATGAATGTGGCAGACCAACTCAAAAATAACGGTGTGGTTAAACGCGGATTACTGGGTGTTGGTATTGAGAATGTCACCCAAAAAATGGCTGATTATATGGGCATGAAATCTCCCATGGGTGCTTTGGTTAATCAAGTGTCCGAAAATAGCGCTGCCGCCAGGGCCGGCGTCGAAGTCGGGGATGTGATTGTCGAATTTAACGGACAGGATATTATCACAGCAGACACATTACCGCCGATCGTTGGTATGGTGGAGCCTAACACAAAAGTTAATCTTTCAGTTTTTCGGGACGGTAAAACTAAACGTATAACCGCTGAGTTAGATGCGTTGGATGAAACCATTGTCTCCAGTGAATCCAATCAATCTGATGACGTTAAAGCCGGCATAGGTTTTTCAGTCAGTAAATTGTCTGATCAAGATAAAAACCGAACCGGTGAAAACAGTGGTGTTATCGTGAGTGACATCACTGACAGAGAAGTTCAACGCGCCCAATTACAGATTGGCGATGTCATTAAGAAAGTCAATAAACGCCCCATTGACAGTTTGTCAGACTTTAGTGATGCCATTGATGAATTAGAAGAAGATGAACCGCTGGTATTATTGGTTAAACAAGGCCCGGCAAATCGTTTTATTGTGATTGAACGCAACGCTGATTAAGTATAAAATAGCCAACAAATCCCATGTAATCCATGGGATTTGTTGTTTTTGCTTTCTTGACAGGTCTATGCATCGATAGAACAGCGGGGGAATAGTCATTTAATCCTTGCGTTGTTAATTCTGTATACACCACCACTTAATGATTATTTAAGGCCGTTTGAATTCATGAAGAATATCCGTAATTTTTCCATTATTGCTCACATTGATCATGGTAAATCAACCCTGGCTGATCGGTTTATTCGATTGTGTGGGGGCTTAACCGATCGAGAAATGGCTGCCCAGGTTTTGGATAGTATGGATATTGAGCGTGAACGTGGCATCACCATAAAATCACAATCTGTTCGATTGAAATACCAGAGCGACGATGGTCAGGAGTACCAATTTAATTTAATCGACACACCGGGCCATGTGGATTTCTCCTATGAAGTATCGCGCTCCTTAGCCGCCTGCGAAGGCGCACTGTTGGTGGTGGATGCCGCACAAGGTGTGGAAGCCCAATCGGTGGCTAATTGCTACACCGCACTGGATATGGGTTTGGAAGTCATACCGGTGATTAATAAAATTGATTTACCGGCTGCGGATGTCGAGCGGGTAAAATCAGAAATTGAGGAAGTGATTGGTATTGATGCCTCGGAGGCTTTATTGGTATCAGCCAAAACGGGTGAGGGTATAGAATCGGTTCTTGAAGTCATTGCGGAAAAAATACCTGCACCCAAAGGAGATCCCGAAGCACCCTTACAAGCGTCCATTATTGATTCCTGGTTTGATAATTATTTGGGCGTTGTATCATTAGTGCGTATTTTTAATGGTCGCTTACAGGTTAAAGATAAAATTAGGATTATGTCCTTAAAAACCCAGCAAAGCGTTGATGGTTTGGGAACATTTAATCCCAAGAGAACCCCCAAAGATGCTTTAGAATGTGGTGAAGTGGGTTATGTCACTGCTTCTATTAAAGATGTTCACGGTGCGCCTGTGGGCGATACCATCACCACTGTCAAAAACCCGGCTGAAAAACCCTTGCCCGGATTTATGGAGTCGCAACCACGGGTGTTTGCCGGTTTATTTCCAACGTCTGCTGATGACTATCAGGATTTAAGAGAAGCTCTGGAAAAGCTGCAATTAAATGATGCTTCTTTGGTGTTTGAGCCGGAGACATCTTCTGCCCTTGGATTTGGTTTTCGTTGTGGGTTTTTGGGTATGTTACATATGGAAGTTATCCAGGAACGGATTGAACGAGAATTTGATATAGATTTGGTGACCACAGCACCCACCGTGGTGTATGAATTGGTTAATAAAAACGGCAAAGCTGAAAAGCTTGATAATCCGGCAGACTTGCCGGACATGTTCGAAGAAATACGAGAACCGATTATCAGTGCCAACATTTTATTACCTCAGGATTATGTGGGTAATGTCATCACTTTATGTATCGAAAAACGCGGCGTACAAAAAAATATTGTTTATTTGGGTAAACAGGTGCAATTAAAATTTGATTTACCCTTAAGTGAAGTGGTTCTGGACTTTTTTGATCGGCTAAAATCTGTTAGTCGCGGCTATGCATCTTTTGAATATGAGTTTAGTCATTATGAACCAGGCCCTTTTATTCGGTTGGATGTTTTAATAAACGGAGATCGGGTGGATGCCTTATCCATTCTGACGCACCGCGAAAATGCCCAACAACGTGGTCGGGAATTAACCGAACGCTTAAAAGAACTGATACCGAGACAAATGTTTGATGTGGCTATTCAGGCCGCCATAGGATCTCAAATTATTGCCAGAACCACGGTTAAAGCATTGCGAAAAAATGTAACCGCCAAGTGTTATGGTGGCGATGCCAGCCGTAAAAAGAAACTATTGGAAAAGCAAAAAGCCGGTAAAAAACGAATGAAACAAATTGGTCGTGTAGAGGTGCCTCAGGAAGCCTTTTTAGCGGTCTTAAAAGTAGATAAATAGAGGACAATTCCCGTGAATGAAATACATTTTGATTTTGAGGCCTTTTTAGCGCTGGCCACCTTATTGACCATTATTCCTTGGTTTTATGTTAAATTCAAATACAAAAAATCCGACAAAACACCGGAAGGGGTCGGTGGCCATCTCTTGAGCTTCGCTTATTCTTTTTTTCCCGTGTTTTTCTTTGTTTTATTGGTCCGGACCTTTGTCTTTGAACCTTTTAGAATTCCATCATCCTCGATGATGCCGACGTTACTTACGGGCGATTTTATCGTCGTGAATAAATTTTCTTATGGTTTAAAGTTACCGGTTTTTCATGATACCCTCATAGAAATTGGCCACCCCGAGCGGGGTGATGTCATTGTATTTCGTTATCCGCCGAATCAAAAGGATGATTATATAAAACGTGTCGTCGGAATCCCCGGTGATGACGTGTTTTATGATGCACGTACTAAGCATGTATACCTGAATGGTCAACTCGTTGAGCAGGAAAATCAGGGTGTATATGAAGGCTTTTTGGATGACTTGCAGGCCCGAAGTCGGGTCATTGAAAAAACAGAAAATTTGGGTGAACAACCCCATCAAATGCTTACCATTAATGGTGTGATGAATCAAAATTTCAAGTACACACAACTCACAGTTCCTGAAGGTCACTATTTTGTCATGGGAGATAACCGTGATAATTCCGCTGACAGCCGGTATTGGGGATTGGTTCCAGAGAGAAATTTGGTGGGACGTGCTGAATTTATCTGGATGCATTGGCGAATTCCTCACTTCTGGGAAGGCTTAAAGAGAATTGGTACGAAGATAAATTGACAAATACCTCATTTTAAACAGATAATTTATAAGAATTACTATCAAAGGATGCAAACATGAAAACAGCACAGAAAGCACAAGGTATTACTTTGGTCGGTTTTATAATTATGTTGGCTTTATTGGGCGTAATTGCTTTTGCTGCCATGCAAATTGTACCGGTTTATTTAGATCACCATAATGTTGTGAAGGCGATGCGAACTGCAGCCAACGAGTCAGCCAATAAGTCACCGGCTGAGATAAAGACCCGAATCGATAAATTGCTTTATATCAGTTATGTGGATGTGGTCAAACCCACGGATTTTAAGGTGGTGCGAGGAAATGGACGTGAATTAAAAGTTGAATATGAAGTGGAAAAACCCTTTTTCGGTAATTTATTTTTTACCATGAAATTTAACGAATCTGTCCCCCTTAGATAAGTTTTGAATATCTTAGGTCAAGTCATTGCCATTAGTGATATTGCATTGATGCAACAGGCGCTTACCCACCGTAGTAAGGGCAAACATAACAATGAACGCCTGGAATTTTTGGGTGATTCAGTATTGTCTTTGGTGGTATCACAATATTTATATGACCACTTTCCCCAATTATCGGAAGGGGATATGTCGCGCTTACGGGCACAGCTCGTGAAAGGCAAAACCCTGGCTGAAATTGCCCGACATTATCAGTTGGGTGAACAAATTAAACTGGGTCCCGGTGAAATTAAATCAGGTGGTGTTAATAAAAGCTCAGTACTGGCTGATGCGGTGGAAGCTGTTTATGGTGCTGTCTTATTGGATCAGGGTTATCAAGCCACCAATCAATTTATATTGGCTGTTATGCAGCCTTGGCTCGTTAATATTAATCCTGATGACATTGGTAAAGATGCCAAAACCGGTCTTCAGGAATATGTGCAGAAAATTGGTTTGCAGCTGCCGGTATATGAAACCATTGCCATCGCAGATGCAGACAATGAACCGACCTTTGAGGTTGTTTGTGAAATCAATGAACTACAAAAACAAACCAGTGCCACCGGTAAAAGTCGTAAAAAAGCTGAACAGATGGCGGCAAAAAAAATGATGGAATTACTCAATAATGACCGATAAAGCGCCGTTCAAAGCCGGTTACGTGGCCGTCATCGGGCGTCCTAATGTGGGCAAATCCACACTGATAAATCAAATATTGCAACAAAAACTCAGTATTGTTAGCCATAAACCGCAAACCACCCGGCATCAAATTCTGGCTATTTATCATAATCCCAGAGGTCAAATTGTGTTCCTGGATACTCCCGGCATTCACAATCAAAAGAAAACCGCCCTCAATAAACAATTGAATCAAACAGCCCGCAGCTCGGCACAAGATGTCGATGTGGTATTACATTTGGTCGAAGCCGGTCAATGGCACGATGAAGATCACCGGGCGGCCGATATTGCTCAAGGCAGTCAGGCCAAAAAGATTTTGGTTATCAATAAAGTAGACTTGATTGATAACAAGAGCGACTTGCTGCCTTTTGTAGAGAAAATTTTAGGCAGTCATCGCTTTGATGAGGTTTTTTATGTTAGTGCCTTAAAAAACAAACAAGTGGATCATTTGGTGGATGGTTTGCTGAAAATATTACCGGAATCACCCCCCTTGTATGACCCGTCGTTTATTTCTGACCGATCCACCCGTTTTTTCGTCTCTGAATTAATTCGTGAACAATTGACCCTACGGTTTCATCAGGAATTACCTTACAGTCTGACTGTGACCATCGACGCCTATGAAATTAAGGATGATATGACCCACATCCATGCCACCATTTGGGTGGAAAGAGACCAACAAAAACGCATTATCATTGGTCGTGGTGGTTCGGCCATTAAACAAGTGGGTATTCAGGCACGCGCCGAAATAGAAGATTTTATTCAATCACGGGTTAATTTAAAACTGTGGGTTAAAATAAAATCGGCCTGGACCGATGACCAACAGGCTTTGGATGGACTAGGATACCGCGAGCCCTGATCACAATGGTCACTGATGATGCTTTTGTATTGCACAAAATAAACTATAAGAACAGCAGTGAAATTGTCAAACTATTGACCCAACATCATGGTCGAATCGATGCGGTTGCCAGAGGTAGCCGCAGTCCCAAATCACCTTTTAAAGGCCATTTGCAAGCATTCATTGAAACCAGCATAGCCTTTCAGGGTCGTCACAATCTGAAAACATTAACTTTAGCAGAACAATCGGGACTGGCTGCTTCAATGGATTACCTTCATCAAGTGTCCATGCTGTATTGTAATGAGTTATTGCTCCTGCTTAATATGGATGAAGAACAGAGTAGTGCGGTCTATCCGGTTTATGGTAAATTGTTAAAAGCGCTGAGAACAACTAAGTCCCTGGCTTTGGTGTTGCGCTATTTTGAACTGACCTTGTGTGAGTTAAGTGGTTACGCCTTATCAGTAGATGAGAAAATTTCCGATAGCACAAGCTTGGTTTTTCAAGCCGATCATGGTTTGGTGGCCAGTCACGGCCAAAAAAATTGTGATGCCGGCACCTTCAGACGATTTGTCAATCAACAGGATTTAAGCGCTGATGAGCAACGCCGGATTAATCGTTTATTTCGTCCTGTGGTTAATCACCTGGTTGGCGGACGTGATATTCGTTCGCGCGAATTGCTCAAAATATAATACTCCCGGTGGGTAAGATTCCATGCTTTGGGCTTTTCCTCCGCCAATCAGTTATAATGGCATGTTTTGAAATTCCTTTATTTGCATGTCGATAAAAAAAATACTGATTGCTAATCGTGGTGAAATCGCGGTACGTATTATTGATACCTGTCGTCAGTTAGGTATTCGCACAGTGGCTGTTTATTCCGACGCCGATCGCTATTCCAAAGCCGTGAAAATGGCAGACGAAGCGGTCTATTTAGGTGGCGTGTCTTTAGCTGATTCTTATTTAAATGGTGAAAAAATTATTAAGGCGGCATTAGATTGTCAGGCACAAGCCATTCATCCGGGTTATGGGTTTTTATCTGAACAAGCTGAATTTGCCAGTCAGGTGGTTGAGGCGGGCTTAATTTTTATCGGCGCACCGGCAGAGGCCATGCGTTTAATGGGCTCGAAATCGGCCGCCAAAAAAACCATGCTGGCCGCTGATGTGCCTTGTGTACCAGGTTATCAGGGCGATGACCAAAGTCCAGACCTACTGGCAAAAGAGGCCGGTAAAATAGGTTTTCCGGTGTTGATTAAAGCTGTTTCCGGCGGTGGCGGTAAAGGCATGAAAATTGTTGAAACCGCCAAAGATTTTGAAAAACAATTAGAATCGGCACAACGCGAAGCCCGTAATGCCTTTGGCGATGATCGTGTTATATTGGAAAAATATATCACCCGGCCTAAGCATATCGAAGTCCAGGTCTTTGCCGACAATCATGGCCAGGTGGTCCATTTGTTTGAACGGGATTGTTCAACCCAGCGCCGTTACCAGAAAATTATCGAAGAAGCCCCAGCGGCTGATCTGGATAATCAGGTTCGTCAAGCCATGCATCAGGCAGCAGTGAAAGCGACCCAAGCCATTGATTATTGCGGCGCCGGTACTATCGAGTTTATTTTGGACGGTGAGAAGTTTTACTTTATGGAAATGAACACCCGCTTACAAGTGGAACACCGGGTCACGGAGCTGGTAACCGGTGTTGATTTGGTGGCTTGGCAAATTACTGTGGCAGAGGGTAAACCTTTACCCAAAAAACAAGCCGATATTCAATGTCGGGGCCATGCGATTCAAGCCCGGGTTTACGCAGAAGACGCAGCTAATGACTATTTACCCTCAACCGGACTAATCGAATATTTACAATTTCCCGCGATTGAAAAGGGTCTGGTGGATTCCGGTGTCCGTGCCCAGGATAGTGTCAGTATTCATTACGATCCAATGATTGCAAAATTGGTCGCCTGGGGCGAAGATCGAACCGCGTGTATTCAACGTATGCAAAAGATGCTTAATGACAGTGTGGTGTTTGGTGTGACCACTAATTTGGCTTTTTTATCGACCATTATTGACAGCGATGCCTTTAAACAGCATCAGATTTTCACCAACAGTCTGGATAATAAAGCCATTGATTTAAAACAGCCCATACCAACACCGGTATGGGCAATCCTGGCTGATAATTTAGTCAACAAGAAAGACAGCCACACCATGTGGCATCAAGCCAGTGGTTGGCGTCAGCAGGCGTCACAGAATCTCAGCATGACTGTGAGCCATGGTGATCAAACTGAACAACACGAAGTTAAGATCAGCGATGAGGGCTTTTTGGTTGATGGCCAATATCATTATCAGCCCTCTGCGAGCGATTATTGCTATCGGCATCGACATTTTGTGCAAGTCATTCATAATAATCAGCGTTACACCTTACAATTACCCAACCATGACGTCCAGGCTGTGGCGTCTGATGCCAATGCCTTATACGCCCCGATGCCGGGTAAAATTATCGCCATTAAAGTCAGCGAAGGCCAACAGGTTACTCAAGGTGACACCCTGGTTATTATGGAAGCCATGAAAATGGAACTGGCCATTAAAGCTGAGCGTGATGGTGAAATAAAGGCCCTGGCGATTAGCGAGGACAAACAGGTGAAAGCCGATGATATTCTGGTGGAGATGGTGCCATGATGAGTGTTCCGCAAAGCGTTAAAATTGTCGAAGTCTCTCCCAGAGATGGTCTCCAGAATGAATCCCGGGTCATTGCGGTTGAAGACAAAATTAAACTTATTAATGACCTGCGTGCGGCCGGATTAAAACACATTGAAGTGACCGGCTTTGTCAGCCCTAAATGGGTGCCACAATTAGCTGATGCCCAACAAATCGCAGCGGCCTTAAGCCGGGATGATGAAGTTGTCTATTCAGCGTTGACTCCCAATATGAAAGGTTTTGAAGCCGCCATGGACGCCGGCATAGAGGAAGTTGCGGTCTTTACCGCCGCTTCGGAAACTTTTAACCAAAAAAACATTAATTGCAGTATCGAGGAATCCTTTGAACGTTTTGAGCCCATATTTACACAAGCTAAACAACAGGATATCAAAGTCCGCGGATATGTTTCCTGTGCTTTGGGGTGTCCTTATGAAGGTGACATTGATCCTGAACAAGTGGCAGTCGTCAGTGAAAAACTGTTTGCTATGGGCTGTTATGAAATATCCCTGGGTGACACCATCGGCGTCGGTACACCTGTCAAAGCCCAGCGCATGTTCGGTCAGGTGGCCAAGCGCATTCCCACCAATTCTTTAGCTGTGCATTTCCATGACACCTACGGCCAGGCGCTGGCCAATATTTTGGCCTGTATACAAGAAGGTGCCCGGATTATTGATGCCTCTGTGGCCGGCCTGGGCGGTTGTCCTTATGCACCCGGTGCCAGCGGCAATGTTAGTACCGAAGATGTGGTGTATATGTTGCATGGTATGGACATAAAAACCGGGGTTGACATGGACAAGTTAATTAGAGCCGGCCAAAATATCAGTCAGGTATTAGGTCGTCCAGTCAACAGTAAATCAGCCAATGCGTGTCAGAAAACTTCATGAAAACCATCACTTGGAACGATTTTGAACAAGTCGAGCTCAGAATTGGCACTATTGTATCTGCTGAAGTATTTAAACAAGCCCATAAACCTGCTTATAAATTACAGGTGGATTTTGGTGAAGAACTCGGCATCAAAAAATCCAGTGCCCAGATAACGGATTTGTACAGCACAGATGATTTAATTGGTAAACAAGTTTTGGCTGTGGTTAATTTCCCACCCAAACAAATTGGTCCAATGATGTCAGAATGCCTGGTGACCGGTTTTTATAACGACCAAGATGCTGTAATCCTGGCAGTACCTGATAAGCCGTGTAAAAACGGTGTTAAATTAGCTTAATTGAGCTGTGTTATCATTATTTTTTTGATGGATATAATTATGGCTGGTGGTTGGTACAAAGACGGGGCAGTGCAGGAGCAGATTGATGCCGATGTGGCGGATGCAGTGGCGCAATTAAAGCAGCGACAGGCATCAGGCCCCAGTCTGAGTCATTGCGAAGAATGTGGTGCAGCAATTCCCAAAGCCCGGCAGGAAGCCATTAAAGGCGTTCGTTTGTGTGTGGCCTGCCAGGAAGCATTAGATGAATCCACGACCAATCGTGCCGGTTTTAACAGGCGTGGTTCCAAAGACAGCCAATTACGTTGAGTAGAAATATCTTGATATGATTTTTAAGCTGGTCAGTTATAACATCCATCGAGCCATCGGCCTGGATCGCAGGTTTAGTCCTCAACGGATTGCCGATATTCTCAATACCCTCAATGCCGATATCGTCTTATTGCAAGAAGTCGATTATGGTGTGCCGCGGTCTGATGAATTAGATCTGGCGGCGACTTTGGCTGAGATGTGTGGCTATCCTTATCAAGCTACCGGCTATAATGTCAGTTTAAAAAAAGGTTATTACGGCAATGCCACGCTTAGCCGGTTCCCGATTGTCGGTGAAACCAATATCGATTTAACGGTGGATAATAAGAAAAAACGGGGCTGTCAACATACCTTGATTGATTTGGATGAGTCACGCAATGATCGTCTCATGCTGGATGTCTTTAACCTCCATTTGGGTTTGTCCGCTAAAGAGCGGCAAAAACAAATGGGTATTTTGTTTAAATCACCTGAATTTTCTAATATTAACCCCGATTATCCCTGTATTGTTGGGGGTGATTTTAATGACTGGCGGTCCTTGTTACGGGCGCTGTTTATTATTGGCAGGGATTTTCAGTGTGCCACAGACAGAACCACAATTCGTGGTAATGAAAAAGCCATAAAAACCTATCCGTCCTTTTCGCCCAGGGGTGGTTTAGACCGTATATATTACCGCGGTGGTTTAAAAGCCCTAAATGCTCATCGGTCCAAAATTAAAACCGCTAAAGTGGCCAGTGACCATTTGCCGATAGTGTCGACCTTTGAATTACTGAAGAACAACAAATAACAATAATTGGCTCAGTGGCGGATCCTCGCTATGCCTCATTGAATACTTAATATTAACCACAAAGTTCGCAAAGGTTTTCCCAAAGGGCACAAAGCTATTTTTATTTATTTAGTTTCTTTGTGTGCTTTGAGTAATCCCCGAGTTCGTTGTGGTTACACTGTTTTTATACAGGGTAAGTATAGCTGCAAAGACGCTGGATAACGGCCTGCGCCGGTAAGGCTATTATCAAAATATTAACCATTTGTTAATGGGCAATAAAAAAGGCGACTCTATGGCCGCCTTTTTTTACCTCATAAAGATCCAGTTACCAGATTTTAACGCGTTCTTCCGGTGGCAAATACATGCCGTCACCGGGTTTGACATCAAAAGCCTGATAAAACTCAGGTAAATTTCTTAAGATGCCGTTGGTGCGAAACTCTGAAGGTGAGTGTGGGTCGGTATCAATACGCTTACGCAGTTCTTCATCCCTATATTGACGCATCCAGACTTGAGCCCAACCCAGGAAAAAACGTTGATCCGGGGTGTAGCCGTCAATGACCCGATTAGCCTTATAATTATCTTTAAAAGCTTTGTAAGCAATCGCCATGCCGCTTAAGTCACCGATGTTTTCACCCTGGGTGAATTCACCTTTGACATGAATGTCATCCAAAACGGTAAAGGCATCATATTGTTTAATCAGTTTGGCGGTGCGTTCTTCAAAGCGTGTGCGATCCGCTTCGGTCCACCAGTTTTTCAAATTACCGTCGCCGTCATATTTAGAGCCCTGATCATCAAATCCGTGGCCCATTTCATGACCGATAACCGCACCGATACCGCCATAATTAACCGCTTCGTCTGCTTCTAAATTAAAAAATGGCGGTTGTAAGATGGCTGCCGGGAATACAATTTCATTCTTGGTAGGATTGTAGTAAGCATTAACCCTTTGAGGATTCATGCCCCACTCATGACGATCAATGGGTTGACCTAATTTACTGCGGTTACGGTGGGTTAAAAAGCGGTTGGCTTCGACCAGGTTGGCAATCAAATCGTCGCCTTGAATGGTCATGGCACTGTAGTCACGCCATTGGTCGGGGTAACCGACTTTCGGGTCGAATTTTTCCAGCTTAACCAAGGCCTTTTCTTTGGTGGCGTCACTCATCCAGTCCAATTCCTTAATACTGTCACCATAAGCATCACGTAAATTTTCAATCATGACATTCATGCGCTCTTTGGCTTCCGGAGGAAAGTGTTTCTCAACATATATCTTACCCACCAGTTCACCAATCAAGCCATTGACCAGATTAACACCGCGTTGCCAGCGGGGTTCTTGTTCCGGTGTGCCGGTAAGAACAGTGCCATAAAAATCAAAATTAGCCTGTTCAAATTCTGAACTTAAATAAGGTGCTGCTGACCGCAACAGCTGCCATCGGAAATAATCCTGCCATTGATAGACATCAAATTCAGTCAGGGCCTCATTAACAGTGGTTAAATAATCAGGTTGTGTCACGATGAGTTGGTCAGGTTGCTCAATCATGCTTTCACTGAGCCAGGCGCTCCAGTCAAGATTTGGAAGTTGTTCTTTTAATTCCCCGAAAGTAAACTTGTTATAAGTTTTGTCTCTGTCTCGGTTTTGAATACGGGTCCACTGACCTTCGGCCAAAAATTCTTCCATTTGATAGACGCTTACAGCCATATCCTGACTGTCTTCATAATGGGCTAAATCAAAAATTGTGGCTATGTGCTTTTTGTAAGCCTCTCGAATTTTTTGAGACTGTTCACCTTCTTTAAAGTAATAATCACGATCAGGCAGACCTAAACCACTTTGCGTCATATAGACAATATGAGTATCCGACTGCTTTTGGTCAATATAGACATACATCCTTAAAGGTGATGTGCTGTAAATATCTGCATAGGCCATATAGGCGCTCAGGTCAGTTTTCGATTCAAGGGCATTAATTCGCGCCAGTTCATCGGTCAGCGGTTGCATGCCCAGTTCTTCTAATCGCTCGGTATCCATCCAGGTGGCATAGATATCGGCAATTTTTTGTTCTGTACTACCCGGGGCATTCTCCTGGCTTGAAACCTCCATGATAATTTCTTTGACGTGTTGCCGACTTTCATCGCCCAATTTGGTGAAGGCACCATAATTAGATTTATCAGCGGGTATTTCAAAGGATTTCAGCCATTGGCCATTGACATGGCGGTAGAAGTCTTCTTGAGGACGCACCGATTTGTCCATGTTGTCTAAATGAATACCTGAGACAACAGGATTTTGAGTGGTCGCATCCTGTGACTGGACCGGTTGATTGGTTTGACAGGCCATTAAAGGTAAACAAACGGCTGCCGTAAATAGTATTTTTTTCATGATTGATAATTGGTTTTATAAAACCGCATTATCATAACGTGTTATTGGATCGATATGTATGTGTCTATGGTCATGAAAAATGGTTGTAGCAACGATATCAGAAAAGAGTTAACTTTCTCCACTGAGGGCTAAATCAGTGACTGCACGGATGACTTGTGCAATGCGTTTATGTTGTTTTTTCATAAAGTTCAGGTCACTTTTGGGTTGTTGCTGCCATTGTTGTAACCAGCTGAGCGCTTCCTCATCAACACTGTTATTTTGATCTTTACCGGCCATACGATCGGCCAACACATTTACCTGATAAGCCATGCGTTGCTCCATATAGTCTTTGGGTGTGTCTAAACCTGTGAGGTATTCTCCGGCTATCAATAATTCTAACAGCACATCGATATCGGTATTTTTCTGAAGACGATCTGTGAACTTGGCTTGAGCATGGTTCGGAAAATCTGACAGGGCATGCTTCAGTTCATCAACGGATAAAGCACCTTGTTCATGTTGTGTATACAGGTTGTCGATGGTTTGCCGTTGATCTATGTCTTTAGTAAGCCGTTGTGAACTCAGCTGTTGACGTTTCTGGGCAAAGTCCTGTAATAGTTTATTGTGGGCTTGCTGGGGGGTCTTACCTTGTTGAGTCAATTGTTGCCAATCGCTGTTAAATTGGCTGCGTAATTGATCGATAGCGGCAATATCCTGGCATGATTTCAGTTGTGAACGGGTGTTTTTTATCATGGCCTGACATTGTTTATTATGGGCATTGATTTCGGCTTGTTGGGCTTGGTGTTGTTCCTGACGCCGGTTAAAAACCAAATCGTTGGCGCGGCGGAACTTCTTCCATAAAGTACGCTCAGTTTTGGGACTGACATAACCGGCTTTGGGCCACTGTTTTTGCAGTTCTTTGGCGCTTTCAATGGCCACTGAAAGATCTTCAATGTCAGCCAGTGCCCGGGCTTGTTCAATTAATGTTTTTTTGTTTTGTTCTGCTTTTTTATAACCTGATGCCAGGTGGTCATTAATGCGATTCATTTCTCGACGTAAGGCTTTGGCCGATTGACCGCGATCTTTGGGTGATAATTTGTCCAGGTTTTTTAGGTAATTGACTGCAGTTTTAACCAGTTGACTTAATACAGGTGGTGCGCTTTCTTCCAGGTCAGCTGTTTGCATGGCTTTGATGTGTTGGTTAATTTTTTCTAACTGTTGGTCTTGTTGTTCGCTGCGTTTTTCAAAAAATGGCTGGGCCGGTTCGAACAAGGCCTGGGAGACGCTGCGAAAGGCTTGCCATTGTTTTTGGTTGCGGGGTGAGTAACGATCACCGGGCAATTTCTCCATGTCTTCCAAATCGGCCCATTGTTGGTTGGCCTGTTGTAACTTTTGTAACACGGCATCTGGATGCATGCCGGAACCGACCAATTGTTGCAGGTCTTCAATCAGTTGTTGGCGAACTTTATCATGACTCCACTGTTGCCATTGTCTCAATTCTTTTAGTTGTTGCCACAACTGATCAATGTCAAATTTATACTTTTTAAGTATGGGATGATTAAAACCAGCCTCTTTTTGGCGTTCATTCAGCTGATTAATCAAGGTTTTGGCTTCACTGAGTTGGCCGTCTTTTATTTTTGCTTCGGTGGTCTCAATAAGCGCAACCGCCTGGTCAGCCGCCTGATTGCGGCGATCCTCGTTGGCGGTTATTTTGTCGGCCAAGCGTGCAATGCCGTCATCAAACTTATGTTGTAAAGCGCTCATATCGGCGGTATCCGATGCTCGTTTAGTAGCCTGTTGCCATTGTTTTTTTAATTGTTTAAGCTTATTGGATGTGACCGCGGTGTGCTGAAGTTGCTTATCCAATTCAGTTAAAATTGTGTGACATTGAGTCGGTGCCTGTGAGGCTTGTTGTGCTATCTTAAGGTGTTGGGTTAGTTCAGCAAGCAATTGTTGCCACCGCTCTTGTTGGTCTTTATCCAGTAAGTCTACCTGTGCCGATTGGAATTGGCTTTCTGCTTGTTGCAATTGGGTCAGTGACATTGATTCGGCTTCGTTCACTTGACTGTGAAGCTGATTAATCAGTTGTTGTTGCCGCTGTTGTTTTTGTTGTTGTAAAAATGCTTCACGGTAATCGCTGTCCAATGTCATTTTGGCAGTATTAAGTGCGCCTTGATAGCGGGTTATCAGCGTTTCGGTTAATTCATTTTCAGGCAATTGCTGCCATTGTTGTTCGACTTGTTTTAAATCGATGCTTTGGTTTTTGAGTACCACTTGTTCTAATTGTTGGCACAGATTCTGCGCGACCTGATGGGGATCGACGGGTTCTTTTTTGGAAAGTTTGCGGGCAATGGTTTCTTTTAGGGAGGTGTTTTTATGGCCAAGCTGTGATTGGATACGTTTTAATGTTGAGGCCTGATCAATTTTAGACAGAATAAGTTGCTGTAAATCAAAAGATTGTGCCGATAGCAATAAATCGCCGAGTAAGCCTTGTCGGCTGAGGCCTTCCACTGCCGCCTGTTGTAAAGGTGTTGACTGACCATGTTCAATTAAATGGGCTTTGGCTTCGTTTGACTTTAATTGCTTGGCATGGGTTAAATGGGCCTCTGTTTGTTGTTCTGTTGAAATGGCTGCTAATAAATGGCTGAGTCTTTTATCAGCCAAGAGCTGTAGTTCTTTATTGGGGTGTTTTTGTGCAATATGTTGCAATTGGCTTAACTCTTGAATGCGATTGAGGGCGGCTTTTTTTACCTTATCGCTGCTGTCATGAAAAATAATATCAGCTAAATGGGCTTTGAGTTCACTATCGGCACTGTGCTGAACAGCCGTTAATCGTACTTGTTCGATATCACTTTGCCATTTGGGTTTGTTGAACCAGTTAAGTATGCTCATCAGGCCACCTTTGATAATAAGTGTTGTTCAATAAATCGCAACTGAGCGCGTCCGTCGTTAATGGTTAATATTTCCCGCGATTGAAAAACTTTTGGTAATTGGGCTGAAAACCATTTGATGTGTTTTTTAGCCATGCGACAACCACGCGCCTGGCCATAAAACTGGTGTAAATTTAACACATGTTGATATAAGGTTGTCATGATTTCCGAAACAGCAGGTGGTGCCTGGGTTTCTCCGGTATTGAGATAAGTCTTTATTTGATTGAAAATCCAGGGATTGCCCTGGGCGGCACGCCCGACCATCAGTCCATCACAGCCGGTGTGATTGAGAACCCTTCGGGCTTTTTCAGGGCTGTCAATGTCGCCATTGGCGATAACCGGAATGGTACGCTGTTGTTTAACGGCTTTGATTAAAGAATAATCGGCGTTGCCGGTGTATTTTTGTAGCTGGGTGCGACCATGAATAAATAGGGCAGATATGCCTGCCTGTTCAGCATCTTGAGCAATACGCTCTATATTGAGATGGTTGCAGTCAGTACCCAGTCTTGTTTTCAGGGTTACCGGTACAGACACGGCGTCTACCACGGCTTCACAAATGGACTTAATTTGTTCGGGGTAGGCCATCAATGCCGAGCCGCAACGTTTTTTAGCCACTTTTTTCTGTGGACATCCCATATTGATATCTACAATTTGGGCACCGTTAAGGACATTATGTCTGGCAGCTTCGGCCATGGCTTTGGGGTCAGAACCGGCAATTTGTACCGCAATGGGACCGGGTTCTCCGTCATGATTCATGCGAAAACGGGTTTTGGCGGTTTTAAGCAGCGATAAATCACAACTGAGCATTTCACCCACGGCATAACTGGCCCCCAATTGCTTACATAATTGACGGTAGGGTCGATCGGTGACACCGGCCATGGGTGCCAGCATCACAGGGTGTTCAATTAAATAAGGACCAATATAAAATGACATGATTACGATTTACACCAATTGACTGAAAATTTTAAATCCAGACACCCATGTGGCAATGGCCGAACCCACATTGGTGAGAATAAACACCAGCAACACCCGGGTTACCGGGTTTTTCCACCAGCCACTTAGTTTCATGGCGTCGGTTTGCAATGATTCGAAGTCTTGTACTTTGGGTTTACGCACCATGGTTTCCACCAAAGCAGCCACCATACCGGCGGCAATGGTGGGGTTCAGCGAGGTAAAGGGTGCGGCCATCATGGCAGCGAGTATCGTGAGTGGATGACCCCCGGCCAGTGCTGCGCCAATACCCGATAGGATGCCGTTATACAACAGCCAGATTTTGATGAGTGACCAGCCCAATGCTTCTTCAGTGGCAAACCCCCAGACAAAACCAGTGACGATAACCAGGGTAATCAGCCAAGGTAATAATTTAAACCAATTCTTTTTGGGTGGGATGGTATCCAGCTGGTCAATGGTATCCTGGTTTTTATCTGCTTGACTGGTGTAATCGGATAATCCTTTTAAGTGACCGGCACCAATGACCACCAGCACCTGAGGAATGTTTTTGTCAGATTTTAACTGGCCGGCATGGACATGTAGTTTGGCGGCCATAAACTGGTCCCGTTCATCAATCAATGAATGATAAATTCCCGCTGAATTTTCCGACAATTCACTGAAAGTACTTTCCAGCATATCGCCGGTTTTGAGCTTTTCAATTTCTTCATCGCTGATGTCCGATTGCTCGAAAAAGCCACCAAAACCAAAAATCAGGTTCACCTTTTCCAAGAAACTCAGACCACGCCAGGTTCGTTTCATCGTGATACCGACATTCCTGTCGATATTCCAAACCGGCAGTTCTTTGGCCCGGGCTGATTCAATGGCTTGTTTCATCTCAGCACCCGGTTCAATGCCCAATTGATTGGCCAGCCTTTTCTGATAGGCACTCATGGCTAAATTGGTGGCAATAACACCGGTTTGTTTTTGTTTGATGATGCTGATCAGATCCAGATTGCGGTAACGGTTGCTATCGGTTAAGGCCTGATATCGCAGGTCGTCCAATTCTATTGCCACCGCATCATAATCGCCGTGCTCAATCAGTGACTGAACCACATCTGCACTTTTTTGTGAAATATGGGCAGTCCCCAACAGGGTGTATTCAACCCCCTGAAATTCGATGATTTTATGCGGTTGATCCGACAGCAAAGAAGCTAAATCCACGTTTCGTACCCAAAAAAAGCGCTTATTTTATCACTGATGACGTTTGAATAGTATTGTTTGAAGGGTTCCTGACTTGGCTGTTAAAAATTATTATTGTTTGTAGAACACGTTTAAAAACTATATGATAATTATATTGAGTTGTATTGAATATGATAAGGATGAAACGCGACAAAAATGCCTGAAACCGGATCACCAGATATATTATTTTGGAACGCATTAGCCTTGATAGTGGCAGCCAGTGTCTTTGTACCGGTTTTCGTGAAAATTAAGTTTGGGGCAGTACTTGGTTATCTGGTGGCCGGGATAGCCGTCAATTTGCTGTTTTCCGGTGGTTTCTCCGAGCACCCTGAAGAGTTACTGCATTTTTCAGAGTTTGGTGTTGTGCTTTTCTTGTTTGTGATTGGTTTAGAACTCAATCCGGCGACTTTATGGGACATGCGAAAAGACATCTTTGGTCTCGGTGCTGCCCAGGTTATTTTTAGTGCTTTGGTGATTGGCGCGCTGGCTTACTTCTTGGGTATGCATGGTTCCGGTTCGGTGGTGATTGGAGCTGGTATGGCACTCAGCTCCACGGCCATCGTCATGAGTCAACTCAGTGAAAAAGGTGAGCGCCGCAGTTTACACGGCCGGAAAACATTTGGTATTTTACTTTTTCAGGATATTGCCATTGTGCCCCTGCTATTGGTGGTCACTTTATTGGCGTCGACCGGAGAAAATGTCACGATAACGGAAAGTTTAATAGACATTGGATTAGCCATTGCCGCCATCGTCGCTTTGATTTTAATTGGTTACTATGTCCTGGATCATGTTTTTCGTTTGTTGGCTTCCACAGGTTTGCATGAAATCATGACTGCCAGCGCTTTGGGGTTGGTTTTGGCCGCCGCTTTATTAATGGATATGGTGGGTATGTCCAATGCCATGGGTGCCTTTTTAGCCGGTGTGATGTTATCAGAATCTTCATATCGGCATGAAGTTAAAGCCAATATTGAGCCTTTCAGGGGACTGTTTCTTGGTCTATTTTTTATGGCGGTCGGATTAGCTTTGGATTTACGTGTGGTGATGGACAATTGGTTATTGATTTTAAGCATTGCCCCCGGTGTTATGGTGCTTAAAGTTATTTTGTTGTATCTGATCAGCCGTGTATTCAAGCATGATCACAATACCTCAATACGGTTGGCTTTTGCATTACCGCAATTGGGTGAATTTGGTTTTGTGCTGTTTTCTGCAGCCGCCGCAGTCGGAATTTTTACAGATAATGTATCATCCATTTTAATTGCCATTGTTTCAGTGACCATGATGTTGTCGCCTTTACCCTTATTATTTCAACATTGGTTTATTAATAAAAATTTGCAGGAAGTTCTCGATGAAACCTTTGAGGATACCCGCGGGAATGTATTAATTATTGGCTTTGGTCGATTTGGGCAAATGGTTTCTCAACCATTATTTGCCGATGGCTATGATGTGACAATTCTGGATAATGATGCCCGGCGTATTCGTGAAGCCCGTGGGTTTGGTTTTAAGGTCAATTTTGGTGATGGTACCCGCCGGGATATTTTACGAGCAGCCGGTGCTGATAGCAGTGAAGTGGTGATTTTTTGTACCAATAATCCGGAAGTCACAAATCGCAGTATCCGTGCATTGCAAGCCATTAATCCCCAGGCAAAAATTTTCGTACGATCTTATAACCGCCGTCATTCAATTGATTTACATGATATGAATGTTACTTTTTCAGTGCGAGAAACCTTTGAAAGTGCATTAATTTTAGGAAAACAAGTGTTGATTGAGCTTGGAGTCAGTGAGAGTCAGGCCAGTGATTATATTGAAGACATTCGTATTCGCGATCTAGAACGTTTACAAGAGCAGGCTGAGGGCGATATGGAATCGGGAATGGAGCGGGTATTAAGAAAACCGGTTAAGCCGGATTAGTTGTTGTTAACAATGTGATTTGACATGGTTTTATAGCGTTGATAAAGAGTTTGTACCTTTTCATATGGCAAGCTAATATGGCGTTCAATTAAAAAATTCGGATTGTATAATTTAGAAAAAGATCGTTCACCTAAATCACAAGCAAAGGTGACGATATGTTGATTTTGCGGACCTTGAGCCGCTGCAAATAAAGCCCCTGCTACATTCAGAGCGCCACTACTACCCAGTAAAATTCCATCATGTTGCAGTAAATGACGAGAGATTGAAACCAAATCCCGGTCTGGAAGGTTGATGGCATAATCTACTTTTGCTTGTTTAAAATTAGCGACGGCCCGCATTATCCCAATGCCTTCAGTGAATGAGTCACCGTGCGATTTGAACTGGCCTGTTTTTAAGTAATGATATAAGCCTGAACCGTCTGGATCAACCAGCCAGGTAGTGATGTTGTTATTTTTTTCTTTTAAAAATTGGGTGACGCCACCGATGGTACCACCGGTGCCACTGACTGAAACTACCGTGCTGACTTTACCATCCGTTTGATGCCAAATCTCAGGTCCGGTAGTGTTGTAATGCGCTGCTGCATTGGCGGTGTTTTCAAATTGATCAGCCCACCAATAGTCAGCTTGGTTATCCGCCAATCTTTTGGCAGTATGATAAAAATGATTTTCATCTGCAAACGGGCAGGGATCCACCAATTTTAACCGGGCGCCATACAGTTCTATTAATCGCTGCTTTTCAATGGCTTGGCCTTTTGGCATAACAACCAGCATATTAAATCCCATGGCTTTGGCCACCAGGGCTAAGCCAATACCGGTGTTGCCCGCTGTGCCTTCTACAATGGTCATACCGGGTTTTAACTGACCTGAATCAACGGCATCTTGAATCATTTGGCGGGCGGCCCGATCTTTGATGGAGCCACCAGGGTTTTGAAATTCACATTTGATGTAAATTTCAGAGCCGGTTAATTGAGAGAGTGAAGGAATTCTCACTAAATCAGTCTGGCCGATGGCTTCAATGATATTGGTTTTAGTGTGCATTTTGTGCTGACGGGTTTTCGTTCATTGTAGCATTACTTATTATTTAAATAAATGGAGCGTGTGTTTATGAAAAAGGTCTTCATCATTTTCACCTTGGTGTCATTTATCTATATTAGACTTAAAACAGTTGAGTCTTGGCTGATATCCCTTAAGATAAGAGGTTTTTCTATTTAAATGAATTGTCATGAATGACTTTATCGCTGATTTAGTAAAACAGGTCAAGCCGTCAGCCACCATTGCGGTGTCAATGAAAGCCGCAGAACTCAAAGCGGCCGGGCAGGATGTCATTGGGCTGGGTGCCGGAGAGCCGGACTTTAATACGCCTGAGCACATTAAACAAGCAGCCATTGAGGCCATTAATAAGGGCCAGACTAAGTACACCGCCGTCGATGGCACAGCGGCTTTAAAAGACGCGATTATTAATAAATTACGGCGCGACAATCACTTGGATTATGAACGGAATCAAATTTTGGTTTCTAACGGCGCCAAGCACAGTATTTTTAATTTATTGAATGCGGTCATAAATCCCGGTGATGAAGTGATTATTCCGGCACCTTATTGGGTGTCTTATCCTGATATGACATTATTGGCCGGTGGACAATCTGTGATTGTGGAGACAAATGCAAATCAGGCTTTTAAAATGTCCTCTGAGCAATTGTCAAATGCCATCACCGCTAAAACCAAGTTAATCATACTCAATTCACCGAGTAATCCGACCGGACAGGTTTATTCAAAAGCAGAGTTAACAGCCCTCGGCGAAGTTATGGTAGCCAATCCCGACGTGTTGATTTTAACCGACGACATATATGAGCATATTTATTGGGGTGATGAGCCCCTTACGCATTTAGCCGCTTTATTTCCGGAACTAAAAGATCGTCTGATTTTAATCAATGGCGTGTCCAAAGGCTATGCCATGACCGGTTGGCGCATTGGATTTGCTGCAGCACATCACGACATTATTACCGCTATGCGCAAAATCCAATCGCAAAGCACCTCAAACCCTTGTTCCATCTCACAAGCAGCAGCCGTGGCAGCTTTCAATGGACCTCAGGATTGTTTACAAACAATGACCGAAGCCTTTAAAAAACGCCATGATTTTGTGGTTCAGGCATTAAATGATATTAACGGCATAACATGCTTACCCGGTGATGGCGCTTTTTATGCTTTTGCGGATGTGACGTCTGTGATTGAAGCCCATGAAGATTGTCATGATGATGTGGCACTGTCCACCTGGTTATTGGAAACAGCCGGCGTGGCGGTGGTGCCCGGCACACCTTTTGGGGCAAGTGGATATGTTCGTATTTCTTTTGCCACAAGTATGGATGTTTTGGAAACCGCAATGGCACGAATTAAGCAAACAGTTGAACAATTACTGGGTTAGGGACGAGTTATGCAATATCGAATTATCGTGCAGTTTGCCGAACTCGCACTGAAAGGCAAAAATCGCCATCGTTTTATTAAGAGGCTTCGTAAAAACATCGCCGATAAGCTAAAAATAATGGGATTTGATTGGCCGGTAAAAGCCATTCACGATAGGATTTACGTGCATCTGCCGGGTGATGACACAATTGAAGAACAAACAGCCAGAGGTGTGGTGAAAGAATTGGCACGATTGCCCGGCATTGCCTGGTTAAGTTTTGTTTATTGGTTCAGTGAACAGCAATTTAATTTCCTTTCTCAGCAAGCCGATTTAACCCTCATTCATAATTTGGTGAAACGCATTGCCAAGGAACAATATAAACCTAATCAAAGCTTTGCGGTTCGGGTGAAACGTCGTGATAAACAGTTTTCAACTTCATCACAAGATTTTGAACAACAAATTGCCACCACCATTTTGCAAAACAGCCAATGGCAGCGTGTTAATCTGACAAAACCGGATCAAACATTTTATGTGGACATTGCGTCAGATGGAATATCGGTTCACAGTGACAAAATACTGGGTGTCGGGGGTTTACCGGTGGGTTCAACCGGCCAGGTCTTAACCTTGTTGTCTGGGGGCTTTGATTCGCCGGTGGCTGCCTGGTTGATGGCCAAACGTGGTTGTCAAACTGACTTTATCCATTTCACCGCAAGTCATCAGCCACTCGAAGATATTGAGCAAGATAAAATTGTGCGAACAGCCAAAATTGTCAGTGAAAGTAGTGGTTATGTTCGCTTATATAAGGTGCCGTATACATACTTTGATATGGCTTTAATGGAACTGGATTTAGATTATGATCTAATCTTATTTCGTCGCTTTATGGCGCGGGTCGCCGCTCAGTTAATGCCTGAAGTAGAAGGTCAGGCACTGGTCACCGGTGATAATTTAGGGCAGGTGGCCTCACAGACCCTTGAAAATATGGAGTCTATGAACAAAAGCACCGATGCCATGATTTTAAGACCACTGTTAAGCTATAACAAGCATGACATCATTGCACTCTCTGCAGATTTAGGTTTGTTTGATGTTTGCCGAGAACCGCACAAGGATTGTTGTGCTCTCATTTCAAAAAATCCACGGACTAAATCTCGCAGTTATGTGCTTGAAAATATGGAACAAGAACATTTAAGCGATTACCAATCACTCATTGACAGTACCCTCAATGATGCCGTGATATTGACATTTTATTTTGGACGGTTGGTGGACAAACAAAAAGTGCATAAGGTGTAAATGATGAACAGATTTTGTGGCTTGCGAAAGCTTTTGTTCGTTCTGGGCATTTTAAATGGGTCATCGGCTATATGGGCTGACGATGTTAAGCAAGCTGCAGCGATTGAATTAACGGATTTTCAGGTTTATCCCATCAATGGGATCGATCAAATTGAACCCTCGGGTTTAACTTTAAAAGAGGGAGTTTTGTTTACGGTTGGTGATAAGCACCGGGCTATTTATCGCTTGGATATTATCAATCATGAAGCTTGGTTAACAAAAGCACTCAATTTAAACAGTGAACAGGATTTAGGAGTAACAGCCTTAGATTTAGAGGGCATCACCACAGTCAACGGGGAGTTTATTCTGGTTTCAGAATCACATCATCGCCTGATTCATGTTGATGATGGACAATTAAGGTGGCTGCCTGAACGGGGTAATGATTTATATCAATCAGCCTTTGATGCAGGTTTGTTGCAATTACATAATGCCGGATTGGAGGCTGTCACTTATTTAGGTGGGCACCGGTTTTTAGTCGCGGCAGAACGGCAACCCCGCGGACTTATTGAAATTCAGTTCGATCGGGATTTAAAAGTCATTCAATCTCAATTAAATCAATTGATGCCCAACAGCCGACAACATTTACATGGACGACATCCTGATCTAACGGGATTATTTGTGCATCATAATCAGGTGTTTGGGTTACAGCGCAATGCCTATGTCATTCACGAACTGAATCGGTCGGGCCAAGGTGATTATTCAGAGGGCCAAGCCTGGTCATATGAGCATATTGTTCGTGATTCCAGATTCGCCTACAGTGATATGCAATATGGTCATGCCGAAGGATTGGCTGTGGATGATGATTTTTTTTATCTGGTCCTGGACAATAATCGAATGGCGAATGCAAAAAATCCTAACGATAAAAGGCCATTATTAATTATCGCCAAACGTCCAGTTTTGTACCGTCGTGACTAAATCTGATTTAATAAAAGCTTTGGGTATTTGATTCTCCGGCCGATCTGCCAGGTTGAATTCTGACAGCATATCATCTCGATGGCTTTGTATTTGCCACTCAAAGACAGTGTCCTGTGAAACAGAAAGTTGTATAGTAAAGGATGGGTTGTCTGTAATATGATATTCCATTAATTTATACCCAGGAGCTAATGTCAGGGGGGCTTCAAACCGATGGATTCGACCACCCACCGCGAGACTATAAATAGTCATGGCCTGCTGACTGTAAATGGATACGATATCCGTACCCGGATGGGCGTTAATGGTCACATTAATTCGCTGAGAGTCCACTTGATTTAAAGGTTTAGTGGCTTCAACTGTGGCGGGATAAGCGGCAGATAAATCACTGGAAGCCAGGGTGGTTAGTGGTTTTTTATAAGATTTCTGAAAGTTCTCGGTGTCCTGTTCCCCTAAGGGTTCTGCAAATAAATCAGTGAGCCAGTCACCGCGGCGTTTATCGGCATGAAACAAATAAGCCTGTTGGGTATCCACATCGTAAAGATAGTTTATGGATGTCGGTAATGGTTGATATGGGGTAAATTGTCGGTATTCAAACACAATCCAGGCACTGTAAAGCACCGGAATGAATAACAACCAGGTCGTTCGGTCCGGGGCTGAATGGCGCTCAACCCAGGGATTTAATGGTGCCAACATAAAAATCAGAATAAGCATGGCAGCCGGTGTCATCCAAATGCCCATGGCAACCGGCAGATTAATCATCAAAGGGCCCAAAGGCAACAACAAAAGCAACAGTAAGATGGGCGCCAATTGTTGTCCCCAATGAGGTCTGTAGAGGCTGACAAAGGCTAATGGGATGGCTATAACAGTTGGTAAAATCAAAAAGCCGGCACCGGGCATCGCCTGACTCAAAAAGCTGATGAAAGTCAGCCATATACCGATGCTTAAAATAACATCTCCTGCTTGTTGATGCGCCTGGCGACGGCGATAAATCATGACAAAAATAATCAAACTTAGAATAATTTGTGTATTTATAAGGCCATGACCGCCATAGGGAAAGCCTTGCAAGATATCTTTCCAGCCGGGAATAAAAGTATAGACAGCGGCCAGTAGGGTATAGTTAGCAATAAACACAAAAAAACCGGTTAAAGCGAGGGGTTTGAAACCGCTCAGAAGTGATTTTATGCCGCCATTCTTATGCCTCAGTAAAAGTATCAGTAACAGCAACCAGGCCAGCCAGGCTGTGATAAACAGTATCAACGAAGTGTGACGGCTGTAACTGATTAAACCTTGAGTCGGTATACTAAAATACACCAGTGAATGATCTGATTGAAGGTCATTTAAATCATGGTCCGCCAGATAATTGAGCAATGTTTTTGTTTGGATTAAATGATGAGCCACCGAATTAAGTGACAGATGCGCCAAATCGTCGGTCTGGCTGTGGTAATTAAAGTGATTGTCGATAAAAGCCAGATTGAAGGCGTTGATACCCTGCTCTTTAAAGGGCGTTACATCGCTGTCATTGGGCATTTTAGCGTAAATTTCGGCATCCAATGAGCTGCTTACAGGCATCGGAACCGATGCCTGTTGATAGGCCTCAATTAAGCCCTGGGTGCCGGTAATGGATTCAGGTAAAAATATAGCCGGACCACTGCTACCACGGGCTTCTAAATTTATAATGGCGCCGATTGTATGGTGGCTGAGTTGGTCTTCAATAAAAGCTTTTGCCCCCAGCAAACCCAGTTCTTCGCCATCGGTTATCAATAGCATGAGTTTATTTTTGGGTGAGGGGTTTTGTTGAATAATGGTTTTAAAGACTTCCAGAGCCACCGCCACACCGGCCGCATCATCGGCCGCACCGGTGGCAGAAAACCGGGCTGAATCATAGTGTGCCATCAGCATCACCGCCGGCGCATTGCTTGATTGACCGGGATATTGGATGATGTAGTTGGTGACCGCGGCGGCTTTGCGGCTGCGGACATTATAATAATGTGCGTTGTGGCGATTAATTTTGACTTTTGGGTTATTCAATTGTTGCACATGTCGTTCAAGGTAACGGCCGGCCACTTTATGGGTGGCTTGCCCGACTGCGTGGGGATAGGCTGTTATTTCCTTGATGTGCTTAAGTATAGATTCCATAAACACCGAATCATAAATTAAATTGGGTGGTGTTTTTGATGGATAGCTCAATTCATAGCCACCGCGAATGACCAATAAAATCAGTGCCATTATCAGGATGTTTTTTATTAAGCTCATGGCATTTTCCTTATTCAGATCATTGTCTTATGATACGTGCACCAAGATGATTTAGCTTTTCTTCTATGGCTTCATAACCGCGGTCAATGTAGTGAATATCATGAACTTCAGTCTCACCTTCAGCGGCTAAACCCGCTATCACCAGAGAAGCCGAGGCGCGTAAGTCAGTGGCAGTGACTGGTGCACCACTGAGTTTTTCAACACCGGTAATAATGGCTTGATTGCCTTCTACCGTAATATCGGCACCCATTCGGTTGAGTTCATCAACATGCATAAAACGGTTTTCAAATAAAGTTTCGGTAATGACACTGGTCCCGTCAGCAATGCTGTTTAAGGCACAAAACTGGGCCTGCATATCCGTTGGGAAAGCAGGGTGAGGTGCAGTTCTGATGTCCACCGGATGTGGCCGCTTTTCGTGCATATTAAGACTGATTGTATCTTCTGTGGTGGTGATTTCAGCACCGGCTTCTGTGAGTTTTAACAACACCGCATCCAAATCATCGGGTTGGGTGTGTGTGATGGTAATGGAGCCGCCGGTCATGGCTGCTGCCACCAGAAAACTTCCGACTTCAATGCGATCCGGCAGGACATGGTGAGCCACGCCTCGCAATTTATCAACGCCTTGAACACGGATTTTTGAAGTACCAAGACCGTCAATTTGTGCGCCCATAGCAGTTAAATAGTGTCCTAAATCAACCACTTCAGGTTCAATGGCGGCATTCTCAATCAGAGATTCACCTTCGGCTAAGCAGGCTGCCATGAGTAAATTTTCAGTGCCGGTAACCGTGACTTTTTCCATGATAATTCGGGCCCCTTGCAGGCGTTTACAATGGGCATAAATATAACCATCACTGACATCAATATCAGCGCCCATGGCTTTGAGGCCTTTGAGGTGTAAATCAACCGGTCGTGCGCCAATCTGACAGCCACCCGGTAAAGACACTTTGGCCTGACCATAACGGGCCAGGAGAGGCCCTAAGGCCAAAATACTGGCACGCATGGTACGAACAATATCATAAGGTGCGGTGTGATTTTGTAAATGATCGGTGTTGATGTATATGTCTGAATGAGCGCCCACGGTTAATTCTGCCCCCATATGAGCCAGCAATTCGTTCATGGTGGTGACATCATGTAAATGAGGTACATTTTGAATGTGAGAGTTGCCCTCGGCCAGTAAAGTCGCCGTTAAAATCGGTAACACCGCATTCTTGGCACCGGAGGCTTTTATTTGTCCGGAAAGTTTACGCCCACCGTTAATGATTATTTTATTGCTCATGATTGGATTTCTTGGTATTCATCGGGCGTCATGGCTTGAATGCTCATGGCGTGAATTTCATTACCCATGACTGAACCTAAAGCCTGGTGAATCTGTCGATGTCTTTTGATTTTATTTAAACCTTCAAACAGTGGTGATACGATGGTGGCTGCATAATGACGCAGGTCATCACTGTGAACGTGAATATAGTCGCATTGAATGTGCGCTTTAATTTTATCTTCGATTGTTTTTGGTTCCATCTTAGTCAATTGTTTGTTTCTACCCGGGGCATTATCTTTTATAATGACCGGTTTATAAAGACATCATGCGCATTTAGCCCGAATATTTTATAAGTAGGTGAGATGGTTTAATGATTCATTTCTTCTTATGCCCTGTTCGGATTGATATAAATTTACGCGTTAATCGAGATTTCAATTATATGTTAATACCTTCTGGTTATCTGGTTGTAGGACTAATATTGCTTATTTTTGCAGCGGACAAGTTTATACTTGGTGCGGCTGCTTTAGCTAAACATTTGGGTGTTTCGACCATGTTGGTTGGCTTGATTGTGGTGGGTTTTGGCACCTCAGCACCGGAAATGGTGGTATCAGCAATCGCTTCTTTTAAGGGTAATTCCGGGCTGGCAATGGGTAATGCCATTGGCTCTAACATCACTAATATTGCTTTGGTATTGGGTGTCGGCTTATTGATTACACCGATGCAAGTTAAATCTAAAGTTATTAAACGTGAAATGCCGATATTGTTGATGGTTTGTCTATTGGCCCTGTTTTTACTGTTAGATTTATCACTGACGTTTATAGATGGCATTATTTTATTGATTTCTATGCTTGCAGTGACTTTGTTGTTGGGTTTTTTGGGTGTGAGCGAAAGCAAAGACAGCTACAGTGATGAAATAGAAAGCGAATATGACCTTAACATTAAAATGTCACACGCTACTTTATTTCTGTTGATGGGTATTATCGTATTACCCCTGGCTTCTCAGCTCATGGTTATTGGTGCCACCGATATTGCGCAATACTTTGGGGTTTCTGATTTAGTCATAGGTTTAACCATTGTGGCTCTGGGCACATCTTTACCTGAATTGGCGGCCATTATTGCCAGTGCGGCTAAAAATGAACATGATTTGGCCATCGGAAATATAGTCGGTTCGAATATTTTTAATTTGTTGGGCGTCATTGGTATCTCAGGTGTCATTAACAATTATGATTTTTCTCGTCGGTTTTTGATGATCGATTATCTTTATATGGTTATTTTGACGGTCTTTTTATTTATTGTATCGATTTACTTTGTGCTTAAAGATCGTTTTGTTTCCAGACTCATTGGACTTATATTGGTGTTATTATATGTTGCCTATATGACCTGGTTATTTGTGAGTAAAGCCACATGAAAAGAACAGTTGACGCGAAAAAAGCCATTGCTCAGGCTCAGCAAGTATTTGCCATAGAGCACCAGGCCATTTTAGATTTACAGCAGTGTATCGGTTCTGATTTTGTTGCTGCGGTTGAAATGATACTGAATGGTCAAGGCCATGTGGTGGTTATAGGCATGGGTAAATCAGGTCATATTGCTGATAAGGTGTCGGCTACATTGGCCTCAACCGGCACACCGGCATTCTTTGTCCATCCGGGGGAAGCCAGCCATGGTGACCTGGGAATGATTACCAGTAATGATATTGTTCTGGCGATGTCAAATTCGGGCGAAACAGAAGAGGTGTTGGCGATATTACCGGTATTAAAACGCATGGGTGTGGCGTTAATTTCAATGACCGGGAAACCGGCTTCCACCTTGGCTAAAAATTCAGATATCCACATCGATGTGTCGGTCAATGAAGAAGCCTGCCCATTGGGATTAGCACCCACTGCCAGCACCACCGCAACCTTGGTCATGGGAGATGCACTGGCCATTACCTTGTTGGAATCGCGAGGCTTTACCAAAGAAGATTTTGCTCGGTCACATCCGGCCGGGTCATTGGGAAAGCGGTTGTTATTGGGTATTAGCGATGTGATGCGGACAGGTAAAGATATTCCCAAAGTCAAACAGGACACTCTGTTTAGTGAAGCCCTACTAATTATGACTGAAAAAGCCCTGGGTATGGTGGCTGTGATTGACAACGATAATCGGATTTGTGGGGTATTTACCGACGGGGATTTACGGCGTTCTTTACCCACCATCGATCACTTTAAAGATCATGTTGTGAGTGAATTTATGACGCATAATCCGGTCACCATCCATGCAGATAAGATGGCTGTAGAAGCCGCTCAATTAATGGAAACCCATAAAATTCATTCTTTATTGGTGGTTGATGCCGATGATCGGCTCACCGGAGCCCTGAATATTCATGATTTATTAAGAGCGGGAGTCGTTTGATGAATAATAAAATATCCGATGAAGTAATGGCCAAAGCACAAGACATTCGATTGGTTATCTTTGATGTTGATGGCGTGCTCACAGATGGCGGTTTATATTTCACCGATGATGGCCGAGAAATGAAAAAATTTAATGTTAAAGACGGCCTGGGTATTTCTTTGTTAATTAAGCATGACATTGAAGTGGCTGTGATTACCGGTCGCAGCTCAGTGATTGTTGCTGATCGCATGCGGTCGTTGGGGGTTAATCATGTTTATCAGGGCCGATTAAATAAATTGGAAACTTACGAAAATCTTAAGGCAGCTTTGCAAATAGATGATCAGCATGTGGCTTTTGTGGGTGATGATTTGATTGATATTCCTATTATGGAGCAATGTGGTTTGCCGGTGGCGGTGGCCGACGCTCATGAATCGGTCATTGCCAAAGCCTGTTGGGTAACGAGTAAAAAAGGTGGTAAGGGCGCTGCACGTCAAGTCTGTGATGTCTTGCTTAACAGCCATGGCATTGAGATTAATGGCTACGAATTTACGGGTCAGCAGTAAATGACCTTTAAACACAAACAATTGGTTTTATTGCTTATACTGGCGCTGGTATCGGTGGCTGTTTATCAGCGTTTTTATCAAAACGATGGTGGTGCTGATTATGAACCCTTTACCAAAGGTTATGCCTTAACAGATGTGGTGATGCAATCGACTGATGATGAGGGTCAGTTGGTCACCCGTATGGAAACACCCAATATGACACATTATTTGGATAATGAACAAACCATGATAGAACAACCGACTGTTCAGTTATTTACGGAAGGCAACACTTGGCTGTTACAATCACCCAATGCGGTATATCAGCGTAATGAGCAACTCTTATATTTTCCCGATCAGGTGACCGTTGAATCGCAGCAAGCACCTCAAGTGTCGATAAAATCATCCCGGTTAAGTGTTGATTTAAAGACCCGAGTGGGCTCGACACCGGCAGAAATTAGTCTCAATCAAGCCTCCGGAATGATGCAGGGTCTGGGCGCTCATATTTTATTCAACAGCAAACAAATAGAGATTTTAAATAATGTATATGCAGAATTTCAACCCCGGTAAAATACGGGTCATGACCATAATTGGGATGCTGATTGTTAGCTTTGCAGTGAATGCATTAGAAAGTGACCGGCGACAAAAAATCACTTTAGAAGGCAATGGTTGCATCAGTAAGCTCAACATTGGTCAAACTGAATGCCCCAAGGGTATGGTCATTCGTCAGGGCAGTTTGAAAATCGAATCTGATTATGGTTTGATTATTCACCAAGATAAACAAATTGCCACGGTTAAAATGACCGGTTCACCGGTGCGTATGCAACAACAAATGGACGATGGTACGCAGATGACAGTACGTGCCAATCAAATTGATTTTGACTATCAAGCGGAAACTGCTTATCTCAAAGGTGATGTCAGAATTGAAAATAACATTGGTATCAGCACCGGTGAAGCCATGGAATTTAATTTAAAAACCCAGGAAGTCAAAGCGGTTGGTGAACAAAACCAGCAATTTAGATTAGAAATCGATCCTGCTAATGATTAAAGCCGACAACATTGTCAAAAGTTACCACAAACGGACCATCATCGATTCGGTTTCGTTAAGCTTAAACGCAGGTGAAGTGGTGGGTTTATTGGGCCCCAATGGTGCCGGTAAAACCACATGTTTTTATATGGTTGTGGGTTTGGTTAATGCTGATAGTGGCCGCATTACCATTGATGAAGTGGATGCCACTGATTATGGTATGCATCAACGGGCGCGTTTAGGTGTGGGCTATTTACCACAGGAAGCTTCCATCTTTAGGAAATTAACTGTTGAAGATAATTTAATGGCTGTTCTGCAATTGCGCAAAGACTTGAACAGAGACCAGCGTGAAAGCCGTTGTGTTGAATTGTTAGAAGAACTTAATGTTGAGCATGTAAAGAACCAATTGGGTATCAGCTTATCCGGTGGCGAGCGCAGGCGCGTTGAGATTGCCCGTTCTCTCGCAATGGAACCTAAATATATTTTGTTAGATGAACCTTTTGCCGGGGTTGATCCGGTGTCTGTGATTGATATTCAAAAGATTGTGTATCATTTAAAAAGTAAAGGTATTGGTGTGCTTATCACCGACCACAATGTTCGAGAAACCCTTGGTATTTGTGATCGTGCTTATATTCTAAATGCCGGGAAAATGCTGACCGAAGGCAAGCCTGAGCAAATTATTGCCAACTCTGATGTCAGAAAAGTCTACCTGGGGCAGGATTTTTCTATGTGACGTATGGGGTCTGCAATGGGGCTTTTTAAAAGCCATGTTTGCGATTGAAATTTACACGGCTTTTAGGTATATTAAAAGTAAGTGTTGCGTTTTAAACACTTCAATCAGGAGGTTACGGTAATTACTATACACTTTTCGTTTATCACTGAACATCCACCACAGTCACAGGTTGTTTTTGGCTGTGCAAAAAAACCTCCCGCATTTCGCAAATATTTCCACCATTATATAAAATTACTATTTCGTCTGTTTGGACATGTGTCTGCAATGACAGATAGGCGTGTTCAATGCAATTACCAAACAATAACCGAGGTATAAGATATGCAATTAGACATCACCGGTCAACAACTCGAAGTGACTGAGCCCATAAAAAACTATATTGACACCAAATTTGAACGTATTAAAAGGCATTTTGACCAGGTTATGAGTGTTCATGTTATTTTAAGTGTCGAAAAAATAAGACACAAATCAGAAGCCACCATGCACATTGGCGGTAAGGATTTTTTTGCAGAATCCACAGAGGACCATCTTTATAAATCAATCGATGCATTGGTGGATAAATTGGATAAGCAAATAAGACGTCATAAAAGTAAACTAAATAACTACAACAACAAGGAAGCGATAGCCATTAATCGAACACAATATTAACCCTTTATCTTAAGAACGTGAGAAAATGGTCTAACATCACGTTAGGCCATTTTTATTGAGCCCATGAAATTTATCGACTTATTGGAAGAAGAAAATATTTTGCTGAATTATCATTTTATCAGTAAAAAAAGGTTGTTTGAACAGGTAGGACAGTTACTGGGACATTCCCGGTCTCAAGGTCTTTTTATATATCACAGTTTGTTGGATCGTGAAAAACTGGGTAACACCTCTTTAGGCACGGGCGTGGCTTTGCCCCATGGTCGCTGTTTAGAAACCGGTGAGATTCGTGCTTGTTTAATTAAATTATCACAACCGGCTGATTATGAAGCTGTGGATAATCAGTTGGTACAAATTGTCGTTGGGCTGGTTTTTCCTGTGGAGGTTAAAAATGAACATCGGCGATTTCTGAAAGAAACGGCTCAATTATTTAGGCAACATGTTTTGTATGAAAAATTAATTCAAATTGATGATAAACATGAGATGATTGACACTATTCTGGAGACTTTCGAGCAATGCAACAGTTAGTCATTATTACCGGGTTATCAGGCTCCGGGAAAACCATCGTATTACGCGCTTTAGAAGATATGGAGTACTATTGTGTTGATAATTTACCGGTAAGCATGTTATCTGAGTTTGCCGACCACATTAATGAAGATGTTAATTTTTATCCTAAAGTTTGTGTGGGTGTCGATATTCGAAGTCAGCAAAAGGCCTTATCTCATTTTCCCGAAACGGTCAAAGCCTTAAAAAACCAACTCCATGTACGCGTGGTGTTCTTGTCCGCTGCCGAAAAAGTGTTGATGACCCGTTACAGTGAAACCCGCCGCAGACATCCCTTATCAACGGCTCAGCACAATTATTCTTTAACAGAAGCCATCCGGTTGGAAACTAAACTGATGGCTCCGGTTAAAGAGGTGGCTGATTTGATTATTGATACCAGCCATTTAAAAGCTCAACAGCTTAAACAGCACATATGGCAAATCATGAACCAATCCAATCAAAAGGTGACAGTTATTATTAAGTCATTTGCCTTTAAGCGAGGTGTCCCTTTTGATGCAGACTTTGTTTTTGATGCCAGATGCCTGCCCAATCCCTATTGGGAAAAAGAGCTGAGGCCCTTTACCGGTCAGGACAAACCTGTCATACAGTTTTTCTCACAACAACCTTTGGTGGACGAGTATCTGACGGATTTGTGTGCGTTTTCTAAAAAATGGATTAATAAGTTTGAGGTCAATGATCGCAGCTATATTACTGTGGCCATCGGCTGCACCGGCGGACGACACCGTTCGGTTTATTTAGCTGAGGCTTTGCACACCTATCTTCAGAAAAAAAATGTACACAATATGGTATTACATCGCGAAATGGATCAGAACGATTAATCTTTTCGCTGATATGTGACCACTTTAAATGGATGATGGGGATTGTCTTCATTGAGCGGATAGTCAACGGTATTAACAGCAACCCATTGGCACCAGTCAACCGGTGGGAAATAAGTATCTCCTTCAAATTCAGCATCAATATGACTGATAATCATTTTATTGGCGCGCGACAAAAAGTGTTCAAAAATACTGGCGCCACCGATAACCATGACTTCCTCTTCTGACTGTAATTTTCGCCAGTCATGGATGATTCGGAATCCTTCACGTTGATAATCATCTTGTCGGGTAAGTACCCAGTTGATTCGTTTAGGAAGTGGTTTTTTCAGTGATTCACAGGTTTTTCGGCCCATTAAGATAGGCTTGTTGAGGGTGTTTTTTTTAAAGGTTTGTAAATCCGCCGGTAAATACCAGGGCAAATCATTATTCGCACCAATTAATTGCTTGTTATCAAAGGCAGCCACCAAAGTAAAACTCATACGGCCACCTGACCTTTAATATGGGGGTGAGCTTGATAATTGATGATAGAAAAATCATCGTAATTAAAGTCAAAAATATCATTTACATCCCGATTAATTTGTAATGTAGGTAAGGGATAAGGTTCTCGCTTCAGTTGTTGTTTTATCTGATCACGGTGATTAAGGTATATATGGGCATCGCCAAACGTATGGATAAATTCACCCACATGTAAATTGCACACCTGGGCAACCATGTGCGTGAGCAGGGCATATGAAGCAATGTTAAATGGAACACCCAGAAAGACATCGGCACTGCGTTGGTATAGCTGGCACGATAATTTGCCTTGATTGACATAAAATTGAAAGAGGCAGTGACAAGGAGGCAGGGCCATGTCATCGACATCAGCCACGTTCCAGGCGCTGATAATATGTCTGCGTGAACCGGGATTGTTTTTTATCTGTTGAATTAAGCGACTTATCTGGTCAATTTGGCCCCCTTGGCCATCAGGCCAAGATCGCCATTGGTAACCATAAACGGGCCCTAAATCGCCTGTTTCATCAGCCCATTCATCCCATATTTTGACGCCGTTCTCATTGAGATATTTAATGTTTGTGTCACCTTGTAAAAACCACAACAGTTCATAAATAATTGATTTTATATGCAGTTTTTTTGTTGTCAGCAAGGGAAATCCAGCGGCTAAATCAAAACGCATCTGATAACCAAAGACACTTAAAGTGCCGGTGCCAGTGCGATCATCTTTTAAAGTGCCATTATCCAGAATGTGGCGGGCAAAATCCAAATAAGCGCGCATAAAAAAACCCTGCTATAAAAGCTCAATATTATAGCAAGGTTTTAAGATTATGTCGGTTGTCAATGTGCGAGATTATACCCGCAAAATTAAGCAAACATTCGTTGCACCACATTCGGCGCATTAAAGTTATCTAAAACATGATTAACATCAACACCCAGTTTAGCCATACTCAGCGCACCCGTAATACAAGGTCGCTCTTTGTTTGAGAAGGGTGGTTTCTTAGACAAGTCAATGAAACGGGGTTTTTCAAGGATCTTGTTTTGAGCGTTGCGTATTAGTAAGATTTCCGGTTTTAAACGTTTTTGCTTATTGTGTGATAACACCAAACCAACTGAGCCATCGGATAACTGAACCGGTGAACCGGCCGGATAAAGGCCAATGGCTTGAATAAATTCATCCACCAATTGAGCACTGAAAAGTTTATTCTTTTGTTTAAATAACCATTCCATGGCTTGTGAAGATGAATAAACTTTACCATATGGCTTTTTACTGGTCATGGCATCAAAGGTGTCAACAATACCTGCAATCTGGCCCATGGCAGGAATTTCATCACCCACCAAACCATAGGGATAACCACTGCCATCAAAGCGTTCATGATGCGTTTCTGCAATGGTCAGAACATCATGAGAGATGCCTTTATCTTTGCCGAGTATTTCAACACCCAGTTCAACATGGGATTCAAAAATCTTACGTTCATTTTCAGTGAAGGCGTCTGATTTGTTCAGTAATTTACGGCTTATTTTAGTTTTACCAATGTCTGCCAGTAACACACCGGTCACCAGGGTTTCCAGCTTTTCTTCACCGATACCTAAATGGCGTCCGAAGACTGCTGAAAGAATTGCTGAACGAAGCGAATGTCCATACACATACTGTCCTTTTTCTTTTAATTGGGTTAACCACACCAGTGTATTGGGATTACGTATGACGGAATTAACCACCTGTGAGGCAATTTGTTTGGTTTTTTTAATGTCCAAACGTTTACCTACTCGTAAATTGAAGCTGGTTTCTTCAACCGCACTGTTTAAGTCAATCATCAAAGAATGAGCACGACCAAATTCACGCTTAATGGGCTTTAACTGCGTGCTGTAGTAGTCGTGTTTAATGACAAGAGGTTGCGTGCGTTTTCGGTATTTATGACTTTTGTCTTTTTTACGTAACAGAGGTGATGGTTTAGATATTTCTGGCTCAGCCACCAGGGACTTGCCCTTAACAACATCAATATAAACGTATTCGCAAAATGCTTTGAGATCTTTAATTTCATTTTGGCTGCGAATGTAAAAACCCTGAAACGGGAACGGTGTATCCAGCCATGAACGATCCAATTTGCAGACGTACATGCCCACTTTAAGATACTTGACTGATATTTTTTCTTTTTCTATGCCCATAATGTTAACCTATTTGTAGATTATACCTTTCAGTGATTTTAGCACAAGATTATCCGTTATTAGTGACACAATTCACAAAAAAACAAAAAAAGTGACAATTTTTGTCAATATCGGGCGGTATAAAAATACCTGTGCACAAAAAAACCCGGGTTATGAAACGTCACGACCCGGGTTTTATCAACCTGATTTAAACCATTAGGACATGGCTTTAATTTTGCTGTTGAGGCGACTTTTATGGCGGGCAATTTTATTTTTATGGAAAAGTCCTTTGCGAGCAACACTGTCAACAACAGGAACCATTTCATTAAATAAATTTTGCGCTTTTTCTTTGTCACCGGCTTCAATGGCAGTCACCACATTTTTAATTTTGGTGCGTGCTTTAGAACGCAGGCTCATGTTATGCTGTCGGCTTTTTGTAGCTTGACGAATGCGTTTTCTTGCAGATGCTGAATTGGCCAAAACGGTTCTCCTTGGAATTAAGAATTTTAAAAAACGGCGCATTTTCCCATTTATTTCATGATTAGTCAATGGTTGCTGGGGTTAATTGGATGAAATAACCCGAATATTTCATAAGTAAATAGAATTTTCGTGAAAAGTGGCGAAGAAGATTATTTAAATGAGACCTCTGCATAAGTCTGGGTTATTGAAAAAATGATTGAAATTCTGAAGTTCAAGGAAGGAAACGCAAGTAATAGCAATAGCTATTGCTAAGTTTTCTAACGCAGAAATTCTGAATTTCAGTCATTTTTACTTAATTCACGACTTATGCAGGGGTCTCTAGATATCATGAAATCCATAGTCGGACTATGGTTTGAGTGATTTTGTATAAGGTTCGAAGCCAGTTTCCGCGAAAAACTATTTAGGTTGGTAATGAAATTTAAATATTTTAATAAAATTAGTTTAAACGACTGTAGTGCATAGGAATTTTAAAAAAATATGAACCGTACTTATGAAAAATTCGGGTTAGCAAAATCAACGGCTGTGGTCAGTTTTTTTACCCTGCTATCACGTTTTTCCGGGTTTTTCCGGGATGTGTTGGTGGCTCGCTTTTTTGGCGCCACAGTCTGGACGGATGCATTCTTTGTGGCTTTTCGAATCCCCAATTTTATGCGTCGCTTATTTGCGGAAGGTTCCTTTTCTTTGGCCTTTGTGCCGGTGCTCAATGAAATCAAAACCCAGCAAAGTGAAGTCTATTTAAAAGCTTTCATTAATCACATCTTCGGGGCCCTATTAGCGGCATTATTGGTGGTTGTTGCGTTAATGGAGTTGATGGCGCCGGGTGTAATTAGTGTTTTTGCACCTGGGTTATTAGATGAACCAACTGGGGTTTTCGACAGTGCGGTGACAATGTTGCGCATCACCTTGCCGTATTTGCTGTTGATTTCTTTAGTGGCTTTTTCTGCCGGCATTTTAAACAGTTTTAATCGGTTTGCGGTACCGGCCGCCACGCCGATATTGCTCAATGCTTCATTGATTGTGGCTGCCATTTATTTTCGGGATGATTTTAATGTGCCTGTGGTGGCTTTAGCCTGGGGCGTATTGGCAGCCGGGGTTTTACAGCTTTGTGTCCAAATCCCTGCGTTAATTCGGCTTGGCATTGTGCCGATTCCGGTGTTCAGGATTCATGATCCTGAAGTTAAAAAAGTCATGAAACTCATGTTGCCGACTTTATTCGCTTCATCTGTGGCGCAGATTAATTTGCTGATTGATACGCTGATTGCTTCCATGCTGCCTTTGGTCGCCAGTATTACCTTTTTATATTATTCTGATCGTTTGATGGAGTTCCCGCTGGGCTTGTTTGGTATCGCGATTTCAACAGTTATTTTGCCGAAACTATCACAAGCCTTTGCCGCCAAAGACAGTGAAGACTATCAAAAAACCATGCGATGGGCCATGTCATTGGCGATGTTGGTGGCCATACCTTCAGCGGTGGGATTGTTTATGCTGGCCAAGCCGGTAATTTTCACTCTCTTTACTTACCATAAATTTACAGTTCAAGATGCCTTGTTTACCTCATACAGTTTGATGGTCTATATGCTTGGTTTGCCAGCGTTTATTGCCATTAAAATTTTGCTACCGGCTTTTTATGCGCGCAAGGATCCGAAAACTCCGGTGCGTATTGCGGTGAAAGCCATGCTGGTGAATGTGGTTTTAAATGTTGTGTTTGTTGCGCTTTTATATTGGATGAATGTGATTTCCCTGCATATGGGTTTAGCCTTGGCTGGCGTCGGCTCGGCCTGGTTGCAATGTTTTTGGTTGTATCAACGTTTAAAGCAAGACGGTATCATTACACAATCATTAATCGCACGAGACTATTTAATTAAGTTATTGGTTGCTGTGCTATTGATGAGCTTGACTTTGTGGCTGATGTTGCAACGTATGGGAGATTGGATGCAGTGGTTATGGTATCAACGCTTGGGGAATTTATCGTTACTCATTATTACGGCAGTCATGGTGTACTTTTTGGTTTTATGGTTATTAAAAGCCCATAAAAAACTGATATGAAGATTATTCGTTATCCGCAATACAATCCGCTCACTAAGCCCTCAGCCGTCACCATTGGCAATTTTGATGGCGTTCATTTGGGTCATCAAGCACTCATTAAGCAAACCATCCAGGCAGCCGGCTTACATGCGTTGCAATCTGTGGTGGTGACCATGGAACCCTTGCCGGTTCAGTATTTTAAGGGGCGGTTTCAAATTGATTTACTGACACCGTTTAAACAAAAAGCCCGGTTGATTCACGACTTGGGCGCCGATGTTTTGTGCGTCTTGAATTTTAACCTAAAGCTGGCAAGATTATCAGCCGATGACTTTTGTACCCGGATTTTAGAGCGGGGATTACAAGCACAACATGTTGTGGTTGGACATGATTTTAAATTTGGTGCTGATCGTAGTGGAAATGTTGAATTTCTGTCAAGCTGGGGTCGGACTCAGCATATTGATGTCAATATCATGCCAGCCATCAGCAATGAACAAGGGCGCATCAGCTCGACCCGTATTCGAAACTTATTAGCGGCGGGTGATTTTCAAAAAGTTAAACAGGCATTGGGCCGTAATTATGTCATTACGGGTCGGGTGTCGCATGGCCGAAAACTGGGCCGAACACTGGGATATCCAACCATTAACATCGCACTTAATCAAGGGGGTAACCCTTTGCATGGTGTGTATGTGGTAGAGATAAAAATTGCCGGTCAATGGCACCAAGGCGTGGCTTCAGTGGGTTATAACCCCACGGTGGGTGGTAACGCCAAGCGATTGGAGGTCTTTGTTTTAAACTTTCAAGCCGATGTCTATGGGCATTCTGTTGAAGTTTTGTTTTATAAAAAGTTGCGAAATGAAGTAGAATTTGACAGTCTATGTGCATTACGCACCGCCATCGAAGATGATGTGCAACAAACCAAACACTATTTTGCCGAACATTCAGGAGAAATCTGTGAGCCAAGATTATAAAAAAACGCTCAATTTGCCTAAAACCAATTTTAAAATGAAAGCTTCTCTGGCCACCAAAGAGCCACAATGGATTAAGCAGTGGGATAAAGAAAGCTTGTATGAATCATTACAAGATTATTGTCAGGATCGACCCTTATTTGTGCTGCATGATGGTCCGCCTTATGCCAATGGTGCCATTCATATGGGGCATGCGGTTAATAAAGTCCTGAAAGATGTGGTGGTGAAATCCAAAACCATGGCCGGTTTTAAAGCGCCTTATGTGCCTGGTTGGGATTGTCATGGTTTGCCAATCGAAGTCCAGGTGGAGAAAAAAGTTGGCAAAGTCGGTCAAAAAGTCGATGCCAAGACTTTCCGTGAAAAATGCCGGAATTATGCGGATACTCAAATTGCCATCCAGAAAAAGGATTTTAAACGCCTCGGCGTGATGGGTGAATGGGATACACCTTACACCACCAAGTCATTTAAATACGAAGCGGATATGGTGCGTGCTTTGGCTGAGATTGTCGCCCATGGTCACGTGGAAAAAGGTGTGAAACCGGTGAACTGGTGTTTTGATTGTGGTTCGGCTCTGGCAGAAGCTGAAATTGAATACCAGGACAAGTCATCTCCGGCGATTGATGTGGCTTTTACGGTGGTCGATAAGCGCATTAGTGAAGTCATTAATTTGCCTGAATCAGACAAACCCCTGGCAGTGCCTATCTGGACCACCACGCCATGGACCATACCGGCTAACCGTGCCGTGTCTCTGCATCCGGATTTGGATTACGCAGTTGTGACCGGTCATCAACATTTTATGTTGTTGATTGCCGAAGACATGATGGCTGAAGTGATGCATCGTTATGGTGTCGAAGATTTTCATGTGGCGACCACGGTTAAGGGTCGTGATTTGGATAAGATTCAATTACAACATCCCTTATTTGATATTCAGGTGCCGATTACACTGGGCGAACATGTGACTACTGAAGCCGGTACCGGTGCGGTACACACCGCACCCGGTCATGGTGCCGATGACTTTTTAATCGGCAAACAATACGATTTGGAAATCTACAATCCCGTGGACGCCCAGGGGTATTATTTACCGGATACACCAATGTTTAATGGTCAGCATGTCTGGGAGGCCAATAAAACCATTGTTAAAGCCTTAGAACAGAGTGGACAGCTGTTGCATCATGAAACCATTCAGCACAGTTACCCGCATTGTTGGCGCCACAAAAGCCCGACGGCTTTTCGCACCACGCCGCAGTGGTTTATCAGTATGGATAAACAGCAACTGCGAAAACATGCACTCAGTGAAATCAATCAGGTGAAGTGGATTCCCGAATGGGGTAAAGAACGTATTTATGGCATGATTGAAAATCGGCCCGAATGGTGTATTTCGAGACAGCGAACCTGGGGCGTGCCGATTCCTTTTTATGTCCATAAACAAACCGGTCAACTGCACCCTGATACACAAAACATCATGTCGCAAGTGGCTGATTTATTTGAACAAAAGGGCATGGATGTCTGGTATGACCTGGATGATGCAGAGTTATTAGGTGATGGGGTTAATGACTATGAAAAAGTCACCGATGTTCTGGATGTCTGGTTTGACTCTGGCGTCACCCATTATTGTGTTTTAAAGGCCCGTGAAAACCTCAGAGAGCCGGCGGATTTATACCTTGAAGGTTCCGACCAGCACCGTGGCTGGTTTCATTCCTCGCTTTTGACCGGTGTCGCAATCAATAATCGTGCCCCGTATAAAGAAGTCTTAACGCACGGTTTTGTGGTGGACAAGGACGGTAAAAAAATGTCCAAATCACTGGGTAATGTGGTGTCGCCTGTGGATGTCATGAATAAATATGGTGCCGATATCTTACGTTTATGGGTGTCTTCCGCCGATTACCGGGGTGAAATGACCATATCCGATGAAATATTAGATCGGGCGGCTGATGGCTATCGACGTATTCGTAATACCGCCCGTTTTATGTTGGGTAATCTCAATGATTTTTCTGCTGAAGATGCCCTGGATTTAAGTGACTGCCTGGCCATAGATTTATGGGCGTTACAACGGATGCAAAATTTACAGTCTCAGGTCTTAAAACATTATGACGACTATCAATTGCATCACGTCTTCCAGAAAATACATCATTTTTGCTCCCAGGATATGGGCGCTTTTTATTTGGATGTGATTAAAGATCGATTATACACCGCTCAAACAGACGGTCATGCCCGTCGCTCAGCACAAACGGTGATGCACCACATTTTAAATGCCTTGGTGCGCTTATTGGCACCGATTGTAACTTTTACCGCCAATGAGATATGGCAGGCCATGGGCCATGAGCGTCATATATTATTTGAACAATGGTATGAATTTCCAAAAACAGCTACACACAACCCCATCAGTGCAGAGCAGTGGCAATTAATGAGTGAAGTTCGTAAGTTAGTGTCTAAAGAACTGGAACAATTGCGGGTAGCGGGTCAAATTGGCGGATCGTTAGATGCTGATGTGACCATTTATGTGGATAATGAATTACAACAGCAGCTGTCACCCTTTGCTGATGAGTTGCGCTTTGTCCTGATCACATCCAGAGCCCAATTGTCACCCTTAGAGCCCACTGACGAAGGTGTTATTCAATTGGAAAATCATTCGTTGCTGATAAAAGCGACACAGGCACAAGGGGATAAGTGTGAGCGTTGCTGGCACATACAGGAAAGTGTTGGGCAAGACAATAATCATCCAAGCTTATGTCATCGCTGTGTCATTAATATTGAAGGCAGTGGTGAAAAAAGGCGAGTGGCATAATGACTTTTCGTGAAAGAGGCTTGGTCTGGTTGTGGTTGTCCGTGCTGGTTTTTATCGCTGACCAGGTGACAAAATACTGGGCCACGCAATCATTAACATTGTATGTGCCTGAAAAAATCACCGGTTTTTTTAACCTGACACTGCTTCATAATAAAGGCATTGCTTTTAGTTTATTGGCTAATCAGCCCGGCTGGCAACGCTGGTTTATTTTAATCATGGCATCGGTTATCGTGATTTGGTTGTTGATCTGGTTGTTCAATAGTTCGAGTCAACTCAAATTACATAACATTTCACTGGCGTTGGTGATTGGTGGTGCTTTGGGTAATATTTATGATCGGGCTGTGTTAGGCTACGTGGTGGATTTTATTCAACTGCATTACAACGACTACTATTGGCCGGCGTTTAACATCGCCGATTCCGCCATCACGGTGGGTGCAGTGTTACTCATTATTGATACGCTCTTTAGAAAGCAGGATACAGAACACAATGAAAGTACTTCTGGCTAATCCAAGGGGATTTTGTGCCGGTGTTGATCGTGCCATTGATATTGTCAATCGGGCTTTGGATTCATTCGGTGCGCCGATTTATGTGCGTCATGAAGTGGTGCATAATCAGTATGTGGTGGAAAAACTCCGTGATCGCGGTGCCATTTTTGTTGATGAATTGGATGAAATTCCCGCCAATCAGATTGTTATATTTTCAGCCCATGGTGTCTCTAAAGCCGTGCGTGAAGAAGCCGAACGGCGGCAGCTAAAAGTCTTTGATGCCACCTGTCCATTGGTAACCAAAGTTCATATTGAAGTCTTTCGCTATTGTAAGCAAGGTTATGATTTGGTTTTGATTGGTCACCATGGTCATCCCGAAGTAGAGGGCACTTTGGGTCAATGGGATAAACATAAAGGCAAAGGCACCGTTTACCTTGTGGATTCGGTGGATGAAGTCAAAGATCTTGAGATTAATAATCCAGATAAAGTCGCCTACGTTACCCAAACCACTTTATCCGTAGATGACACCAAGGACATTATTACTGCTTTACAAAATAAGTTCCCGGCCATCGAAGGCCCGAAACACGATGATATTTGCTATGCCACCCAAAACCGCCAAAATGCCGTAAAAGAACTTACCGAGTACTGTGATTTAGTTCTTGTTGTCGGTAGTATTAACAGCTCAAACTCTAATCGCCTCAAAGAACTGGCAGAACGCAAAGGCGTTAAATCATTTTTAATTGATGATGCCAGCCACATTAACCCCGATTGGCTCAATGGCGTTGAAACCATTGGTCTGACCGCCGGCGCATCGGCTCCTGAAAAACTGGTTAAAGACGTCATCGCCTGGTTACAAAATCACGATATAAACATCGAAGTTGAATCTCTGGAAGGCGAACCTGAAAATATGGTGTTCGCTTTACCGAAAGAACTCAGACTGGTACAAACCAGCTAATCGCTACGAAATAACCGCTTATCGCTTCTTTTATTCCACTGGTCGGAAGATAATACCTATTGCTTGAGTTTTGACAAAAATTTAGACATGATTAACATGTACTTAAGTCAAAACAGCGAGCGCATACAATGAAAGTCAGAGGGTTTACCTTAATTGAGCTAATCATCACCTTGTTGATTGGTTCCTTATTATTGGCCTGGGGCGTGCCCAATTACCGCGATTTCAAATTACGCCGAGAGGTTGTCGATCATACAAATGATTTCGTGTATAGCTTAAGCTTAGCGCGATCAGAAGCCATACGATATGGCACTGATGTTCGGGTTGAGCCCGTTGGTGGTGATTGGCGTCAAGGTTGGACCATTACAGCGGCCGGTGTTGGTGGAAGTGCTGACACCATAATTCAATCCCATGATCCGGTTGAAGCGCTGGACTTAGATTTAACCACAAACCCCGGTGGTGGTATCACATTCAATAGAATTGGTGGCTTAAGAGGAGCAGCTGCGGCTCAATTCGAGTTAGCTCATCATCAACATAACGCCGTAAACCGGGAGATAAATGTAACAATGGCAGGTTCAATAAAGGTGGTGAAACCATGATTAAGCGACGTGAAGACGGATTCACTTTATTAGAAGTCCTGATTTCTATTGTGGTCTTTTCATTTGGATTATTGGGTATTGCCGGCATGATGACCATTTCTGTGCGAAATAACCACAATGGTTATTTACGTTCACAAGCTAACTTTCTGGCAGAAAATATGCTGGATCGCATGCGAGCTAATCCCAACGCCCTTTGGAATGGTTTTTACGCCGGTACTGCAAGTGTTGGTTCATCTGTTTGTGATTTAGCCACACCATGTAATTTTCAACAATTGGCTCAGTATGATATGGAGCAATGGGCGCAATCGATTCAATTGGCCTTACCCAGCGGGCAGGGAACCATCAGTTGCGTTAATAACGGTTCAGCCGCATTGATTTCAACCGCAGTTACAGCGCCTTCCATTTGGGCACCCGGTGCCCCTTATGATGGGATTTGCACGATTCAAGTGTCCTGGAATGAAGCGAACCGTGATTCTGATTCTGAACAGCAGATTATGGAATTGGTGGCGCAACCATGAACGAACAGCAGATTAATATGAATATGAAATTAAATACGCATCGCACCCAAAATGGCTTTTCACTGATTGAATTGATGGTGGCCATGGTTATTGGTTTGATTGTTCTGCTTGGCCTGGTGTCTTTGTTCACCAATTCAAGTATATTAAATAAGGCGCAAACCGGTTTGGCATCGTTACAGGAAAATGGGCGCTATGCGATTTCACGCATAAAAAGTGATGTTGAGCAGGCGGGGCGTAAACATTGTGCAACTTTAGCTATGCCAGGTATTTTTACAGATTGGAATCAGGGTTTCGAGTTATCATCATGGGCAGTTGATTCCAATGTAAACTTAAGCGCCCGTCAATCCACAAACGGATTGCCTTTAATCAATCAAATTCAACTGGACTTTTTAGCTGATGCTGACCAGTTACCGGATAGCGTAATTACTGCAGGTTTGTCTGAGTACCCATTGGATCCACAATACTTTATTCGCGGACATGAGTGTGGCTTAACCAGCTGTCAGCCTGCCATCGGTGTTGTTGGTGGTGATAACACCGGAGTAATACCTGCTATTGGTACAAGTGATGGTACTCGTGCTGCCAACACGGATGTGTTGACCGTGCGTTATTTGACCGGTGGTAACTTGGTGACTAATGTTAATATGACCAGTAATGTCGTCACTTTAACTGATACCGAGCCTTCTTCAACCAATTTAGCCATGGTGGCTGATTGTAATACTTCACTGATAGGCAATGGAGCCTGGAATACCAATACCCTAAACTTTAACGTTAATAATATGCCTGAATTTGAGGTTGGTTCGGACACCAGGGCATTCAATATTGAACGAGATTTCAGAACAGTAACCTATTTTGTAGGTATTGATGACGATCCCAATAAAACCGGCCGTCAAATCAGTTCTTTGTATCGGGCGGAAAATGGCAACGCTCAGCAATTGGTCGAAGGCGTCGAGCGTTTTGATGTCTTTTATTTGGCGCAAACCCAAACCGGTCATGTGATGCGTTTAACCGCTGATCAAGTACAAAATGTTCAAGGAGGTGGCGATTTAAATACAGACGGTGCTATGGACACTGTAGTTGGCTGTATTATACCCCCTAAAGCAGATGATGTTTTAGATGGAACCAATACCCAATTAGCCAATGGTCCAGGCTGTTTGTGGCGTTCGATTTATGCCATGGAGATTCATGTGTTGCTGAATACGGTGAATGACAGTTCTATGGTTCAGGATGAAGTGTTTATCTATTCTCCGGATGGCACAACTGCACAAACACCAAATAATACCTTGCCTACAGGCCTGGACAGAGAGCGGATGTATCGAAGAGAATTTACCGCCACCATACCCATCAGGAGTTATACCCTATGAATAAACAAACCTTAACATCCATAAAACACCAACAAGGCGCAGCCCTGGCGGTGGGCTTGATACTGTTACTGATAATCACCTTGATGGGTTATGCCGGAATGAAGGGCACCATGTTGCAGGAAAAAATGGCTGCCGGTTTACATAACCGGAGTTTAGCGATGGCCGGTGCCAATTCAGCAGTGCGAGCCGGGGAGTCTTTTTTGTATAATTTAATTGATTCAACCAATTCTGTCCAAGCAAGTGGTACGCCATCGGGTTCTTTTTATAATCTTTACTCCCAGTTATCAGATACCAACGATCCTACTTCTCCAATAAATCCAACTGTTGAATTATTTAAACAACGAAATTGGACGAGTTCTGCTGGAACAGTACATGGTAACAATTTCACTGCGTCTTCTTATAATGGTGGGCTTTCACAACAGCCTGAGTACATCATTGAAGAGCTGCAATATGAAGTGGATAATGGTGGTTCTGACGATTTTGATAAAAGAGGTGGCCCTGATAATTCTGACACACAAAAAGTATTTTTAATTACTGGGAAAAGTCCCAGTGGTGACGGTAGAACCATTGTTACGGTTCAATCCATGTTTACGGCTGTCATTAGCAGTTCGTCATCAAATTAACAAGAGGTTAATATGTATAAAAGTAAAACATTCACATTTTTTGGCGTTTTTATCGTTAGCATGATGGCCGGAATGACATCGTCCAAGGCATCGCTGTTACAGTTATCGCATGATCCCTTGTTTTTAAACCAGACCGTGCCACCGGCCATTGCAGTGACATTGGATGATTCCGGCAGTATGGGCTGGGGTTATATGTTCAGGGGTTCTTTTACTGATTGGAATCAATTTGCAGATCCAACATTTAATCGGATTTATTATAATCCCAATATTACCTATACGCCGCCTATTAAGGCCGATGGTAGTCAGATGCCTAATATTGATTATACCAATGCGCCTGTAAATGGTTATTATAATTACGGTCATGGCAAGTGGTTTTCGCGAAATTTAACCAATAATTTCAGACCATTATACACAACGTCCTATTATTCTAATGGCACTATGGGTGGAAGTTGGGCTGGTTGGATGTCAGCGGCCAGTAACGGTGGTCAGGGCACGCGTGCTTTTTATTTGCGACGCAATACTAATGGCACCTATACAGAGGTACAACTCACCAGTGCAGCTGACTTAACCAACTTCGCTAATTGGTATTCTTATTACAGCACCCGTATGAAACTGGCCCGGGCTTCCATCAGCCGTGCATTTGCCGGTTTTGGTCCCAGTTTTAAAATTGATTGGCAAAACTTGTGGGATGATACCAATTTAAATGATTTATCCAAGTTTGAAAATAGTCACAGATCTGATTTTTATGAATGGCTTTTTAAGTCTCCGACCAGTGGTGGTACACCCTTAAGAAATGCTTTTAAACGCGCAGGTCAACTATTTGAAAATAGCAACAGTTACGATTCTGAAGATTTTAATACGAAATTATCATGTCAACAAAACTTTCATATTGCCGTATCTGATGGTGAATGGAATGGTGGTTTTTCCAACCCAGCTAACTTTAAGCATGATAATCAATCTTTGGGTCAATTACCGGGAGACACTGGTACCACCACAGAGCCGGGGGCGAAGTATGGTGGCTATAATGGTGTTGATGAACAGGTTATTTATCCTTACAGTGGGGATAATAACAGCTTAGCGGACATTGCTTTTCATTATTGGGCAAAAGATCTCGTACCAAGCCTGAATAATAATGTAAAACGCTTTAAAAAAGATTATACCGATGCCAGTGGAACTGCGATTACAGTACCGCCGGGAGATGATGAATGGGATGTAGAGGCCTTTGTTTGGAATCCTAAAAACAATCCGGCTTATTGGCAACATGTGGTGACCTATAATGTCGGAATGGGGCTGGAGTCTCCGCGTGTTTTACAGCAAATGAGTGGTGGGGCTGCCTGTGTTGATAACACTTTATCGGATCCAAAAGCGGCAGTTTATCGTGCCTTACGTCTGGGGAATTGTACCTGGAGCTCTAATAAAATTGATGATGTTTGGCACAGTTCAATCAATAGTCGTGGTGACTTCTTTAGTGCCAATGACCCGGAAGAATTGATTAAAGCACTGAATGATGTGGTCAATGATATTTTAGAGCGATTATCACGTGGTAGCACCTCAACTGTTTCATCAGGTGTGATAACCAACGATACGCTGGCTTATTCTCCCGGCTTTGACTCTTCCAAATGGTCAGGGAACCTGATTGCACGAGAGGTTAATGGTGATGGTAGCTTTGGTGATGCTAAATGGGACGCCGCTTGTGTGTTAACGGGCGGATTTTGTGCAGCCACTGGCGAAAACGTGACTAAGCAACTCGCACGTCGTGTTTACACATTTAATGATTCACAAGGGTTGGTGTCTTTTGATACAGGTATGCCGGCTGCATTGAAGACCGAATTAGCGAACCATGCCAGTGAGTTACTCAGCCGAACCGGTGCTTCATTAAATGACTTAATTAATTATGTCATTGGTGATCAGGATAAAGAAATTTCTAATGGCGGTGTTTTAAGAAATCGTGTCAGTGTTTTATCTGATGTTGTACACGGTAGTCCATCTGTTGTGAGAGGGCCCAATGCGGCTTTTAAAGATCGTGACTGGCCAGTTGGAACCGATGAACAGATTGCGGCCGAGAATGGGAATGGCTATTTAGATTATCAGATTGCTAAACAGGGCAGACATAATGTGCTTTATTTTGGATCGAATAGTGGCATGTTACATGCTTTTGATGCCGAAGATCCGACCACCACAGAAGAATACTGGTCTTACATCCCCAGTAAAGCCTTTGATAATATCCATCGCTTGGCGGATCCGCAATTTAAGCATTGGTCCTATGTTGATAATACGCCAATCGTACGTGATGCGTTTATTAATAACAATTGGCGGACTGTGTTAATCAACGGTATGCGCTATGGCGGCCAGGCCTTTTTTGCGTTGGATGTGACCCAAGGGCCTTCCACAACACCCACTGTATTGTGGGAGTTTACCGATGAAGATGATGCTGATATGGGTTACAGTTACGGTCAGGCGACCATCGCCAGAATCAGTAGCACCGGTGATTGGGTGGCATTATTACCTAATGGTTATAACAATACGCAAACATGGACAGAAGATCCGTCAGACCCCAACGATAACAATGTGTCAGGTTCCGGTAATGCGGTGCTGTTTGTAGTTCGTCTCAGCGATGGCAAATTGTTAGCGAAACTCAATACAGGCGAAGGTTCTCCTACCAACCCAAACGGATTGGCTACTGCGGTTGCCATTGATTCAATCTATGCAGATAAGACAGGTGGGGTGGGTGTTGGCAGAGACCAGGGCGCCGATTATGCCTATGCCGGTGATTTGTACGGTAATTTATGGCGTTTTGATTTCACCAGTCCCAATTATTCCGATTGGTCATCTTCTATAACCCGTGTGGTAAAAGCGAGTAACATCAAACACAGACCGATTACGACACGACCCCAGGTTGTTTCTATTCCAAGAAATTTCCGGTCGTCTCAAAAGGATGTTATGGTTATGTTTGGTACCGGTAAGTATATTGAAATACCTGACAGATCCATCAATTTACCGGCTGATCAATTTATGGTGGGTGTGATGGATGGTTTAACCTCGACCAATATAGATTTAAATATTACCGATAATGATTTTGTTGAACAATCCTTTTCTACCAATGGAGGAATTCGTACGCTATCTGAGTACCCGGTTGATTTAATGAGTAAAAAAGGTTGGCGTGTCGAATTACCTGAGCAAGGCGAACGTCTTGCTAATCCAATGACATTATTGGCAAATCAGGTGTTAATTGCGCCGACCACTGTAACAGCCGGTATCGATCCTTGTGAGGCCGGTGGCCGAAGTTGGATATCGGCGTTTAACCCCTTAACCGGTGGCACTCCAAGTGTGGGTAATATTTTTAGGTTGAAAAATGGTAATGTTATAGAACCAGGAACGAGCTTATTGATTAATGACTTAATCCTTGGGGGCGTTAATGTATTAAAAGACCGATTAGGCGAGATATTTATCCCGGTTGAAGGGTCAGGGGCATCTTCAATTGACCCGATTGTTATGAAAGGCTATAACTGGCGTCGACGTAACTGGACTAATTTGTTAACAGAATAATAGAGAATATAATGATGAATAATCTAATAAAATGCATAGTTATTATTATTTTTACATTTTTAGCAACAAGTGGTTTGGCTCAAAAAATGTCTGAGATGGTTAACACCGAGCTGCAGCAAGTTGATGTGGCCAATTCTACTGTGACTGTTAATGGTAAACGGTATAAATATGAGCCTAATAAAAAAGAAAGCATGTTCAGAGAATCTAAACTGGAATCGCTGACTTTACGATCGCTATTTAAGGGCAATACTTATTACTTTGAAGTCCAACAAGATTTCTCGGGTAAGTCAGCCCGTTCAAATAGACCGGAAAAGGTTATCTTTATTTCTGAAGAAAAATTACCGGAATAAATTATGAAAAATAAGATAAATGGTTTTAGTCTCATTGAGTTACTGGTAGTCATTGCCATTGTGGCAATGCTGGCGGCGTATGCGATTCCTAATTATCGTGATTATGTGTTAAGAAGTAAACGCGCTGAGGCGCAGAATCGGATACTGGAAATTGCCGGTATGTTCGAGAAGTATTATGCCAATACCAACCGTTATCCGGGTGGCCTAACCGGAGGTGGTAACAATCTCGATTTGGATGGCGGTTATCTGACATGGGAAAACTACCAAATTACGGCTGCCACCGGTGGTGGCTGGACCTTAACGGCTACCGCCATTGGCGGTCAAGCCCAGGATACCGAATGCCCGACTATAAATTACAATAATTTAGGTCAAAAAACACCGCTTGAATGCTGGCAGTAAAATGAGATAGTCGAGTGTGTAAGGGCGATTTAGTATCGCCCTTCTTTAAGGATGCGTTGTTTCTGACGGTTCCAGTCCTTGTCCTTTTTGTCAGCGCGTTTGTCGTAAAGTTTTTTGCCTTGCGCCAGGATCAATTTTAATTTCACATTGCCCTTTTTCCAGTAGAGGCTTCTGGCTACCAGGGTCAGTCCCTTGCGTTCTACGGCGCCAATTAAATGGTCAATTTCATGCTTATGCAACAATAACTTTTTGAGTCGGTTGCTGTCCGGTTCAATATGGGTTGAGGCGGTGTCTAAGGGCGTTATATGGCAGTTAGTTAAAAAGACCTCGCCTTGTTTGATATAGACATAGCTTTCAGCCAGATTAACTTTACCGGCACGGATGGCTTTGACTTCCCAGCCTTGTAGTTCCAGTCCGGCTTCAAATTCCTCGATAAAATGGTATTCGTGCGAGGCTTTTTTGTTAACAATGATGGTATTGCTGTTTTTCTTTGCTTTGGCCATAAATTAAATACTCTGCTTTCATGTTCCTGTTAAAATACCGCGTTTGATGTTAAATACTAACCGCTTGAGATGATTTCAAGGAAATGACTGAAATTATTAAATCTGCCATTGTACCGTACACAGCCCATGATATGCGGCAATTGGTGAATAATGTGCCCGCTTATCCTGAATTTCTAAAATGGTGTGAGCATGGTTATATACTGGATACTTTTGCCACCGGCTATGAGGCCGGAATGCAAGTTAAATTAAAAGGTATTCGAGTTGATTTCAGTACCATCAATACTCTTATTGATGACATGGATTTCCTTGCAGTGGCCATGACCCTGTCAAAAGGACCGTTTAGAAAGTTACAAGGTTATTGGCGGTTTATTCAATTATCTGAAATGGGCTCAAAAGTTCAATTGGAGCTGTCTTATGAGATTAAATCCAAAATGATTGGTCGAATGTTTGCCAAAGGTTTTGACCAGGTGGCTTCTCAGATGGTATCGGATTTTGTTCGTCGAGCAGGGGATGTTTATGCTTAATATTGAAGTGATTTATGCCACTCCTAAACAACAAGCCTTAATTGAACTGTCGGTTAAACTCGGAACAACTATTGAACAAGCCATCCATCAATCCGGCGTATTGACAGAACATACTGACATTGATTTAGCTGTTAACAAGGTGGGAATATTCAGTCAGGTTAAGCCGTTGGATTATGTTCTTAAGGCGGGTGATCGTATCGAAATTTACCGCCCGCTAATCGCTGATCCTAAAGCCAAAAGACGTGAAAAAGCAGAGATGAATAAAAAAACTTAATCCTGGCTGACTTCTTCCGGGAAATAATTACCTTCGGTTCTGACCAGTTCGTTGTTTTCAAAAAACAAGGTGAGCTTTTTTAATTTCTTAAATTCGCCTTTTAATTTAGTGGTATTAATGTAATCCCAGCGATCTTGATTAAATGGATCGGCAATCGCCGGTGTGCCTAAGATGATGGCCACCTGCTTTTTTGTCATGCCGGGTTTAACTTCGTTAATGTCCTCTTGTTTGAGGATATTGCCTTGTTGAATCGGAGTTTTATAGCAAGCGGACAAGCTTAAACTAAGTATAAAGGCTGATAAAATGATTTTCATGGATATTATTTTCATGGGTATTATTGTCCAAATTTGTGTGCCAAATGATACAATAAATTCAATTAAATAACAGTTAAAAATTCATATGTCGAAAAATGAAATTAAAGAAGCCGGATTAAAAGTGACTTTACCGAGGCTGCAAATTTTAGAATTTCTCACCGCCAATAAAGGTAAGCATTACACTGCTGAGGATTTGTTTACTGAAATGAAATTAGCGGATCAGGATTTGGGTCTGGCGACCATTTATCGTGTATTGAATCAATTTGAAACAGCTGGTTTGGTGATGAAGCATCAATTTGAAGAAAATCAGGCTGTTTTTGAAATTGATACCGGTGAACACCATGATCATATGGTGGATATTGATAGCGGAAAAGTGGTTGAATTTTATGATGAAAATTTAGAAAAATTGCAGGAAAAAATTGCTGATGATCATGGCTTTGATTTAATCGATCATAAAATGGTTCTTTACGTTAAAAAGAAAAAATAAATGGATATTTATAAAGAGTTTTATTTAGAATCAGCCCACTGGTTACCGAATGTGCCTGAAGGACATAAATGTGGTCGTTTACACGGTCATTCATTTAAAGTCATTATCACTGTGAGTGGTGAACCGGCAGAAGAATCTGGTTGGATTGTTGATTTTGCTGATATTAAAGCCGCTTTTAAGCCGATATTTGAGCAACTGGATCATCAGTGTTTGAATCATGTTAAAGGGCTTGAGAACCCAACCAGCGAGCGGCTTGTTCAATGGATTTGGCGAGAACTGAAGCCTCATCTACAGCAATTGTCGCAAGTTGAGGTTTGTGAAACCTGCACCTCCGGATGTATCTATCGGGGAGAAGCTTAAAATTTAAAAAAACCTGCTGATTTTGATTGACTATCATTTGATAAATGTTGATAATACGCAACCTCTTTGTGGGGCTATAGCTCAGCTGGGAGAGCGCAACGCTGGCAGCGTTGAGGTCTGCGGTTCGATCCCGCATAGCTCCACCAACAAAGAGTTTATAACATTTTATTATTATGAAATGTCCTTGGGTCCCCTTCGTCTAGTGGCCTAGGACTCCGCCCTTTCACGGCGGCAACAGGGGTTCGAGTCCCCTAGGGGACGCCATCTTTATGCAGCCGAAACATAAAGAGTTAGTACCAATCAATCGGAAATGTTCTTGTGTCCCCTTCGTCTAGTGGCCTAGGACTCCGCCCTTTCACGGCGGCAACAGGGGTTCGAGTCCCCTAGGGGACGCCACTGAGAACACATATGAAGGTGAATCTCTGCGTTGCAGATGAATTCTGAGACGGTCACGGACTTGGTCGTCCGCTCCCGCCTTCATAATCCTTCTGCGCCTTGACCTCCACCTTCATATGTGCCCTCAGCTCCAAGCTTGAGTGTGTTCAAAATTTCTAGAATATTCTCAATAGTTTCTGCGTTGCAGATGAATTCTGAGACGGTCACGGACTTGGTCGTCCGCTCCCGCCTTCATAATCCTTCTGCGCCTTGACCTCCACCTTCATATGTGCCCTCAGCTCCAAGCTTGAGTGTGTTCAAAATTTCTAGAATATTCTCAATAGTTTCTGCGTTGCAGATGAATTCTGAGACGGTCACGGACTTGGTCGTCCGCTCCCGCCTTCATAATCCTTCTGCGCCTTGACCTCCACCTTCATATGTGCCCTCAGCTCTTGGTTTGATAATAACTAGGATCTCTAATTTTGTTAAATTGTTTTTGCGTTGCAGATGAAATTTGAGACGGTCACGGACCTGGCTGTCCCTTCCCGCTTTCAAATCACACCTGCGCCTTGGCAAATTCCGCTCCTGCTCACTTTGCACACCTACGTTTTGTAGGCGGCTTTCATCCTCAAATTTTCCCTTAGCTCAATTGCTATAATTTGCACATTGAATTTTCAGTCTTCAATTTTCTGAGTCTCTACGGTTATCTTGTGTTATTAGCGAGCAGCCGGCTGAGATTTGTAGAAAAAACAAAGGCGTTAATTCAATTAGTTTTGTGATGAGCTTTTTTATTTCTGAAAGACACTGGATACCGGCCTGCGCCGGTATTGCGGTGTGATGCGTCGCATTAGACCTTAGTTGTTGCGTTGCCAGGTATAATCACACAGAAATAGTAGCGCTTGTTTGGCTGGACCATCTGTTAATTCAGTCAGACATTGGGCGGCTTGTTGGGCTTTAGATTGGGCTTGCTTTAAGGTGTATTCAATGGCGCCTGATGATATAACCAGATTCCGTAAGGCCATAAAATCAGCGGCGGATGGTTCGGTTAAGGCGTCTTGAATGGTTTGTTTTTCAACGGCAGAACCTTGTGTGAGAATAAAGATTAAAGGTAGTGTTAGTTTGCCTTCATTAAAGTCATCACCCATGTTCTTGCCCAGGACATTATCATCGGCAGTGTAATCCAGCATATCATCTGCTATTTGAAAAGCCGTGCCTAATAACATACCGAATTCTGCCAGTTGCCGGCGTTGTTTTTCTGATGTCTCTGAGACAATTGCGATAAGCTCACAGGCCGCTTCAAATAATTTGGCGGTTTTATTGGCAATGATTTGATAATATTTGTCTTCTGTTAATGTTTGATCACCAATACTGAGAAGTTGTTGCACTTCGCCTTCAGAAATGGTGTTGGTGGCTTTTGACATGACTGACATCACGTTCATGCTGTCTGACGTGACCATCATTTTGAATGATTTCGAATACAAGTAATCGCCCACCAAAACGCTGGCGGCATTGCCCCAGATTTCATGGGAAGTTTTTTCACCACGACGCATATCGGATTCATCCACCACATCATCATGTAATAGTGTGGCGGTGTGAATCATTTCCACCACAGCAGCTAAATTAACATGTTGTTTGCCTGAGTAGTTGAGTGCACGACTTAACAACATCATAATCACCGGTCGCAAGCGTTTTCCACCATTGTTAATAATGTAGCGACCAATTTGATTAATCAGAATAACCTCAGAATTGAGTTGTTGGGTTAAATGTTGATTAACCAGCTCCATATCAGAAGCTGTTAATTGTAAGACATCTTCAATGCAAGTTACTTCCTCTGTCATTGTGGGTGAGTTATTAATCAAAGAAACGCTATTATAATCAACCGTGGGCTTAAGAAACAGATGTATCTTAAGGATGAGACCTTTGAATCAATCTGCGGCGGTAAAAAAATCTAAAATTTACCCGGCAAGACAAGGATAGTAAGAATGCAAATCGAGTTGTAGAGGGTGTTATTGGTATGTATTATTTTGTGCTTAACTAATTCAAATGTCTCAAACGTGCTAAGCAGTGGTTAAATTTTGATTGAGCGGGTAAAATGCATCGCCATGATAGATGCGACCAAAAAGACCGAACGTCGGGCAGCCATTGCCATTGCCTTTATGATTGCTTTGCGCATGTATGGTTTATTTCTTATTTTACCGGTATTTTCAGTGTATGCACAGGACATCACTGGTTCAACAGCGCTTCTGGTGGGCGTGGCCATTGGTATCTATGGTTTAACCCAGGCATTCTTACAAATACCGATGGGTTTTTTATCGGATATTTGGGGTCGTAAAAAAGTAATAGGCATGGGTTTGGGATTATTCTTAATCGGTTCGGTTATTGCTGCTGTGGCCAATGATATCTACACCATCATTATCGGCCGGGCGGTACAGGGCATGGGTGCCATTGCCGCCACAGGTCTGGCCTTGATTGCTGATGTCTCAAGACCGGAGCAACGCAGTAAAATGATGGCCATTGTCGGCGTTAGCATCGGTTTTTCATTTATGTTGGCCTTTATTACCGGCCCCGTACTGGCAAAACTATACGGTTTAAGTGGTTTATTTTGGCTGACAGCTGTTCTGGCCGGGTTTGCCTTGCTGGTACTGTTTACGATGGTGCCTGAACCGGATAAGCGCATGGAGCGAGATTATCGCTTTGTTGAGGTATTTCAAAGCATCCGCCATAAACAATTGCTGTTATTAGATATGGGCGTGTTCGCTATACATGCCAGTATGTCAGCCTTATTTTTGGTGTTGCCGGTTGTTTTAGTGAAGACATTCGCTTGGCCGGTAATCAACCACTGGCAATTGTATTTGCCGGTCATGGTGGCTTCCGTGTTTATTATGATTCCCTTGATATTTTGGCAGGAAAAACAGAAAAACCACATTCGGCTTCTGCTGGTAACATTTTTTTTGTTGGCATTTAACTTTTTGCTGCTGCAGATGGGTTTGAATCAATGGCTTGTTATTGTCACCAGTCTGATTATATATTTTGGCTTGTTTAATTATTTAGAAGCCTCTATGCCGGCGTTGTTATCAAAAGTGGCAACAGAACAATACCGGGGTGCTGCCATGGGTGCCTATTCGACAGCTCAATTTTTGGGTGCCTTTGTCGGCGGTGCTGTGGGCGGGTATTTAATGTCGTATTCTGCCAACATGGTCTTGTGGGCTATGTTTGGGCTGTTGCTCTTGATAGCATTGATTGGCTTTAAGGTTTTTGGACGACAAAAGTCAGTTTCTTGAATCAATCGGCATCACTGTCCAGTTGTTTAATCAGAACGCTGTTAATGGTATTGTCTTCACCCACATCTAAAATGGTTAAGTGATAATTAGCCAATGATATTTCCAGATTGGGGGTGGGCAAATCTTTGATCGTTTCTGTAATTAAGCCATTCACTGTGGTGGCGTCATCAGTCGGTAAATCCCAATGCAGTCGGCGATTAAGAAAACGAATTGCAATACGGCCTTTGACCACATATTCTTGCTCACTTTTTTGAATAATCTGGAGACCGCGGTCACCAAATTGTGAAGTAAAACGGCCGACAATTTGTTCCAAAATATCATCCAAAGTAATTAAGCCCACCAGGTCACCATACTCATCAACCACCAACCCCATTCGCCGTTCTTTGTTTTGAAATTCCCGTAATTGCCCGGATAAATGGGCTGTTTCCGGAACAAAATAGGGTTTTCGTAAGATGTTTTTGAGTTTGTTTTTGGTGAGTGTGCTGTTTTTTAGCATGGTGAGAATGGTGCGAATATGTAATATACCGATCACATGATCAATGCTGTCCTGATAAACCGGCAAACGGGTCAGGTAGGTACCGACAATTTTACGCTCAATACTGTCCCAGTCATCGTTGATATTGATGGCTTGAATTTCATTTCGGGGTACCATCACATCTTCAACCTTGATATGTTCTAAGTTCATAACATTAATCATCATTTTCTGATGAACATCCGGATTGAGCATGTCATTTTCTATCACCAATGTTTTGAGTTCTTCTCTCGACAGTGCTTTTTCAGCAATTTCTGCCGGAACGCCTAAAAGTCTGAGGATGCTGTTGGTAAACAAATTAATGAGCCAGACCAAAGGCCAAAATATTTTAAGTAAAGGCGTTAATATATAAGCTGCCGGGTAACCAATGCGTTCCGGATGAATCGCGGCATAGGTTTTGGGTGTGATTTCTGCAAAGATTAAAATAGCCACGGTTAAAATGGCCGTGCCATAAACAATGCCTTGCTCACCGGCCACTTTGATGGCCAGTAATGTGGTTAAGGCAGTGGCAAAAATATTAATAAAATTATTACCGATGAGAATAATGCCTATTAAGCGGTCCGGTTTCTGCAATAGTCGGTGGGCTAACCAGGCGCCTTTGATGCTTTTTGCATCATTCTTCAGTTTAATCCGATTTAAGGCCATCAGCCCGGTTTCGGCACTGGAGAAAAACGCAGATAGCAGCAATAAACCGATAATGACAGCGATTAATTGACCTGTTGAGAGGGCTGAAAGCATCAGAGAATGTAGTCAATCACCAAATAACTGCCCAGAAAACCAATCATCAATAAGGCCATGGCAAAAAGATTCAGCTTTATGGCTTTTTTACCCCGCCAGCCTTTGAGCATTCGTCCGGCAATTAAAAGAGAAAATAATAGCCAGGCTAAAATTGAAAAGACAATTTTGTGTCCCATTTGATTGCCAAAGAAATTATCAATAAAAATGGCCCCGGAAAATAAGGATAAGCCTAAAAACAACCAGCCAATGACAATTAAAATAAACAGTTTTTGTTCATTTTTTAATAAGCTGTTTAAGCTTAAATCAGGGCTGACAAACGCATTGTTTTTGAGCCGATAGATCTGTAATGCCAGATTAATGGCGACCAAAGAGGAGACAAACAGAAAACTGTAAGCGAAAATTGATAAAGTGATGTGCAAATCAATATAAAGCGCGTAAGGTTTGGAAAAGTCCGGTAATGGTATGAAATAGATCCAGCCAATCACAGCGATGGCAATGCTGCTTAACAAAATGCGTAAAGTTTTTAATCTGAACTGACCGCAGATAGCAATGATATTGGATAGCCAACTGACCACCAGGCAGGCATTTTGAGCATTAAAAGTCCAACCGTTATCGTTCAGTAATAAGAGACCTGTTAACACGGTTTGAAATAAACTGGCCAGCACCAAAAATAGCGTGGAAACGGAATATCTTTTCACAGTCAGCAAAGCAATCAAATGAGTCGCTGCAGTGGCAATAAAAAGGCTTATCATGGCATTGGGGGGTGATATTTGTTGATGGTCTCATTTATCTTTTAAGATGAAGCCATTATAATGGCATGCTCGTTATTTACCAACAGGATAATTAAATCATGTTTGACAATTTAACTGATCGGCTGACACAGAGTATTAAAAAGATTCGTGGTCAGGCCAGTCTAACCGAAGACAATATAAAAGATATTTTACGCGATATTCGGGTGGCTTTATTAGAGTCAGATGTGGCTTTACCTGTGGTTAAATCCTTTATCGAAGACGTTAAACAGCGCGCCCTGGGACAAGAGGTTTTAACCAGTGTTAAACCGGCGCAGATGATGGTTAAAGTGGTTCAGGAAGAACTTGAGCGGGTTTTGGGTGAGGAAACCCAGGGAATTAACTTTAAAGCACAACCACCGGTGGTTATTTTGATGGCGGGTTTACAAGGTGCCGGTAAAACCACCACCTCAGGGAAATTAGCCAAATATCTCACTGAGCAGCAGCAAAAGAAAGTGATGATGGTATCTGCTGACGTCTACCGTCCGGCAGCCATTGAACAATTACAGACTGTGGGTGAACAAATTGGTGTGAGTGTACACCCATCTTCGGTTATTGATGATCCGGTCAGTATTGGGGAAAGTGCGGTGGAGGCAGCCAAAAAGGGGTTCTTTGATGTCTTGATTGTGGATACCGCCGGCCGATTAGCCGTTGATGAATCCATGATGCAGGAAATAAAGGCGCTGCAGGATAGCTTAAAGCCCACAGAAACCCTGTTTGTTGTGGATGCCATGACCGGGCAGGACGCCGCCAATACCGCCAAAGCTTTTTCTGATGTGCTTGATTTGACCGGTGTGATCTTGACCAAAGTTGATGGTGATGCTCGCGGTGGGGCGGCTTTGTCTGTAAAAACCATCACCGGTAAACCCATTAAATTCCAGGGTGTCGGTGAAAAAATGGAAGCCCTTGAGCCCTTTCATCCTGACCGAATTGCTTCCAGTATTTTGGGGATGGGCGATGTCTTGTCATTGGTGGAAGAAGCTGAGCGTAAAATTGACAAGAAAAAAGCCGAAAAATTTGCCAAGAAAGTTAAGTCCGGTAATAAATTCACCCTCGAAGACTTTCAGGAACAATTAATGCAAATGCAAAATATGGGTGGCATGAGTTCCATGTTAGATAAATTACCGGGCATGGGACAATTACCTGACGCCGTTAAGGATCAAGCCAGTGATAAACACACCGATCGCATGTTGGCTGTTATAAATTCCATGACGGTGAAAGAAAAACGCTATCCTCAGCTGATCAAAGGTTCACGAAAACGTCGCATTGCCAATGGTTCCGGCACCCAGATACAAGATGTGTCTAAGCTGTTGAAACAATACACTCAAATGCAAAAAATGATGCGAAAATTTAAGGGTAAAGGCATGATGAAAATGATGCAAAAATTAGGTGGAAAATTGCCGGGTGGCGGTGGTTTACCTTTTTAAAGTGAACGGTCGGTTTATCCTGGTTTGGCTTTTTATGAGCCTCACAGTCACCAATCAGGCTCCGGCTGCCAAATTTAAACTGTATCATTGCCAAACAACTGCAGGTCCGGTGGTTGTTCAGGATCGCCCCTGTGCTGTGACCCGTATGAAGTCAGTTCAGCTGGACCGGCAATCAAAAGACCGCAACAAACCAGCGACTAACAATAAACAAAAATACACCCCCAAAACATTGGCTCAGGCAAGCCTGAGTTCAACGCAGAACAGATCCCCGCAAGCCTTCATTGATATTGTTAATAGAAGAAATTGGCCCTTAAAATTAACACGTAATGGTCACGGTTGGCAATTGACTGTTCAAGTTCCGGGGAAAAATAATTCTGAACAAGCGGGGCAGCTGTCTGTGCAATATTTTCGAAACCCACAAGCCACTCTCAATCAGGATGCCTTTTCTTATGCCTTGGACCTATATCATGAAATTCGTCACCAATATCGGTTAATTGACAGCCGATTTAAATCACATCCAGCTTATAAAATTTTTAATATTGCTTATCATAAAGCTCAATTATCGGCCAATACTGAGTTTTATATGGGTAAATTTGATGATTCGCTGTGGGTGTTTTCTTTGCAGAGCCATGTCAGCGATTTACATAATACCCGACATTTAATGGCTCAGCTACAAGCACTGATGTCATTTGAAGGTTAGTCGCGGCATCGATATTATTGGTTGTATTTAGTTATCCACACAAGCTGTGGATAAGATTGTGAATAACTCAATTATTTTGTTTTTATACGAAGCCTGTTCAGGACATTGTGCAAAATGGTTAAAAATAAACCAATACAATAAAACCATATATAACAAGTAGATAGAGTATTTTCCTTATGCTAAAACTAACAATTAGCGACTAAATCTCTGTTTTATTACATTATCATGACACTTGTGTATAAGTCGGTCTTAATACGCCATTTTTAAGCCTGATGCGGGCTTCTTAACGCTGTTGTTATACGCTGTCAGGGTTTATTGTTTACATGGTTTTTTCGATAGCTTACAAAGAAACCTTCCAGGTCACCATTTTCGGTATAGACATTTACAGCGACCAATGCATAACCATGTTGGGCAAACTCCTGGTGAGACTGGGTCATTTTTTTGGCAGCGCCATCTTTTCGGTTAAAACGTGAAATGTCGACAAAAATGGTGACCGCCTGTAAACCGTCTTTGGCTGCTTTCTCGGCTTCTGTCTTGGCATGAACGGAATTTGTATGGCTGATTATCATTAAACCAATCAGTACAGACTTGATGAATTTATGCATAAAAATATCCTGAATTAATGGCTAGTTATTGTATTTAGATAAGGCTGTTGAATACAATAGCTGTTTTTATTAACGATATTTATTCATGACCACAGTATTAACGGGTATAACCACCACGGGAACGCCACATTTAGGTAATTATGTCGGCGCCATTAAACCGGCCATCCGTCGCAGTCAGGATCAGGATATTGACAGTTTTTTCTTTTTGGCTGACTTGCATGCTTTAATCAAGTGTTGGGAGCCAGAGCGAATTGCCCAATCCACACGTGAAATTGCGGCCACCTGGCTGGCTTTGGGTTTGGATACGGATAAAGCGGTATTTTACCGGCAGTCTGACATTCCCGAGATTTCTGAATTAACCTGGTTGTTGACCTGTATGACTGCAAAAGGTCTGATGAATCGATCCCATGCCTATAAAGCACAAGTGGCTGAAAACCAGGCCCAAGACAGCGATGATCCAGATAAAGGCATTACCATGGGTTTATTTAGTTACCCGATTTTGATGGCGGCAGATATATTAATGTTTAATGCCGATGAAGTGCCGGTGGGCAAAGATCAAATTCAACATTTGGAAATGGCGCGGGATATCGGTGCCCGATTTAATCACCATTTTGGCGAACACTTTGTTATGCCCAAAGCCGTTGTTGAGGATAATGTGGCGGTTTTACCCGGACTGGATGGTCGTAAAATGAGTAAAAGCTATAACAACACCATTCCTTTGTGGCTGCCGGAAAAGAAATTGCGTAAACATATCATGAAGATTAAGACCAACTCACTGGAACCGGGTGAGCCGAAAAATCCTGATGACTCTGCCTTGATGGACATTTATCGGGCCTTTGCCAGTGATATACAGGTGGCTGAAATGCGTCAGGCGTATCACGATGGCATCGCCTGGGGAACGGCAAAACAAATAATTTTTGAGACTTTGAACACAGAATTGAAACAAGTTCGCCAAAATTATGAAGATTTGATGGCCAATCCTGCTAAGATTGAACAAGAATTAGAAAAAGGGGCGGCCAAAGCCCGACAGTCTGCAAGCCAGTTTTTGGCAAAATTAAAACACGCTGTGGGTATTAGGCCAATAAAATAATTAAATATTTATTGAGGTCTTTATGATTGATTTTAAATTTGGACAGGTGATGTCCACCTTGTTTAAAACCAAAGAGTTTGTTTTATTTCGCTTTTTAATCTATATGGGCATTACCGTGGCGTATATTGCTGTTACCGGTACCGGTGGTGGTATTGGTTATTTAGTGGGTAAAGTTGGTAACAACCCGGAAAGTGGCGTATTTTACGGCATGTTCGGTGGTTTTGCTTTGGTCAGCGGTGTGTTGTATTTTTTTCGTGAATACTTACTGTATTTAGTAAAAGCCGGGCATATTGCCGTGATTGTTAAACATTTAGACAATCAGCCGATGCCTGAAGGTCAGAGCCAGGTTAAATATGCCCAGAGTGTGGTCAAAGATCGCTTCACAGAGTCATCCGTATTATTTGGTGTGGATCAGTTGATTAAAGGTGTTCTGAAAACATTTAATCGAATCTTTTCCGGCGTCATGATGTTTTTGCCGATTATTCCCCAACCCCTGGTGAAGTTTGTTAATGCGGTTGTGAACATGTCATTAACGTATGTGGATGAAGTGATTTTAGCTTACTATATCCGTAATAACTCCACCAACCCCTGGGAGGATTCGCGCAAAGCGTTGGTTCTTTATGCCCAAAATTATAAGACCTTTTTGAAAAACGCCTTGTTCCTAACTGTGATGACCTGGATTATGGCATTACTGGTACTGATTGTGGTGTTTGCACCTTTGGCGGCGTTAATGAGCTTTGGTGGTTATGAAGGTGGTTTTTGGCCCTTTGCACTGGCTGTGGTCACCGCCTGGGGCTTAAAAGCGGCTTTGATTGACCCATTTGCCATGACGGCGCTCATGCAGGTCTTTTTTAAAGTCACTGAAGGCCAGGAACCAAATCCTGAGTGGGAAGCTAAATTAGAACGTGGCTCTAAGAAATTTGTGAAGTTAAAAGAGAAAGCCTTTAACTGGGTGCAGGGTGATCGGGGCAAAACCGATGACACCACGGCCAAAATAACCCAGACAGAATAATCAATTTCGCTTAAGCCCGGTTTGACCGGGCTTTTTTATGCAAGCATTCAGTCAACGCATCATTTCTATTATCTCAGCCATTCCTGATGGCAAAGTCGCCACCTATGGTCAAATCGCGGCTATGGCCGGACGGCCCCGAGCTGCACGTCAAGTGGCTCGACTTCTACACAGCAGCAGTGCTCAGTATGATTTGCCCTGGCATCGAGTCATTAATGCCCAGGGCTGCATTTCATTGACCGGTTTGTCCGGGCAGAATCAACGTCAAAAATTACGTGATGAAGGCATTGAAATATTGGACCATAATCGCATAGACTTATCTGTTTACCAATGGACCCCAAGTTGGGATGATTAAAACAAGCGAATACAAGAAAAGACGGCAACAGTTGATGAAAAGAGTCGGTGATGACGCCGTGATTATTCTCAAAAGCCGTGATGAAATGTTACGCAATGGTGATGCACAATATCGTTACCGGCAAGACAGTGATTTCTATTATTTAACCGGTTTTAACGAGCCAGACGCTTTATTGGTGTTGTTAACCGGTGACAATCAAACCACCGAAATTCTATTTTGTCGTGAAAAAAATCCCGACAAAATGATCTGGGATGGTCCCATGGTGGGAACTAAAGATGCTGTCACTGACTATGGCTTTGATCAGGCCTACGATATTAACGAAGTTGATCAACGCATGCCGGCCCTGATGCAGGACCGTGAAAGGTTGGTTTTTAAATTGGGTGAGCATGAGCCTTTTGATCATAAAATCAGTGCCTGGGTTAAAAACATTGAACACAGAAAGGGTCAAAAATCGCGGGCACCCGATGAATTTGTGTCGGTGAATCCCATGATTCATGATATGCGCTTATATAAAAGTGCCGCTGAAATACGGTGTTTAAAAAAATCAGCGGAGATTGCCGTGAAAGCCCATCAACGCATGATGCAGGTCTGTCAACCGGGCATGTATGAATATGATTTACAGGCAGAATATCTTCACGAATTAACCAGGCACCAGTCTGAACCCAGTTATTTGCCAATCATTGGTGGTGGAGATAACGGCTGTATTCTGCATTACATTAACAACAATCAACAGCTTAAGGATGGAGATCTGGTGCTCATTGATGCCGGTGCTGAATATGATTATTATGCTTCTGATATCACCCGGACCTTTCCTGTTAACGGTCATTTTAGTGCCCGCCAACGGGATTTATATGAGCTTGTGTTACAAGCCCAAAAACAAGCAATTGCCGAAGTTAAACCGGGTAATCCCTGGAATAAACCGCATGTGACCGCTGTTCAAGTCCTCAGTCAGGGGTTATTAGACCTGGGTATCTTATCCGGTTCAATGGAACAGGTATTAGAAGAAAAATCATATCAGCAATATTACATGCACATGACCGGTCACTGGCTGGGTTTGGATGTCCACGATTGTGGAGATTATCAGGTTGATGACTTGTGGATTGAATTGGAAAAAGATATGGTATTAACGGTTGAGCCGGCTTTGTATATTAGCAGCAACAGCGATGCACCCGAAGCATGGCGTGGCATCGGCATACGTATTGAAGATGATATTCAAGTTACCAACAAGGGCCATAAGATATTATCCTCAGGCATTGTCAAAGAAATTGATGACATTGAACATTTAATGAATAATTGAAGAGGGGTATAAATCATGAAAAAAACGCTAACAATTCTGTTGATAACCCTCAGTGGTTCAGGTTTAGCTTTGAACATTTCTTGCGGTCATTTATTTGATAGTGAGCAGGGTCAATTTATTGATAATCAAATCATTGAAATTGACCAGGAAACAATTGTTCGGGTTTCAGATAAAGCAGATCAGACCATTGACTTGGATTTTAGTGACAACTATTGTTTGCCCGGTTTAATCGATAGCCACACCCACTTATCCTCACAAATGGGACCCGATAGCTACATTGGTAAATTCACTCTGAATGCCGCTGATGTTACGCTCAATGCGGTGCAATATTCGGATCGAACGCTGCGGGCAGGATTTACCTCTGTACGAGATTTGGGCGACTCATTTGGCGTCACAGTGGCATTACGCAATGCCATTAAAGCCGGAAAAGTCGATGGGCCGAGGATTTTCACCTCTGGTAAGTCTTTAGCCACAACCGGCGGCCATGCCGATCCAAGCAATGGTTATCGCCATGGTTTACACCCGCCGACAACGCCGGGTGATGGCGTGATAAATGGTGATGCAGAAGCCCGCCGTGCGGTTCGTCAACATTATCAGGATGGTACCGATTTAATAAAAATCACCGCAACCGGCGGTGTATTGAGCCAAGCATCCAGTGGAGATAACAGTCAGTTTACGAATGATGAACTCAATGCCATTATCGACATTGCCCGTGATTATGGATTTAAGGTGGCGGCTCATGCCCATGGTAAAGCCGGTATGAAGCGTGCCATTGAAGCCGGTGTTAACAGTATTGAGCATGGCAGTTATTTGGATAATGAAATAGTTAAGTTGATGAAAAAGCATGGAACCTATTTAGTGCCGACATTGATGGCCGGTGATTTTGTCGCGCAAAAGGCCAAAGAAGAGGGGTATTTCCCACCGGTTGTGGCCAAAAAAGCCGCCACCATCGGTCCGATTATGGGGGCTGCTTTTAAACGTGCTTATGACGGTGGTGTCAAGATAGCATTTGGGACTGATTCCGGGGTTTCTGAGCATGGGCGTAATGCCGAAGAGTTTGCTTTAATGGTGGCCCAGGGCATGTCACCGGCCGAAGCCATTGTAGCGGCCACAAAATCAGCTGCAGATTTGATTGGTAACGATAAAATAGGGGTGGTAAAAGTCGGTGGCTATGCCGATATGGTGGTTGTTACAAGCAATCCCCTAGATGATATTAATACATTAACCGATATACCGGTGGTGATTAAAGGAGGTCAGATAGTCAAAAATGAATTCGCAGATTAAAACAGAAGTTATCAAATATGAAGCGGGCAGTATTCAGGCTCAGGGTTTCCTGGCGAAACCGGAAGTTATCAATCAAAAAGCACCGGCCATATTACTGGTGCCGATGTGGAAAGGCCGTGTCGGGTTTATAGATGATAAAGCCCGTGAAATGGCCGGTCGGGGAATGACTGCATTGGCAGTGGATTTATATGGTGAGGGAAAAACCGCCGTTGATAACGATGAAGCAGCTGCTTTAATGCAGCCTTTAATGGATGACCGGGCTGAATTACAGCAACGAATAAATGCCGGCTTTGACACCCTGTGTAAACAAGGTGTGGCGAAAGACAAAATCATCGCGATTGGCTACTGTTTGGGAGGTCTGGTAGTACAGGATCTGGCCCGAACAAACCAACAAGTAGCCGGTGTGATTTCCGTGCATGGTCTTATGGTAAAACCTGACGTTAAAACCCCACAACATTGGCGAGCGAAAGTCATGCTATTACATGGTGCCAAAGATCCCATGGTGAGTGATGAGGATTGGTTGCAACTGCGGGATGAAATGTCACAAGCCGGCTGTGACTGGCAAAAACACGATTTTGGTCTGGCCTACCACGCCTTTACGACACCGGGGGCCAATGACCCTGACTTTGGTACCGTTTACAATGCCGATGCTCACCGACGCAGTGAACAGTTAATGTCAGATTTTATCGCTGAAATAGCTGACAAATAGCCTGGCAGGTACTTAGGTGCCGCAAAAGGTCTGATAACCGGCATCGAACTCCGGAGTCGGTTGTTGAAACCGGGTGATGTTTTTGGTGGCCTTGTAAGGTGATTGTATAACCGCCAATAAGGTTTTAAAGGGCTGTAAGTCATCATCCTCAACCGCCGCCGTTAAGGCTTGCTCAACATCATGATTACGGGGAATGACAATGGGATTGTTTGCCGTCATCGTTTGTTGGACAGCCTGTGTATCTGCCTTGTTGACTTGTTGACGCCAATTGGTGTAATAATCACCCAGTTGATCTTTCAATTCAGCATCTTCACCGGACTTAGTGACATCCTCGGTTAATCCGGTCATTGTTGCCGTGTAATCCAATTGCTTGCTTTGCAGCTTTTGTAAAAAACCTTCAACCCAAGATGGTTTAAATACAGGGTTCTGGAAGCCTAATTTTCGATTCATCATGCGGTTAAAATCTTCAGCTTGTTGTTTCGGGATGGCTTTAATTACATCTTCAGCCTGTGGCAGGGCCACTTTTTCATCGCTGTCGAATAAAGGCAGTAAACATTCGGCCAGACGAGCCATGTTCCATTGCATGATACCGGCTTGTTGGCCATAGGCGTAACGTCCCCGACGATCAATGGAGCTGTAAACGGTGGCCGGATGATAGACACCCAGCATGGCACATGGGCCGTAATCAATGGTTTCACCGCTCAATAAAGTATTGTCAGTATTCATAACGCCATGAATAAAGCCAACACGCAACCATTGGTTGATTAAATGGATTTGTTTCTGAATAACAGCTTTGAGCAGGTCAAAGTATGGGTTGTCACTGTTAATAAGATCAGGGTAATGACGATCAATTACAAAATCGGCCAATTTTTTTACTACTTCAATCTGGCCCCGTGCCGCAAAATATTCAAAGGTGCCGACCCGGATATGGGATGAAGCCACCCGTGTCACTATGGCGCCCGGTAATAATTTTTCCCGCATAACCTGATCGCCGGTCGTTACCACCGCCAGACATCGACTGGTGGGAATACCCAAATGATACATGGCTTCACTCATTAAATACTCACGTAAGGCCGGTGCCAAACCACATAAACCATCGCCATTGCGAGAATAGGGCGTTTGCCCGGATCCCTTTAGTTGCAGTTCAAATAAGCCATCATCGGTATTCACTTCTCCCAGCAAATGGGCTCGCCCATCACCGAGTTGAGGATTAAAATGGCCAAATTGATGGCCTGCATAGGCGCAAGCCACCGGTTTGGAACCGGGCAGATTTATCTGGCCACTGAAGTAATCAGCCCGTTTATCCGGATCAAGCTGATCTAAACTAAGAGATTGCGCTAATTCACTGTTCCACAGGAGTAAATTCGGCTCGCTGACCAGATAGGCTTTTGCAGTCTGGCAAAGGTTTGGATCTAATGCCGCATAGTGATTAGTAATTTTCATGGCTTATGGCTTGATTGTTTTCTTTAATGAATAATTGATACATGGCGGGTATGACCAGTAAAGACAAGGCTGTTGAAACAGTTAAGCCTGAAATAATCGACCAGGCCAGGGGTGGCCACAGGGTTGACTTGGTCATCACCAGTGGCAATAAACCGGCAATGGTGGTTAAGGTGGTGAGAATAATTGGTCGGGTACGTCGCGTCACCGCTTGTTCAATGGCCTGGCTCAGCATCATGCCTTCATTTTGATTGCGTTGGATGAGGTCCAGTAAAACGATGGCATTATTAACCACAATACCCACCAGAGCCAGTACCCCCAAAGTGGCAGTAAAACCAAAGGGTGTGCCGGTCAGTAAGAGACCGATTGGCACACCGGAGAAAGCCAGGGGTACGGTGATTAAAATTATCAGCACTTTTTTAAATGAATTAAATTCAATCAATAAAAATACCAATAACAATATGACGCCAATAGGCAGGGCATTGCCCAATGACTGGTTGGCTTCACTGGATTCTTTTGCGGCTCCGGCGATTTGATAAGATACGCCGCGCGGAAAATCCATTTGATCTAAAGTGGGTAACAGCTGTGTCAAGATATCATTGTAGGTGTAGCCGTCTTTAGTTTCTGCATAAATACTGGCTGTCCGCTGTAAATTTAAATGGTGTATGGCGGCCGGTAAGTAGGAAATATTGTTTTCACTGAGGCTGCTTAAGGAGAGCTTTTGTTGTTGGTTATAGATGGCAATATCAGTTAAATCTTCAACCGGAAAATTAACATGTTCTTTCGATTGCATGACAATATTCATCGGATCACGATCACCGCGATACTGACCAATCACCTGTCCTGAGGTGCGTAAGGCCAAACCTGAGGCAAGTTGCTGTCGGGTGATATTATTCTTGTTGAGTAACACATCATCCGGACTCAGTGTTAATTTCGCCATACCAAGTCCCAGCGTATTCCGTACCATGCGGCTGCCTTCGGTTTGTTGAAGTTGCGTTTGAATGATTTGTACGGCATCGCGTAGTTGTCGTCGGTCATGGGCAATGACTTTCAGTTCGACCGGAGCTTCAGCAGGTGGGCCTTGTCCCAGGCGGTGTGCCACCACTTCAGCTTGTGGAAATTGCGGATTAATGAATTGACCAATCCAGCCTATTATTTCATGACTGTTTTTAACATCATCTAAAATAGCGACTATTCTGGCGACATGCGGAGAATGGGGCTTTTCCACCAGATTATAATAAAAAACCGGTCCGGAATTACCCACAAAAGTGACTGTTTTTCGGACATGGTCACGCGCAGCTATTTGTTTGGCAATGTGGCGGCTGATGCGAGTGTTTTCTTGTATGTGGTAATTTTCAGGGTATTTAATATCAATAATCAGTTGATTTCGATCTGTGTCCGGGAAAAAATCTTTTTGAACCTGAGTGAACAGGAAACCTGATAAGCCAATAAATAACATTGTTGCCAATAGGATATAGCTGCCCCGACTGACTGCGATGGTGCCGAGTTTTTCGCCCAATCGTTCTAAGGAAGATTGACGTCGCTGTAAATTGGGTTTTAAAAATAAGTGACTAAAGGCCGGCGTGACCATGATGGCGTAAATATAACTGACCGAAATCGATAAAATAATCATGGTCGGAATGGCACGGGTAAAATCAGATGAATTACCCTGAGCCAATAACATCGGCATAAAGGCTGCGATGGTGGTTCCGGTGGCAGAGCCTAAGGACATGGCCAACTGTTTCACGGAAATAACCGAGGCTTCGCCGCCACGACGGCCCTGGTCAATATAATATTGAATGTTTTCAACCATAACAATGGCATTGTCAACCAGCATGCCCAGGCCTATAACCATACCGGCAATCGCGATTTGATGCAGTACGCCGCCTCCTAAGTTAAAGATAGCCAGTGCTGAAAAGGTCACCAACGGAATTATGGTGGCCACCACTAGGCCCGGCCGAAAACCTAAAAACAAGGTCAAAATGATGGTTACAAACGCCATACCTGTTAATAAAGAGTAACCCAGTTCACGTAAGCGATCCGTGACCCGATCCGGCTGAAAAAATACTTCTTCTAGGGTAATGTCAGGGTACTCACTGGCTAAGTCTTCCACATAGGTTCTTAATTGTTCACCAAAATCGACGACATTAAGCCGGTTATTAGGCACATAAATAGCTAACGCCACAGCCCGTTCACCCTGATGCCAAAAACCACTTTGACCCACCGTTTCAGCTTCTATCCGGACATCCGCCAGACTCGACAAGGGTAATTGTTCCCCATTAAACAATTCGATGGCAGTGGCTTTAATTTCAGACAATGTTTTAAATTCGGTGTGGGCATCCAGACTGATGCGCTGACGACCCACCTGTAAGGGGTTAATAGGTTGCGCCTTGGTTTTGTTGTTTATTTGTTCGGCGATTGATTCGTGATTGATAATTTGACTGGTGACATAGTCATCTTTTAAGGTGATGTTGACTTGTTCTTCCGGCATACCGTAGAGCCTGATTTTACCCACCCCTTTGAGGCCAAACATTCGGTTTTTCAGGTCTTTGGCCGCCTGACGTAATTGCATGACGTCCGGGTTGCCGGCAATGGCATAAACCGCCAAAGCGGTATCTAACAACCGGTCTTCTACAGTGGCTTCGAGTACCCCTTCCGGAAATTCACGTTCGGCTCGATTGACGGCACGACGAACTTTATCCCAGACTAAATCTGTATCATCGATGTGCTCCAGCATTTGTACCACGACCTGGGTAAAGCCGTCTCTGACTGTTGAACGTATTTCTTCCAGTTCTTCAATTTGGGCCAATTCCTCTTCCAGCGGTTTCAGTACTTGTTGTTCAATCTTGTGGACATCAGCGCCCGGATATTGCACCAGGACGAAGCCGTGACGATAGGGAAAAAAAGGATCTTCCTGACGGTTCATGTTGCTCCAGGAAAGAATACCGAACAGAGCCAAAAGGATTGATGTGGTTAATATTAAGCGCTTTTGATGCACTAAAAGACGAACAATACTCATGGTGCTGTTTTGTTCTGGGGTGGTGTCACGGTGCTTTGGCCAGCCGTGATAATATTTAGTTTGCCTTTTTGATTACGAATGTTGACCCAGATATGATTGTCATAAAACTGCAGCACCTGAACCGAATAATGTTTGACCACACCGTTGTCGAGTGCATAGACATAAGGCTCATTAATACCATCGTCAATCACAGCACTGACCGGTAATTGATAAATATTGTCAAGAGGCTCTGGTAGAACCACTTCAATTTTTTGGCCGGCCATAAGTTGGCTGTTTGCCGGTAACTGAACCAACACTTTAAATAATTGTGAGCTGGGGTTGGCGGACCGACTGATTTCTTTGATGGTGACAGTTAATTCTTGCGTGCCGAAATTGGCGTTTAAGGTTTGATTGACGTTAAGATGACTGAGTAAATCGTTACCAATGTATAACGGGGCTTCAAACAGTTGAGAACCACTGAGTTCAATCACCGGTTGACCCGCTTGAACCTGTGTTCCGGGTTTGACCAGTATGTCGGCCACCTCACCCTTAAATGGCGCACTTAACGTGGCTTCTTTAAATTGGTTATTAGCCGCTTGTAATTGGGCCACTAAACGAACCTGCTGCGCTTTTAATTGATCTACCTGACTTTGTAATCTTTCTAATTGGTTTTGGCTGATGGCCTGAATATCCGATAATGATTGGTTGCGTTTTAATTCTGATTCAGTTTGTTTGAGGTCAACACTGTTCGCTTGTAATTGAGCTTCAATGGCATTTATTTGCGGCTCCAAACCAGGATTGTAGAGACGCAGAAGTGGCTCGCCCTGGTTAACCTGCTGACCAATTTCGACCCACTGCTCAGCCAAACGGCCACTGACCTGAAAAGCCAGCTGAGCTTGTTCAACTGCTTGGACAAAGGCACTGATTGTATGGTTTTTGTGGTATGTCTCAGGCGAAAACTCGGCGCTAATGATGTGGCTGTCATCGACGGACTGGGCGTTAGTTGAATCGTCCTGGCAGGCGGTTAAAACAGCCATAAAAGCGATCAAAAGAAAAACGACAACATATCGTTGTAGGCATTGAAAGAATCTGGCAAATAACGTCATGTTATGTGGGTTCATGGTTTTATTCCCGCCATCAGTAGTTCGACAAAGTGATTAATAAAAGTATCGTCATCGCGGTACAACGCTTCATCCCATTTTTCAAATCGACAACGTGCCACAAAATATTGATTAATTCCGGTTATAAAAGTCATGATTAAAACGGTTGGATTAATACTGGCCCGAATAAGACCCTGCTGTTGCGCACTTTCGATTAAAAAACCGGCCTGCTTAATTAACGGTTTATCCAAATCACCGCAACTGTCATCATTATCTAAATGCGCATAGCTAAAAAACCGGGCAATCAGTGGGTTTTGTTTTATAAAGTCAAAATAATTTCGAACAGACTTTTCAATTAAGGCCAGCGGGTTTTTTTCTTGTTCAAACAAGATTTCCTGGGTTTGGGCATATTGATCAAAATAATAATATTTGACCTCATCCCAGAGTTGTTCCTTACTGCCAAAATGGTGGAAGATCAGACTCTTTGTGACTTTTGATTGTGCTGCAATCATAGCAATCGAAACATGGGCAAAGCCATGTTCAGCAAATAAGGTCAGGGCTGTCGATAAAATCGCTTCTTTTCTGGTGGTTGTATTCATAAGGGCAAATTATAACCCTGACTGACCGGTCGGTCAATTTCTTTCAATGCGCATTATTGTCTCTGTGGTCTTGATAACTGGGTTATACTGACTTTTTTTGTGAGAGGCAAGAGTAATGCGTTTGAGGTATTTATGTGTTTGCTTGATGATGACCCTAATGGGGGTCGCTGATTGCGCCAGTTTTTATGTGATTCGTCATGCTGAGAAAGGACCGGGCGATGATCCCGGATTAACTGTCGAAGGCCAACAACGTGCCCAACGCATCGCTAATTTATTGTCTTTGACAGACATTGAAGCAGTCTATAGCACAAACTACCATAGAACACGTCAAACCGCAGAGTCCATTGCTCAGCTCAAGAATTTACCGGTACAACAATATGATCCTAAGGCGTTAAAGCAATTCGCTAAAAAATTACTGCTTAAAAATAGCAGTGCCGTTATTGTTGGGCACAGCAACACCACCCCTCAACTGGCTCGCTTACTATCCGGGCAGTCTGTACCAGATATGGAAGAAAAGAGTTTTAACCTGATCTATCAAGTGATCACCATCCCGGATTCGGACATGGCCCATGGGGTTGTCAATGTGTTGAATAGTGATTAAGAATGGTGTTATCAAAGCTGATGTGGTGCTATCGGTCAGCCTCAATGGGTTTGCTGATAGAAATCGGGTCGTTGCTTAGAGTGCAACAACATCGATTATAGTGAAGTTTTAATTGTCAGCGTTTTCTTTTCAGTTTTTGGATTTCGCGGCGTTCTTTTTTGGAAGGACGGCCTTCGGGTTTGGGGGTGGAGTGATATTCGAGCTTGTTGAGTAATTGTTTATCCTCACGGGATTTTTGGCTGGCTTGGGTTTCCTGGTAGAGGTTTTGAGCGACTTTGGCAGGACCGCGCTGTTCTGACAAATCCAGGACATCGACAACCCACTGAGTCTGGCCTTTTTTGATACTCACCTGATCACCCACCTCGATGGTTCTGGCAGGTTTACAGCGCTGACCATTAACTTTGATTTTGCCTTGTTCAATTTTCTTTTTAGCCAGAGAGCGGGTTTTATAAAACCGCGTCGCCCACAGCCATTTGTCTATCCTAACCATTATTCTATTTTAACATGATGCTATTCATTTATTGTCTATATGACAAGCCTCATTTATAAATCTTTTTTCGGTGGTACAAACAGGTTACCCGCCAGCAGGCCCACTGAAATGGCGACTGCCACCAGTGCCGCGCTAAATGCAGCCTGTACACCGGTGATGGTGTCTTGTGTGTACATGGCAGTGAGGGAGTTAAAGCCCATACTGCCGGGAACCAGTAAAATAATGCCGGGGATTTGCATCAATGAGGCCGGGTTGTCAGTCATCCGGGAATACAGATTACCGGCGGTGGCGATAAAGACTGCTGTGGCCAGTGAAATAAAGGGTTGATCCAGCCAAAGTTTAAACACTTGTGAACCGGTATAGGCGATGCCAATAGATAAAAAGATCCAAAACACATCCGTAATACGGGCTTTGAAAATAACTGTAAAGGCCAGAGAGGTGGTAACTATGGCGAGGTATCGAAACCATTCCGGCGTTGGTGGTGATGTGATGAAAGGTTCGTCACCAAACAGACGATGGCCAATTAAATACCCCAAAGCCAAACCAAAAGAAAGCAGAAATAAGACTGTGACAGCACCGGCCAGCCGACCACTGCCGGAGACCAGGTGGTCTGTGGATAATTCACGCATGGCAATGGTAATACCTAAGCCGGGAATGAGAACAATTAATCCGGAGAGGGCCACCAGAACATAATTAATGCCTGATGTGAAATGATGGATTAAAATGGCTAAAAAACCGACCACCATGGCAGCGAAGGGCACCACCACATGAGACAAATGAAAATATTTATCTCCGGTTCTGGCGATTGTTCCGGTAACAACACCCAGCCCAAAAGCGGATAAAACGTCCAGCCAACCGCCGGCAAATAAGGTGGAAAAACCGACCCCAACAATACCAAATGACAGCACCAACAACCAGGCGGGATAATCAGACTCCTGTTCTTTAATGTGTCGGATGGTTTCAAGTGCGGTATCAATATTTATGACATTATTATCTAAGTCGTTAATGACACTGTTTATTCTTTGCAACGTGCCTAAATTAATTTCACCAACTTTTGTTTTTACCATATAGGTGCGTTGCGCATCACCGTCACCCATACTGGCAATAATGGCGGTGGGGAAAGCCACAAACTGACCGGTAAAATTAAATTTTTCCAGAATCACTTGCATATAAGCTTCCAGTCGATGTGATGGTGTACCGGCTTCGGCGATGGCTTTGCTGATGCTGAGCAGCATACTGGCTTGTTTTTGGCGAATTTTCCGTTTTTCTGAAACCATGGCAAGATTAAGAACATTAAAACCGTCATAATAACCTGAAATTGTGACAACACCAATAAAGCCAACAGGAGATTTTGGTTTAATACTTGGTTTTACGCCAAAAACCGCTACAATTCATGCTTTATCAACATAACTTTGGTGTATGACAGTTTTTAATTTTTCAGCCGGTCCGGCGTCCTTACCCGCTGCAGTGAAGCAACAACTTAAAAATGAATTGGATGATTGGCAGGGTACCGGCACATCGGTGATGGAGGTTTCTCATCGCAGCCCTGAATTTAAAGCCTTAATGGCAGATAATGAATCTCTCCTCAGGTCATTGCTGGGTATCAGTGAAGAGTATGCTGTGTTATTGGTCCCGGGCGGAGCCCGCTTGCAATATGCCATGTTGCCGATGAATCTTTCTGCGCCGCAGCGGAAGACTGTTTATCATGTCAACGGCTACTGGGGATTCCTGGCATATCAAGAAGCGAAAAAATTTTCACAAGTAGAAACCACCACCAATCCACCCAGTACACCCTATCAGCCGCAACACAGTCTTGGTCACTATCAGGCCAGTGAAATTGATGCAACTGCTGATTACTTTCATTACACCAGCAACGAAACCTTAGAGGGTATCCAATGGCATCAATTACCCGATAGTAACGGTTTGCCTTTGTGTTGTGACATGACTTCGGATTTGATGACACGTGAAATTAATATTGATGACTACGCCATGATTTATGCCAGTGCCCAAAAAAACCTGGGAATCGCCGGTTTAACCTTGGTAATCATTCGCAAAGATTTCATTGGCAAACATCAGAATAATGTGCCGACTTTAATGGATTATGCCACTTTTGAGCAGCACCATTCGGCCTATAACACACCACCGACTTTTGTATGGTATATGATGTATTTGGTTTTGCAATGGTATCAACAACAAGGGGGCGTTCATGCACTTCAAAAAGATAACCAGGCCAAAGCCAGGAAATTGTATGATTATATTGATAACAGTGATTTTTATTCCAATCGCGTTGAAGCGGGTATTCGTTCAGAGGTGAACGTGCCTTTTTGGTTGGCCAATAATGCCCTGAATGAACAGTTTTTAACGGACAGTAGTGCGGCCGGTTTAAAAGCGTTGAAAGGTCATAAGGCGGTGGGTGGTATGCGTGCCAGTATTTATAACGCAGTGCCAATGGCCGGGGTTGAAGCGCTGATTGAATTTATGCACACATTTGAGAAACAACATGCTTAAGATCGGTCAAACCAATCTATTAACCATTCAATCCCTGCAGACATCAGGGGCACAATTAATTAATGAACAAGGACAACAGATTTTTCTGCCGGCTAAATTTGTTACTGATGATATGGCTGAGGGTGATAACATCTCAGTTTTTATTTATTTAGATAAGGATGATCAGCCGCTTGCCACCACCGAACAACCCTTGGTACAAGTTGGCGCTTGTGCATTATTAACTGTGGTGGATGTCAATAAAACCGGAGCTTTTTTGGATTGGGGGTTGCCGAAAGATTTATTACTGCCTTTTGCTGAGCAGAAACGGCGTTTACAACCGGGCAACAAACAATGTGTCTATGTCTATCTCGATAAAGCCTCTCAACGCATCACAGCCAGCAGTCGGTTAAATAAATTTTTACCGGAAATCAATGGCCCGTTTAAAGGCGGTGAAGTCGTTGAGTTGTTTTTTTGGGGTAAAAGTGAATTGGGTATGAAGGCGGTTATTAATAACCAGTATTTAGGCTTATTACACCATCAGGATGATTATAAAAGCGTGCGGGTGGGCGAGAAAAGATCCGGCTTTATTAAATCCATCAGCCCTGAAGGTAAAATTAATTTGGCCTTACATATACCGAATAAAGAACAACTGGGTGATTTGTCAGAACAGATTTATGCCGATTTAAAAGCCCATGGGGGTGAGTCATCATTAACGGACAAAAGCAGCCCCGAAGCCATTAAAGCCAAATGGCAGGTCAGTAAAGGCAGTTACAAAAAAGCCCTGGGGAAACTCTATAAACAACGGAAAATCAGTCTTTCAGATGATGTCATTAAGCTGATTGATTAATTGATTGGTTTTATCGTTTTGATACGTATCCAATGGAATATAATCAGGCCGTAAGACAATGACCAGCCGATCACAGCAATCGTTAGCCAGCTGTTTCGTGCCACTGAATAGTCTGCATAAAAGCGAGCCACAACGGCAGTCATTAACAATACCATCGACGGGTAAAATACGGCGGACGGGAAATGGCGTTTGGGCATCAGATATTTAAGCATCACCATGGATGATAAGGTTCCAATGGCACCGATGGTGATGACATGAATAAATGCCGGATGATAAGTCGTGAAAAACAAATCAGAGGCCAACAAAAGACTGCCGGCAATAAGCCACAGGTAGCCCATTGTTATACCCATCAGATCACTGCGTTGCCAACAACGCCAAAACTGCCAACGCAGCATACGAATTCCTAATAATCCGGCTAACACCAGTAATAAAAGTGCAGACAGCTTTTGGGTGGCTGAGTGATATAAAAACAATGAAGCGACTGGTGGAATGATTAAAATGGCGGCTTCAATGTGTGGCTGTACCCGGGCTTTGAGGATGTAGTTTTGTGTTTGTAGTTCGCCGGCAAAAGCCGGTGCCAACATACGCCCGGCGATAAATGACATCAGCATAATTAATAATATAATCAGGCTTTGCATAAATGCCTGTGGGCCGATGGGCCATTGTAATTGTGACAATAAAAACCAGCCCAATGGAAATAAAAATAACGCCACCAATAAGGGAGCAATGACCTTATTACGCCATTTTTTGGCCACCAAATAACGCGGCGCAATATAACGAATCACCCACAAGGCAAAAACAACGTTTAACACTTCGGCACCCATCGAACCCGGCCAGATTAAGTAAGTAATTCTGGCAGACAGCCAAACCAATATCATCAAAATCATTCGATAAAGCGGTAATTTACCGAGTGTGTAACCACTGACCAGTGCCAGCACAAAACCAAATAGCATTTCATGGGCATGGCCAGATCCAATGAGGGCATTGGCCCAGGGTGTCAGCCCCATGCGCGCTGTTTGCGATAAGACCGATAACACAATGGCAGCCACACAAGCAACAGGGAAAAACACTTCCTGGGATTTAATCAGACGGGGGTTGTTGATTTGCTTTTCAGGCATTCGGACATAGGCGGTGTGGTTTCAGTTTTGTATAATAGACTGCCTGAATTGTGTTTTCCATCAATGATCACTCATCGCTATGTCTAAATCCCACAATCTTGATACCCGTCAAATGATGATGGTCAATCGAAGTTTGCCATGAATCGGCCACCCTGGGCACAATGGATTTACTGGCTGATTGCATTGACGGCTCTGGCAGTGGGATTAATCGGCGTGGTGGTGCCGTTATTACCGACTACGCCGTTTCTTATTGTGGCTTTGTGGGCGGCCAGTCGGTGTTCGCCACGGCTGGCACAGTGGCTAGAAAACCACCCCAGAATTGGCACAGTTTTACGTAACTGGCGGGAACATCGAGCCATTCCAGTCACTGGAAAAGTACTGGCTTGTTTAATGATGAGCATTAGTTTTGCTGTGATTTGGTACCAAGGGGCATCGGCCACGGTGCTGATTATTGTTTTTTTCACAATCACCCTCTTGATGGCTTACATTCTGAGCAAGCCATCAAGATAGTGTCAATTATCTTATTTCGGTTCTAACCGAATGGCACCGTCTAAACGAATGACTGAACCGTTCAAATAAGTGTTTTCAATAATATGGGCGGCTGTGTGGGCAAATTCAGCCGGGGTGCCCAAACGTTTTGGGAAGGGCACAGATTCGCCCAGGGCTTTTTTTATGTCATCGGGCATACCTGAGACCATGGGTGTCATAAATACGCCCGGAGCAATGGTCATGACGCGGATACCAAAACGGGTAAATTCACGAGCCATCGGTAAGGTCATACCCACAATGCCGCCTTTGGAGGCTGAATAGGCAGCCTGGCCGATCTGGCCTTCATAAGCAGCCACCGAAGCAGTGTTGATAATGACACCGCGTTGATTGTCTTCATCGCCTTGATTGTTTTGCATGAGTTGGGCGGCGGCTTTGGAAACATTAAAGCTACCGACTAAATTGATTTGAATGGCTTTATTGAAATAATCCAAAGCCATCGGCGCCTCACGGCCCAGGACGCGACCGGCAGATAATACGCCGGCACAATTGATGACCACATTGAGGCCATTCATATTGTCTTGCGCTTGCTGGCAAGCCGCTTCAATGGCTTTTTCATTGCTGACATCCGCAGCCACAAAAAAGGCTCGTTGCGGATGTAATTGTTGTTGTTGTGATTGGCCGACCTCTTCATTAATGTCAATTAATGTGACTTGTCCGCCACCTTCTATAATGTATTGAGCGCAGGCCAGTCCCAGACCGGATGCGCCACCTGTTATCAGGGCTTTGACTTCATTTAATTTCATAATATTTAGTTTTTTAGTGTTGGTTTAAAGGTCGCATCAAATAGCATAAACAATCCAGACGTATGGCCTCGGGGCTGAGTGTAATCATGGCCGGCATTACCGATTGGTTGAGGCGTAATTGCTGGTCATCGATACGAAAATATTGCGCTGTTATGTCATGATCCATGGCATCAGTGACGATAAGGGGCATGGGTGTCTGGTCTGAATGTAAACGGCCAAACTGTGTACCTGCGTCCAGTTGATGAAAATTATGATAATCCAAATCATCGGGAATTTCAAAGTCAACAGGTTCTGTTGTTTCACCATGAATGCCAATGGTTATTTCTTTTTTTAGTTTAACTACGGCAAATATGTTCATGACTTCCTGGTGTTCTCTGACACCGGGAATTCGATTTAAATCGGTGAGCTGGCACAGGTTTTCCAAAAAGGTAATGGTTTGTTCAATGCCATCAGCGGTGCCGCTCATACCACATTCTATGGTGATGGCCGGGCAAAATTCGGCAAATGCGCCGGACTGAATACCATCGGGACTGGTGATATGAATAATAGTTTGTGAAAATAATGAAGCTAAATTAATGTGTTCTTTTTTGATGGCGTTAACACCGGCATAATGGGGATTTCGTCCGGTATTATTATGTATATCTACACTGGCTAAGGGCGCTTGTTGTTGGACAAATCGAGTTATCTCTGCCATTTTCTTGGCCACCGGGTGGTGTTTGGGTTTTATTCCCGGCCAGCACCGATTAAAGTCAACACCCTCTTCTAATTGACGCACATTGTTTTTAGCGGCCTGGACGTTACCAAACAAAACAATCAATGTTCTGGGTAGTTTCGGCAGGTGCTGTTTCAGAAATACCCGTAAGGCATCCCAGCCGGTGGTTTCATTACCATGTTGTAGTATTGAAATAAATATGGGTCGTTTTATGTGACCTTTTAATTGCACCAGGGTCAGATCATTCACAAATTGATGAAGTTGGTTGGCTTGGGCATCTAAAATTCCATCGGGCAATTCTGACAGCATTTGGGGCATGAAGTTTATAATCACATTAAGAGAATCGGATAAGGTACAACTTCGGTGAAAAAATTGGAACCCCTTGCTTGATTTTTTTTGCTTTCGGACCCAAAATCTATGGGGATTTTTTTAGCATAGATTAATATCATGATTGAATGTTCTCACCTCAGTAAAGACTTCGGCGATGTTAAGGCTGTGGATGACTTGAGCTTTACCGCCCAAAAAGGTCAGGTATTGGGATTTTTAGGTCCTAATGGTGCCGGCAAATCTACCACCATGAAGATGATTACCGGATTTTTACCACCCACCCATGGCGATATTAAAGTGTGTGGTATCAACCTGGCTGAAGATCCATTGGCGGTAAAAAATAAAATTGGATATTTGCCTGAAGGTGCACCCAGTTATCATGAAATGAAAGTGGGGCCTTTCTTGCATTTTATCGCCCGGATGCGCAATATTCCTTCAGCACAACAGCAAGCTGCTGTTGATTCAGTGGTGGCAAGACTCAACCTGAATCATGTTTATTATCAAAAAATTGACACCTTATCTAAAGGTTTCAAACGTCGGGTGGGTTTAGCGCAAGCCATAATCCATGACCCTGAAGTGTTGATCATGGATGAGCCCACCGATGGCTTAGACCCCAACCAAAAACACCAGGTGCGTGAATTAATCACCACCATGTCAAAGAATAAAACCATCATTTTATCGACCCATATACTGGAAGAGGTCCATGCGGTCTGTGATCGTGCCATTATTATCGCCAAAGGGGCTATTGTCGCTGATAATACGCCGACAGAAATGGAAAGTATGTCGCGTTACCACCATGCGGTTAGTTTTGTGGCAGACTTAGATACAATATTACTAAACAAAATCAAAGACTTAGACTGTGTGCGCGATGTCACATACAATGCCAGGCTGAAAGAGACCACGGTTTTCCCGGCACAAGGGTTGTTTATTTTTGACGAAGTCAGTGGTTTGCTGAAGCAACAAGGCATACAGGTAACAAGTCTTAAAATGGAGGCCGGCCGATTGGACGAGGTGTTTAGAAACATCACCCAGCCGGCTCACAATCAGGAGGAGAAACGATGAATCACATCAGTGCCATTTTTCGCAGAGAATTACAGAGTTACTTCGCCACACCCATTGCCTATGTTTTTATCGTGATTTTTTTGGTGATGAGTGGGGTGTTTGCTTTTTATTTTGGTAGTTTATATGAACGTGGACAAGCCGATTTATTACCTTTCTTTAATTATCATCCATGGTTGTATTTGTTTTTGGTGCCGGCGGTGGCGATGCGCATCTGGTCTGAAGAGCGAAACCGTGGCAATATTGAATTGCTGATGACTTTACCGGTCAAGCGGTTAACCTGGGTCATCGGGAAATTTTTAGCTGCCTGGTTTTTTGTTGGTCTGGCGCTGGCTTTAACCTTTCCAATTGTGATATCTATTAACTTTTTAGGTGATCCTGATAATGGTGTTATTTTCGCCAGCTACTTAGGGTCTTTTTTACTGGCCGGTGCTTTTCTGGCCATTGGCAGTTGTTTGTCTGCTGCCACTAAAAACCAGGTGATTGCCTTCATTTTGACCGTGGTTATTTGTTTTATGTTCTTATTATCCGGGTTTCCCATGGTGTTGGCGTTTTTCAAACTGTTTTTACCGCAGTTTATGGTGGATGTTGTGGCTTCCACCAGTTTCCTAAGTCACTATACTTCGATAACGAAGGGGGTTTTGGATTTGGGTGATTTGGGTTATTTTGCCATAACCATATGTGTTTGGTTGTATGCCACTGTGTTGGTGGTTGAAATGAAAAAAGGAGACTGATTATGAAAAGAACCGGACATCGATTACAACTGATTGTGTTGGCTGTTATTTTCTTATTGTCGTCAGTTATTATTAGTGAGAGTGGTATTTTTTCACGCTTACGACTTGATTTGACCGAAAATAATATGTTTACCCTGAGCCAGGGCAGCCAAAACATTATAAATAACATTGAAGAACAAGTTCATCTACGCTTATTCTTTTCTGAACAAGCGGCTCAAGATTTGCCGATGTTACGAACCTATTTTCAACGTGTGAAAGATTTTTTGGAAGAACTATCCCGCTTTGGCGGAGAGAAATTGAAATTAAGCATCATTGATCCGGTGTCTTTTTCTGAGGAAGAAGATCAGGCCTCTCAATTTGGTTTGCAGGCTTTGCCGGTGGGCGAGGGGGGTGAAAATGTCTTTTTTGGCATTGCGGCAACCAATGCCATGGACAATGTGGCGGTCATGCAATTTTTACAGCCTGAGCGTGAACCCTATCTCGAATATGATTTGGCGGAATTGATTTATAATCTTAATCATCCCCAAAAACCAATCATTGGCGTGATGACCGCTGAGCCTATGCTGGCCAGGGAGTCATCTACACCGGGTATGCCGACTCAAGAACAAATTGTATTCACGCAACTAAAAGACATGTACAACGTCCGGTCTTTGGCATTGGAACAACCGGATTTAAGTGTCATTGATTTGCTGGTTTTGGTCCATCCACAGGATTTACCGGAAGAAACACTGTTTGCCATTGATCAGTATGTGATGGCAGGTGGCCGTTTATTGGCTTTTGTTGATCCGCTCAACCAAACCCAGGAAGTGCCCAGTGACCCACAAAATCCAATGGCACAGTTTCAAGCCAACCGTTCGTCAGATTTAGCCCTTTTGTTTCAAGCCTGGGGTGTTGATTACGATCCAACCCAGGTTATTTTAGATAACCCTTCTGCTTTGAGTATCCAGTCGCCTCAGGGTCAGACCATTCGACATCTCGGAATCAATGCCTGGGGTGAAGATAATCTCAGTGATGATGTGGTTAATTTTGAATTGTCTAAGGTGCACACAGCACTGGCGGGTTATTTCAAAGCAGAAGATGGGCGTTTAACGCCGTTAATAACCAGTAACAGCGATTCCATGTCGGCTAAAACAGATCCCTTTGGGATGTTGTTTAATCCGTCGGCTTTGTTTCAGCAATATCAGGCCGATGACAACAGTTTTGTGATTGCGGCTCGATTAAATGGCCCCATTAATTCTGCTTTCTCCGAAGGTTTTAATGGCACCGACGCACAAGACCTGAAGACACAGCAGGCAGATCCGCGGATTGTTTTGGTGGCTGATGTGGATATGTTGTATGATCGTCTGTGGGTTCAGTCGCAAAATTTTTTCGGGCGGCAGGTTTTCTCACCTTTTGCTGATAATGGGTATTTTGTGAATAACCTGTCAGATAACTTGTCCGGCAGTGAGGATTTAATCAAAGTGCGGGCACGTGGCTCCTCTCATCGACCATTTGATAAAGTGTTGGCTATTCAGCGTGCCAGTGAAACAAAGTACCGAGAAACAGAAAACCAATTGCGGCAACAATTGAGAGAAACTGAAACCAAGCTTAATGAGCTGCAACAAGCCAAAGGCTCGGAAAGTCAGTTGATTTTAAGTGATGAACAGCAACGTGAAATTGAACGATTTAAACAACGCAAACTTGAGGTTCGAAAGAGCTTGCGGGAAGTCAAAAGAAATTTAAATAAAGACATTGAAGCATTGGGTAATCGCATTAAGTTTATTAATATTGCGCTCATTCCTATCGTGATCACTGTGGTGATCATATTATTTTCTGCATTTCGCAGCCGACGTAGGGAGTATAAAAAATGACAACAAGTAAAACGCTGGTGGGATTGTTGATTTTGGCCGCGGGTTTGGTTTTTTATTTGTATCAAAGTGATGCTAAAGATTCGGAAAATAAACCCTTTATTGCCGCCCTCAGCGACAATGACGCTGCCATTAATAACTTGAGTCGGGTCGTGGTCACTCAAGACGGGCAGCAGTATGATATGCGTGAAAGCCCAACCGGATGGCATTTAAACGAGGGTTTTTATGTTCGCATGGATTCTCTGTTTCAGTGGGCCCAGGCTTTAAAAAGTGCTCGATTGATAGAAGCAAAAACCGCCAACCCGAATAATTTTTCAGCCTTGTCGTTAACAGAAGATGACTTACGCGTTCGTTTGTACCAAGATCAGGAGGTTTTGGCCGATGTTATTTTAGGTCAATCCAGCAGTACGCCCGGAGCCCGATTTGTGCGCTATGCAGGTGATAAGCAATCCTGGTTGGCTTCCGGACTCAATGAATTAAATTCGTCAAAAGAGGTGTGGCAGTTATCCCTGATTTTTGATGTGCCGGATACGCAAGTTCAAGCCATTGAGTGGACAGCAGAAAGCACATTGAATTTAATTAAAGAGAGTGAAACCGGCCAATGGCAACTAGCCGGTGATCAAACCGGTCAACAAGCTTTAGACCAGGAAAAAATAACAACCCTGGCGGGCAGTTTGTCCGGGTTTAGAATTCAGGACGCTCGTCATAAGGATTCAGATAATGAACAACCCCACACAACATTTGTATTTGGATTAGAGAAAGGACGTAGAATCACGCTGGCGATCTTTGGCAAGCAGGCGGAAACTTATGTAAAAGTGACCGACAGTCAGCAACCTGAGCGTTACCTGGGATGGCAATTTACAGTACCTGAATATAAATTAAGCACATTAAATATTTCTCAGTCATCTGTTATAAATCCCTCGCCAGAGGCTGCTGCAGGTACTGAAACTAAGAGCAAACCACTTGAAAATCAAGATTCAGAGTCATGAGTCGGGGTGCCAACCAATATTTAATACTGGCTGCTTTCTATGGGCTCACAGCTGTGATTTTAGGTGCTTTGGGACAACATGCTTTCGGTCTTGAGAGTGGTACTCAATCCTATGTCTTATTTCAGCATGCCTTTTTTTATCAGCTCATTCATGCCTTGTTACTCATCTGGGTAGCCTCGCAATTACATAGTGGTTTTTGGTTACAGGCCGCAGCTGTGGCGCTTAGTTTGGGTGTTTTGTTATTTTGTGGTGGTTTATATTTATTGGTGTTCTGGGGCAAAACGCCCTTGTCGTTGGTAACGCCATTCGGTGGCAGTTTACTCATTTTAGGATGGCTTAATGTGGTCATTCATGGTTTTCAACAACTTTTAAAGCCAAAAAAGTAGGTGATACAAATATCACATGGCGGTTAATTTTGTTAATAAATTATTAAATTTTTTATCATCCCGATAAATTTAAGTCGGTATTTGGGTAATCAGTCACATTTATATCTGTATATCGGATTAGACTTAAACTCTCATAACTGAGAATGCTACCATGAAAGATCATCGTCACAGTCGCCGTCAATTAATGGCCGGTATATCCACCGCCGGATTATTAACTGTTTTACCGTTTGCCCCACTGACTGCCGCAAACAATCAAATTCCATTTAAACCCGCAAAAAAACAAAACTCACCAGGTAAAGCCGCGTCGCTTCCTGGTCAGACTTTTGCCCATATGGTATTAAGTCGTTTAGGTTACGGTGTGACGCCCGGTGTCATGGATGAGGCCTACTTTCTGGGATTGGGTGCTGATAATGCATCTCGTTTGAGTCAATTTGTTAATCAGCAATTGGCCGGTGGTAATGACGTCGATGTCAATCAACGCATTAATCAAGCGGGCAACTACGAAACTTTAAATAAAACATTAAATGCTTTGTGGGTTGATTATCATATTGATGAAAATAATCAAACCAGTTCCAGCCAGCCGGTAAGCGAGCATATGCGCTTAAAGTTCTTACGCTCGACTTATACACTGTTTCCATTGCGGGAACGTATTGCTGAATTCTGGCACAACCATTTTAGTATCTATGGCTATGATTATTATGCCCGATCTGTGTGGAGCAGCTGGGATCGAGATGTGATTCGTACCCATATGCTGGGAAATTTTAAGGACTTTTTAATCGATACGGCTCGGCATCCGGCAATGCTTTATTATCTGGACAATTACAACAATTCACGATCTGAGCCCAATGAAAACTATGGTCGTGAGATGATTGAATTGCATACCCTGGGTGTTGAAAATTACTATGGATTATCACAACCCAGTGAAGTACCGAAAATTCTTGTTAATGAATCAGGTGGTGCATGGCCAAATGACGGCATGATTCAAGAATTTTATGTGGATAATGATGTTTATGAAACGGCCCGTTGTTTAACCGGTTGGCGTGTCAATGATTCGAGTTCATTGGGCGATACCGGTGAATTCTACTATGATAATGGACGTCATGATAATTTCGCAAAATCTGTGTTGACCGGTGGTTTTCAGAACTTTAGTGCCAATCAGGGAGAAACGGATGGCTATGAGGTTATGGAAATGTTGGCATATCACCCTGGCACCGCCAAGCACATTGCCGGTAAATTAGCCCGGGCCTTTATCAGTGACCAACCGCCACAACAAGTCATTGATGATGTTGCCACAGTGTTTTATGACAACCGCACTGCATCGAATCAGTTGGAGTTGGTGTTTAAGGCCTTGTTTAATCACGCTGCTTTTAGTGATTCTCAATATTGGCAGAGCAAAGTCAAAAGGCCTTTTGAAGTGGTGGTCTCTGCAATGCGGGCGTGTGACGCTGATTTTACCATTCATCCAGATGATGGTGACAGTAACAGCTTTGTTTATCGCATGGATGATACCGGCCATTTCCCCTATGAATGGCGGCCACCGAATGGTTTTCCCACAGATTCTGCTTTTTGGTTAAATTCGACCGCATTGGTACATACCTGGAAAACTGTGGATTGGTTAATTGATCATAACAGTACTTCCAGCACCTCAAATCCATTGTTGCCTGTTGTTCCTTATGCAGTCCAGCATTTTCAGGCTTTGCCTCAATCTGAATTAACACCGGATAACTTATTAACATTCTGGATGTCGAGGATTTTTGATCAAACACCTGCAGGTGGTTGGGCCGGTGATCCGGTCTTTGAGTCAATAATGACTTTCTTTTTAACCCGACCTGAAGACCAGTCTTATCCGCAATGGCCTCGAAATAATGATATACCGATGGAAGATTTGGCTGATAACAATTGGCCTTATTATTGGCATGAACGGCTACGCGGTGCAGTTAAGCTGATGTTGGCTTCACCTTATTTTATGCAACGGTAGGAGAATTAAATGAGTAACATGAATCGACGAATGTTTTTAAAATCTTCTGCTTTAATGGCTGGTTTGTCCGGTGTCAAAATCAGCCGTGCCAACAGTTTGATGTCCAGCACTCAGCCCATTGTTATTGACTTGTTTATGCGGGGTGGTATGGATGGGCTCAATCTGGTACCGCCTTTTTCAGGACCGAATCGGACCGAGTATGAAATCCTGCGACCTGATTTACAAGTGCCGTTAACCGGTAGCAATCAAATTCTGGATTTAGGTGAGGCATTTGGATTTCATCCTGCAGCCACCGGGTTTCGGGATTTATATCTCAGTGGTGATTTAGCCATTATTCATGGCACCGGTTTGCCCAAGCCGCTGGTGACGCGCAGTCATTTTGATGCCACCAAAGTAACGGAGTTAGGAACACCCAGCAGCACCTTAACCGCAGATGGCTGGCTGACCAGACATTTACAAAGTTCGCCACAAGTTACGGGTGCTGAAGTGATTCCGGTGTTGGTGTCAAGTGGATCAAAACCAGCCAGTCTTCAAGAATATTTCAATGCTTTAACCGTTGATCAAGTCAGTGATTACCACCCCAATCCCGGTCGCTACGAGGATCAGCATGTGGCTGCCATCAGTGGAATGTATGCTGGATCTACATCCATGGATCAAGCCGTTCATGGCGCCATGGATACTTTGCAAATTTTACATCAACTGGATTTAGATAATTACCAGCCAGGCGGTGGTGCCGTTTATCCAAATACAAGTTTTGGTGATCAACTCCAGCTGATTGCTCAACTTATCAAAGAGGATTTAAATATTAATGTCGCCACAGCAGAGCTGGGAGGCTGGGACACACACAATGGTCAAGGCGATGGAGGCGGTGGATTTTATGCTGATCGGGTGGCAGATTTGTCGAATGCCGTGACTGCAATGTGGCAAGATTTAAATGCCACGGGTCTTGGTCAGCAAGTGACCATTGTTATTCACAGTGAATTTGGTCGTCGCGCCAAACAAAACGGGGAAGGCAATAGTGGTACCGATCATGGCTCAGGTAATGTCATGTTGGTCATCGGTGGTCGTGTCAATGGCGGACAAATGTATGGCCAGTTTGCCGGTTTAAATAATCAACAGTTATTTGAAGGTGAAGATGTTTCACCGGAAGTCGATTATCGACAGGTTTTGGCTACAATTGTTAAAGAAGTGCTTGGAAATCCACATATAGATCAGGTCTTTCCCGGTTATACAGGTCATCAGTCTATGAACTTTGTGTCCTCTGATTTAATTTTCAAAAGTGGTTTTGATTAAGCGCTCAGGAAAGCTGCTGAGCCGGTCAGGCCAGGTAAATTGAGTCCCAAGATTAATTCTTTTTGAAGGGCGTTAATAATTGCTGCAATTGTTTTGGAGAGTGCCAATCGGGCCCACAAACAAAGCGCGGTATTTGCCAGGGATTGGTATGCTTTGTCACGGCTTTGGCTTCACAGGTAAAGGCCGCTTTAATGCCCGCGCTGGCACCTTGGTTTGGCAAATAGTCCTGAACAAGGTAAGGGTTCGTTTGTCCCCATGGATAACAAAATAATTGGCTGTGACCACCCGTTAAACGATCAATTTCCAGTTTTGCCTGAATTATTTGCAGGTCTGCCCCGGCAGCTGTAGTAATGTGGGTAAAAAAGGCTTCTTCAGCGGCATAAATATCCGGGTGTCTATGATCCCAGGAATGGTTTTCAATGGACATTAATGCGGAGTTATTCGCCTCTTGCCACCAATCATGATTGAGCAGTGACTGACCTTGCAATGATTTGTTTGCGATGGCTTTTCGGGCTTTGGCATCGGCAATAACAAAAGCGGTCAGATGGGCGTGGGGTTGTTGCTCAATCCCGACCTCGTCCTGAAAATCTTTTAACAGATTAAACAGGCTCTTCTGGGGACCGAATTGTAAGTATTCACCATCGTTGAAATCCTGATCTAAGCCATCATCACAACTTAAAGCAACGTAGGGCGTATCATTATTAGGAAGTTCGTTAAGGCCTAATACCCAGTCAACCAATTGATGTAATGATAGGATTTGGAACCCCAGGTGATGTAGCGTATATAAATCACTTTGAAAAGCAATGCGGTCATTGCTTTGGTAACTGTTACCCGTGATATTGCCGGCATGGTAAGTCAGTACCGGCACTTGCTGAGATGGCATCGTATTAATCTAAAAACTCTTTTTTAACCTTGGCAAAAGCATTGAGTGCCAAATCCAAATCATTTTGAGAGTGGGCGGCTGATATTTGCAAACGAATGCGCGCTTCGCCTTTGGGCACCACCGGGAAACTAAAGCCAATACAATAGACACCCAATTCTAATAAACGGTCAGCCATATCGGAGGCCAGCCGGGCATCACCCAGCATAATTGGCGTGATGGGATGACCATCACCGGCGACTGTGAATCCCAACTCTGTCACTTTACGTCTGAAGTATTCCGTGTTGGTTTGTAATTTTTGAATCAATTCCTGAGAGTTATTAATTAAGTCCAGCACCTGAATGCTGGCCATAACCAGGGGTGGTGGCAGGGTATTGGAAAACAAATAGGGCCTTGAACGTTGTCGTAATAATTCAACCACTTCTTTTTTACCGGTGGTAAAACCACCCGATGCGCCGCCCAGGGCTTTACCCAATGTGGAGGTAAAAATGTCTATTTTGTCCATCACCCCTTCTAATTCAGCTGAACCGCGACCGGTTCGACCGACAAAGCCGGTGGCATGGGAATCATCCACCACCACCATGGCATTATATTTTTCAGCCAAGTCAGTAATTTTTTTCAATGGTGCAATGGTGCCATCCATCGAGAACACCCCGTCAGTGACGATTAAACGCCGTTCGCAATCTTGCGTTTTCTTTAAAATGTCTTCTAAAGCATTCATGTCACAATTTGGATAGCGATGACGTTGGGCTTTGCATAATCGAATTCCATCAATGATAGATGCGTGATTCAGCTGATCACTGATGACCGCGTCTTTATCATCTAAAATGGTCTCAAACAAACCACCATTGGCATCAAAGCATGAGGTATACAAAATCGTGTCTTCCGTACCAAAAAATTCACTGATTTTGGCTTCTAATTCTTTATGAATATCCTGGGTGCCACAAATAAACCGCACCGAGGCCATTCCAAAACCATGGCTGTCTAAAGCCTTTTTAGCTGCCTGAATGATGGCCGGATGATCAGCTAACCCCAGATAATTGTTGGCGCAAAAATTAAGGACTTTTTGGCCATCAGGTAATTCAATATGTGCTGACTGTGGACTGACGATGACGCGTTCTTTTTTATATAATCCATCAGCTTTAATTTGATCGATAACTTTTTGATAATCTTGCATATTAACTCCAGCTGCAAACAACTTTGCCACATTGACCCGAGGCCATTAAGTCAAAGCCATGTTGAAAGTCGTCAATTGATATTTCGTGAGTAAGGACGTTTTGTAAGGGGAATCCGGATAGTAACATTTGGGTCATTTTATACCAGGTTTCGTACATTTTTCGACCGGTGACACCTTTAACAGAGAGGCCTTTAAATATAATGTTATCCCAATTTATCTGGGTTTCGTCAGGCAACATGCCGAGCAGGGTCACTTTACCACCGTTATACATGTTACGAAGCATGTCGTTAAAGGCCTGCGGATTTCCGGACATTTCCATACCCAAATCAAAACCGGTGATACGGGCATCCTGCATAATGTCATCCAGATTTTCCCGGGTCACATTGACGGTTTTTGTGGCGCCCATTTCTTTTGCCAGGTTCAGTCGATAATCATTAACATCGGTCACAATGACATTTCGGGCACCCACATGATTACAGATTCCAGTGGCTATAATGCCGATGGGGCCGGCGCCGGTAATCAAAACATCTTCACCCACCATGTCATACTCCAAAGCACAGTGAGCAGCGTTTCCAAAAGGGTCGAAAAAAGCCGCCAGACTGGATGGGATGGCATCGGGAACCGGCCAAAGGTTTTGTACCGGCATGGCGACATATTCAGCAAATGCACCGTCACGGTTAACCCCGATTCCCCGGGTGTTTGGGCATAAATGTTGTGTGCCGGCACGGCAGTTTCGGCAAACCCCACAAACGATATGGCCTTCGGCGCTGACCCGCTGGCCAATTTCGTAGCCTTTTACTTCAACTCCCATATCGACAATATGCCCGACAAATTCATGGCCTATGACCAGTGGTGTTTTAATGTTCTTTGCAGACCACTTGTCCCAGTTGTATATATGTAAATCAGTGCCGCAAATGGCTGTTTTTTCGACTTTTATCAGTACATCATTGTGACCAATGTCAGGTTTTGGCACATCCTGCATCCAAATACCTTTTTCGGGTGATTTTTTAACCAATGCTTTCATAAATGTCACCGTGCGTGAATATGTGTGAGTTGAGTTACTGCCTGATTTCAGGCGGCCCCATTATAAACTATATTGAAATTATTTTTGTTGGGAAAAGAATAAAGCGACCTAATCATAGACCGCTTTATTCAATGTTGATGTTTGGGTATTAAGCTTTGTTTGTTGACGTGATTTCTTCTTGCCGTAAATCTTTACGCAAAATTTTACCGACATTGGTTTTGGGTAATTCATCCCTGAATTCAATGATTTTCGGGATTTTATAACCGGTCAGGTTTTTTCGGCAATGGGCAATGACGTCTTCTGCTGTAAAATCCTTGTTGTTGGTGACAACAAATAATTTTATTTTCTCACCGGATCGCTCATCCGGAATTCCGATGGCCGCTGCTTCAACAATATAAGGGTGTAAGGTGGCTGCATCTTCAATCTCATTGGGGTAGACATTAAAACCTGAGACTAAAATCATGTCCTTTTTGCGATCAACAATCTTAAAATATCCGTCTTCAGTCATGATGGCGATATCACCGGTTTTCAACCAACCGTCAACAAATGTGGCGGCCGTTTCTTTCGGGCGATTTAAGTAACCCTGACTAACCTGGGGGCCTTTAATACAGAGTTCGCCGGGCTCTCCAACCGGCAAAGGTTGGTTATTATCATCACGTATCTGACATAAGGTGGATGGAATGGGTAGGCCAATGGTGCCGTTATAGTTGTCTAATGGTATGGGGTTGATACAAGCGGCAGGTGATGTTTCAGTGAGTCCGTAGGCCTCTGCCAACGTTACTCCGGTGACTTTTTTCCAGGCTTCTGCGGTACTTTTTTGAACAGCCATACCACCACCGAGGGCAAACTTAAACCTGGAAAAGTCCAAGTCTTCAAATCCAGGGGTGTTCAGTAGGCCGTTAAACAATGTATTGACACCGGTCATGACGGTAAATTTATGTTGACCAAGTTCTTTCACAAACCCGGCCATATCGCGGGGATTGGTGATTAAAACATTTTTAGCGCCATAATATGAAAAAGTCAGCATATTCGCTGTCAAAGCAAAAATATGATAAAGCGGTAAAGCCGTGATGGCCAGTTCCTGTTGTTCAGAACTCAGTTCACTGCCTATCCATAATTTTACCTGTATAACATTCGAAACCATGTTGCGGTTGGTTAAAATGGCACCCTTTGAGACGCCTGTGGTACCACCTGTGTATTGTAAAAAAGCAATGTCATCTAAAGATCGTTTAACTTTGATCAGTTCCTGTTTTTGACCGGCTTGTAACACGTCTTTAAACTTTTTGGCTTGGGGTAAATCAAATGCAGGCACCATTTTTTTGACACGTTTGATTACAAAGTCCATGATTCTGCCCTTTAATCCACCCACCATTTCACCAATGGTGGTTGTGACCACTTGTTGGACACCGGTTTCATCAATCACTTCAGCCAGCGATGCCGCAGTATTTTCAATAATCAGAATTCCCTTGGCTTCAGAATCATTGAGTTGGTGCTTTAATTCACGCGGTGTGTATAAAGGGTTTATGTTGGTGGCAATCATACCGGCCCTGAGAATTCCGAGCACCGCTATCGGGTACTGTAAAACATTGGGCATCATGATGGCGATCACATCACCGGTTTCAAAATGTTGTTGAAGATAGGCCGCATATTGCTGTGAGTACAGATCCAGCTCAGCATAGCTAATGCTCTGGCCAAAATTAACAAATGAGGTCTGTTGGGCATACTTTTGGCAGGCTGTTACCATCATATCTGCCACATTTTGGTAAGGTAATTCTCCGATTTCAGCCGGAATGCCCGGTTTGTAATGATCAAGCCAAGGTTTATCTAATTTCATATTGTCCCATTGTGCAAAAGTCTTGTTGATATCATTTCTACGAATGATTCTCTCAATAATGATTCCCGGATGGCTGTGAAATCAGCGTCTTGAATCATTTGTTAACTGATCATCAATAGTAAATGTTTTTATGACAATTTTCTACTAATTTGATAGACTTTAAGTTTACCGACCTGACACAGCCCTATGCCGACAGATTTGTTGATTCACGCACCACAACCGCACACCATTGGTGTCCTGGTCTTAACGTTGGTGGCTTTGGTCCTCTTCACCCGTGAAAACATTAGTCTGGAGACTTCCAGCTTTTTCGTGTTGTGCATGTTGGTCATCGGTTTTCAGATTTTCCCCTATGTGAAGAGTGACGGTGAGGTCTTCCCGGTAAGTTCATTTTTCCTTGGTTTTGGTAATGAGGCGCTGGTGGCTGTGTGTGCTTTAATGATTGCCGGTCAAGCCCTGGTGCGAACAGGCGCGACAGAACCGGTGGGCCGATTTTTGGCAAAAATGTGGGGTTACAGTCCTTCCTTGTCTTTATTAATGACACTCGTTGTGGGTGCTGTTCTCAGTGCTTTTATTAACAATACCCCGATTGTGGTTTTATTATTGCCGGTGTTGATTAATGTCTCATTAAAAACGGGTCAGTCGCCCTCGGGGACACTGATGCCAATGGGATTGGCAACGCTATTGGGCGGTATGTCGACCACCATCGGTACATCCACTAACTTGTTGGTGGTGCAAGTTGCTGAAGATTTGGGTGTGCCTAAATTTGATATGTTCGATTTTGCCTTACCGGTGATTATCGCCAGTGGTTTGGCGATTGTCTATTTATGGTTGGTGGCGCCATTAATTATTCCTGAGCGATTACCGCCCTTACGTGATACCTCTCCTCGGGTTTTTACCGCTGAATTAAAAATTAACGAAGGCAGTTATGCCGACGGTAAAACCCTGGCTAAAATACGCGATAAACTGGATGGTAAAATTTCAATCTCACGAATTGTAAGGGGGGATAATTTATCAATAGCCACCTTACCTGATGTGGTGATTCATGCAGATGATCGATTGCTGGTCACTGACACCCCGGATAATTTACGCGAATACGAGGTGGAATTGGGTGCCTCTCTCTATACCGGCAGAAAACAGGTGGGTGAAAGCAATCCTTTGTCTGCTGGAGACCAATCGATTGCTGAATTGGTTATTACCTCAGGTTCCCTGTTAGATCGGGTTAGGGTGGGTGATGCCCGGTTAGAAAGTAAATTTGGCTTAACTCTATTGGCGATTCATTCTCAGGGTAAGGAAACCTCAGCATTATCCAAAGGCGTGAATGATCGGGTCATTCACCAAGGTGACGTGTTGTTGGTGCAAGGAAATAATGAAGCCATCAGAGCCGTCAAAAAATCTGGTTCACTGTTATTATTAGATGGTGGCGAAGAGTTACCACACACAGAAAAAGCACCCTTGGCACTGGCGGTGATGGCAGTGGTTGTGGCATTAGCGGCACTCAATATCGCATCGATTGCAGTCAGTGCCACTGTGGGTTGTTTTGTGTTAATCGCCACCGGTTGCCTCAGATGGCATGATGCCACCCGTGCTTTAAGTGTTCAAGTGGTGTTAATTATTGTGGCTTCACTGGCTTTGGGTTCAGCGTTAATGGCGACCGGAGGTGCTGACTTTTTGGCCAATGTCTTTGTGGTGACTACCCACGCTCTGGCACCGGGTATGGTATTGGGGATATTGATGCTGGTGATGGCCGTGTTAACCAATGTGGTGTCCAATAATGCCACGGCCGTTATTGGTACACCCATTGCGGTCAGTATTGCGCAACGTATGGGAATGCCGGTAGAGCCTTTTGTGTTGGCAGTTTTATTTGGTGCTAATTTAAGTTATGTCACGCCGATGGCCTATAAAACGAATCTGTTGGTGATGAATGCGGGTGGCTATAAATTTAATGATTTTGTGCGGGTGGGGCTACCATTGGCGTTTATTATGTGGCTGTCGTTAACCGGTTTGTTAACGTGGATTTATCAACTTTATTGAATGGATAATGTATGGGTGAACAAAACATAACGCGGGGAGATGATCACGAAGCCAAGCGCTTATTCACACGGGCTGTTCTGAATGATTTGCGGGCCTTAGAGTTGATGATTGATGAAGGGCTGATTGAATCAGGTGCCCGACGAATTGGTGCAGAACAGGAAATGTTTATTACCGATCAGAATTTCAGCCCAAAATTAGCGGCTCTTAAGATTCTCGATGAAATTAATGATCCGCGTTTTACCAATGAAATTGCACTGTTTAATCTAGAAGCCAATTTAACGCCCCGTCGGTTTATTGGGTCTTGTCTCAGTGACATGGAGGCCGAAACCCATGAAGTCCTGAAATTGGCTAAAAAGGTGGCGACTCAATTTGATTCTCATATTATATTGGCGGGTATATTACCGACCTTACGGCAGTTGGATTTAACCATGGATAGCATCACCCCGGTGGATCGTTATTATGAACTGAATGACCGGTTAAAGGAGATTCGCGGTGATGATTTTCGCATGGAAATCAGGGGTATCGATGAATTGTCAGTGACCCATGACAATTTTATGCTGGAGGCCATGAACACCAGTTTCCAAATTCATTTCCAGGTCAGCGGTCATGAATTTGTCGATATGTATAATTTATCACAGGCAGTCACCGGTCCTTTAATGGCGGTGGCAGCTAATTCGGGTTTGATTCACCATTATCGATTGTGGCATGAATCTCGCATTGCGGTGTTTCAAAACTCCATCGACACCCGTTCCACTGCCCATCAAAAACGTGGTACCCAACCAAGGGTCCATTTTGGTAATGAGTGGATTGAGAGTATTGTTGATGTGTTTCGGGATGACATTTCTCGATTTCCGGTGGTTTTGACCACGGATTTTGAAAAAGATCCTGTGGCCATGGTCAAAGCCGGTGTGATTCCAAAACTGAAGGCCTTGATGTTACATAACGGCAGCGTTTATCGCTGGAACCGACCTTGTTACGGTGTTAAAGACAACATTCCGCATCTGCGCATTGAGAACCGGGTGCTACCTTCAGGACCGACCACGGTCGATGAGATAGCCAATGCGGCATTTTATTTTGGCATGATGTCGGGTTTAATGAATCAAGCCAGTGATATACCCAAGCGGTTACGATTTTCTGACGCCAAAAATAATTTTTTACAGGCTTGTCGCAGTGGATTGGAATGTCACTTTAATTGGTTTGATGGTGAAACATTGCCGGCCACTGAATTAATTTTAAATCAGTTACTTCCTATTGCCAGGGAAGGTTTGAAAAGTTCTGGTATTGATGAATCGGATATTAACCGATATATGGATATTATTGAACAGCGGGCTAACAGTAAGCAAACCGGCGCTAAATGGGCGATAAAATCCATTACCGAAATGGATAAGGAGGTTCACCCCGATGAAAAAGTGCGGGCTATTGTGGCAGCCATGCACCGCAATGAATCGAGCCAGAAGCCAATTCATGAATGGCCATTGGCACAATTGGAAAAGGACATTGATTGGCGGGCTTCTTATCATCGGCTGGGTCAGTTTATGACCACCAAGCTGATTACAGTACGGCCTGATGATTCTATGGATTTAGCCGCCAGTATTATGGATTGGAAACGGGTCAGGCATGTGCCGGTTGAAAATGATAAGGGTGAGTTGGTTGGATTAATTTCGCACCGTTCAATCATCAAAAAAATTGTGGCCGGTGAGCGTGAGGAGAGTGTTGCGATTCGGGATATAATGAATCCCAAGCCAATTTTCGCCCATCCACAAACCAGCACAGTGGATGCGTTGCAGACCATGCGTAAAGAGCGTATCAGCTGTTTGCCAATTGTCGATGAGCAAAACTCATTGGTGGGCGTGGTGACAGAATATGACTTTATTAAATTAGCCACTAAAGTACTGGAAAATGATTTAAGTGATTACCGAGACAGTTATGACCAACAAACAGAAAATGCGACAGGAGAATAAGAATTATGGGTCTATGGGATAAAATATGGGGTGAATTGGTTGATGTAATCGAATGGACCGATGACAGTCGACATACCCTTGTCTACCGATTTCCGCGATATGGCAATGAAATAAAAAATGGCGCCATGTTAACAGTCCGCGAAGGTCAAATGGCGGCCCTCGTTAATGAAGGTGAATTAGCGGATATCTTTACCCCCGGGTTATACAAGTTGGAAACGGCGAATATGCCCATTTTGTCAACCTTGCAGGGTTGGCAACATGGTTTTGAAAGTCCCTTTAAGGCAGAAGTTTACTTTTTTAATACCCGAACTTTTACCGATATGAAATGGGGATTAAGAAACCCCTTGATACTTCGGGACAAAGAATTTGGGGTCATCCGCGTCAGGGCGTTTGGTAGTTATACTTTTCGCATTGATGATCCGGCACAGCTGTTGCGGGAAATTGTCGGTACCGATGGTCATTTTGTCCTGGAAGAAATCATCGGGCAGTTAAAAAATTTAGTGGTCAGTGGTTTTGCACAAGTGATCAGCCAATCGGGCGTACCGGTGTTGGATCTGGCTGCCAGTTATGATGATTTGGGTCAGTTTTTAACCCGGGAAATTAAACCGTTGTTTTCTGATTACGGATTGGCCCTGACGCAGTTATTGGTCGAAAATATTTCTGTGCCACCGGTCGTAGAGAAAGCCTTGGATGAGCGTGCCAGTTCCATCGCTGTGGGCGATCTTAATCGCTTCAGTCGCTATCAGCAGGCGCAAGCCATGCGCGATGCCGCCAATCAATCCGGCGGGGCTGGGAGTGCCCTTGGTATGGGTATGGGTTTCGGCATGGCACAGACATTTGGGCAGGCATTGACCAAAGGCGATGATACCGACCCTTTACAGCCCCCACCCATGCCTGAGCAAGCCAATGAGGTGAAGCACTATTTTGTAATCATTGAAGGTGGCCGAAGCGGACCACTGAATTTGCCAGCCATTAAAGAATTAATTGCTCAACAAAAGCTTAATGGAGACACGCTGGTGTGGACTGCAGGTATGAATGACTGGGCCAGTGCCGATCAAGTGAAAGACATTAATTCACTGTTGCAACAACAACCACCGCCGATGCCCGAATAAAAATTGTGACATGATTCAATATGCACACTTTAAATGTCAGCAGTGTGGCTCTGATATGGATTACGCCATTGGTCAAAACTCTCTGCAATGCGTCAGTTGTGGTGCCACCAAACCCATTGAATCGGCTCAAAATGGCGAGGATAATTCCCATGATTTTGAGCTGACCAGAAAGCGACTTGAATATCTGACACCCCAATCGAGCCAATTAGAACTGCATTGTGATAATTGTGGTGCTACTTTTTTAATGAATTCCGATCAACACGCCGGCGATTGCCCGTATTGTGATTTAAATATCGTGGTGCCACCCCACAACCATCGTCAATTAGCGCCTGATTTTGTCTTGCCCTTTGCTGTTGACGATAAAACAGCCAGCCAATCTTTTAAAAAATGGTTGAATAAGTTATGGTTTGCCCCGTCAAAACTTAAATTAAAGGCGTTTAAAACAGAACCTGTAAAAGCCGTGTATATGCCGATGTGGAGTTTTGATGCAGAAGTGAGTTCAGCTTATCATGGACGTCGTGGAGATTATTACACCACCTACCGCACAGTCACACGCAGGATTAATGGACGGACTCAAACGTCTCGGCAGGCGGTGCAAAAAATCCGGTGGCGCTCGGTCAGCGGTCATATTTTTAATGTGTTTAAACATGTCTACACATTTGCTTCTAAAGCCTTGCCCGATAAGTTTTTAAATTTTCTGGCACGATGGGATTTTCAACAGGCCAAAGATTATCATCCGGCTTATTTAAGTGGTTATCAATCCCAACTCTATCAAGTGGGTATCGACGCGGGTTACCAAAAAGCGCAACAAATCATGGATGTCAAAATCAGAAGCAGCATTCGAAGAGATATCGGTGGTGACCAGCAACAAATTCTGCAGGTTAATTCTCAATATGATGAGGTTAAATTTCGTTTGGTACTTGTGCCTGTTTATATGGCTGCTTTTAGTTATCACAGTAAAATTTATCGCTATGTTATTCATGGGCAATCCGGGAAAACTTATGGTGAGCGTCCCTGGAGTTGGCTGAAAATTGTGGCAACATTGCTAGTGGTAGCAGTTGTTATAGCCGGGATTTTTATATATCAGCGATAAAATCCAGATTGACTGTTTTGTCATGGTCTTTATGAAATTATAGACAATAATAGCCACAAAGTTTAAACTTGGCATGTGTTTAACGAGAGGGCGAATCCTAACCCTAATGACAGAAGACCAGAGTAATAAAGACACGGACGAAGATGCTTCGCAGAAAACGTGGTTATCTAAATTAACCAATCTCTTTAATGACCAACCCCAAAGTCAGGGCGATATCCTGGAAGTGCTCGATGTAGCCCATCAAGATGGTTTGCTGGACAGCTATGCCCTGAGCATGATGAAGGGTGCCCTCAATGTATCTGAACTTCAGGTGCGGCAAGTCATGGTACCACGCTCACAGATGGTGGTTATTCCTATCGATGCAAACATTGAGCAGGTGCTCCCTGTTATTGTTGAATCAGGTCATTCTCGATTTCCTGTTGTTGGTGAAGATAAAGATGAATTGGAAGGCATTATGTTGGCGAAGGACGTATTACGTTCTTTTGTCAAAGATGAAAATGATTTTAACCTTAAAGAGCTGACCCGACCGGCAGTGGTGATTCCTGAATCTAAGCCCATTAATACCCTGTTACAGGAATTCAGAACATCTCGTAATCACATGGCAATTGTTATCGATGAGTATGGTGGCGTGGCCGGCCTGGTTACCATTGAAGATATACTGGAAGAAATTGTCGGTGAAATTGATGATGAATATGACAGCCAAAATGAGCCGTTTATTCTTAAATTGACCGATAAAAAGTATCGAATTAATGCCTTAACCACCATTTCTGAACTGAATGAGTTTTTTGATTTAGATATTGATGACAGTGAGTTTGATACAGTTGGCGGCATGGTTGCTAATAAAGCCGGTCGATTACTTGATGAAGGTGAAAGTATCGTGATAGACCATATGATTTTCACCATTACCCAGTCAGATAAAAGGCGAATCCAGTTTTTAGATTTAGAATGGTCTTGATACCCCCTTATGCTCGGCTGATTCTTTTTATTTTCTTGTGTTTGTCAATGACAGCAAAGAGTCAGACTGTTCGTCTCATCACCATTGGTCCGGGTGAGGCCTTTTGGTCAGTCTACGGACACACAGCTTTAGCCATTGATGATCAGGTTTATGCTTTTGGCTATTTCAATTTTGCCGAAGACAATTTGTTTAAAGCCTTTTTGTTAAACGACATGAACTATTCAATGGGAATCAGCGAATTAGCCGAAGAGTTGTATTGGGCTGAACAGGGCCAGCGGCAGTTTACTGAACAGGTATTGAATTTATCACCTTTGGCAGTACAACGCCTGAAACGACAACTGGATCAGCATTATTTGCCAGAAAACCGCCGTTATCAATATGATTATTTTAGCAATAATTGTGCCACTAAAATTCGTGATTTTTTAAATCAAGCCACCGATGGCCGGCTTTATCAACATGCGAAAATGACCAGTTCCTACAGCTATGCGGATTTGACATTGCCGGCTTATCATCAATCGGCAATGCGCTTTGGTTTGGCCATGGGTTATGGCTATCAGGCGTATAAAAAAATCAGTTATTGGCAAGCCATGGCTTTTCCGCTGGCGATCAGGGAATTTGTCAGTCACCAAATGACGGATACAGTGGTCAGCGAATCCGTGATTTATCAACCTCCATCGGCATCATGGCCGTTTTTGAAGAACCATGCTTTTTTCTTGATTCTGTTAAGTGTCCTCATACTGGGTTGGCTGATTAAGCCCCTTCGAGCCTATGTCGTCACAACGTGGTTTTATTTGGTCAGTTTAATGGGCGTGACACTGTTGTTATTGTGGTTCGTGTTACCGCATCCGATTGCTGATGGTAATTTCAATGTCTTGTTAGCCAATCCCTTGCTGTTTCTGGCTGTTTTACGTAAAAAATCACAATTAATGCTCATGTTATTGGTGCTGAGTCAGATTGTGTGGTTGGTTTTCGCCTGGTATTGGCAGGCCTGGTATTTGTGGCCCCTGATGATAATACATGTGTTCTTTTTAAGACAGCAATTCGTAAAGAACAGGACTGACTAGTCTGTTGTATCATCCAAACTAATAATCTGACCTTTGCTGCTATTTTGTAAGCTGGTTTGAAAATCAGCTAAGTTTGTATCCGGAACAATGACTTGCATGTCCGCGCCGTGATTGTGGAAAGTTTCCTGTTGTACTTCACCATCATATTGCCGGCATAACGCATGGACGCTTTGACCGTAGGCGAAAGGAACCTGAAGATGAAGGATTGATTTCGGAACATGCCATTGAAATGGTGCTGATTGTAGGTTTTTGGCAATCACACCACCATAAGCACGGGCCAGGCCGCCGGTTCCTAATTTAATGCCACCGTAGTAACGAATAACCAGTGCCCCAATGGCATCAAACTGTGCCCCGTCAATGGCAGCCAGTATGGGCATTCCGGCGGTACCCGATGGTTCTCCGTCATCGTTAAACCGATATTGCTGCCCTAAGCGGTAAGCCCAGCAATTGTGGGTGGCCTGGGGATCACCATAGCGACTTAAGTGTTGTTCAAAAGTCGCTATACTGTCAATCGGAAAACAAACACCAATAAACGTGGATTTTTTTATTTCTTCCTGATATTGGTGCTTTTTGGTTATGTTCTTAAAGCTCGGCAAATTCGTCTGGAATTTTGGTGTCTGGGAAAGTTGACTCAATATATTTAATTAAATATTCTGCTTTTTCAAATTCATCACGTTCTATCATGCCTGGTAAGGCATTAACGGCATCTGTGCCATTTTGAAATCGCATGGCAAACTCCATAAAGAACGGTGACCGTGCTTCAATTTCGGCTTTCTCTTCCGGAGTGGGAATCTGGGCGGTGTCAATTTTATCCTTGTCGTAAGAAACCACTTTAATTTCGGGCTCCTTTTCGACTGTATTTGACTGGGATTTTTCAGCAAAAGGTTTCGTTGACTCATCGTCCTGGGTCATTCGATAACCCAACGCCACCGCAAAAATAATGGCAGCGATAATAACAAAACCAAAAATCATCGATTTAGATTGATTGGCCATAATAATAAATTCCTCTTAATTAAAATGTAGGGTTAGAGCGTTCAGTCATCCAAACGTTCCACAATTTTGCTGAGAATTTTACCTGATTTGAGTTGGGTTGCAATGGTTTCATTGTCAGAGACCTGATGACTGTTGGTAATGACTTTGCCATTTTCCCCGGTGGTGTAGCTATATCCACGTGTCAGTACGGCCAGGGGGCTGAGTGAAGCCAATTGGCTGACTTTTTGCTTTAAGTCTGCCTGAAGCTGTTGTTGTCTGTTGTTAATGAGGTAACTTAATAATTGCTTATTATGATTGATTTTATGTTGTAAACGATTGATATCGGGTTGCTGAGACTTAAGTTGTGATTGCTGTTGGTTTAAACAGGATTGGGCATTTTCCTGACGTTGACGAATACTGCGATTTAACACGTGTGTGAGATGATTCAGTTGATGGTGCTGTTGAGATAATCGCGTTTTCGGGTGTTGTTTTTGTAAACGATGTGCCAGCCCATCGATGCTTTGTTGTTGTTTCCTCAGGCTGTTTTGCATTAACAAATCCAGATAATTCGACTGATTGCTTAAGGCATGTTTATTTTCTAAAAATTGGCCACTCAGACGTTCCGCGGCAGCCGTTGGGGTAATGGCCATTTCATCAGCACATAAATCAGCAATACTGACATCCCGTTCATGGCCAATGGCGGTTAAAATCGGGGTGCTTAATTCTGCCATGAAACGGGCCAGATTTTCATCATTAAAACACCACAGATCTTCTTGAGAACCGCCGCCGCGGGTAAGCAGTAACGTTTGGTGGTTGGCCTGATCCGCTTGCGTTAAGGCTTCTATGATGCTCTGAACAGCGGTGTGCCCCTGAACAGCTGTTGGATATAATGTGATATTTAACAACGGGTTTTTACGTTTTAACACCTCTAAAATATCTTTTAATGCCGCGCCATTTGGTGAAGTGATAATACCGATGTCATCAATCAGTGCAGGCAGCTTGTTTTTATTCGCAATATCAAATAGGCCGGCTGATTCAAGTTTTTGTTTCAGTTGCTGAAATTGTTGCTGCAATCGGCCGCTGCCGGCATCCAGGACTTTCAAAACATTAATTTGAACTGTGCCACGCGGGGCATACATGGACAGATAACCAAAGACGATAATTTGCTGGCCTTGTTCAAGAACAGCGGTCGATTGTTGTTTAAACATGACACAACGGATGCTGCATTCACTGTCTTTTAAACTAAAATAACTGTGACCGGCTTGTGACCGGAAATAGTCACTGATTTCGCCGTTGAGCCAGAAGCTGTTGAGTTCTGACTTTAATAACTTCGCGAGGGTTTGATTCAGTTCAGAGGGAGACAGCGGGTTTTGGGCATTATTGGTTGTGTTTATATACATTTGAATGCTGGTTGTGTGATAGAATACGCCGCTAATTTTCCAACCCAGGTGACTGCCATGAGAATTGCCTACGACGCCTTAACCTTTGATGATGTCTTGTTGGTTCCGGATTACTCCGATATCTTACCAAAGGATGTAAATTTGTCCACCCAGTTTACCCGTAACATTCAACTTAATTTGCCTATTGTTTCGGCCGCCATGGACACGGTGACTGAAGCCCGTTTAGCCATTGCCATGGCACAATTGGGCGGTATTGGTGTGATTCATAAAAATATGTCTGTGGCCCATCAGGCCGCTCATGTGGCTCAGGTGAAGAAGTTTGAGTCAGGCGTGATAAAAGACCCCATTACAGTCGGCCCCTATACCACCATTCGTGAAGTGCTGGCTTTAACCAAAAAGCATCGTATTTCCGGTGTGCCTGTGGTCGATAATGACGAGTTAGTGGGAATTGTTACCAGTCGTGACATGCGTTTTGAAACGGTGTTGGATGATCCGGTGAGAAACATCATGACCCGCAAAGAAAAGCTGGTGACGGTGGGAGAACATGCCAAAGAAAATGAAGTGCTACAACTCTTGCATCAAAACCGCATTGAAAAAGTATTGGTGGTGAATGATGATTTTGAGCTGAAAGGTCTCATCACGGTAAAAGATATTCAAAAATCACAGGATTTTCCATTTGCGGTGAAAGATAAATCAGAACAGTTGCGTGTGGCAGCAGCCGTGGGTGCCGGTGGAGATACGGATGAACGGGTGGCAGCGTTGGTAGAAGCCGGTGTTGATGTGATTGTTGTTGACACCGCACATGGTCATTCGAAAGGAGTGATTGATCGTGTCAGAAAAATTAAAAAAAGCTACCCTGATGTTGACGTGATTGCCGGCAATATTACCACCGGTGAAGCGGCTAAAGCACTGGTGGAAGCAGGGGCTGATGCGGTTAAAGTCGGTGTTGGACCGGGTTCAATTTGTACCACCCGAATCATAGCCGGTGTCGGTGTGCCACAGATTTCAGCGATTGATGATGTCGCCAAAGCTCTACGTGGAACAGGGGTGCCCTTAATTGCTGATGGCGGTGTCCGGTATTCCGGTGATTTAGCCAAAGCCATTGTTGCCGGTGCCTCCACTGTCATGATGGGTGGTATGTTTGCCGGTACTGAAGAGTCGCCGGGTGAAGTGGAATTGTATCAGGGCCGTACCTTTAAGTCTTATCGCGGCATGGGCTCTCTGGGCGCCATGGATAAAGGTTCAAAAGATCGTTATTTTCAGGATGAAGTGGATGCCGAAAAATTGGTGCCGGAAGGCATCGAAGGTCGTGTGGCATTTAAGGGGCCTCTGGCGCCGGTTGTGCACCAATTGGTGGGTGGTTTACGCGCCAGCATGGGTTATGTTGGCTGTCGTGATATTGAAGAAATGAAAAGCAAACCAAAAATGGTGCGAATCACCGGTTCTGGTGTTCAGGAATCCCATGTCCATGATGTGCATATCACCAAAGAAGCCCCAAATTACGGAACCCGCAGCTGATGGATATCAAACAAAGTAAAATCCTGATTATTGATTACGGCTCACAATACACGCAATTAATCGCCCGACGTGTCCGTGAACTGGATGTGTATTGTGAAATTTATGCCTGGGATGTGGCCACATCAGATATTAAAGAATTTGCGCCGACCGGCGTTATTCTGTCCGGTGGTCCGGAATCGGTACATTTGCCGGACGCCCCGCCACTGAACATCGATTTACTTGAGCTCAATGTCCCGATTCTGGGAATTTGTTATGGCATGCAGCTTCTTAATGTCCACTTTGGCGGCCAGGTGGAAGCTTCCGATTTTAAAGAGTTCGGTTATGCAGCCGTGGAATTGTTGGATCAATCACAATTGATGGCCCAGGTCGATGATAATCACATTGACGTCTGGATGAGTCATGGTGATCAGATAAAAAGCTTAGCGCCCGGGTTTAAATCAGTGGCTAAAACGGGAACCACTGAAGTGGCCGCTTTTGAATATGCTGAAAAGCAGTTGTTTGGTTTGCAGTTTCACCCTGAAGTTGAACACACTGAGGGTGGACGAGATATGTTGGCACAATTTGTGCACACCATTTGCGGCTGTGAAAAACAATGGAAAACGGATAATATCATTGAGACCCATGTGCAAAATATTCGTGCCCGGGTTGGCAATGAGCAGGTTTTATTGGGTTTATCTGGCGGTGTTGATTCATCGGTTGTGGCTGCCCTGTTACATGAAGCCATTGGTGATCAGTTGGTCTGTGTTTTTGTTGATACCGGTTTGTTGCGTTTCAAAGAGGGCGACGAGGTGATGCAAACCATGGCGGATGAAATGGACATCAATGTAATCAGAGTGGATGCTCAGTCGCGTTTTTATGACGCATTGGCCGGGGTAGAAGATCCTGAGCTTAAACGTAAAATTATTGGTGAACAATTTATTCGTATCTTCGAAGAAGAAGCCAAAAAACTCGACAGTATCAAATGGCTGGCACAAGGCACCATTTATCCGGATGTCATTGAATCGGCCGGTTCCAGTACCGGTAAGGCTCATGTGATTAAATCTCATCATAATGTGGGCGGTTTACCCGCTGACTTAGCACTTAAATTGATTGAGCCTTTGCGGGATTTGTTTAAGGATGAAGTCAGAAAGTTGGGTGTGTCATTGGGGCTGCCTGCAACGATGGTCTATCGGCACCCGTTCCCGGGTCCGGGTTTAGGGGTGCGCATTCTGGGTGAAGTCAAAGCGGAATATGCCGATATTTTGGCACGCGCTGATGCCATCTTTATCGAAGAATTGCGCCGCCATGACTTATACGATAAAACCAGCCAGGCATTTGCTGTGTTCTTACCCGTAAAGTCGGTGGGCGTGGTCGGTGATCAACGTCGTTATGAATACGTCATTGCCTTGCGTGCCGTAGAAACCATCGATTTTATGACCGCCCGCTGGGCACATTTACCTTATGAGTTTATTGATTTGGTTTCTCGTCGAATCATTAATGAGATAGATAAAGTTTCTCGTGTTGTTTACGATATTTCCAGTAAACCACCTGCGACCATAGAATGGGAATAAAATGAATGTTCTTGGGCCTTCCGCTCCAAGCTCACGCAGCATATATGAACGCCTCCTTCATTTCAAAGGATTTTTGTGGTTTTCAGCCTATTTTGGCTGTGTTATTTTTAAGTTATCATTATTTTCACCTTACACTTACCCACGGCACTGCGCCGAGCAGCGGGG